>VFQM010000016.1_pt1 | contig 213886 bp, 179 predicted proteins | sample 3512391 | NCBI WGS metagenome assembly VFQM01 (sample SAMN10412369, study PRJNA504923) | tailings metagenome | isolation source: Replicate 1 from Balatoc abandoned mine | place: Philippines
ATGTGTTAGGCATGCCGCCAGCGTTCGTTCTGAGCCAGGATCAAACTCTCAAGTTGTGTCACACACCAAACCAGCACGGGGGAAACCCCGCCCTCCAGTCTGGCATGAGCTGCAAGGAGCCGATACCTGCACTGTCAAACGTAATGGATACGAATGAACATGCTTGCCATCCGGGCGGGCGTGGTGCCCGAACTCGGATGTGGCTATCGGCTTAAATTAACCGGTTACCGGAGCCTTGAGGTCCCCGGACCGGGCGCCGTCGCCCACATGTCCCTTCATCAAAAACCAACAATGTCAAAGAGCCGCCAGACAGTAATAGCGGACAGCGCTTGGTTCCCCGATTTACACCGGGGGACCGGCTATCCGAATTTGTTGGCGACCGAAGCGTTGTTGCGGTGGCGGTGGAAGCCGTCAGCGCCGCGTCGGTGAGGGGCATATATGTGCGGCCTCAGATTCGGTCAACGGGTTTTTGCAATTTTATTTCAGAGACGCGCAAGAACCGCAGAATTCCGCCGTTTTTTCCCTACACTGGGCCCTATTTTGGTCCTCATGGAGGGGGTGAATCACCCTATTTCCTGCCGAATCCGGGTGAATCGCACCCTCCGCGCTGCCCCAGCCGCCGCCTGAAGCGGCAAGAAAGCCGCGTCACTCCCAGCTTTGCGCGATTCCCGTCCGCACCCTCTCCTTGCGGCCCCGCGAACAGGGTCAGGAGGGTGTTGGGAGGCCCGGGCAATGGTGGTAGAATTGCAGCGCACCAGCGGACCGCAGCGTTCGCATGCGAGGGAGAGCTTCCATGTATGCGCGATTCGTCCTCGCTGCCCTGATATCGGCCGGTGCCTTGCTAGCTGCTTCAGTTCCGGCAGGCGCCGAGAACCCATCCGCAACATCGCACACTGCCGCTGCAAGCGGGCTGCTCGATCCGCGGGCCGAGGTTCTGGCGCTCGAACAGGAGCGCAATAGCCGCTACACTCTCCCAGTCATGGTTGAGGGCACCGGCCCCTTCGCCTTCATGATCGACACTGGCAGTCAGGCCACCGCCGTCACACACCAGATCCGTACCGTCGCGAACCTCGCCCCCGCCGGCACGGCAACACTTGTCGGCATGGCCAGCAGGCGCGAAGTCGAGATGGTCGATGTCGGCCGCATCGAGTTCGGCACCAACAGCTACACCAATTTTGCCGCGCCCGTGCTCGCCCGCGAGCATGTTGGTGCGGACGGGATCATCGGACTGGACGCGCTGCAGGACTTGCGTGTCCTCATCGACTTCCGCGCGCATACCATCGCGCTCGAGGATGCATTCCGCAAAGAAAGCCGCGGCGGTTACGAGATTATCGTCCGCGCGCGCAGCAGGCTCGGGCAACTGCTGATCACCGACGCGCTGGTCGAAGGTGTGCGCGCGACGGTCATCATCGACACCGGCGCGCAGGGGAGCCTGGGCAACATAGCCCTGCGCGACCGTATCCGCGCCAAGCGCGCGCAGGACATCGTCACCACCGACGTCAACGGGGTCGACATCGTCGGTGAGCTGGCGTTCGTGCGGTCGCTGACGATCGAGGGCCTGTCCCTCACCGACGTGCCGCTGACCTTCGCTGACACTCCTGCCTTTGCCTCTCTGGGTCTGGAGGGTCAGCCGGTGCTTTCACTCGGTATGCAGCACCTGGCACTGTTCGACCGGGTCGCGATCGATTTCAGCCGCCAGCGCATCCTGTTCGACATACCCTCCGACGTCGCGCGGGCAATGCGCCAGGCGCGGCAAGGGTACAGCCACCGCTTCTAGAGGATGCCGCGCGCCTTGCAGGAATGCCGGGCTGCGCCCACATGGAAGGCGCCATGCCGCCCGACACCGCCCCCGCCGCCGCCGATCCCGACACCAAGGCCGCGCGCGCGCGCGATGCGGAGAGCTGGCCGACGCTGAAGCGTTTCCTTCCGTATCTCTGGCCCCGCGACAACCCGGGCCTACGCACCCGCATCGTCATCGCCATGGTGCTGGTGCTGGCGGCGAAAGCCGTCACCCTTGCCCTGCCCTTCGCCTACAAAGGCGCGGTCGATGCCATGTCGGGCACCGCGCGAGAGGGGGTGACAGTCGCACTGGCGCTGGTCGCTGCCTATGCGCTCGGGCGCTTCACCTCGGTCGCCTTCGACAACCTGCGCAACATCGCCTTCGAGCGGGTCGGCCAGGTCGCCACCCTGCACCTTGCCGAGGACGTCTTCCACCGCCTGCACCGCCTCAGCTTGCGCTTCCACCTCGCGCGGCGCACCGGCGAGGTCACGAAGATCATCGAACGCGGCACCAAGAGCATCGACCAGATGCTCTATTTCCTGCTGTTCAACATCGCGCCGACGATCATCGAGCTGATCGCGGTGGGCGTCATCTTCTATATCAACTTCGGGATCGAGCTGGTTGCGGCCACCGCCGTCACCGTCGTCGCCTATGTCTATGTCACCCGCGCGATCACCGAATGGCGCACCAAGCTGCGACGCGAGATGAACGATCTCGACGGCAAGGCCCTTCACCGCGCGGTGGATTCGCTGCTCAATTACGAGACGGTGAAGTACTTTGGCGCCGAGCACCGCGAGGAAGCGCGCTATTCGCAGGCTGCTCGCGCCTATGCGGAAGCCGCGATCAAGTCCGAGAACTCGGTGGGCCTGCTCAACATGGCGCAAGGGGCGATCACCAACGCGCTGGTCGCAGGGGCGATGGCCTATACCGTGTGGGGGTGGAGCACCGGCGCGCTCACCGTGGGCGATCTGGTGCTGGTCAACACCTACCTCATCCAGCTGTTCCGGCCATTGGACGTACTGGGCTGGGTCTATCGCACCATCCGTCAGGGCCTGATCGACATGGCCGAGATGTTCCGCCTGATCGACACCGATATCGAAGTGAAGGACAAGCCGGGCGCGCCCGCGCTGATCGTCAAGCGGCCCACGGTCGTCTTTGACAATGTCACCTTCGGCTATGATCCGGGCCGCACGATCCTCAACGGCCTTTCCTTCGAAGTGCCCGCCGGCACGACCACCGCGATCGTCGGCCCCTCGGGCGCGGGCAAGAGCACCATCGGGCGTTTGCTCTTCCGCTTCTACGACCCCCTTTCGGGCCGGGTGCTGGTGGGCGGCGAGGACATCGCCGAGGTGACGCAGGAAAGCTTGCGCGCCGCGATCGGCATCGTCCCTCAGGATTCGGTGCTGTTCAACGAAAGCCTCGCCTACAACATCGCCTATGGCGCCGAAGGCGCGGACGAGGCGCGGATCGAGGCGGCCGCCCGCGACGCCGCACTCACCCCGCTGATCGAGCGACTGCCGGATCGCTACGCAACCATGGTCGGCGAACGCGGACTGAAGCTTTCGGGCGGGGAGAAGCAGCGCGTCGCCATTGCCCGCACGCTGGTCAAGAACCCGCCGATCCTTCTGCTCGACGAGGCGACGAGCGCGCTCGACACCCGTACCGAACAGGAAATCCTCGCCACCCTCAGACGAATCGCCGAGGGGCGCACCACCATCGCCATCGCCCACCGCCTGTCGACCATCGCCGATGCGGACAACATCCTCGTCCTCGACCATGGCCGTTTGGTGGAAAGCGGCAGTCACACGGCCCTGCTGAAGCGCGGCGGGCTCTATGCCGAGATGTGGACCCGGCAGGCGAGCGAGCGGCGCGAGGACCCGGTTCCTGCAGAAGCGGCGGAGTAGGCGTTCCGCGGATTGCCCTTGGCCGCGGATTGCCCTCGGTCTGGGCGGGCGTTACCTCTGACGGTCTTGCTCCCGGATGACGGGGGCATTCCACCTCGGAGAGACCTACCCCCGATGCATCATGTTCGACTGATCGCCGCGCTGCTTGTCGGCGCTGCCCTGCCTCTCGCATCTGTGTCTGCGCAGGAAGCCGCCGTCCCCCAACCTTCGCCCACGCCTGCCGAGACGCCTGGCGTTGCGATCCCGGCAGCGCTGACCGCAGAGGCCATGCCGCCCGTCCCGCTCGCCATCGCAGAGCGCGCCCGCCCCTATCTCGAATCCCGCGGCGCAGGGTTCGCCGGGTGGGACCCGAAGACCCGCGCCGTGCTGATCTCGACCCGCTTCGGCAATGTCACCCAGCTCCACCGGGTCGCCCAGCCGATGGGCGCGCGCACCCAGCTGAGCTTCGAGGCCGAGCCGGTTTCGGGCAGCTACGCGCCGGTCACGGGGGACGTCATCGTCGTCAGCAAGGACCGCGGCGGGGACGAATACTACCAGCTCCACACCCTCAAGGACGGGCGCCTCACGCTCCTCACCGACGGGAAGAGCCGCAACGAGATCAACGTCTGGAGCAATGACGGCACGCTGATCGGGTTCAGCTCGACCCGCCGCAATGGCGTGGATTCGGACCTCTACGTCATGGACCCGCGCGACCCCGCCTCGGCGCGGATGGTGCACGAGAGCAAGGGCGGCGGCTGGGCGATTGTCGGCTTCACGCCCGACAACAGCGCCGCATATGTTGCCGACTACAATTCGGTCCAGAATGTCGACCTCTACACCCTTGACCTTTCGACCGCAGCGATGACCCCCATCGGCGATCCCAAGGCCGAGATCGCCCATGGCGCCGCCCGGGTCGGGCCGGACGGCACGCTGTGGGTGACGAGTGATCAGGGATCGGACTTCCAGCGCCTTGGCCGTCTCGATCCGCTCACGGGCGTCTTCACCCCGGTTACCTCAGAGGCCTGGGATGTCGGCGGCTTCGACCTTTCCGACGATGGCCGGACAATCGCCTATCAAGTGAACGAGGCCGGGTCCGACCGACTGCGCATCCTCGATGTCGCGACCGGCAAGATCACCCGCGTCGATACCCTGCCAGCCGGCCAGATCGGCAGGCTGCAAATCGCGCCATGGGGCGAGATCGGCTTCAGCTTCTCAAGCGCCAAGAGCGCCGCCGACGTCTGGTCGCTGGACCCTGCGACCATGCAGCTGACCCGCTGGACGCAGAGCGAGACAGGCGGGCTCGATCCGCAGACCAATGTGGAGCCGCGCATCGTCACCACCAAAAGCTTCGATGGGCTGGCGGTGACGGGCCTCCTCTATTTGCCCGATCCGGCGAAATTCCCTGGCAAGCGCCCGCTCATCGTAAACGTCCACGGCGGTCCGGAAGGCCAGAGCGTCGCGGGCTTCCTCGGGCGGGGCAACTACTATCTGAACGAGCTCGGGATCGGCATCCTCTATCCCAACGTGCGCGGATCGACGGGGTTCGGCAAGACCTTCGTCAGCCTCGACAATGGTCCCTTCAGGCGCGAGGATTCGATCAAGGACATGGCCGCCTTGATCGACGCCGTACGCAAGGACCCACGCGTCGACCCGGCCCGGGTGGGGCTGACCGGCGGCTCCTACGGCGGGTACATGTGCTACGCTGGCGCGGTGCAGCTGAAGGACAGGCTGACCGCAACCCAGTGCACCGTCGCCATCAGCAACTTCGTGAGCTTTCTCGAAAACACCAATCCCTATCGCCAGGACCTGCGCCGCGTCGAATATGGCGACGAGCGCATCCCCGCTCAGCGCGCCAAGCTGATGGAGATCAGCCCGCTGACGCGTGTCGGCGAGATCACCAAGCCGATGTTCGTCATCACCGGCGCGAACGATCCGCGCGTGCCGAAGTCCGAAGCCGACCAGATGGTCGCGGCGATCCGCAGGAACGGAGGCGAGGCGTGGCACCTCGTCGCCGCCGACGAAGGCCATGGCTTCGCCAAGAAGGCCAATGCCGATTACGCCTTCCTTGCTCAGCTCGTGTTCTGGCAGAAGCACCTGCTGGGGGAGTGAGGCCCGCACAGCCCCCTCCCTTCAAGGAAGGGGGTTTGGGGAAGGGTGGTCTCCGATGGCCATCAAGCCGAAGGGCTCTCGCCAGCGGCAACGCCGCGCTGCGCGACGTCGCGCAGCACATCCAACGCCTCCTCGGCCCGCGCGCGAGGCACAAAAAGATGATCGTGGTGGAACCCCGCCACGACATTGCACGCGATACCCTGCTGCGCGAGCGCAGTGGCGACCGCCGCGGTCAGCCCCACGCCCTCAAGCGCGGAGTGCACCGTCAGGGTGATGCGGGCGAAGTCGCCGCTATCGTGGGGGACGATCGCGGTCGTGCCCTCGTCCTCGCGGATCAACGCGAAGGCATCCTCGCGGGGCGCACCATCGACGAGCATGAAAGCCCACCGGCGCGGGTCCAGCACCGGCGCCATACCCGCCAGCATACCGCCAAGGTCGCTGACCGGCCCGGTGCCCATTACAGGATGTACTTGGAAAGGTCGGTGTTCCCCGCCAGCCCCGCCAGCCGCGCCTCGACATAGGCGGCATCGATGGTGATCGTCTCGCCGACATGATCCTCGGCCTCGAAGCTGATCTCTTCGAGCAGCCGTTCCATCACCGTCTGCAAGCGCCGCGCGCCGATGTTCTCGACCGTGCCGTTCACCTGCGCCGCGATGCGGGCGATGGCGGGGATCGCGTCATCGGTGAAATCGAGCGTTACCTGCTCGGTCTCCAACAGCGCCTTGTACTGCGCCACCAGATTGGCGCGGGTCTCGGACAGGATCCCCACGAAATCCGCTTCTGTCAGCGCGCGCAGTTCCACCCGGATCGGCAGGCGGCCCTGCAACTCGGGCAGCATGTCGGAGGGCTTGGCGACGTGAAAGGCGCCCGAGGCAATGAACAGCACGTGGTCGGTCTTCATCGGGCCGTACTTGGTCGCGACCGTTGTGCCCTCAATGAGCGGCAGGAGGTCGCGCTGGACGCCCTCGCGGCTGACGCTCCCGCCGCGCACGTCGCTGACGGCGATCTTGTCGATCTCGTCGAGGAACACGATCCCGTTGGTCTCCGCGTTCTGGAGCGCAGCGCGCGCGACATCGTCCTGATCGAGCCGCTTGTCGGCCTCCTCGTCGACCAGCCTGTCCCAGGCATCGGGCACGCGCAGCTTCTGGCGGCGGGTGTTCTTGCGGCCAAGGGCCTTGCCCATCATGTCGGACAGGTCGATCATCCCGATCTGCCCGCCCATCTGGCCCATATCGAAGGGGGCCGCGGGCGTATCGCGCACTTCGATCTCCACCTCGACATCGTTCATCGCGTTCTGGACGATGCGCTGGCGAAAGCTCTCGCGCGTCGCTTCGGAGGCGTTCTCGCCCACCAGCGCATTCAGCAGCCGGTCCATCGCCGCCGTGCTCGCCGCCTCACGCACAGCCTCGCGGCGGCGCTCCTTCTCCAGCCGGATCGCCTCTTCCACCAGATCGCGCGCGATTTGTTCAACATCGCGCCCGACATAGCCGACCTCGGTGAACTTGGTCGCCTCGACCTTGACGAAGGGGGCTTCGGCGAGCTTCGCCAGCCGCCGGCTGATCTCGGTCTTGCCGCAGCCCGTCGGCCCGATCATCAGGATGTTCTTGGGCGTCACCTCGTCACGCAAGTCCGCCCCCAACCGCTGCCGCCGCCAGCGATTGCGCAGTGCAACGGCAACCGCGCGCTTGGCGTCCTGCTGGCCGATGATGTGCTCGTCCAATGCGGCGACGATCGCCTTGGGGGTGAGATTGTCCATGAGGCTTTCTGTTCTTGTTGCTCGCGCTCATGTGGCAAGGCTCGCGACAGGATCAAGAGCGCGGCTCGGCTTGCGGGGCATGCGCGGTGCGATTAGGACCATGGCGATGGGGATCAGGGCAGCGGCAGGCAAGGCAAGCAAGGCTCCGCCTGCTCAACGTGCAGGGTGGTTGCTGGCGGCAGGCAGCCTCGCCGGCGGGGTGCTGATCCTTCTGGCGATGCGTGCCACCGAAATGACGGGGGACGAGGTGCTCTATGCCGCCAATGCACGCGCTCTGGGCCGATGGCTGGCGGGGGATGGGGCAAGCGCAGGCGCGGTGTTTGCCGAGATCGCCGGACGCGGCTGGTTCATGCCGGGCATGGCGTTGCTCGGGGCACCGCTCTTCGCCGTCCTGCCGGATGCGCCAAACTGGCTTGCGTTCGCGTGGATCGGCGCCGTCAACGGGGTGCTGTTGGCCGCACTGCTGCACCTGATCGCGCCGATCATCGGTGCCCGCTACAGCCGCTTGTTCCTGCTCTTTCCCGCGCTTGCCCCGCTCTGGCTGGTGGGCGCGATCAGCTTTCTGCCGGACCTGCCTGCCGGCCTGTTGCTGACGATCGCCATGACCTTGGCCTTTCGGATCGGCCTCTCGCTGCTCTCCGGCGGGCGGCCGCAGTGGCGACTGATCGCAGGCCTGCAAGCGTGCCTTCTGGCCGCGCTCTATTTGCGGGGGCCAGTCCTGATCGCGGCGACCGGGCTGAACCTGATCCTGCTGGCGCTTGCACTCAGCTTGCCGCAGCAGCGCTGCATGGCGGCGCGTATCGCAGCAGGAATGCTGATGCTGGCCGCTGGCCTTGCCCCGTGGAGCATCGCCGTCAGCCGGCATTTCGAGGCTCCGGTCGTCACCACCACCAATTTCCCCCTGGTCATCGCCGATGGGTTCGGTGAGCGCGACCGCATCTGCTTTGGCCCCTGCAAGGACGGGGTCGATATCATCCCGGCGTGGGAGTTTGCCGAAACGCATGCCCGCGCCGCAGGTGTGCACCCTTTCGCTGTGCAGCGCGCAATGATGAGTTTCGCGCTCGAAGGTATTGGCCCGCGCGACTATCTCGTCAAGGTGCGCGACAACTTCGGGCGGTTCCTGTTCGCGCCTGCCAACTGGCTCAGACAAAAGATGCGCCTGAGCTTTGCCGTACCGCAACACCTGCGCGCCACGCTGACCATGCTGGCGCTGGTTCCCACGTTGGTGCTGTATCTGCCGTTCCTGACCGCCCTGATCGCGCTTAATGTGCTTCCTGTGCGCCGCAGCGACAGTCTGACGCTTCAGGCCATCATCATCAAAGGCATGACCGCGTGCCTGTTTCTCCAGCCCTTCCTGCATAAATCGAGCGCGCGCTACTGGATCGGCTTTGCCGCCATGGCAACCTGGGCGGCCATCGTGCTGTGGCAGGCGCGGCGCGAGGGGCCGGACAATGCGGGGACGCGCCGGATGCCGCGCTGGCTCGATCACATGCAGGCAGCCTACGGGGCAGGGTTTGCGCTGGTGGCGGCCGCAATCCTGCTGGCCTAGCGCCGCTTATACCGTCTCGACCGTCAGATTGCCGTTGGTGAAGACGCAGATCTCGGCCGCGACCGCCATCGCCTTCCGCGCGATGGTCTCGGCGTCCTGTTCGTAATCGGCGATGGCCCGCGCGGCGGCAAGCGCGAAATTGCCGCCCGAGCCGATCGCGGCGATCTCGCCGACGGGCTCGAGCACATCGCCATTGCCGGTCAGCACCAGCAGCGTGTCATGGTCGGCGACGATCATCAGCGCTTCGAGATTGCGCAGGTACTTGTCGGTGCGCCAGTCCTTGGCGAGCTCGACCGATGCGCGCATCAGCTGGCCCGAATACTGCTCAAGCTTCTTTTCCAGCCGCTCGAACAAGGTGAAGGCATCGGCGGTCGCGCCCGCGAAACCCGCGATCACGCTGCCGTCGCCGATGCGGCGGACCTTGCGGGCGTTGGGCTTCATCACGGTGTTGCCCATCGACACCTGCCCGTCGCCGGCGATGACCGTGGTGCCGCCGCGCCGGACGCCGATGATGGTGGTGCCGTGCCATTGCACGAGCCCGTGGGCCGAAGGATCCTTGCTCATGCCCGCAGATATGGAGCGCGCCCGCGCAGGATCAAGCAGGTTACTGGCCGTTCGGCCCGCCGCCCGGTGCCCCGCCCAGCCCGGCGCCGCCGACCTGGCCAATATTGCCAAACAGGTCTTCGAGGAAACCGCGCTCCCGGCCCAGCGTCGGGGTCTTGTCGCCGTTGGGGTCGAGATAGACGACCTCGTCCACCCCGCTGCGACGCACCTCGGCCACGCGTCCGTTCGCATCGAAGGTCACCGCCAGAACCGTGTGATCCCGGATGCGCGGGCGGTTGAAGGGGCGCTGGCCAGTGACGCTGGAGACGTAATACCAGGTGGGCGTGCCGAACTGGCTGGTGAAGGTCGGCCGTCCGAGCGTGCCTTCGACCGACTGCTGATTGTCGATCTTCGGCTGGACCAGCCCGGTCAATGTCGGATCGATTATGTAGCCGCGCGATTCGCGGATCGCCGAACAGCCCGGCAAAGCCAGCGCCGCTGCAGCCACCGCTAGGATCGCCGCCGCGCGCCGCCCACGCCCGTCCGCAAGAGTTGCGCCTGCTGTGTTCATCTGCGCCAAACCGTGTCCATCCCGTCTCGATGCTCGCGCGCACGCCGCGCCTTGTCCCTTGGGCGTGGTGCTTTAAGGGGCTAGTCGCAAGCTTGCAACGCACCATATGGGATAGCGGTGGCGAGTGAGCGTTGAACGGCAGTTGAACGCATCCGCGCCTCGTGCGTTGGCGTAGTGCGATCAGCAATAAAGGCCCCCGATCCGATGTCCTTCCTCTCCCGCCTACTCGGTACTGCCCCTGACCCGCGTGAAAGTGTGCGGCCCCTGTGGCACCGCGTGATCGAGCTTGCCCGCGACAGCGTCTATTACTCCGAATGCGGCGTGGCGGATTCGGTCGCGGGGCGTTTCGACATGATCTGCGCCGTGCTGAGCGCAGTGATGGTACGCGTCGAAGCATCTGAAATGCGAGCTGAAAGTGCGTTGCTGGCGGAACTTTTCGTCGAGGACATGGACGGGCAGCTGCGTGAATTCGGGGTCAACGACGTCGTCGTGGGCAAGCGCATCGGCAAGCTGATGAGCGTGCTCGGCGGGCGGCTCGGGACCTATCGCGGAGCGCTCAATGCAGGCGATCTGGAGCGGCTGACGGCGGCCGTGGCGCGCAACGTGACCTTTGCCGACGGCACGGACGAGGCCGCCGCAGCGGGGGCGGTGGCGGCGAGAATCATGAAGCTTTTCGAACGCTTGGGCCGGTTCTCCGACGCCGAGATGCTCAAGGCGAGCGCGATCTGGTGAAGAGCCCCATGCCCCCGTCCGAACTGCCGCGCCTGATCCGCACCCGGCCGCTTCCCGGGGGTGAGATCGTGATCGAGGCGAGCGAGGCCGAGCGCGCGGCGCTGGCCAAGCGTTTCGGGTTGGGCGCGGTCGAGAGCCTTGTCGCGACCATCGCGCTCGAACAGCGCCCCCGCGCGATCCGCGCAGCGGGGCGGCTTACGGCGGCGATCATGCAGCCCTGCGCGATCAGCGGCGAGGACTTTCCGGTGGCCATCGACGAGGCCGTGGACCTCAGATTTGTCGAAGAAAACCAGCAACCTGCGGCAGAGGACGAGGAGATCGAGCTCGAAGCCGACGACTGCGACGAGATCGCCTATTCTGGCGAGATGTTCGACCTCGGCGAGGCGGTGGCGCAGACGCTGGGGCTGGCCATCGATCCCTATGCCAAGGGCCCGGATGCCGATTCCGCGCGGGCCGCCGCGGGGATCGTGCCGGAGGACGCGGTGCGCGGGCCGCTGGCCGACCTGCTCGAAGGCCTGAAAAAGGACTGATCGCCCGCGCGCCAATCCTGAGGGGTGCGGCACTGGTCTTTTAAGCACCTGACTGCCATGGCAAATTCTGCCGAAATCCTGCCGGAGACCCGCGATGCCTGCCTTCCGCCTGCCGCTGCCTTTCGCGCTGGTTCTCGCCCTGCCGGTGCCGGCGCTGGCCGCCGAGGAGGACGGCAACATCTGGCTCCACCAGAACGCCATCGTCAATGTCAGCGAGAAAGTCTTCGTCAGGCTCGAAGCGCAGGAGCGTTTCACCAATGATTCCAGCCGGTTGGGACAGCTGATCCTGCGGGGCCTCGTGGCCTATCGGCTGAACGGGACGGCCAGCGTCGGGGGCGGTTATGCCTTCGTACTGACCGATCCGGTGGGGCCGGTGAAGCTCAACGAACACCGGTTTTTTCAGGATCTTAACCTCCGCTTCCTGACCACCAGCGGCGGAACCACGGTGGATTCGCGCACCCGGCTCGAACAACGCACCTTCGAGGAACGGGACGGCACCGAATGGCGCCTGCGCCAATGGGTGCAGGTGCGGATTCCGGTGAGCGAAAACAACCGCTTGGTGCTGTTCACCGAACCCTTCGTCGACCTCAGCGACCGGCCGGTGCAGCGCGGCGGGCTGTCGGTGTGGCGCAACTTCGCCGGGGTCTCGCTGCCGGTTGCCAAGGGGGCGGAACTGGTGCCGGGCTATCTCAACCAGCAGGTGTTCCGCGATGGCGAGGACCGGGTCGATCATATCGCCAATATCAACCTGTTCATGACCTTCTGACCCCGCGCAGCGAGGGGTCTGTTTCACGTGAAAGATGCCCGAAAGCGGGGTCTGCGGGGGGTCTGGCAGGGGTCTGGAGGGGGTCAGCGACGGGTCTGGAACGAGGACCGCCCGCAAACCCGCCCGTCCGCCGGATCAGAACGGAATGTCGTCGTCGAGATCGTCGTAGCCGCCACCGCCGCTGGACGGACCACCACCGAAGCCGCCGCCGCCCGAGCCGCCGCTGCTGCCGCCGCCTTGATCCCAGCCGCCGCCACCGCCGCCACCATAGCCGCCCGAACGGCCACCGCCGCTGCCGCTGCCGCCCATCCCGCCGCCTGCGCCGCCGCCGCCCGCGCCATCAAGCATGGTCAGCGTGCCGCCGAGGCCCTGAATGACGATCTCGGTCGAGTAACGGTCCTGCCCGTTCTGGTCCTGCCACTTGCGGGTCTGCAGCTTGCCTTCGACGAAGACCTTGCTGCCCTTCTTCAGGTAGCGCTCCACCACGCTGACCAGCCCTTCGGAAAAGATCGCGACCGTGTGCCATTCGGTCTTTTCCTTGCGCTCGCCGGTCTGGCGGTCCTTCCACTGTTCGGAGGTCGCAATGCGCAGGTTGGCGACCTTGCCGCCATTGTTGAAGGTGCGGATTTCCGGGTCGGCGCCCAGATTGCCGATCAGCATGACCTTGTTGAGCGAACCCGCCATCGAAATGTCCTTCCCGTCAATGTCTTGACCCCGCGGGCCGCAAGATGCGCCGCGAATCTGTCACAGGCAATAGGGAAGCTGGGACGCAGGCGCACCAGCGCGGGCGGCGTAATCCACGACTGGCGGCAAAAGCCTTACCGCGCCGGATACCTCAGCCGCCCGAGAAACCGCGTCAGGCTCGGCAATTCGCGGTCCTTGCCCACAAACTGCGCCTTCGCCTTCTCGAACCGCATCACGCCGTCGATCCGCCGTTCGAGGAAGGCGTGGGTGTCGGCCTTGCCATCGCTGTCGTCGTTGACGAACACCGCGAGCGTCGCCGAGTAGATACCGGCGAGGATCGCGCGCTTGGTGTAGTGGTTGTAATCGGTCGCGTTATCCCCCGCGAGCCGCCACATGATGTCCGCCGAATGCCAGCCGAGCCCCAGCGCGCGGCGGGCATTGTGCGGCTGGGCCATCACCGCCAGCGCGCGGCGCACCGCCTCGTCGATATGCGCGACCGCATCCAGCCGGAAGGCGACCAGCGTGCGGATGCGCTCGCGGATCTTCAAGGTCGCCAGCCGCTCGGCCGGCCATTCGGCCTCCATCGCCTGATCGACGGACGCAATCCACGCCTCGATCATGTCCATCGGCTTGGCGCCCGGAAAGGCGAGCCTTGCCACATCGACATCGCACCCCGCCATTTCGGCGGCGGCGACAAGGGCGGTCTCGTTCCAGCCGTCGAAGATGGCAGAGGCGGCGATATCCGGGGCGAGCGCGATGCGCAGCTCGTCCAGCGTCAGGTCTGAAAAATCGGTCATGTCAGAAGGAAGGCCCGTAGTTCTTCTTGGTTCCCGCCGCCTCGGCGCGCTTCTTGTCGGCGGCCTCGAACTCCTGCATCAGCACCCCGTTGCCGTTCTGCAATTCCATGTAGTTGCGCGCCGATCGGCCCGAATTGTCGTTGCGATCCGGGTCCGCGCCCTGGGCCAGCAGCAGCCGCACCAGAGTCACGTTGCGGGCGTGCACGGCGGCGATCAGCGGAGTCTCGCCCGTCTGGTCGGCGACATTGACGTTGGCCCCGCCCTTGATCAGCGCCTCCGCCCCCTCGACGAAGCTGAGCGCGGTCGCCAGCTGGAGCGGGGTGACGCCCTTCTTGTTGCGGATGTTAGGATCGGCCCCGCGCTGCAGCAGGAAGCGCGTCCACACCGCATCGTTGCGGGCGATGACGATGTGCAGCCCGGTATCGCCCGAGGTGATGTCGCGGGTGTTGACGATCTGCGTGCCCGGCTTGTTGAGCATTTCGGTCGCCTTGTCGCCCTCGCGGTCCTTGACGGCCTCGAGGAACTGGTAGCCTTCCGACTGGAACTGCGCCGCGGCGGGCACGGCGAAGGCAAGCGCGATACCGCTGGCAATCGCTCCCCAAGCCCCTAACTTGCGCAAAACATCCAAGCCCACGGTTTGATCCTTTCGCATTCCCTGCCACATATCGGATGTGGCCCGGCACTGTAACCTGACACAGGGCAAGCCGCAGCGCCTTACACGAGCGACCAGTTAGCAGAGCATGAACCGCATCAACAAGCCTTCCGCCACTCTTGCCCGCGCAATCGCGGGTGCGCTTGCGCTTGCCCTCACTCTGGCCGGCTGCGGCGGTGCCTCCACCCCGGCGGAGGAACCGCCGCTGGCGGGCGCAGCGATCGGCGGCGACTTCGCGCTGTCCAACAGCAAGGGCGAGACCGTGCGCTGGGGCGATTTTGCGGGCAAGTACCGGGTCGTCTATTTCGGCTATGCCTTCTGCCCCGATGTCTGCCCCACCGACATGCAGCGCGTCGCGCAGGGCTTGAAGGAGCTGAAGGCGAAGGACCCCGGGAAGGCCGCAAGGATCGCCGCGATGTTCATCACTGTTGATCCCGAACGCGATACGGAGGCCGTGGTCGGCGAATTCACCGCCGCCTTCTCGCCCGACATCGTCGGGCTGACCGGCACGCCCGATCAGATCGCGGCCGCGGCCAAGGCGTTCAAGGTGTTCTACCAGAAGGGCGAGGCCCAGCCGGGCGGGGGCTATCTGGTCGATCATTCCAACGTCACCTACCTGTTCGGCCCCGAAGGCGAGCCGATCGCCACGCTGCCCACCGACAAGGGCGGCGCGGCGGTCGCGGCGGAACTGGAACGATGGGTGAGCTGAGGGACCGCTTCTGGGAGCTGCCTTTGGGCGATCTCTCCCGGCCCGAATGGGAGGCGCTGTGCGACGGCTGCGGCCGCTGCTGCCTGCACAAGCTTGAGGACGAGGACACGGGCGAGGTGGTGGACACCAACATCGCCTGCCGCCTGCTCGATACCCGGACGGCGCAGTGCAGTGACTATCGCAACCGCAAGGCCTTCGTCCCCGATTGCCTGCGCCTCACCTTGCGGATCGTCGAGCAGGTGAGCTGGCTCCCTTCGACCTGCGCCTACCGCCTGCGCGCCGATGGCCGTCCGCTGCCGGGCTGGCATTACCTGCTGTCGGGGGATCGCGATGCGGTGCGCCGGGCCGGGGTCTCGATCATCGGCCGGGTGGTGAGCGAGGTCGATGCCGGGCCGATGGAGCACCACATCACCGAATGGCCTTCCCCCCGCCGGGATTGGGGGCGCGACTGGGACCGCGAGGAGGAAAGCGCATGATCGACTGGCTGCGCGGCGCCTCGCTCCGGCACGCACTCGATCCCGAGATCGACCTCGGGGGCACGCGGGTGCCGATCGTGCTGAAGCGGCTGCGCAACGCGCGGCGGCTGACGCTGCGGCTCGCGCCCGACGGCTCCGAGGTGCGCATTACGCTGCCCGCCTGGGCCGAAGGGCGCGAGGCGATCGCCTTCGCCCATGCCCGCGCCGGGTGGCTGGCCGAACAGCACGCCAAGCTCCCCCGCCGCGCCGCGCCCGGGCCGGGCGGCGAGGTGCGCTACCGCGGGCGGGCGCTGCGGCTGGCATGGGAACCGCGCGCGCCGCGGCGGCCGGTGCTGGCGGGCGATGCCCTGCGCTTCGGCGGCCCCGAGGGCGGGCTGGAAGGCCGGGTGAAGCGCTGGCTGGAGGCCGAGGCTCTCGCGCTGGCGGAGGCCGACATGCGCGATTACTGCGCCGCTGCGGGCCTTGATCCGGTCCCCATTGGGCTGACCCGGGCGCAGCGGCGCTGGGGCTCATGCTCGGACAGGAGCCGCATCCGCATCAACTGGCGGCTGGTGCAGGCCCCCGATTTCGTGCGGCGTTCGGTGGTGGCCCACGAGGTCGCGCATCTCGTCCATTTCGATCACTCCCCCGCCTTCCACGCCCTGCTGGGCCGGCTCTACGAGGGGGACATTGCGCTTGCCGACCGCTGGCTGAAGGACCACGGCCGCGGGCTCTACGCCAGCTTCGGCTGAGGCGGCCCGCCGCTTGGGGCTTTGCCATCCGCCCCCTGCACCCTATATTACCGCGATGCGCATCATCCCCTCCCGCTTCAACCCGGCTGGCGGCTTCGCCGATTTCTGGAACGAGATCCGGCGCCCCAACCCCTATCGCTGGCCGATCCTGTTCGTGTCGGTCCTGCCGGCGGCGTTCATGATCTGGTGGGGCATGAACAGCACCGTCTATGGCGAGCCCGAGCGGCCGCGCATCACCTACATCACCACCCTCGATGCCGCCCGCAGCGATGCCGAGATCATGGCCGAGAACCGCGCCAACCAGCAGATCAAGGACCTGCGCGAGGCCGAGGAGGCGCGCATCGCGGCCAAGAAGCGCGACCTGTACAAGGCGCTCGGCCGGGCGACGGGGATGGATGTCGAGGAAATCGAGCGCAAGGCCGAGGCCGAGCGCGCCGCCGAAGCCGCCGCAGCCGCCCGCCGCCGCGAGACTTCCGCACCGCCCGCAGCCGCCCCCGCCCCCGCTCCCGCTCCCGCCAGCGAAAGCGCCCGGCAATAGCGGCGAGCTTCGCCCCGACCGATCACGAATGGATGGCCGCCGCAGCGCGCCTCGCCGCGCGGGCGCGCCCGCTTGCCCGGCCCAATCCGGGCGTTGCCGCGCTGCTGGTCGAGGATGGCCGTATCCTCGCGCGGGGCTGGACGCAGGCGGGCGGGCGCCCCCATGCCGAAGCGATGGCGCTGGCGGGCCTTGCGCCTGCGCAGCTTGCCGATGCCACGCTCTACGTCACGCTCGAACCTTGCGCCCATGTCTCCGATCGCGGGCCTGCATGCACCGATCTTGTTCTGGCCGCCCGGCCGGCGCGCGTCGTGATCGGGCAGCGCGACCCCGATCCGCGCACCGCCGGGCAGGGCATGGCGCGCCTCGCAGCGGCGGGGATTGCGGTCACGCTGCTCGAAGACCCGGCGTCTGCCGCCAGTCTTGCCGGTTTCCTCACCCGCGCGGCGCTGGGCCGTCCGTGGGTGACACTGAAGCTCGCAACCTCATTGGACGGCTGCATTGCCCTCGCCGATGGCAGCAGCCGCTGGATCACCGGAGAGACGGCGCGCGCCCATGTCCATGCGGAGCGCGCGCGCAACGACGCCATTCTGGTGGGCGGCGGGACCTGGCGCGCGGACGCACCGCGGCTCGACGTGCGCCTGCCGGGGCTGGAGGCACGCTCACCGCAAAAGCTGGTGCTGACGCGCGGGCCCGCGCCCGAAGGCACCATCGCCCTGCCCGCGCCCGAAGCCATCGCCGGGCTGGAGGGCGTGCACTATCTCTACGTCGAAGGCGGGGCCGCAACCGCCGCCGCCTTCCTCGCCACCGACCTTGTGGACGAACTGCACCTCTACACCGCCCCCATCCTGATCGGCGATGGCCTGAGAGCGCTCGGCACGCTGGGCCTTGCGGGCCTTCCGCAAGCGCATGGCCGCTGGCAATTGCGCGAACGCCGCCAGCTTGGCAGCGACAGCTTCGCCGCCTATTGGCGCATCCGGACAACCTAGAAAGAGCACGCCCCCATGTTCACCGGCATCGTCACCGCCATCGGCACCATCGCCGCCGCCGATCAGCGCGGCGACCTGCGCCTGCGCATCACCGCCCCGCTCGATCCGGCGCGGATCGATATCGGCGCCTCGATCGCGTGTTCGGGCGTGTGCCTGACCGTGGTCGAGCGCGGCGGTACGGCGGGCGATGCATGGTTCGACGTCGACCTGTCGGGCGAGACCGTAAGCCGCACCGTGCCGCGCATGTGGGCACCGGGCGCGCAGCTCAACATCGAACCCTCGCTCCGGCTCGGCGACGAGCTTGGCGGGCATATCGTCACCGGCCATGTGGATTCGGTCGGCGAGGTGGTGAAGGTGGCGCGCGAGGGCGACAGCTGGCAGGTCGCGATCCGCGCCCGCGCGGAGATGAGCCCCTTCATCGCGGAAAAAGGCTCGATCACCGTCAATGGCGTGTCGCTCACCGTCAACGACGTGCGCGACCGGCCCGACGGCACCTGCGACTTTCTGCTCAACATCATCCCCCACACCGCCGCGGTGACGACGCTCGGCAGCCTTGCCCAAGGCGATGCCGTCAACCTCGAGATCGACGTGCTGGCGCGTTACCTCAAGCGCATGCAGAGCCTTGCTGCGCGCGGCTAGCGCCGGACGTCGGCGAGCACGCTGAGCGTCTCGCCGGCGCCTTTGATGACGCTCATGGTGCCGTCGGTTTCCAGCACCACCGCGGCGACCTCCTCGATCCGGCCGATTCCGGCGGCGCGCACCACGGCAAAGATCTCGTCCTCGGTGATCCGCTCGCGGCGCATCGCCTGGCGCAGCAGGCGACCGTCCTCGAGCAGCAGCCGCGGCTGGCTGCGCACCAGCTGGCGGAACGCAGGCGAAGCGATCGAAAGGCGCGTGACCACCCATTGCAGCAGCGCGAGCATCACGAAGGCCAGCACGCCTTCGAGGAAGGCGACATCGCCGCTCAGCAGCACTGTCGCCAGCGTCGAGCCGAGCGCGACCGTGACGACCAGATCGAAGGCGTTGAGCTTGGCGAGCGAACGCTTGCCGGCGACCCGCAGCACCACGACCAGCGCACCGTAAGCCAGCAGCGCGATCAGCGCCACGCGCAGAAGACCATGAAGCCCGTCGAACAGCATGGCCGCCTTACGCCCCGGTGCTGTGACTTGTTCCGTGCGGGCAGCTTGCGGAAGGCATGCCGGCGCGCTAGCCTTGCGCCATGCAGAGTGCGGAGCCATTGCAGTAGGATGCGGCGACAAGGCCTGATCGCGCTTGTCGCCCTGCTGGCCGCCTGCGGGCCTGCGCAGCCGGTGCAGGGGTCCGAGGAGACCGCCATGACCCAGTCCGTGTCCGTCAACCCGGTGGTCCACTTCGAAATTCCCGTCACCGACATGGACCGCGCGGTCGCCTTCTACGAGGCGGTCTTCGCCATCCGGCTCGATCGGCGGGAGGTCGACGGCTACGACATGGCCTTCTTCCCCCGCGCCGACGGCGGCACGGGGGCCAGCGGCGCGCTCGCCAGAGGAGACGTCTACCGCCCCACCCGCGAAGGGGCGATCCTCTACTTCGACGTGCCCGATATAGATGCGGTGATCGCCCGCACCGCAGCGCGCGGAGGCACGGTGCTCTACCCCAAGAAAGACATCGGGGAGGCAGGCTTCGTGGCCGAGATCGGCGACAGCGAGGGTAATCGCATCGCCTTGTCGCAAGCGCCCGAATAGGCTGCTGCTGCTGCTCCTGCTGCCGGGGCGCTATTCGATCAGCACGAAAGGCGCCCAGATCGCAGGCGCGGCCGCGCCCGGCAGGTCGCGGGCGGCGATCAGCGCGAGCTGCGCCTGCCGCAGCGCCTCGCTGCGCTCCGTGCCCGCCGCCGCCGCCCTGACGGTCGCCACGCTAAGCCGCGCGGCGGCATCGTCGCGCACCGGCCAGTGCGACAGCAGCAGGCTGCGCGCACCGGCAAGCTGAAAGGCGCGGGCAAGGCCGCTGTAGGTCGCAAGGCCCGGCCCGTCGCCCGCGGCGCTGTTGCAGGCCGACAGGATGATCCATTCGGCCGAAAGCCGCAGCCGCGCGATCTCGCTCGCGGTCAGCAGCCCATCGTCGTCCGTGCCGCCTTCACCTCCCGGGGTCATCACCAGCGCAGGCTGATCGAGCCCGGCGATCTGCCCGCCGACCAGCCCGTGCGTGGCAAAGGCAAGGATGCGGTAATCGGCAAGCGGCGCGCTGCGCACGGCGGCCTCGGTCGCGGCGGCGCCGGTGAGCAGCAAGGTCCCCTCCCCCGCGAAGGCCGCACCCAGCGCCTCCAGTTCCTCGCGCGCGGCCGGAAGCGAGGGGAGATCGCGGATGCTCTCGATATCGACCGCCATGCCGCGCAGCGCCGCGCGGGTGGCTGGCGGCGGGGCGAGCGCAGGGGCGCCGATCCCGGCGAAGAAGCGCGGCGGCGCGGACGCCTGCCGCGCTCGGATGCCGAGCCCGGGGCTCATCACCACCGCATGCTTGCGGATCAGCCACGCAGGCGCCCGCCCGGCGCGCGGGGGTTCGGAGACCAGCACTGCAGGCGGGATCTGCGCCAGCGCGCCGCTCGCCGGGAAGATCAGCCGCGCCTTGCCGCGCGTCAGCCGCGCCACCTCGGGGGTGAAGATCAGGCGGTGGAGCGCATGGGCGCTGGCCGCATCGAAGGGCGCATCGCTCTCGAGCCCCGCTTCCAGCGACGCGCGCACCCGGGCGATCAGGTTGCGGCCCTCGTGCAGCGGCGTCGCCGCGGTGCCTGCCGCAAAGCCATCGGCGGTCAGCGCGAGGGTCACGACCCGGTCGGGGTAGACGAGCGGCAGGATGTAGGCATCGCCCTTGCCCAGCAGTCCTTGCGCGGCGGGGATGGTGAGCGGACGGGGGCGCAGGGTTTCGGCATAGTCGGGGTAGCCCTGCGCCAGTGCCTCCTCGGCGGCGATGCGGGCGGTCCCGGCGGCGGCGAAGGCGGTGGCGGCGCCCTCGGCGGGACGGCCCTCGGCATCGTCCGCGTCCCCGGCAAGGCCGGCGCGCGCCTCCTCTTCGGCGCGGCGCGCTTCGCGCACCATCTCCAGAGCGCGCGCCAGCCCTGCGGCATCGCCCGGATAGGCAAGGCTCGCCGCGCTCTGGGCAAGGTCGCTGATCGTGGCAAGCTGCGCGCTGCGCCAGGCGCGCTCGCGATCGGAGTTGAGTAGGGCCACGAGCACCGAATCCCGCAGCAATCCCTGCGCCTGCGCGGCCAGCACCGCGCGGTCGGAATCGCGGGCGTAGAGATCGAGCAGCCCCGCCTCGTTCGCCTCCAGCACCGGCTGCATCAGCGCCTGCGCCGCTGCGCTCTCGCCCGCCCGGGCAAGGATTACCGCCGCCTGCATCTCGCGGCTGCGGCGCGCAGGATGGGTGGGCGGCAGCTTGTCCTGATAGAGCGGCAGGCCCTCACGCATCATCGCCAGCGCCTCGCCATGACTGCCGCCAAGGCTCAGCACGTCGGCCAGCCCGACCCTGACGGCGGCCTGCATGAGATCGTCCTGCGGCACGTCCGCCAGCAGCGCCAGCGCCCGGCGGTAGGCCGCCTCGGCCTCGCCCGCGCGCCCGTCACCGAGCAGCAGCCCGGCGATCAGCGCATGGTGATAGGCGCGCTCCTTGGCGTCGGAATAGCTCTCGTTGGCGCGGGCCATCTCGGCGGTGGCGACCGCCTCGGCGGTGCGGCCGAGCTGCGAGAGCAGCATCGCGCGGTTCTGGAAGATCGGCAGGAGATTGGGATTGTCCTCGCCCCACACCCGTACGCCCATCACCGCGACCTTGCCCCACAGATCGGCCGCCTCGGCCGTACGCCCGCGATCCTGCGCGATGTTGGCGTTGAGGATGAGGACATAGAGCCAGCCGATGTGGCGCTCGTCCGGCAGCATGCGGATCGCGGTCTCTTCGGTCTCGCGCGCCAGCACCCGCGCCGCCTCCAAGTCGAGCATCCGGGTGTACTGGGCAAGCTGGTACTGGAACAGCACCAGCACCGGATCGTCAGGCGCCAGGTCCTCACGCGCAAGGTCGAGCGTGCGGCGGTGGGCGGCGATGGACTTGGGCAGGTCGTCCTCGCCGGTGAAGTAGTAGCGGGCGAGGTGATGCGCGGCGAACATCCGGGCATAGCAGGGGCGGCACGAAGGCCCGTCCGCGATGGCCTGAAGCCGGGCGACGTAATCGGCCCGCACCGCCGGATCGGGGGCAAAGGCGACCAGCCCCTCGCCGATCGCCCCGGCGCGGGCATCGGGGTGAAGCGGCAGATCCTGATGCGCGAGGAAGAGCTCGTAAGCACCCTTGAAATCGACCGCGCCGATGGTCGCCATGATGAGGTCCGAGACCCGCGCGCCGCGTTCCTCCGGCGTCGCATCGGGGCCGAGCGCATCGAACGCGGCGCGGGCGGCGGCTAGGCGCGGAGCGGGATCGTTGTAGATGTCGCGATAAGGCGGCCCGGGCTGCGCGTCTTCGGCCTTGAGAGGTGCGGCGGCAAGGCCGAACGCCGTCAGGGCTAGCCACAAGGCCCGCCACACCGCGCGCGCGCGCTGCGCACGTCCCATCCCGCCTGTATTTGCCCCCGTCATCGCCCTGCCCCCCCGCGGCCCGGCTCAGCCTAACCGGTCATCAGTCGAACACGATGTAGATTCGCGACATCTCTCGCCCGCCATTGACGATCTCGATGCTGTGGCGCTGGGTGTAGAGCGGCATCCAGCGGCAATTGACCGGGTTTGTATCGGCGCGGCACACCTCGCGCTCGGACTGGTCACGCACCAGCAGCTTGGGCGCGGTTCCTTGAGCGACGCGGACCACGATCTGCGCGCGGCGCCCGCCGAGGAAGGTCTGGTGGAGCTGGGTCGCGGCGCCCGGCATCAGCATCGCCGAGCGATAGCCGGGGCCGAGCGCGCGCCCGCGCAGCGGCGGGGTGTCCGCAGGCAGGCTCGCCCGCCACCGGTTCAGGGTTTCGGCATCATCGTCGGTCTGCGCCTCCGGGCCGAGCCGTTCAAGCAGCAGCGCCGCCCTGGTGAGAGCGGCGGCATCGCCCCGCTGCTCGGCCGCGTCGGCCAGCAGCAGCGCCTCGGCGACCTGTTCGGCGTGCGCAGGACCGGGCGCAGGGCCGGGCGCGGCGACCTGCGGGGCTGCCTCGGGCCCGGCGCAGCCCGCCAGCGCCAGCGCCGTCCCCGCGGCAAGGGCGAGCGCCCGGATCATGCCGCCGGCGCGATGCGAAACACCGCGCCTCCCGCTGCGCCTGCGGCCGGCTCTTCCAGCGTCAACGCCAGGCCGTGCCTTTCGGCGATGGCGTGAGCCAGGGCGAGGCCAAGACCGCTGCCCGAGGTCTCCTCCCCCCGGCCCTGCCCGCGATAGAAACGCTCGAAAATGCGCGGCCGGTCGCGCGGGTCGATGCCGGGGCCGTTGTCCGCCACCACCAGCACCGGCCCCGCCTCGAGGCTTACCGTCACCCGCCCCCCCGGCGGCACATATTTGATCGCATTGTCGAGCATGTTCGTCACCATCCTGCGCAATTGCCGCGCATCCCCCTTGATCTCCACGCCCGGCGCGATCGTCCATTCGAGCGCGAGGCCGCTCTCCTCGGCGCTGCCCGCATAGAGTTCGCAAAGCCCCGTCACGAGGCCCGAAAGATCGACCGGCGCAAGCCCGCTGCGGTCGCCGCGATTGGCCTTGCTGGCGGCGATATCGAGCAGGGATTCGAGCGTCTGGACGATCCGCCGGATCTCTGCCCGCGCCTCGGCCAGCCGCTCGGCCACCGCCGGTTCCGGCTTGCTCGCCAGCGCCTTCACCAGCCGGTTGTCGAGGTGCGACAAGGGCGTGCGGATTTCGTGCGCGAGCTGTTCGGAGGCGTCCTTGTACGCCCCGACCAGATCGCCCACCCGCACCAGCGCGGCGGCGCTGTGGGCGGCAAGCTCGTCGATCTCGTCGCCGCCGCCAATACGGCCTGCGGCGAGCAGATGCGCTGCATCGCGCGGTTCGCGGAATGCAAGGTTGATGCGCGCGATGCGCCGGCCGAGGCCGTGGGCCGCAAACCGCCCGAGCAGCGCCACCAGCGCCACAAACACTGCGCCGCCGATGGCGAAGGCGGTGGCGATGCTGGAGAGGACCGGGGTCTCGAACTCGATCCCGCGCGCCACCACCAGCCTGAGGCCCGGCGCAAGTTGGACCGCGCGGGCATAGGCCTTCGACCGCGCGCCGATGGCGATCACGCCGCCCTCCGAGACCGCCGGGTCGAGCGGCGGCCAGGTCGCGATGTCGCCGACGATGCGCTGCCCGCGATCATCGGCCAGCAGGTAATGCGGCGCGCCGCCTTCTGCCGGGATGAAGGCGATGCGGTCGGCGATGCGCGCGGCAAGCTCGGTCCGGCCGCCCGTCGCGTAGATATCGACCAGCCCTGCAAGGTCGATATCGACCATCCCGCGCGCCTCGTCCTGCAAGGTCGCGCTGACGCTGGCATGGGTCAACCACCACAGGGCCGCCAGCAAGGTCAGCGACAGCAGGATCGCCGCCCCCACCAACCGGGTGAAGATCGACCGCGGCGGCCCGATGATCATGGCCGTCCATCGAGCAGACGGTAGCCCGATCCGAGGATCGTCTCCAGTGCGGGGCGGTCAAACCCGTCCTCCAGCTTGCGCCGCAACCGTCCGATATTGACGTCGACGACGTTGGTCTGGGGGTCGAAATCCATCTTCCAGACATGATGCAGCAGCATCTCGCGCGTCACCACCTCGCCCGCATTCTCCATGAAGTAGCGGAACAACTCGAATTCCTTGGGGCTCAGCGCAAGGTGGCGGTTGTCGCGGAAGGCGGTGCGCGCCTTCACGTGGCATTCGAAGGCGCCGTAGAGGATCACCGCGGAATGCTCGCGCCCGCTCGCGCGGCGGTGCAGAGCGCGCAGGCGGGCGATCAGTTCTTCGGGCTCGAAGGGCTTGGCGAGGTAATCGTCCGCACCCGTATCCAGCCCGTCGGCGCGGTCGCCGCTGCGGCCCAGCGCGGACAGGATCAGGATCGGGGTGCCGATGCCCCCTTCGCGCAGGCGCCGGGTGACCGTCAAACCATCAATATCGCCGAGCATCCGGTCGAGGATGATGACGTCGAAATGCTCCATGCCCGCGCGCAGCAGGGCGGCGCTGCCGCTCGCCTCCCACACCAGCACATCGCCGCCAGCGGCCAGCATGTCCGCGACCATCGCCGCCGTGCGCGGGTCGTCCTCGACATGCAGGATCCTCATCGGCCCCGTTTCCATCCGTCGCGCTTGCATGAACTGCCGCGCCTCCCCGAATGCCTTGCTGCCACCGCTCGCGCCGGGGCGCAAGCGGTGGCAGCGGCAAGGCCGGAGGCGCGCCGGGCGGTCAGTTGAGGCTCTCGACCGATACCCAGCCGGTGGTGCCGAAGCTGTCCTTTGCCTCGATGAACAAGCCATCGCGCTTGCCGGTGGGGGTGAGCGTGGTGCCCACCCGCAGGTTGCGCACCACCTTGGCGCCCGCGGCGGGCGCCTCGAGCATGGTGGCGGTGGCGGCAACCGTGGCGAGATCGGCAGGGGCGGCAGCGGCAGGCTGCGCGGCGGCCTTCGGCACGGCAGCAATCGCCGCCTTCTGCGCAACCAGATCGTTGAAGGCGAGCACGAAGGCCTCGACCAGCATCTTGCCGTCCTTGCTGGTGCCGTAGCCAGCGGCACTGGCGCCCGCGTTCCACGCGCCCGCCCCGCCGAAGGTCAGCGAGCTCTTCGTCACCATGCCCTGCCCGGTGGCGACGGTAAGGCCGTTGGCCGGGCTCAGCAGCTTGATCCCCGCGGCGAGCTTCTTCTTCTTGCCGCCCAGCCCGCCGAACATGCCGAGCATTGCCCCCGCTCCGGGCACGCGGCTCAGCATCGAGGTCGCCGCGCCCGAACGCACGAGGCCTTCGACGGCGGCTCCCTTGGCCAGCTCGATCGACTTGTCGACTTCCTCGCTGTCCCCGGCAACGACATTCATCAGGAAGTCCGCAGGCGCACCGCTCGCCGCGCTGTGGGGGGCAAAGCAGCCGCTCTCGCGGGCCAGTGTGTCGATCAGCGCGCGCGGGCTGCCGAGACCGTAGTCGGACCAGCCCTGAGTGTCGCCCTCGACCACCGCGATGCTGCCGAGGCTTTCGGTGCAGGTGACCAGCTGGACTTCCGGCTGGCCCTTGGCAAAGGCGGGAGCCGGCACGGCGACCAAAGCCGCCGAGGCCATCAGTGCGCAGCCCAGCCGGGCGGCGCGGGTGCGGGACATTGCTTTCGTCATCATCAAATTCCCCCGTTGCATTAACGGGGCTAACCTGACGCGCGTGGCGCCGGGGGGCCACACACATGCCCTGTCATGGCGATGACAAATGCCGTTAGGCGGAAGGTTCGGGCACGCGGGTGAGCGGCCCGCTGGCGAAATCGGCGCGGGTGATGGCGTAGATGAGATGCGGGATAACCGTGCCATCGGCCATTACGCGCTCCTCACGCCGGTCGGTCAGCACTGCGCCGATCTTCTCGAGCGCGCGGCGCGAGCGGGTGTTGGTCTCCCCGACCAGAAACCGGCACTCCGCAACGCTGGCGAGCGCGTGGGTGAGCATCAGGCGCTTCATCGCGTGGTTCCAGCGCCCGCCCCAGTGCGAGCGCGCAAGGAACGTCCAGCCGATCTCGACCGAGCCGCCATCTGCCTCATCCAGCCCCTGAAACCGCGAGGAGCCGATCACCGCTTGCGTTTGCGCGTCGATCGCCACCAGCGCGCCCCGGTTGGCAAGGGCATCCTCGAAGAAGGCGCGGAACACCGGCTCCTGCCAGCGGTCATGCGCGGGGTGCTGTTCCCAGATCAGGGGATCGGATGCGACCGCGAACAGCGCGTCCCAATCCGCCGCCGTCAGCGGGCGCAGGCGGACATGCTCGCCCTCCAGCACGGGCTGGCGGTCGAGCATCCGCGTGCCCTCAGACCGCGACCGCTGCGAGCGCGGCGATGAACTTCGGCAGGTTCGCCTCGGTCAGCCCGGCGATGTTGATGCGGCCCGAGGCGGCCATGTAGATTCCGTGCTCCTCGCGCAAGCTTGCGACCTCCTCCTTGGTGATCGGCAGCATCGAGAACAGGCCGTTCTGGTGCCCGAGCGGGGTGAGGTCGACCCGTCCCGCCGTGCCCGCCGCTGCCAGCGCATCGCGGACCTTGCGCATCCGGGCACGCATCGTGTCCAGCTCGGCGAGCCACTGCGCCGTCAGGTCGGGATCGCGCAGGATGATCCGCACCGCCGCGCCGCCGTGATCGGGCGGCATCGACCATGCCGCGCGGGCCAGCGCGTTGGCGTTGGAAAAGGCGGTATCGAGCGCGCCCGCCTCTGCCGCCAGCACATAGAACGCGCCCACGCGGTCGCGGTACTGGCCGAAGTTCTTGTCGCAGGAATAGGCGATGAAGGCTTCCGGGACCTTTGCGAGCAACCCGCGCATGCCGGCTGCGTCTTCCTCCATCCCGTGCCCGAGGCCCTGGTAGGCGGCATCGATGATCGGGAAGGTGCCGCTGGCCGCGAAGGCTTCGGCGATGCTCGCCCACTGGTCGGCGGTGTAATCGATGCCGGTGGGGTTGTGGCAGCAGGCATGGAGCAGCACCGCTTCATCCGCGCCAGCCCCGTTGATGGCGGCGAGCACGGCATCAAGGTTTGCCGTGCCGTCCGCTTCGGCGTGGTCGAAGGGCACTGCCTCCATGCCGAGATCGGCGAGGATCTGCGCATGGTTGGGCCAGGACGGCACGCCCATGTGGACCCGGCGGACGCCCGCCTTCTGCGCCAGCGCGCAGGCAAGCCGCACCGCGCCGGTCCCGCCCGGGGTCTGCATTCCCTGAATGCGCCCGCCCATCGTGGGATCGCCGCCGAAGATGTAGGGCATCAGCGCATTGACGAAACCCATGTCGCCTTCGGGCCCGAGGTAGGACTTGCTGTCCTGCGTATCGACCAGCACCTGTTCGGCCGCCTTGATCGCGGCGAACACCGGCGTGTCGCCCGCATCGGTGCGATAGACGCCGACACCGAGGTCGATCTTGTCCTCGCGCGGGTCGGCGGCATGAAGGCGGATCAGGGCGAGCAGCGCGTCGGGCGCCTGAGGGCTGAGTCGGTCTAGCATCATGGGGCACGCGCATGGCGCGCAAGGCCCGTCATCGCAACCGGGATTCGCTCGAAAGCCTCAGAAAGGCAACCAACGCTGCTTCTTGGAGAACTTCATGTACCCTGCATTGACCCCCAGCCGGAGCCCCGCACCGACCCGGATCGGGATCAGCACCACATCCCCGCGGCGCAGGTAGCTGGCGTGAAGGCCGCCGACGAAATAGGCCTGTCCTTCGCCCGCCGGGAAACGCTTGAAGAGCTCCTCGGTATCGAAGAGATTATAGACCAGCACGAAGGTGTTGGCGGCATTGGCCCCGGCATCGAAGCCGATCGAGGGCCCGGTCCAGTAGACCGGCTGGGTGCCCTCGATCTTGTGATGGAGCGTGCCCGAGCCGTATCGCGCGCCGACGATGAACGCCCCGCCCGCCTCGCGCCCCACGATGTAACCATTGGGTTCCCCCTGCTTCTTGAGGAGATCCTCGATCAGCTTGGCAAGCCCTTCGGCGCCCTTGCCGAACACGCCCTCGGCGGCGCCGATGAGATCGTCCTCGCCATAGGTCTGCCCGGCGTTCTCGGCGGCGGCGGTCACGGGCGCGACTCCGCCCTCGACTGTCTGCGGCGCGGCGGCCGCAGGCGGGGGCGCGGCATAATCCTCGAACGATTCGTCGAAGGCCGGATCGGCGGGTGCCGGCGTGGGCGCTGTGGCGGGCGGGGCCTGCGGGCTGGCCAGATCGGCGTCGATCCCGCCGCCGGCGTTCTGCTGCCCGTAGGCTGCATCCGGGTCGAAGGTTTCGAGATCCTGCGCCGCGACCGGCGCTGCGGCCACGGACAGCGCCGCCATCGCGGTCAGCGCCAGCCCCGCGGCACGGCGGCCCATGTTTGTCAGGCGGGCGATCTTCATGCTCATACTGCGGCCTTTCGCATGGTCCTGTCAGCCCCGGTCTTCTGCGCAGAGGACGAGAATCGCTTCCCCATGCGATGGCAACAGCCCGTCGCCGAGGCGAATCCGATTTGCGACGAGCTGTTGCCCAAGGCTATCTCCGCCTGCCTGAACGCCTCCAGAACCGCCCGGAGCGCATGTAGCCGAACCGAGCCCCCGGTTTTTTGTCCAAGCCACCTTGCCGCTGACCCAAGTGCCGACTATAGCGCCGCCCCTACAGCCCAAGCTGAGACCCGGAGACGTGGGTGAGTGGCTGAAACCAGTTCCCTGCTAAGGAACCGTACTCTATCAGGGTACCGAGGGTTCGAATCCCTCCGTCTCCGCCACCATCGTCTGCAAAGATTGATGCGTTTGCTCGCTTGGGTCTGAATTCCCCAAACCGCTCCCCGATAGCGTTGATGCTGCGCGGCATCGCTAGGCCGAGCGCGCCTTCAGTGCGCTGGCATCGGCAGTAAACCAAACTTCTAATTTTGGATAAGGCTGTATTGCCGAAAGCATGATCGAATGCCCCCAATAGTCAAGCGAGGGGGAGCAAACGACATGAAGGCAGTGATACTTGCGGGCGGCTACGGTACTCGGCTCAGCGAGGAAACAGGTGCGATCCCGAAGCCTATGGTTCCCATAGGTGGGCACCCCCTTATCTGGCACATCATGAAAATCTACTCCGCACATGGTATCAATGATTTTGTGATATGCTGCGGTTACAAGGGAGCGATCATCAAGGATTACTTCCTGAATTATTATAACCACAACAGCGATTTCACCATCGATCTGAGCTCGAACAGCATCGATATCTGTTGCCCTGCCCAAGAACCCTGGCGAGTGACCGTCGTCGACACGGGGTTGGAGACGATGACCGGGGGGCGGATCAAGCGCATCGCGCGACATATCGGTAACGAGACCTTCTGTCTGACATACGGCGACGGGGTAAGCGACGTCGACATCCGCCGCCTCGTGGACTTTCACCACGCTCAGGGTGCGAAGGCCACCGTGACGGCGGTGCGACAGCCGGGACGTTTCGGAACGCTCGACCTGTCCGAGGACCTCACCCGGGTGCACGGCCTTCGCGAGAAGAGCGTGCTCGACGGCCAGACGATCAACGGCGGCTTTTTTGTGCTTGAGCCTTCGATCTTCGAACTGATCGAGGATGACGATACCGTCTGGGAGGAAGGTCCTCTCCAGGCCTTGGTATCGGCGGGCGAGCTATCGGTTTACCGCCATGACGGCTTCTGGCAGAACATGGATACGCTGCGAGACAAAAACCTTCTGCAGTCGATGTGGGATGGCGGCAGCCCGCCGTGGCGCATCTGGGATTCACCAGCGCGCACGGACACGCACCAGCAGCACGATCAGGAAAGTATCTCGTCAAGCATGGCCTTGAATTCGGTCATGACCTGGCGCCGCGAACATCTCGCTTCGACCTGACGCATGATCTGCTGCGCCTTCTGCCATTCCGGCCCCCCGAAGGCAGCGGCAGCCCTTACCCACGCCCACTCCAGATCCTCAGGGGCCAGGCTGTCGGCGTAGAAAGGATAGTCGTCCCCGAGGTAGTGCATCGCGTTCATGTCATCGCGCGTCACGATCACCACCGCCCCGCAGCGGGCGGCGACAAAGCCCTTGAGGAAGGGCTTCCACTCCTGCAGGTCGTCCTTCTGCCGCACGATCCAGTGACAATTGTAGAGCGGCGCCTCGCGCGCCCAATCCTGCGCGGTGAAGCTGGCGTCCACGACGTTCACCATCGCGATCATCTCTTCGAGACTCTCGGGCCGCAAGGTGTTGCCAGGCCTTCCGAAGTAACCGGTCCGCAGCTTGTCGGATAGGGGGGCGCATTGCGGTACGTCGGGATTGACGTGATGCGTCACGTGGAACGACGGCGACGCGGGATAGAGCCGGTTCAGCTCCGCCGCCTGCGGCAGGCACAGCGTCATGTGTGCATCGAAGGCAGCGGCCGTCTTCGCCTTGATCGGCATGTCCAGGAAGTCGCTGATCGCGGCGATGTTCCGGTCCCGCAATGCGTGGAGCTGCGCCCGCTTGTTGAACTCGATCGCGCCGCGATTCACGATCACCACCTGATCGCGCACGTTGCCGATGTCGGACCGCAGCGTGACATCGTACCTGTCCGGGAAGGCCTCCGCGACCATGCGGCTGAGCTGGCGGGCACGCAGCAGCGTGATGCCCGATTGGCTCCGCTCCTCGGCGAACAGGAAGGTGATCGGGATCCTGCCGGTAAGCACCCCGGGTACCGGCAGCCGCGGCTTGAGCGCGCAGAGCTGCGGATCGTTGCGAACAACGAAAATGTTGCTTTCGGCGGTGCCGAGCGTCGCAGGCATCTGGACGGCCCGGATCGCCATGAGACCCGCTTCTTGCGTCAACCGGTGCCAGGATAGTGCCGGGTCACCCTCCGGCTCGCGCTCGTGCAGTTCCCACCATGCGTCCATGCGCGCCTGAACTTCGGGATCGCCGTGGCGCCGCCAGATCGTGCCGGTGTCGCTTGCACCTTGGTGGCGCGGGATTGCCGCGATCCTGCATGCCTCGGCCTGCGCCAACACCGCTGCGGCAGGATGCGTGCCTGTCAGAAGCGCGCATTCCGCGAGTTCGTGCCAATCACCCGCGGCAGGGTGCCTCCAGAGAGCCATGTCATGGTGCATCAGCCAGCGCGTCACCAGCGTGTGCAGATTGCCGACAGGTATCCGGCGGGAATCGATGAACAGCGACCATTCCGCATTAGGCGCCGCCTCGGCCAGCAGGCGGTGCGGACAGATCCTGGCAAAAGCCTCCCCCCCTGCAGGCGGAGGCGTCACGATCACCTCCCAGCCGGGCACGCTCACAGGCGTGTCGGTGAAGCAAAGGAAGCGCAGGCCTTCCGGTTGCCCGACCAGCGGCAGCAGATAGGGGCGCCGACCGAAGCAGGCCGTATAGACCACGATCCTGTCAGCAAGATCGGCTGGCAAGTGAAATGGCCGATCCTCCCGCGGCACGCACACGTCCAGACCTTTTGCGGGTCGTGCCGGCGCCAGCAGAAGCTGCGGCCAGGCTGGCGTCACGCTATGGTGCCAGCCTGCTGTCCGCAAAAACAGCGGACCGGCCGCTTTCCAGCCGCGCAATCTCGCGGTCGAAAGCGCATGTATCCTCGCGATCGCCAGATCCCGCGGAGCGACAAGTCGAAGTGCAACGATGGTGGCATGCAGCAACCGCGGCGAATGCCTAGCTGAGCGAGCAAACCTCTGGCCGAGAATTCGCTTTCCAGCCTTTCGGCCCGCGCGACCTAGGCGAACCAGGCGCCGCAGCGCGCTGGAGGCTTGGCTCCTGAAGCCTTTCCAGCGCAGCTTGCGAGCCAATCCTTCCGTCTCGGGACTGACCTTCGCAGCCTGATCTGCCGGCTGCGGTCTGGTGCGTTCGATATGCACGTTTCGGCCTCCCCTGACGATCTGTTCTGCCCGGTGCGCTCATGCGTGAAACATCCGGTCCTGTTCGGCTCTCAGGGAACAGGCCAGGCTTGCGGAGGGCAGGTCCACGTCGTCGTAAGTCAGGACCTGGTCCTTCGGCACGCGGCGCCGCATTCTCGCACCGGCGGCAATCCCCATGGGAAGCAGATTTTCGGCGCGGGATGTGTCGTAGTTCTCGCAAAGGCCGTAGGTGCAGAAGCCCCCGAGGCCGTCCAGAACAGTGCCCTCGTCCAGATCGCACTTGGCTGCCGCCACCACATCGACCACCGGCCCGGCTATCGGCGCAATCACGCGGTCCCCGAACAATGCCACCCGCGCGACCGAGAGGGGCACTTCGAAGACCATCAGGTGATACGGGACATAGAAGCTGTAGAGCGGCCCCTCGCCCAGCTTCCCGTAATTGAGGTAATGCGCCTGCGTCCTGTCCTGCGCCTCGGCAAAGACATAGACGCCCGGCGAAGGCAGGGCGCCGACGACGTAATCGACGATCCCGCCCAGCGCGCGCAGGCGATCGAGATCGTACATGCCAGTCATGGCGTCGACATGTCCGCGATGCTCGATGCCGATCATTCCGCGCTGCGCCACTTTCATGCCCGTGGCGTTGGCGACGATTGCCTGCTCGAAGGAGATCTTGGTTCCGTCGGCGAAGCTCGTCACCATGTGCGGGGTCTGGCCCCACTGGCGGGCGTAGGCCGCCTGCGTCTCGGGCGTGCGGTAGCGGTCCTGCAGGCCCTTGATGTTGCCGCACACCCGCGGGATGAGTCCGATGCTGCGGACGAAGCGAAGCAGGTTCAGCTGAACGCCGGGCTGATCGCCGTCGCATCCGCTGAGGATCACGCCTGCAGCATCCGCCTTGCGGCGCAGCAGCGGGCCGATGGTCGCGTCCAGTTCGGCGTTCATCAGGACCATGTGCTTGCCGCCGGCGATGGCCTGCATCGTTACCTGCGCGCCATGCTCCACGTGGCCGGTGGCCTCGACCAGCACCTCAAGGTCGGGCGCATTGCAAAGCACCGCAGGGTCCGAGGTCACCGCGAACTTCCCGGCTCGCAGCACGTCCTGCAACTGACCCGGGGTGCTCACCTTGACAATCCGTTCGCGGGGCACACCGCAGTCCGTGTAGGCGGCGATGGCGGCCGGCAGGCTGCGGTTGCAGATGGCCGAAAGCTCCATGCCCGGCATGTAGCCAAGCACCTGATTGGCGATGCCGCGCCCCATGTAGCCGGCACCGATCATCCCGAAGCGCAGCGGGTTGCCCGCCGCGGCGCGCGCGGCGAGCGCGGTATCCACGATCATCATCGGGCTGGCCCCTGCTGCTGAAGCCGAAAGTCAGGCCAGCTTGCGTCCTTGTCAGAAATCTGCCGGATATCCGCCTGCCAATCGATGCCGAAGGTCGGATCATCCCAGCGCACGCCGCCTTCTGCCGAGGGGGCATAGGGCGCGGAAACGAGATAGCTGACGGCGGATCGGTCCGCGAGAGTGATGTACCCGTGCGCAAAGCCTTTCGGAACGTAGAGCTGCAGAGCGTTTTCGGCCGTCAACTCGAAGGCTTCCCATTGACCGTAGGTGTCCGATCCCGGACGCAGATCAATGATGACATCGCGGATCGCGCCCTGCGTGCACCGCACGACCTTCACCTCGGCCTGCGGTGCGTGCTGAAAGTGCATGCCGCGCAGGGTGCCCGACACCGCGTTGAAGGAGTGGTTCTGTTGCGGGAAGCGCGTCTCCAGCCCCGCTGCCGCGAACTCGGCCTCGCAAAAGGTCCGGGCGAAGTGCCCGCGCGCATCAACGCGTGGCTCGGATCCGATCAGGACCGCGCCGCCGAGGCTTGTCGGGGTGAAGCGCATCACCCCAGCCTTGCCAAGGCCGCCACGGGTTCGGCCGGCACCGGGGCGCAGGCAAGCTCGGCGATCTGGGTCCGTGTCAGTGCCGCAAGCACTGAAGCATCGGCCCCTTCGGCAGCAGCGCGGTACCAGACAGCCGCGGCATCCAATCCCGCAAAAACGTCGCTCATCTGCCGCCAGCCGAGGGTGCGCTGGGCAAGCCCCGAATCGAGTAGCAGGAGCCCCGCTTCCTTGAGATGCGCCTCGCCCGACTGCTGCTCCCACACCGCGCCTCCACCCCACCGCTGCGCGAAGGCTCTCGCCATCTCGCTCACTGTCACCAGTTGCTCGGATGCTGGACCGAAATTGTAGCCCCGGGCGTAAGCCGTGCCCCCCTCGTAACAGGCGCGGGCAAGGCGCAGGTATCCGGCTATCGATTCGAGGCAATGCTGCCACGGGCGCACGGCGAAGGGAGAGCGGATGACAAGCGGCTCCTTCTTCGTGAAGGCCCGGACCGCGTCGGGGAGCAGGCGATCTTCCGAATAGTCGCCGCCGCCGAAGACATTGCCGGCCCGTCCCGAGGCCACCGGCACGTGCCGCGACAGGAGCGAATTGGAAGAGAAGAAGGACTCGCGCCAGGCGTTGGTCACGATTTCCGCGCACGCCTTGGACGCGCTGTAGGGATCCTTTCCGCCCAAGGCGTCGTTTTCGCGATAGGCAAACGGCCACTCTGCGTTGGCGTAGCATTTGTCGCTGGTCACGATCACGATCGCCGCCACGCTGTCGCTGCTGCGGCAGGCCTCGAGCAGGTTGATCGTCCCCATGACGTTGCTGGAAAAGGTATCGACCGGATCTCGATAGGACCTGCGCACCAGAGGCTGGGCCGCAGCATGGATGACGATGTCCGGCTGGAAGGCTACCAGAGCGACGCGCAGCCTGTCCGCGTCGCGGACGTCCCCGACGATGTGATCACATAAATCGGAAGCCGCCGTCAGCTCGAACATCGAAGGTCCGGTGCCCGGCGCCAGTGCATAGCCACGCGTCACGGCGCCGAGCATATGCAGCCAGTGCAGCATCCAACTTCCCTTGAAGCCGGTGTGTCCTGTAAGAAAAACACGCTTGCCCGACCAGAAGGCCGGATTGACGCCGAAGTCCGTCATTTCACCCGTGTTCTCAATCATACCGCCCTCCTTGCGTGCGATATTCACGCTGATCCGTGCGGGTTCCATGATGTAGGTTTATATGCCGCATGGCTGATAAGCGGGGGGCTATGGTCCACAGGGAGGTGACTGTGTCAGCCTTGAGGGGTTCAGCTCATGCGTTACCCGGACGGACCCATCGTGAGCGGCCTTCGCGGCGCCTATCCCGCAGCCGCAAATGCATTGGGCCCTCTCCTGCCTGATCCAGCCGCCTCGGATTGCGACACGGGTCCGCAGATCAGCGGGATCGCTTATGATAACGCCGCGTTTTCGCCGGGATTGGGCGCGCTTCGCGGTTTGGCTGCATTGGGCGTCGTCCTGTTTCACGTGTTTCTGGTCGTCCCGATCGCGGGGATCGACGCCCCGCATCTGGAGAGGTTTGAGCCTTCCAACGGCCCGTTGCTTGCCCAGCACCTGTTCCTTGCCCTTTTCAACGGCCGCGGGCTGGTGGTGCTGTTCTTCGTGCTCAGTGGGTGCGTGCTGGCGATGTCGCTGCAACGCACTTCCGGCTTCGGGTTGCGCAATCTGCCCGGTTACTGGATCAGGAGAGGATTCCGGCTTTACCCGCTCCTGATCCTGGCAGCCACGCTGGGAGCCCTGTTGCAGCTTCAGATCGGATCAGCTGAGGTCGATGGTGTCACGGTCTGGGCGGCGTGGCACTACAACACTCCGAAAGACTTGCTGCTATGGGAATGGTTGAAGAACGCGGCTGCGTATTCGAACTCGTTGAACGGTCCTGCTTGGTCGATAAAGATTGAACTCATCGCTTCAGCGATTTTCCCGCTCCTTTACCTCATTGCCTTGTCACGGCTCGGGGTGTTGATCGGGACCCTATTGTTGGTTTCCGCGATGTTTCTGGCACCCGGTGATGCCGACAATTACGCCCGCATGAATCTCTTCACATTCTGCTTCTTCATCGGAGCCGCCATTCCACTATACGGAAGACCTGTCCACCAGGCATACATGCGGCTGCCCGAGAGCTTACGCAGGGCCCTGCTTGTGGCGCTTGTTCTCACGTTCATGTTCGCACGGATACTGATAGAGCCAACTGACCCCCGCCCTGCCTCAGTGATTTTGGTCGAGACTATCTGTTCCGCTGCGTTGGTGACGATCACGCTGTTCAGTTCTCGACGAAGATACTTCTCCTCGCCCGTACTGCAGTGGCTTGGACGAATTTCCTACGGAGTGTATCTCCTCCATCTGATCGTCCTTTTTTCCCTCGTCCACTTCGCCCTCCCTCTGCTGCCTCTCGGTGGCACATCGGCAGCGATTTATGCGACTGCATGGCTGGCAGCAGCCACGCTGGCCATCACTCTTCCAGCGGCATGGCTCATCTACAGTGTCCTCGAACGGCCGCTCCAGCAGCTCGGCGCGGGCTCTGCGCGCGCGATCGACAGGTATCTGGTGCACGGCGGGTTGCGGGTGCGGTTCGGGTGAGGGTCAGAGCGGGGCTTGCCACTTACGCGGCCAAGGACGCCGCGGCGATGGTGGGCCTTCACCAGAACAGGAATGCCACGCCCGGAACCAGTGTCACGAGCGCGAGGCTCGGCCATTTCCATGCTCCGAGGTAGTCTAGAGACGCGAACGGCGTTTCTTCCCGAAGCGCCAGCCGGGTGCGCTTTGCGTAGAGGTAAGCGCCGCTTGCCGCGAGACCGGTGAGAACGAGACCGAACACCGCCCACAAAAGACGCGTCACAAGCCCGCCGAAGGTGCCGAAATGCAGCGGATCGACGGTGTGGACGATCCGCTCGCCCGCACCCATGAGATCCGCCGTGCGGCTGCCGACGATCCGGTGGGTCACCGGATTGATGAACACCGCATCGGTCCGCTCGCGAACCAGCACCGCCTGCCAGTGCCCCTGCACGACAACGGGATCGCCCGGTTCATAGGGGAGCGTGATGGCGGTGATCGCGAACCCCGGCTTCGCCGCCCGCGCCATCGCGGTCCACCGCGCGATGTCCGCCGCGCTGGCGGTCTCGACGAAGTGGCTTTCGGGCACGCGCGGTGTCTCGCTGTTCCAGTCGAGCCCGCTCCACTCGAAGAAGTAGTAGATGGAGGTCAGCGAAATGATCGCGGCAAACCAGATCGACCATACTCCGCCGAGGCGGTGAAGATCGCCCATCAGGGTGCGCAGGTTGCGCGAGAGGCGGGGCCGCCGGAAGAAGCCGCGCCAGAACTTCTTGTAGACGATGAGGCCCGTCACCAGCGAGCCCAGCAGCACGAAGCCGAGGCTGGTGACGAGGTAGAAGCCCACATCGCGAGGAATGAACAGGTAGTAGTGCAGCGCCCGCATGGCGTCCTGAAAGCTGCGACCGTATTCGTGGCCCGTCACCCTGCCGGTGCCCGGATCGACATAGATGTTGAAGTCCGTGCCCTCCGCATCGCGAGCGGCGATGCTCTTGGCGAAATAGGTCGCGTGGGAGCGGTCGTAGGAGCCGATGCCGGTGAGGGTTGCTTTCGGGTAGGCCCGCTCGGCTGCCGCCCACATCGCGCCCCAGTCCTCGGTGCCGGGGGTGAATGTGCTTGCGCGCACCGCAGGTTTGTAGAGCCACTCGATTTCGTGCGCGACCGTGGCGATCGTTCCGGTCAGGCAAACGAAGGCGAGGAACAGGCTGAGCTTCAGCCCGAACAGGTTGTGCAGCCAGTAGGCGAGCGGAAGCGTCTTACGCCGACCGTCACCCGCCAGTACCGGGCGACCGGCCGAAGCCGGTGCACCGCCGCTGCCCCCATCACTGCGGGCGCGATCGAGGAGGCGCTCAGAAACGTCCACTGAAGCCGATCGTCACGCGGCGGCCGGGGGCCTCGTAGTTGAAGAAGTCGAGCCCGTCGCCCTGCGAGGCGGGGTTCACATAGACCTCGTCGAACAGGTTGTCGGCGGCAAGGTAGAGCCGCACCCGGCCAAGGTCGTAGCCGATGTTGGCCGAGGCGAGCGTCACCGCATCGCTATCGACGAAGCCGAGCGCCTGCTGGGTCGGCGTGAAGAAGCTCGACGCACCGTAATGCGTGATCTGCGCGCCGAGGCTCAGCTTCTCGATGGGCTGCCAATCCGCGCGGGCGGTGATGCGCAGCGGCACGGCACGGTCAGTTGAGAAGTTGATCCACTCGCCCGCATCCTCGTCGAACACCTCGCCGCGCTGGAGCGTGAACACGCCGCCGAGCTGGAGGTTTTCGAGGACCTTCCACTGCGCCTGCGCCTCGATGCCCCACGCGCGCTCAGGGATGCGCAGCGGGATCAGCGGGCAAAAGGTCTCGCCCGCGCAGGAGGGGTCGGGCTGGATTTGCGAGGATGCGTCGGACGTGGCGCGGTAGACCGCCGCGCTGTAGCTCACGGCACCGCTGGTGCCGCGCAGGCCGAGTTCATATTGGTCGGAGGTCGCCGGCTCGTTGGAGATCGCGCCGGGGTCGAGAGCGCCCCGCGCGGCGCGGCCGAGCTGCGAGAGCTCGGCGCCCTGGCTGAACCCGGCATAGAGCTGCACGCCATCGCTCAGCCGGTAGACCGCGCCCGCGTTCCACAGGGTCAGCTCGCTGTCAGCGAAGGCACCGGGCGTGGCAGCGCGCGGGAGGGTCGGGTCGAAGCCCTCGCGCTCGATCGCGCCCGAATACCATTCGTGCCGCACGCCGCCGGTCAGGGTGAGCGCCCCGGCAGTGAACTCCGCCTGCGCGAAGGGCGCGAGCGTTTCGAGGTAGAAGGCCGGGGTGATGTAGCCAATGACCTGATCCTCGCCAACCGGATCGACTGTGAAGCGCAGGAAGTCGTTGCGGGTGTAGTCGAGGCCGTAGCTGGTCTTGAGCTGCGATGCGCCGATGTCGTAGCTGCGCACGAAGGTGCTGCGCAGGCCCAACCGCGAGTTCTCGCGGTTCGAAGCGAAGAAGTCGTCGCCGAAGGCCACATCGAAGAAGTTGTCGCGCTGGATGATCCGCTGGTCCTGGTAAAACAGGGCGAGCGTTACATCGTGGGCAAGCAGGTCCGGGTGGTTGAAGCTCAGGATGCCGGTAATGCTGCGGTCGCCCGCTTCGCCCACCTGCGGGTGCGGGGCGACCTCGATCACGCTCGCGACCTCGTCACTCCCCGGCAGGAAGGCACCTTCAGGATAGAAGTCGCGGCCTTTGTTCTCGTCATGAAAGGTGCCCGTGAAACTGATCCGCGCCTGCCCGATGTCGAGGCCGAACGATCCGACGAGGTCTATCGCCTCGAAGTCGCTGCTCAGCACCGGATTGCCATTGCCGCTGCGCGAACGGCCACCGTCGGTGTAGCCCGCGCCGACATAGTAATCGAAGCTGCCGAGGTCCTGACCCGCGCCCAAGTAGAGATCGGTGGTGAAGGTGTCGCGGGCAACGTCGGTGTTGAAGCTGGTCTGGGCAGTGACGTCGATCTCCAGCGCGCGACCCTTGGCGCGGCGGGTCTGGAGGTTGATGATCCCGCCCGGTGCCCCTGCGCCGTAAAGCGCAGTGCCGCCGCGCACGACTTCGACGCGCTCGACCGCAAACGGGGTAATCGCGAAAGGCGCGGTGCAAGACCCCGCGCGCAGGTCCTCGTTTACCGGCACGCCGTTGATCTGGAAGGAAGCATTGCGGCCCCGGATCTGGCTGCCGCAGGACGAGCGGTCCTCGGGGGCCTGAATGCTGAGACCGGGAACGGTGAACTCCAGCGCCGAGAGAATGTTTCGGTTCTGGCGCAGCTGGGATTGCAGCTCTTCCTCGTCCACCACCGACACTGACAGCGGCAGGTTTTCGAGTTCTGTGCCCGAGCGGGTGGCGGTGACGATGATGGCGCTGCTGTCCGCTGCTGTCTCCGCCGAAGCGGTTTCGCCGTTTTCTTCGGCGTGAGCGCCGACCGCTGAGGTGGCCAGGAACGTGACAATGGCAAGGTGGGCCGAGGAACGGAAGAGATTGGAGCGCATGATAATCCTGCGAAAAGTGGAGCGCCGCCCCAATAATGATAATTATTCGCAGTTGCAACGTCTTTCTGGGTGCTGCTCGGTCAGCTGCAGGTTCGCCTGTGGAAGGTGGAACATCTGGATGCGCTCGGCCGTACGGCAATGCTGCCGCTTCACTCACTCGGGATACGACGGGGACTTCACCGAGGCTTGGTTCGACCGGAGCGGTCACGACCTCCTGCAGGACGAGCCGCTACGCACCCGCGATCTGATAGGCGGATGCCTCGCATGGACGCTCCGGAAAGCGAGGTCGCCGCGGGCTCGCTCCGATTGCTTGGAAGAAGCCGATCGGCACAGGGCAAAAACGATGCCCGCCCCCGACAGGATCCGCTGGCGTGCTACGACAGTACCGGACCGGCCGTGAGCTTCGGCACATCGGTCGGCCCGGTCGCGGCGGCCGTGTCGGTGACCTGCTCATCATGCTCGTGGATTGCGCAGGGAGGCTGTTGTGCCAGGCCAACCTTCCCAGTTGCCGCCTCCTTCGATCGAGCGCTGCGCATCCCCTTGAGCAAATAGGACGCCAAGGAACGGGCCGGTGCGCGGGCGGACCGCGGAAGCATGTTCTTCAACCTGCGCTTGAAGGCATGCCTGCTGATCATGGGCGAATCCGACATCCGGGCCGCAACATCGAGATTGCGCAACTTCTGGAGCGTAGCCGTGCCGCCCCACGCGTTCGGGTTCACCATCTCGTTGCGCTCGATGGAAAGGACCGGCTTTCCCGAAATACGAGCGATTTCGAGAGCCTGCGCATGCTCGCTCTCGATGAACAGCATGGCTTTGCTGTCGCGATAGGCAACGCCCTTGAAGCGCGCGTCCCGGCCTGCACCCGGCGGCTCCCGGGTCAATGCCGGGTCATGCATGATCAGCCGGTCGTAGGTGATGCCGTGGTGGGCGAGCCAGGCCTCGGTCTGCGGTCGGTACTTCTCGGGTCGGGTGGTGATGAGGCAAGCGATCGAACGCGTAGGTCGATAGAGCGGCGCGGCGCTCTCCATGAAGCGCAGATAGGCGGGCCCGCCGTCCTTCTCATAGGCCAGCGGATCGCGGCACAGGACCCCGTCGATGTCGACGAAGGCGTGTTCGAGATAGACATGATGGATGAAGTTCCACTCGAAAATGCGCGGCAGGCGGACAACCTCGAAGGCGATATCCACTTCGTCGCGACCGTCGGGCACGACATAGATCGCGGCGAAGGTGAACTTAATGTCCGGGTAGAGGTGGCTCAGGCGCTCGCGGGCCTCCCGCATCGCGCAGCCGCGATTGAGGCTGTCATCGACCACGAGAACATGGCGAGCCTCCCACAGGTTGCCGATCAGGCCTGAATGCTGCTTGGTCGACCCCGCCCCCGAAAGCCGGCCATCGAGAAACCTGTCCAGATCGGCATACCGCAAGTTGAGCATCAGCGAGATGGTGATCGCCGGCAGAATACCGCTTCGCGGAATGCCGACCACCAAATCGACGTCCGTGGGGATCTTGTGCAAGTACCGCGTGATGATTTGCGACATGTCAACAAAACTACGATACTGCACAATGTCCCCCTATCTTATCTCGCCCCCCACAATGATGATGAACGTAGCACAACTGCCCTAACTTGAGTTACATAAATTGCTGCTGCGCCGTGCTGGTTGAGACATTTTTATTCAGTCGCATCAGCAGCAAGCGCACGATCTTGAGGTCTTTCGGCGATATTCCAGATGGCTTAACCTAGGTTCGTGTCATTTGGCTTCAGCCGAACGAATTGACGAGCTCAATATCCTGCACCGCTTGCATCCTCTTCGAATCGGAAAGAGCGCGAGGGCTGCGGATCAACTTTCGTTTAGCCAAAGACGGGGTCAGTTCATGAGCGATAGCCTTACTGGAGTGATCGAACCTGTCTGCGGTCCGGCTTCGCGCCATGTTGAAATCTCGGCGATGCCGTCCGTCGCGGATGGGCAGGTGACCTTCGATGTGTTCGAAACTCTGTTGGTCAGGTCCGTCAGTCCCCATTTCGAGATATTCGACCGGGTCGGGAGGGAGGCCGCGAGGCAATCGCTCACAAGATGTTCGCCCTATGCCTTCGCTCGGGCCAGAGAGGCGGCAAACAGGCGCGCGCGGTTCTGCCATGGCGAGAGTATGACCTTCGATCACATCTATGACGAAGTCATGCCCGCCCTCTCGCTGTCGCCGACTGTCGCCGCGCAGATCATGGCGCTGGAGATGGAGGAAGAGGCGCAAACCCTTCGCGCGGTCGAGAGTGCCAGAACACTCGTCGCCGATGCAAGGCGCGCGGGCCGCGGGATTGCTTTCGTCTCCGACATGTACCTGCCGGCCCCCTTCATCCGCGAACAGTTGGAACGGCACGGCTTCTGGCAACCCGGCGACCGCTTGTACGTCTCGCACGAGCATGGGTGCGAGAAGCGCAGCGGGCGGCTGTTCGATGTGGTCGCTGCCGCCGAGGGGGTGAGCGTCTCGCGGATCAGGCACTTCGGCAACGATCTTGCGGCTGATTTGCTGGGCCCCCGGAGAGCCGGAGCGACAGGGCAGCTCGTGGCAGCCGGCAACCCCAATCGCTACGAGCGTGCTCTGGAGGCCTATCGCCACGAAACCGACGGCAAGACCGCCCTCATGTCCGGGGCCTCCCGCCTTGCCAGAACGTCGCTGACAGCGCGTTCGGGCACCGAACAGGCGATGATCGACGTCGCCGCCGGGGTCGTCGCCCCGCTGCTCACGTCTTTCGTCCTGTGGCTGCTGCGCGAGGCGCAGGCGCGCGGGCTGAAGCGGCTCTATTTCCTCTCGCGCGATGCGGAAATCATGTTGCAGATCGCCCGCCAGGTCGCGGCGAAAGTGGGGAGCGGGATCGAACTGCGGTATCTCTACGCCAGTCGGCTGGCGTGGAACTCGGCCGTTTCCAGCCCGGAGAACAACCCCCACGTCTGGTACAGCGTCATCTACCAGTCGGGCACCGGCTTCACGAACGCGGAACTGCTCGAGCGTGCCGGGCTTTCTGCCACCGAGATCGAGGAGATCACCTCTGCCTCGCCCAAAGCGTGGGCCTCGACCACGGATCGGGAGATCCTTCGCACGACCCTCGCCTCGCTTCATGCCGACGGGACGTTGCAAAGGCATGCCGAAAAGAGCAAGGCGCTGGTGCTCGATTACCTCGAACAGGAGGGTCTGTTCGACGGCACACCTCACGCCGTTGTCGATGTCGGCTGGCGGGGAACGCAGCACGACGTGCTGATCGAGCTTCAGCGCGAGCAGCAGGTGACGCCCGCATACGGCTTCTTCTTCGGCCTAGATCTCAGCGACAGTCCGTGGGGCGCTTTGCGCAGCGGCTATTATTTCGATGCCCGGCGCCTCAAGGTCGAAGAGGCGCGGGAAGCGCAACAGGCGACGGGGGTGTACCATCCCCCGCGCTTGCCCGAAGCCAAGGCCGAGGTCGCGCCGCGCGATCTTTATCCGCTTTTCGAGATATTCTGCGCCGGCCGCGAGGGTTCGCTGCAGCAATATCGGCGTGACGGTGACCGGGTCGTGCCGGTCACGGACGCGCTGAGGCCGCGCGAGGTGCAGGCATGGAATCTCGATCTGGTCTTCGAAGTGGTGGGCGCCTTCGTCGAGAACCTCGTATTGGACCCGGCATGTGACGCCGATGTCGATGTCCGCTCCGCGCTTGCCGATGTGGTCGATCTTCTCTGGAACAGCCCGACCCGGTTCGAAGCCGAGGCCTGGGGCACGTTCCCATGGGAGCTGGGACAGGGCAGCAGCCGGTGTAGCTGCGATTTCGCCCCGCCTTACGATCATCGCTTCATCGGCCGGCGGCTGGGTCTGAACACGACGCTGGCGACCCAGTGGCCAGCAGCCTCGCTGCTCCGCAGCAGCCCGCTCATGTCGGTGTTCAAGACCCTCAAGGACGGATCGGCCTATCGCCGCGTGCTCATGAAGTCGAAGTCGACCGCGAAACGCCTGCTCGCAGCGAGGCACGACGTCGCTCAACCGGGTTCGCACCGCTGGGCCAGCCATGCGGGGCGGTCCTGATCGTGCGGCGACCGTGAACCGAAGATCGACAAGGGTGCGAGTTCTGACTTGGGAAAAGTAGTCGGCAAGACCGAGGCCAGCCGCAAGAGGCTGACCAAGGGCGCATCGTGGATCGGGTCGTCGCGGCTGATCGTCAACGCGATAGGGCTCGTGAGCACCCTCGTGCTCGCGCGGCTGCTGGTTCCGCAGGACTTCGGCCTTGTCGCGATCGCCGAGTCCGTGTTCGGTCTGGTGGGGGCGGTCACCGAACTGATGTTGGCCAATTCGCTCATCCAGCATCGCAGGCCGCGGGCCCATCACTACCACACCGCCTGGACCCTCAACCTTGCCAGAGCCGCATTGCTGGCCGGCATGATGGCCCTGCTCGGTGTCCCCTTCGCATGGATCTACGGTGACGAGCGGTTTGTCGGACTGTTTCTCGTCCTCGCGAGTGCGACGCTGATCGGCGGTCTGGAGAACCCGACGCTCGTCATCATGTGGCGCAAGCTGATCTTCTGGCAGGACTTTGTCCTCAACGTGTCTTCCAAGCTCGTCGGCTTTCTGGTTGCCCTTGGAATTGCCTATTACTTCCGCTCGTATTGGGCGCTGGTGATCGGCGCGCTGGCCGCACAGGTGACCCGTGTCGTGATGTCCTATGTCATCCGTCCGTATCTTCCGCGCTTCTCGCTTCGGGGGTACCGCGACCTTCTTTCCTTTTCTGTCTGGCTCACGCTGAGCAACGGCATCCAGAACGCCAACTGGCGTCTTGACCCGCTGCTCCTCGGCCTGTTCGTGCCCTCGGCGACGGTGGGGCAGTTCTCGGTGGGGAACAGGCTCGCCTACCTCCCTGTGAAGGAAGGCCTGGGTCCACTCAGAAGCCTGTTCTTCCCGGCTTTCTCAAGGATGCAGGACGACATGGATCGCCTGCGCCACGCCTATCTGAACGGGCAGGGCATGGTCGCGCTTGTCGCGATGCCGGTGGGGTTCGGCTTTGCCCTGGTCGCAGCCCCGATGATCGAACTTGCCCTCGGACCGAACTGGCTGCCCGCAGTGCCGGTCATACAGATCTTCGCGGCAATGAGCGCGATCCAGGCCTGCGAGAGTGTCCAGCCGCTGGCCATGGCACTGGATCGGACCCATCGGGTGTTCAGGAGGGACATGCAGGTCTTTCTGGTGCGCATCCCTCTGGTTCTTGCCGGTTTGACCTTAGGGCCGGCAAGCGGTTTGACCGCACTCATGGGGATCGTGCTCGGCTCGGCCGCCGGCAACCTCGTGCTGTTCGTCCTCAGCCTTCGACTGGTCGCTTCTCTGAGCGGGCTAACGATCGCCAGCCAGCTTTCGGTCGCGGTTCGCCCGTTTCTCGCTGCGGTTCTGATGGTCGTGTGCCTTTTGCTGGCCGCGCGCCATCCGGCGATGCGCTCCGCATTGGACAGCCCGCTGGCGGAGGTCGCCTTTTCCGTCGGTGCAGGTGGCATTCTCTATGTTGCCGCAGTCGCCCTGTTCTGGATCGCCAGCGGCCGACATGATGGCGCGGAGGCCGCCGTTCTGGGCCTTGCCCATCGCGCATGGCTCGTCGTTCGCGGTTCCGGCAGGACCAGCCACCCCTGAAGCTCGACAGTCGGCTACTCCGCGGCCTCTTGCGCATCGGCGTTCAACATCTGCAAGCGCGGATCATTGGGCGAGACCCACTCCTCGCCGATCACCTGCTCCACCCGCAATTCCGCAGGCACCGCGTCGATCCCGATCATCCGGTCGCAGTGCTGGTGGAACCAGTAGATGCGGGATTCCTGATAGCTCAACGGGACGCTCTTGAACCCGCGGCTCTCCATCGAACGCTGGATCGCCTCGCCGAACTGGGTGTCTTCCTGGAGCAATTTCGCCAGCGCACGTCCGTTCGGCGATGTCTCGTCAGGCACGGTCCACAGGTCGGGCGCTTCGCCCTCGCCCCAGTCGGGGGCCATGGTGATCAGTTCGAGCCGGGTCGTGCTCAGCGAGGTCGGCCAGAAGATCAGCGGCGGGACGAAGTAGTTCGACAGCGGCGACACCCAGTTGGGGAAGATCGCGTAGCTCTGGGTGTGCGTTCGACCCAGCTCGCCCACGGATTCGATCCTGGTCCAGTTGGGCGCAGTTTCAAGCGCGCGCACATGTTCGCGCTTCATTTCGCGCGGCGGCGGGGCAAGCATCCTGCCGTGTCCGCCGGGATAGAGGTGGTTCACATTGCGCTTGGCATCCACCAGCGGCGCCACAGTCTCCGGATGGATGAAGGGCACATGGTAGACCTCCATGTTGGCCTCCATCGCGACCTTCCAATTGCATTGGAGATCGAACGAGTGGCGCGCGGCAAGACGCAGCTTGTCGAAGCCGAACTCCTCCCATTCCTCGGCAATGGGGCCGAGGAAGTCGCGCAAGCTCGGTGCGGCATCGTCGAAATTGACGAAGATGAGCTTGCCGAACATTTCGCACCGCACCGGGATCAGGCCGCGCGTCGCAATGTCGAGATCGACGAAGTCCTGCCGCTCGGGCACGCCGATCAGGGTGCCGTCGGTCTTGTAGGTCCAGGCGTGGTAGGGGCATACGAGCCGGCGCGCGCAGCCCTTGTCCACCGTCACCACCGGCGCGCCGCGATGGCGGCAGGTGTTGTAGAATGCGCGCACGACCCCGTCGGTGCCATGGACGATGATGATCGGGTCACCCGCGTTGTTCCAACGCATGAAGCTGCCCGGCTCGGGCACTTCGTCGAGGTGCGCCGCAAACAGCCACGCCTTGCGGAAGACATGCTCCTGCTCGAGCGCGTAAAACTCGGCGCTGGTATAACGCGCCGCAGGGATATCGGGCAATCGCGGGAAGCCCGGCGGGGGTGCCGTGCGCGCGCCCTCCCACTCCATCAGCGCCTTCAGCGTTGCGATCGTGCCGGAATCCATTTGCCTCTCCCAATCCGAATCATCGGCTGTTATGAAACGAGTGTTGCATAAAAGCCTGTGGTTGCCTAGTGTGACTTGGAGCAGATGGTCTGGGAAGAGAGCGGCGCAATGCACGTCACCAACGTCGAGCCAGATGCATCATCGGACCGCGCCGCGCATGGCGCGAGGGGCCGCATCCCGCTCGCTCCAGAGGTTCCGGGGGCGCCATGCCAGCGGTAATCGATCACGACGCCCGCCGCACCGCGCTCGCCGAAGTCGCGGCTGACCTCGTCGCAACCGGGGGTGCCGATGCGGCGACTGTGCGCGCGGTGGCCTCGGCAGCGGGGTTCAGCACCAAGGCAGTGACGCACTACTTCCCCGACAAGCGCGCGCTGATGCTGCTAACCTACCGCCATGCCGCCTTGAGTTCGCAGGCGCGCACCGATGCCTTGCAGCCAGCTGGCAGCGGAGATGTCGCGGCACTGCTTCACGCGCTGCTGCCGACCGACCCCAAAGTCGAGCGCGACTGGCGGGTGTGGTTCTCGTTCTGGGGCCTTGCGATGGCCGACCCCGAGTTCGCCGCCGAGCAGCGCATGCGGATGCGCGACTTCGTCGGCCGGATCGCGGCAATCCTCGCGGCCGATCCGCGCTACGCCCATCTCCCCGCCGAGCAGCACCCCGGCATCGCCAGCACGCTGCTGGCTGCGCTAATCGGCATTGTCACTCAGGCAATCTTCGACCCCGAGGCATGGCCCGCCGCGCGGCAGGCAAATGCCATCGATGAAGCGATCTCTCGCTTCGCCGGATTCGGCGGGGACGGCCATACGGCTTAGCGGGGGCCTGCCCATGCCGGGCGCGGCTCCATGAAAACTTGTCACCGCACGGACCCGGCTTTCTATGGCATCGGCCCCTCCTCAACGTCCTATCGGGCGAGGCTCCCGAAACCTTGCGATCCGCACAGCAAGAAGGAGCTTTCCAAGCCATGCGCTATTTCCATGCCGCGATGATCCTTGCCGCCCTAGCCGCCCCGGCACAGGCCGACGAGGTCACCATCACCCTTCAGGGCGTCAAGAAGAACGCAGGCAGCATCGTGCTGTGCCTCTGGGCGAAGGAAGACGGCTTTCCCGATTGCGAGAGCGGCAAGGCGGTCAAGCGCATCGTGGTGCCCGCCAATGCCAAAACCGCGCGGTTCGAGAATGTCGCGCCCGGCAGCTACGCCGTCTCGGCCTTCCACGACGCCAACGGCAACGTCAAGCTCGACAGCAACTTTCTGGGCCTGCCGCTCGAGGCGGTGGGAATGTCGAACAATCCCAAGCTGAACGGCCCGCCGCGCTTCAAGCCCGCACGCTTTTCGCTGACGGGCCAAGCGCGCCTGTCGATCCGCTTCCAGAGCCTCTAGCCACAACCAGAGCTTATGGCCCCCGCCCGCGATTTCGTAAGGGCACGGTGGCAATCCCGTGACAAGCATGGGGCCACGGTCCTTGCGGTGAACCGCGGGGGTAGGGCCACAAGTCTGCCTTGCATCCGGGGGGATGCGCGGCAGTTTGCCCGAGGCGCGCCGCGCTGCAGGACCGCACCGGACAAGGGGAGATGCGTGTGGCACTGAGGATTATTGCGGCCGGACTGCTTGCGGGCACAACGATGACACCGGCATTGGCGAGCCAGAGCGAGCCGCCAGCGGAAGACGAGAAGGAAATCATCGTCACCGCGCAGCGCCGCGCCCAGAACATCCAGGACGTGCCGATCTCGATCACGGCGCTATCTGGCGAGGCGCTGGAGACGCGCTCGGTGCGCAACGTCAACGACGCGATTGCCTTCGCCCCCAACGTCGCCACCACCACCGGGCCGACCGGGGGCAATTTCGGCGGCTTCTTCATCCGCGGTGTCGGACAGCTCGACAATTCGATCGCATTGGACCCGGGCGTGGGCGTCTATGTCGACGATATCTACATCGCGCGCCTGCAGGCTTCCTCGGTCGACCTGCTCGATCTCGAACGGCTTGAGGTGCTGCGTGGGCCGCAGGGCACGCTGTTCGGGCGCAACACCATCGGCGGCGCGATCAGCCTCGTCACCAGGAACCCCGATTTCGACGACTTCTCGCTGCGGGTGCGTGGCATTGTCGGCGCGCGCAACCGTTACGACCTCTCTGCCGCGGTCAACGCGCCGCTCGGCGATAACGCCGGAGTGCGCGCCACCGCCTTCACCCGCAATCAGGACGGGTGGGGCCGCAACGTCTACACCGGCGACACCTTCGGCGACGTTTCCGAGATCGGCGGGCGGTTGAAGCTGCTGGTCGAGCCGAACGACACGCTCACGATCCTGCTTCAGGGCGATTACCTGACCGCCAGCAATTCGCCCTCGCACCAGGTGTTGCTCGGGTTCAATCCCCAGGCCGGGATCACTGTGCCGCGCCCGCCGCAGTTCGGCGGCCCGTTCTTCCGCCCCGGCGTCTCACCCACCGGCGTGCCGTTTCCCGCCGGGGTCGGCGATGACCGTTCCGCCGACCGCCGCGCCAACTTCGCGTCGGTGCCGAGCCAGCTGGATATCGAGACCGGCGGCGTCAGCCTGACGGTCAGCGCCGATCTCGGCAGCGTGACGCTCAAATCGATCACCGGCTGGCGTGCCTTCGACGAGGACAGCTTCGCCGACTTCGATGGTACCGGCTTCGTCATGTACGACAATGCCAGCGTGCTGCGGCAGGAACAGTTCAGCCAGGAACTCCAGCTCTCGGGCCGGATCGGCAATTTCGATTTCCTCCTCGGCGGATATTACTTTTCCGAGGACGCCTTCAACAACGTCACGCTGTGCACCGGGACCGATCAGGCGCGGCTGGTGAACCGCTGCCTGCGGTCGCGCAACAACATCTGGCTCGACGTGGAATCGATCGCTGCCTTCGGCGAGCTGAGCTGGGATGTGAACGACTGGATCAACATCTTCGGCGGCCTGCGCTGGACCCGCGAGACCAAGGATCAGGCGAACGATTCGCTGCTGGACAACCTCGACAGGGTGGTGACTGTCCTGCCGCCGATCGCCATCCCCGCCCCCGGCACGACCCGGGTGGCGCTGCCCTTGACCGAGGTCTCCGGAACTTTCAGCGCCGTCACCCCGCGCATCGGGGTCAACCTGCAGGTAGCCGACCGGGTGCGCGTCTATGCAAGCTTTGCGGAAGGCTTCAAGTCTGGGGGCTTCAACGGTCGCCCCTCAAGCCAGCAGATCATCTCATACGATCCGGAAGAGGCGCGCACCTATGAAGCGGGCGTCAAAGCCGACTTCTTCGACCGCCTGCTGCGGGTCAACGCGGCGGTGTTCCAGTCGGATTACAAGAACCAGCAATTGCTCGTCTTCACCGCCATTTCCGGCCTGTTCGAGACCCGCAACGCGGGCGACAGCCGGATCCGAGGCTTCGAACTGGAGGTCGACGCCAACATCTCCGAACGCCTTGCGCTGCGCGGCACGCTCGGCCACCTCGACGCAGGCTACCGCACGCTTTCGCCGCAGGTGGCGGGCATCACGCTCGATACGCCGCTGCCGCTTACGCCGGAGTGGACCTACACCCTGTCCGGCGAGTACCGCCTGCCGCTCCCCGCCATGGGCGAGCTGCGGCTGCGCGGGGACTGGACCTATCGTTCGCAGGTGTCCTACCAGCTCGAGAACGATCCGCTCGAACGCCAGCCCGGGTTCGGCCTGCTGAACCTGCGCGCGACCTGGCAACTGCCGGACGAGCGGTTCGACATCGCGGTGTTCGGCACCAACGTGACCGACAAGGAATTCCTGACCAACGCCCAGGACTCGCGCAGCGGCAACGGCGTCGCCTTCGGGGGCATCGGGCGGCCGGCGGAATGGGGCGTCGAATTGAACATGAGGTTCTGATGAAGGCCCGTCCGACACGCTATCACCCGCTGCTGGTTGGCCTGCACTGGACGATCGCGGTGCTGATTATTGGCAACCTTGCCGCCGGAACGCTGGTGCTGGACCGTCTTTCCGACGGCGATCCGGCCAAGATCGAGGTGCTGCGGCTGCACATGCTGGGGGGGCTGGCGATCCTTGGCCTGCTGGTCGGGCGGCTGGTGACACGCTTCGCCACCGCCAAGCCTGCACCGGCGCATGACGGCGGCCCGCTGCGTTGGCTCGCCGCCGCAAGCCACGCGGGGCTCTACCTCGTATCGCTGGCGATGGCGGTGACCGGGCTCGGCATGGCGCAGCTCGCCGGGCTGTTCCCGCTGCTCGAGGGCAAGCCGGTGACGCTCCCCGTAGACTGGTCGGCCATCGCGCCCCATGCCGGGCACGAGTTGTTCGCCAAGGTGCTGATCGGCCTCATCGCGCTGCATTTCGCCGGAGCGGTCTGGCACATGACGAAGCGGGACGGCGTGGCGGGCCGGATGTGGTTTGGCAAGCGCGCCGCCGATTGAAGGATCACTCCGCTGCGGGGAGCCAGCGATAGGAGCCGTCCTCGCGGTCGCGGCGGCCTTTGTCCATCTCGCCGTTGCCGATGAACCACCCGGCATTGACCGCACGCTCGGCACCCCAGTCGATCAGCTCGCCGTGTTCGGCCAGCCGCCATTCGTCCCCGCGCCTCTCCGCCCGGCCGACATAGCGACCGAGCACTTCCAGTTCCTTCTCAGCCCCCGCCTGCCAGTGCCAGGCGCGAACGTAAGCCTCGTAGCCGATGCTGTCGCCGTCCGGGGCGAGCGCGATGTTGGCGACGTCATGGCGGGTGGCGGCGAACATTCCCATGAAGCCCAGCGCGACCTCGACGAAACCTTCCGGCCCGCCTTGGTAGATCGCCCCCATGGCGATGCGCGCATCTGGCCAGAAAGCACTGCCGATCAGCGCCGCATCGAGCCGATCGACCCCACGGGCATAGCGATAGATCGACTGGCGCACGGCTTCTGCATCATCGTGAATCATGCTCGCTCCTCGCGCAGCCGGAAACGCTGCACCTTGCCGGTGAGGGTCTTGGGAAGCGCGGGCACGAATTCGACCGCGCGGGGGTACTTGTAGGGGGCGATAGTCGCCTTGACGTGATCCTGCAGAAGCCGAGCCAGCGCCGGATCGCCCTCGCCCGCGGCGGGGACGACATAGGCCTTGACGATCATCCCACGGTCCGCGTCGGGCGCGCCCACCACCGCACATTCGGCGACGGCATCATGCGTGAGCAGCGCGTTCTCCACCTCCGGCGCGGCGATGTTGTAGCCCGAGGAGACGATCATGTCGTCCGAGCGCGCGACGAAGTGGAAATACCCCTCGGCATCGATGCGGTACGTATCGCCGGTGAGGTTCCAGCCGTTCTGCACGTAGTTCGCCTGGCGCGGGTCATCGAGATAACGGCAGCCCGTGGGCCCGCGCACCGCCAGCCGCCCCTCGCCTTCGGAAAGCTCACGGCCCGCAGCGTCGATCACGCAGGCTTCGTAGCCGGGCACGACCTTGCCGGTCGATCCGGGGCTGATGTCATCGCCTGCTGCGGAGATGAAGATGTGCATCATCTCGGTCGCGCCGATCCCGTTGACGAGGCGGTGCCCGGTCGCCGCTTCCCAGGCATCGAACACCGCCCGGGGCAGGTGCTCTCCGGCCGAGACGCAGGTTTTCAGGCTGGTGATGTCAACGCCTTCGATTATGCCGAGCATCGCCTTGTAGGCGGTCGGCGCGGTAAACAGCATTTCGGGCCGGTGCCGGGTAATGGCGGCCAGCAGATTTGCCGGACTGCCATTCTCCACCGTCACCGCAGTTCCGCGAAAGCGGAACGGGAAGAGCACCAGCGCCCCCAGACCGAAGGTGAAGGCGATCGGCGGGGAACCGCACCACCTGAGGCCTGGCTCGGGCTTCAGGACATGGCGCGCGAAGGTGTCGGTCGGGGCAAGCAGCGCGCGCGTGTCATGAACGCAGCCCTTGGGCGTACCGGTGGTGCCCGAGGTGAAGGCAATCAGCGCGGGCGCATCGCTGGGGCCGATGTGGGGGTTGAAGTGTGCGGGCTTGGCCGCCGCCAGCGCCTCGAGCGCGCCTGTCCCGGCATCACCGTCGAAGGTCGCGGTCCAGCGCAGGTGTTCCGCCCCCGCGGCCGCCTCGCGCCAGTCGGCGAGCGTGCGGGCATCGATCAGTGCATGGCTGACCCGCGCCTTGGCGAGGATCGGCGCCAACTCGCCTGCGCGCAGCATCGGCATGGTGGTGACCACCACCCCGCCCGCTTTCAGCACCGCGAGCCAGCCGGCGATCAGTGTGGCGGTGTTGGGCCCGCGCAGCAGCACGCGGTTACCGGGCACCAGCCCGCCTTCCTCCACCAGCACCTGCGCGATCCCGTCCGACAATCGCGCGAGGGCGGCATAGGTCCATTGCCCGGCATCGTTGATCACCGCGAGCCGCTCGCCCTCGCCTTCCGCGACCGCGCGGTCGAGCAGTTCGACCGCGGCGTTCATCCGCTCGGGATAGCCGAGCTCCGGCAAATCGAAACGGAAGCGCGGCCATGTGCCCGGATCGGGCAGGCGGTCGGCGACGAAGGTGTCATGGGGCTGGGTCACGCCCCGAAGGCTACCTGCCGCTTACAAAGCCGCAGGAATAGAAAGGGAGCGGGAGCACCCAACCAATTCTTATGGGCCCCGCCGCCGAAGTGCGCTTGGCCGCACGCGCGCCGCGCCGCACCATCCTCTCCAAGCAGGAGAACGCAATGATCGGCTTCACCCCGACCGCAGAACAGCAGCAGCTCATCGACACCGCGCGCGGCTTTGCCCAAGCGCGCATTCGCCCCCTTGCGCAAGCCGTGCGGCGCGAAGGTGCCCCCGAGGACCCCTGGCCACTTGTCAGGCCGTTGTTCGAGGAGGGGGCGGCGCTCGGCTTCACCAAGCTGTTCGTCCCGCAGGAGTTGGGCGGCATGGGCGGTACATGCCTCGATGCAGTGCTGCTGCTGGAGGAGCTCGGCGCGGTGGATGTCGGCATCGCGTCGGACTATTTCGCGCTCACCGCCTGCATGCCGCTGATGGCGATGCGCGCCGGAAGCGCCTCGGGCGAGGCTTTCCTCAGACGCTTTGCCGATGCCCCCGCAATGGTGCTGGCGGGCGCGCAGTCGGAGCCGGACGTCGCGGGATCGGAGCTGATGATGGCGGGACCCGACCCCGCCTTCGGCCCCAAGCTGTCCGCGCGCGAGACTCCCGATGGCTGGGTGCTCTCGGGCCGCAAGTCGGCCTTCATTACCAATGCAGGCGCAGCCGACACCTATTTCATCATCGCCCGCACCGATCCCGCCCAGCCGGTGCTCTCAGGACTCTCGATCTTCCTCGTCCCCGCTGGCACGCAGGGCTTGAGCGTGGGCAAGAAGACCAAGCTGATCGGCTGGCCACTCACCACCCATGCCGAACTGGTGCTCGACGATGTGGCGCTCCCCGCCGATGCCCTGATCGGCCAGCGCGGCGGGGCGGCGATGACCTTCGGGATGGTGCCGGAAATGCCGATCGGCCTTGCCGCCTGCTTCGTCGGCCTCGCCCGCGCCGCCTTCGAACATGCGCGTGACTACGCTGCCGAGCGCAAGTCGACCGGGCGGCCCATCGCGAGCCACGCCAACGTCGCCATGAAGCTCGCCGAGATGGCGATCAACGTCGAGACCGCAAGGCTCCACGTCTGGCAGTCCGCCGCCGCCTGCGAAACCGATCCGATGCGCGCCGCCATGCTGCTCGCCCCCATGGCCAAGGCAACCGCCGTCGACATGGCGATCCGCAACGCCGAACTCGCCGTGCAGGTGCTCGGCGGATATGGCGTGACCCAGGAATACGACGCCGGGCACTTTCTCAAGGACGCGTGGATCGGCTGGTCGTGCGATTTCACCCGCGACGTGCTGTACCTCGGCATCGCGCAGGCGCTCTACGGCCCGCCCGGCTGAGCCGCGCCTTAGCCTGCGAAGTCCGTCCCGATGCTGCGCAGCACCTGCACCACCTCGCAGATCGAGGCATCGAGCAGCGCGCGTTCGCGGAAGCTCATCGAGATTTCCGGTTCGAGCTGCGCCATCTCCACCTCCAGCATGGTCAGCCCGTCATCGGCCTCGAGATCGAGCAGCTGGCGGGGGAGGAAGGACAGGAAGTCCGAGGACCGGATCAGTGCCTCAAGATAGCCCGCCGAGTTCGACACCACCTTGGGCTTGGGCGGCTCAAGCCCGCGCTCGAGGAACAGCTCATCCAGCGACTGGCGCCATTTCTGCGAGGCGGGCGGCAGAGCCCAGGGATAGTTCACCAGCTCGCTGCGCAGAACGGCACGCCCCGCCAGCGGATGGCCGGTCCGCGCGATCACCTCGAGCCGGTCGTTGAGCACGGTCTCGGTGGTGAACATCGGGTCACTGACCGGAGGCCAGGACCCGATGATGACGTCGATCTCCCCCCGGCGCAGGCGCGGGAGGAGATCGTCGACCAGGCCCTCGACCACGGTCAGAGCGATGTCGGGCTGGATGGCGTGAAGCGTGCGGGTCGCGGCGGGCATGATGTTGCGAGCAACCGACGGCCCTATCCCGACCGTCACGTGCCCCTGCGCCTTGCCCTTGAGGCTGTTGATCTGCGCCTCGGCATTGCGGAACTGCGCCTCGATCGACTTGGCGTGGAGCGCCAGCGCATTGCCGAACACGGTCGGCACCACGCCCATCGGGGTGCGGTCGAAGAGGCGCACGCCGAGTTCGTCCTCCAATTGGCGGATCGATTTCGAGAGCGCCGGCTGGGTCAGCAGCAGCTTCTCGCAGGCGCGGCCGATCGAGCCCAGTTCGTAGACCGCGAGGAAATGCCGCAGGCGGCGGGATTCGAGCATCGGCGGCTCCTTGCCAAGACCTTTAGGTGCGCCGCGGGAGCGTGACAAGGCAGCCGCGGACAGTCATCCGCGCGCGCCCATGTCCAGCACCAGCTTGCCGCGCCGTCCGCCCGCATCGAGCCGGGCGTGCGCCTCGGCGATCTGCTCCAGCGGGATCGACGCCTCGATTGCGACCCGGATCTGCCCGCTCTCGATCAGCGGGCGGAGGTGGTCGAGGATCTCGGGCTGGGCGGAGAAGGCAACCTCGCTGGTGGTGACGCCATATTGCGCCATCATCGCGTGACGGGCCTTAAGCTCCACCATGTCGCCGCGCAGCACGATCAGCAGCTTGCCGCCACGCTTCAAGACCCTGTAGCTTTCGAGCGCAGTCTCCCCGCCGATGCAGTTGAGCACGACGTCAAGGTCGCCGACCGCCTCCGAGAGGGTCTGCGCCGCATAGTCGATCACGAGGTCCGCGCCCAGACCCGCCACGAAATCGCGGTTCGCCGCCGAGCAGGTCGCCGCGACCCAAGCGCCGTGGGCCTTGGCGATCTGCACCGCAAAGGCACCGACGCCCCCCGATGCGGCCTGCACCAGCACCCGGCTGCCCGGCCCGATCCCGGCGACGTTGACGAGGCCGTGCCACGCCGTGCAGGCCGCCATCGGCACTGCGGCGGCCTCGGCGAAGGTGAGGTTGGCGGGCTTCCTGCGCACCAGATAGGACGGTGCGGCGACATAGCCCGCGTAAGTCCCATGCTTCATCGGATCGAGGAGGCCATAGACCTCGTCGCCGACCTCAAGCTCCGACACGTCGAAGCCCTTGCGCACCACCACGCCCGCGACGTCCGTGCCCAGCACATGGGGCAGCCCCAACGGGAACAGCCCGGCGAGCCACCCGCGCCGCAGCTTTGCCTCGAAAGGGTTGAGCCCGGCGGCGCGGACCTCAATCAGCACCTCGTTGTGCGGTGCGTAGGCGGGGAGCGGCAGGTCGGCGGTCTTGAGCATTTCCGGCCCGCCATAGCCCGTCAGCAGCCCGGCACGCATCGTTTGCGGCAGTTCGGGGCCCTGGTTCATCCAATCGCCTTCGCTCATCCGTCATTCTCCAGTTCGACAATCTGCTTGCCCGGCGGGCTGTCTGCAAAGAGGCCCGCGAAGGCGGCGGCTGCGCTGGCCAGCCCCAGGTGGATGGTTTCGGCGGGCTTGAGGGTGCCCTCTTCGAGCCAGCGCGCGATGCCCGCGCGGGCCTCGGCGGCGCGGTCCATGTGATCGGCGAGGAGAAAGCCCTGCATGCTCGCCCGCTTCATCAGCACGGCGGCGGCATTGCCGTAATGCGGCAGGCCTTCCTCGCCGTACGCAGAGACGAAGCCGAGCAGCAGCACCCGCGCGCGCGGGCTGAGGGCGGCGAGCATCCGGTCATGGAGCGCGCCGCCGACACCGTCGACAAAGGCGTCGATCCCACCAGGCCCCGGCCAATCGGCATCGGGTGGAATCGGCTCCACCCCCAGCCCTTCGAGAAATGCCGCCTGACCTGCGCCGAGGGCGGTGCCGACCACCCGCACCCCCGGCGAACGGGCCTGCGCCATCTGGCACACAAGGCTGCCAACCGCTCCGGCGGCGGGTGCTACCAGGAGGGTCTCTCCCGGCTGAAGGGCTAGCGCATCGACCACAAACCATGCCGCCAGCCCCGTTGGCCCGAGCGCATTGAGGTGATCCTGCGGCCGCCCGCCTTCGACCCGGACAAGGCGGGCGGCCGGGAGCACAGCGCGACTTCGCCAGCCGAGCTCACCCACCACGATGTCCCCCGGCGCGAAGCCGGGATCGTTCGAGAGCAGCACCCGGCCAGCCCCGCGCCCTTCCACCGGCGCGCCGATACGCATCGGCTGCCCAATCGGCGACTGCGCCTGCATGCGCACGCGCGGGAGCGGATCGAGCGAGAGGTGCGTGACCTGAACCAGCACCTCGCCCGGCCCGGCAACCGGATCGGGCAGATCGGCCAAGGCAAAGTCCTCGGCCCGCGGCGCCCCCTGGGGATAACGTTCGAGACACAGCGCCTTCATGCAAGGCTCTCCAGAAACGCGCCGAGCGCTGCGTTGAAGGCCTTGGGCGCCTCGATATTGGAGATATGCCCGGAGCCTGCGATCTCGAAGAACTTCGCGCCCGGAATGCGCTCGGCCATCATCCGTGCGTGGGCCGGGGGGGCGACGCGGTCCTCGCTCGCGGTGAGCACCAGCGTCGGCACGGCGATCGTGGCGAAATCGGGGAAGGCGGTGAAGCCGGTAACGGCGCGCATCGCGGCGATGTAGCCGTCCTTGTGGAGGCGGCGGTGACTGTCGAGCAATGCCTCGCGCGCGTCAGGCGAGATGTTCGGCCCGGCTATTCCCGTCACGATGCTTTCGGCGATGTCGGCCGGAGTCAGCCCCTCTTCAACCAGCGGCTTGAGGCGCAGCGCAAGGAAGGCGGCGACCTTCTCGGGCGCGGCGGTCTCGGCTGAGCCCGCGCTGGTGTTGGCAAGGGTGAGGCTGCGGACATGGCCGGGGAACCGCGCCGTCAGATCGAGCGCGATGCGCCCGCCCATCGACAGGCCCACCACATGCGCCGGGCTGCCGAGTGCGGCGATCACCGCCGCGGCATCCTCGGCAAACTGCCCGAAGTGCTCGACCGCCCCGCCGCTCTCGCCATAGCCGCGCGCGTCCCAAGCGGCAGCCTTGTAACGCGGTGCAAAGTGGGAGAGTTGCGCCTCCCAATTGCGGGCATTGCCGCCGATGCCATGCAGGAACAGCAGCGTCTCTCCCGCGCCGCGCACCTCGACCGCAATGTCGCCCACCCGCTCCATCGCCTCAGGCCAATGCGTCCACAAGCTTGCCCTCGACCACCACCGGCTCCCCGTCGAGCATGATCGTGCAACCGCGCACCGGCAGGTCGAAATGGCCGAGCGTGTGGCGGTCGGCGAAAGGGTTGGCCCCGGTCGAGAACAGGAAATTGCCCGCAAAAGCGCGCGCCTCGATGCCGTTCACTTCGCCCTTGTCGTACATCATCAGCGATTCCCAGCGCGCGCCGTGATTCATGCCCCAGCCAACGTGACTGGTGCCATAGGCTTCGGGATCGTTCCACGCCTCGAAATAGGCGCGCATCAGGTCGGCATCGGTGCCCTTGCCTTCGACAGCGGTGACATAGTCCTTCTCGATCACCAGCCGGATCGGTCTTTCGAGATAGCGCTTGAAGGTGATGTTGATGTCGCCCTCGCCCAGCACCAGCACGCCGCTTACCGTGCCGCGCGCGGGGAAGCAGGAACATATCCCGCCCGGCCAGGTGGCAAGCGAGCCGGGGTTCGTCACCGCGCCGAGATTGCCGCCGATCCGCGCGCCCTCCAGCCCGACCGCAAGGTCCGTGCCCGCCGCACTGGTGACGTGCATCGCCTTGGCCGCCTGCATCATCGCCCGCCCCTTGAGCACGCGCGGGATCAAGCTGGCATCGGGCGCCATCCGCTCCAGCGCCTCGGGGTGTTCATTGGAGATGTAGAGGATGCGGCTCCCCGCACCAAGGATCGCCGGGGTCTCGTCCGAGTGCATCAGGCCCTCGACGGTCAAATCGACCACCAGCTTCGAAACCTTCAGCGCCGCCAGCGCCGGGCCGAGCTGGCCGAGCGCCACCGAAGACCCGGTCGATCGCACCGGCACGGGCGCGGCAAGCGGCGGGGTAGGGACAATCAGATGGCAGGGCCGCGCGCCGATGCGCAGCAGCGCGAGTTCGGCAAGGTGGATATTGACCGCGCGGCTCTGGCTCTCCGAGAGGATCGTCACCTCGTCGCCCGCGCCCACCTCGCACAGGCGGAAAGCGGCCTCGAAGGTGTCGATCCACTTGGCTTCGATCCGGTCCACCAGCATGCGCTTGCTCTCTCCCTCGGCGGATATTCCGCGCCGGGACCCAGCGATAGGTCAGCGGTGCAAGGCCCCGCCATTGCAAAGCCGGGCCGAGGGCATAAGAAAAAGATTGCGCCTCAGAACCGCAGGGTGGCGGTGCCGTGGGGGCCTGCATCGAGGAGCAGTTGCCGCTCGCCCGTCGCGCCCGACGCGAGGGAGATGGCAGGCCCCATCGCGCCACTCAGCACCCACGCGCCCGCCGGCACTTCGCCGAGCGTCTGCGCCAACCACGCCAGCGCGGCGAGCGGGTTGCCCAGAACCGCGTCGGCCCGCCCTTCCGTCGCCGCGCCTCCGGGGACACTGATGCCGACCGCGACCTGATCGGGCGCAGCCAGCGCCGCCAGCGGGATCTCCGGCCCGATCAGCGCGCCCAGTCCCGCAGCATTGTCGGCGACGATGAAACCCGCGCCCAGCCGGAAGGGATCGGGGTGCGAGGGGCGTACGATCTCGGCCGCGGCATGAACCGCGCCGATGCATGCAAGTGGATCGCCCCCGGCAACCAGTGGGCGTGCGAGGCGGAAGGCGATCTCGGGCTCGGCCTCGGCGGCACGCTCGCCCGAAAGGTCGGCGGTGTCGCCATTGCGCCAGATGCGCTCGGCATAGACTCGGCCCCTGATCGGCTCCTCCACCTGGAGGAACGCCATCGCCCGCTCGCTCGTCGCCCCGATCTTCCATCCGGCGGGCGTACCGAGCAGGCTCTCCCCCGCCTGTGCCAGACGATAACCCTCCTCCACAGCGATCGGTGCTGGCGGGTCGATCACGCTGCGCCCCGCCAGCCGCGCTGGCGCAAGTGCAGCGGCCCATTGATCGAGGGCGCTATCGGTATCGGGGCACATCATGCCGCAGCGATACCGCTGGCCGAGCGCGGCAAGGTCATGCAAAAAAGGGATGGCCCGCGCCGAGCGCCGCATGTCCCGCCGCGCCGCGCTGGGGCGTAAGGGGACTGCCCCTACTTGAGGAGCTTGGATCATGGGTGAAGCACGTCATCTGGCCTATCGGGATCGCGACTGGCAGCCCCAGCCCGGTGCCGAGGCGACCTTGCGCGGCTGGCTGAGCGAGCGTCTTGCGCACAACCCTGCCGCTGCCGCCTTTGCCGGGGCGCTGATGCAAGGCACCGCGATCCGGCTGCGGGACCTTGTCGATCACGTGGTCTTTGCCGATACCGCCACCGGCGCCGCGATCGAGGCTGCCGGCTGGGCCGAGGCCGAGCCGGGCGTGTGGCGCAACCCGGCGGGCCTGTTCCCGCCCTTCCTCGCGGGCGAGGCCGAGACGGTGTGGCTGCGCGTCGAGAGCGTTGAGCAATTCGCTGCCGCCCACCGGCTCACCGCAGCCATCGAGGGCGAACCCCTAGCCCCCCTGCGCCGCGTGCTCGCCTTCCCGGGCAAAACCGCCTTCGGGGTGCTGGAGCGCAACGGCTCCCCCGCCTTCGCGCCGCTCCCGGACGACCCGGCGGAGCGCCGCAACGCGCGTCTCGTGCTGCAGGGCTTCCGTGCCCGCCGCCGCCAGTTCGATACGGTGGAACAGGGCCTCGCCCACACCGAAGCGCTGGTCGATGCTGCCATCGCCGACCTCGGCAGCCCCCACCGCGCCTGCGCGCTATGGCTGCTAGCCGAGCGCGAATACTGGCAGGGCCGCTGCCACGCCGCGCAGGTGCAGAAAGGCCGGCAGGATGCACTCGGCGTGGGCTGGGCGAATATCGATCACCACACCTACGACAGCAGCCGCGCCCATTATCAGCACACCATCGCGATCCTCGAAAAGCTGGGCTATGAGCTTCGCGAAATGCTCTACGCAGGCGACATGGCGGGCTGGGGGAGCCAGGTGCTCGAACAGCCGGTGATTGGTTCGACCATCTTCGCCGATGTCGATCTTGCGCCCCACGAGGTCGAACTCGACTTCGCGCACGAACCCCTGCCGCCACTGGATAAGCACCGCCGCGCGGGGATTCTCTGCGCCCTGCACGGGGAGAGCATCCTTGAACAGGGTCTCAACCACGTCGCCTGCTTCTACGACCAGATGGCGATGCGCGATCAGATGGCGGACCTCGGCATCCGCATGATGCCGCCCTTCTCCGACATGCCGCACCTCTATCAGGAACTGACGCTGGGCGACTGGGCGGCGGTCGATCCGGTGCGGGTCGATGCGCTGGAGGCGGAAGGCCACCTCCCCCCCGAAGAGGCCGAGCGCATCCGCACCGGCGGGGCGATCATCACGCATCTGGAAAACATCGAACGCAACGATGGCTACAAGGGCTTCAACAAGCCCGGCATCGACGGGGTGCTGCAAAAACTGGATCCGCGCCGCTACGGCAAGCTCAAGGCCGAACAGGCCGAGGCGGCAGCGTGATGGCGACTGCGGCCCTGTCTCAGGCGATCACCGCCGCCCCTGCCATCGCCGCCCTTCGCGCGCGGTTCGGCGACAAGCTCCACACCGGCGATGCGATCCGCACGCAGCACGGCGCGATCGAAGGCATGATGGGCGGGGGCGATCCCGATGCGGTGCTGTTCGCGGCCTCGACCGAGGATGTAGCGGCGGCGGTCGCAATCTGTGCCGAGCACCGTCTGCCGGTGATCGCCCACGGCGCCGGGAGCAGCCTCGAAGGCCAGCTTGCCGCGCCGCGCGGGGGGCTTTCGATCGACCTGACGGGCATGAACCGGGTGCTCGCGGTCAACGCCGGGGACCTCGACGTCAGGGTCGAGGCCGGGGTGACGCGCGAGGCGCTCAACGCCGAACTGAAGAGCCACGGGTTGTTCTTTCCGCTGGACCCCGGCGCCAACGCCACCCTCGGCGGCATGGCCGCGACCCGGGCGAGCGGGACCAATGCCGTGCGTTACGGCACCATGCGCGAGGTGACGCTGGGCCTCACCGTCGTCACCGCCACCGGCGAGGTGATCCGCACCGGCACCCGCGCGCGCAAGTCCGCCGCGGGCTACGACCTCACCCGGCTGATCGTCGGCTCGGAGGGCACGCTCGGGATCATCACCGAGCTTTCGCTGCGCGTCTTCGGCATCCCGGAGCAGATCGCCAGCGCCGTGGTGCAGTTCGATGCGCTCGAACCGGCGGTCGAGGCGGTCATGCTGATGATGCAGATGGCCCTGCCGCTGGCCCGCATCGAGCTGCTCGACGCGGTGCAGATGGGGGCCTGCATCGCCTATTCGCAGCTCGACGAATTCGCCGCGAAACCGACGCTTTTCATCGAGTTCCACGGATCGCCCGGCGCGGTCGCCGAGCAGGTCGAGAGCGTGCGTGCCGTGGTCGGCGAGTTCGGCGGCGGGGACTTGCGCTTTGCAACCTTGACCGAAGACCGCAACCGCCTGTGGAAGGCGCGGCACAATGCCTGGTTCGCGGCCAAGTCACTGCGGCCGGGTGCCGAGGCCTTTGCGACCGATGCCTGCGTGCCGATCTCGCGCCTCGCCGAGGCGATCGCCGCTGCCAAATCCGCCGCGGACGAGGCCGGGCTGATCGCGCCGCTGGTCGGCCATGTCGGCGATGGCAACTTCCACATGCTGCTGCTGTTCGACCCGGCCTCCCCCAGCGAACGCGCGCAAGCGCATGATCTGTCAGACAAAATCGCCCGCATCGCGATCGGCCTTGGCGGCACCGCGACGGGGGAACACGGGATCGGGCTCCACAAGCTGCCGACCATGGCGGACGAGCATGGCGAGGGCGCTCTGGCGATAATGGCGGCGGTCAAGCAGGCGCTTGATCCGCTAGGCATTCTCAACCCGGGCAAGACGGTGCCTCAGCCGCGCTGAGGCACCCGCACCCTACCCGAGTTTGAGGCCCGGCGTCGCCACCTTGACCGCCTGCCGAGCCGCGTCTCCGGTGAACTTGTCGCTGTAATCCTTCACGAAATCGCGCATCGTGCGAGGACTGCGGCCGAGCAGGCGGGGGAGCGTATCGGTGATGTCCTTGTTCTTCCCGCGCCGGGTGAGGATGTAGACCCCGGTCATGAACAGCAGCGTGTCCCACGTCACCCGCGGGCCGACGGTGCGCCAGAAGCGGAAGATGCTCGGTTCGCGGTAACGGATCGGACGCCCAAGTTCCTCGCTCATGATCGCGGCAACCTGATGATAATCAAGCACTTCCGGTCCGGTGAGCACATAGGCCTGGCCGACATGCGGGGCCGGATCGCGCATCACCTTGACCGCCACCTCGGCGACGTCGCGGCTGTCGACGAAGCTCGTTCCGCCCTTCCCGGCAGGGACGACGATCTCGTCCGAACGCGCGATGTCGACCGCGTGGGTGGTGATGTCGCGGCACAGGTTTTGCGCAAAAAACGCAGCTCTTAGAAAGGTATAGTCCATGCCCGAAGCCTCAATCGCGCGCTCGACCGTGTAGTGCGGGACCAGCTTCGTCTCACCTGCGGTCGGCACCGAGAGGTAGATGATGTGCCGCACACCGGCCTCCTTCGCCGCCGCGACGAAGGGCAGCATCCAGCTTTTCGCGGTGCCCGGATGGGGCAGCGGGAAGAGCAGGAAGACCATGCTCACCCCCTCAAGCGCCGGCGCCCAAGTGCTTCTATCCGCGAAGGAAAACTTCACCCTGGGGGCATCGGGGCCATAGAGCGCCTCGATCTTCGCGGGCGTGTTCGCGGCGATGCGGAAGGGCAGCGTGCCATCGGCGATCAGCATCCGCACCAGTTCGGTGCCGACATTGCCGTTGGGGCCGGTGACGAGGATCATGGGGCGCGCACTCCGCTGGACTGAGGATCCGCCAGCATAATGGCCGCCGGGCCATGTCGGGGCCATAGCAAGCTTGCGCCGGGCCAAAACTTCGGGTTGCAGCAGGGGCGATGTTCCACGTGAAACATCGATCTGGAGGGGGGTCTGGCAGGGGTCTGGAAGGGGTCTGGAGGGGGTCTGCGAGGGGTCTGGCGCGATCAGGGCCCTCGCTGCGACGATCTGCCGCGACTTGCACCCCGCGCAACACCCGACGTTGCCAATTCACGCGAATTGCGCCCCCGCGGCGGGATAGAAACAGGCATGTCGAACGTTCTGTCACCAAACGCCATCGCCGAAAGACCGATCCGACCATGAAGCCCTTCGATCCCCGCCCGCTGGTCCGCCACAACAATCCGGACATCGCGCTCGACACCCACGTTGCCCCGGCCACCGCCAGCGACAAGGTCGCCTTCGCCTTCGTCAAGCTGCTGCGCTTCTTTGCCGACCGCTTCTTCGCCAAGCGTTACGGCCACCGCGCGGTGGTGCTGGAGACTGTCGCCGCCGTCCCCGGCATGGTCGGCGGGCTGTGGCAGCACCTCACCGCCCTCAGGAAGATGCGCGACGACGAGGGCTGGATCCGCACCCTGCTCGACGAGGCCGAGAACGAGCGGATGCACCTCATGACCTTCATCGAGATCGCCCAGCCCAATTGGCTGGAACGTGCGCTGATCGTTGCGGTGCAGATGATCTTCTACAATTTCTACTTCTTCCTCTACCTCCTCGCGCCGCGCACCGCGCACCGCGTGGTCGCCTATTTCGAGGAGGAGGCGGTGTTCAGCTACACCCAGTATCTCGCCGAGGTCGATGCCGGGCGGCACGCCAACATCCCGGCCCCGCAGATCGCCATCGATTACTGGCAGCTGCCGGCCAATGCACGCCTTCGCGAGGTGATCCTTGCGGTGCGCGCCGACGAGGCCGAGCACCGCGATGTGAACCACTACTTCGTCAGCGAGCTCGACAGCCGCAAGGCGCACCGTCCGCTGGAAGGCCAGACCGCTCCTTGACCGGCCACCGGCGCAGACCGCCCGCGTTCACGCCGATTGCGGCGCTGCGGCCCTGGCCTTGCGCATCAGCAACCGGGCCGCCGCGGCGCAGAACACGAGGCCGAAGGCCGCAGCCACGGTGGCGGTGTCCTGCGCGGCGATGATCGCTGCCGAGACAAGCACGCTGGCCCCTCCGAACCAGCGCGATGCGGCGGCGACCGACGGTTCCGCAAGCGGCCCCGCCTTCACCAGCGCCGCCCCGACGATGGCATAGAAGCACAGCATCACCACCACCACCGCATTGATGAGGAGCGCGAACTGCGCCGCCAGCGAAGGGTTGGCCGTGACCAGAACCGCGATCGACATCAGCCCGCCTGCCAGAAGCAACTGCCGTGTGGGCGGGCCCGAAGCAACCGCGCCAGCGGGCCTGTCGATCCCCGTGCAGTCCTGAGCCGATCTGGCGGTGAGCAGGATCCACCCCGCCAGCGTCCCGCTCGCCTTGAGCGCCGCGCACAGCGCGACCGTCAGCCCAAGCGCGGTGCCGAGGATCAGCGTCGAGGCATCGGCGAAGGGGGCGGTCGAATCGGCCAGCGCCCTCGCGGGCATGATCCCCAGCAGCGCGGTGCTCGCCGCGATGTAGATGGTCGCCGCCAGCAGCACCCCGCCAATGGTCGCAAGGGGGACGGTCCGTTTCGGATTGTCGACCAGCCCGGCAGCGATGCTCGCGCTCTCCAGCCCGAGAAACGCCCACAGCACCATGACGACCAGTTCCGGTATGACGACATGATCCGGCCGGCCCGAGACGTTCCAGTCGGCGGCGAACAGCAGCGGATCGAAATGGAGCCAGCCGAGCGATCCGATCAGCAGGACTGGCAACAGCCCCACCACCAGCCCCAGCACCTCGAAACGGCCCACGAACCTTGGCCCGAGCAGATTGAGCGCGATGAAGCTCCAGATCACCAGCAGGGTGGTCGTGACCAGCCCTGCCAGGTTCCCGAGCGCAGGGATCAGAACGGCGAGATATCCGGTCACCGCCAAGGCAATGGCGACATTGCCCAGCAGCGCCTGCAACCAGTAAAGCCCCGCAGCAACGAAGGCGACATCACTGCCGAAAGCCTGCCCGACCAGCGCGATCACGCCGCGATCGGAAGCGCCGGGCAGCAGGGCTGCGCAGGCGAACATGGCGGCGTAAACCACCGCAACCGCAAGCGCGCCGATCCAGCCGAGCAGGCTGATCGATCCATAGGCGCCCAGCGAGGCGGGCAGCAGATAGATGCCCGAACCGATCATGTTGCCCGCGACCAGCGCGGTGGCCAGCCCGGGCCCGAGCGAGCGGTCCTTCGCGCTCACCGGTCGCGACCCCCGCGGCGCAGCACCCGGCCGGGGCGGGCATCGGTCAGATCGCCATTGCGGATGACCGAAGCCCCGTTGACGACGAGATGCACGATGCCTTCCGAATAGCGGTGCGGACGCGCGAAGGTTGCCGTGTCGCGGACCTGCGCCTGATCGAAGATCGCGATATCGGCAAAAGCGCCGGGCCTGATCCTCCCGCGGTCGCGGATGCGCAGATCGTCGGCCGGGCGGCTGGTCATCTTGGCAATCGCCTGTTCGAGCGTCAGCAGGGAGCGTTCGCGCACATAGCGGCCCAGTACGCGCGGGAAGGCCCCATAGGACCGGGGATGGGGAAAGCCCTTCCCGAATTCCACCAGATCGCCGTCGCTGGAGACGGACGCTCTGGGGTGCATCAGGAAGGCGTCGATGTCGGTATCGGACATGGCGCGAAAGATGCCGATGAAGCCGCCGCCCGCCTCCAGTTCGACAAGCGCATCGAGCCCGGCCTCGATGGTCAGCGGGCGCCCTTCCCGGCGCAGCCAGTCCGCCAATGTGCGCCCGGCGAAGGACGTGTCCTCGCCGATCGAGCGGAACATCACGTCCTCCAGCGCGCCGAGCGTCTGCGCGCGGAAGATTTCGGGCATTTCCGCCTTGAGCCGCGCCCGCACTGCCGGATCGGCGATGCGCGCGCGAAAGGCCTCGGTGCCGCCGGCCAGCACCCAACTCGGAAACAGGACGGTCGAATAGGTCGAATAGGCATCATAGGGGTAGACATCGAAGCTGACCGTTTGCCCCTCGCGGTTGGCTTCGTCGATCCGGGCGAGGACCTGCCGGGCGATCCCCGCGTTGGCGGCGCCGGTGCATTTGAGGTGGCTCACATGCACCGGAAGCCCCGCCGCCCGGCCGACGGCAATGGCTTCTTCCAGAGCCTCCGGCAGGGCGCGGCCTTCATCGCGCATGTGGGTGACATAGAGCGCATCCGGGCGGCCGGCTGCGCGGGCGAGGGCGACGATCTCGGATGGCTTGGCGTAATTGGCGGGAATGTATTCGAGCCCCGTGCCAAGCCCGATGGCGCCGGCCTCCATCGCCTCTGCGACCAGAGCCTCCATCCGTTGCAGTTCGGCGGGGGTCGGATCGCGGTTGTCGAGGCCGATGACATGCTTGCGCAGCCAGGTGTGCCCTGCGGTCCAGACGGTGTTCTGCGCCGTTTTCAGCGCGTCGAGATAGGGGCCGAGCGGATAGGGCTGATCGAGGCTGTGGAGGCTGTTGACCAGCGTCGTGATGCCCTGCCGCAGGAAATTCTCCGGGACGGGCACAGAGGCAATATCGGTAATGTGCGCGTGGGGTTCGATGAACCCGGGGGCGACGACCAGCCCGCCGGCGTCGATGATGGCCGTGCCGCTTGACGGAGCGAGGCCCGGCGCCACCGCGATGATGCGGTCGCCAAGGATGCCGACATCGCCGAAGCGGGCGGGCTGGCCCGTTCCATCGACGATCAATCCCCCTTTGATGATCGTGTCGAAGCGCGCGGCGCGGGGCATGGCTGCGCAGCCGCTCAGCAGCGAGCTTGCCAGCATCAGGGAACCGGCCATAACATCGCGCCGTGACTGCAGCATGGTCGATATCCTTCAACTCGCACGGAGATTGGAGATAATTCTATCCACAGCGCGGCAACAGTCAACCGCCCGCCCCGCGATCCTCTGGACATGACGGGGCCGGGTCTGGTCTAAGCGGCGCGAACGGAGCGAACGGCCGTCAGGCGGCTGCAGGAAGAGCGATGGACAATTTCGAAGACGCCATAATTGGCCAACGGCTGCAGATGCTGCGCAAGTCGCGGGGCCTGTCGCAGCGCGAGCTTGCGCGGCGCGCTGGGCTGACGCACGGCACGATCTCCTGTGTCGAGCGCAACAAGATCAGCCCGTCGATCGGCACGATGCGGCAGATCCTCGAAAGCCTCGGCCTCACCCTGTCAGATTTCTTCGCGCCCGAAGGCGGGACCAGCTCGTCCTATTTCTTCCGGTATAACGAACTCGTCGAAGTCGGCACCGGGGGGGTTTCGCTGTTGCAGGTCGGCAAGTCACTGGTCGGACGGCCGCTCCAGGTCTTGCTGGAAACCTATCCCCCCGGCGCCGAAACCGCACGCGAGCCCTACCGGGTCGACGGCGGCGAGGAAGGCGGCGTCGTGATCGAGGGCGAGATCGAGGCGACCGTGGGCGACGAGGTCCGGATCCTGCGCCGGTTCGATGCCTATCTCTTCCCGACCTCGCTTCCGCACAAGCTGCGCAACGTCAGCGACCGGCCCTGCATGATCGTCAGCGCCACCACTCCCCCGGTCTGACCGGAGGCGCTGGCGGCCAAATCGCCGATTGCCTTCCCCTGCCCGAGTGTATAAAAAATTCTCCACTACGGCGGAGAGTTCAACCGGGGGAATCTGTGGCGATTGCCGAACCATCAGCGGACAAGACCATCTGGGCGGGGCACCAGCCGATCGCGCTGCGCAAGCCCTATCTGGTGTTCGTGGGCGATGTCGATGATCCCCTGACAGCAAAAACGGCCTTCGGCCTGCGGGACTGGATCAGGGACGATCTGATCGGCCAGTGGCGCACCGCCCGGGGATCGGTCGATCTCGGCCTGCCTGACCTCACCCCGGAACAGGCCGCAATGCTGGGAGCAGGGTCGATCATCGTCGGCGCGGCTCCGGCGGGCGGGCAGTTGTCGCAAGCGTGGGAGGGCCTGCTGGCGCAGGCCGCCCGCGCGGGGCTCGATGTGGTCGCGGGGCTGCACTCGCGTCTCGCGGACCGCCCGGCGCTGGTCAGCGCGGCGCGTGAAGGCGGCGCTGCCCTCCACGACATTCGCCACTTCGACGGCCCCCTGCCGGTGGGCACCGGCACGCGCCGCACCGGCAAGCGGCTGCTGACCGTCGGCACCGACTGCGCGATCGGCAAGAAGTACACCGCGCTCGCCATCGCCAGGGAGATGCAGGCCCGCGGCCTTGCCTGCGATTTCCGCGCGACCGGGCAGACCGGGATCATGATCGCGGGGCGCGGGATTTCGATCGATGCGGTGGTCGCGGATTTCGTCTCCGGTGCCGCCGAACTGATCTCGCCCGCCAACGCCCCCGATCACTGGGACATCATCGAAGGGCAAGGCTCGCTGTTTCATCCGAGCTATGCCGGCGTGGCCCTGGGCCTGCTGCACGGCTCGCAGCCCGACGCGCTGGTCCTGTGCTGTGACCCGTTCCGGCTCGAAATCGACGGCTGCCCCGGATTTCCTATCCCCGACATCAAGACCGCCATCGCCCGCAACGAGGAAGCCGCCCGCCTCACCAATCCCGATGCGCGGTGCGTGGGCATCTCGGTCAACACCCGGGGCATGGACGAGACCGCCGCGGCGAACCTGCTCAAGCGCCTCTCCGACGTGAACGGCCTGCCCTGCGTCGATCCCTACCGGTGGGGGTCTGCCGTCATCGTCGATGCGCTGATCTGATTGCCATGCGCTTCAATGTCCGTGCCGAACAATGGCCGCTGGCGCGGCCCTTTGTCACCGCCCGCGAGGTGATGGAGCATCTCCCGCTCGTCCACCTCGAAATCGGCTTCGGGGGGCATACCGGCAGAGCGGAAGCAGCCGGCGTCGATTACCACGGGGAGACTGTTGAAGCGATGGCGCGAACGATCAGCGCCTTTCTCCAGACCTGCACCCGCCCGCCTGACCGTGCGCAGCTGCTGGCAGCCCTGCCGCCCGGCGGGGCGCGCAACGCGATCGACTGCGCGCTGTGGGATCTGGAAGCCAAGGTGCAGGGCCGCAGCGCGATGGAGGCGGCCGGGCTCGCATCCGCCGGCCCGCTGGAGACCGTCTACACACTGAGCCTCGGGTCTCCGGTGGACATGGCCGACGCGGTCCGCCTCGCACCGCGCGGAGCGATCCTCAAGCTCAAGCTCGGCGGACGCGACGGTCGCGATGTCGAGCGCGTCAGGTCGGTGCGGGCCGCAGCGCCCGGCAGCCGGTTGATCGCCGACGTGAACGAAGGTTGGACCCGTGCCGAACTCGGGTTGTATGCAGAACCACTGGCCGCGCTGGGCGTGGAGATGATCGAACAGCCGCTTGCCGCGGGGCAGGATCACCTTCTGCAGGGCTATGCGGGTCCCGTTCCCCTGTGCGCGGACGAAAGTGTCGATACCGCCGCCGACCTGCCGGGGCTTTCCGCTTACGATTTCATCAACATCAAGCTCGACAAGACCGGCGGTCTGACCGCTGCTCTCGCCCTTGCGGAGGCCGCGATGGCTGCAGGAAAGCGGCTGATGGTCGGATCGATGGTGGGAACATCGCTCGGGATGGCGCCCGCCTTCATCATCGGCCAGCGTTGCACCTATGTCGACCTCGATGGCCCGCTGCTGCTCGCCCGGGACCGGCCCGACGCGATGCGGTTCGAGGGCAAGGTGGTGTTTGCGCCCAGCCCCGCCCTGTGGGGGTGAAAGCGAAGGGCGCGAATGGCGGGGGCTATTCGTGCGTCGGCTCGCGCCACAGGAGCGGGCCGTAGAACTGCGGCTCCCGCTTGCGGAAGTCGAAGATATGATCCCGAATCAGCCGGTTCATCGCCAGATCGCAGTCATGGACGATCAGCTCGTCCCCGGCAGAAAGGGCGCGGGCAGCGATTTCCCCGGTGGGCGCGACGATGCAGGATCCGCCCATCAGTTCAAACCCGTCCTCCATGCCGCACTTGGCCGCGGCCAGAACCCAGACCCCGTTCTGGTAGGCGCCCGACTGCAGCGACAGCAGGTGGTGGAACATGTTGAGATGCACGGGCTCGGCATAGTCGGTGTTGGGCACCGGCGTGTTGTATCCCAGCGCCACGATCTGCGCCCCCTGCATGGCCAGCACGCGATAGGTTTCCGGCCAGCGCCGGTCGTTGCAGATGCACAGTCCGATCCGCGTTCCGATCACGTCCCAGGCCAGAAAGCCGGTGTCTCCGGTTTCGAAATAGCGCCGCTCCAGATGCTGGAAGGGCAGGTCCGGGCGGTGATCGGCATGGCCCGGCAGATGCACCTTGCGGTACCGCCCGATCACCGCGCCATCGGGCCCGGCGAGCATGGCGGTGTTGAACCGGCGATCCCCTGCCCGCTCGGCATAGCCGAAGGTGAAGGCGATGCCGCTCTTGCGGGCCAACGCGAACAGCGGTGCGGTGACCGCGTCGGGCATGGCGGTTTCGTAGAAATGGTCGAGCTCGCCCGGATCATCGTACCAGTAGCGCGGGAAGAACGTGGTCAGCGCGAGTTCGGGATAGACGAGGAAACGCACGCCCCGCCCTGCGGCCTGCTCCATGAGGGCCGCCATTCGGGCGACGACATTCTCCCGAGGCTCCTCGCGGGAAACCCCGCCGAGCTGGGCAACGCCGCAGGTGATGATGTCAGCCATTCGCCAGCTCCCTCACGGCTTGCCGCCCTGCACCGGATCAGACGAGATGCAGGGGCACGATCATTCGGCCGCCTCGACCCCGACGCGCGCGGCAAGAGCCACTCCGGTGTCGAGCACGGCCCCCACCACCTCGCGGCGCTGGACATTGCACATGGCGATGACCGCGAAGTTGCCTTCCGGGAAGTAGTAGGGGATCGTCGCGTAACCGGCCCACCCGCCGGGGTGGCCGATGGCCCTTAAGCCCTTGTAGCGCAGCATCTGCACCCCGAAGCCGTAGTCCATCGCCATGCCGCGATAGCTCGCCCCCGTTCCGGCATAGCGGCCCGGCGTCAGCACCAGATCGAGCAGCGCCTTGCCGCCCTCCAGCTTCGCGGGATCGGCGTAGACGTTGTACCACTTGGCCAGATCATCGAGCGTGGAATAGACGCCGCCGTCGCCCATCACGTCGAAGTCGCTGTGCCGCCACTCCCAGTTCTGGCCATCGGCCGCCCGCGCATAGGCGCTGGCCCGCCCGGGCACGATTTCGCGCGCATTGTCGTGGAAGGCCGTTTTCGTCATCCCCATCGGCGCGAAGATGTTCTCCCCCGCGAAGGCGCGCAGCGACTGGCCGGAGACCTTCTCGACGATTTCGGCGAGGAGGAGATACCCCAGATTGCTGTATTCGTACTGGCTGCCCGGCGCAAACCTGAGCGCCGTGATGCCGCGCGCCATCCTGAGGGTGAGGTCTGCCGGATAGCGGTTGCCGTCGACATCGCCGAACTGCCACGACAGCGGCTCGTAGACATCGGGCAGGCCGCTCGAATGATGGATCAGGTCGCGCACGCGGATCGGCGGGTCGAAGGCGTGCATATCGGGCAGATAGGTGCGGATATCGGCATCGAGATCGAGCTTGCCGCGCCGTGCGAGGATCGCGGCGGAAAGGGCGGTGAACTGCTTGGAACTCGAACCGATGTCGAAAGCGGAATCCCGGGTCAGCGGCACACCAAGCTCGAGATTGGCGATGCCCGAGGCCCGCCATGCGAGGAGCTTGCCGCCCGAAGCGATCCCGGTCACGCAGCCCGGACCATCGGTGACGACCGCCGCTGCAAGCACGCCGTCGAGCGCCGCGCCCGCTTCAGCGGGATGGGGCGGGGTCTGGGCCGCGACCGGGCCAGCCCAGATGAGCGCCGCAGCCAGCAGCGGGCGAAAAGCTTTCAGCGACATGATCCGGCCTTCAGGGCTGTGCGGGGCAAGGGGGTGAAGTCCGCGGCTCCTCCGGCGGGCGGCAGGACATGTTCGAGCAGCGCCTGCAGGAACCGCCCCGGCTCCTCCAGCATCACGAAATGCGCGCTGCGTTCGAAGGTGACGAAGGTCTTGGCGGGGGCATCGAGCTGATCGTGCCAGAGTTTCGCCGCATCATACCACGTCGCCAGATCGTGGCGCCCCTGCAGGACCACCGTCGGCACCGCGAGGCTGCGGACTTGGAGCATGTCGATCTCCATCAGGTCGGACGCGATCCGGCTTTGGCCGATCCACGCCGGCCCTGCCTCGAGCGCGGCAATGTCTTGCGCCGAGTACTCCGGCGAGAGCCGCGCGATGTCGGTCAGCGCGGCCAGATTGTCGTGGCCGAACCACATGCCGTCATGGCGCTGGCCGATGCGGCGCAGCGTCCGGATCTGCGCGAGATCGAAGCGGCGTCCGCCCGCAACGGCCTGATCGAGCGCGGCCAGTTCAGCCGCGCCCTCCGCGTCACCGGCGGCCTTGGCGGCGTCGATCGTGCGGCGCAGAATCTCGCCTTCGAAGGCGGTGCTCACGGCCTGCCCGACCCCGGCATAGACGCTGATCCTGTCCGGGTGACGGCGGGCAATCTCGACGCCGACCATCGACCCCCACGAAAAGCCGAGCACGGCGACCTTTTCCTTGCCCAGGTGCCGGCGCAGGAAATCGATGACGGCAGTGCCGTCCGCGATCGTGCTCTCGAAGGATGCCGTGCGCGTCAGCATGTCGACATCGGCGCGCACGGCATTCTTGCCGACACCGCGCTGGTCCCAGTTCACGACCGTGAAGAAATCCTCCCATGGCGACTGGTACACCCAGCTTTCGGCCATCATCGGCGAGCCCGGTCCGCCGTGGATCACCAGCAGGACCGGGTTGGCCCGGTTGCGCCCGCGGATCGATATCCACTGCCGGTCGTCGCCGACATCGACCTCGACCTGTTCGTCTATGCCTTCGGGCGTGGCGATGCATTGGGCGGTGTCGATGACGCGCCGGGGGTCGATCGCTGCCACATCGCCCTTGCCCGCGACTCCCGCCCCCGAAACCAGGGCACCAAGGGTCAGGGCGAGGGAAAGGAGCATGGGTTACCCCCCAAAGTTGCGTCGGACAGTGATCCCATAACTGCGCGGCGTCGCAAACACACCCTCGTTCGAACGCACCAGCGGCGACAGCGGAAACAGCAGCGCATCCTCGTTGAGGATGTTGCGCATGTCGAGCGAAACGCTCCAGTCCGCCGTCTCCACGCCGATCCGGGCGTTGAGGTAGTTCTGCTGCTCGCTCCGGAAGTCCTGCAGGGTGACGGCGCCGCCCGTCGGCAGGCCCACTCTCACGCGCTGGGTGTAGGGATCGGAATACTGGTAATCTAGCCGCCACATGCCCTTGAGGTTCTCGGTCAGGTCGATCCGCTGGCTGAGCGCGACCGAGCCGGTGAAGGCCGCGACGAAATCGAAGCGTTCGCCCTTGAGGACTTCGACGTTGCTCACGTCGGAGGCGATGTCGTTCCATGCGGCCGTGACGTCGAGCTCGAAGCCCGCGCCCAGCCGCGCATTGACCGCACCTTCCAGACCGAAACCGGATGCCGCCCCTACGTTGCGGGTCTCCGCCTGAAACACGCCGCCGCCCAGATCGATCGAGGTCTGCGCCTGCCGATCCTGATAATCCGCGTAGTAGGCGGCAAAATCGACGAACAGCTTGCCGTCGAGGAGCATCGCCTTGGTCCCGACTTCGTAGCTCCACAGCGTCTCCGGCCTGAAGGCGGTACCGGTGCCGTTGAAACCGCCGGAGCGGAAGCCCTTGGAGGCGGTGGCGTAGATCGAGGAGTCGGGATCGATCTCGTAGCGCAGCGACACGCGGGGGCTGAAGGCATCGAAATCGGCGTTGGCCGCAGCGACAAGTGGCGTTGTCGAACCGGCGCTGCGCTCGTCCACGAAATAGCGGCCGCCCAGGCTGAGGTCGAAGCGGTCGGTCATCGACCAAGTGGCATCGCCGAAGAAGGCGAAGGATTCCGAATCCACCGGCCCATCCCCGATGCGGAAGAGGAATGTCGTCGGCACGCCGTTCGAGAACGCCTCGCGCACTTCGTGCGACTTGAAGTTCCGGTACCACGCACCGACGGTGTACTGCACCGGCCCTTCGCCCGTGGAGGAAAGCCGGAGTTCCTGGTTCACCTGCCGGAATTCGTTGTCGAACGCGACCCGGAAGCCCGCGAGCGAGGGGTTGAAGCCCAGATCGCGCGCCTGATAGCCGGTCGAGGATGTCAGCACCGCGCTGCCGAAATCATACTCGATGATCGCGTTGAGGAGGTGGCTTTCGTCAAAGGCGGGAAACAGCTCGTTCTTGTTGCGAACCAGCGGATTGGCGACGCTCGAATAATTGTCGGTGTCGCTGGTCTGCTTCAGGTACTGGTACAGCACGGACACGGTGAGGTTGTCGGTGAGTTCGGCATAGAGCTTGGGCCTGATGAAGACCCGGCTGAGGTTGTTGGCGTCATCGCGGTTGATGCCCGGAAAGTCGATCCATCCGGCCAGTTCCTCGTAGCCGCCGGCGATCCGCAGGCCGACTTTGCCCTCCACGATCGGCACGCCAACCGCGCCATTCACCCGGAACCCGACGTCGCCCTTGGTCTGATGGTAGACGTTGGTTTCGACATATCCATCGACCTTGGTCAGGCTGGGATTGCGGGTGATGTAGCGGATGGTGCCCGCCATCGAGCCTTCGCCGTAGAGCGTCCCCTGCGGCCCGCGCAGCACTTCGACACGTTCCAGATCGACGAGCGGGAACAGCGCCTCGCGCTGCTGCTGATCGATGGTGATGCCGACTTCATCGACATAGATGCCGACCACCGGCAGGCCGGTGCCCGATCCCGCGTTGATGCCGCGCAGCTGGATGCGGAAGGCGCCGGGCGTCTGTTCCTGGATGTTGAGGCCGGGGATGGAGTACTGCATGTCGCGCAGGTCGATCGCGCCCCGGTCCTGGATTTCCTCGAGCCCGATGGCGGTGATCGCGAAGGGCAGATCGGTGATGCGCTCCGACCGCTTGGTGGCGGTGACGAGGATTTCGTTCCTCTCGTCGGCATCCTCCTGCTCATCCTGAGCGGACGCGGCGACAGGCACCAGCGCCGAACTCAGAAGTGCCGCAACGAAAACCGAACGAACCGCGCGATGACCTCGCATATTGCCCCCTATCTTAAGCCTGGAGAAATGCCCTGATAGACGGATGGATAATTTATAATCCGAAAACGTCAAGGCGGATGTTATGAACGCCACATGGATCGAGGCGCGCGACCTTCCACCCTTCCGCAGCCTGTCCGCCTGCGTCGCGGAAGCCGCTGGAACGGGGTCTTAAGAAGGAATTTCAAGGGGGATCGCTTGCGATGGCCCCTGCGCACAGGAACTCCTGCATGGTCGAGCACATGCGGGGAGGCGCCCGGTATTCGAGAGCTGCCCATGCAAGCGGGGATTCACGCCCGCACAGCCACGGTCCGCCGCATCACGAGATTGGCCGGGCACGCGTTTTGGTCTCGCGGGGACTTTCAGGTCTTGCGACCGGCACCATCTCGCGCAACATGTTCAATCGAACCGTTGCTTTGGCTTTTCGGTGAATATACTAGCCACATCGGATTCGAAGCTCGTGTCTTGGCCGCATGGGCATGCACTCTGGATAGGCAATGACTGACATCATCGACAAGCCACCCCGATCAGGTGCGGATCACATCTACAACAGCGAACGGGGCCCGGTCTTCATGTCCGGCATCCAGGCGCTTGTCCGCCTGCCGCTGATGCAGCGGCGGATTGACATCGCGCGCGGGCTCAACACCGCGGGGCTGATCTCGGGCTACCGGGGCTCTCCGCTCGGCGCCTATGACCAGCAGCTCTGGAAAGCCGAACGCCATCTGCGCGCGCATCAGGTCACCTTCCAGCCCGGCCTCAACGAGGACCTTGCCGCAACCGCGCTGTGGGGCGCGCAGATGCACCGCGCCTATGGCCCGTCCAAGGTCGATGGGGTGTTCGGGATCTGGTACGGCAAGGGGCCGGGCGTCGACCGCTGCGGCGATGTGTTCCGCAACGCCAACATGCTGGGCACCTCCGCTTTGGGCGGGGTGCTGGCGATTGCCGGTGACGATCATGCCGCGCAGTCCTCCATGTTCCCGCACCAGACGGACGGCATTTTCCATTCGACGCTGATCCCGGTCATCCAGCCTGCCAGCGTGCCGGAGATCCTGTCGCTGGGCCTCGCAGGCTTTGCCCTGTCGCGTTACGCCGGGCTGTGGGTGGCGATGAAGACCATCGCCGAGGTCGCCGAGAGCGCGTCGAGCTTCGATCTGCCCGAACCCTACCCCGCCTTCACCTCGCCCCAAGGGCCGGTGCCCGCCCACGGCCTCAACTGGGACCCGCGCCTCCCCTGGCCCGAGCAACGCTTCGAGCTGGAGCGCCGCATGATCGAGGAGCGCATCCCGGCGGCGATCGCATGGGCCGCCGCGAACCGGATCGACCATCCGGTCATCACCAGCACGGCCCGGCGCCTGTGCATCGTCACGGTCGGCAAGGCCCATCAGGATCTGATGCAGGCGCTGGACAGTCTCGGCATCGGCCAGCGCGAGGCCGAGGCGCTCGGCCTGTCGGTCTACAAGGTCGCCATGAGCTGGCCGCTGGCGGCCGAACCGCTCATCGCCTTCGCGGGCGAGGCCGAGGAAATCCTCGTGGTCGAGGAAAAGGCCGGCATCGTCGAAGGCCAGATCAAGGCGGCGCTGTTCAACCGGCTGGGCCACAGGCCGAAGGTGACCGGAAAGACAGACGCCGATGGCAAGCCGCTGCTGCCGGTCATCATGGAGTTCTCGCCAGTCGAGGTGGCCAAGGCCCTTGCCGCCCGCATCACCCACGATCCGATCAATATCCCCGCGCGTCTTGCGGCCCTGATGGCGCGCGCCGCCAGCGGCGAGGCGGCCGCCTTCCCCGCGCGAAAGCCCTATTTCTGCGCAGGGTGTCCGCACAACCGGTCGACCAAGACGCCCGAAGGCTCGATCTCCGGGGGCGGCATCGGCTGCCATGCTCTGGCGATATCGGTGCCCGAGCTGAAGACCCCGCTGTTCAGCCACATGGGGGCAGAAGGCGTGCAATGGGTGGGCGCCGCGCCGTTCTCCGAAACGGGTCACATCTTCCAGAACCTCGGCGACGGGACCTACCAGCATTCGGGGCTGCTGGCGGTCCGGGCCGCGGTCGCTGCAGGCACCAGCATCACCTTCAAGATCCTCTACAACGATGCCGTCGCGATGACCGGCGGGCAGCCTGCCGAAGGCGCGATCGACCCGGTCGGGATCTATCGCCAGTTGCTGGCCGAAGGCGTCGGCGAGGTTCGCCTCGTCAGCGACGATCCGGACCGGTGGGGTGTTTTGCCCGATGGCAAGCGCGCGGCCCATCGTGACGATCTGGACGCGGTCCAGCGCGAACTACGCGACATCCCCGGCGTCACCGCGATCATCTACGAACAGACCTGCGCTGCGGAAAAGCGGCGGCGGCGCAAGCGCGGCGACTACCCCGACCCGGACCGCCGCCTGTTCATCAACCCACGCGTCTGCGAGGGATGCGGCGATTGTTCGGCCCAATCCAGCTGCATCGCGATCCAGCCCCTGCCGACAGATTTCGGCGTGAAGCGCCGGATCGATCAATCCGCGTGCAACAAGGATTTCTCGTGCCTCGAAGGCTTCTGTCCGAGCTTCGTCGAGCTGGAGGGGGCTGAACTGAGCAAGCCCGATCGGGGGCAGATCATGGCCATCGAAGCAGACCGAATGGCGCATCTGCCCGATCCTGAACTGCCCGCGATCGACACTCCGATGAACATCTACATCGCGGGGATCGGCGGCCTTGGGGTTCTGACCATCGGCTCTCTGTTGGGATCTGCGGCCTATTTCGATGGCCTCGCATCCAGCGTGCTCGACTTCACCGGGCTGTCGCAGAAGAACGGGTCGGTGGTCAGCCAGGTCCGGATTGCCGGCCCGCAGCAGCCGATCCATGCCGTGCGCATCGGCGATGGGGAGGCGGACCTGCTGCTCGGCTGCGATGCCGTGGTCGCGGTCAATGCGGAGGCGCTGCGCAAGTTCGCGCCGGGTCGGGGCGCGGCGGTGCTCAACACCGAGGAAACGCCAACCTCCGACTTCGTGCGGGACCGCGACGCTGCGCTGCCGATGGCCGACATGATCGATGCCGTGCTGTCGCGCGCCGGATCGCAGGGCTTCGCCTTCAACGCCACGCAGCTGGCAGAGGCGATCTTCGGCAACAACCTTGCCGCGAACACCCTGCTGGTCGGGTTTGCATGGCAGAAGGGCCTGCTGCCGCTTTCCGCCGCAGCCATCGATGCCGCGATCACGGCGAATGGGGCGGCAGTCGATCTCAACAAGCGCGCGTTCCGCTGGGGCCGTCTTGCTGCCATCGACCTGCACCAGGTCCAGATGCTGGCAGGGCTCGCCCAGCCGGCAGCACCGCCGCCGCAGGACGATGCGGGCACGATCGATCGTCTGTCCGCAGAGCTGAGGCAGTATCAGGACAGCGCCTATGCGGACCGCTTCCTCGCGTTCATCGACACAGCCGCTGCGGCAACCGCGGCCTATGGCGAGAAAGGCTCCGTGCTCCTCTCCACCATTGCCGCGAACGCGTTCAAGGTCATGGCCTACAAGGACGAATACGAGGTCGCGCGCCTTTATACCGAGCCCTTTTTCGGTGCGGCCCTCGGCAAGCAGTTCTCGGGCTACCGCCGCATGTCCATCTACCTTGCGCCGCCGATCTTTTCGCGCATCGACCCGGTGTCAGGCCGGCCGAAGAAGCGCAAGTTCGGCCCGTGGATGCTGCGCGCCATGGCGGTTCTGGCCAAGGGCAAGCGGCTGCGCGGCACATGGCTCGACCCCTTCGGCCACACCGCCGAGCGCAAGGCGGAGCGCGCTTTGCGGGACGAGTACCTGTCCGACATGGCATGCGGCCTTGCCGGGCTGAGCCATGAGAACATCGACGCCATGATCGCCCTTGCCCGCCTGCCGCGGGAGGTGCGCGGGTTCGGCCCGGTCAAGGAAGCCGCGATGCACCGCTACCGGCAGACCCGCGCCGAACTGCTGGCGAGGATGAAGGCTGACCTTCCGAAGGCAAGCCACCAAGCCGTCGAGAGAGTGGGAGAGCTGCATGTTTGACACCTTCACCGACTTCTCGAACCACGTGCTGGTCACGGCGCGGCAGGACCATGCCAGCGGTCTCAAGGCGATCATCGCCGTCCACAACGACAACCGCGGACCTGCAATCGGCGGCTGCCGCATCCTGCCCTACCCGGTGATGGAAGACGCGGTCCGCGACGTGCTGCGGCTGTCGCGGGGCATGACCTACAAGACCGCGATCGGCGGCATTCCCTACGGCGGCGGAAAGGCGGTGATCATCGCCGATCCGCGCACGGACAAGACCGATGCCCTGCTGGAAGCGATGGGCGATTTCGTCGAGAGCCTCGGCGGGCGCTATATCACCTCCTTCGATTCCGGGACGACGCTGGATGACGTGAAGGTCATCGCCAGGACAACGCGCCATGCCGCCGGGTTCCTGCCGGAGGCGGGCAATGCCTCGGGGTCGACGGCATCGGGGGTCTATCACTGCATGCTGGCAGCGGCGGAAAGGCTCTGGGGCGCGGCCAGCCTGTCGGGCCTGACAATCGCGATCCAGGGGGTCGGCAATGTCGGCGAACGCCTTGCACGCCTCGCCGCTCGGGACGGCGCCGCGCTGATCCTCGCGGATACCGATGCGGGGCGGGCCGAGGCGCTGGCCGCCGAACTGGGAGCGCATTGCGTGAGCAGCGACGAAATCCTCCGTCAGTCCTGCGACATCCTGGCGCCCTGCGCGCTCGGCGGGGTGCTGTCGGCGGACACCATCCCGTTGATCGCCGCGCGGGCGGTCGTGGGCGGGGCCAACAACCAGTTGGCCCTTCCGCAGGACGATGCGCGGCTGATGGAGCGCGGCATTCTCTACTGCCCCGATTACCTCGCCAATGCCGGCGGCATCATCGATCTTCACTATCAGCGGTCACAATGGGACCCTGCTGCTCTCGAAGGGCACGTGGCTTCGCTGGGCGATACCTTCCGCGAGGTCATCGAAAGGGCCCGGCGTGAAAACAGGCCAACCGGCGAGATTGCGGATCGTGTCGCGGAAGAGCGGTTCCTCGCCTGACGCTTTTGCCAAAGCCTGCACCGTCGCGGATCAGGGGGTCACGGCATCACCGCCACTCAATGCCGATCTTGCCGAAATGCGCGCCGCTCGCCGCATAGCGGCAGGCATCGGCCAGACCATCCCGCTCGAACCGCAGGTCGATCACCGGACGCAGCGCGCCCGCATCAAGCGCCCGGACGAAGTCGCGCTGGTCCTCGCGGCTGCCGACGATCAGACCCTGAAGCCGGGCCTGCCGGAACATCAGCGCCGCCGTCGGCACGTCGCCGGAAAAGCCGGTCAGCACGCCGATCATCGCGATGCGCCCGCCGAGCCTGACGGCCGCGATCGACTGCGCCAACGTCCCGGGGCCGCCGACATCGAGGACATGGTCGAACCCCTCGCCCCCGGTCCAGTCGCACGCTTTCTCGCCCCAATCCGGGTGCTCGGCATAGTTGAGGCAGAACTCCGCTCCCAAGGCGCGCGCCCGCTCCAGCTTCGCGTCCGAGGATGAGGTGATGGCGACCCGCGCGCCGAACAGCCGCGCGATCTGCAGCGCCCAGATCGATACGCCGCCGGTTCCCAGCAGCAGCACCGTGTCGCCCGCCTTGAGCTGCCCCTCACGCACCAGCGCGCGCCATGCGGTGACCCCTGCGGTGGTGATGCTGGCGGCCTCGACGGCATCATACCCCTGAGGCGCGCGGGTGAAGGCGGTCGCGGGGCGCACCACGACATCCTGCGCAAAGCCGTCCATGCCGTCACCGGGCGTCCGGCTGAAATCGCCGACCGGCGGGCGGCCCGTCGCCCAGTCGGCGAAGAAGCAGGACACGGCAAGGTCTCCGGGCACGAAGTCCGCGACGCCCTCACCCACCGCCTCGACCACGCCGCACCCGTCGGCGAGCGGCACGCGGCCATCATCGGACGGGATGCGGCCCATGATCACCCCGAGATCGTGGGGATTGATGGACAGGCCGCGCATCGCCACCCGGATCTCGCCCGGTCCGGGTTCGCCCGGGTCGGGGCGGTCGACGAGGCGGAGGCGATCAAGGCCGCCCGGCGCCGCGAGAGCATAGGCCTTCATGGCTTGGTCGGCCCTTCGAGAAGGTCTAAAAAGGTGCGCGAGAACAGATCGAGCGAACGCTCGCGCGAGGAAGGATCGAACTCGGCAAGCGCCCGTTCCAGCCTGCCGACCAGAACCGCGTCATCGCCAAGCTCGGCAATGATCCGCTCGATTACCGTCCGGTCCATCTCCGGGTGGAACTGGAGGCCCAGCGCATTGGGGTGGCGATAGGCGTAGAGCGTGCCGGTGTCGGTCATCAGCGGTTCCAGATCGGGGGCCTGCGCGATGTGCTCCTCGTGGAAGCAGAGCCAGTTGCCGCCGAAGCCATCGTCCGGAGCCTCTCCGAGTGTCCTGAAACCGATTCTCGGCTCCTCCAGCTTCGTCACCCGCCCGCCCAGCGCGCTGGCGATCAGCTGCGCTCCGAAGCAGATCCCGAAGGCCGGCTTGCCACGCTCCAGATGCCGCGCCACCAGCTTGTGCGCGCCTGCCACCCAGTCAAATTTGTCATTGACGCTCGCAGGTGAGCCAAGCAGTATCAGCAAGTCTGCGTGATCGGGTTCGCAGGTCGCTTCGCAATCGATCCCGGAATAGACTCGGCACTCGTATGTTATGTCCGAGGCATCGAGATATTCGCCGAGGTGGCCGAGAGAAGGGAATTCGAAGTGCTGATAGACTATGGCTCTCAAGGACATACGACCTCCTCACTGGATATTCGGTACAGCCGATGACGGGTGTCATCGATTGGACTCTGATCAAGACCTTTCTCGCAATCTACCGTGCAAGTAGCTATGTCGAAGCGGCTGCCGAGCTCGGGGTCGATGAATCCACCGTGCGGCGGCGCCTCGGCCAGCTCGAACGCCTGCTGGGCATGCGCGCCTTCGCCCGCAAGGATGGCCGGCTGTACCTTCTGCCGGATTACGAGGGGCTGGTGGAACAGGCGCTCAGCATGGAGGCGAACGCCAAGATGTTCTGGGAGCTTGGCCAGGTCAGCCAGCGAACCGGCGTCGTCAGGCTTTCGCTGATCGACCAGTTCGCCATCGATCTGGGCGCGGATATCGCCGCGTTCTGCCAGCGCAACCCGGACATCCTGCTCGACATCACGACCGAGGCGCACATCGTCGACCTGCGCCGCGACGGGGTGGATATCGCGGTGCGCATGGCCCGGCCCACCCAGGGCGAGGACAAGCTGCGGCGGCTCGGCCACATCGGCTTCGGCGTCTACGGCGCTCCTGCCTATTTCGCGGAAGCCGGGCGCAACCGGAAGCACCGGCTGATCGCGCTCGGCGTGCACTATCCCTTCTCGAACCACCAGTTCGAACTCGCCAACGGGCCGTGGATCAGCGAGCTTGTCCAACTGGGTTCGGTGACCACCATGGTCGATTGCTATCCGGCCATGCTGAAACTGTGCGAGGCCGGTGCAGGCCTTGCGGCGATCCCCAACTTCATGGCCCGCGGCAACCCGAACTTGCAGGCGCTCGACGATGAGCGGTTCAAGCTTTCCGTCGATGCCTGGGCGGTGGTTCGGCCGGAGGTGGCGAACCTGTCCAAGGTGCGCAAGACCCTCGATTTTCTCGCGGACGCATTCCCCCGGCGGTTTGCCTGACAGCGGCGGGCGGCGCGAGCCTCCTTCCGGCATGTCTGTCCCGGCCACCGCTAGAGATCGAGCGACAGGGACGGGCTGAGCGCCCGCGAGCAGCACAGGGCGATGCAGTCTCCGCGCGAGCGTTCCTCCTCGGTGAGGAAGCTGTCCCGGTGATCGGGCGTGCCTGCGGTCACCGCTACCATGCAGGTTCCGCAAATGCCCTGTTCGCACGACACCGGGACCTCGACCCCGGCTTCGGCCAGCGCGCGGGCCAGAGTACGGTCGCCCGGCACCTCCAGCGTGATCCCCCGCCTGACGAGGTGGAGCGTCACGGGATCGCCGGCAACCTCGTCGCCGGATGCCTTGAAGTGCTCGACATGGATCGCCTCGTCGCTCCACCCGGCCCGCTCTGCCGCAGCGATCGCGGCCGCGATCAGCGGGCGCGGGCCGCAGATGTAGAGGTGGCGGCCAGTGGCCGGAGGCCCGATCAGGCGTTCCAGCTCGTCCGGCGAGGGCAAGCCTTGCTCGTCGTCGTGGCGCAGGTGCAGGCTTGCGGCAAAGCTGCTCGCCTGCAGTTCCTTGCGAAACGCCGTGCCCGCGCGCGAGCGCGTGAGATAGTGGAAGACGAAAGGGACACCGTCCCGGTGGAGCGCCCCGGCCATGGTCATGATCGGCGTTACCCCGATCCCCCCCGCGATCAGCACGGCGCTGTCATGTTCGTCCGCCAGCGGGAAGTGATTGCGGGGGGCCCCGATCGCAAGCTCCTGCCCCACCGCGAGCGAATGCACCTCGCGCGAGCCGCCGCGCGAGGCCGGCTCCAGCAGCACGGCGATGCGGTAGGCGGCGGGATCGCGCGGATCGGAGCACAGCGAATACTGCCTGATCGTCCCGCTGGGCAGCACGAGGTCGATATGCGAGCCCGCGGTGAAACCGGGCAAAGCGCTGCCCGATGCGGCTTCGAGCTCGATGCTGACGATGTTGTTCACTTCCCGCCGGCGCCGGCGAATGCGGACGGGGATGCGCTCTTGCCGGATCATGCCGCGCCATTCCCGCGCGAAGCGGCGACCTGCGCGCCGGTATCCAGAACATGCGGGCCGAAATCCGCTACCCGGCAGGTTCCCGTAAGCGCCATCGCCACCCGCAATTCATTCTCCATTTGCATCAGCAGGTCATAAACTCCTGTTTCGCCCCTTGCGGCAAGGGCATAGGCCCAGGCCCGGCCGATCATCACCCCGTCAGCCCCTAGCGCGAGCATCCGCGCGACATCGAGCCCCGAGCGCACCCCGCCATCGACCAGAATGGTGGTTCGCCCCGCGGCTACCTCGGTAATGGCCGGCAGCGCGCGCACCGTCGACACCGCGCCGTCCAGCTGCCTGCCGCCGTGGTTCGAGACGACGATCCCGTCGGCGCCGAGCGCGATCGCCTGACTGGCATCGTCCGCGTCGAGAATGCCCTTGATGACGAGCTGACCGGGCCAGTCGGCGCGGATGGCCTCGAGATCCCGCCAGGTCACGCTGGGATCGAAGTTTGCACCCAGCCACGCGAAGAAATCCTCCAGCGGCGGCCGCCGGTTGAGGGAAGGGGCAATGTTCCCCAGCGTGTGCGGCCGCCCCATCAGGCCGACGTCCCACGCCCAGCGCGGATGCGTGAGCCCCTGAAACAGCCGCCGGGCAGCGCCAAGCACGCCGGGCGCTCCGGCAAGGCCCGAGCGGTAGTCGCGGTAGCGGGTGCTCGGCACGGGCATGTCGACGGTGAACACCAGCGTCTCGCAACCCTGCGCGCGGGCGCTAGAGAGGAGGTCGCGCATGAAGCCCCGGTCGCGGATCATATAGAGTTGGAACCACAGCGGCACAGGGACCGCAGCGGCCACCTCGGCGAGCGGGCAGACCGAAACGGTCGAGAGGCAGAAGGGCACGCCGTAACGGGTCGCGGCGCGAGCCGCGGCGACCTCGCCCCGGCGCGCGTTCATGCCCGCAAGGCCGACCGGCGCGAGCACGATCGGGCTTCTCGCCTCGCATCCGAACAGCCGTGTCGCGGTGCTTGTCGTCGAGACGTCGTTCAGCACCTTCTGGCGCAGGGCAATGGCCGCGAGGTCTTCCTCGTTGCGGCGCAGCGTCTGCTCGGAAAAGGCACCGCCGTCGATATACTCGAAGAGAAAGGGCGGCAGCCGGCGGCGCGCGAGGCGCCGGTAATCTGAAACGGACAGTGTCGGCATCAGACCGGTTCGCCGCCCTCTCCTGCCGAAAGGAAGCTGAGCACATCGCGGTTGAATTCGTCCGCGCGCTCCCACTGCGCCCAGTGGCCGCACTTGGGATAGACCAGCAGCCGCGCATTGGGCATCTGGCGCGACAGGATCAGCCCCTGTTCGACAGGGTTGACCCGGTCGTCACGGCCCCAGATCATCAGGGTCTCGTGCATCACCGTGTCGAGCCGCTCGCGCCAGATTTCCTCCATCACCGGCGGCTTGCCGTTCCGCAGCCGTATCGGCATGAATTCCGCCGTCTCCGGATCGCTGGCGGCGCGGAATCGCCCTTCGAGCAACTCATCGGTAACCTGGGACGGATCGTAGACAAGGCATCGCGCGAAGGTCTGGAGCTTTTCGAGCGAGGGGCCGGGCGGCTCGTAGAACGAGAGCAGCGCCTTGATGCCCTCGGTGGGCGCCGGGCCGAGCACGCCGTACCCCCCGGCACTGCCCATCAGCACCATCTTGTCGACCTTCTCGGGCTCGCGCAGCGCCAGCATCAGCGAGGCCGCACCGCCCAGCGAATTGCCCACAAGATGCGCCTTGCCCAGCCCCATCGCCTCGATGAAATGGCCCAGCACCTTGCCATAGAAGCCCCAGACCGGCTCGTCGATGCGCACCTTCTGCGAGGCCCCGTAGCAGGGGAAATCGAGCGTGATGGCGCGGTAATGGCGGCCGAAGAACTCCATGTTGCGCACGAAGTTCGACATCCCGTAGGCACCGGGGCCGCCGCCGTGGAGGAACAGCACCGGCTTGCCTTCGCCGATCTCATTGTAGTGAATGCGGAGGCCGCCTGCGACAATGTCGCCGCTCTTGATACTGCTCATAGGTTCGATCCCGGTTATGGAGGGGTATCAGCGACCGCCAAGGCCGCGATGACCCCAGGTGCTCGGGGTGGTGTGGCGCTGCATCCGCCAGTTCTCGTCGATCGCGACACCGCCCGAGCCCAGTTCGATGGCGAAGCCGGAAGGAGCCACGAGGTAGAACGATGTCACCATGTCGTTCGAGTGGCGGCCAAGCGGGATCGGCACCGGCACTCCGCCCCACTCGGCCCGGTCAAGCGCAAAGCCGACATCGTCGAGCGAGGGGTATTCGAGCATGAAGTGGTGCAGCCGCTTGCCCTCGCCCGGGGCCATGCCGATGGTATGGTGGCGCGGGTTGCAGTGGTAGAATTCGAGGTCCACGCTGACATCCGGCTTCGACGGGTCGAGCGGCATGTGGATGATGTCCGACAGCTTGAAGCCCATGCCTTCGGTGTAGAAGCGGCGCACCGTCGCAGGGTCCGGGGCATTGACGAAGATGTGGCCCAGACCCTGTTCGCCGGTGACGAACTGCTTGACCCCTGCGGGCGAGGTGAAAGGCTTGTCGGTGTAGACATCCGGCCCGTAGTAGATCTCGACCCTGAGGCCGAGCGGATCGGTGCAGTGGATCATGCCCATCACGCCCCGACGCGCGCAAAGTCCGGGATCGGCGGTGTGGGTCTCGACCCCGATCCCGGCGAGCCGTTCGCGCGCCTTGTCGAGCGCGGCGGCGTCGGCGACCTCGAAGCCGGCATAGGCAAGATCGTCGTCGCTGCCGTTCTCGATCGCGATGCGCCAGGCCTGGCCGTCCATCCGCATCCGCACGACATCGCCATCGGAGGGCCCTTCCATCAACCCGATGATGTCGCCGAGCAGATGTTTCCACGCGGCCTGGTCGCTGGCCGCGATGCCGATATAGCCAAGACAGGAAATGGTCATGCGTGTTTCCTTGTTAAGCAGGTGTGGCAGGGAAGGACGGTCAGGGGGTGCTGCCCCCGTTGGCAACGATCAGCTGCCCGGTGATCCAGCGCGCGCGCTCGCTTGCCAGCAGGGTGACGACATCGGCGATGTCCTGCGCGGTGCCGAGGCGCCCGAAGCTGGTCTGCTGGGCCGCGGCGCGCTTGCGTTCCTCGGGAAAGGCGCTGGTCATGTCGGTCTCGACCACGCCGGGCAAGACCGCGTTGACGGTGATGCCGCGCGGTCCCAGGTCCTTCGAGAGTGAGCGGGTGAACTGTTCGATCGCGGCCTTGGACCCGGCGTAGGCCGCCGCGCTCGGCGCCCAGTTGCGCGTAAGGCCCGAAGACAGCGAAATGATCCGGCCATTGTCGCGCAGGCGCGCGGCAGCCTCGCCGAGCATGAAGTAGACGCCCTTGGTGATGGCGAAGATCCGGTCGTAATCGGGCTCGCCCACGGCGCGGAAGGCGCCCATGGCCATGACGCCGGCATTGTTGACGAGGATGTCGATCCCGCCGAGCGCATCGTCGGCGGCGCCATAGATGCGTGGCACCTCGCCCGCCGCAGCGACGTCGCCGGGGATGGTGCAGGCGGCAACGCCCAGCGCGCGCGCTTCGGCGGCGACCTGTTCGGCCGCATCGGCGTCGGCACGGTAACCGATCGCAACGCTGACGCCGTCGCGGGCAAGCGCGATCGCGATTGCGCGCCCGATCCCGCGCGATGCGCCCGTCACCAAAGCGGTCTTGCCTGCAAGACCCAGCATCTGTCTCTCCCCCGGCGTTGCCGACCGCCAGGCGCGTTAGCCGCAGCCGGCACCGAATTTTCGAGCAGAGCTTAGTCCAAGGCATCGAGCAGCAGCCATCGGCGAATTTGCCGGACCAAATTGCAAAATCACCGATAGCCTTGTTCCCGCCTTTGCTGATCATAGGCGAAGCGAGCATTGCGAAGATCGCGGGCTGTCGTCGATCGAACCGGAAAAGGTAATCGGCAAGGACTGCGGCAAGCGATGGGGGAGAAAATCTGTTGTTGACTTCGAGTGAGCACCTTTCTGCTCGTTCCGGGCCTGGGCGTTTCGACCAATACTTTGGCCCCGGCCGGGTTCATCGCGACCTCTATGTCGACGAGGGCCTGTTCCGCGAGGAGATGCACAGGCTTTTCGGCTCGACCTGGGTCTATGTCGCGCATGAAAGCGAAATCCCGAACGCGGGCGATTACGTGGCGCGCCGCATCGGCCTGCGCCCGGTCCTCGTCACCCGCTGCGAGGACGGCGGCATCAACGTGATCTTCAACCGTTGCTCGCACCGCGGCGCCACTCTGGCACGCGATCCTGCGGGCAATGCCAAGGTCTTCACCTGCCCCTATCACGCCTGGTCGTTCGGCCCGGACGGGGCGTGCCGCGGCCGCCCGCTGCGCGAGGGCTTCGGTCCGGCGACCGAGGATTTCCCCTACGATCTGGCCAAGCCCGCGCACGTCGAATCCTATCGCGGCTTCATCTTCGCCGCCATCCGTTCCGAACAGACCCTGACGGAATACCTCGCCGGCGCGGCGACGATGCTGGACCAGTGGATCGACCGCAATCCCGGCTGCGAGCTCGTCGTGCGCAACGGGTCCATGCCCTTCGAGATCCGGACCAACTGGAAATGCGTCTACGACAACGCAGCCGACGGCTACCATGTGCCCTTCAGCCATGAATCGGTCATGCGCCTGCTTGCCAACCGCTACGGCGATGTCGACATGTCCTATTACGAGGGCAATTTCGACAACTCGCCGCTCCTGGTGAAGGACCTCGGCAACGGCCACACGCTGCTCGACCAGCGCCCGCTGATGCACGCCGAATCCGCCTGGACGCGCCAGCACGTCCTGCCGGGGCGCGAGACGATCTGGGCCCAGCTCAACGAACAGCTTGGCGAGGAACGCGCGCTCGCCCTGCTCGACGGATCGACCGGTTCGGGCATGAACCTCAACATATTCCCGAACCTGATGATCATCGGCAATCAGATCCAGCTCCTCGAACCGGTCACGGTCAACAAGACGGTGGTGCGCTGGTATTCGACTTCGCTCACCAACGTTCCGCCCGAGATCAACGCGGTCCGGATGCGGATGCAGGAAGACTTCCCTTCGTTCGGCGAGGTCGATGATGCGGCCAATTTCGAAGCCTGCCAGCTGGGGCTGGAGGAGGTGCCCGAGGCCGAGTGGGTGTATATCGGGCGGCACATGGATACCGGCCGGGGCGAAACCGATGCCGACGGCCACTGGAAGGAGCCGGTGTCGACCGATCTTCATGCCCGCGCCTATTGGCAGGCATGGCGCACCGTCATGGAAGGCACCGCAGACACGGAGGCCGGTCGATGAGCGTTCCCGGCGCCCAGCCCGGCTATTTCGATCTTGCGTTCTACGCAAGGGTCCAGCGCGCAGTCCGTTCGTGGGTGACGATGGACGCGATTTCCGAGGACGAGCGCCTCTCGCCGGACGAGGAATGGCAGTGCCGCGCGCTGCTGATGCAGGAGGCACGACTGCTCGATCAGGGGCGGCTTGACGACTGGCTCGCACTGTTCACCGACAGCGGCTGCTACTGGCTTCCCGCCGACACCGCCCAATGCGATCCGGCGACGACGGTGTCATGGGAATTCAACGACCGGCGGCGGATGGAGGAGCGGGTCGAGCGCCTGCTGACCGGCAAGGCCTATTCACAGATCCCGGCGACCCGCACCACGCACAGCTACACCAACATCGAGCTGTTCAGGGTTTCGGACGACGAGGTCCACGCCCTGTGCAACTTCATGATCAACACCCACCGGCCCGACGGCAATCGGCTGCTGTCCGGCTGGAACGGCTTCATTCTGACAGCCGACGGCGACGAATGGCTGATCGATATGAAACGGGTCAACCTGCTCGATGCGGACGGTCCGCAAGGCAACCTCAGTTTCTTCCTCTGAACTCTCCGATCGAAGGGATCCGGCATTGGCAAAAGGCGTCCAGTCAAGCGAAGGCAACGTAGCCCTCGGTTCGGGCAACCTCCGGGGCCGGCTCGGGCTGGACGGCCCGGAGTTCCAGGAGGAACTCGAGCGGGTCTGCCGCCAGATCGACGACTGGGGCGTGGAAGTCGTCCGCGTGTCCTTCGTCGATGTCCACGGCATCCTGCGCTCCCGCCCGATCGAGGCGCGCCACTTCCGGCAGGTCGCCCGCAACGGCATGCCCACCACATCGGCGATCCTGTCGATGGACACGGCCAACAACATCGCCGTGCCGATCTTCTCCGCCGATGGCGGGCTGGGCCGCACGGACATGGGCGGCGGGGGCGACATGTATGTGCTGCCCGATCTTGCCACCCTGCGGCGCCTTCCGTGGGAGCCGACCAGCGCGATGGTGCTGGGCGACATCTACCTGCGATCAGGCCTGCGCTGCCCGTTCGACACCCGCTATGTCATGCAGCGCGAGTGCGAGCGGCTCAACGCCATGGGCTTCAGCTTCATGGGCGGGGTCGAGGTCGAGTGCACGATCCTCAAGATCACCGACCCTGCGCTCACCATGGCCGACAGCGGCATGCCGGCGACGCCGCCTTCGGTCGTCCCGCCGCAGCATGCCTACCAGTATTTCGGAAGCGAGGTGGTGGACGGCGCATCCGACCTGATCGCGGAACTGCGCAAGGCGCTGATCGGGCTCGGACTGCCGCTGCGCATGATCGAGCCTGAATGGGGGCCGGGGCAGATCGAGATCACCTTCGATCCGCTGCTCGACATCGAGGCGGCCGATGCGGTGGTCTACATGAAGACCGCGGTCAAGCAGGTTGCCCGCCGCCACGGAATGATCGCCAGCTTCATGGCGACCCCGGGCCTGCCCAATGCCTTCTCGACCGGCTGGCACCTGCACCAGTCGCTGGTCGACAGGTCGAACGGCATCAATGCCTTCCTGTCTCAGGACGACGTGATCTCGGCGACAGGGCGGCAGTTCGTGGGCGGCCTGATCGAGCATTTTGCAGCCGGGGCGGCGTTCTCGAACCCGACGATCAACGGCTACAAGCGACTCAACGCCAGCCCGCTGTCGCCGAAATACGCGACCTGGTCCCACCACAACAAGGGCGCGATGGTCCGGCTGATCGGTGGCCCCGGCGACCAGACCACCCACCTCGAAAACCGCGTCGGCGAACCTGCCGCCAACCCCTACCTCTACATGGCCAGCCAGATCGCCGCCGGCATCGCCGGGATCGAGCACAAGACCGATCCGGGCGATCCCGTGATCGACCCGGTCCAGCTTTCCGACAAACCGGTCATGCCCATCGACCTCATTCACGCGATTGAGGCACTGGCACAGTCCGACATGTACAAGAACGCCTTCGGTGAAGAGTTCATCAATTACTACATGATGATCCAGAACTTCGCCATCCGCCGGTTCCTTTCAGCCGTTACGGATTGGGAGCATCGCGAATACTTCGAGAGATTTTAGGGTCGGCATCAATCAACGGGGGACAATCATGGCACAGAATCACAAAATCGGGATACATGAGCGCCTCTTTCTCGGCGCATCGGCACTCGTCATGGCATGCGGCATGCCCGGCATGGCCCAGGCTCAGGAGGCACCTTCGACCGAACCAGGTGCCAGCGCCAAGGAAAAGGATCAGGGCGACGTCCTCGGCGAGATCATGGTCACCGCCCAGCGCCGCGAACAGTCATTGAGCGACGTCGCCATCGCGGTGACCGCCTTCAGCGGCGATCAGGTCAAGGCGCTCGGCCTTGTCGACAGCACCGACATCGTCCGGCTGGCACCGGGCGTGTTCATGTCATCCGACACCGGGGGGCAGAACCGCAAGTTCACCGTGCGCGGGGTGGCGCAGAACGACTTCCTCGACGCGGTCGAATCCCCGATCGCCATCTATGTCGACGACAGCTACATCGCCCCGCAGCAGGGCCAGGTCTTCGGCCTGTTCGACCTTGAGCGTGTCGAGGTGCTGAAAGGTCCGCAAGGCACGCTGTTCGGACGCAACGCGACCGGCGGCCTTGTCCACTTCGTGTCGCGCAAGCCGGTGCTCGGTGAGACGTCCGGGTTCTTCGACGTCCTCTACGGCTCGAACAACAACATCCGGGTCGAATCCGGCATCACCGCCCCGCTCGGCGACAAGGTCGCGATCCGCATCTCGGGGCTGCTCGACCAGCACGATCCGATCATCAGGAACCTGTTTCAGGGTGCGAACGACCTTTACGACAAGGACGTTCAGGCCGGCCGCCTCCACGTCCTGTTCGAGCCGAGCGAGACGGTCCGCTGGCTGGTGACGGCGAGCGGCGCGCGTTCGGTGCAGAGCTCGGGCAACTACGAGACCCGGGGCATCGTGCCGGTGTTTGACGGGCAGGGCCGCTGGATCGACACGCAGATCGCCTCCCCGACCGAGACCCGGCCCGGCATCGGCCCGAACGGCGTATCGGTGCCCGTGTTCGGCGTGCCGGTGCGCGCCACGCCCGGCGGCGACCTGTTCGGATACAAGGAAGCCGCGGTCGGCGATTTCGTGGTCAACATGAACTACGCCCGGGCGCGGGCCAACCGCTACACCTCGTGGGGGCTGCAATCCGCGCTCGAATGGGACCTCTCGTCGGACATCGTGCTCAAGAGCAATACCGACTACCGCGAGTTCACCAAGGTCGCCTCGCTCGACGTCGACCAAAGCCCGCTTGAGCTGTTCACCTACATGGCCGATGCGGACACCCGCACCTTCTCGCAGGAATTCAACGTCTCGGGGTCGTCCGACAGGACCCAGTGGGTGGCCGGGGTCTATTACCTCAACATCCACAATGACACCCTGCAAGGCCTGCCCTTCGCATCCAACGGCCTGCTGAACGGCGGCGCGACCACACCCGGTCTCGACTTCACCACCGAGGTCGGCCTCAAGACCGATTCCTATTCGGTCTATGGTCAGGTCGACCAGAAGCTGACCGATCAGCTGACGGTGGTGGTGGGTGCGCGCTACATCCACGAACGCAAGGACTTCACCTTCGCGCAGAACGCCTACGTCAATCTTGACGAGACGCGGATCGAGGATGACGTGCTCGCCTTCCCGGTGCCCCAGCCGCCGGGCGCCAACCCTTTCGCCAGCAAGTTCAACCAGGACCTGTGGGCGGGCAAGGCGCAGCTCGAATTCCGCCCGAGCGACGGGATCCTGCTCTATGCCGGTATCAACCGTGGGGTGAAGGCGGGCAACGTCAACGGCCCGCTTGCCGACGGCAGCACGGTCACCGCGGCGCAGCTGATCTACCGGCCGGAAGTGCTGTGGTCGTATGAAGCGGGCTACAAGCTGAACCTGATGGGCGGCGATTTGCGCATCAACGGTTCGGTCTATTACTACGACTACAACGACTATCAGGTCTTCACCTTCGTCAACGTCTCGGGCGTCGTCTCGAACGAGCAGGCGACGATCTACGGGGCGGAGCTTGAAGTGGTCGCCTCGCCGGTTCAGGGCCTGACGATCAGTGCCTCGGGTTCGTACAACGATGCCACGGTCAAGGACCTCGAATTCGCCCCGGGCCTGACCAAGGACGTCAGGCCGGTCTACTCGCCGGAATTTCAGGCCAACTACCTGATCCGCTACGAATGGATGCTGGGGAACGGTGATGTCGCGGTGCAGGCCGATGGCAGCTACACCGGGTCGCGGTTCGGGAACCTGAGGAACTTCGCCGCGCACCGGCTGGATCCCTTCTACATCCAGAACTTCCGCCTCTCGTGGGAAAGCGACGACCAGACCTGGCTGCTTTCGGCCTTCGTTAACAACGTGTTCGACGAACGCTACGAGATCGAACGGTTCGACCTTGCCACGCTGTGCGGCTGCTCGAACGAGAGCTTCGGCCTCCCGCGCTGGTACGGCGCCTCGGTGCGCTACTCGTTCTGACCGCGCGAACAGCCGCCTTCCGGGATGCATGCCATGCGTTCCCGGGGGGCGGCCCGGTCGGTGTGAAGGATCAAGGCAGGATCGGGTGATGCAGTTCGACGAAGATTACGCGGCGCGCCACTACGATCCCGGCCTGCCGGAATTTGCCCATTTTCCCGAAACCATCGCGGTATGGGAGGCCAGGGCCGCTGCCGCGCTGCCGGGCCTCGGCGGGATGCTGGATATCTCCTATGGGCCGGAAGAGGCCAACCGGCTCGACCTGTTCCCGGCCGGCGGGCAGGCCGCACCGCTGATCCTCCACATCCATGGCGGATTGTGGATGATGTGCGACAAGCGCGAGACCTGGTTCCATGCACCGCGCTTTGCCGCCCACGGGATTGCCTTTGCCGGGCTCAATTACACGCTGGCACCGGCGGCGCCCCTGTCCCGCATCGTCACCGAGGTGCGCGAGGCAGTCGCCTTCCTGCACCGGCATGCTGCAAACTGGGGCATCGATCCGGGCGCTATCTACCTGTCCGGCCATTCCGCCGGCGGCCACCTCGCCTGCATGGCCGCGCTTGCCGACTGGCAGAGCCATTTTGGCCTCGCCCGCAATCCCGTGCGCGGCGTGATCTCGATTTCGGGGATTCACGATCTCGAACCCCTGCTGCACGCGCCGTTCCTGAGGCCGCTGATCGGGCTGGACAAGGGCAATTGCGTAAACCTCAGCCCCGCCCGGCACCCCGCGCCCGATGGCGTCAGGCTGGTGTCAGCCGTGGGCGGGCTCGAGAACGCGGAGTATCGCCGCCAGACCGCCCTCATCGAGACGGCATGGGACAAGGCGCTGGTGCAACGCCTGCTGCTGTCCGACCTGCATCACGGAACGATCGTCGACGCGCTCAGCGAAGAGGGGAGCCCGCTGTTCGAAGCCGCGCTCGACCTTGTTCTGGACCGCTGACCGGGCAAGCATCGGGACGAAGAAGACACAAGTCGGCTTATGAGGAACCGAGCACGATGACGCGCGAGAGTTACGAGGCGGTCGCAAGGCGCCTGCGGGACGCCTACACCAAAGGACCGATCCCGCCGCTGCGCGACTGGCTCGCACCGACGGATGCGACCGGCGCCTATGCGGTGCAGGCGATCAACACCCGCTTCTGGGAAGCGCAGGGCCGCCGCATCGTCGGGCGCAAGGCGGGGCTGACGGCAGAAGCGGTGCAGAAGCAGCTCGGCGTAGACCAGCCCGATTTCGGGGTGCTGTTCGACGATATGCGCGTGGCCGATGGCGGCAGGCTCGATCCGGCGCGCTGCATCCAGGCCAAGGCCGAGGCCGAGATCGCCTTCGTGCTGGGTGCCGACCTGCCCTCCCCCGATGCCAATCCTGACGATGTCGCCGCCGCGATCGCCACGGTCCATGCCGCGATCGAGATCGTCGACAGCCGCATCGCGGACTGGAAAATCACCTTTGCCGATACGGTCGCCGACAATGGCTCTTCGGCCTTCTTCGTGCTGTCCGATCACGGCCTGCCGCTGGCGGGGCTCGACCTCGAAGGCGCGAGGATGACCATGACGGTCAACGGCGCGGTCGCCTCGACCGGGATCGGTGCCGCCGCGCTGGGCAACCCGCTTAACGCCGCGGCCTGGCTGGCGCGCACGCTGGCCGCGGCGGGCGAGCCGCTCAAAGCGGGCGACATCCTGCTGGCCGGCGCGCTCGGCCCGATGGCGACGCTGCAAGCGGGCGACGCGGTGCACGCCGAGGTTGCTGGGATCGGCAGCTGTTCCTTCACCTTCGCGGGAGCCTGACGATGGGCAAGACCAAAGTGGCGATCATCGGTTCGGGCAACATCGGCACCGATCTGATGATCAAGGTGATCCGCCTGTCGGATGTGCTGGAGATGGGCGCGATGGTGGGGATCGACCCGGCGTCCGACGGGCTCGCCCGCGCGGCACGGCTGGGCGTTGCCGCCACCCATGAAGGGATCGACGGGCTCATGGCGATGCCCGAATGGGCTGACATCGACATCGTCTTCGATGCGACCTCGGCCAGCGCGCACAAGCGCAACAGCGAACTGGTGCTGGCCGCAGGCAAGCGCATGGTCGACCTCACCCCCGCAGCCATCGGGCCCTACGTGATCCCGCCGGTGAATGGCGAGGCCTGCCTCGATGCCCGCAACGTCAACATGGTCACCTGCGGCGGACAGGCGACCATCCCCATCGTCGCCGCCGTGGGTCGCATCGCCCGCGTGCATTACGCCGAGATCGTCGCCTCCATCGCCAGCAAGAGCGCCGGGCCCGGCACGCGCGCCAATATCGACGAATTCACGGAAACCACCGCCCAGGCGATCATGGATGTGGGCGGGGCAACCCGCGGCAAGGCGATCATCGTCCTCAACCCGGCCGAACCCCCGCTGATCATGCGCGATACGGTCTATTGCCTGTGCGAGGATGCCGACGAGGCCGCGATCCGCGCCAGCATCGAAGCGATGGTGGCCGAGGTGCAGGCCTATGTCCCCGGCTACCGTCTGAAGCAGGCGGTGCAATTCGAACGCATCGGCGCCAATCGCCCGCTGCGCATCCCGGAAATGGACGCCGAGTTCTCCGGCCTCAAAGTGACCGTACTGCTCGAAGTCGAGGGCGCCGCGCACTATCTGCCCGCCTATGCCGGCAACCTCGACATCATGACCTCGGCCGCCCTGAAGACCGCCGAGAAAATCGCGCTGCGTATGCACCAAGGAGCCACGGCATGAGCTTCGATCCGACGACGCAGAAGCTCTACATCCAGGACGTGACCCTGCGCGACGGGATGCATGCGATCCGCCATCAATACGGGCTCGATCATGTCCGCGCCATCGCCCGCGCGCTCGACCGGGCCGGAGTGGACGCGATCGAGGTCGCGCATGGCGATGGGCTGTCGGGATCGAGCTTCAACTACGGCTTTGGCGCGCATACCGATTGGGACTGGATCGGCGCGGTCGCCGAAGTGCTGGAACGGGCCGTGCTCACCACGCTCCTGTTGCCCGGCATCGGCACGGTCCATGACCTGAAGCACGCCTACGAACTGGGTGTGCGTTCGGTCCGCATCGCCACCCATTGCACCGAGGCTGACGTCAGCAGGCAGCACATCGAGGCGGCCCGCAATCTCGGCATGGACGTGTCGGGCTTCCTGATGATGAGCCACATGAGCCCGCCCGAGGCTCTCGCGCAGCAAGCCAAGCTGATGGAGGATTACGGCGCGCACTGCGTCTATGTCACCGACAGCGGCGGGGCGATGACGATGGATCAGTATGCCGCGCGCCTTGCCGCCTATGACCGCGTGCTGAAGCCCGACACCCAGCGCGGGGTGCACGCCCACCACAATCTCAGCCTTGGCGTCGCCAACTCCATCGTCGCCGTGCAGGGCGGTGCGATCCGGGTCGATGCGAGCCTCGCCGGCATGGGCGCAGGTGCCGGCAATGCCCCGCTCGAAGTCTTCATCGCCGCCGCCGACCGCATGGGCTGGCAGCACGGCTGCGATCTTTTCGCGCTGATGGACGCCGCCGAGGAACTGGTGCGACCCCTGCAGGATCGCCCGGTGCAGGTCGACCGCGAAACCCTGACGCTGGGCTATGCCGGGGTCTATTCGTCCTTCCTGCGCCATGCCGAAAAGGCAGCGTCCGAATATGGCATCGACACAAGATCGATCCTCGTCGAGCTTGGTCGGCGCAAGATGGTCGGCGGGCAGGAAGACATGATCGTGGACGTTGCGCTCGACATGCTGAAGCCCTGATCGGCAAGTGCTGGCGGGCCGGTGTCAATCGTCCGGCCCAGCCTCGGCGCTGATGCTGAAGCCCTGATCGGCAAGTGCTGGCGGGCCGGTGTCAATCGTCCGGCCCAGCCTCGGCGCTGATGCTGAAGCCCTGATCGGCAAGTGCTGGCGGGCCGGTGTCAATCGTCCGGCCCAGCCTCGGCGCTGATGACGCCGTCCACCAGGTTCTCGCTCAGCATGCGTTCCATGAGCGAGCCGCGCGGGTGGGCGATGGCGGCAAGGTGCGCGGCCAGCGCGCCGTTCGCCGACCGGGCGAGCAGGATCGCCTCTGCCGGGGTAACGGGCCGGAACACGAAGCCTTCATCCGGGCGGCGCTGCACGAAGCGATCAAGGTCGCAATCGAGGACGGTCGCGATCTTGGGATAGCCGCCGGTCGTCTGATGATCTGCCAGCAGCACGGTGGCGACCCCGTCGGCGGCGACCTGCACCGATCCGCGCACAACCGGTTCCGACACCATATCGAGCCGCGCGGCAGGGGCGATGGAGGGACCGGCGAGCCGCGCCCCCATCCGGTCGCGCGCATCGCTCACATGCCAGCGCGCCGCGAGGAAGCTCGCGATCGCCTCGGGCGCGAAGAACCGCTGCTGCGGGCCGAGCACCACGCGCACCTCGCCAGCGGGGCGCAATGCGGCGGGCACCGGGATCGCGCCCTCGCGCGGCCCGCGGCGCGCCGCGTTACCGACGACAAGGCGTTGCCCGGGCGCAATCGATCCACCGCCGAGGCCCGACATGGCATGGGTCGAGGCGCTGCCGAGCCAACGCCGCGTGCTGAGGTCGCCCGCGAAGAACAGGTAACACCAGCTGCCCCACTCGCCCGGCCTGATGACAAGGCGTTCGCCCGGCAAAAGGGTCGCGATGCTCCATGACGGGCGCGGCTGGCCGGCGTGATCGACCACAAAGCCTCCGCCGGCAAGCGCGAAGCTCACCTCGCCCGCCACGCATTCGAGCGTCAGCCCGCCGAGCGACACCTCGATCCCCGGCGCGTGCGCCGGATTGCCGAGCGCGATGTTGCCAGCCGCGAAGGCGAAGCGGTCCATCGGGCCGGAGCGCGGCACGCCGAAGCGCAGCAGGCCCTGCCGTCCGCCGTCCTGGATGGTGACCTGCGGCCCCGCCGCCAGCACCGCGAGCACCGCGTCGCTCATGCCCCCCGCCCCCGCTCGAAGGTGACGCGGTCGATGCGCGTGAAGCGCACGCTGTCGCCGACGCCGAACAGGAAGGGCCGCTCTGCCTCTGGGCGGAGGATCGCGGCGGGCGAGCGGCCGATGATCCACCATCCGGTCGGCATCGTAAGGGTGGAGACAAGGCATTGCGGCCCGGCGATCAGCACGCTGCCCGCGGGCACGCCCCGCACCGCCGCAGGCTTGCGGGGCAGGCGGATCGCTGCGGACACCTCGGCGAGATAGGCATATCCGGGGGCGAAGCCGTACATGAATACCCGGTAGTCCCCGGCAAGGTGCGCCGCGATCACCGCCTCGCGGCTGAGGCCGGTCGCGGCGGCCACCGCATCGAGATCGGGCGCGAGGTCGCCATCGTAGCACACCGGCACCTCGTGCACGGCGGGGGCCCGGGCATCCACCACCCCTTCGCCAAGCAGACCGCGCACATGACGTTCGGCTGCGGCGTGATCGCACAGCAGCGGATCGAAGCGGATCAGCAGGCTGGCATAGGCCGGCACGGCTTCCTCGAGGCCGACGAAGGGCCGCGCCGCCAGCGCGCGGTCAAGCCCGACGACCTGCGCATGCACCGCCCGCTCGATGCTGTCGCCGAATTCGGCAAGCAGCCCGTTCTCCGCGACCGGGCTGAAGGCGGGAAATTGCCGGGCCATGCCGCAGCCGAGCGCCTGCGTCAGTGCGCGAGGAACGGCGCCACGCCGACACCCGCATCGCCCAGCCGCGCCCTGAGCTGCCGCGCCATGGCGAGCGCGCCTGCGGTATCGCCATGCACGCAGATCGATTGCGCGGCGAGCGGGATCGGGTCGCCGTCCACCACCGGCATCAACCCCGTTTCGAGATAGCGCAGGATGCGGGCCGCTGTTTCCTCGGCATCATGGAGCACCGCGCCGGGCTGCGCGCGCGGCACCAGACGGCCGCTGGCGAGATAGGCGCGGTCCGCGAAGATTTCCGAGTATACCTCTACGCCCGCCGCCCGCGCGGCCTGTTCGAGCACGGTGCCCGAGATGGCGAGGATCGCCAGCCTGCCGGGCAGCGCGGCGATGGCGGCGACCATTGCTTCGGCCAGCGCCCGGTCGTCGGCGGCAAGGTTGCCGAGCGCCCCGTGGAGCTTGACGTAGCGCACCTCTCCCCCGGCCAGCGCGGCGATGGCGCTCAATGCACCGATCTGGCTCAAGACCATGCGCGCGGCCTCGGCCGGGGTCATGGGGATGATCCTGCGGCCGAAGCCTTCGCGGTCGGCATAGCCGGGGTGCGCGCCGATCACGACGTTCTGGCGCACCGCCTGTTCGACGGTGCGGTACATCGTCTCGGCATCGCCGGCATGGCCGCCGCAGGCGACATTGGCCGAACTGACGAGATCGAGCATCGCGGCGTCCTCGCCCATCGTCCAGGGGCCATAGCCTTCGCCCAGATCGGAGTTGAGATCGATGTTCATGGCAAGGCCCTCAGGTTCCCGGCAGGTTGGTGGCGCGGGTCAGCAGCACCACGCCGAGACTATCCTCGGTATCGTAATAGGTGAAGCCCGTGCGGTTGGCGCGGCGGCCTTTCATCTTGACCGGCATTTGTGCCGCAGCCTCCGCAGCATCGGCATCGGGCACCTCGAAACCGATGTGGAACACGCCCTCGCCCCTGGTGTCGAGATGCAGGCGCTGGGGGCTTTGGTCATGGCCCGGCTGGCAGATCTGCAGCTGGATATTGGGCAGGTTGCAGATGCGGTACTGCATGGCGAGAAAACCGGCGCGGTCCGGCACGTCGAGTTCGACATATTCGGCGAGCGGCGGGTAGCTGACCCACGGCCCGATCCCGGCGGCCTCGTAGGCGGCCTGCGTCCGGTCGATATCGTGCACCACGATGCAGATGTGGTGGAGCTTGCCGAAATTGGGGTGCACCGCGCTCACTCCTTGACCGGGACGGTGTAGTTGAGGATGCGCCGCCCGCCATCGGGGTAGATCGTCTCGCCGGTGATGTAGGAGGCATCCTCGCTGGCGAGGAAGGCGACCACCCCGGCGATCTCCTCCGGCTCGCCCAGCCGCCCCAGCGGTGTGCGCGAAAGGATCGCGTCCATCCCGGCGCGCTCGGTGAAGGCGCCCTTGATGATCTCGGTCGCGATGGTGCCCGGCCCCACGCCGCACACCCGGATACCATGCGGCGCGAAGGCGAGCGCCGCGGTGGAAGTGACCTGGTTCATCCCGCCCTTGGAAATGGCGTAGGGCGCGACCGAGGGGTTGGCGAGGCCCGAGTTGATCGAGGACATGTTGATGATCACCCCGCCGGTGCCTTGCGCGATCATCTGCCGCCCGGCGGCCTGCGTCCCGAAGAATGCGGCGCGCAGGTTGATCGCCAGCGTGCGGTCGAACTGCTCCTCGGTGAAGTCGAGGAAATCGGCGACCGGGCAGATGCCGGCGTTGTTCACGAGAATGTCGATCCGCCCGAAGCGCGCCACGGCGGCGGCGATCAGCGCGTCGATGGCGGCTTTCTCGGCAACGTCGGTGGTGACGGCGAGGACGGTCTCCTCGGTGCCGATCGCGGCGGCGGTGGCCTGAAGGCGGCCCGCGTCGATGTCGGCGAGCACCACCTTTGCCCCTTCGGCAAGGAAGCGCTCGGCCGTCGCCCGGCCGATGCCCTGCGCCGCGCCGGTGATGACCGCGATCTTGCCTGCGAACCTCATGCTGTGCTCCCTCAGTAGACGATGCTCTCGGCCAGCGGCGTGCCCGAGCGGATGCGCTGATAGCCGAGGCTCGACAGGTCCAGCGTCGTGAACCGGCCGTGCACGATCAACTCGGCGATGGCCCGGGCCGCGGCGGGGGCGTGCATCACCCCGTGGCCCGAAAAGCCGGTGGTGAACAGCAGATTGGCGATCTCGTCATGCGGGCCGACGATGCCGTTGTGATCGAGATCGTTCATCTCGTAGTGCCCGGCCCAGGCGCGCAGCAGGCGCAGCTGCTCCATCGCCGGCACGCGCATGGCGAGCGCGGGCCAGAACAGCTCTTCGAGAAGGTCATGATGCGGCTCGAAATCGCCGGTCGCGTCCGGGTCCTGATCGGGAGGGGGCTGGATGCCGCCGATGAAGCCCTCGCCCTCGGGCCGCATCCATACCCCGGTGGTGTCGAACAGCATCGGCACGCCCGCGCCGTCCAGCGGGGCCTTGAAGGCGAACACCGTCCGCTTCCTCGGCGTGACGGGGAGCGGCTGCCCGAGCAGGCCAGCGAGCGCCCCCGAGGCCGGCCCAGCTGCGATCACGCACCAGTCGCATTCAAGCGTGCCGCCGTCCGCCAGCCGCACCGCAGCGATGCGCCCGCCTGCCGCATCGAACCCCGTCACCTCGCCCGCGACGTAGCGCACGCCCATCGCCTTGGCCGCACCGCGCACCAGCGAGAGCAGCGACCAGGCGTCGAACCAGCCCTCCCCGCTCTGCCCGTAGGTGCCGATGCCGATGTCCTCGACCGAAACCCACGGGAAGCGGGCGAGGATCTCGTCAGGCCCCATCGCCACGATATCGGCGCCTGCCGTGCATTGCATCGCCGCCGCCGCGCGGCGTTCCTCGATCTCGTCGGGGCGGCCGAGGATCAGGTAGCCGCGCTCGGTGAAGCCGATGTCGGCGTCCGCGCCGAACACCTCCCGAATGCGCCGGAACAGGTCCACGCCGTAAAGGCTCATGCCGATATTGGCGGGCGTGCCGAACTGGGTGCGGATCGAGGCAGCCGAGAGCGCCGTCGAGCACAAGCGGTAGGTCGGGTCCTTCTCGATGACGGTGATCGCGCCCGCAAAGCCCTCGCGGCGCAGCGCCCAGGCGGCAAAGCTGCCCATGATCGCCCCGCCGACGATCACCACCTTCGCGCTCTCCGACCCCCTCACCGCCGCACCCTCAGCGGATCACAAAAGGGTTGGGCGATTGGCCCGAGGTGTCGATCCAGACGGTCTTGGTCTGGAGATAGGCATCGATCGCCTCCTGCCCGTTCTCGCGGCCGACGCCGCTGCGCTTGTACCCGCCGAAGGGCGCCATGATGCTCACCGCGCGGTAGGAATTGACCCACACCGTCCCCGCCTCCAGCGCCGCGCTGCCGCGCAGCGCCCGGCCGATATCGCCGGTCCACAGCCCCGCGGCAAGGCCGTAAGGGCTGTCGTTGGCGATGGCGAAGGCTTCCTCCTCGGTATCGAAGGGGATCACCGACAGCACCGGGCCGAACACTTCCTCGCGCGCGATGCGCATCTGGTTGTGGACGCCGGTGAAGATCGTCGGCTCGACGAACCAGCCCGCCGCCAGCGCCGGGTCCGCAGGCACCCCGCCGCCGAGCACCGCCTCGGCCCCTTCGCCGCGGGCGATGTCGCAATAGGACAGCACCTTGGCGCGCTGTTCCTGCGTGGTGATCGGCCCCACCTGCGTGCTGCGCTGCGCCGGATCGCCGAGCTTGGCCGTCCCGGCGAGCTTGACCACCGCCTCGACCACCTGATCGTGCACTGTGCGCTGCACGAGCAGGCGCGATCCGGCGATGCAGGTCTGCCCCGAAGCGGCGAAGATGCCTGCGATGGCCCCGTTCACCGCGTTGTCGATGTTTGCATCGGCGAACACCACGTTGGCCGACTTGCCGCCCAGCTCCAGCGTCACCGTCTTCAGCCCCTCGGCCGCGGCGCGGTAGACCGCAAGACCCCCCGGCTCGCCCCCGGTGAAGGCGATCTTGGCAATATCGGGATGGCTCACCAGCGGCGCACCGACCTCCTCGCCGAACCCGGTGACGGTGTTGACCACGCCGGGCGGAAAGCCCGCCGCCGCGAACAGCTTCACGAATTCGAGCGTCGAAGCCGAGGTGTGTTCGGAAGGCTTGATGACCACCGTGTTGCCCGCCGCCAGCAGCGGGGCGAGCTTCCAGGTGAGCAGCATCAGCGGCGAGTTCCACGGCAGGATCGCGGCGATCACGCCGATGGGTTCGGCCTTCGTGAAGGCGAACATCCCGGGCTTGTCGATCGGAAGCACCGCGCCCTCGATCTTGTCGGCAAGGCCGCCGAAATAGCGGAACCATTCGGGGATGTAGTGGAGCTGCGCCGAGGTTTCGGCGATCAGCTTTCCGTTGTCGCGGGTTTCGATTGCGGCGAGGCGATCGGCATGCTCGGCGATCAGGTCCGCGACCCGCACCAGCAGTCGTCCGCGCGCAGAGGCGTTCAGCCCGGCCCATTCCGGCGCGCGGAAGGCGGCCTTGGCGGCAGCAACCGCAGCATCGACCTCTTCCGGGCCGTCACGCGGGATCGCCGCCCAGGGCGCGCCGGTGAAGGGATTGTACGCGGGGAAGGTCTCGCCCGCTGGCAGCAGGCGTCCGCCGACCGTGTTCTGGAACTGCGCCAGGTCCATCAGCCGCGTCAGCAGGTCGCGAGGCCAAGATGGGCGCGCAAGCGGTTCTTGATGAACACCGCATCGCGCGGTGGGAGCGAGCGCGGCAGGTTCTCGGCCTTGATCTTGAGCACGAACAGGCGCGGTCCATCTGCCGGCTGGCACAGGGTTTCGGCAAGCGCTTCGACTTCGGCCTCGCTGCGCAGTTCCCCGGTCTGCGCAAAGCCGGCGGCGGCGGCGACCTTGTCGAAGGCGATGCCCTGTCCGGTGTGGCTCGGCTGCATCCCGGTCTCGCCGAAATGCTGGTTGTCGAGCACCACGATATCGAGATTGGCGGGCTTGGCGACGGCGATGGTGGCGAGCGCGCCAAAGGCCATCAGCATTTCGCCGTCGCCGGTGATGACGAGCACGCGCTTATCCCGCTGCGCCTGCGCTAGGCCAAGCCCGGTCAGCGCCGCGCCGCCCATCGCGCCCCACAGGTAGTAGTTGGCGTCGTCGTCGCCCGCGGCATGGACGTCGTAGCTGGGCGAACCGAGGCCGGTCACCACCAGCGCATCGCCGCGCGCGGCAAGCAGAGTGCTGACGGCCTCGCGCCGGTCGATGGAAAGATTGCTCATGGAAGTTACCACTTCTTCTTGCCGAGCAGCCGCTGGCCGATCAGGACCGCGATCTGCTGATCCCCGTCAAAGGCCATGCCCGCCGCCTGTTCGACCACTTCGACAAGGTCCGCGCCGGTTTCGGCGCGCAGCACCGTCACCCCGATGGCTTTCAGCGCGGCCTCGGTCGCCTGCCCCATCGGCACCTGCCACGGATTGAACTCGGCCCATTCACCCCGCATCGTCACCAGCATCAGCAGCGGGGTGCGGGTGATCACCGGGAGCGAGAGCATGTTGATGCAATTGCCCACCCCGGAGGACTGCATCAGCACCACCGACCGCTCACCGCCAAGCCATGCGCCGGTGGCGATGGCGATGCCCTCTTCCTCGGTGGTGAGGACATTGGCCGTGACCTCAGGGTCTTGGGTGAACAGCCGGATCAGGGTCGAATGGCCGGCATCGGGCACATAGGACATCTGCCTGATCCCGGCTGCCTTGAGCACGCCGTAGAGTTCGAGCGGCCATTCGGTTGCGGGATTGCGCGTTGCCTGATCGGCGGCGATGGCATCGGCGGCGGTCATTTTTCGGGTCCTCCCACAGATGACGTTCAAAGGGCCGCAGACCCCCTCCAGACCCCCTCCAGGGTCCTTCCAGAGGCCGTCTAGCGCCCCCCAGAGCGCGTTACGTCGACCCTTTTTCTCGATCAGATATAACGGTATTGTATAGCGATGGAGATATCGCAGCTTCGCACCCTCATCCATGTCGCCGAACTCGGCAGCCTTTCGCGCGCCGCAGACCGGCTGCACATCGCCCAGCCCGCGCTCAGCCGTCAGATCCGGCTGCTCGAGGAGGAGCTGGGAGTCAGGCTGTTTGCCCGCCACGGACGCGGCATGGTGCTGACCGAGCAGGGCGAACATGTTCTGCAACATGCGCTGCGGGTGATGGTGGAACTGGAGGAGATCCGCGCCTCGGTGTCCGATGATGCGCCGCTGCGCGGGCATGTGGCGATCGGCATGCCGCCGACGGTCTCGGATATCCTCGCCGAGCCGCTGGTGTCCGCCTTCCGCGAAGCCCATCCCGAGGCCACCTTGCGGATCGTCAGCGCCTATTCGGGCTACCTGCTCGACTGGATGCATCGGGCTGAGATCGATGCCGCGATCCTTTACGACCCCCGCTCGAGCCGGACCTTGCGCATCCAGCCGCTGCTGGAGGAGGTGATGTTCCTGATCGGACCGCCGGATTCCGGGCTTTCGCTCGATGTGCCGGTGCAGTTTGCGGTGCTCGGGCAATTGCGGCTGCTGCTGCCGAGTTCAGGCCACGGCCTGCGCGCGATCGTCGATCGCTGCGCGGCGGAACAGGGGATGCGGCTCGATATCCCGGTGGAGGCGGACAGCTATTCGACCCTCAAGACCCTGGTGCGAAAGGGCCACGGCTTCACGATCCTGCCCAAGGCTCCGATCCATGGCGATATCATGCAGGGCCATGTCCGCGCCGCGCCGCTGCTCGACCCGGCTCCGGTGCGGCGGCTGGTGATGGCCTATCCCAACGACCGGCCGGTGACGCGGCTGGCGCGGTTCGCGGGGCAGGTGATCGCGACCAATGTGGCGCTGATGGTCGACCGGGAAGTATGGCAGGGCCGCAAGCTGATCGCGGAAGGGGCAGAGGCGCTGCAATAGAATTTCGCGATAGCTGCTCCCGCCCCACACCCCGCAACACACCCAAAACCCGCACCAGACCACGCTCTGCACGCAGCAAAAGAGGCTCTACCGCCGGGCGAGCCGGCTTCAGGCCGATGCTGAGGGGGGTCTGGACGGGCGTTGCAGGACGAGCGGCAGGCGCATCACCGAGCTTGCGAGATGCTCGGCGGCCGAACCCGCTTGCGCTACGTTTCCGCCAGCCGCCACGGCCGGACCGACGCAGGTGCAGCGTTTCGCCTGACCCCGCCAGCCCGGAGCGCAGCAGCAACCTCGGTCACGTGACGGCCATAAGCCTCGGCCGTGCGCAGGTCGCTGGCGGGCGGTGCCTCCTCGCTGGTCTGGTCGATGTTCGCTTGCGCCATGACCCCGAGGTATCCGGCCATCCGATTGAGATCGTCTTCACTGCCCTGGGTGGAATAATTCCCGCCGGTCATCGGCATGGGCACCCAGATCATGCCCATTTGCGTTGCGGCCACAACCAGATCGAGCATGCAGTTGAACTTGTCTCCGCCGCGCCCGGCTGAACAGGTGAAGCCGCCCGCGACCTTGTTCAGCCAAAGCCTGTCGAGCCAGATTTCCCCGGCGAGCGATTCGATGAACTCCTTGAACCGGGCCGAGACGCTGCCGACGTAAGTCGGGCAGCCGAACACGATCGCATCGCAATCATGCAGGTACTGCCAATGATCATCGACCGTCTCGACCGCGATCAAACGCACACTTGCGCCATAGACCGTCTCCGCACCCGCCGCCACGCTCGCGGCCAGCCGCGCGACGTTGCCTCGAAAGCTGCTGTGATAGACGACGGCTACGGTGACGGACATCGGTTTGCTCCGGCTCAGAAGGTGAAGCCGAACTCTACACCATAGGAGCGCCTGTCGCCCGGAGAAATGAATGAGCCGCCAAAATCGGGCGCGGGGATGACCTCGTCGAGATAGCGCGTCTGGAACAGGTTGTTTGCAAAGCCGATGATCCGCCACCGATCGGTACGCAGGCCAAGGCGCAGGTTCACCAGCGTATAGGCATCACGCTGCGAGCGCGACATGTTGCTGTTGCCAAGCGACGCGGGAAGCCCAGCAAGCGGCAGGATGGCATTGAAGATGCTCGGCTGGTCCGAGGTTTGCGACGTATGGAACCAGGTGGGGCCGGTCACGCGGACATCGGTTCGGGCCGTGAATGTCAGCCGGTCGTTGATCGGAGCATTGAGATCGCCGCCGAAATTGAGGGTGTAGTCGGCCGTGTAAGGCGCGTCCCCGCCTGCCGTATTCGGACGGGCCGAATTGCGAATGATCTTGCTGTCGTTGACGTTGCCCGACGCGAAAAGCGACAGCCAGCTCGCCACGCGCCAGTTGATGCCCAGCTCGGCGCCGTAGATGCGCACCTTGTCGATGTTCGAGACCACCCGGAGGATGCCGAAATTGCCGACATAGAACTCGAAGAACTGCATGTCCGAGATATCGGTATAATAGCCCGCCCCTTCGATGGTCAGCTTCCCGTCCAGCAATCGGCCCTTGAAGCCGGCCTCGAATGCGCTCGACCTTTCCTTGTCGAAGTTGTCGCGAATTCTCAGGTTCGAGCCGACAGCCTGATTGTACGTGAGATCGATCGCCGCCTGCGAGCCCTGGTTGTTGAACCCGCCCGATTTGAAGCCGATCCCCCAGTCCCCATAAAGCGACCAGTCCGGTGAGGGCTTGAACAGCAGCGAAACCTTGGGCTGAAGCTGGTCGAACGTGCGCGACTGGGGCGCAAGCGTCCCACCGTTCAGAAGGCCGACATTGAGCGGCGCGTTGCCGCCAAGGACGAACTGATTGCGCAATGTCGGGTCCACGAGGTTGTTGACCCGGCGCTCTTCCCGATCATAGCGGAGCGCGGCCGACAGTTTGAGAGCATCGCTGAACCCGTATTCGACAGAGCCGAACGCGGCGTAGGCATTGGTGTTGAACTCGTCGTGCGACAATTGTTCGGTGGGGTTTGTGGAATCCGGACCAGCGTAAAGCTGACGCAGCACTCCGAGCCCGCGGTCGTACGACAGGTTGACCCCGACCTCGCGGCGGAAATTCAGGAAGTAGAGCCCGGCCGACCACTGCAGCGGGCCGCCGTTCTGCGAGGCGAGCCGCACTTCCGCGCTGACATCGCGCTGGTTGCGCAACTGGTATTCGGCCCCATCGCAGGTGGTTGGCGAGAACGAACTGATCAGCGATCCGTTGGGGACGAAAAGGTTGGAATCGGGCACTTCGCCCAGCACTTGCGGGGCCGGCAGCTGGAAGCCCGCTGCATTGAGGGCGGCAACACTGCTGCGGCATTCGGGCGTCGTGTTGAAGAAACCGAAAGCCGCTGCGGCGGCGTCTGCCAGCAAATCCTGCTTGACGTCGGAATAGGCGGCCCAGCCGGTCAGCTTGGCCCCTCCGAGATCGGCGACGAGCCGCACCGAGGTTTCGGCGGTGCGCTGGTTGCCATCCGAGGGTATGTTGGACAGGAACTGGTAGGGCTGCGTGTTCACGTCGTTGTTGAACGCGGGGTTGATCGCTGCGAAATTGGGCAGAGCGAAGACGACGTTGAAGTTGATCGAACCCGACCGGACCTTGCCGTACTTGGCCTTCACGTCGAGCTCGACAGCATCCGACACGTCACTCATCAGCCGGGCGTTGACATTCCAGCCGCGGTACTGGTCGATGGTGGCTCCACGCGCGACCTCGACCGGCCCGTTATTGCGGTAGAAGCCGTCGGTGTGACGATAATCGAACGAGACCAGCGCCCGGGTGGTATCTGACAAAGGCCCGCTGATCGAGGCGAAGACAGCCTGGGAATCATTGTTGCCATAGCTTGCACGGCCGCGCGCCTCGAACCGGTCCCCCGGCATCCGGGTCTGCATGACAATCGCCCCGGCCTGGGCATTGCGGCCGTAATAGGCGCCCTGCGGACCTTTCAGAACCTCAAGCTGGGCCAGATCGCCCTGATCCTGATTGAGCGCAGAGGTGTTCGTCTTCAGGATCCCGTCGACCACAAGGGCCACGTTGGGTTCGGCATCGCGCGCACCGTTGACCCCGCGAATGTTGATCTGGGTGTCGCCCACCTCGGCCGTGTTGGTGACGATGGTGACACCCGGGGTCAGATTGATCGCCTGCTCGATGTTGATGATCCCGGCGGCGGTCAGCTGTTCGCCGGTCAGAACCGACACCGACGCCGGGACATCGATCAGCCGTTCCTCGTTGCGGCGCGCGGTGACGATGATGTCGGCTTCACCGGCCTGCGTCTCGCTGGAGCTTTGAGCGTGCGCTTGTCCGGTCGCGCCGACGAGCGCGACGATCGAAGCTGTGACTGCGAACTTGAACTTGCGCATGGCCGTTCCCCCCTTGCGAACACAAGGGCGAGCATATGGCCAAACAGATATGTGTCAAGATCAAATATATTTGCGTTAGATTATCCGTCCAATCTGCTGGCGCGCCGCAGACACGCTGGCAATGATCGCCTCCTCGTTGCGGCGCACACGAAAGGTCGGCCCGCCGATCCCGATCACGAGGGGCTCGGGTGCTCCGGCGGGAACGATCGCGGCCGCAACCGCCCCTGCATCGGGCAGCCAGCGGTCATAGCCGATGCAATGGCCGCGCAGCCGGGCACCGGCCACTTCATGCTCGAGCTCGGCCTGATCGAGCGGCACGCCGCCAGCACGCTCGTAGCGGGAGTAGAGATGCGCGATCCGCTGATCGTCGAGCGCGGCCAGCATCGCGAGGCCAACAACGCTCGAAAACAGCGGCGCGGTCATGCCGGTTTCAACGTTCAGCGAGATCGCCTGAGGCCCCCGGACAACTGCGATGGCGGTCAGATGCGTCCCGATCCTCGCCCACAGGCAGACCGTTTCTCCCGTCGCTTCCTGCAAGGCGTGCAGGGCTGAATCGAGGGCCGGATCGTCGAGATACCCCTCGATAAGCCAGGAGCCGAGATGAAACACCTTGAGCGTCGGGTAATAGAGCATGGTCTGCTCGTCATATCGCAGATACCCTCCGGCAATCATGCTGCGCAGAAGGACATTGGTGCTCGATCGCGGCATCGAGAGCGCATCGGCCAGCGCACGCGCCGAGATCGGGCGACGCTGCTCGCGAAAAACTTCCAGGATCGCCATCGCGCGATCCGCGGACTTGACGCCATCGCTTACCGGGAGCGGGGTAATCTCAGACATGATAGTGGCTCCATGAACGCGAATACATTTGTATATGGACCATATCTATTTGTATGCTAAAGATGGGTTGATAACATGACTGGAGAGCCGCATGTCCACTGCATTATCGGTTGCCGCCGCGCATGTCGCGCCTGTTTTCATGGACCCGGGCCGATCCGCTGCCAAGGCGGCGGAATGGATCGCCAAGGCAGCCGCACAGGGTGTGCAACTGATTGTCTTTCCGGAAGTGTACCTTCCCGGCTTTCCCTATTGGATCAACCTCTATTCGCCGCTGGTGCAGGTCGGTTTGAACTTGCGGTATCAGGCGGCATCGGTCGCGGTCGATGGTCCGGAGATCGCCGTGATCCGCGAAGCGGCTGCGGCCCACGGCATCGCGGTCGTCATGGGGATCAGCGAGCGTCCTGCCGGACAGTACACCTGCTTCAACAGCGCGGTGTTCATCGACCGTGACGGCACCGTGCTCGGCGTCCACCGCAAGCTGAAGCCGACCTATGCCGAACGCTACATCTGGGGAGAGGGCGACGGATCGACCCTGTCGGTGTTCGATAGCACAGTGGGGCGGATCGGCGGGCTTGCCTGCTGGGAGCATACGATGAACCTCGCGCGCCAGTCGCTGGTCGAGGACGGCGAACAGATCCATGCCGCCCTGTGGCCTGCATTGTCGACGATGGCCGGGTTCGAGGATGTGGCCAATGATCAGATCGAAGCCATGATGCGCAATCACGCGCTCACCGGGCAGACCTTCGTCATCTGCGCCTCAAGCCCGGTGACCGGCGAAATGCTCGAATACCTCGACCGCGAGATAGGCCCTCAGGCCATGCTCAAGACAGGTGGCGGGTGGAGCGCGGTGATCCATCCCTTCACGCCGGTCATTGCCGGGCCGGTATCGGGAGAAGACGAGCAGCTGGTGATTGCCAGCATCGATCTTGCAGCGATTTCGGAGGTCAAGCTGTGGCTCGACAGCACAGGGCACTATGCGCGGCCCGATGTGCTGCAATTGCGGCTCGACCGCTCGGTCAAGTCCGGTCTGGATGACAGTGCAGCATGAGCGGCGCAATCGACATCGTGGTCAATCTGTTCGGCCCGGAAGAAATCGCCAACGGCCAGACGGGGTTCGATGCCGCCTTCATGGATCAGGTGCGCATGCCGGCGGCAATGCGCGCCGGTGTCAGCGCGGATGACTATGTCCGGATCATGGACGAGGCCGGGATCGAGCACTCGCTGCTGATTGCCGTTCGGGCAGGCGATCCGCAATGGCAGGGCTCGTTCGAGATCCCCTACGAGCAGGTGGCGCGCTGGTGCGACCGCCATCCCACGCGTTTTTCGGGCCTTGCCGGCGCCGATCCCACGCGGGGCATGGCGCAGCTGCGCGATCTGGAGCGTGCGGCCGAACTGGGCTTTGTCGGCGTCCATGCCTATCCGCACTGGTTCCGCCTCGCCCCGGATGCAGCACAATGGTACCCGATCTACGCCAAGTGCTGCGAGCTTGACCTGCCCTACATGCTGCAGGTCGGGCAGAACCTGATCTATCAGCAGCACGTCCGCTTGCCGTCGGTGGCACGCCCGATCCTGCTCGATCAGGTCGCGATCGATTTCCCGGAGCTGACGCTGATCGGGATACATGTCGGCACGCCGTGGGCGGATGAAATGATCGCGATGGCATGGAAGCATGAACGCGTCTTCATCGGCATCGATGCCTATGCGCCCAAGCATCTCCCCGCCAGTCTGGTGCATTACATGAACAGCTACGGCAGTCACAAGGTCCTGTTCGGCACGGATTGGCCGGTCATCGATCCAAGGCGCGCGGTTGCCGAAATGGCAGACCACAAGCTGCGGCCGGGCGCGCACGAACAGGTGATGCGCGCCAATGCCCTGCGCGTGTTCCCCAAGATGGCGGCGCGTATGGAGGCCGGGCGATGACTGCGCCGGTCAGCCAGCCGCTCACGCTGGGGCGCGGGATACGTGCTGCTGCGGCGCGCCAGCCGGACAAGATCGCGGTCCGCTTCGGCGCGAGCGCCATGACCTTTGCCGAACTGATTGCAAAGGCATCGCGTCTGTCCGCATCGCTGGCGCGCAGCCATGGTATCGGCCCGGGGGACAGGGTGGCGCTCATCGCGAGGAACTGCCCCGAATACCTCGTCATTCTTATTGCCGTCTCCGATCTGGGCGCGGCCTGCGTGCTGATCAATCCGCGCCAGACAGCGGCGGAGGTGACCACCATCCTCGCCGATTGCGAGCCAAAGCTGGTGGTCGTCGAAGACGATGCGGTCGTACAAATCAACGATCAGGGATTTGCCCTGAGGACGGTCGCCGCCATCCTTGAACCGGAATCCTCGGCCTCCGGGGAAACCGCGCGCCTTATCGACATGGCGCAAGAGCATCAACCGTTTGCCATCCACTATACCTCCGGCACGACCGGTCAGCCGAAGGGCGTGCCGATTTCGCACCGCAGCCGCACGCTTTCCTTTCTGGGGATGGCGAGCGAATATGGCTGCTATGGCCCGGACGATCATTTTCTCGCGGTCGCCCCGCTGTGTCATGGGGCCGGCCTTACCTTCGCGCTCGCCGCGCTTTACACCGGTGGCTGCGTCACGCTGATCGATCAGTTCGATCCGGAGGAAGTGGTCGATCTGCTCACGCGATCAGGGATCACCGGACTGTTCCTGGTGCCGACCCACTTCAAGCGCATATTCACACTGCCCGATGCCGTGCTGGCAGGGCTGCGAAACAATCGCCTCAAGGCGCTGATCTCGAATGCCGCACCCTTGCTCCAGGCCGACAAGGAAAGGGTCATCGAACTGTTCGGCGAAGGGCGGTTGTTCGAATGTTATGGCGCCACCGAGTCCGGCATCATCACCAATCTGCGGCCGGACATGCATCGCAGGAAGCACGACTGTGTCGGCACGCCGTTCGTGGCCACGGAAGTCGAATTGCGGGGCGAGGACGGCGCGCCGGTGGCCGATGGCGAGGTTGGCGAGTTGTTCAGCCGATCGCCCTATCTGTTTGACGGCTACTGGCGCCGCCCCACCGAAAGCGCCGAGGCGATCCATGACGGCTGGGTATCGGTCGGCGATCTGGCGCGCCGCGATGCTGATGGCTTCTACTATATCGTGGATCGCAAGAAGGACATGATCATAAGCGGCGGCATCAACGTCTATCCGCGCGAGATCGAAGCGGTCCTGCTGCAACATCCCGCAATTGCCGATGTAGCGGTCATCGGGCTGCCCGATCCGCTGTGGGGCGAGGCGGTCCATGCCGAGCTGGTGCTGCGCGGCGACAATGATCTGTCGCTCGATGAGGTAAGGAAATTCGGAGAAAGTCAGCTTGGCGCCTATAAATTGCCCAAGAGCATCGGTCTCACGCAGGAAATTCCCCGGAACACCAACGGCAAGGTGCTGAAGACCGTTCTGCGGCAGAAAAATGCACCGAGCCTCACGGGAAGCTGAACTCCGAACGCCTTTCTTCGTCTTCGCGGCGGAGAGAAGCTCTACGGTAACGTCGGGTTCTTCACCGGGGTGGCGACGGCAACGCGAAGCCCATCCCCCCGATCCGGCACCCCTGCCGCAAAGCTCAGGCGTCTTCCCTGCTCGGCTGCAGCCCCGCATTGGCGAGCTGTTCCCCGAGGCTCCGATCAAGAGACAAGGGCTTGACCAGTATCGCGTCAAAGCCCGCATCGCGGAACCGCACGTGATCTTCCAGCGCAGCGTTGGCGGTGAGAGCCACGAGGGGCGGCCTCGCTCTGCCTTGGTCTAGGAAGGAATCGCGGATCCGGCGCACGGTCGTCAGACCGCCTTCTCGCTGCCCGTCGAGGCCGATGTCGAGGAGAACGAGATCGTAGGAGCCTGTCGCCAGCGCTTCTAGCGTGCTGTCGCTGTCGGCGACGCCCGTCACGCTATGCCTGTGGCTCCGCAACAGGCTCTCCGTCACGGCCAGAGCAACCGGGTCATCTTCCACAAGCAGGATGCGCTGCGCCGGATCGGTGACGGGCTGCGGTTCCGTCGCGGGCGCTGCGCAGGCAGCAAGCGGCAACTCGACGCGGAACAGGCTGCCTCCCGCAGCCGGTGCACGGTAGCCGATCGTGCCGCCCATCAGCTCGGTGAGTTGGCGGCAGATGTGCAGGCCTAGCCCGAGCCCGGACGAGCGACCTTCCTCGTCCGCACTCAGCACGAAGGCATCGAACAGGTCGGGCACCCGTTGGGGCGGGATCCCCGGGCCGGTATCCTGTACCTCGATGATGAGGGGGCGGGTGTGTTCCTGGTGCCATCCCGCCATCACGCTGACGGAGCCTGCCGGGGTGTAGTTGACCGCATTGGTGATGAGGTTGCCGACGACCTGTTCGAACCGCGCACGGTCGCCGATCAACAGCGCCGGCAAGGTATCCAGCCCGCGCGTCTCGAGTGCGATGCCCTTGGCGGCAGCGTCAGGCTGGGCGATCGCGATGAGGTCGGCCAGCGACTGCGCCGGGCTGAATGGCGCGGGGACGAGCACGATCCGGCCCGCATCCACCCGCGCGACATCGAGGATGTCGCTCACGAGGGTCGTCAGCACCTGACCCGCCCTGAGGCCAAGACCTGACAGCTGGACATGTTCGGCGGAGGTGGCCTCCCGCCGAAACTGCTGGAGCACGCCCATCATGCCGGCAAGCGGCGTGCGCACGTCATGGCTGATCATGGTGAGCAGGCGAATGCGCTCCTTGGCGGCATTTTCGGCAGCGCTGCGGGCGACCCTTTCGGCCCGCACCGTGCGGCGCAGGTCCGCAAGCGCCGCCGCGAGCAGCATGCCGGCAATAGCCTCGGCGAAGAGGTAGGAATGGAGCAGCGCGAAGCTGTCATAGAAGCTGTCGCGCTTGAAGGGGCCGGCATCGAGCAGGGTCACAGTCACGCCGCCGGCGGCCATCAGCAAAGTGATCGCGGCGGGTCCTGCCAGACCGAACCGGGCGCCCGCCCACAGGCTCAGCAGCAAGGTGAACAGCTTGCACAGCTCCACCGCCCAGATCGGGTTGTCGATGAGCAGGAGGCCGGCGATGATCCCGATCCCCGCGAGCCCGAAAGCGGCCGCATCGAACACGTCGCGGAGCGCGGGTGCCTTGGCGAAGTAGCGATCCCACAGCAGGATCGGGGTGCCGATGATGAGGACCCCCATGGCATCCCCCATCCACCACACAAGCCAGGCCGACGAGGACGGCCCTGCCGTCATCTCGCTGGCGGCAACGGCCAGAGAGCCGACCGTCGCCGATATCGTGGTCGTGCCCAGGGCCGCCACGAGGATGAAACCGAGGATGCGCCACAGCTCCCCCGGCTCGTCCCCAAGGCTGACGCGCTGGCGGATCTGCGTGCGCAGCACCGCGGTTGCAACAAGCGCCGGCAGGCTGTTACCAAGCGCGACCAGCGCCGCAAAAGGGAGCTGCTCCATCTGCACTGCATTGACCGCGAATGCGCCGCCGATCACGCCCCAGATCATGCGGGGCCCGCCCAGCCAGAGGGCGGCAAAGGCGATGCCCGACGGCGGCCAGAACAGCGTCACGACATCGCCCACGAAGGCCAGCTGCAAGCCTGCCATGCCGGTGGCGAAATAGGCGAGCGCCACGACACAGTTGAGCGTCAGGCTTTCGGACAGGGGAGCGGATCGCAGGCGCTCATCGGCAAGCCAAAGAAAGGGCTTGGTTGCGGCTGCCGCCATCATCTAGGTTCCCTGCCATGCAGGACGTCGATCAGCCGCGCATCGCTCAACTCACTGCGCTGCTTGGCGAGGAGCGCCTGCTGGAACTCGGCGCGCTGCTTGCGCAGGCCTTGTCGGATCTCCCCGCACTGTCGGCCGACGCGTTGGGCGAGCGGCTGCACCGCTTGAAGGGGAGCGCGGCGAGCCTCGGCCTTGCGGCGATTGCATCCGATATCAGCGCGGCCGAAAACGGTCACCGCGATCTGGCGGCTCTGGTGCACCACGCTCAGCAAATCGGACCCTGCCTCGCCGCCGCCATTCATGTGTCGAGGCGCCACCGGTAGCCCTGTCCGGGCACGGTCAGGACGCGGTTTTCGAGGCTCGTCTGCCGGAACTTGCGGCGAATGCGGCTGACCAGCACGTCGACGCTCCGCTCGTTCGCGGCGCTATCGGCCGAACCGCTGACCTCGAGCAGGAAATCGCGCGACAGGACGGCTCCCTCTGCCTGTACCAGCGCGGCGACGATGTCGAACTCGCCTCGCGTGAGGCGCAGCAGGTTGCCGGACAGATCGGCGAGTTCGCGCCGCACCAGATCCAGCGTCCAGCCGTGAACATCGCGTGCCGCATGCGCGGGCGTCGCGCGGCGGAACCGGCGCAGCACGGCCCCGAGCCGGGCGTGCAGTTCGCCGAGGTCGACCGGCTTGACGAGATAGTCGTCTGCCATGTTGAGACCGCGAATCCGGTCCTCCACCCGCCCGAGGCTGGTGAGGAAGATCACCGCCGGATCGCCGAGCGCTCTGAGATCCCGTGCCACATCATGGCCCAGCCCATCCGGCAGGCGGATGTCGATCAGCACCAGATCGGCGGGTTGGGCGGCGAAGCTTTCGCGGGCGCCTCGCCCGGTTTCGGCTTGGCGGACCTGATAGCCGGATTCGGCAAGCGAGGCGCTGAGGATGGCGCTCACGATCGGGTCGTCTTCCACTATCAAGATGGAAGGGGTGCCAAACTGGCCGTGCGCATGTTGCATTGTGGCGTACCTGGACAGGAGAGAGGGGAGGAAGAGAGCAGGAAATCGTGGTTCTGTTAAGACCTTAGAATGCCCACTTGCATGTCATCGGCCGGTTTTCGTTGATGACAGGTGTCTGCTTGCCTGTCGAAGGCCAGCAAGGCATGGGCAAGGTCGGGCAGGACCATCGATTTCAGCGGGAAGGGCAGTTGCAGCCGCAGGATTTCGGGATCGACCCAGCGGCTCTGGTTCCGGAAACCCGCCTTCGCGATTCCGAAAGCGACGGCGCGGCCTGCGTCGTTGGTGACGCGATGTTCGAGATAGGTCCAACGCTGGTCCCAGCCCAGCAACCGGGTCTCGACCTTGGCGCTGTCCCACAGGAACAGCTCGCGCCGGTAGCTCATCGCCACCGAGCCGAGGATCGGCTTCCAGCGATTGCGCCGGATGACGTCCAGCATCCCGGTTCGGATCAGCCATTCGGCCCGATTGATGTCGATCCACTGGAGATACCGGCCGTTGTTGAGGTGCCGGTTGATGTCGATGTCGTGCGGCAGAACCCGGAACCGGGTGCTGATCGATTCGGTCGCTGCCACAAGCGGTTGGCCCTTGGTCCGCACCAGCATCGGTACCATGCGTGCGAAAAGCTTCATCATGATCAGAACCCCGCCGTTATCTGCGCCCAGCCGGACGAAAGTGAGCGCACGCGGCCGAAGGCGCTGAGTTCGGGTCCGGCGAAGATATCCGCGCCGACTGCCAGCCTCAGCCCGTCGCGGATCGCATAGGTGATGCGCGGCCGGATCGCGGTATCGCCGGATTCCACGTAGTGAATGACGGCGATCTCCGCCTCGGCCGCATCCCGTGCAAAGCGGCGCGCGAGCCTTGCGGTCACCCCGTTCTGCACTTCGTCCAGCTGGTTGTTCACCGCCGCCGAAAGGCTCGCGACGGCGCGCGCCGCGGGGTTGGTGAGCCTGCGGGGATCCTCGTAATCGAAGATCACCCGCAGGCTGTATTGCAGGTTGATGTTCCAGCCCCCCCCGAAGCTCACATCACCCCCGCCAACAACCCACAGGTTGTCGTTCTTGACGAAGGGGCCCTGCTGCCCCTTCACATCCGTGTAGGCCGCCTCGATACGCCAACCGATGCGCCCGGCGATTCCCGCCGCATCGGCGCCGAAGACGCTGATGTCGGGATAGGTCTGCTGGATCGATGCAAGCGTGCCCGGCAAGGGCGGGCGCAAGGTGAAGTCGCGGTTGCGGTCGATGCCGCGGAACCACGAGACCGACCAGTCGAACGCGCCGCCACTGGAATCGAGCTTGAAGGCGAACTGGTCCGAAGCCCGCCGCCGCTCGTCGGGAAGGATCGCGATCCCCGGTCGCTCGCGTTCCAGCGGAAACACGATCGGGCGGAACTCGGGCAGCCAATAGGCATCGAGCGTGTAGTTGCCCTTGCCCCACCGCAGCTGCACCATCGCCGGGCCCTGTCGCTGATCGTCGTCGCTGGCGACCAGCAGCGTGTAGTCGCGTCCGGCAAGGCTGTCGGTCGGGTTGAGCCGGTCGGCACGGCCCCAGACCACGACCTGCCGCCCGGCGCGCAGCTCGAAGCCACCCGAGGAATAGCGCACCCAGCCATCGACGAGGTCCGCGCGGATCGGCCCGGTCCCTTCGGCCTGCACATAACCTTCGGCAAAGGCATCGAAGGCGCCGAGGCGGGGCGCAAGCCGGGCGCGCAGGCCCGCGACCGGGATCCATTTCCGGTCGTTGAGATTGCGGTCGTGGGTCCAGCCTCCGACCCGTGCCGAGACATCGAAGCCCAGCCGCTCGGCAAAGCCGGGGGGTGCTTCAGGCGTGGGTTGGGCGAATGCGTCGTCGTCCATCGCGATATCGGACTGTGCCGCCCCGTCAGGTTCACCCTGATTTTCGTCCGAGGACAGGACGTCGGACCCTTCCACCTCTCCGGGGAAATCCTCTGGCTCCGGCGGAGCCTCAGGGGGAACAAGCAGGGTGGCCAAGGTAAGCATCAGCGCGATCCCCATCAGCGCGCGCGCTCGAGACTGCGGGGCTCGAATTCGGTCGCGGCGACCGTCTTGTCCGTGGCAAAGCTCGAATACTCGATGGTGGTGGTGTGGCCGGTCATGACGTTGCGCATCGTCTGGCGCATCGCCTGGTAGCGCCGGTTGCCCTTGTCGACGAGGCGGATGCTCTCGGCGCTGTAGGTCTTGACCAGCGTTCCCTTGGCGTCGTGGTAGTTGGCCCTGATCATCACGTTGTCCGAGGCCCGCAGCCAGCTGACGCGGCGACCGTAACCTGTCGCTGCGGTGACACTGGCGCTCTTGGGTGTGGACTCGATGACCTGCGTCGCAACCCCGCCGATAGTTTCGCTCCGCAACACCTTGTGGTTCCAGTCGGAGACCGCGTGGCCGAGCACGTCGCCATAGCTGAAGTCGGTGCCGACGAAGGCGTCCTTGAGGCTCGAGGGTGGCAGCCGGCGGACCTTCTTGAGCGCGGGCAGATAGACCCAGATGTCATCGGGGGCACTGCCGTTCTCGATTGTCAGCACTGCGGTCCCGGCAACGTCCGCAGGCCCGGTGAAACGCACGACTCGGCGATTGTTGACGCCGTCAGCCTTGAGTGCGCTTGTCGAATTGGTCGTGCGCACCCGGCTCTGACCGGACTTGTTGGTGAGCACGAAGCGCCCCTCGGCAATGGAACGCACCGGCTTGGTGGCCTGCAGGCTGGCGGCCATCAGCTTGGCGGCGTCGACATCCTGAGCGAAGCCCGGAGCCGGTGCCGCCATAACCCCCAGCACGACCGCCAGCGCCCCGACCGATGCGGCCGCGACCGAGGGCCGCAACACGAGCTGGTGATCTCCGCCGAAGATGACTTTGGGACGCACGGTCAGCAGCGCCGCCATGAACAGAGTCAGCGTGGAAAGCGCCGCGACTGCCATCGACACCACGGTGAGCAGACCCAGCCAGATGTGGATATTGAACCCGGCAGAAGCCATCAGGACAGCATATCCCGCGCCGACCGCGCTCGCGACGAACATCACCGCCTTGCCGGCGCTGGCGAAGGTCGAACGGATCGCGGATCGCTCGTCGGCCCCGCTGCGCAATTCCTCCCGCAGGCGCCAGGTCATGTAGATCGCGTAATCCGCGCCGATCCCGATCGCGAGGGCAGAGACCGTCGCGGTCGCGATCTGAAGCGGTACGCCCACGAAACCCATCACGCCGAACACCGCGAGGGTAGTGAACACCAGCGGCAGCAGGATCAGCCCGGGCAGGCTCAGCGAGCGGAACAGCAGCGCCGAGATGACGAAGACCATGACGTAGATCTGGATGATGTTCTTGATCTTCCCGTTGACCATCACGTCGTTCATCGCCGTGGGCGTGGTGATCGAGCCGCCCAACCGCACTGTCACCCCGGGCGGGAAGTTCGCCGCGATGACCGGCCGGATGCGCTGGTCGAGATCGGCGACGAAGGCCGAGCTGTCGGTCTTGACGAAGGCCTGGATGATCGCATTGCGATAGCCGTAGTCGACGAGGCCATCGAAATCGCCGGGCTCGCCGGACATCGAGTAGAGCAGCAGGTATTGCGCAACGAGATCCGGGTCCTGCGGCAGCACCGCCGGCCCCGTGCCGCCGGTCATCCCGCGGTTGATCTGCTTGAGCATGTCGACAAGGCTCAGGGTGTGGCCGATGCCCGGCTGGGCTGCGAGCCATTCCTGCGTCTTCGCCATCCCGGCCAGCACCGCCGGGTCCTTGATCGCATCGTCGCTGGCGCCTTCGACCAGCACATAGAACGTGTTCGTGCCGGCCAGCCGTTCATTGAGCGCACGGTCGTCGACCCGCGCGGCGAGGCCTTCCGAGAAGAAGCTCCTCAGGCTGTTGTCGATGCGCACCATGCTCGCACCGGCACCCATCACCAGCGCGAAAAGCGCGGCGCCCGCGAACACGCGGCGGCGGTGCCGACGATCGATCACCTGTTCCGACAGTACACGGGCGAACCGGTCCCACATGGTGATCGCCTTTTCCGCGGTTGCCTCGCGCGCTGCAGGCGGCGGGAGCATCGCCCGCAGCGCCGGCGTGAAAGTCATCTCGACGACGATGATCGAGAGGATGCCAAGGCAGCAGAACACCCCGAAGGTGCGGATCGCCTGGATGTCGAACACCACGAGCGACAGGAACGAGAGCGCCGCAATCAGGCAGGCCGCGACCAGCACCGGGCCGACGCGGGTCACCGAGGCGATCACGGCCGCCCGGCTCGCCTCGCGCGGCGTGAACATGCCGCTCGCGCTCGCCCGGTCGAACTCCTCGTAATAGCGTTTCAGCATCTGCACCGAATGGCCTGCGGCCACCGCAAGGATCAGGATCGGGGTCACGTTGTTGAACGGATCGAGATGCACCCCGGCAAGGGTCATGATCCCGAGCGACCAGACCAGCGCCAGCACCGCCGTGACCAGCGGCAGGATAAGGCCTTGCACGGTGCGGAAGGCTTCGAGGTGCACCAGCCCGATCAGCAGGATCGCGATCGGCAGCAACCAGGCCATGCGCTTGGAGAAGGTTTCGAGATGGGCGAGGAACACCGGCTGCCCCGCCACCGCGATGGACACGTCATCGCCGCGCGATGGATCGATCGCAGCCTCGACCTGCTCCATTACGTGGCCGAACCCGCGCGGGTCCTTCTCGAACTCGACGAAAATCGCCGCGGTGCGCTCGTCGCGGCCGACCAGCACATCCCGATAGGCCGGGTTGGCGGCAAGACGCGCACGTATTGCCTGGGCTTCCACCGCATCCGCGGGCACGTGATCGAGCAGGCGCGAGACCAGCAGCCCCTCGGCATTCCCGGCGATATCCTTCGCGCGGGGCGCCGCGAGGCTCTGCAGGTTGCCCCTGGTCACGCCCGGCGTTTCCGCCAGCCGGTCGGTGATCGCGAGCACCTTCTCCAGCACCTCGGGCTGCCAGACGTCGCCGCTTTGAGGCGTTATCCCGATCACCACCGTATAGCGGTTTCCGAAAACCTCCTGAACCCGCTCGGTCACCTCGACGAAAGGATGATCGCGGGGAAGAAGCTCGTCAGCATCGACGATGACGTTGAGGTTGCGCAGCTGCGCACCCAGAAACAGCGTGAGCACGAGACTGAGCAGCAGGACGAGCCGACGGCGCTGCACCACGAGCTGGCCAAACTTTTCCACCATTCCCCCTGTTCTGCCACTGACGCCGCACGGGCGATCGCCCAAGTCAGGCGAAAAGGCTCAGCACGTGCATCAAGCCGGGGGGCACTGTCTGCCTCGCACCCCGGCAAGACAAATCGAAACAGGCCGCATGTGAATGGGTGTTAACATCGGGCGCGCACAGGGCGCGGCCGGGAGCACGCCGGAGGTTGCCAGCAGGGTGGAACCGCCACGGTCAGCAGATCGGGACGGGCCAGTCGGCGTTCATGACCGCCGCGATCACAAGGGCGCGGGAATGTTCGATATGGCAGCGAGCAGCGCCGCTTGCGGCCTCGGCGTCGCCTGAGGCCAGCGCGGCAATCAGCGCCTCGTGCTGGCTGTCGGCAACCTCACGCTCGGCCGCGTTCGAGGCGGCCCCGAACAGCCCGAGATGAACAAGCCGCTGCAGCTCGTCTCCGATGCTTTCGAGCAGTGCGAACAGCCGGCGATTGCCGGTGGCCGCCGCAATGGCGCGGTGGAAGGCGCGGTTGCTGTCGACGAAGGCGATCTGCTCGCCCTCGTTGCCGGCGTGCTGAGGGGCGCTGTTGATCGCGCGCAGGCCGGCGATATCGACCTTCCCGGTCGCCAGCGCAGCAGCTGCCGGTTCGAGGATCAGGCGCAGTTCGAACAGCTCGCGGATCGATGCCATGGTGATCGGCGTCACGACATAGCCATGGCGCGGGATCGGCTGGATCAGCCCCGTATCGCCCAGCCGGGTCAGCGCCGCGCGCGTGGCCGCCCGGCCAAGCCCGAGCACCGCCGAAAGCTCGGCCTCGGAAAAACGGGTGCCGGGGGCGAGGCGGCACAGGATGATCTCGCGCTTGATCTGCTGGAAGGCCTGGTCGCTCTGCCGCTCGCTTGCGATCGATGCGTCGGGGGTAAGGGTGATACGCGAGCTCGCCATGTCTGATCCTGCCTTGCCTTTGCGCCTTGCCTTACCACACCCCACTAACATCTTATTGACATGTTACAAGCAAGGGCGATAGATCCAGCAGCAAGGAGGGCGGACCATGTCTGATGCGCGATGGCTTGCAGGATTGCTGGTGCTGGGTGCCGGGGCGGCAGGATGGGGCATGGCCCTTCCCCCGGCTGCCCGTGCCGAGGCCAGCAATGCTCAGGACCTGCCGGCCGCGGTGGAACGCTACGCGCAAGCCTGGGCAAGCCGCGATGCAGCGCGGATCGCCGCCCTGCACACGGACGATTCGGTGTTCCATCTGGTGATCGAGGGCGAGCCGCCGGTTGTCGGCCGCGCGGCGATCGCAGCGCGGTTTGCACGCATCCTCACCGATAACCCCGCCTACAGCTCGACCCCGCGGGCGGTGAATTTCGGCGCCGGTTTCGTTGTGATAGAATACGACTTCGTCATGGCCCCGCCCGGCCCCTTCCTGATGGGCAAGCGGCGCTACAAGCCGCGCGGCGCGGCCTACACCGTGCCCGCTATCGACGTCATCACCTTCCGCAACGGACTAGTGTCGCGCAAGGTCACTTATCTCGACACCGCCGTGATCGCCGCCAACAGCGACGCGGGTGCAGCGCAATGATCCGTGCGGGGCTCCTTGCCCTCGCGTTGGCCTGGGGCCTCACCGGCCTGTTCATCCTTGCACAGCCCGAGGCGTTCTACGGTCTCGTCCCCGGTCTTTCGGCGATGGGCCCGTTCAACAGCCATTTCGTTCGCGATGTCGGGCTCGCCTTTCTCGCCAGCGGTGCACTGCTCGGGTGGGGTGCACGCGCAAACATGACCGCCATCGCACTGGCGGGTGTGCTGTGGCCGCTGCTCCATGCGATCTTTCACGTGCAGGTCTGGAGCCACCGCGGCTTCCCCTTCGACGCTGTCTTCGCCTTCGATCTGCTGGCGGTGATCGCGCCGCCTTTCGTCGCGCTGGTCGCTATCCGCGCACTGGCGGGCGGTGAGGACAGGGAGGACCGCGCATGATCGAGCGGATTTGCTGGATCGCTCTGCTGCTGCTGCATGTGCCGCCGGCGCTGGCGCTGGTGCGCCCGGCGCAGCTTGCGGCGATGTATGGCCTAGACCCGGCGTCCGGCACCTTCGCGCTGATGCAGCACCGGGCGGCGCTGTTTTGCGTGGTGGTCGTGATCTGCGGGTGGGCGGCGCTGCGCCCCGAGGTCAGAGCATTGGCGAGCGTGACCGTCGGCATCAGCATGATCTCTTTCCTGACGATCTGGTGGGCGGCGGGAATGGCCGTGCAGCTCAGAGCGATCGCGGTGGCCGACCTTTTCGGGATACCGGTGCTGCTGCTGGCCGCCTGGCTCGCCTTGCGGGGGCAGAGCGCATGACCGCGGCCGGGATCGTCGCTGCGGCGCTGTTCTACGCGCTCATCGGCTTTGCCGCCCTGCTCCGGCCCGGAAGCCTGCTGCACAGCTTCGGCATCCGCGCCGAGACGCCCGACAGCCGCAACGAGATTCGCGCGGTCTATGGCGGCTTTCCGCTGGTGGTGGCCGGACTGCTGGCCTTCAGTCTGACCGGAACGCCGCTGGCGAGCGGCATCCTTCTTGCGCTGGCGCTGGCGTCGGCGGGAATGGCAGCGGGGCGGCTCGTCTCGGCGGTCGTCGACCGACGGCTAGGCAGCATGCCGGCGATCTTCACGGTGCTCGAACTGATCGTCGCCGGGCTGATCGCGGCAGGACTTTGAGCGATGATCCCCGATGGCTGCTTGCGCCGAATGCGTACCTGGTCAGGTCCCACTATCGTCCGCGACGGCATAGGTCACATCCTCGGGCCGAACCGCCTGCCCATCAGGCGTCACCAGCGCCACGCGAAGGGGCGCGCCGCTCGCCCGGCTGGTGATGCGCAGCGGCGAAGGCGCGTCCTGCAGATGGCGGTCGCCCCATTCCATCAGCGCGATCAGCGGCAGGGCAAGCTCCTGTCCGCGCGGAGTGAGGCGGTATTCGTGCCGGACACGCGCCTTGCCTTCGCGGTAGGGCTGCCGCGCGAGCACGCCCGCCGCAACCAGCGCCTTCAGCCGCGCGCTGAGAATGCCGCGCGGTGCGCCGAGGTCCGTGCGCAGGTCGTCGAAACGGGTGACGCCATAGAACGCCTCGCGGATCACCAGCATCGTCCAGCGATCGCCCAGCATCTCGCAGGCAAGCGCCATGCCGCAGCGGTCACGCGGGATCGGCGCGGCGCGGACGACCGGGCCGGACAATTCTGAGTTTGACATGCGAACCCAGATAGAGCACTCACAGCTAGGTACCAAATCAGGACTTAGGCTCATGGCACACTGCGCTCTTCCTCCGCTCCCCGACCCATCCCGCTTCGGCGGCCCCGGCTGGCTGACCCGCACCGGCGGGGTCATGACCGGCAGTGAATGCGCGCGCGGCCTCGCCATCGCCTCGCGCCAGCAGGTGCAGAACCTGTGGCAGCGGATCTTCCCCTTCCTCCAGCGCCCGGGCCGGGTCGACGACCTGCCGCCGGTGCCCGACAGCCGGCTGGTGCAGCTGGCGGAGGAAGCCGCGCTCGCGCAGAGCCCTGCGCTGCTCGCCCACGGCTACCGCTCGGCGACATTCGCACGGGCGCTTGCGCACATTGACGGGTACAGGCCCGATCCCGAATTGCTTCACATCTGCGGACTGTTGCATGATGTGGGTCTTATGAAAGACGTCGTCGGAGAGGACTTCACCCTGCGCAGCGCCGCTGCCGCGCGCCAGTGCGCCTGCGATGCGCATGTGCCTGAGGCGGTGGGCGATCACCTCGCGGATGCGGTCATCGTGCACACCACCATCGGCGTCACCCCCGAGCGCGACGGAGTGCTGGGCGCCTACACCCAGTATGGTGCAATGGTCGATCTGACCGGATTGAGGCTCGCGCATTTGCCCAAGCCGTTCGTCGCCGGCGTGCTGCGTAATCACCCGCGCGGGCTTTTCAAGGCCGAAATCCTGCGCCGTCTCGCGCATGAGGCCCGGTCCGTGCCCGGCGGTCGCTTCGCCTTTGCCACACGCGTCGGCTTCGGTCTGGCGGTGAAGCAGGCACCCTTCCCCTCGTGACCGAAATGCACGACATCATCGACGGATCGGCGGATTTGCGCCCGGAGGCGGTGGCGACGCTTGCGCTGGCGTTTCACGACGATCCGGCGCTCGGCTGGATCATCCGCGACGCCGCTGCCCGCCGCCGCCGTCTGCCGCGCTTCTTCGACTGGCTCTTCGCCGATCACCTCAGGCACGGGATGATCCTCGCCTCGCCGCAGCGCGAGGCGGTGACGCTGTGGCGACGGCCGGGCAAGGTGCATTACCACGATCCGCTCACCCCCACCGAACTGTGGCGGTTGGTGAGGATCTTCGGCCCTTCGCTGGCACGAGCGGACAAGGTCGGCAGGCATCTCGCCCGGCATGTCCCTGCGGGCGAGGACCATCTCTACCTGCGCTATGCCGCCGTGCATCCGCAGGCGCAGGGCAAGGGCTGGGGCGGGCGGGCGATCCGCGCCGGAATCGCCGAGGCGAACCGGCTGGGGGTCGATACCTGCCTCGAGACCGCCAAGGAAGGCAACGTTGCCATCTACCAGCGGCTCGGGTTCGATATCGTCGATCAATGGCAGGTCCCGGGCGGCCCGCGCTTCTGGACAATGGTGCGCCCGAAAGACTGAAAGGAGCATCAAAGCACCATGAGCGCCATAGACATCGCGCAGGCCGCCTTCGTTCACCCGACCGCGCTTCTCTACGGTCAGATCACGCTCGGCCGGGATGTCTCGGTGTTTCCCTATGTGATGATGCGCTCGGAAGCCTATGAAATCCGTATCGGCGCGCGCACCAACATACAGGACTTCGTGATGATCCATAGCGGCAACGTCACCCCACCATGATCGGCAAGGATCGTTCGAAACCCACCGCGTGACGCTGCACGGCTGCACCATCGATGCCTGTCTCTTGCGCACGGACGCATTCATACCGGAGCAGTGGGAGCGCCGCGTGACGAGCGTCCTCATGACGACAGGAGGGTGACTGCCAAAAGGCGCCTTCGGCCCCCTGCCCATTCAACTGGCACGCCGGATTGCATCAAACCCCGCGTCTGCCTCAGACAAGCGCGGTCAGGTTCTCGATGATGGCCCGCTTCATCATCTGGGTCACCCCAAGCTCACGCTCGATGAAGCGGTCGACAGAGCCGTGCCGGGCCGCCATCGCATCGAGCGCAGCCTCGATATAGGCCGGGTCCGATGCCAACAGCGGTGCGACCACCTCGCGCGGCAGGCGCGCAAGCGCGGCATAGGGGCCATCGCCCGAGTCCCCCCGATCAAGCTTCGCCATATAGTCGACCAGATCGTCGGAAAGGGCGTAATCAGCCACCACCGTCTCGCGCGGGACGCCAAGCAGGGTCAGCACAAGGGCAGCAGCAACGCCGGTGCGGTCCTTGCCGGCCGAACAGTTGAAGGCGAGCGGCACCTTGCCCTGGGCAAGGAAGGCAAACATCTGGCGGAAGCCCTCTGCGTGTTCCTGCGGCAGCTGGCGATAAAAGCCGATCATCGTCGCGCGGGACTTTTCCGCGCTCGCGTCAGGACCGGTCAGCGCCGCGATCAGGTCGCCTGCATCGGCAGCATAGTCGCGCGTCCAGTATGTCAGATCGCTGTTGGCGGCGACATAAGGGTTGGGCTCGGCGGCGCGTTCGTCACTGGCGCGCAGGTCGCAGATGGTGCGGATGCCGCGACGCGCGAGCTCCGCCTGGTCCTGCGTCGTCAGGCCAGCAGGGGAACCGGCGCGGTAGAGCACCTCCCACTTCGTCATCCGGCCATCGGCGGTCATGTAACCGCCGAGATCGCGGAAATTGACACCACCTTCGAGCGGCAGCACCCGGCGAGGATCCTTGAGCGCAGCGGCATTGGCGGCGGCCGGCGATGCCTCGGTCGCTGCGGTCGCCACGGTGCTCGGGGCCTCCTTGCAGCCGGACAGCGCCAGCGCCAGCGCGGCGAGCGGCAGGGCAACAGCGGGTCTGCGCATCGCCTATTCTCCCTGCGCGGGCAGCAGGCCTGCGAGTTCGGCCGCGGTCAGCACCGCCGCGCCCGACGGATAGGCATAGCCCGCCTGCATCGGGCTGACTGCGATAGCCTTGCGATAGACCACACTTTCATCATCGGCTTGCCGGGCCGTGGGCGCGGCAGTGTTGAAATTGAAGCTCACCCCCGGCAGCGGCGGGATCACCATCCCGCGAGACTTTGCCATCATCTGCATCATCGGCGACGCGCTGGCCGCCATGTCGGTGGTGAAGCCGACCAAGTAGGCGTTGTAGGTGCCCACCTCGGTCAGCTGCCAGCGCGCGCCCGCAGGCTGGTCGGGAAAGTTGACATTGAGCGCGAGGCCCGATGGCAGCAGCCGCCCCGCACCCGCACGCGCTTCCAGATGGGCGATGAGTTCGACCGAACGCTGCGCCACCGCATCGGACACCGGATTGTCGAGGCTCGCCGCCTCGCTATTGGCCCCCGCGCTCAGCGCGATCGCCGGGATGCCCATGACGGCGGCATATTGCGCCGCACTCACCGTCCCCGAGGACAGGATGATCGCGCCGACATTCTGCCCTTCATTGGGGCCGGACAGCACCAGATCGGGTGCCTTGCCCCAGCGCGCCTTGCCGACCACGTCCAGCCCGTGCAGCAATGCTGCGACCGGCGTGCCATCGACATAATGGAAATCTCCCGCTGGCAGGCCTGTCCGTGTCATTGCACCCGCGCCCGGGGCGCCGGCCTGTGCCGCATCATTGAGGCACGCAGTTGTAAGCGGGGCAATCGGCCGGGCGATGCCCAGCGCCGCGCCCTGCCCGCTCTGGTTGGTGCAAGGCACGGACACCACCACGTCATGCCCATGGGCCTTGAGCGCCTCGTAGAGCGCTACGACATTGCTGGTGAGGCCGTCGTCGTTGGTGATAACGATATTGCGGCCCGCAGCTGCCCCGGGGACCAACCCCATCGCGGTGGCGGCGAGCAGAGCGATCAGGTGGCGACGCATGGCAGGTTTCCTCCGGTCGGATCAGAAGTTGAAGCGCACGCCGAACAGATAGCGTTCGCCGATCCGTTCGACTTCGGACGGAGTCGCCGGCGTGCCTTCATAGGCGACATAGGTCTCGTCGGTGAGATTGGCGAGATCGGCGAACAGGGTGATGTTGGGGGTCAGTGCATAGCGCGCAGTGATGTCGAGATTCTCGAAACCCTGCCGGAACTCACCCGCGCCAAGCCCGCCGAGGGTGTCCAGGAAATCGGTGCGCTTCTGATAGGCCACCCGCAGGCTTAGCCCGGCATATTCATAGAACACCGAGGCGTTCATGACGGTATCGGACAGGCCCTGGAAGGCAAAGGTTTCGAGCCGCCCCGCGGCATTGCGCGCCTCGAAATCGCCGCCCAGCAGGGTGACATTGCCCTGCACCCCAAGCCCTGCCAGCGCGCCGGGGAGGAAGTCGAACTGCGTCTCGATATTGAATTCGACCCCGTAGAGCGTGCCCTTCTCGCCGTTGAAGGTCGATCCGAGCAGGTAATCCGACCGGTCGATTTCGTCGCTGTCGTAGAGGTTCGATCCGACTCGCTGCTGGCTCTGGTACAGCACATCCTCGACCCAGCGATGGAAGGCGCTGATCGAGGCGATACCGTTGCTGGCGAAGTAGTATTCGACCGCCGCATCCACGCCCCAGGTGTATTCGGGGGTGAGGAAGGGGTTGCCGCCGCTGATGGTTGCGGCAGTGTCGCTGATCGAGGCGCCGACGCGGATCGCGGCATAGGCCGGACGCGAAACGCCGCGCTGACCGCCCAGACGCAGCACGATGTTGTCGCTCGCCTGATAGCGGATGTTGAGGCTGGGGAAGAGGTCGAAGAAGTCCTGCGACACGGCCAGCGGGGTCGCAACCGTCCCGACCAGCACGGTGCCCGCATTGTCGATCTCGTAATGCTCGGCGCGCAGCCCTGCGACCACCTGCAGCGGCCCGGCATCCCATTGAGCCATCGCGTAACCGGCAATGATGCGTTCGTCCTGATCGTAAAAGGATGTCGGCAACACGAAGCTTGCCGGATCGATCCCGGCGCGGCCGAGCGCGTCCTGCAGCGAACGGTTCATCGCGCGCGTATCGACATAGTTGATCCCCACGCCGAGCGGGAACTGCGTGTCCCACGGGCGATCGGTGGCGAAGTCGTTCGGGTTGAACCCGGTCGCCGCCAGCGGCACCACACCGCCGATACCGATATTGTTGCCGGCGATGTCGCGCTGAGTCGCATAGAGCCCGGCGCTGATCTTGACCGCATCGAACTGCTTCCACCCGTCGAGCCGGCCCGACCAGGCGTCCGATGTGACGCCCTGAATGATCGGGATCAGCACGGTGCGCGAAAGGCTCTGTTGGGTGATCGGGATCGACGTCAGCTCCGCCCCGCGCGACAGCACCCCGTCGGTGTTGACGGTGCGGAACAGCCGGACAGTGGGAAAGCGCGGGTCGGCGGTGCGATCGTAATCGACGCTGATCGACCGGATCGAGGACTGGATCAGCGGCAGATCGGTGGTGTTCTCGGTGCGGGTGTAGCCAACGACACCCTTGATGCCGCCTTCATCGGTATCATAGTCGAACCCGGCCGCGCCGATGTAGTTCTGGTTGAGATAGCGCCCGTCATTGTAGGTGGTGGAGATCGAGACATTGTCGAGACTGCCGGTCAGCAGACCCCGGGTGCCGCGCGCCGCGGCCTCGCCGATTTCGATTTCATAGGCGTGGCGTTCCTCGCGGTCGCGGAACTCGGTGAAGATGCCGTTGACGAAGAACTTGAGATCGTCGCTGGCACGCACTTCGAAGGCACCGAACAGGCCGTTGTTCTCGCGGGTCAGCTCGTAGTTGCGGATGTCGATATCGATCGGGATACCGTCGGCATCATAGCCCGCCTCGCGGTTGTCGGTCACCTGATTGCGCCGGTAGTGCGAACCGCCGATGGCAAAGCCGATCCGGTCATTGCTCCAGGACAGGCGAAGCGAACCCTGACGCTGCGGCCCTTCGCCCAGGCTCATGACGCCGTAACCGATGTCGCCCGTCATGGCGAAACCGGCTTTGCCGTCGTCCAGCGGGGAGAAGGTCTGCAGATCGACCAGCGCGGTGATCGCCTCGGCCGTGATGTCGGGGGTAAGCGATTTGTTGACCACCAGCTGCTGCAACAGCACGGCGGGCACCGCGTCGAAGCGGAAGGCACGCTCACCCCCGCCTTCGTCAGTGCCGGTTTGCGGCAGACCGTCGATACTGACCGAGGTCCAGCGGTTGGGTGCCCCCCGCACCTGAATGTAACGCGCCTGCCCCTGATCGAGCTGCACCGCGACACCGGGCAGACGGGCGAGCGCGGCGGCAATGTTCTCGTCGGGGAAGCGGCCGACCGAATCGGCGGTCGCAACATCGGTGACGTTAATCGCGGCGCGCTTGGCCTCGGTCGCATTTTCGAGCGAACCCCGGATCGAGCCGGTGACGACGATGACATTGCCGGCCGCGTCTGCATCATCCGCTCCCGGTTCGGCCGCGAGATTGTCCTGTGCTGCCGCCGGCAGCGCCAAGAGCAGCGCACCGAGCGCGCCCGAGCTCAGCAGCGTGATGCGGAACGAATTGGTGGCATAAGACATCGGCGAAACCCTTGTTGCTTCGATTCGCCGCTGAACTAGAACGTCTGTAAGTAAGATGGATTACAGTGACAAAAGCGTACGGTGGCGCAGGAAAAAGTGAGGGAAACCATGAACGCTGAGAGGGTGTCGGTCATGAATCCATCGCACAATGATCAGGAAAATGTCGAAAATCCTACAAAAAGTCGCCTGATTGACGCATTGCTGATGATGTGGGCGGAATCTCCGGCGGACGAGGTCTCGGTGCGCGGACTGGTTCTGAAGGCCGGGGCCGCGCAGTCGGCGATCCATTATCACTTCGGCGATATGGAACACTTGTATCTGGACGCATCCCAAGCCGCGCTGCAAACCGCGCGGAGCTGGATGGAACAGCGACTCTCAGAGCTCTCCGGGCTGGCCGGGGAGGCGCTGCCGGCCGTGCTGCAGACCTCCGTGATAGCAACGGTGATTGCCGACTGGACGCACGGCCAGCGCCGTCTCGCCATGGCCTGGCGCCATACCCCCGATTCGACATGGCAGGCGGCCTGGGACAGCTTCTGGTTCCGCCTGGCAGATAGGCTCGGCCTTGGCGGGGCGGCCGAAACACTCGCCGCCTTTGCCGCCGGGGAAGCCGCGCGCCACCTGCTGGTGTGGAATCCGGCGCTCGACCGTGCACTGCTCGAAGAAACGACCGCCGCTCTGATCATCTGGTTGCGCGAGAGCCGCCTTGCGCCGGACTGCGTCCGCCCGGTTCACCGCGCCATCGCCCGCAAGGCCTATGATGCGCCCGCGGTGCCGGACAGCGCACTGGCGGAGCAGATGGCTGCAACCGCCGGGATGCTGCTGGCCGAACAGGGCCATGCCGGTGTGACCTTCCGCGCGGTCGCGGCTGCGGCAGGGGTGACACTGGGCAAGGTAATCCACGTGTTCGGCACCAAGAGCGGATTGCTCCATGCAGCACTGCACAGCCTTTACCGGCGCGAGGCGTTGGGCGGGGATCTGGCCGCGCTGCTAGCGCAGAGCTTTGCGCCCGAGGTGATGCGGGCCCAGCTGCTCGATACCATTCTCGGCGGGCAGCAGCCGGTTCTCAGGGCCTATGACGAGATCGAGCGCGCGATCTACAACGGCCCCGACTACGCGGCGCTGCGCGGCCTGGTTCGCTCGATGGACGATCCGAGCGGAACCTGGGCGCTGCAGCAGATGCTGGGCGGGCGGGAGCCACCGGCTGCACTGGTCTCGGCATTTTCCGCAGTCATCCGCGGGATCGGCACACGTGTGGCCCATGGAGGCTATTCGCAGGATGATCTGCGATCCCATGCGCTGACGGCGCTCCAGCCGTTCATGCCCTGAACACGAGATCCGGACCCGGCTTTGCTGACAGCGGGGGAGACGCATGAACGCCGCGTGCAGAAGCATTGATCTCTCCAGCCATTGCCTAGCTTGGACCCCACAATAGCAGTTACCAGTGGTGCGGGCCGAAGTACCCCCTCGGCAGATTCCGCCGAAGGCTGACATTCCGCGAGCTTGCCCAAAATGGCAGCAACGTCCCAGGACCTTCCGGCAGTTCCCGACCCGGTCCAGTCGTTCGAACGGGCGCAGCGCTTTGCGAATGCCTTGAGCACAGCCGTTGCAGAAGAGGCGCTTGAAGCGTTCGGGTGAGCGAAGAGGAAGACGTAACCATCTGCCCACCGAACTGCGGTGCGCGCCGGCGCAAGCCTTGTTTGTGCGCAAGCTCGATCGCCGCGCGCGGATGCACGCGGCTCAGCCGGTGGTAGCTGACATTGTTAAGCCAATGCCGTGCCCACTCCTCATCCGCAATGGCCATGCCAGTATCGCGCCGGTTCGATCTGCTGATCGAGATCCAGCGAAGGTTTGCGGAAAAAGGCAGATCACGCAGTTCAGTTCGGGTTCGGCAGCCCCATCATGGCGCAATCGCGGGACAAGATGCGCCCTGCTGTGCAGCCCCCCGCCGCTGCCCGGTTCCGGCATACGCTTGCCCGCGAGCTTGCCCCGAGCTTTGGCAGATTAGGACAATGCTGGACCCAGCCATCGCCTTTATCCGGACTCCGCAACATTCTTCCCTCGGCAATTTTTGTTGATCCGGGATGGGAACCCGGAAGGGGAGAAAGACGATGGTGAAGAAAACACGGTCTGTCAGCCTTGTCGGCTGCGCATTGTATCTTGCACTTGCAGCTCAGACTTCGCTTTCAGCTCAGAACGCGTCTTCGGGAGAAGAAGGCGGAAATGAGCAGGTCGACGATTCAAACGTCATCATTGTTTCTGCGCAGCGCCGCGATCAGGACATTTCCGACGTTCCGATCAGCATCGCCGCCTTCAGCCAGCAGGATGCCGACCGCCGCGGTGTGGAAGACATCGCCGACATCGCTCGGATCACGCCCAACCTGACGCTGACCAACACCGGCACGACCGTCAACCGCATCTCGATCCGCGGGGTGGACTCAAGCGCGGGTTCGGGCACCACAGGCATCTACATCAACGATGTGCCCATTCAGGTTCGCCAGATCGGGTTCAACGCCTTCGACGTCTTCCCGCAGGTCTTCGACCTTGCCCGCGTGGAGGTGCTGCGCGGTCCGCAGGGGACACTGTTCGGTGCCGGTTCGCAAGGCGGGACGGTGCGCTTCATCACGCCCGACGCCGATCTCAGCAAGTTCAGCGGCTATGGCCGCGCCATTCTGTCGACGACCGAGAATGGTTCGGAAAGCTACGAGGCGGGCCTTGCCGTGGGCGGACCGATCGTCGAAGACATGCTCGCCTTCCGCATCAGCGGCTGGTACCGGCGCGACGGCGGTTACATCGATCAGGTGCGCGAATCCCCTACCACGCCGGGCCAGCTCGATATTGTCGAGGCCGACGTCAACAAGATCGATAGCTATGTCTTACGCGCCGAGTTGACCTTCGCGCCCACACCCAATTTCGAGCTGACGCCGTCGTTCTTCTATCAGGAACGCAAGTTCAACAGTGCAGCCGTGCCGTGGGTGAACGATGCCGGGCCCGCACCGCTGTCCGAATCCTTCGCTGACGCCTACACGGCGCCCTTGCGGTTCTCCGACTTCGACAATGCCGAATTTGTCCACGGCGACCCGACCAACACGCCCGGGAACGACCGGTTCTACCTGGCCTCGCTCAAGGCCGAATGGGACGCAGGCCCGGTGACAGCAACCGTGGTGGGATCCTATTTCGATCGCCGCCAGACGCTTGACGACGACTTCACGACCTTCGACCAGGTCCTTTTCACCGCAATCGTCAACCAGATCTTCGGGGCAAGCAACCTCGGTTTCTCGCGCCCGGTTGTACCCGGCCAGCGGGCGATCAGTTTCGACGTCAACACCCAGGAAAACTACACTTTCGAAGCGCGGTTGCAGTCCAATCCGGGCGAGTTCGGCCGGCTCAACTGGCAGGTGGGGGTATTCTATTCGGAGAACAAGCAGACCGCCACCCAGCAGGTCGAAGATCTGTTCTTGGGCCCGATTCTGCGCCAGCAGTTCATCGACCTCGCCGGTGCGGACGTGCTGGGCAATGATCCGATTGCCGCCTTCTTCGGCATTCCGCTGGTCGACGGGCGGCTGATCTTCGACAACTTCGAACGCGCCGACGACAAGCAGCTCGCCGGTTTCGCGCAGGTCGACTGGAACGTGACCGATACCCTCACGCTGACCGCCGGCGTGCGCGTGGCCGATACCAAGTTCGGGATCTTCAACGAAGTGGTCGGCCCGGTGCTCGGTCCGTTCAACAGCGGCAGCGTCAGCCAGAGCGAAACGCCGATCACGCCCAAGTTCGCCGTCTCCTTCAAGCCGGACGACCGCAATCTGTTCTATGCCAGCGCCTCGAAGGGCTTCCGGATCGGCGGTGCGAATGCAGCGGTGGGCCTGCCCTGCGGCGTGGGCGGGGATGCCAACGGCAATCCAGACCCGGCGACGGCGCTGGGCGCACAGGGCCTCACCGATCGCCCCTTCGCGTTCGGTTCGGACTCGCTTTGGAGCTACGAAGTCGGCGCCAAGAACGAATTGTTCGGCGGCCTCGTCAGCACCGACATTGCGGTGTTCCATATCGATTGGAGCAACATCCAGCAGAATATCCAGCTGCCGGCCTGCGGCTTTCGCTACTTCAACAATGTGGGCAGCGCCGATATCGACGGGATGGAGCTTAGCGTGGCGCTGCGTCCGGCGCGCGGCCTTTCCTTTACGGCAGCGATGGGTCTGATCGACGCGCGGTTCTCCCAGACCGCGTTTGCGACGCCGGCCTCCGAGGAGGCCGGGGCCGCACCGCTCGTCAGCCAAGGCGACAAGCTGGGTGCCCCGCCGTTTACGCTCAACTTCGTCGCCCAATATGAATTCGATATCGGATCTACCCCCGTCTACATGCGCGCCGATTGGGACTATGTCGAAGCCGAAGACGGCCGGCTGCCGGGTAATAACCCGGCCAACGGGCAGTTCGATCCCAATTTCATCGCCGCAGAAACCACCAACCTCGTCGCGATCAGGGTGGGTGCGGAGCCAATCGAGGGGATGGACGTCTCGCTGTTCGTCGACAATCTGTTCGGCGAACAGCCGCTGATCAGCCCCTTCATCCAGCCCTCGGGCACGCTGACGCGAGCGGCGACCTTCCGGCCGCGCACCGCGGGTATCCAGGCGACCTACCGGTTCTGACAGGCCTGGTCGCCCTGACGCAAAAAAGGGGGGCGGATTGATCGCGATCCGTCCCCCTTTCGCATCCGCCGCGAGGATCGTTTCAGAAGTCGAGCCGCTCGCCATCTCGAGGAAGGGTGATGCGGGCGCGCAGATCGGCAGGCAGGGCAGAGATCGCCTTGCCGAGCGTTTCGCGGGTGGTGAAGCAATGGTCGAGCGCGTTCATGTGCACCGCGACGATCCGGACCTTCGGATTGTAGCGGGCTGCGGCCCGGAACAGCGCAAGCGCCTGCCGCTCGTCCATCAGGATCGGATCGGACGAAAGCGCCTTGATGAGCGCCCCGCCGGTATGGGCGATGACGATGTCGGGCCTGTGTTCGGCAAGGATCGCCTCGATGCGTCCCTCCTCATCGAGGATTGTGTCCCCGGTCCAGTAGATCGTGGGATGACCATCCGCCTTGAGGACAATGCCGTTGATCCCGCCCAGCAGCTCGCCGGCAATCCCCGTGCCATGCGCGCCGAACTCCTTGAAGACGGTCACGCCGAGGAAGGTCGTGCCAGCATCGCCGATGGTCGCGACGTTGGTGAAACCATAGGCGCCAAGCTGTGCGGCGAAGCTGCTGGTGGTCTCGGAAGGGCGGGTCGGGTCGATTGCCGCGCTGTTCGCCGGAGTAAGGATCGGGATCGCCTTGGGCAGCGCCGCACCGGCAGCTGCATCGAAGTGATCGGGGTGCATGTGGCCCACGATCACCCCGTCGATCCCGAGCAGGATATCGCGGACCGGCATCGGCAGCTCGACCGTCGGATTAGGCGCGATGCCGGCGAAGCTCGGCAGCGCGCCTTTGGGCGATAGCATCGGATCGAGCAGAAAGGTGCGCCCGGCATAGTCGAGCCTTGCGGTGGCGTTGCGCATGAAGTGGTAGGAGGTCGCCGCCGCCGCCCGCGGCACTTCCGCGCGCGCAGCCGAGGCGTGCGGACCGCCGACAGGGGCGCACCCCGCCGCCAAGAGGCCCGCAGGGAAGAAGGCCGCAATAGCGCGCGACGCGGATCGCACGACGGCGCCTCCTAGAAATCGACGCCCGCGGACACGCCGAACCACTGCGGACGGCCGAAGAACCGCTGGTTGAACCCACCCGGTCCGGTAAAGTCGAAGGTGTAGACGAGGTATTCCTCATCGAAGAGGTTGTCACCGAACACGGCGATCCGCCATCCGCTATCGTCCTCGTAACCGATCCGCGCGCCGAGCACGGCATAGCCGCTCTGGCGCGAATTTGGCGAGTTGGTGATGTCGAAGAAGTGTTCGCTCATGTAGTTGAACGAGACGCTGCCCGACAGCTCCCCCTTGCCGACCGGGCGGCCGTAACGGACGAAGCCGTTGGCGGTGAACTCGGGCGCCAGAACGGCCGAGCGGTTGTCGAGCGTGACGCCCTGCACGGTCACGCCGTCGACATCGGTATCGAGGTAGCTTATCCCGAACTGCGCATCGAGCCCGTCGAAGGGCCGCAACCCCAACTCGACCTCGGCGCCGTAGAAGCGCGCATCGGCGTTGGTGATGAACTGCGAAAGGCCCTGAAAGGTAAGCGCCTGGAAATCGCGATAATCGTAGTAGAAGGCCGCAGCATTGATGCGCAGAGCATTGCCCGGCGCGGTCCACTTGCCCCCGATCTCGAAGGAATCAAGCGTCTCGGAATCGAACTTCACGTTGTCAGAGACGATGAAATCGGTCTGGTCGAGAAAGCCTGCATTGAAGCCGCCCGCCTTGAAGCCGCGGCTCCAGCCCGCATAAATCAAGAGATCGTCCGCCGGTTCGACATTGACCGTCAGGCGGCCCACGACGCTGTCGTCGCGCAGCCGGCTGGCACCGGCGGCCACCACATCGGCCGGACCCGCGCCGAGCGCGGCGGCAAAGCCGTTGACCGCGCCCGGGCGAACGCTGAAGAAGTTCGTCTCGCCCAAGCCCTGCAGCACGTTGTTGAGCAGCGGACCGGCAGGGGCGGCGTTCACATAATCGAAGTCGCGCGCTTCGTTGGTGTAGCGGATGCCGGCAACGACCGAGAACACCTCGCTGACCTGCCAGTCGAGCTCGGCAAAGCCTGCCAAGCTGCGCGTGTCCTGCAGATAGTCCACGTCATAGAGGATTGCGGGGATCAGGTCCGGGGTGTTGGGAATCGGTCCGTTGAAGGCGCTCAGCGCGCCATCGAAAACCGCCGGATCGGCATCGAGCAGGTTGGCAAAATCGCCGCGCCACTGCACCAGCAGATCATTGCTGCTGCGCACCCGGGTATCGAGATAGAACCCGCCAATCTGGAAATCTATGCCGTCGGCAAGTGCTCCGGAAAGCTGGAGTTCATTGGTGTAGGCCTTGATGTTCGAGGTGAAGGTCGGCTCGATGCCCGGAAAGGGTCCGACATCGGTGTCTTCCTCGTGGCGCTTCCTCGTTTCCTGGAAACTGAATACATTCGAGAGCCTCACTGCCCCGAAATCGTGGACAAAGGTCGCATGAACGCCATTGGTCTCGATGTCGAGCACGCCGCGCCGGTCATAGGCGCCAGCATAGGCATCGCCGTCCGTGTCGGCATAACAATAGATGTCGCGCGGGACGTCGGTGGGACAGAACGGCAGATTATCGGCCTCGGTCGCGCCAAGCGTAGCCTGGTGCTGGTATTGCGGCGCATCGACGCGACTGTCGGAGAAAAACCCTTTGAGGCGCAGCTGCGTATCGGGCCCGAGGTCGAATTCGAACTGAAGCCGCAAGGCCAGTGCATCGATCTGGTTCGTGGTATCGTCGAGCAGACGGTTGAAGACATAGCCGTCGCTCGAACTGTAGGCGGTGCTGAGCCGCACCCGCACGCTCTCGCCCAGCGGGCCGCCGACGGCGCCTTCGAGGCGGAAGGTGTCGAATTCGCTGTATTCCGCGTTGAAGTACCCGTCGAATTCCTTGGTCGGCTTGCGCGAGATGAACTGGATGAGGCCGCCGGTGGCGTTGCGTCCGTAGAGGGTGCCCTGCGGACCGCGCAGCACTTCGACTCGCTCGGTATCGAACAGCTGAAAGGTCAGGCCCGGCAGCGCCGCCTGGTAGACATCGTCGATATAGATCGCGATCGGGCCTTCGTTGTTGTCGTTGAAATCGTTGAGGCCGACTCCGCGGAGCGTGAAGGAAGGATTGTTGCCTTCGCCCACCGGCGTTCCGACGCTGAGCCCGGGGACCTGCGCAACGATCTCGGCGCTGCTATCGATCCCGAGGCTGGCCAGGGCCTCGCCGTTGAAGGCCGTGACCGATACGGGCACGTCCTGCAGATCCTTCTCTTTTTTTTGCGCGGTGACGATGATGACGTTCTCGTCGTCGCCCAAAAGCTGCGCCTGTGCGGGCCCAGCGATGGCGATCGACGCCACGCTTGCCCCGGTTGCCAAGATCCACGCTTTCATGACGGCCTCCCCGGTGTTGCTCAGGGGAAGGTCATCCTACGGACAGGGCGACAAGGCTTTGCATTTCCGGTCAGAATGCCATTCTCCGGAGGCTGCCCAGGCGATCTGTGAGCAGACGCGACAAAACGGTCACACCCGCGCTGAGCAGGCGGGTGCGGTCAGGCGGAAATGCCGCCATACACCGACTTGACCTCAAGGAACTCCTCGAGCCCATGCCGCCCCCATTCGCGCCCGTTGCCCGACATCCTGTAGCCGCCGAAGGGCGCCATGCTGTCGAGCCCAGCCCCGTTGACATGGACCATTCCCGTCCGCAGCCGCGCCGCGACCGCCACCGCGCGGGCGTGGTCGGCCGACCAGACCGCGCCGGACAAACCATAAGGCGTGTCATTAGCGATCCGAACGGCATCGTCCTCGTCGGTGTAGCGGTGGATGGTTATGACTGGACCGAATATCTCCTCGCGGGCGATGGTCATGGTTTCGGCGACATCGGCGAAGACGGTCGGAGCGAGGTAATAGCCCAATGGCTGGCCTGCCGGGCGATCGGGGCCTCCGGTCACCAGCCGCGCACCCTCGGCAATCCCGCTGCGGATGAAATCCCGCACCCGGGCGAATTGCGCGGCATTGGCGAGCGGGCCAATGCCGCCTTCGCAGCCAGGCGCAAGGCGCTCGGCGGCCGCTCGGGCCAACTCGGCCGCTTCTTCATGCCGATCCGCAGGCACCAGCAGCCGCGCGGTCGCGTTGCAGGATTGCCCGCTGTTAAGCATCACCCCGCCCACGACTGCGGGCACCACGCTGGGAAGATCGGCATCGTCCAGCACAATGGCGGCCGACTTCCCACCAAGTTCGAGCGCCACACGCTTGACCGTCACGGCAGCCGCCTGACCGATCGCGATGCCGGCGCGGGTCGAGCCGGTGAAGGAGACCATGTCGACATCAGGATGGGCGCAGAGCGGTGCGCCGACCGCGGGACCGTCGCCTTGGACAAGATTGAACACGCCCGGCGGCACCCCGGCTTCGTGCAGGATCTCGGCAAGCAGGGCGGCATCGAGCGGGGCGACCTCGCTTGGCTTCAGCACCATAGTGCACCCCGCCGCAAGCGCGGGTGCGACCTTGGTGGCGATCTGGTTGATCGGCCAGTTCCAGGGGGTGATGAGCGCGCATACCCCGATCGGCTCCTTGCGCAGCAGGGTGCGCCCGAGCGGCACCTCGAAGCGGAAGTCGTCGAGCACCCGCAGGATTGCCCCGAAGTGCTGCGGCCCGCTGCCGGCCTGGGCCCCGCGGGCGAGCGCCTCGGGGGCGCCCATTTCCGCCGCGATCGCCGCGCCGATCGCCGTGCTGCGTTGTTCGAGGAGGGCTAGGATACGGGCGAGCATAGCCCGCCGTTCCTCGAGGGGCGTCGCGGCGAAGGCAGGAAAGGCGGCCCTCGCTGCGGCAACCGCCCGCGCGACATCACCGGCGTTGCCGAGCGCGACTTCGCCGACCGGCTGTTCCGTCGCCGGATCGATGATGGGTGCCCGCTCACCCGAATGGGAAGCGACCCATTCGCCCCCGATGTAGTGGCGCGTCGCATCGGGAAGCGGCATGGCTATCCCTCCAGCTGCGACTTGTAAAATTGCGCGCCCTGCCCCCCGGCAGCGCGCTTGCCGCGGTGCTCCCAGTCGCCGCCCATCGCAGTGGAGATCACCTCCTCGCTTTCGGTCGGCTGTGCGCCCACATCGTCGCGGATCGGGATGCTGCCCGGGACGATGCGGTTGGACAGCCTGCCAAGCCCCTCCACCTCGACCTCGACGAGATCGCCGGGCTGGACGGGGCGGCTGCCCGCCGGGGTACCCGAAAGCAGGATGTCGCCGGGCACCAGAGTGATGGTGCGCGCGATGTCGGCGACGAGGTAGTGCATGTCCCATTCCATGTTGTCGGTGGTGTCGTCCTGCACGGCCTTGCCATTGACAAACGTGCGGATCCGCTTGCCCCGGAAATCCCAGCCGGTGATAAGGCCGGGGCCGACAGGGCACAGCGTGTCCGATCCCTTCACCCGCAGCATCGAGCCGGCGTCGGTGTCGCGAAAATCATGCAGACCGTAATCGTTGGCAACCGCGTAGCCCGCAATGTAGTCGCCCGCCTCAGCTGGGCTGACATTGCGGCAATGGCGTCCAATCACGATCGCGATCTCGCCTTCATAATTGAGATATTTGCAGCGTTCCGGGCGCACGATGTTGCCGCCATGGCTGTTGAGCGCGGTGATCGGCTTGTGAAAATAGGTGGGCGCGGGCGGCAGCTTGGTAATGAATTCCTCGACACGGCTGTGATAGTTGAGGTGCACGCAGACGATCTTGGTGGGCTCCACGGGGGGCAGGTGGATAGCCTCGTTGACACCGATGGTGCGCCCGTCACGCGTCTTGAGCAGGTCGCCGTCTCGCACGGTCAGGATCGGATATCCGTCAAGCAGGATCTTGCGGTACTCGGTGGTCATTTTGCGTCCTTTCGCGGGTCTGGTCGAGGCGGTTGGGCCTTGTCACACAGGACTAGTGCAGCCAGCGCGCACCAGCTTAGCAGATTGGGACAATCTTGATGCCCAGCCTATCCGCACAGGCGGGCGCCTTCCTATAGTCACCAGCGAGAACCGGCGGGTGCCTGCGCCTCCCGCCTTGTGCTATTCCGAGATTGCCGGAGCATCGTCATGAAGGGCTTCTACTATCCCCGCACCCGCAGCGGGACGTCTGCCATCCTGCCCCCGGTGCCGTGGCACTATTCGGGCGAGCTGGTGACGCTCGAATACCGCACCGACGTGGATGCGGTCGCGGCACTACTGCCCGACGGTTTCGAGCTCGCCGACGAGGACCCGGACGCGGTCGCGGCAATCTGGGCCGATTGGCAAAGCTGTTCGGACAGCTTTGCCGAGGTGCTCGATCCGGTGCGCTGCCAGTACAAGGAGATGTTCATCGTCATCCGCTGCAAGTTCCGGGGCCAGCAGTTTTCACGCTGCGCCTTCATTTGGGTGGACAAGGATTTCGCGGTGCTTCGCGGCCAGCATCAGGGCTATCCCAAGAAGCTCGGATCGATACACCAGACCAGGCCGGTCAACATCGGCAAGGCGGGCCCGCGGCTGGCACCGGGGGGCAAGTTCGGGCTGACGCTCGCCGCATATGACCGGCGGCTGGCCGAGGGGGTCTTCACCATCACTGGCACGGCCGAGCGGCCCGGCTTCGTCAACGGCCTGCCGATGGCGCATAACCGCTGGTACCCGGCGATCGAGACCGACGGGACCGACAGCCTTTCCGAAGTCGTCACGATGAGCGGCTTCGATGCCGAAATGGGGCGCTGCTTTGCCGGCGATTTCGATCTGACCTACTTCGATTCCCCAGTGGAGGAGCTGACCGGCCTGCCCGTTCGGGAGAAGATCGGCGGATTTTGGCACGAGGTCGGCGTGTCGTGGCGGGCCGGCACGACCCTCGCTCGCGCCAGCCTGCCCCCGATCTGACGCTCGGCTCAGTACTGGCTTTCAGGCAGGTGGATCCGTGCGCCTTCAAGCGCCGGGCCAGTCGTGAGCTGGCAGGCGAGGCGCGACGTCTCGCGGCGGTTGGTGGCAAGTTCCAGCATGCACTCCTCCATCTCGCTCATCGGCGGCAGCGCGGCAAAGAGTGCCGGATCAAGATAGACTTGGCAGGTCGCGCAGGCACAGCCCCCGCCGCATTCGGCGGCGATCGTATCGAAGCCGCCAAGCCGCGCGATCTCCATCAGGGTCAGGCCCTCCTCGACTTCGAGCGGGGTCTCACGGCCCGCATGATCCACGAAATGCAGTTTGGTCATTGCACCTTTTCTCCTTCCTTGCGCTCGGCGAGCAGTTCCTTGAGCGTTCGGTCGCGGCAGTCGGCCAGCGTCACCGATCCCGGGCGCTTGAGCAACTGGCGCGCCGCCATGAAGCTGGCGGGATCGCTGACAGCATCGACCGCGATCAGCCGGCCTTGCGCGAAATAGAGCACGGCGAGCTTGCCGCTGGTGGGATCACCCTGCACAAGCTGGCTATCGTAGCCATCGAGAAGGCCGACGGTCTGCAGCTTGGCATCGTACTGGTCAGACCAGAACCATGGGGGATCGAAGGGGGGCGGATCCAGCCCCATCAGGTGCCGTGCCGCACGTTCCGCCTGGTCGAGCGCGTTGTGGACGCTCTCTACCCGGTGCCCGCCGCCATATCCTTCGACCGGGTGGCGACTGCAATCGCCGATCGCGTAGATCAGCGGGTCCGCGGTGCGTGCGTTGCCATCGACGAGGATGCCGGCCTGGCATGGCAGGCCGGCCTCGGCGGCGAGTTCCTGGTTGGCCTCGACCCCGATGCCGACGACGACGGTGTCCCCGGCGATCACCCGGCCATCGGCAAGCCGGACGCCTGTGACGCGCCCTTCGGCTCCGCACACCTCCGCGATGTCAGCATCGCAGATCACGGCGACGTTGTGCCGCGCGTGCAGATCGCGGACAATCCCGCTCATGGTGGGCGAGGTGACCCGCGACAGCAGGCGGTCGGCGCGTTCGAGGATGGTGGTCGCAATCCCCTTGGACCGCGCCGTTGCGGCAACCTCCAGCCCGATATAGCCCCCGCCCACCACAATCAGCGCGCGGCAATCCGAGAGCCTTTCGCGCAGGTGCAACGTGTCGTCGATTCCGCGCAGGGCAAGCACGCCGTCGAGCTCGCTGCCTGGGGTTGGGAGCGCGCGGGGGCGCGATCCGGTGGCGAGCACCAGTCGGTCGTAACCAAGCGCCTCGCCCGAACCGAGCCGAACCTGCTGCAGATTCCGGTCGATCGCCACCACCGCTTCGCCGGGCCGCCAATCGATCGCGTTGTCGGCATAGGCAAGTTCAGGCTTCAGAAACAGTCGCTTTGCGTCCATCTCGCCCTTGAGGAATGCCTTGGACAGAGGTGGACGCTGATAGGGGGCGTGGGCCTCGTCACCCAGCAGCACGATTGCGCCTTCGAACCCATGGCGGCGCAGCGCGAAACAGAAATGCATGCCGGCCTGTCCGGCACCGACGACAATGACGACCCGAGCGGTCTGGGGTTGCTCTTCCATGGCCGGTAGATACGCGTCTGCGCAGCAGCCCGCCTGATAATTCCGGACAAATCAGGGCCCGGGACCCGTCCTAATGCGACCGCGGCCGCTGTGCCTTGCGCCACGCCGCCGGGGTGACACCGCCCGACCAGCGGGCGAAGGCGCGGGTAAAACTCGCCGATTCCGAATAGCCGAGAATTTCGGCGACCTGCGCGATAGAGAGCTTGGAGCTGCGCAGATATTCCGTCGCGATCCCGAACTGCCGTTCGTCGATGATCGCGCGCAGCCCGCTGCCCTCGGCACGCAGGCGACGGAACAGCGTCGGAGGCGACACGCCCAACTGGCGGGCGAGATCGGTGGCGGAACGCGGCCGGGTGGTGCGGCTTTCGAATAACGCAGCCTTGACCCGGCTCTCGAAACTCTCGTCGCGGTATTCGGCAAGGTGGCGCTCTTCGAGAAATCGGCTGAGGATGTCCGCCAGCTCCGGATGCAGCGTCTTGCCCCTGATCTCGCCCGATCGCGCGGCTATGGTTACGGCGTGGTTGGCCTGTTCGAAGAACACTGGGGCGTTGATGAGGCGGCGGTAATCGGAATAAGGCCTGAGTGCCGAATGCCGGAAGTTGACCGAACGAAATTCCACCTCGTCGCCAGCATACATCCGGATCAACCGCGTGGTCAGCGCCAGGCTGAACTCGACATCCTGCCGGGTCTCCTGCCCGCCTGTCGAATCGATATCGTAGATGAAGGATATCTCGTCGTTGTCGTGTTCGTAGCGGACCCGGGTCACGTCCTGCAGAAGGTCGAGAAAATGGACGAGGTTGCGCATCGCGTGCGCCAGCGTGGCGGAGGACAGGAACAGGAAGCCGATCGCGCCCAGTGTTTCCGGCCCGGCCGAGCGGGCGAGCCTGATGCCGAGCAGCGGGTCCCCGGCTCGGTGTGCCGCGAGGTTGAGCAGCATCAGGTAGCTTTCCAGCGGAACCTTGCCTTGGGGGTCGTCGACAAGGTCGCGCGCGATCCCGCAATCCTTCATCAGCTGGCTGGAATCGCAATTGTGCTCGACAAGCGGCAGCAGCAAGCTGCGCAGCACCGAGGAATCGATCCTGGGGAGCGGACGTGCCTTGTTCACTGTGCCAACCTCCGGCGCGCCTGTGGTGCCACGGCGGGGGTGGGACCTGTCAAGCCGGAACCGGCACCCTCGCGGCGAGCGCGCGGATCGCGCCCTCGAGGATGTCGAGGCCCTCGGCGATCACGTCCTCCGGCGCGGTCAGCGCAGGCAGGAAGCGGATAACGTTGCCGCGCATCCCGCAGGGCAGCAGAATGAGACCGGCCTCGCCCGCCTTGGCGACGATCGCGCGGGTGAGGTCGGGGTCGGGCCGGGCCGGATCTCCGTCCACCACCAGCTCGACCGCAATCATCGCGCCAAGCCCGCGGATATCGCCAAGCGCCCTGACTCCATCTGCGCGCAAGCCTTCGAGCCGGGACCGAATCTGGGCCCCAATCCGGTCAGCCCGCCCACACAGGTCGTCTTCCGCGATGATCCGCAGCACCTCGAGCGCGGCTGCGCAACCGAGCGGGGAGCCGCCATAGGTGCCGCCGAGGCCGCCCGGCCCGGGGGCGTCCATGATCGCCGCCTTGCCGATCACCCCCGCGATCGGGAACCCGCCGGCCATCGCCTTGGCGATCGTCATCAGATCGGGCTCGACACCGCTGTGCTCGATCGCAAACATCTGCCCGGTCCTGGCGAAGCCGGTCTGGATTTCGTCGGCGATGAGCAGGATGCCGTGTGTGTCGCACAGCCGCCGCAGCGCACGCATGTAGGTCGGGGGCAGGACGTAGAAGCCTCCCTCACCCAGCACCGGTTCGACGATGATCGCCGCGACATCGGCGGCGGCGATGTCGGCGATGAACAGGTCCTCGATCGAGCGGATCGCGGCGTCTTCGGAGACCTGCAGGAAATCACTGGGAAAGGTCGCATGGAACACCCCCCCCGGCATCGGTCCGAAGCGCGCCTTGTAGGGCGCGACCTTGCCGGTCATCGCCATCGTCAGCATGGTGCGCCCGTGATAGCCGCCGCGCAGGGCGATGACACCGTGCCGGCCGGTGTGGGCGCGGGCGATCTTGACCGCGTTCTCCACCGCTTCGGCCCCGGTGGTCACCAACAGGCTTTTCTTCGGCGATGGCCCCGGCGCGATCGCATTGAGCTTCTCGGCCAGTTCGACATAGACAGGATAAGGCGTCACCTGGAAGGAAGCGTGGCTGAAGGCATCGAGCTGGCGCTTGACGGCCGCGACGATCCGCGCGTTGCTGTGCCCGGTGTTGCACACCGCGATGCCGGTGGCGAAATCGATCAGGCGGTTGCCCTCGACATCGGTCAGTTCGGCGTTGTCACCGGCCGTGACGAACCGCTGATGCACCGATCCCACGCCCAGCGCCACGGCGGCCTCGCGGCGCTTCCACCAGCCGGCGTTGCTTTCGGTTGTCATCGCTCCATTCCTCCTAGCAAACAGTATTTCATCTCGAGATATTCCTCGATCCCGTGATGCGAGCCTTCGCGGCCGAAGCCCGATTCCTTGACTCCTCCGAAGGGCGCGACCTCTGTCGAGATGATCCCTTCATTGAAGCCGACCATCCCGAATTCCAGCCGCTCCATCAGACGCCAGGTCCGGGCCTGATCGCGGGTATAGGCATAGGCGGCCAGACCGTAGGGCGTATCGTTGGCAATCCGGATCGCGTCCGCTTCGGTGTCGAAGCGGATGATCGTGGCAACGGGTCCGAAGATTTCCTCGCGAGCGATGCGCATGTCAGGGGTCACGCTGGTCAACACCACCGGCGGGTGGAAGCTGCCATCGCCTTCGCGCCAGACGCGGCCAGCAGCCAGTTCGGCGCCAGCCTTGAGCGCATCGGCCACCAGGTGCCGTACCCGTTCGGCCGCGCGCGCGTTGATCAGCGGTCCGATCCGGGTGCCGGGTTCCAGCCCGTGGCCCATCGTCATCCCGTCGACCTCGGCTGCCAGCCGTGTCACGAAGACGCTTTCGACGTCGCGGTGCACCAGGAAACGGTTGGCGCACACGCAGGTCTGCCCGGCATTGCGGAACTTCGAGACCAGCGCGCCCGCTACCGCCGCATCGATATCGGCGTCCGCGAAGACGAGGAAGGGAGCGCTCCCCCCGAGTTCGAGGCTGAGCCGGGTAATCGTGCCGGCAGCCTGCTCCATCAGCACCTTGCCGACCGCTGTCGAGCCGGTGAAGGAAAGCTTCCGGACGAGCTGGCTTTCGCACAGCAGCCTGCCCACGTCTGCCGCTGCGCTGCTTGGCATCACGCGAAATACCGCTTCGGGTACGCCTGCCTCATGCGCCAGTCGCTCGAGCGCGAGGGCGCTGAGGGGGGTCGCCTCGGCCGGTTTGACCAGCATGGTGCAGCCCGCCGCCAGCGCGGGTCCTGCCTTGCGCGTAATCATCGCCAGCGGGAAGTTCCACGGGGTGATCGCCGCCGTCACGCCCACTGGCTGGCGGTGAACGAGGATCGGCTTGGCCGGCCAGGGGCTGGCGAGGATCTCGCCGTTCACGCGCTTGGCCTGCTCGGCGAACCATTCGACAAAGCTGGCGGCATAGCCGACCTCGCCCGCGGATTCGGCGAGTGGCTTGCCGCTCTCGCGGGTCGCCAGTTGCGCAAGGACATCGCCATGGGCCAGAATCAGGTCGTGCCAGCGCCGCAGGATCTTGGCGCGCTCCTTGGCGGGGCGGGCCGCCCAGTCCCGCTGGGCGGGCTCGGCCAGCGCTAACGCGACGGCGACTTCGTCAGTGCTGTGATCAGCGACCGTCGCAATCAGCGCGCCGTTGGCCGGGTCATATACCGCCAGACCTTCGCCGGGACGCAAATAGGGCGCGACCAGAGCGTTCCACGCGCTCATGCCGTCTGCCTCGCTTCCCACAGCGCCCGGCGCCGGATCATCGGGACGATGATCCCTGCCGCGCCCGCCATCAGCAGCGCCGCCGACAGCCCTTCGACCGCTGCGAAGCCGCTTCCCTCGCCAAGCAAGCGCCCCGCCAGAAACGGCCCGAAGCCGAGCCCAACCATCTGCATCGCTACGGCCGCCGCGATCATCCGGCCGCCCGTGTCCATGGCGCCGGCTGAAGCCAGCAGGAACGGCAAGGTCATGTTCCAGAGGAAATTGAACACCGAGACCGCTATCACGAAGATGACAAAGCCCGGTTGGAAGACCAGCGCCACAAGCGAAACGGCCCCTCCGAGCATCCCGCCGAGCACGACATAACGCGGACGCAGCACATCGGCGAGAAACACCGCCGCGAAGGCTCCGAAGATGGCTACGAACTGCGACAACAGCAGCGCGTCGGCGACCTGCTGTTCAGTGCCGCCCAGATCGAGGCCGATCAGGAACAGGTTCGCCCAGGCAAGCCCGATCCCCGTGTTGTAGAACAGCACTGCTGCGAGCGCGAGCAGGAGCAGGCCCTTGTCAAGCTGCACGGCTTCCTCGGCCGGCTTGTCCGAACCATCCATTCTGCGGGGGAGGTAGGGCATCAGCAGCAGCGCCAGCGCCGAAAGCCCCGCCCACACGATGAATATCCCCTCAAGCCCGATCGTCGCAAAGGCCCGCGGCATCGCCCAAAGGCCGAGCGCGCCATAGGTCAGCAGCAGCGCCAGATACCAGGCGAGATTGCGCTGGATCTGCGATGTCAGACCCACCAGACTGAAGCTGAGCGCAATCACCACGCCTTCGCCGAGGCCCGTGACGAACCGTACCGCCGAAAGCAGGACGAAATCGCGCTCGACCAGCGTCGATGCGAGGTTACCTGTCACCGCGAGGATCAGCGAAAACGCGATCGTCAGCGGGACAGGCAGCCGGTTCACTGTCACGGCTATTGCCAGAGTTGCGAGGGCAACCCCGGCCATCTCCCAGAACGTGAGAGTGTTTGCCGCCGCCTCGCTGAACCCGAACTCGCCGACAAAGCCCTGCACTAGCCCCGGCTGGACGATGAAAGAGAGCACCCCGACGGTGCCAAGCACGATCGCGGTCCGCACGAAGCTGCGAGACTCAGGATCGAAGGATGCGGGTTCGGGGGAAGCCGGGTGCATAAGGTGTCCTGCTGCAGGATGAGCGGTTTGCTATCGCATCGTGCAAAGGGGAAGCTTGGCAGCTTCGGACATTTGGTCCGTGACAGGAGGCGCGAAAGATAAGCCTTGCCGTCTACCAGCATGATCCAAAGCATCAAAAAAATGATTGCATAGATCAACAGCGGAGAATTCCTCCGCATAATCTCTCGTGCGGGGAGAAACACGATGGGCCAACTATTCGTCACGCCTTCGGCAATATCCGATCTGCACAAGATAGGCGCACTGCAATTTAGTGTTGAGCAGGAGAAATCCGGAAGTGCGGCGGAACTGTGCGACTTGCCTACCTTCGTGCGTCTTCTAGAAGAACGCGGGCAGGCCACAGGCATGGCCGATTTCGGGTGGCGGACTGGCCTTGCCTCGACCTATGGCAACCGCGGCGATGTCGGGCGGGCGGTGCTGGGCGCCCGCACACTCGGGACAGCGCTGCACCGGCTGGTGCAGTACTTCCCGCTAATCCAAGACGCGACGGCATTGGCGATCAAGGTGGAGGATGCCTCGGCGATCCTAAGCTACCGCATTCTCGATCCCGATATCTGGCCGCGCCACCAGGATGCGATGTATTCGCTCGGCATCTATGCGGCGATGATCCGGCTTGTCGCACCGTCCGACTGGCTGCATGTCGAGCTCAGCATCGAAGCCGAGGCGAGCGAAGTGAAGGCCGATCTATCACACTTCGTGGGTACGCAGGTGAACTATGGCTGCGGCTTCAATGCGCTGCGCTTCCCGGCGGCCTGGCTGGACTGCGGTTTGGCGCTAATGAAGCCGGCCGACCCGCTGCTGCTGCGGTCGCTGTCACGCCAGCTGGTGGCCAAGCGCCGCACCGTCCCGGTCAGCGACCGCACCCGCGAGATCATCTACCGCGACATGGCAAGCGGGCAAATCGGGCAGGAGGACATCGCCGGTGAACTCGGCGTCACCAGCCGCACCCTGCGCCGCAAGCTGTGCGCTGAGGGCCATTCCTTCCAGGAACTGCTCGACGAGTGCCGGATGCGCTACGCCGCGCGCGAGCTCACGGCACGGCGACACCTGTCACTTTCCGAGCTGGCGTTGCGGCTAGGTTATGCCGAGCACAGCACCTTCTCGCGCGCCTTCCACCGCTGGGCGGGGATCGCCCCGCAGGTCTATCGCCGTGAGCGCCTCATCCATTGATCTGGCCGGGTCTGCCAAGCTGCGACCCGCTGTTCCGGGCTATCCGGCATGTGCGCGTATCGAAAAGGACGAAGAATGCCGCACCTGTTGATCATGGAGGGCAACACGCTGGCCCGGCAAGCAGAGGCCGCCGTGCTGGGCGTCAAGTCCGCGAGCGGCATCTACCGCGAGGCGGTGCTGGCCGATTTTCCCGATTTGCACATCGATGTGGTCAACGCCGCCGATGCCGGCCAGACCCCTCCCGGCGGCCGGCTGCCATCCGATTACGATGCGTTGATCGTCGGCGGATCTGGCCTCCATGCCTATGACACCGATTTCGCGGTGACCAACCAGATCGCGATGCTACGGGCTTTCGCGCAGACCGGCAAGCCGATCCTCGGCAGTTGCTGGGGCCTCCAGATCGCGGCCATCGCGGGCGGGGGCGAAGTGGCGCTCAGCCCCAACGGGCGCGAGGTCATTGTCGCCCGCAAGATCCGCAAGCAGGGCGCGGGGCTGGCGCACCCTTTCCTGAAGGGTCGCGCCGAGACCTATGACGCGCCCTGCATCCACTACGACGAGGTCACCGCCCTTCCCCCCGGCTCGCAGGTGTTGTGCGGCAATAGCCACAGCGCGGTGCAGGGAGCGATCATTCCGCTCGGCAAGAGCGAGGTCTGGGCCGTCCAGTATCATCCCGAGTTCGATCTTGATCACCTGCGGATGCTGGTGCGGCTCTATGCGAAAGCGATGCTGGAACAGGGCTTCTTCGCCGATGATGCGCAACGCGCCGCGTACGAGGCAAAGCTCGCGCTACTGCACGCAAATCCCCGCGACAAAGCCGCGGCGTGGCAGCTGGGAATTGACGCGGACCTGCTCGACGATCGCAAGCGCCGGGCAGAGATCATCGCCTGGGTCGAAACCTGCGTTCTGCCCGCCAGCACCGCCTGACGCGGCGGCGGCGGACGGGGCGGCGATCAGGCGGCGGTCCAGCCGCCATCGGGCCGGTCGAACCAGATATGGACCTGACTGGTGCCGATCGAGTTCTCGTAATCGCTGAACTGGCGGCCGCGCGCCATGCAGTCGCGCCCGCCCAGCGCCGCAACCATCATCAGGTAATGGCCGAAGCGCCCCTCGGGCTTGAAGCGATAGTAATCGGGCATGGTGTCGATCACCGCAGCGTGATTGCCCTCGGCGAACCACGCGATCCGTTCGTGATCCGCCTCGCGCGCCTCGGGAGTGAAGATATGGCTGGGGTCGGAGGATTCGTGCTTCCCCAGTTCGCGCAGCGGATAGAAGGTGTGGCTCATCGACCCGCTGGCCAGCAGCACCACGCGGCGATCCGAGGCGCGGATCGCTTCGGCTATGCCATAGCCGACCTCGAGAAAGTCCTCGGCCTCGGCGGTCTGGCACATGCCGATAGTGATCCACTCCTCGCCCCCGTCGAGATAGTGAGCGACATTGACGGTGGGGTAGTGGATCGGGAGGTAGGGATCATCGATCGCGGTGCACTTGGTCCCGCGCGCCGTGACCGCTGCGGCGATCGCCTCGGCCAGCATGGGGGAGCCCTTAAGGTCGTAGGGCACCTGGCGCATCCCGCGCGGCAGTTCCTCGGATGTGTATTTGCCGGTTCGGCGGGGGTGGGATGTGACCACGAATTCGACCGTCGTCGCCCAGTGGGTATCGAAGACAATGAAGGTATCGGGCCGAAGGGCATCGAGCACCTCGCTGCGCAGGCGATGGAAGCCGGGGATCAGCGAAATCTCCCTGGCCTCGTTGAGTTCGAAGCGCACCTCCTGCGGCAGCATGATGGTCGGCACATGCGATACCAGCCCCGCTCCGATGATCTCGCCCATGGCAAATCGTCCTGTCCTGTCCTTGGCTGCCCCGACTGTGCCCGATGCGCACCGCTTTCTTAAGGGCACAGCGCCAGTCTGTCCGCATCTGCTAAGACGCGCATCCGGTTGCGACTTACTCCGCTGAAACGGCCTGCCACGACAGGCTGAAACGCACCGCGCAGAGGATGCCGATGGCACAGGACTGGACTTTTCCTTTTTCCCGCTCAAGCGACCCCTATGTCGATCTCGCCAGCCAGGACGCCTTCAACGAAGGTGCACCCTATGCGACCTTCGAGCGGATGCGGCGCGAGGACCCCGTCGCCTGGTGCCCCGAGACCGGCGGACGCGGGTTCTGGTCGATCACCCGCCACGCCGACATCGCCGATCTCAACCGCAACCCGCAGCTGCTGAGTTCCGCACGAGGGATCCGGATGGAGGACCAGTCGGAAGAAGAATACGAGGCGCGCAAAACCTTTCAGGAAACCGATCCGCCGCGCCACACCCATTTCCGGATGCTGGTCAACAAGGCCTTCTCTCGTCAGGAGGTCGCCAAGTTCGAGCCGCAGATCAGGGCCATTACCCATAGCCTCGTCGGTGCCGCGGTGGAGCAGGGCGAGGTCGACGCTGTCGAGACCATCGCCAGGCAATTGCCAATGCGTATGCTGGGGCAGATCATCGGCGTGCCCGATGCGGACTCGGACTGGCTGGTGGATAAGGGCGATGCGCTGATCTCCAACTCTGATCCCGACTACACCGATTTCGTCATCGACAAGGTCGACACCGATGAATACCGCCTGCTCCCATTCCGCTCGCCGGCGGCGGTCGAGCTGTTCGATTACGCCAACGATCTCATCGCCCGGATGGACCGGGGCGAGGACGTCGGCGTGCTCAACCTCGTGCGGCAGCCCGACAAGAATGGCGTCAGGATCAGCGACGACGAGTTCCGCAACTTTTTCTGCCTGCTCGTGGCAGCCGGAAACGATACCACGCGCTACAGCATCGCGGCATCGATCCACGCCCTTGCCAACCTGCCCGAATTGCTCGGCCAGGTGCGCCGGATGGACGAGGACGCGATGCGCATCGCCGCCGACGAGATGATCCGCTGGGCTTCACCCACCACCCACTTCCGTCGCACCGCAACCGAGGATTTCGAATACCACGGCAAACGGATCGCAACAGGCGACAAGGTGATCCTGTGGTTCGTTTCGGCTAACCGCGATGCCGAGGCTTTCGGCAACCCTTACGAGATCGACCTCGCGCGATCGCCCAACCGCTTCGTGTCCTTCGGGCAGGGCGGGCCGCATGTGTGCCTGGGGATGTGGCTCGCCAAGCTCGAGGTGCGGATCGTGCTCGAGGAACTGGCGCGGCAGGTGGGCAGCATCGCGCAAGTGGCGGACCACAGCTATCTGCGCTCGAACTTCATCCTCGGGATCAAGCGGCTGCCGGTTCGGATGACAGCCCGATGATCGACGCGGCGGGGGGTGTGGCCATGCAGAATGTGCTTCGTGACGGAGAGCGGGTGCGGGTGCTGTTCGCCGACCAGCTGAACCTCGCTCGCGGCAAATACGTGCCGGCCCGGATGGCGCGGCAGGGTCACGTGCGCTTCTGCGTGGGCACTTACGCCCTGACCTATGCGCGCCAACTGGTCGATGCGCCGGGGGCAGGCGTGGCCACCGGCCTTCCCGACATGACCGCGCGCTTCGACGAGACCGGGATCAGGCCCGGTTGGGAAGCGGGCACCCGCATCGCCCTGGGCGACCTCTATCTCGAGGACGAATCCTTCGGCCTGTGCGGGCGATCCGCACTCAAGCGGGCGCTTGCCGGCTGGCAGGCGCGTGGCCTGAGGCCGATGATCGGGCTGGAGGGCGAAGCCTACATCTTCCAGCGCGGTGCCGACGGGGGCTGGATCCCCTACGACACCCCCGGCGCCTTCGTCTACGGCACCGGCCCCTTCACCGACCCTGCCGGGCTTGCCGACGAGATCTGGGCAATGGCCGAGCAGGTCGGGATTGAGATCGAGTCCCTCAACTCCGAGTTCGATTTCCCTCAATTCGAGCTGACCCTCGGCTACACCGACGCGCTCAAGGCCTGCGACGACTTCTTCCTGTTCCGCACCATGGCGCGCGAGCTGCTCTACCGGCGCGGCTACCTGCTGAACTTCATGCCCAAGCCGATCGCGGGCAAGGCGGGCACGGGCCTGCACATCAACATCAGCATGCAGAATGCCGACGGCACCAACGCCTTTGCCGGGGGCACCGCGCGCGGCGCGCTCTCCCCGCTGGTGAGCGGCTGCATCGCCGGGCTGGTCGAACACCACCGCGCGCTCGGCGCGATCCTGGCGCCGACCGTGAATTCCTACGCGCGCCTTCAGCCCGCCAGCCTCAGCGGGTGCTGGGCCAACTGGGGCCATGACCACCGCGGTGTGGCCGTGCGGGTCTCGGCCGAGACCGGCCCGGCCGCCCGGATCGAGCACCGCGTCGCCGATTGCGCCGCCTCGCCCTATGTGGCGGTCGCCGCCGCCCTTCAGGCCGCGCTTCTCGGCTTCGAGCACGGCTATCCCTTGCCGCCGGAGGAGAGCGGCGACGGGATCGAGCGGATCGATGCCAAGGTACGGGTCGCGGACACCTTGCCGGAATCGCTCGATGCGCTGGAGGCCGACCACCGGCTGCGCGCGGCGCTCGGGCCGCTGCTTGTCGACAATTTCCTCGCCATCAAGCGCGCCGAAATCGAGGAGCTGGCGGGCGCGAGCGACGCGCAGATTTTCGATTACTACGCGCCTTTCATCTGACCGCACAACGGGAGCAGCCGTGATGACCAAGCGTTTCGATGTCGGGGGCGTAGCCGTATCGGGCGATCACTTCATCGCTGGCAAGCGGGTCTCCTCACCGCACACCTTCGAGACGCGCTCGCCGCTCGACTGGTCGAATTTGCTGCTAGGGCACGTGGCACGCGGCGATGCGGCGACGGCGGACCACGCCGTGCGCGCCGCTGAGGACGCCTTCCCTGCCTGGGCCGCGCTCGGCCCGGAGGGACGCGCCCTCCACCTCCACCGCCTCGCCGACCTGATCGAGGCTCACAAGGACGCGATCGCGACAGTCGAATGCCTCGATATGGGGCTGCTCGAAGAAAGCCTGAGGCTGCGCCTCGTGCCGCGCGGGGCGCTCAATTTCCGCAGCTATGCGGACCTTGCGCTCGAACACGAGGAACGGGTGTGGTCCTCGAAGGGCACCGCCAACCGCGTGATCCGCATGCCCGCCGGTCCAGCGGTCATCATCACGCCGTGGAACGCCCCCTTCATGCTCTCGACCTGGAAATGCGCCCCGGCACTGGCGGCGGGCAACACCGTGATCCTCAAGCCCGCCGAATGGTCGCCGCTATCCGCCTCGCTGCTCGCCGACATGATCGAAGAAGCCAGGATTCCGCCGGGCGTGTTCAACATCGTACAGGGCCTCGGCAGCGAAGTGGGTGACGCGCTGGTGCGCCATCCGGGGGTGCGGCGAATCTCCTTTACCGGATCGGTCCCGACCGCGCGGATCATCGGGCGCGCGGCAGCCGACAACATTGTGCCCTTCACCGCTGAACTGGGCGGCAAGTCGTGCTTGCTGGTTTTCGCGGATGCCGACATCGAGGCCGCCGCCAAGAAGGCGGCCGGGCAATATGACGACAGCGGGCAGGTATGCATGGCCGGATCGCGCCTCATCGTCGAGGAGAGCGTGCGCGAGAAATTCCTGGCCCACTTTCACCGCTTCACCGATGCCCACGTGATGGGCGACAGCCGCGACCCTGCGACCACGATGGCGCCGATGATCCACCCGGACCACGTCGCGCGGGTCGAAGGCTTCATCGCCCGCGCGCGCGCCGCCGGGGACCACATCGTGCGCGGCGGCGATCGTCCGCGCGCAGACGGCCTGTGGATAGCACCGACCCTGATCGAACCCGCCAGCAACGACTCCGAAGTGGTGCAGAGCGAGATTTTCGGGCCGGTTCTTACCTTCCAGACCTTTGCCGACGAGGCCGAGGGCATCGCGCTCGCCAATTCGACCGCATATGGCCTTTCCGGCATCGTCTACACCGGGAGCGCCGAACGCGCAGAGCGGGTCGGACGAGCCGTGCGGGCGGGCACGGTGTGGGTCAACACCTTCCTCGTGCGCGATCTGACGGCGCCGTTCGGCGGGATCGGGATCAGCGGTCTGGGCCGCGAAGGCGGGCATTTCGCGCTCGAATTCCATGCAGACCTCAAGACCCTGCAAATCCTCGAAGGATCGACCGCTTGAGCCGCAGGCTGTCGATCATCCTTGCCGGGCTGATGCTCGTGCTTGTCGTCGGGGTCGGCGTGCAACGCTATCTCGACAATGCCGCGGTGGATCGGCGCGCTGCATTCCCCGAAGCCCGCTTCACCGGAGAAACCGCCCCCGACTGGCCGACCTATGGCGGACAGCCGGGCGGCACGCAGTACAGCTCGCTCGACCAGATCAACCTCAAGACCATCGCCGATCTCCAGCCCGCCTGGACCTTCCGCACCGGTGACCTGTCCGACGGCAGCGATGGCGGGGACATGACCAATTACCAGGTCACGCCGATCCTTGCCGAGGACAAGCTGCTGCTGTGCACGCCCTACAACAACATCATCGCGCTCAACCCGGCGACGGGCGAGCAGCTCTGGCGCTTCGATTTCGGCAAGCCCCGGACCGAGACGATGTATGGCTACCACAATTGCCGGGGCGTCGCCCATTGGGCCTCCTCGCGGGCCGAGGACAAAGGCACGGCCTGCGCCGCGCGTGTGCTGATGGGCACCGACAACGGCTTCATCGTTGCCGTGGACGCTGCGGACGGGAAGCCCTGCGGCGATTTTGGCAAGGGCGGCCGGATCGACCTCAATGCCCTCGATTACCGGGGCGAGGGCAACATTGCCATGACCTCGCCCCCGGCGATCTACCGGGACGTGGTGATCGTCGGGGGAACGGTGATCGACAACCGCTACGCGGATTCGCTTGACGGGATCGTGCGCGGGTTCGACATCCGCACCGGCAGGGAGCTGTGGAGCTGGAACCCGATCCCCGCCGCGATCAGCGACAAGGTCGGGGGCGCCAATGCGTGGGCGCCGCTGTCGATCGACCATGCGGCGGGCGTCGTCTTCCTGCCGACCGGCAGCCCCAGCTACGACACGCTCGGCATCAATCGCATCGACGCGATCCCCGATGGCAACGCCATCGTCGCGCTTGACGCACTGACGGGCGAGAAACGCTGGTCGTTCCAGACAGTGCACCACGACCTGTGGGACTATGATCTGCCTTCGATGCCGACGCTGGTAACGCTGCACCGCGAGGGCAAGGCGATCCCTGCTGTGATTCAGGCAACCAAGACCGGCTTTATCTTCACGCTCGACCGGCGCACCGGCAAGCCGATCCACCCGGTCGAGGAACGGCCGGTCCCGGCATCCGACGTGCCGGGCGAGAAAGCCTCGCCCACCCAGCCCTTCCCCGTCCGGCCCGAACCCTTCACCTCCCAGACGATCAAGGCCGATGATGCCGCCGCTGGCGATGACCTGTGCCGGGACCGGATCGCCGCATACCGCAACGAAGGGATCTTCACCCCGCCGAGCATCACGGGATCGATCCTCCACCCGAGCTTCCTCGGCGGATCGAACTGGGGCGGCATCGCCTACGACCAGCGCAGCGGCGTGGCGGTGGTCAATTCCTCCAACCTCGTATCCCGCGTGACACTGATGCCGCGCGATGCCTTCGATCCCGCGAAGCACAAGAGGCCCGGCGTTTCGACCTACGAGATGCGCGGATCGCCCTACGTGATGCTGCGCGAGGCGCTGTTCTCGCGGATCGGCACGCCGTGCAACCCTCCCCCCTGGGGCGCGCTCACCGCGATCGACATGAACAGCGGTGCAATCGTGTGGCAGCGGCCCTTCGGCAAGGTCGAATTCGCAAAGGGGGTGAAGTCCCCGGAAAGCTGGGGCGCCCCCAACCAAGGCGGGCCGATCATCACCGCAGGCGGTCTGATCTTCATCGGCGCCAGTCTCGACAGCCGCCTGCGCGCCTTCGACCTTGCCACCGGCGAGGAGGTGTGGAGCGCGCCGACGCCCGCCCCGGCCACCGCCACGCCGATGACCTACATGGCAGGTGGGCGACAGTTCGTCGTTGTCGCTGCGGGGGGGCACGGGGCGTTCGGCACGCGGCTGTCGGATGCGATCGTCGCCTTCGCTCTGTCCTAGGATACCGTCTTGGCCATGCACATCGGCGCTGGCGCAAAAGCAGCGACAGGACCATCGCAGCCGATGGACCGGTTGACTTCAGGCTAGCTGGCCGGTGTCTGAAAGGGCCAAGACCGCCTTCAAAGTCGGCCTAGCTGCCATCAGCACGACGATAGACCAGCTCACCGCCGATATAGGTCGCGAGAACCGTGGCAGCGTGGATCTGGGTTGGGGGAATGGCGAAGATGTCGCGATCAAGCACGATCATATCGGCCGACTTCCCGACTTCGAGCGAGCCCGTCAGGTTGTCGATTCCGAGCTGGCGCGCGCTGTCGAGCGTCATCACCCGAAGGGCATCTTCCAACGGGATGCGCTGTCCGGACTCCAATGGCTCGGAGTTGCCTCCCGGCGCTTGGCGGGTCACCATCGTCTCGAGAGCGGTCATGGGTGCCGGAGGGACTACCGGCCAATCGGACCCGATCACTGTCAGCACCCCTGCTCGCATGGTGCTGCCGATCGCGTAATAGTCCTTCATCTTTTCTGGCCCGACCTGCGCCGCGATGTCGCCGACCACCGGGCCGGGGTACCAGATCACGGGCGAGAACTCGATCGTCGCGCCCACCTTGCGGGCCAGCACAATGTCCTCGGGGACGATGAAACTGGTGTGCCCGACACTGTGCCCGAGCCCGGAAGGCCCGTTGGCGGCCCGCGCTGCGGCGATGGCGTTAAGGCCCTGGCGCACCGCACCATCGCCGGCGGCGTGGAATTTCACCGCGAGGCCCTGCCGGTCGAATGCGGCAACCTGCGCGTTCAGCACCGAGTCGGGCTGCACCAGCAGAATGCCCTTGTCCGGTGCGCCCGGGTGGACATAACCGCGCCCCGTATAAGGCTCCAGCATCGCCGCAGTGCGCGCAGCGGTCGGGACACCGTCAAGGAAGATCTTGACGCAGTCTGGGCGGACGTTGAGGCGGGCATAGAGGTTGCGCCGCGCGATCGCATCTTCGTCCAGAGACCAGATGCAGGTGCGCACATATTGCTTCATCGCCCCGCGGTCGGCGAGCGAGGCATAGGCCTGCAGCTGATCGTAGGTGGTGGAGGCATCGACGAAGCCGATGATCCCTTCCTTGAGGAGCTGCGCAGCGCCCCATTCCACCGCGTCCTCGATCACCGCCTTGTCGGGTTTGGGGATGATCGCGGTGACGAGCCGCATGCCGCTTTCATGGAGCACGCCGGTCGGCCGGCCGGCCGCATCGCGCTCGATCACGCCGTTTGCCGGATCGGGGCTTGCGTCGGTCACCCCGGCAAGGCGCAAGGCGAGGCTGTTGGCCCAGCCGGTGTGGCCGCTGAAATCGGCGATGAACACCGGATTGTTGGGGGCAACCGCATCGAGATAGGCACGGTCGGGATAGGGCACGCCAAGCTGGTCTGCCTGATAGGCCTTGGCAAGCACCCATTCCCCCGGCCGCTTGGCCGCGACACATCCGGCCACGGCCTGCTGCACCGCCGCAAGATCGGGGGGAAAGGGGATGTGGCAGTAATTGCGGTCCATGCCCGACAGGCCCGGGTGAATATGCATGTCGAACAGGCCGGGGAGCACCGTGCGCCCCTCGAATTCGACGGTTCTGGTATCGACCGTGCGGTGTGCCTCGACGTCAGCAGCGGTGCCGATGGCGACAATGATGCCGTCATGCACCGCCATGTGCGTCGCCCAGCCTTCCGTTGTTCGGAACCGGGCATTGGCGTAGATCGTGTGGGCGGCAAGCGGCGGGCTGCGTTCCCCGGCGGCCTCGAACTGCGCATGCGCGGGCAGCATCACCGCCAGCGCCGCAAGAGCCGCGCCGAGGCGCAGGGGGTGCAGGTTTCGCATGGAGGCCTCCCTTCGAATGCTTGTGGAGGATAGGCCCGCGCCGGCCCGCAAGCCAACCGGGCCGCCAGATTGTCCGGTTCTGGCAAGCAGCAGGCGGCGCGCCTCGACCGGCATGGCCCGTTCGATGGCGTGGCATCAGAAAATTCGATTTGTCGCCCCGCCCCTTCGCCCGCAGGTTTGGAACGTCGCCGCTACAAGGCGGCGTGGTGCCGTGCGGAGAGCGAGATGGGATACAGGATCGGCTTCGATGTGGGGGGAACCTTCACCGACTTCGTGATGGTGGACGAGGTCGCGGGCCGGACCCACTTCTTCAAGCTGCCATCGACCCCGGCCGACCCATCCATCGCAATCGCGGACGGAGTGGCAAAGCTGGTCGCAATCCACGGGATCGACCCGAGCGACATCGTCCATCTCGGCCACGGCACTACTGTCGCCACCAACCTCGTGATCGAGCGCAAGGGATCGAAGACCGGCCTGATCACGACCCGCGGCTTTCGCGACGTGCTTGAGATAGGTCGGCAGATCCGCCCGCATCTGTACGATTACGCGATCCGTCGCCCGCCGCCGCTCGTGCCGCGCCACCTGCGCTTCGAAGTCACCGAAAGGGTGCTGTCGGACGGCACGGTGCGCCACCCCCTTGCGATAGCCGAGGTCGAAGAGGCAGCCCGCGCGATGGCCGAGGCCGGGGTGGAGGCGGTGGTGATCTGCTTCCTCCACAGCTACCGCCGCCCCGATCATGAGCGCGCCGCGCGGTCGATCGTCGAACGGATCATGCCAGGTGCCTATGTCAGCCTGTCCAGCGACGTGCTGCCTGAGTTCCGCGAATTCGAGCGCATGTCCACCACCGCCCTCAACGCCTATGTCGGCCCCCGGATGGGCCGCTATCTCGAACGGCTGGGCGAACGCATCACGGCACAGGGAATCGATTGCGGCTTCGACACGATCCATTCGAACGGCGGGATGATGTCGCCCGAGACTGTGCGCGAAATTCCGGTGCGCACCTGCCTGTCCGGCCCCGCCGCCGGCGTGATCGGCGGGGCTCGGCTGGGGAGCGCGATCGGCTTTCCCAACATCGTGACCTTCGATGTCGGCGGCACCTCGACCGACGTGTCGGTGATCGTGGGCGGCAGCCCCAGTTTTGCGGCGGATCGCGAGGTCGCCGATTATCCGGTTCGTATCCCGATGGTGGACATCCACGTCATCGGCGCAGGCGGCGGCAGCATCGCGCGCATAGACGATGCCGGGGCACTCAAGGTCGGCCCGCAAAGCGCCGGTGCGGATCCCGGCCCGGTCGCCTATGGGATGGGCGGCACGGAGCCGACCATCACCGATGCCAACATCGTGCTCGGTCGGCTCGATCCGGTGGCGCTGCTCGACGGGCGCCTGCCGGTCGATCTCGCCGCCGCGCGCGTAGCGATCGGCACCAAGATCGCCGCGCCGCTCGGCTTGTCAGTTGAGGAGGCAGCGCACGGCATCATCCGCATCGCCTGCGCGAACATGAACCGCGCGATCCAGCGCGTCTCAACCGAGAAAGGCCACGACGTGCGCAACTTCGCGCTGATGGCCTTCGGCGGCGCGGGGCCGCTTCACGCCGGCGACCTCGCCGACGAAAGCGGCATCGACACGGTGATCATCCCGATCGAGCCGGGCACCCTGTGTGCGCGTGGCATCCTTCTGTCTGACATCACCCGCGATTACGTGCGCAGTACGTTGGCGCTGGTCGACGAGCAGTCGTGGGAACGGGCCCGCGAGGCAATCGCCGCGATGAGCGAGGAGGCCTGGGAATGGCTCGAGCGCGAAGGAGTCACCGCCGACCGGCGCGAACTGCGCGTGGCGATCGACGGGCGCTATGACGGACAGAACTATGAGGTCATCATCCCGATCAAAGACATCTCGGCGGTGACGGCCGGGGAATACCGCGATCTTTTCGAGGGCGCTCATGCGCAGGAATACGGCTACCGGATCGAGAACCGCGGGATCGAAATCGTCAACTGCCGGGTTCAGGCGATCGGTCGGCTGCCGCGCGCCGCGACCGGCTATTCCGGGGCCGAGGGCGATCCTGCGCCGCACGCACACCGACAGGTTTGGTTCGACAGGTCGACCGGCTGGGTCGACACACCCATCTACCGCCGCGCGGGCCTTGCGGCGGGCATTGCACTGGCGGGCCCTGCCATCATCGAGGAAATGAGTTCGACCACCGTCCTCCATCCTGACCAGACCCTGCGGGTGGATGCGACCGGCAACCTCATCCTGACGCGCCACCAGAGCGGCGCGCAACAAGGGGAAAGCGCATGACCAGTCCCGACCCCTCCCCCGTCCGGATCGCCGATCCGGTGGCGATGGAGATCTTCTCCAACCGGCTCCTGACCATCACCGAGGAGATGGGCAACACCCTGATCCGCGCGTCCTTTTCGCCCAACATCAAGGAGCGCAAGGATTGCTCGGTGGCGCTGTTCGACCACCGCGGGAGGCTGATCTCGCAGGCTTCGCATATTCCGATGCACCTCGGTTCACTGTCGGGGGGCGTGGCGACCGTGCTGAAGCATCATGCGATCGAGGACCTCAGCGAAGGCGATGTCTTCATGTGCAACGACGCCTATCTCGCCGGCGGGACCCATGCGCCCGACATCACCATCGTCACGCCGATCTTCTGCGACGGCCAGTGCGCCTTCTTCGCCGCGAATATCGCCCACCATTCCGATGTCGGCGGATCCACGCCCGGATCGGTCAGCCCGACCGCGAAGACCGTCTTTGACGAGGGGCTGCGTATCCCCTTGGTCAAGGTGGTGCGTGGCGGGGTGCTCGATGACGACCTCCTCGCGATGGTCATCCACAACAGCCGCGAGCCCGAGGATCGCCTCGCCGATCTCAAGGTCCAGATCTCGGCCAACGAGCGCGGGCGGCGGCTGATGCTGAACCTTGCCGCCCAGGTCGGCCTTGCCTCGCTGCGCAAGTCGATCGACGATATCCTGCTCTACACCGAAATGCGCCTGCGGCGGCTCATCGCCGCGCTGCCCAATGGCGAGGCCAGCTTCCGGACTTATCTTGATGACGACGGCTTCGGCGGTGACCCGGTGCCAATCGTGGCAACGGTGCGGATCGAAGGCGAGAACCTGACAATCGACTTCACTGGCACGGGCGCCCAGGCGCGCGGCGGCTACAACATGCCCCATAGCGCGATGTGGGCCTGCGTACTGTATTCGGTGAAGGCGATGCTCGATCCCGATCTGATCGCCAACCAAGGGATGGTGAGCGCCATCAACTTCAACGCGCCCAAGGGAACCATCGTAAATCCCGAATTCCCGGGCGCGATCGGGATGCGGTCCTGCACCGCTCAGCCGATCTGCGGCGCGATCATCGGTGCCTTCTACGCGATGTTGCCGCCCGAACGCCTGCTCGCCCCCTGCAACGACGCGATGCCGGCGCTGGTGATGTCGGGCAGGTCGCGCAAGCGGCCCGGAACCTATGTCTATGTCGAAACGATCGGCGGCGGTGTCGGCGCACGGCACGACGACGACGGGGCGGAAGCGACCCACGTCCACATCACCAATTCCTCCAATCTGCCCGCCGAGGCACTCGAGAACGAATATCCGCTGCTGGTCCGCGAATATGCGCTGGTCACGGACAGCGGCGGGGCAGGACGGTATCGCGGGGGACTGGGCATCGCGCGCGAAATCGAGGCGCTCGACGACGAGACCTTCTGCTACGCCTCCAGTGAGCGCACCACCATAGCCGCTCCCGGCATCGGCGGAGGCGGGGCGGGCAGCCTTGCGAGAGTGATCCGCAACTATCGCCAGAACGGCGAAGCAGTCATCCCGGCCAACCAGCCGGGCGTGCCGATCCGGGCGGGGGAGACGATCCGCATCGAAACGCCGGGCGCGGGCGGGTTCGGCGCACCTGCCGAACGGTCACTGGCCCTGCTGGCCGAAGACCTGCGCAGCGGCAAGTTCACTCGGGACCGGCTCTGTGCCTCCTACGGCGAAGCGATGGTCCTTCGCGCCGAGGAATGGCTGGCGAGCGCAAGCGCCTGAAGGTCAGCCGACAGGCGCTGCGCCGGCCTGCTGGCGCCGCAGCGCCGCCTCGACGATCTCGGTCGCGCCGGTGACATCGGGGTAACACAGATCAGGTTCGCGCGCGAGCCGGGTGAGGAACGCCCGCTCGGCCTCAAGCCACTGGCCGCTGCCCTCCAAGGTCCGATCGAGGTCCGCCCGCGGGATCACTACCACCCCGTTGGCGTCGGCGAGGATCGCGTCGCCGGGACAGACTGCAGCGCCGCCGCAATGCACGGGCACGTTCATCTCCCCGCCCATGCCGCGGTACTTGGTGGTCACGGGGCTTATGTGTCGCGACCAGATCGGCAGGCCCACTTCGACCGCATCTGCAATGTCGTTAGCCGATCCATCGACTATGACAGCTGCCAGCCCCAGCCTGGCGGCGGCACGGATGGTCGCCCCGCCCCAGTTGGTGGTGTACTGATCTTGCCCGCGGTCGATGACGAGAATGTCGTCCTTGCGCGCGAACTTGAGGATGTAGTGGGCCATGACCGAATCCGGCACAGTCACGCGCACGGTGATCGCGGTGCCTGCCGCCGTGGCGCCGGCCACGCGCGGGTGAATGCCGGTGTCCATGAATCCGGATTCGAGGAAATGCCCGACCGTGCCGGTGTCAAGCTCGCGCAGCGCGGCAAGCTGGTGTGCGCCGATCTGCTCCGGCATCGGATTGATGACATAGTGGTTCGGTTGCGGCAGCATGCTCATTGGGGGTCCCCTCCAGCCTGGACAGGCCCGAGGATTGCGTTTCCGGCGATGCACCCGCAAACAAAAGTTTCTTATGGGCGCAAATCCCATTCCTGTATCGACCGGGCCCGCCGCCCTGGAGGGACGAGCGCATGAACATCCGGTTTCTTGAGACCTTCCTGTGGCTGACAAGGCTGCGCAATTTTCGCGAGACGGCCGAGAAGCTCAATACCACCCAGCCCAACATCAGTTCGCGCATATCATCGCTCGAAGATCAGTTGCGCACCCGCCTCTACGTGCGCGGCGCCCGGCAGTTCGAGCTGACAATGGCGGGGCGCAAGCTGGTCGAATATGCCGAACAGATCGTGGCCCTTGCCGAAGAGATGAAAACAACCCTCGCGGCCGAGGGCGCCGAGGATCCCGTCTTCCAGGTCGGGATCATCGAACTGGTGACCATGTCATGGCTGCCGCAATTCGTGAAGCTGCTGGAATCCGCCGATATCACCATCGAGATCAACATCGTCACCGATACCTCTGGCAATCTCACCGAGATGATCCGGCGCGAGGAGCTTGACCTTGCTTTCGTGTGGGGGCCGGCCAACGAACCCAATGTCCAGAACAGCTATATCTGCAACTATGCGATGGAATGGCTGGGGGCGCCCAAGTATGCCGCCGAGGGCGAGCAGTTCGATGTGGTCGAGCTCGCCAAGCTGCCGGTGATCCCGCAGCGCAAGGGCTCTTCGAGCGATCTGACGGTGAATGAATATTTCGGGGCCTTCGGGATCAGGAACACCGGCGGGCGGCAACGCCGGGTGTCGCTGTCCTCCTATTCCATCGCCACCGCAATCGAGCTGGTGCGCTCGGGGCTCGGCGTGATGGCGATGGCACCGCTGATGCTGCGCGAGGAAATCGCCGCGGGCGACGTGTTGGTGCTGCCTGTGCGCCAGAAGCTTGCCCCCTGCGATCTGACCGCGATTTATCGCGGCGGCGAGCACAACCGGGCCTACGACATGCTCGTCCAGGCTGCGCGAACGGCAGCGCGCGAATATGCAGAAACCGTGGGACCCGACCATTTCTGGGTCTAGCTCGGCTCAAACTGAGTTTATCGGCGCCAATCGGAATATCAGATTGGCTGGCGCCGCGGTTCTCTGATTACCTCCCCCACGATACAGCTCCGGGCAAAACCTGTCCGGTGTGCGACGATCAACGCAATCGGGGGTGGATCATGTTTGGCTGCAAAACGCATATCGAAGGCGCCGGAATCACGGTCCGCCGCTTTGCCATGTTCCACGGCGCACTGCTCGCGGGCGCAATGACTGTATGGAGCGCGCCAGCGCTCGCGCAATCCGCCGCGCCTGAAACCCTGCCGGAGGACGCCGCGGCCGACGAGACCGAGCGCAGCGGCGTCATCATGGTCACCGCCCGGAGGCGCGAGGAAAACCTCATCGAGGTCCCCATCTCGATCACGACTTTCTCGGCGGATCGGCTCGAGAATCTCACGGCCAACAGCCTCGCCGACATCGGCAATTTCGTGCCCAACCTGTTCTACACCGACCGCTCGACCCTGCAGACCGACATCACCATCCGCGGGATCGGCGGCGACGCCCGCAATATCGGGATCGAAAGCGGCGTGGGCCTTTATGTCGACGGGGTCTATGCCGGGCGCACGGCGGCCTACAACATGGACCTTGCCGACATCGCCCAAATCGAGGTGCTGCGCGGGCCGCAGGGCACCACCTTCGGCAAGAACACCACCGGCGGTGCAATCAACATCACCACCAAGCGTCCGACCCAGGACTTCGAGGCGCAGGCAGTGGCGAGCTACGGCAACTACGATGCCGTCCGCTTCGTCGGCAGCGTCAGCGGCGGGCTGACCGAAGGCGTGAGCGCCAAGGTCCGCGTGGCGACGCTTGACCGCGATGGCTACCTGTTCAACCAGTTCGACGGCCGCCGGCTGCAGGACGAAAAGCGCCGTGCGGTGCTCGGCCAGCTTCGCTTCGAGCCTTCGCCCGATTGGGACATCCTGCTCAGCGTCGACTACACCGAGGACGATCGCAATGTGGTGCAGAACCAGTTGGGTTCCCCGGCCGCATTCGGGGCCGGGTTCTTCAACCGCAACCGCTTCATCGTCAACACCGACCAGCCCAACACCGCCACGCGCGAGATGCTGGGGGTGTCGCTGATCGCCAAGTACGAATTTCCCGATGGCGGCCCGATCCTGACCTCGATCACCGGCTATCGCGATACCGAAATCACCGTCTTCAGCGATATCGACCAGACCCCCAACCGGGTGTTCGATTCCGGCCCCTTCACCGACAATTCGACCATGTATTCGCAGGAGCTCCAGCTCGCCTCGAGCGGGACGAGCACGATCGAATACCTCGTCGGCCTCTATTTATATCGCCAGGACGCGGAAGCCTCACGCGCGATCCGATCGCGCGGAAACCCGCTGTTCAACACCAGCGGGCCCGTGGATACCATTTCCTATGCAGGTTTCGCCAATCTCACCTGGAACGTGTCGGATGCCTTCTCGCTGACCGGCGGTTTCCGGCTGACCTACGAGAAGAAGGAAGGCAGCTACCGTCAGGGCAGCCCCAACCCGTCCTTCAACAAGAACTTCCCCAACCTCGAGATCTCCGTCACTGAGCCGGCGTGGAACCTCGCGGCGAACTACATGGTGGGCGAAAACGCGTCGATCTATGCAACCGTAAGCCGCGGCTTCAAGTCGGGCGGTTTCAACGTCGACCCGCTGGCAACACCCGTCCCGCTGACCGAGGCCGAGATCACCTTTCAGCCGGAATTCGTAACCTCCTACGAGGCCGGGTGGAAGGCGGGCCTGCTGAACGGCCGGCTGCAACTGGGGGCGGCGGTGTTCTACTCCGACTTCTCCAACCGCCAAGTGCCGCAGTTCGAGACGGTGGGCGGCGTTCCGACCGTGATCGTCCGCAACGCCGGCACCTCCGAGGTATGGGGCTTCGAGCTTGAGGCGACCGCCCGCGTCTCATCGCAGTTCAGCGTCTACGGCGGCCTCGGCTATCTCGATGGTGAATACACGAGCTTCCCCCGGGCGACCTCGGGCGGGGCAAACTTCACGGGCAACACAACCGAACGCACTCCCGATCTCACGATCAACCTCGGTGCCGAAGTCAACGTGCCGCTGAGCCCATCGACGAATTTCGTGTTCTCGCCGCAGTTTGCTTATGTCGGCGAAACCTTCCTGCAGGCCGACAACCTGCCCTTCAACGTCGAGGACGGCTACGCGATCGTCAACATGCGGGCCGGGGTCGCGTTCGACAACGACCGCTTTGGCCTGTACTTCTGGGGCAAGAACCTCACGGATACCGAATACAAGGTCTTCGCCCGACAATTCGCCGGGAGCGATCAGGTGCTGTTCGGCGAGCCGCGGACCTATGGGGTCGAGTTGCGCATGAACTTCTGACTGGCCATTGCTGCCGGGCGGTCTGACAAGGAAGATTGAGTGGACGAGGCAGCCGCTGAAAGAGTGTGGGGCGTAAAGGACAATGCGGGCCGGTGGTATCCCGGCTATGTCGTTGCGATCCTGACGGTCGCCATGGCGTTCTCGCTGATCGACCGATTCACGCTTTCGCTGCTGTTCGAGCCCATAAAGGCCGACCTAGGGCTCGGCGACACCGAGCTGGGGCTGCTTCACGGGGTGGCCTTCGGCCTGTTCTACGCCTTCTTCGGCATTCCGCTCGCCCGGCTGGTGGACCTGTGGTCGCGCCGGGGAGTGATCTTGTGGGGCATCGCGGTGTGGAGCCTTGCCACCGCCGCCTGCGGCCTCGCCCGCACCTATCCAGCGCTGATGGCTGCGCGGATCGGGGTCGGGGTGGGTGAGGCCGGCCTTGCTCCGGCGGGCTATTCTCTGCTCAGCGACCTCATCCCGCCAAGCTGGCGCGGCACCGCGATCAGCATTTTCCAGAGCGGCTCGCTGTTCGGCGCCGGGGCAGCGCTGCTGGGCGGCGGGCTGGTCTACGAAGCAATGATCGCGGTCGGACCGCAAACATTCCCGCTGATCGGGGCGCTGGCGCCGTGGCAGTTGACCTTCATAGCCTTGGCGCTGCCCGGTCTGCCGATCCTTGCTCTGATTGCGCTGGTGCGCGAACCGGCGCGCGGCGGGCAACCTGCGGGGTTGGTCCCTGCTTCGAACGAAAACGATGCCGGCGGGCTGTGGGGCTATCTCAAGGCCAATGCGGCGCTTTCAGTTAGCCTGTTCCTCGTCGGCGGGGGTCTGGTTGCCGTGAGCTATACGGTGCTGTCCTGGGGGCCGAGCCTGCTTATCCGCACCTATGGCTGGTTACCGCTCGAGACCGGGGTGTGGCTGGGGATCCTGACCTTGGCGGCGGCACCGCTCGGCGTGATCGTCGGCGGACTCCTGGTGGATCGAATTCGTGGGAACGACGCCGTGCCTCATTCGCGGGTGCTGGCGCTGGCTGCCCTGCTGACCGCTCCGGCGACACTTGCGATCGCCATCTCGAACGAAGCCCTGATCGTCTTCGGCTTATTCGCCGTAACGCAGTTTACCACGGGGCTCGCCATCGGGGTTGGCCCGGCCGCCACCCAACAGATCGCCGACACCAATCTGCGCGGTCGGCTCTCGGCCGTGTACGTTTTCGCGGTCAACCTGCTGGGCCTCGGGATCGGGCCAGTCGCCGTCGGGATCCTGAGCGACAACGTCTTTGCCGGTCGCTTCGCGCTGCAGAACGCGATGGCGACCTTCATGTTCGCGATGGCCGTGCTGGCACTGGCGGCTGCGTACATTTTTCGCACCGCGGCCTCGCGGCGGGCGGCAGCTGCGACGAACCCCACGGCCTGACCCCATACCAGCGAAACGCGGCCCTTACGTTCGCAATTGTCCGCTTCTGATAAGCGATCCCTCCCAAAGCGGGCATAGTATCCTGTCAGGGAGGATCCGGTATGACGAAAAGGCAGTTGCAGGCGATCGCGGGGGCACTGGCGGCTGCGGCATTGGCCGGTACGGGCGGATCCGCCCCGGCCTTGGCCCAGACCGATGCCGACCCTGCCGACACCGTCCTCACCGGCGGCCGGATCAAGACGCCCGATGGCTGGGCCGAGGCGATGGCGATCCGCGGCGGCGTGATTGTCGCAATCGGCAGCGACGAGGAACTCGCACCCGCAGCCGCGACCGCGCGCGAGCGGATCGCGCTTGGCGGCGCGGCGGTGTTCCCCGGGCTTTACGACATGCACGTGCATCCGGTCTTCGCCGGGCTCGAACAAATGGGCTGCATGTTCCCCTATGGCGCCCCGCCGGCGGCGATCGAAGCGCGGGTGCGTGAATGCGTCGCCGCCGCCAAGCCGGGCGAGTGGATCATCGGCGGCAACTGGGTCGCGGCCGTGTTCGGCGAGGGCGAACAGACCCGCCAGTGGCTCGACCGCATCGCCCCGGATAACCCGGTGATGCTCGAAGACGAATCCCACCACAGCCTGTGGGTCAACACCAAAGCGCTCGAACTCGCCGGGCTGACCCGCGACACGCCCGATCCGGTCGGCGGGATCATCGAGCGCGAGGCGAACGGCACGCCCAACGGGCTCCTTCGCGAAACCGCGGTCGAGGCGATCGGCAAGGTTGCCCCCCAACCCACCAGCCAGCAGCGCCGCGAGGCGCTCGCCTGGGCCTCGAAAGAGATGCTCTCCTACGGCATCACCTCCTACATGATCGCCAGCATCCGCAGCGAGGAGATCGCCGATATCGCCGCGTTGTCGGGCAGCGGCGCGATCAAGCAGCGGGTGCGCGGCTGCATGGTGTGGACGCCCGAAACCGCCAGCGCCCCGGAAAACGGGCTCGATCTGATCGCGCGCCGCAACCATTACCGCACGGCCCGCTTCCAGCCCGATTGCGTCAAGATCTTTCTCGACGGCGTGCCGACCGAAAGCAAGACCGCCGCGATGCTCGAACCCTATCTCCATGCCGGAGCGGGCGGGCCGCATGAACATGGCACGCTGATGGTCCCGCAGGAAGAACTCAACCGCATGGTCGCCGCCTTCGACCGGCAGGGCCTGCACATCAAGTTCCACGCCGCCGGCGATGGCGCGGTCCGGGCCGGGGTCGATGCGGTCGCCCATGCCCGCAAGGTGAACGGCAATGGCGGCCCGTTCCATCATGTCGGGCACACCACCTTCGCCGCCGCCACCGACTTCGGGCGGGCCGCCGCCTTGGATCTCGCGATCGAGTTCTCGCCCTATATCTGGTATCCGACGCCGATCGCCTCGGTGGACATCGCCAAGGTCGTCGGCCCCGAACGCATGGAGCGCTGGGTGCCGATCCGCGACGCGGTTGAAAGCGGGGTGCTGGTGGTGGCCGGGTCGGATTGGTCGGTGGTGCCTTCAGTCAACCCCTTTCTCGCGATCGAGACGATGGTCACCCGGCAAATCCCCGGCGGCAGTGCGGAGACGCTCGGGCTCGGACAGGCGGTCACGATTGACAAGGCGCTCGATATCTTCACCGCCAACGGCGCGCGGATCATGGGCCTGCGCGACAGGACCGGGACGCTTGAGATCGGCATGGCGGCGGATTTCTTCGTCAGCCGCGACAACCTGCTCGAAATGCCGGTGACGCAGATCCACCAGCTGAAGGTCGAGGAGACCTGGATCGAGGGCGAAAAGGTCTATGATCGAGGAGATCAATAGCATGGCGATGACCGGGTTCTATTCGGCCGAGAAGACCTTTTGGCATTCGGTCGGGGTCACGGCGCTGTTCTTCCCGCTCTCCGACTGGGTGCAGCCGCCCAACAACGGCGGGGGCGCGGATACGGCGGATTCGAAGCGGCGGCTGCTCAATCTCGTCGACGCCTCGGGACTGGGGCGCCAGCTTTACCGTCCGGAATGCGATCCCGTGACGATTGAGGACCTGCTGCGCGTCCACCCGGAAAGCTACATCACCGCCTTCAAGGAGGCGAGCGACCGCGGCGGCGGGGATCTGGGCATGCTCGCCCCGTTCAGCCAAGGCGGGTTCGAGATCGCGCAGCTCTCTGCCGGTCTTGCCAAGCGCGCCATCGCCGACGTGATGGAAGGCACGGTGCGCAACGCCTATGCCCTGTGCCGCCCAGCCGGCCACCACTGCCTCGCCGACACCCCGATGGGCTTCTGCCTTCTCGCCAACATCCCCATCGCGATCGATGCGGCCAAGGCGCGTTTCGGGGTGGAACGCGTCGCGGTGGTCGATTGGGACGTCCACCACGGCAACGGCACCCAATCGATATACTACGACCGCAGTGATGTGCTGACGATCTCGGTCCATCAGGACCGCTGCTTTCCCCCCGGCTATTCGGGCACGGACGAGCGCGGGGCGGGCGCGGGAGAAGGGTTCAACATCAACCTCCCCCTGCCCGCCGGCAGCGGCCACGCGACCTATGTCCAGCTGTTCCGCGACGTGGTGGTCCCGGCACTGGAACGATACCGGCCCGATCTCATCATCATCGCCAGTGGGCTCGACGCCAACGGCCTCGATCCGCTCGCGCGCCAAATGCTGACCAGCGAGAGCTACCGCACGCTCACCGCGATAATGGTCGAAGCCGCAGACCGGCTGTGCGATGGACGCCTCGTGGCAGTTCACGAAGGGGGCTATTCGGAAGCCTACGTACCGTTCTGCGGGCTCGCGGTGATCGAGGCGCTGTCGGGCATCCGCACGCCGGTCGAGGACCCAGAGCTCGATTTCCTCACAGCGCAGCAGCCGGGCGACGAGGTCGAACGATTTCTGGCGGGCTGGGTCGACCAGCTGGCGCGCGAATTTGCGCCCCAAGGCCGATGACCCCCTCGCAGCGCACGGCGGCGGTGCGCGTCCGGACACAGCAGAGCCTCGGCCCAAGCCTGATCTGACTCTGCACCGGCCTGATGGTCGAGCTCGGTGTATCTGAGGACCGGATAGGTCAAGGCTTGCGCGTAGCGGCAATCGATCTGTCGCGCTGCAACTCGTCAGACGGTCCCCGGCATATTCACCACTGGTTCTGCCGGATTTTCGTGATCCAACCTGCAGGCTGCGTTTCGTATAGTGATACCTTCAGGCCAAGCAACGGTCGCAGCCAGTTTACCCGACGGGCGATCTCGTAGGTCAGCCCGCAGCCGAACACGGTCGTCAGCAGGGTCACGCCAAACGCAAGTTCCGACTGCGCTCCGACCTGCTTGAGCCAGAATCCAGCCGCGATGATGATCGTCTGGTGCGCGATGTAATAGGGAAAGATCGCCTCAGTCAGATAGCGCCGGACCGGGCCATCGTGGTGAAGCCGCGTCTGGGCAAAGCCTAGCAGCCCAAGAATCGCGCTCCACGCCAGCACGGCACGGGCCAGCGAGCGGGCAGTTTCCCACATCGGTATCCCGTCGCTCAACCCATGCCCTGCGAACATCGCGGCGCAGGCGAAAGCGGCAATGCCGCCCAGTGCGCGCCAGTGTGCGAGGATCGTCCCCCAAGCGGTGGCCGAGCGCGCCAAGGCCACGCCGAAGAAAAAGGCAAACCCGTAAATTGCATGGGCATAGGGATCATCCAGTAGCGCGTGGGTCTCGCCGAACACCGGGAGCAGCACCAGCCGGGCGAGCGCGAGCCATATGATCGGCAGCATTACCAGCCGCCAGCCGGAAAACAGCTGGTCGAAACGGTGCTGCAGCCTTGCACGCACCCCGGCAGGCAGGGCGGCGAGCCCGGCCAGCGCCATCGAATAGACCCACAGATAGGCAACGAACCACAGGTGGTTCCAGGTGGGCAGCACCATGCCGAGGCTCGATCCGAACTCGAAATAGTCGTGCCGCCAGAAATGCGCGAAACCCGCGTCGTAAGTGCCTTGGTCGCGCAGTTCGAACCACGGCTGGGGCGCGACGAACAGCACCATTCCCGCCAGCAGCGGCACCAGCAGCCGCACCGAGCGGTTTGCAGCAAACGCGCCGGGTGCTGCAAGCTTGGCTAGCAGCGCCCGCGAGACCACGCCCGAGATCACGAACAGCAGCAACAGCCGCCACGGATTGACCACCATCATCGGCCACACCGCCCATTCCAGCGGGGTGGCGGCCTTGACGTGCCAGCCCCAGGGCACGAAGAACATCCCGATATGATAAAGGATCAGCAGCGCAAAAGCGCTGATCCTGAGCCAGTCGAGGCCATATTGGCGGCCTGTCATCATGGTGGTGGCTTGCATGTCACGTCTCCATCGCATCTAAGCTTTGGGCGGTATCTGCTGCCCACGACCGCAGCGTCGCGGCACGGGTGACGGATGGGGGAGCCGGAGGGACGGAAGGCGGGGCAGGTTGTGACGAGCGGCGGCGATCGAGGGTTGAGCGGTAAGCAGGGCAATCTGAACCTGTTGCACGATCCGCGCGCGATAACAGTGCTGGCCTTTGCCGGATTCGGATTGCTCTACATGGTGGTCAATTCCGCCACTCTGATCGACCAGCGCCGTGCGCTTGGGCAGCCGATTGCGCAGTGGCAGGCGTGGGTGCTCGAAGGCACCAGCTTTGCCGCTTGGCTGGCATTGGTGCCACTTATCCTCGTGATCGCCAATCGGCTCGCATCGCGCCCGCTGCCGCTAGCGGCGCTTGGCCATGCGATCGGCTGCATCGCGGTCTCGCTGGCGCACACCGCGCTTATGGCGGGCCTGCGTATCGCTGCCTACGCGCTGGCAGGCGAGAACTATTCGCCCACGCAGGCTTGGTCCGACCGGCTGCTGTTCGAAGCGCGCAAAGACATCATCACCTACGTGTCGATCCTTGCGGTGTTTCTGCTCGCGCGCCAGTTGGTCGCCCGCCCCACAGCGACCCCTCCGCCACCATCCGAGCAGACCGTCCTGATCGAGGTGCGCGACGGCAGCCGGGTTGTGATGCTGCGGCCTACGGAAATAGATTGGGTGAGCTCTGCCGGAAATTACGTCGAGCTGCACGGCAGCTTTGGCAGCCAGTTGGCGCGGCGGACGATGGCGGATTTGGAAGCCGAACTGGCGCCACACGGCTTCGTCCGCGTCCATCGGTCGTATCTCGTGCGGCGCGCAGCGATCGCAACCACCGAAACACGGCAAAGCGGGGACTTCGATATCACCCTGCGTTCAGGCGCAGTTGTCAGCGGCAGTCGCCGGTTTCGGCAGAACCTCGCCTAGCGCATAGGGTGCGAGTATCCGCTCAATGGTCGTTTGAATAACATCTATCTCTCGCTGCCGACTGGCGAAAAGCAGCCGTCTAATAAGGGAGCCAGCATCGGAGGCTAGCGACCAGAGCCGGTCGTTCGCGTCTGCCGACATGAATGTCCGGTTCAGACAACAGCGACAACAAACCACTCGCGACGCATCAGTCGCCCCCTTGTCAGCACAGCAAGCGCGGACAGCGCAGACACAAACGGTTACTAACGCAAGAGGCGAGCCCTAGATCTGACAATCAGAGGAACGCCGATGCATTCATGCGAAACCTATCCCGTCACCTTCGCGAATTATCCTGAAGCGGTTGACGATGAAAGGACGGAAGGCGCGGCTGCGGATGGTGTCGACCGCGATAAAGGTCGCCTCGGCGGCGCTGCGCGCGAGATCGAGCCGGACGTAGCCCTGATGCATGTTGTCGGTCCACACCACCTCGGGGACGTGATCGGCAAAGGCCTTGTCGAGCGCCCGCGAGAGGTCGTCGCCGAACCCGCTTTCGACGAAGTCGCCGGGCGAGGTGATGCCGGCGGTGCCCAGTTCAACGCCCGCCGGGCGTCCGGCTTCGTCCTTGAGGTTGTTGGCCCAGAAGCTGTGGCTATCGCCAGTCAGGAAGATCAGGTCGCCCGCCCCGGCCTTGCGCGACAGATCGTAGAGGCGCTCGCGTGCCCAGGGGTAGCCGTCCCAGGTATCGGGATAGAACGGCAGCCCGGCCCTGCCCTTGGCCGCCAGCTGGCGGGCATTGTCCAGCGCCGCACCAGCGAAGGGCGCGTCGTCGGCATCGGGATCGGGCAGGATCCCGAGCGCCACCAAATCGGGCACATCGGTGCGCGCCATGGGGATGGCGTTGCCGATCAGCCGCCAGGGCTGACCGCCCGCGACGGATTGCTCGAGCGCTAGCAGGAGATCGGCCTCGCATCCTTCCGAAATCATCCGGCGGCCCGGCGCGCCCAGCACCTCACGGCGGAAACGCGCGACAGCCTCGGCATCGGCGCCCTGCCCCAGCACCAAGCCGTAATCGATCTGCTCGGCGCGTGCGGTGTGGCGGGATTCGAGCGTGGTCAGGCTCGCCAGATCGCCGAAACTGTAGCTGCGCCAGAATTGCTCGCGGCTGCGCCCCGATTGCTCCAGCCATTCGGGCTCGCGCACCGGCATCCATTCGAAATAAGCTTGGATCGAAGCCTCGCGGCGAGCCTGCCAGTCGCCCTCGCGATCGGGCTGATGGTTCTGCGCCCCGCCGGTCCAGGGGTTGTTGGCGCTTTCGTGATCGTCCCAGCAGGCCATGAAGCTGTGCGCGGCGTGCATTGCCTGCGCGCCGGCATCGGTCTTGTATTGCGCATGGCGTCGGCGATAGTCGGACAGGCTGACGATCTCGTGTGCCGGATCATGCCGGCGGCCCAGCGGGCGGCCCGCCTCGTCGCCCCAGCCGTCCTGCCCATATTCGTAGATGTAGTCGCCGGTGTGCAGCACGAAGTCCACCGATGGGTCGTGCGCAATGGCTTCATAGGCGTTGAAATAGCCGAACACGAAGTTCGAGCACGACGCCAGCGCGATGCCGAGCCGGTCGAGGCGCCCTTTCGGCAGCGTGCGCGCCCGTCCGATCGGAGATGTCTCGCTGTCGAGGCGGAAGCGGTAGTAATAGGTCTGGCCCGGAGCGAGGCCGCGGGCCAGCCATTTCGCCGTATGATCGCGGTCCGACCCGGTAGTGATTTCGGCGCGCGCGATGATCCGGGTGAAGTCCGGGTCCTGCGCGAGCTCTCCTGCCAGCGTCACCTCGCCCGAGGTGGTGACGCGGGTCCATAGCACCACGCTGTCGGCGTCGGGATCGCCGCTGGCGACGCCGTGGCGGAATGACCCTTCGTTTGCCGCCATGCCCGTTTGCGGCAAAGCCAGCGCCGCAGTGCCGGCGGCCAGACTGCCGAGCGTGGTGCGGCGCGTGATGGGCGACAGGAACGGATTGCGGATCACGGGCGGGCTCCTCGCCGGGTTGCAGATGCAAAGGCTGTGGCCTGTCGCACGAGGCAGCAGGCCACAGCCCTAAAGGTAAGCACCGGCAGGAACCAACCTGCCGGTGCTCCGGTCAGTTTCAAAAGTCCTTGCGCAGGGTCACGAAGAACTGCTGCGGCGCGCCGGCCAGCAGCGTCTGGTTGTCGCCGGCAAAGCCGAAGCCGTTGGAACCGATGGTGCCGACATATTCCTCGTCGAACAGGTTGGTCACGGTGCCTTCTATCGCCAGCCCGTCAACGAACCGGTTGTCGCTCCGCAGCCGGAACCCGATCAGCGCATCGACCAGGATCCGCCCGTCGACCGACTGGTCGTTCGAGAAGGTGAAAAACCGCTGCGACGTGTAGTTGGCATTGCCGCGCGCGTAGAATTGACCGTCGTCATAGGCGAGCTCAAGGTTGGCGATGCTCTCCGGGCTGTCGACCACGGTGCGCCCCTTGATGGCCTGAACCACGGTGCCCGACTGGTTGATAACGTCATCGCGGTAGGTGTTGTCGTTGTAGGCATAGCTGCCGGTCACGGTGAAATCGGCCACCGGCTGCCACTGCAGGCCAAGCTCGAAACCGACCGAGCGGACATCGCCCACGTTCGACAGCAGCGCCGCGTTGCCGACGATGCCGGGGCCCTGGGGGATCGCCAGCAGGCGGTTCTTGAAGTTCACCAGATACCCCGCGATCACGCCCGAAAGTTGGCCCTCGCCGAAACGGAAGCCGGCCTCGAAGGTGTCGGTCGTTTCAGGCTGGAGCTGGTCGCGGATTGCCGCAAACCCGGCTGCCGACGTCGCGAACGGCCCGGTGGTCGCCGCCGCGGTGAAGGCGCGCTGGTTCTGGGTAAAACTGGCGAAGATCTCGTTGCCCCCGCCCAGCGTGTAGAGCACGCCAACTTGCGGCAGGAACAGATCTTCGCTCTCGATCTCGCCCAGCGCAAGCGGGCCCGGAACCGGATTGATGGCGGTCGCTTCCAGTTTGACCGACTGGCCCTTGAAACCGGCCGTGACGGTAAAGGCGTCGCTCACCTGCCACTGATCCTGAACTGCATACTGGAAGGTCTTGGTGTTGTAGGCGTTGTTCCACTGGGTGAAGAACGGGTTGGACTGGTAATCAAGCGCGCTCGCGCCCGGAACGGTCTGGCTGTTGCCCATGTCGTAAAAGCGACGGGCCTGTTCGAAATCGTTGTTCTCATACCACAGGTTGACGCGGACGGTGTGCGCGCCGAGTTCGGCCGCCAGATCGCCGAGAAGACCGATGCGCTCGATCTCGTATTCGGTGGTGCGGAAACTCAGCGGCAGGCCGCCGGGGCTCGCGCGGTAGGGCGTGATCCACGAACCCTGCCCCTTGTTGGTGTGCAGATAGGCCTGGAGGCCCATCGTCACATTGTCGCCCAGCTGCTGATCGATCCGCGCCCCGGCGAGCCAGTCGCGGCGCAGGCCGGCGGCATCGTAATAGGCGTCATCGACTGTCTGGATCGGCGCCGGATAGGTCGTGCCGAAGGTATTGGGGCCGACCACCACGCCGGTATCGCCGCGGTTCGCGCCGATAAAGGCCAGCTGCACCGCCAGCGGCCAGTTGTCCGAGATGTTGTCCCAGTCCAGCCCCAGACGATCGATCATGCCCAAGCTGAGATCCTGGTAGTCGTTCTCCTTGCGGTCGGAGAAATTGACGAAAGCGGTGAAGGTGGTCGAGGGCGAGAAATCGGCGACCAGCTTGGCGTTGACCTGGGTCGAGCGCTGAGTTCCGAATCCCTTCCACTTTTCCGCATCGATATGCGCTGCGCTGATGTAGGCCTTCACCCCGCCGAGATCGCCGGTGTCGAGCGTGCCGTAGACGCGAAAGGTATCGCTGTCGCCGTAGGTGGCGTTACCGGCGATGCCGAGTTCGTCCTGCGGATCGCGGCTGAAGAATTCGATCGTGCCGCCGAGGTTCGAGGTCGAGGCGGTGCCGAGCGCACCCGCGCCCTGACTGACGCGGGTCTGGCCGATATTGTCGGCGATGATTGCGCGGCTGATGTGCAGGCCGTTGGTGTTGCCATAGCTCATGTCGCCGAGGGGCACGCCGTCGAGGGTGAAGCCGAGCTGGTTCTGGTTGAAGCCGCGCAGCGTGATGCGAGTCGACCACTCATAGACGCCGAACGGGTCAGCTGATTGGAAGTTGACACCCGGCAGCTTGCGCAGCGCGATGAAGGGGCTCGAGCCGGCGGTGGTAAGCTGGATATCCTCGGCGCTGATCTCGGTCACCTGGCGGACTTCGCCCTTGCCATAGACCACGATCTCTCCGCTCGCCGGAGCTTCAGCCGCTTCGAGATCGGTCGCGGCCAAGAGAGCCTGCGCTTCGGCTTCGGCGGCGAAGGACTGAGACGGCACGACAAAGCCGATCATGGCAGCGCTGGAGAGAAACGCGATTCGAACATTGGTGCTATTCATGTTGAGTGCCCCTGCTTGACGTGGTTGCAGGCAGGGCGCCTAGGGCTGCGATGTTGCGGTTCGATGGGATTTCAGTTGCAAATGAGCGACCGGAAAATGACGGTTCACAGACGTTGCTGCGATGACACACTGCTTGACGTTGTCAGGACCGGGCGTCCGCTTCTTTCATCTCAGGAAACACTTCGCTCTCGCCCTTGAGCGATGGCGGAGCAAATCTGACAGCCGAAACGGAGTTGCAGTCAGCCCCAGAATAAGGCCTGGCATAGAGGTCCTCATTTAAATGCAGGCGATATTCAGTCCGCTCGGGCGAACACAGATCGTCGGCTTCTGGCACAACCTGGCATTTACCAAGTCTCATGGCAGTGACAGCAAAGTCCCAATCTCGGCAATCTAGGTGGTCAGACGGGCCAAGACCCCCAACGCAGGTCCTTGTCAATAAATCCAATCTTATTTCCCAGCCGCACTGGCAAATGCTTTGTTAACTCAGATGGCTGGGCGAGCCTTTAACAAATCCGATTGCTGATCTCGGCCGATCCATAACTGATTTGGAAGCTGGCATTTGCAAAGCATGCTCACTAGGTCGTTGTTTTGTAACATCGATTTCGACGATAGATGCTGCGATGGGTCGCGTGGGTGTGTACCGTTCCCAAGCTGCGAGCGATTGCCAGAACCTTACCCGAATTTGATCCGAGGGATTTGTGACTCTTGGCGCGTGGATCGATCAGGCGCGCGCAGACTAGCGGCAAGGCTAAGGGAGCGGTTAGGGGAATTAGACCCGCTTGAGCGGAAAACTAACGATTTTTCAGTGGTCGTTGGCGGAGCAGGAGGGATTCGAACCATGATTTTATCTATGTGTTTTTAGTGATATAATTTTTAATTTCGGCAAATTACGCCCCCAAAACTGCCCCCAATTTTCTTCGGCTTCATCCGGACCAATGTGGAGAAGAATGGCATGACGGCCCTACGCCGATTCTCGCTTCCGCTTCTATGTCGTACTCGGTCAGCGGACACTCGCCATCGAATCAGCCTTATTCATCGGACCGCTTTCGGTCGCTGCAAGTTGCTCGCGGAAAACTGGAATCCTTGCTTGGCACTACGACGGACAGCCACCGCACAGCGTGCTCTGGACCATCCCTACGAACAGGCTGGCAAGATCAGCCTATGAAACCAGCCCGCCGGATTTGAGACCGAGCAGGGTTTTGCGGATTGTGAAAACGTCGCCTGGGGACTCATGCAAGTGCGATCCAATCCCCAGACCTGCGTTAGACGAGATCTTCTGCGCGCTAATTCGGTCCTGACTGCACCAACTTTCGCAGCAATTCTCACAGGCGAACGCCCTGAGGAGCCCGCTCAACACCTCTTCATAGATGCCTGGAACTCGCCAGCCTTAAGACGCAAGCGCCAAGTCTGAACAGAGCCAAATTCTAAAACAGCTTTCCGTCAGTCGGTCGATCCAGCCGCGACCGCCTCAACCCACGCGTTGATCTCTGCCTCAACCCATACAGAACACTTGTGCCCCAGTGACCGACATTTGGGAAAACGGCCCTCACTCATGCGCTGATAAATCGCCGAACGGCGAAGCCCCACACGAGACATGACCTCAGGAAGACGCAGGAGGCGTGGTGGTGGTGCGCTGGCAAGCTCGATTCCAGCGGCGGTGACGGTTGCTTCAACGGTTTTGGGATTTTCAGTCATTGACAATCCAGTCGGGTTCTTGGCTCGGCCCCTCCGAGTAACCCTGTTTCAGCGTGTAAGCGTCATGACGATGTCGCGACTGGCGAGATCATCAATATGCTTGGCGAGCAGTTTGGCGACGAGCTGCGAAGTGCCCCCGGCCCAACGCGCCCTGAGCTCCGCGACCCTGCGACCGAGGGTGCGATCCAGCTGTGCAGGCAGAGCGATGAAGAATTGATCGAGGAACGCGCCCGTCTCGCGGTGCATCCATTCGCATGCGAGCACCTCCTCGCCAGCGATCGTCAGCAGAAGGGCTGCATGGGGACAAGCGCCGCACGCCTCGAAGATCTGCATGGCGCGCTCAAGGCTGATCGGGCGCTCGCCGCGCATCATCTTGAGCAGCGTCTCACGATGAACCCCTGCCTCGCTGGCGATCTGATGCTTCGGCTTGTCTGACTTTTCGATTGCATGCGTGAGAACGCGCGCGAGGCTCGCGTTCATATGGATTGCGGATTGGATCATGGCGACGACTCCTGACGATAAGCATGTGAGTCGAGGGCATATCGCGCATCCAGCGTCTAAGAAAGAAAATAGAACATATATCGAACATCTCGTTTCTAGGAGAGACAATCTTAGACTATGATTCGTCGATGAATGGCGACGGTGGGGGCGTCAAGACACGACGCTCTTGCTCTGAAATATCGATGATTAAGCGGACGAATCTCGCGCAGGGCAATCTCATGAGTCCATATGCGTCCACGCAGGGGCGCTTTGAGAACGCCATCCTTCCTACCGAGAATTCCTAGACGCATAGAGAACCTACAGCGAACGCAAGAACGCTGATCCACCCTCCCACATGGAGTTCTCGAATGCAGTCCCTCACCCTCCCCCGGCGCGCCGCCGCCACCCCCGTCCGCTCCGGCATGGCCCGCGCAGCGAACCTTGCCATCCCGGCCCTCATCGCTGGTCTCGCCGCCTGCGCGGCCTATGCCGGCGCCGACACGACCTTCGATCCCGCGCTCACGCAGTTCACGAACTTCCTCGAAGGTTCGGGCGGCAAGATCATTACCGTGCTCAGCCTTGCAGGCGGCCTCATCGGCCTTGCCTCGGGCCGCTTCTCGCTCGGCCAGGTCGCCGTGCCGGTCGGCGTGGGCATCGGGGTCGGTACAGGCGTTCCGATCGTCACCTCGGTCGTGACCGCGGTCATCTGATCGGCGGGCCCGGGAAGGCAGCGCTGCGATGGCAGACCCTTACATCATTCCCCGGCGGCTCGACGATCCGGAGCTCATCGGATTCTGGACCATCGACGAGTTTGCCGGAATGATTGTCCCCTTCACCGATCGCCTCAATCCCAGCCTCGCGCCTGCTACCGTCAGCAATGTGCCGCTGGGCCTTGCGCTGATGGCGAGCTTCACCAGCCAGGTCGGTGATTATCTGACCGGATCGGCTGAAGTGGTGTTTGGTCTGCCCGGCGATCTCAACTACTCGAAGAACGGCATAATCTACGGCGCGCGCCTCTACGATGCGACGCGCTCGCTGCGCATCTCCGATCCGGAATTTGCCGCCAATCTCGATGAGCATTTCCGGCAATGCGTGTTCTACGATGTGCTGCTGGGTCGCTATTCGATGAAGGAGCTGGCCGAGAGCGGCGACATCTGGACGACCATTGCACCCGGCAGCCAGGCGCGGGCGCAGCGCTTTCTCACGCGTGATGCGGGCTCGGGTGAGGTGATCTCGAACATCGTCACCTGCCGCGAGGCCTAGAGGCACGCCGGGCGGAGGAACTGGCCAATCGTCTCGAAAGCCAAGCCTCATTCTTCGCGGGCAGCAGTGCAGCTGGCAGCCTTAACTTGTCACAAGCTTACCGGGAATGGGGCTTGGCTGAGATTGAAGGCAACCGCGACTTCTACGGTGCGGTCCGCTTCGATGATGTCAGCTTCCAGATCAGTCCTGAAGGTCAGGCACTGCAAGCCAAATTTATCGAAAGCTATGCGGAGCAACTTCGGGACGGGATCGATGATCGCCTTGTCCTGACTACCGGCCAGCCGGTCTATCGTCCCGCAATTTCTGACGCAAGCGCAGTGCGCCGGCGCGCGCAGATTGGGGAAGGCGGTGCCGGCGCGATCCCCGAAGTAGACGTCGGCAGTATCGATGATGAGGTCCAACGGGCTCAATCCGCTGGTCGACAAACAATCGGCAACTCAAGATCTCGTCTCGACGCTGTTACCAAGGGAGCCAAGGGTGCAAGTACAGAAGCTGCCGACGGCGTCAAAGAGTGGTTGAAATCAGCCCCTGTGGAGGCTGAATAGACAACAAAAGCCGCGAAGAGCGCAAGGGTGGCCATGCAGGTGATACTCAGGCGCCTCGGCCGAGGGTCCGCCCAGGCTTTCTTGATCGGATTGACATCGCTGGCGCAAGGGTCAGAATCAAAGTAGGCCGACACGGCCATACAGCGCATCCGCTTTCAAACGGTAATTGGGCAGATGGTGCAAGTCGGCTCTCGGCAGGATTAGGTTACGCGCGGTTTTCAACTACATTAGCGGAATTATTATACGAAGGACCACTGTCAAGGGCTTTCTTGAAAGCGTAAATGCTGTCCGTTGTGCAGCGGCTTGGATGGGCGTCTGCTTCTTAAAATTTCTGGGGGGAAAAACACATGTCTGAAGACGAAAATTTGCATGGTAGAATCGACAAGGCAGTGGTTCTCCTCATCGTGACAAAGAGAATTCTGGCTGTTTGGCCAATTGGCGACGAGGTAGCGGAGGATGATGATTTCGCGATAGGCACCATGTTGCAGCTGGTCTCGGCGGCTTTAGATCAGCTGGTTCCCCTTCTATAAGCTCCATCATTGATGGTAAGTGCGGATGGCCCCAATGGCTAGGCTTCATGGACAAAGCTTGACTGTGGACTCGGACGTTGATCCAAGGCTGTCTTTTGGAGCCAGCCTTGGGCGAGCGGATTGGCGTTACGGACGAAGAGTGGGATGTGATCAGGCTGCTGTTGCCGCTTGAGCATGGTCGTGGATGCCGCCCGGCGCAGGATAACCGCCCCTATTTCGAAGGCATGATGTGGATCGCGCGGACGGGCGCGCAGTGGCGGCATCTGCCGGATGAGTATGGCAAGTGGAACAGCGTGTTCCGGCGCTATCGACGATGGGTCACGACCGGCGTGTTCGATGCCATGCTGGTGACGCTAGCTGAACTGGCGGGGCGCGACACGGCCGCCGACATGATCGACAGCACGGTGGTCCGGGCACATCATTGTGCCGTCGGCATAAAAGGGGGACTCAGCAAACCGAGGCGCTTGGCCGATCACGAGGCGGCTTTACGACGAAGCTCCACGCAAGGTGCGATGCCAGAGGCCTTCCCCTCGACTTTGTGCTGACACCGGGGCAGGCGCACGATGTGCAGGGCTTCGCCCCGCTGTTCCGCATGATAACCGACCGCATCGAGGCCTTCCTGGCTGATCGGGGCTACGACGCCGATGCAATCCGCGAAGAGATCGAGGCCGCTGGCGTCGAGTCGGTGATCCCGGCCAAGGTCAACCGGCGCAATCCCGCCGTGCATGATCGCGCGAAATACAAGTGGCGCAACTTGATCGAGCGACTGTCCAATAAACTAAAGAACTGTCGACGCGTTGCGACCCGCTACTGCAAAACCAAGGAATCCTGCCTCGGCTTCGTCGCTCTCGCCTCAGTTAAACTCTGGATGCCCTTTATACACGAAACTTAGGGCCCGGGAGAAGCCGGCCCAGCGCTCACCAGCCCAACGGCCTCGTTGACGACTGCACCAACCCCGCCGCTTGCCACGTGCCAACGCGCTGGCGTGCGCTGCTCCAAGGCCTGCGCATCCAGCCCCCCTTCCTGGTAAGCGACAACCAACCCATCGCAAGCCGGCAGCAGACTGCCCAGGATCGAGCCCACCCACGTCTCGATCTTCTGGATGCGTTCAAAGTGAACCGATCGGAAACGATGTCCAGCAAGGATCAGGCAATCATAGCGATCCCAAGGCAGACCCGTGCGCAGAAATTGATCATCATTGATGGCGACAACCATCGCCTGCACGGACCGGTTAAGGGCCAGCATTTGCCCCCCTGCATAGGCTGATACCGCGCCCTTTGTCAGAAATTCACCGGCCAGCTCCACGCCCTTGGGTCCGACACTGCCCACTTTGAGCCCCTGATCCGCCAAAGCGCCTGTCAGCGCACGCAGCCAAACCTCAGGCTCGGCGGCCCCCACCACTAGGAAAGTCGGCACTCTCCCGGATCCAGAAATCAGCTGCTTGAGGACGGTGGCATAAAGATGGGCTGCAGTGGTCTGGCCCAATTGGGGCTGAGCATTCACCTCGCAAATATAGGCGCCGGTTTCTCGCCAAGACGTGGCAATATCCGGGATCAGGAGATCAACACCTGCAAGGTCGAGGCGCAAGGCGTTAGCAGCGCGCACCGCCAAGCGGGCATTATCCGGGTGAACCTGCTCGAACACCGCCACCGGCCTGCCGCCTGATGCCACATTCGCCGCCCGCCTAAGGCGGACAAATTGCCCAGCTTCCGGCACAGCGCCTTCAGACAAGGCTTGGCGCTGCAAAAGCTGTTTGGCCTCGTCATCCCATATGAGGGCTTTTAAGGGAGCGTGCATGCCTAAGCCCCGGCGTGGATCGGCATTGAGCTGCTCGACAAGCTGTTTGACGGTGTGTTGGCCATCGCCGGTCACGCTGCCGGGGATGCGCTCCACGGCCCAAATCACCTGTCCGTTGAAAACCGTGAGGCGATAGTCTCGGCCCTCGACATGTTTCTCGACCAGGATCTGCTTTGAATGCTTTTGGGCAGCGACAAAGGCGCGGCGCACCTCGTCTGCTCCATCCAATCCTGCAGCCACGCCGACCCCGCCATCCTGGTCGGCAGGTTTGACCACAATCGGATAGCCCAACCGTTGAGCAACCTTAACGGCTTCATCTGCGTTAGGGACGATCTGATGCGGCGGCACAGGCAGCCCCATTTGATTAAGCAGATCGGAGGCCCAAACCTTGAACCGGGCCAGTTTCGCTGAAATGCTCGGCGTGACATCTGTAAAGGAGCTCTCCAGCCATCGCGCTTGCTCGGCGACGCCATATTGAAAGGCTCCGCCTGGCAACAACCTGATGCAGTAGCCCAGCTCGTAGGCGGCCTGCACGAACCGGGGAACATTGGATCCGGTGACCCCGTGGTTGGCCAAGCGCTTGATGCTGGCGCAAAGACGCTCGGTATTCTCCGCCTGACCATGGGCCGCAATCGATGACAGGCAGTCCAGCGAGGTTTGGATTACACGCATCAGTGCCCGCCTCGCCGGCCATAGCGTCGGCAGCAGACAGCGCGCCTGATGGTGCTGCAGCTCGAGGCATCGCCCCGGTTCATAGACCGGTAAGCCCACCGCAACCTGCAAAGCCTGCCAGGCCGAGAGCAACCATGCAACGCTGGCCTGCCAGTCCATCGAATGCCCATAAGGCGGCCGAACCCAATTGGGGCAGGCCTCGAGAAAGCACGCGCTCAGCCGATCACAGTCCAGTTCAGACAAAGCAGCGCCTTCAAGGCTAAAGCCGATTGAGGGGTAGCGGCACCCGAAAGCGTAGCCTTGGAAGCCCTGTGCCTGCGCCAGCAGTCGCCAAGCCGAATGGGGATGTGGCTTATTCACGGCAGTCGGACCACGCTTTGCGCACCAAGGTTAAGGTTGGGCAGCGCTCGGCCAGTTCATAGGTTCCAAAATCCTCAGCCACAATATCGAACCAGAGCTGGCACTTTTCGCGCAGCATACCAAGCGTGGGAAAGGTGTAATGCGTGGGTGAGGCCCGATATGCATCGATGGTATCGATCTGATCTTTGGGCCAGCCCGTAGCGCGCGACAAATCGCGGCGCGAAGGAAAGTGTGTTTCAAACATTTCATGAATATCGGATACACTGACAGAGGCGCTTGATGGACCTGTGCAAGCCATCGCCAAGCGCCATTTGAATGCATGAAACCTCCTAACACGTCCTTCAAGAGCAGCATCCACGACATCTGTCACAGCCTCCGCCATGTCAGGACGGATGAAGCAGCGAATGACCAGTCTTCCTTGCTCCTCAAGCGCCCGATGCAACTCGCTCATGACCGCTGGGTATTGGGCCAGTCCCGGCAGAACATTCAACGAACCATCGCCAACCGCCGCGTGCAAGGCGCCGGCCTCCAATGGCAAAGTCCGACAGGCGCCGAACCGCGGTTGAAGTGTCATGTTCATCCTTGCCAACCCCTGTTGGTCGTTATTGTCAGGCCCCACGCGCCCTAGCTGTTCGCCAATTTGCGGGCTCTGATTGTCAAAAGTGACCAGCGCATCGCACAGATCCCACCTGGCAAAACATCAATTCCCAGTTGATCGGCGACCGCATCTGCCACCGCATCAAGTGACGCTCCGATCACATCGAACAGGCCGCGGCAAAATGTGCCGAGATCGCCGCGTGATGCAAAGCGCCAATGAAATGGCGTTGTTGAGCACGCTTCAATGGAAAACCCCGCTTCAGCTAATCGATGTCCAGTGGCTGCGTTCAAATAGAGACCGCGATGGCCTGTGCTGTTATGCGCCCCTACAAAGCCATCAAGAAAGCGGGCGATTGCAGAACCTTCTGCGACATCTGATAGTGCCAAAACGCCCCCGGGTTTAAGAACACGGTGGCATTCTGAAAAAAAGGCCGCCTTGTCTTCCAAGTGGTGAATGCCGGCAAGGCTGATGACAGCATCGAATGTGCCGGCCGCAAAGGGTAGCGGCAACAGGTCGGTGTCCTGTCCCGCAACCGAGCCGTGGTTTGTAAAGGCGCTGCAAGGCTCATGTCCCACCCATTGGCAGCCTTCCGGCAAATGACTGCGCAGATAACCGCCGCCTGCGGGCACGTCGAGAACCCGCATGCCGGGCTCCAGCTTGGCGGCCGAAATCACCTGCAAGAATTCTTCGCGCCGGGCATCAGGAAAGTCCTGCATTGCGCGGTCATAAGCGCTGCCGCGCTGCTGAAAGAGCTTTTCATAGTTTGACACAAACGGGCCTTTGGCTGGAGATAGAGCGCAATCAGCGATCTGATAAGGCGGTCGAAGCCTGCGTGGGGTTACAAGGCGTGCAGGGCCCAAGGCGATGAGCCGCCCGGGCGAGACGAACCGTTTCAACATGGCAAATTGCGCGAGGTGCTGCTGAGCACAAATTCCGCCACGATTTGGGCCAGATCATCGTGGTGAGACAAATGCCTATTGTATGTTGCAAGGCCCGGATCAGGCTGGTCTGCGCAACAATGTGCAGGGTTGCAATCAAGCCGCAAATCCAGGCTGTCAAACGGCAAGAATCCTTCGCAAGGCGCCAGATTGGCCGCCCGCCCGAACACTGCTGCGATTTGCGCATCAAGCACGGCTGCGTCACTTTGTGAAAGGCTCGCCATCGAGGAAACTGAGAGATCGGCACTGTCAAGCAGAGCGAGCGCTGGAGCTTGCACGGGGACTTGGCCCTTTTGGGTGAGGTAATCCTGAGCGTGACCTGATGGCGGGCTGCCGCATCAACCTGCAACAGCCGCTTACGAAGCGGGTTGATCGGCAGGCAATTAAATTCATCGTCCAATGGTGTCTTCTTGATCCAATTTTGGTCTCGCAGGTGCGCTGAATTCCTGTGTCCGGTAAACGGATCGACGGGCATAAACCTTCAGGCGCAAATAGAATGAATGGGAGCGCCCGGCGCAAGATACCGAACATACATGGATCGGGGCTTTGCAGCCCAAACCCGCTTTCAGCGCCGCACAGCTCATTAACCTTTGAAGCTGGCCATGGCAGACGAAAATGTCTGAGCCGCCTGCGGCCAAAAACATCAGCAGATTTTAAGCTTGGAAGTTAAGGGGCGAGCAAAGCAGCCAAGTATACATTCGGCTGCTAGCTCACCCCCTTTAATGGACAGTATCAGAATCGGAAGTTCAAGCCTGCACGGCCCGATACCGCGGTTGCAGTCCGGTCGAAGCCATATTCTACCTCGCCTTCGGCAAAGAATGTGGCGCTCTTCCCGAGCGAGACCGTTGCCCCAAGCCCGGCATCACCCCACTCCTCGCGGAATAGCAGGGCACTGGGATTGGAAACACCGATCGCCAAGACTGTTTCTCCGCCAGAAAGACGCCGCCAGACGTTCGTTTTGGCATAGACCGAAATGAGGCCATCGTCTCCTTGAGCGGTTTTGCCCCAGCTACGCTTCAGCCTGAAGCCTGCACGGCCGGTGACACTATCCTCAATGTCGACCTGACTGGCGATTGTCACACTATCAGTGAACCCGTCCACATTGACGCTGCCGTAGATAAGCTGAACTTGCGGTTCAAGTTTCCACTTGGTGCCAAATGCCTTGCCGACTTCAAGCGAGCCATACCAGCTCGTGCTCCCGGTGTTGAAAGTGGTCCCATCTACGCCAGACGCGTTGTAATCGAGCGATTGGTGCTGGCCTACCAGGTCGAAGTACCATTCGGATGCACTGACATGAGTGATATAGGCACCAGTCATCCAGCCATTACCGTTGGTGTTTCCTGCAGCGAGGGGCGTAGGCTCAGAAATACGATCGCGCGATCCTGACCACACATAGCCTCCGAACACCCCGAAATGGGTGCGCGCACCGCTGGCGGAGACATGGCGGTAGATGTCAACGCCCATCTGCAACCCGCCGAATTCACCACTGCTGCGGGTATCGCCATTGTTCTCGAGGGTGCCATTCTCGGTGTAACCGCTGCCAAACACGCGCGACCAGCCACCTAGCAGGAAGCCGCTATCGCTGCCGCTGCGCGCAAGGTGCTCCTGCTCGCCCATTCGCTGGTTCATTGTGCCCAGAGCCGCAAGACCAATCCGCTGCGCGGTGTGGGCCACACTGGTGGTCGAAGCGACGATATCGCGGGTGCGTGAGCGCAAGAACCACCCTTGATTGTCAGGGTCAAGGGCCGAACCGCTGAACAGGTCATAGCGGAATGCACCGACGTTGACCGGTCCGTTGGCGAGCGTCAGCGAGTTGCTTCCAACTGTCCCACCAACCTGAACGATCTGGATCCCGTCACCGACAGTAAGTCTGCCCGTGCCGCCGATATTGTTGATCGTTGCGGCACTGGTGCCGGTGAAGTTGCCTTCGACAATCAGCAAGTCAGAGGAGCTGTTGGCCCCCAACACAGCATCGAACCGGATCGTGCTGCCCGCATTCCCTTGGAAGTTGCCCTCAACAGTGAGGACGTCGCCCACCTGCGAGGTCGGGCCGACGCCGTTGAGGCTGACCAGCCCGGCAGAGATGACATCTCCAGTCACCACTGCGCGGCTATTGCCGGCCGGATTGCCCACCCGGAAGCGCGAACCGGTGCCTACGAACAGGTCGCCATCGAGCACCAGGCTATTGCCAGCATTAAGGGTGGCCCCGCCGAGCAGGTTGACAATGCCAGCCTCAAGCGCGGCATCCGAGATGCTGACGGTGCCTCCGCTGATGTTGATTTCATCCCAGTTCAGCAGATTGGCACCTTTGAGGCTGCCCGACCATGAGGCGCCGAGATTGAAGACGTTGAAGTCATCATCCGTGCGCTCGCCGCCATCAAACACGGCGCTGGACAGGTCGATCGCTGCCGAATTGACATTGATCGTGCCCGAACCACCCGCAAGGTTGACCACCCCATCGACAAACGCTTCGGCCGCCAGATTAACCGTGGCATCGCCAGCGATATTGCGGATCGCAAAGCCGTCTTCCCCGGCAATGACCTGCGAGCCTTCAGCAAGGTTGATGGTCGTGCCAGTATCGGAGTAATTGGCCGTCACGATCGCATCGCCAATTCCTGCGCTAGCCGTACCCGAAAGGGTGATGGTGAGTTCGCCCGAGCCATAATTGACTGCACTGATCCCGGTAACGCCGCCGTAAACGTCGTTTGCGTTGATCGTGAGATCGGTCGGCATACGGTCATCTTCACCAAAGAAGCCAAAAGACGCCATCGCGGTCCCAAAATACGCCCTCCCGTTCACGGCATCGATCCCGGTAACGCCGCCTTCGGCAGTCCCCGTCGAGGTGATCGTGAGCGCGCCAGAACCGCTGTTGAAAGCCCGTATGCCATCTTCGCCACCAATGGTGTCGTTGGCGGTGATTGTCAGGTCAGTCGGAGTGCTGCCATCTTCACCATAGAAGCCGAAAAACGAACGCTGATTGAAGGCAGATATCCCGGCAAAACCGCCTTCGGCAGTCCCCGTCGAGGTGATCGTGAGCGCGCCAGAACCGCTGTTGAAAGCCCGTATGCCATCTTCGCCACCAATGGTGTCGTTGGCGGTGATTGTCAGGTCAGTCGGAGTGCTGCCATCTTCGCCGTAGAAGCCGAAAAATGAACGCTCATTGACGGCAGAGATCCCGGTAACGCCGCCTTCGGCCGTGCCGGTCGACGTGATCGTCAGCGCCCCGGAGCCGCGGTTGAACGCGCGGATCCCGGCATAACCTCCATAGCTGTTGTTCGCTGTAATGGTCAGGTCGGTCGGAGTGCTGCCATCTTCACCGTAGAAGCCGAAATACGAACGCTCATTGAAGGCAGATATCCCAGCACTCCCGCCTTGGGCTGTGCCGCTCGAAGTGATCGTTAGCGCGCCGGAGCCCGCGTTGCGGGCCTCGATCCCATCATTCCCGCCATATCTGCTATTACCACCATAGCTGTTGTAGGCGTTGATCGTGAGGTCGGTACCGTAATTGCGCGCCCTGATGCCATCGCCATCCTCGCCAATTGCGGTGCCGGTCGAGGTGATGGTCAGCGCGCCTGTGCCGTAATTGCGCGCATCGATCCCATCATCCCCGCCATAGCTGTTGAAGGCGTTGATCGTGAGGTCGGTGCCGTAATTGTTCGCGCGAATGCCATCCTCATCCTCGCCAATCGCAGTGCCGGTCGAGGTGATGGTCAGTGCGCCAGAACCGTTATTGGACGCATCGATCCCATAATCCCCGCCAAAGCTGTTGAAGGCGTTGATCGTCAGGTCGGTGCCGTAATTGCGCGCACGAATGCCATCGCGGTCCTCACCAATCGCGGTGCCGGTCGAGGTGATGGACAGTGCGCCTGTGCCGAAATTGCGCGCATCGATCCCCCTATCCCCACCATAGCTGTTGTAGGCGTTGATCGTGAGGTTGGTGCCGTAATTGCGCACATCGATCCCGTCATCCTCACCAAACGCGATGCCGGTCGACGTTATGCTCAGCGCACCAGAACCGTTATTGTCCGCATCGATCCCATCATCCCCGCCAAAGCTGTTGTAGGCGTTGATCGTGAGGTCGGTGCCGTAATTGCGTGCGCTAATGCCATCCTCATCCTCGCCAATCGCAGTGCCGGTCGAGGTGATGGTCAGCGCGCCCGTGCCGTAATTGCGCGCATCGATCCCATCATCACCGCCAAAGCTGTTGTAGGCGTTGATCGTCAGGTCGGTGCCGTCATTGCGCGCCCTGATGCCATCGTCATCTTCGCCAATCGCGGCGCCGGTCGAGGTAATCGACAGCGCGCCAGAACCGCGATTGCGGGCATCGATCCCGGCAAATCCACCACCGGTGTCATGGGCGTTGATGGTCAGATCGGTGCCCAAATTGTCGGCAAAAATCCCCGAGCCATCTTCGCCAGTCGCGGTGCCGGTCGAGGTGACGGACAGTGCGCCTGTGCCGAAATTGCGCGCACCGATCCCGTCATTCCCGCCAAAGCTGTTGTAGGCGTTGATTGTGAGGTCGGTGCCGGTGCCGTTATTAGTCGCCAGGATGCCATTGCCATCCTCGCCAATCGCCGTGCCAGTTTGGGTGATGGTCAGTGCACCAGAGCCGAAATTGCGCGCATCGATCCCGTTATACCCGCCATAGGCATAGTTGGAATTGATGGTGAGATCGGTGCCCACGTTCAACGCGTAGATGCCCACACCATTGGTGGCCGAAGAATTTTCCGATGTGATGGTCAGCGCGCCCGTGCCATCGTTGACCGCAACAATGCCAGCACCGTCTTCGCCGCCAACAGTGATGTTGGCGTCGATCGTAAGATCGGTCCCTTCGTTCCGCGCATAGATGCCCACCCCGCCCGTCGATACCGCAACAACCGAACCCGTCGTGGTGATCGAGACTTCGTGAGACCCTTCGTTCACCACAAAAAGGCCGTGGGATTGGCCGGTAATGCTGCTCTGGTGCCGATCATTGAACACGATGTCGCGATTGGAGGAATCGCCGATAATGCTGATGGCGGCAACTGGGTCCGCCGGTGAATTGTTATTGTTATTGTTATTGTTATTGTTATTGTTATTGTTATTGTTATTGCCCGAATTGCCAGCCGGGTTGAAGCTGGAAACATCAATGCCAAAGCCATCCTGAGTCACCACAACGATGCGGTCGGCACTGGTGTTGGTGATCACCTGCGGAGTGTCATTCGAAGACGCACCCCCTTCGCAGACAGACAACACATTCGACAAAGTGGAGTCGTTACAAGCGCCAGCGTGGGCAGCTTCAGGCAACAGCGAAGAGCCCAGCAACGCCGCGGCAAGCGCAAGCGAACTGGTGGACGCCGCCGGAACAAATTCAGCAACGCTTGGAGCGGCAGTAAGCACCTGCCCTTTGCGCTTAATCAGCCTGCCACCTTGGAGCATAGCGGAAGTGAGTTGAGTGCCTTTTTCAATTTTTTTAGTCATTGATCCATCCGTCCATGTAAATTGAAATGCTTATTTCAGAAAAGGAATATAGTTTGACCGGTTACGGGCTAGGCCTAAGCTATAAGACCGCCGCTTCATCCGCCTGTGCGGCAACGACATCACCTCGGGGCAGGCGCCCCTCCCATGTTAAAAATTTGGAAGCTTCAGGGGTGCTGGGCGCAATCGCCATTGGCGTCACAACGCCCGGGAGAACTTCAACATCATAGAGCTCACCAACAGCCCCATCGATGCGAAACCACTCCGCGCAGACACCGCGTTGCAAATCAATGATTTGAATGCCGCACCACGGCTCGCTGTCGGCTTCTGAGAGCTTTTTATCAAGCTCCAGCCCCTCAAAACGCTTGTAACGCGGCTTCGAAAGGCCAACGATGGCATAACCATCGTGGAAAGACAGTCCACGCACGAACCCAGGGCAGAAAACTTTCGGAACGAATTTGCCTTTTACAGCAGCACCGGACTTCGATTTGCGTTCACCGAGACCCTCTACGATACCAAGCTCTCCAGTGCCTGAGTTGAGCACCCACAACTTTCCATCATGCCAGCGCGGCGAATGGGGCATCGAAAGGCCTTCACAAACGATGGCCCCCGTCCGCACATCGATAACCACTCCACCATCGCCGCGGCGATCCCTCCAGCCATCCACGGTATCAGACTTGCTTACCGCGGTGACATAAGCCGCCTGGCCATCAATCATGGCCAACCCATTGAGATGGCAACGATCCTCATCAACCAAAGCAGACACGAACGGCGGACGCCAAACCTCGGAAAAACTATGCCGCAAATCAGGGCGCGCCAGGCAATTCATCCGCGTGTTGACAAAGATCGGCTGCCCAGATTTCTCCACCCCAACATCATGAGCATCCATCTCACCGATCAGATGGACAACGCGCGGGACGTAACATGCGTCAAATTGACCATTCACGCGCTCATGGGACAGCAGGGGGTTTACAAATTGAATCAACTGATGGCCCGTTGAAAGGATCAACACTCCATCAGCAGATCGAGCCAGACCCATCGGACGACCGACGGCACATTGGTGAATGTGAACACCCTTGGGGGATCGCCCAAGGAAATAAAGGTTGCCGGACTGGTAGGATGTGAAAGCAATAGAGACGTTTAGGTTAGACATCATTCTATACAGACCGGCCGATTGGCTAAAGCTTGTCTTTGAATCAGCCCGACGCTCTCCAATCGAAATCTTGGACTGCTTTGAATTTTTCATAATAGCACTCTTAACGTCACATCACTCTAGAAATTTGTTCACACAGGACTAACTGGCGGCCACCGGTTAACTTGTGAAATTTCCGCATCTTTTTAAGCCCATTGCGCAATCAAGGTAGAGAAATGGTCGCCGGCTCACCTGTCGGAGGGCTGACGGGGATGCAAATATGGAAAGCGATTGTTATTCCGCATGCGGCGTGGTTTTTTAGCGCGCTTACAAGAGCCCATAGTATCTGGGCCGCAGAACGATCTGCTCGTTGATGGCGCACACCAGTGCATGCACGGGCTGGTTCACATTGTGGCTTGCTGCTGAAGGCCTGCGCCGGCGGCCACGATCAAGGTCTGCATGGTTCGCCTGAAGACGCGGGCAATTGCTCCGGAACGGCACGGATCGCAGAAACGCCCTAGGCTCCATGGCTGCGGTTTTCTTTGTGATGGGAGCGGAAGGAGCGTGGCTCAAACGATCGTGCACGCGAAACTGCAAAGTCTTTGAGGCTGAGCGCTTCGTCTCAACTCTGTCAAATTGGGCGGTTAATGAAACCTGTGGGTGGATGGGTCTGGGCGCCGCCATAGGTGACGGATGCCATGCGCCTGTCAGGTAGGGCCGAGGTAGCAATGGCGCAGCGTTCGATTGGTCAGGAGCGTTTTGGCTGTGGGTCGCAGTCCAGATCAGCTTCGTCGCTCGATCGTCTTATTCGGGATGCTCGACCGGACCGAGATTGCGGACCTGCTCAGTGGCATCCACACCAATGCGAAGGGCGAGGCAGCCTGGCCGCCGCTCCTATGTTCAAGGCCCTGCTACTGGCGGTTTGGTATGACCTGTCGGACGTAAAAGCTGGCCGAAGCGCTCGATGATCGCGCCTCGTTCCACCGGTTCTGCGGGTTCTCTGGAACCGAGGCCACTCCTTGGCCCAGCGCCGGGTGTGCTTGGTCTGCTGCCCGATCCGGGCTTCATCCTGCCACCACAGCTCTATGGGCGTTCCTTCGGGGAGACTTGCGCGGATTTGCGCCAGACGGGCAGCGAAGACTCTTCAAAAATGGCGATGTCCTCGTCCTTCTGCCCATGGTGGCGCGGATTCGCGGAGGGCTTGCGATAGCCCATAGTGGGCAGTTCATGGCCGAGCGCTTGCTTGCTGATCGATATCTCGAACTCGTCCCATAGCCATTGCACCAGATCGATGATCCGCCAATGCACCGCACCATGAACAGCAGGGATCGGCCCTGCATCGATAATGCCTCGCTCCGCACGACGATGATGGTCATCATGAATAGTGCTTGGTCCAGGCGCTTTGCGCGTCGCCAGTCCTGATATCCCGGCCTCATTGAAGCGAAGCACCCGGTCGCGGACGATCTGCAGCGTCACGCCGGCGATTCGGGCAGCCTCGCTCCGACTACCGCCATGAAGGATGGTTGCCAGCGCCAAAAGCCGCCGGACTTGCCCGGCAACCTTGCTGGTCCGGGCAACAGTACGAAGCTCATCAGAAGGCGTTGGTATGACGATAGGACTGGCCCACGCATCTGGGTTAGGCAAGGGCTAGCTGGGCAGCTTTCGTGCATGCACGACATCACCTCGGCACCAGCGCTCCGCGACTTTGCCCACATATAACAGCGATGCACTACCGCGTTTTGATTTATAAAATCTGCATTATAAAATTAATCAGCGCAGAATTTCATTCGAACAGAGAACTTCAAATTATGCCAGTCCCCGTTTGTCGAAATTCTTTTTGGCATGAGGGGCCTCGCTGTGACCGGTTTAGCTTCGTCAATTGGCAACCTGCATGAGATATTTCTTCCGCGCGCATCGCGTGGCGGAGCTTTAAATGAAAGGCATGCGACCCGCACAACTCTCGTAGAAACCGTTGATTCACATGAAAATACGTCACTCTTGAAAATAAAGAATCTTCTAACTGAAGAGGATCAAGAAGCAAGGTACGAACATTTCGTGATCCAATGCTTTACATTATCTGATGTCCGCACGTATACAATAAAGTATAACATCATTCCGAAATCTCAAGATTGGCCCGACATACTATTTGTTTCTGGAAACCGTACCGCCCCCATGATTTCATTTTTGCACATGAATGAAAGACTTGTTCGCTCGGTTCCTAAGATTGCGCTAGGTAAAGATTTCGGTCCGATTGATCGGGCCGCGTTGCTCAATGCCGGCTTCGATGATGCTTTCAACTTGGGGACCTACAACCCGCCGGACGCTGCAGCGAAGGTTCTCTCGATCCGCGAAAGGTGTCAAAAAACACTCCGCGATCAACAACTCGGAAAAGACAAGTGCCGACAGCTGTCAGATTTTTGCGATCCGGATCGGCTTTCTTTTACGCAGAAAAAACTCCTGAATAGCTTGATTGAGGCTCCTGATAATTTTTGCAGCTACCGCAAACTTGCTATTGTTGTGTCAAGGTATGGCAAAAAAGTCTCTACCGTTCATATTCGCGTTCTGATTTGGCAAATTCGATCTCTTTTATATGACGGCTATACTATCGTGAACGAACAACGTGAAGGTTATCGTTTGCTGGCCGTCAGCAATGTCGCACCGATCAGGCGGCACGGATCGAGTGCGTAAACCGGCGGTTGTTTTTTATACGTGACAGAGCGGCAGTCTGCGAATTGGCCGTGCCGGTTACTAGAGTCCAAGCCCCATCAGGCTCTTGATAATTGACGATCACATTGATTCAGGGCACTTCCGCTGTGCAAGGGGGCTGTTTGGAATGTCGCGTTCGCAGTTTTGGTTGTCCGATGAGGCTTGGGCTGCAATCGAGCCGCACTTGCCAGAGAACCAGCCTGGAGCGCAACGATTGATGATCGGCGGGTGATTTCTGGCATCATTCACATGCTGAAGTGCGGTGGCCGCTGGTCCGATTGCCTTTCGCCATACGGCCCGTCGACGCCGGTGTGTAATCGCTGGAACCGGTGGAGTCGACGGGGCATCTGGACTGGCATCCTTGCGGGTCTGACCAAGGAAGGTTGGCTTGCCGAAACCGGCCAGATCGACAGCAGCTACATCTAGGCCCACCGTTCTGCCGGCGGCGCAAATGGGGGGCGCGGGCCAATGCATTGGCATATCGCGCGGGGGCCGAACGACCAAGGTCCATGCGCTTATCGATGTCCTTTGGTGACCACTTCGTCTCGTCCTGAAGCCCGGCAACACCTCGGATATAAAGGGGCTGATCTGCTGATCGGCGAACCCATCGGCCTGAAGCGAGTCATCGCTGACCGTGGCTATGATGCGAACCGCATCAGAGCTGCCTTGCGTGATCAGGGAACGATTCCGGTGATCCCTGGTCGCCGCAAACCGCCAGCGCGCGATTCAGTATGACGAACGCCGCTACAAGGATCGCTGGCGCGAGGAGGCCATGTTCTGCCGCCTCAAGGACTTCCGCCTGACGTGCTCCCCTGATTGTTACCAGTCAGAGGTAGAGTCTGGCTCCTTCATGATGGTTGTTTGATGGGATGGCAACGTGTCTGGGGGCATGCCCCCAGACACGTTGGCCGGCGATCTCGGCGGGGGTCTTCCCGCCCAGTTTCGAGTGTGGCCTGACCGTGTTGTAATCGTGCCGCCATGCAGCGAGCACGAACCGGGCATGAGCCAGAGAGGTGAACAGCGTCTCGTTGAGGCATTCGTCCCGGAGGCGGCCATTAAAGCTCTCCACGAAGCCGTTCTGCATCGGCTTGCCCGGCGCGATGTAGTGCCACTCGACCCGGCGCTCCTGCGACCAGCGCAGGATCGCCGACGAGGTCAGTTCGGTGCCGTTGTCGCTGACCACCGTGTGCGGCTTGCCGCGGCTGCCCATCAAGCTGGTCAGTTCCCGGGCAACTCGAGCCCCGGACAGGGACGTATCGGCCACCCGCGCCAAGCACTCCCGCGTGTAGTCATCGACCACGCACAGGATGCGGAAGCGCCTACCGCAGATCAGGCTGTCAGAGACGAAGTCGAGCGACCAACGCTGGTTTGGACCAGCCGGAAGCACCATCGGCCTCCGCGTGCCGAGAGCGCGCTTGCGCCCACCACGGCGACGAACCCGCAGGCCCTCCTCGCGGTAGACGCGCAGCATCTTCTTGTGGTTGGGTGTAATGCCCTCCCGCGCCAGCATATAGCCCAGACGGCGATAGCCGAACCGGCGACGCTCCGCCGCCAGCTCGCGCAACCTTTGCCGCAGTGCCCCGTCGTCCGGCCTTGTCGGCTCGTAACGGATCACCCTGCGGCTCACACCAACCAGTGCACACGCCCGACGCTCGCTCACCCCGTGATGCTCCCGGGCATGGGCGACGGCTTCCCGCTTAGCGCCGGGCGTTACCATTTTTTTGATGCCAGATCCTTCAACACGGCATTGTCGAGCATAGCCTCGGCCAGCAGCTTCTTCAGCCGCGAGTTCTCCTCCTCGAGCGACCGCAGTCGCCGGGCCTCTGACACATCCAGGCCGCCGAACTTCGACTTCCACTTGTAGAATGTTGCCGAGCTGATCCCGTGACGGCGGCAGACCTCCGCCGTCGCCATCCCAGCTTCCTGCTCCTTCAAGATCGCAATGATCTGCTCTTCGTTGAACCTGCTTCGCTTCATATCGTCCGACTCCTTGCGTCAGACTCTACCAAAAAGCGGTCACATTTCAGGGGAGCACGTCACGCCGCGTCGCAACACGCTACGACAAACTCGCCAGAAACTTCCTGTGAGCCGTAACTCTCGCTCCCGCGGTCGCATTCTGGCTCTGAACGAACTTCGCCCCTAACTTGTTGAACATTTTGTCAAATGAGTGACTGCCGCGAGATCACAGCAAAGCCAATATTCGCCTTAAGAAAAAATTTCGCTTTCCATAATGTTCCCGCCCGAAGCGCCACGGTTATAGAACGAGACGCGCCACGAGCTAGGTGAACACACCGGCCCTCGGTAGTCGCAGGGTGATGGGGAAGATGGGAGCATCCCCCCAGGTTGGACCATTTTTTGCCATCGCCCACTTTTTTGCATGCGAGTTTTCACAGTCTCGGCTTCGGCCCTTCGTAAGGGGTTCCGCTCTGAACTGGCTACGTGTCATTGTTGACGCATCATTGTGGGACCGGACCCGCTTGACACGCAACGGTCATCTCGGCGCTCGGCGCAGAAGCTGGTTCCCTACACCGCGCGCTTGCTGCTCCAGCGAACTCACCTTAGTTTCCAGCAATCACACTGCCCCGCCAACCTCTTGCTCGGCGACGCAGTTCAGATCAGCGTACAGAGGCACTTTCGGTAGGCAGCATAAGACATCGCAGCCCAGCTAGGATGCGAATTCGATCCCGCAATGCTCGCGTGCGCTTGCTGGTCAAATGTCATTGGCTAGCCTCCGGTGACAACCGGGTGCAACACTCGGCGGCAGGCCCATTGGGTTGCAGCTCATGGCTGATAAGGCAAGCGAGCCGCCCGAAAGTCTGAATCTCAGCGGCGTCGACGCCTTTCCACATCGAGATGGGGTTAAGACTGTAGATATTGCAGCGGCGATCATCCGGCATGCTGCGTACGCTTATAACCTTTTGATCAAGCAACGTACCAAGCCGCCTTGAGACAGTAGGCTGGCTGGCGCGGACAAACGAGTAAAGTTCAGTCGCCTGCATCGGCCCGCAAGCGAGCGCCAGAACGATCTGCCCGTCCACAGAAGCCAGCGTTCGCGCGGTAAAGCCACCCATCAACATACAAAACCAGACCCCGATATCTTCATTTTTGAATATAAAGGCGCGCGTCACCTGCTGCCTACACTAACCTCTTTCAGAAAACCCGCGACTTTGTAATGCACTTTTTATTCTTTTGTGATTCCTTCTTTGATACAAATCAAAATTCAGATATCATCATTCTTTTTTATAATTAATTACGCTTCCCGAATTGGCGCACACGCTGTCAGCAGCGCCAAAGATCCCTCGCCTCAGGGGGATTTAAATGTCTTTTTCATCAGAAAAACACGTTTCGTTGGCAAGGCTAAGCCAAAGCGATGATGCTCGTCACTGGTACGTCCTCGAGCTACACAGAGATAAGGTAGCGGTCGCAGAAGCGAACCTGAAGGCACAGGGCTTCCGAACGTTCAATCCGCAGATGCGGGCCCCGGTTCGGCAATTTGGCAAGGTCGTGAAGCGGCTTCAGCCGATGTTCCCGGGCTACTGCTTTGTCCACTGCTCTCTCGCGGATGGACGGTGGCGGTCGATAAATTCGACCCGCGGCGTGAAGCGCTTTGCCGGCCCTCCGGGCGTGATGCCCGCTGCGGTGCGCTCTTCGATCGTCAACACTTTGCTTGATCGCTGTCCCGACGGTGTCTTCGACCCGTCTGCAGGTGATTTGCACGTCGGTCAGGAAGTGCGCTTGGGAGACTGCGGCTTTGCCGGCGCCATCGCCCGCGTCCATCAGCTTGATGCCGCCTCGCGAGTGAAGGTGTTGATCACCTTGCTTGGTGCCGAGCGCGTCGTCTCAGTTCCGCGATCCGCGGTGCAGCCCGCTGCTGTGTTCAGCTGAGTGTCAGCGGGTCACCTCGCAATGTTGGTTCTCACCACGCAGCCGTCCTTCTGGATTGCGCTCTCCGTAAACGTGATCGTGCTCGCAACGGTCATCGCGTATCGAGATAAGATCGCTCGCAGCACCGGGCTTGTTGACGATCCTTCCAAGAAGGCACACGCTCGGCACTCAGGGGCCGTTCCGCTCGTTGGGGGGCTCGCGCTTGTGAGCAGTCTCCTGTCTATGATAGCCGTTTCGGTCCTGCTCACCACTGAGTCCTGGGCCCGTACAAGCGTCGACATGAAGATAGCAGCTGGATCTTATGTCGCCTTCGTGTGCCTGTTTTTCGGTATGGGCCTGTGGGATGATCAGGGTGAATTGTCACCCCGGCGGAGACTAGCGCTCTCGGCGGCTTTCGTCGTGATTCTGCTTGCGGTTAATGACAGAGGGTTCTTGCTGAGCTCGGTACAGGATCGTTATCTCGCTGTATCAATCGCTTTTGGTTGGGTGTCGCCGCTTGTCACAGGTGTGGCGATCATCGCGCTCGTTAATGCCTTGAACATGTCAGATGGCAGGAATGGCATAGTTGCGGGGATAGGCTGCATTTGGTCGATCGCGCTTCTGTCACAGAGCGCCCATCCCATCATGACCGCGTTGCTAGCAGTTGCTGCTTTGAATTTCCTCATCCTCGGCTGGCAAAACATGCTTGGGCGTTTGTTCTTCGGGGATGCGGGCAGCTATGCGATCGCATCGGCGTTCGGCGCTGCTGCCATTTTCGGCCATTCCGGGCGCCTTGCCGGTTTCGAACTTACCTCTCTTGAAGTGTGCTCGCTGTTTTTGGTTTTGGTATTGGATATGGTTCGCCTGATTTTCGTCCGAACGCTGGCCGGGCGTTCTCCAATGGCTGCCGATCACAATCATCTTCACCACCGCCTGGACGACAGGTTTGGCTGGCCCAAAGGCTTGGCCGTGTACCTCGCACTGGTAGCCACCCCTGTCATGATAGCATTCCAGGACTTCGAGGCTGGCGGTGCTCTGGGCATCGTGTCCGGGACGCTGCTATACCTTGGAGTGATTGTATACACACGGAACTCGGCCGCCTTGGCACCCCAGCGTGTGTCTAAACTGAACCGCCCCGGGATTGCCGGAGGCTCTAACTCCTGAGAGTAAGGGTCTTCGACGAGCAAGACGGCGAACAAGTCTTCACCCGAGGCGCGTGAGCGGGCGGTTTGCCTGGTGCTGGATCAAAAGGGCGAGCATCCATCCCGGTGGGTAGCGATCATATCCATTGCTGGCATGATTGGCTGCCCGGGCCACACGCTGCTAGAGTGGGTGAAGAGGGCCGAAGTGAACAGCGGCAAGCGTGCCGGCGTTCCGATTGAGGTGACCGGCCGGCTCAATGCGTTGGAGCGCGAGAACCGCGAACTGGGCCAGGCGAACGAGGTCCTGCGCAACGCTTCTGCTTACTTTGCTCAGGCGGAGCGAGCCTAAATCCTTTGGCGCCCGTTCAAGCGATGACCAGCTTCATTGATGAGCATCGGTGAGTATGGGGTCGAGCCGATCTGCCGGGTTCTGCCGCCCCCGTTTCTTTGGCACCCCATCCACCTACCACGAGCGTGTGGCACAGCGCCGCGATCCGACGCGTCTGTCGCCACGCGCTCAGCATGACGCGGCGATGAAGGTGGAAGTGCGCCGCGTGTACGATGCCAACTTCAAGGTCTATGGTGTGCGCAAGGTGTGGCGCAAGATGCAGCGCGAGAGCTTCGATATTGCCCGCTGCACGGTGGAACGGCTGATGCGTGACCTCGGCCTGCAGGGCGTGATCCGCGGCAAGCCTGTGAAGACGACGGTCAGCGACAGGGCCGCGCCGTGACCGCTCGATCAGGTCAACCGCCAGTTCCATGCGCCGGCGCCGAACATGCTGTGGGTCTCGGAGTTGGCTTCGCCGCCCTTCGGGTCACCGACGGCGCGATATGAGCCGGGTTCGTCTACGTGGCGTTGGCTTCGCCGCCCTTCGGGTCGTGATCGATGTCTACGCCTGCTATATCGTGGGCTGGCGGGTGAGCAGGACGGCGCATGCCAGCTTCGTGCTCGATGCCCTCGAGCAGGCGATCCATGATCGGCGACCAGCCCATCGCGGCGGACTGATCCACCACAGCGATCGCGGCAGCCAATACGTCTCGATCAGGTATACCGAACGCCTTGCCGAGGCAGGGATCGAGCCGTTGGCCTATAGCGTTGGCGACAGCTATGACAACGCCTTGGCCGAAACGATCAACGGGTCTTTACAAGGCCGAGGTCATCCATCGGCGAGGCCCGTGGCGCTCATTTAAAGCCGTTGAATATGCCACGCTCGAATGGGTAGACTGGTTCAACAACCGCCGATTGCGCGAGCCCATCGGCGATATCCCGCCTGCCGAGGCTGAAGAGCGCTACTACGGCATGCTGGACGACACCCCAATGGCAGCATAATTGACGAAACTGGCCTCCGGCAATCCCGGGGCGCTTCACTCTGTGGGGGCTGATCACATGTTGTACAGCCGGCTCAGAGTTGCCCAGCAGCTTCCGCACGTGCACCAGAACAATAGTGAAATACATATGAAACAGACAGTCATTGTAAAATTGGATCAGGGCCTTGGGAATCAACTCTTCCAGCTTGCCTATGCCATCTGGGCCGCGCGCGGGGATGTCAGCCGACTGGTGATCGATGCCAGTTGGTACGACAATATCCCCAGCCACCAGACGCAGCGCAATCTTTCCATTCTCGGGATCATCCAATCGCTGGCTATCCCGATCCTCTCCCTCGAGGAAATCCATCAATTCCGGCCGGTGACCATTGATACGACCACCTCGCTCTGGGATGTTTACTGCGATGATATCCGTTCGATCGCCGACGAACATCCGGTTCATCTGATCGGTAGGGGCTTCAATTACGCCTACATCACCGCGGCCAAGACGATACTGCAGACCTGTATGAATCAGGCGGACATTCCTGTTTCCAAAGACGATTCCACATTCTTTGAGGACAATTGCGTGATTGGGATACATATCCGCAAAGGCGACTATCTGAATAGCCATATCCGAACGTGGATCGGGATTGTTGATATTGCGGACCAGATCAAGGAGGCCGAGCGTGTAATTGCCACGCATGCTTTTGAGCAGCCAGTAAAACTTGTTGCCTTCTCAAATGCCCAGGTAGACCATCCCTTTGACAAGTCATTTCTTGGTTCTGAAGCAGGCGGCACCTATGGCGAGCTGGAGACGTTGAAGCTCATGAGCATGTGCGACTGGCTCGTAACTGGAAACTCGACCTACTCGATCTTTGCGGCCTACCTGGGGACCCAAATGCGCGGGGCGTCCCTGCCAATGCGTTACGCCAACCTGCGCCACGATCTGGCGACTTCCTTGATCGGGCCCAATATGGTCCTTTACGATAATCAGCTCATTTGAAGCGCAGCGCGGCCCGTGGACGCCCGTTCGGCTAGGTTTTACGCGCAATCGGCGGCGTAAATTCCACCGGTAGACTTCGTATCGCCCGGACAAAATTTGACCTGAGACGCAAGGCGGAGCCGGCCTGGTGAATATCGGGCAACCGCCTGACCAAGGTCTCAAGCATGATTGCGACTTCAAGTTCGGCATAGCGCCAGCCAAGGCAAAACCCAGGGCCAGCCCCGAATGCGATGTGCGCGGGCACGTCACTTGCAAAGCGGGCCAAGTGAACTCTATCAGGATCGCTCCACTGCGACGAATCCCTGTTGGCAGCGCTTAACCACAGCACCACCTTATCCCCTTTTCGTATCCGCGCCCCACCAAGCTCAACATCGCACATCGCGGTGCGACGGGTGTGGGCGATGGGACTGGTCCAGCGGATAACTTCCTTGGCCGCCACGCTCGCCAAGGATGGGTCAGCGATAAGCTTCGCACGCCCCGCCGGATCGGCATCGAGCGCGAGCACCGCATAGCTCAGCGCATGACGCGTGGTCTCGCTAAATGCAGTTACAAGCCCCAGAACATTGACGCTGAAATCATCGAAATTGAGCCTTTCGCCCCCCACCGACACGCGCCGAATAGCTTCGAGCAGCTTGGTCTTGGGACGGAACCTGCCTTCAAAAATCTCGGTCGCCCAGGCGTCAAATTGAGCAAAGGTTTGGCGTCGCACTTCAAGCGAGGCCATTACATCGGGATCATCATCCCCCAACAAAACTTCAATCCAGTTGCCCAAAACTGGTCCAAATCTCTCTTCCAGTCCCATAAGGTCGGTTGCCAAACCCATACTATAGGGGAAGGAAACATCAGCCACGAAGTCCGCGTGGCCGCATTGGGCAATCGCGCCGATCAGACGCTCGGCGCGCCTGCGTATGGCCGGGACGGATGCCGCTACTCTGCTGGGCGTGAACCATCCGGAGATAGCCCGTCGAATATCAGTCCGCTCGGGCGGGTCGAGCGCGAACAGCGCCCGGGCCGGGGTATTGGAAACATCGGCAACATCAAAGATTCGGCTGCCGCCGTTGCGCCAACTGGCCGAAAAGATCTCGGGATTTTTAAGGACTTCAGCAATTTCACTTTTGCCAAGCACCGCCCAGAAACCGCGCCCATTGACCTCAGGATTCCAGACAACCGGCCCCTGCTGGCGCAGCTCCTGAAAAATGCCGAAGATCCCATCGCTGATGTGAATATCCGGGTTCTTGGTATCGAGCGGATTATCGACATCGATAGCCGAGCGCCGCATTTCCGCAAGATTGCCGCTTGCCGGCATTCTACCCTTCATAAGGCCCCCAATGTCTGGTCGATCAACAGTTGGCCGACAAATCGCCTCGCGCCCACGCAGCCGGCGCCCTTTTTTTCGTAGCATAGCCATCACACGGGAGCCGGGGTGGTCATGATCTTGCCACTGACACCAAAATTTGTCTCATAGCCAATCACATTAAGCCGGGCCCGGCGTGAAACCATTTCGAGCCGCAAGGCGGCGCCTTCAGGAACCGGCTGCATCGACTGAGGGGTGCCGGATACTGAGTAGGTGAGCCATTTGCGGCTCGAGAACAGCTTTGCCCCGCCGACGCGCATTATTTCGGTCATTTGCAGCCAGAACGGATAATCGGCAAGCAACGGTCCTGTCATCAGATCATCGTGTATGTGGAATTGCGCAGGATTACAGTGAAAACCGAAGTCCAAAGTCCGCTCAAGCTGAGCGCTCTCATCCGGGCAGATGAAGGCATAGCATCGCTCAGACTGCCGGCCCGCGATCTGCAATTCCGCCTTTGGTGCAGTGCTCGATCCGACAGTCGTACGCTCAACCCACCGCCCGGGTGAGGTGGCAATAGCATGAAAGCGAAAGCGAAAGGAAAGGTCGTCGGCGTTAATTGGCGCTGCATCGATCATGTCGATCGAATGGACATAATTGCGCTCGCCACGGGCGACACTCACCAAGGTTTCTCTGCCAAATCCCATTGCCATTATCTCAGCGGTTCGCCCGCGATAAGAGCCTGCCTCAAGTTCAGCTGTCGCCGCCCGCTGCCTCTTTCAAAGGTCACGCTGGTCCCGACCCAGCCGCTGGCAAATTTAGCCGACAGACCATCGATATCCTCGATTGCCACAGCGCATTGCTCACCAAAATTGACGAGCTGCGCCAGCGCGCCGCCGTAGCAGACAAAGTTGCAGCAATACTGATCCTCTTCCAGCCCCACAGCCCATGACCCAGCCCGCAATGCGCCAACCAGCGAGGGTATGTTGTCAACCGCGATCATTCCCGCGCTGTGGCAGGTTGCGGAGTGCTCGCGGATCAATTCATAGCGCCGTGCCAGCAGGCGCGGCATCAGCAGCCGCCCCTCAAACTGCGGATCGACTACCGTGCCCTTCCCGCTCCAAAGAAGTTCGCCGCGCCCCTGCACAAGCCGGATCAAAGGGCATTGCAAAAACACCTCATTCGTCTCGAGAGCGCACAATGCGTAGGCTACAAGCCTGCTGTCATGCCACGCCCCGACCGATGCGGAATACCTGGCGCAATCCAGGATCGCCCGTATTTCGTCCATGGACTTTTCGGAAAGAAATCCGTGCGGCGAGGTCGCTGCCACCTGCCGATAGAGATCGAACACACATTCGGCATCAGATGCCGTCAGTGCTTGAAATTGGATTTCCATGACGACGCGCTTATTGCTCAGCGCCGCGGTGATTGGCCGCAACCGGCCTAGTCACTAAACTTTGGGGCTCTGACGCGAGGAGCGCAAGGCACATCGCAACCAGCTCTTCCTTACTACGATAGCTTTGCAGGCCTTCAGGAGGATAACCCTGCCGCAGATCATCCAGTCCCTCAATCGCCTCGTGATAGATAAGCGCGTCGCCTAAATTTTTGCGAAACAAAGTCTGGCCGATGATTGGGCTAAGGTCGTTTTTTTGGCCCGGCAACAGCACCGCCGCGTCAAAATAGCCAAGCATGAAACCGTTCAGCAGAATATCTGCCGGGTCCTGCAAAACGATAATGCAATCGACCTGTCGGTCACCGAGGATTGACAGCATGTCTCGCTGCCGGGTTATGACATGAGCCTTGGTGGCAAGCTGTCGCTCCTGGTCTTCCTTGTCAACCTTGAGCCCGACACGAAGACCTTTCGTTTGTGCCGCCTCCAGTATCATGCCCAATTGCGCTAAACCCTGCGGTCCAGAATCCGTCATCAGCATGGAAGGGACGCGTCCGGCATGGGGCGCGGCGACCCTTAGAAATGCCCCATGGATGTCGAACCCTTCAAACCGGTTGATTTGAGGAATGGCGTTTACCTCGGTAATGACCCCGCCCGTTTCGCGCCACGATCTTTGGTGATCACTGGCTATAAAGTCCACGCCCGCAATATCGAGCCGCATCATGCGGGTCGCCTTTATAGCAGCGGCGATGACCTCGGGGTGGACCGAATGGGGATTGATTGGCACAGCTGCCCCGCCAGTTTGAACCTTGGGAACCATCCTGAGCCGGACCTGACGCCCCTCTGCGGGGATCGCCTCCAAGTCCAAACCTTGTGACGCAAGGCAAGCTTGGCTATCGTCGCCTAGCGATAACGGGATATTGGAAAATCCGTTTTTGCGCAGTTTCAAGCGCCGCGCATTTTCCTGCTCAATCAGTTGTGAAACAGTATCGATCCCGTTTCCGGTCACTTGGGCAGGAACCCGTTCGTGAACCGAAACGAGGCGCCCGTTTACAATCAGCAGGCGGTATTCGCGCCCTGTGACATGACGCTCGACCAGCACACTCGCTCCTTGCGCTGCGGCAAGATTGTAGGCTTGCTCAAGATCCCCTTCGCTGTGAATGTTGGCAGTGACGCCAACACCGCCGTCACAAGATCGCGGCTTTATCACGACCGGAAATCCCATGCCCCGCGCTGCTTTGACGGCTTCCGGGACATTGTTAACGACCCGCTGGTCTGGTGTTGGTAGATCACACCGCATCAGCCAGTTGCGGGTGGCGACCTTGTCGCGCGCAAGGGAGACAGAAAACGCGCCAGTCCTCTCAGTTGAAGACGAGTTGATGATAGTAGACGCGCGCCCCCAGCCCAGCAAGAATGCTTTTCCACCAATGAGCGTCACAGGTGTGCGGAACTTTTGGGCGGCATTTATCAAATGCCGAAAGTTAGTGCTTTGTGCGAATTTTGCTTGAGCTATCGAGATCAAAGCCTCGGCCCTGGCCGCTATGTTACTTTCATCGTGATTTTCCAAGTTTCTGCGAATAAATTTCAGGCATGCTAGCGAGAAATTGAGATCCAAGCTCTCAAAACATAGAACTGGCTTTGTTCCACCTGATACTTGCACTGAAGCAACGCAGCGTCCGAGACTGGGAAGCCCGGCTGTCATTTCAAGCGCGGTGAGCAACCGCGCAAACAGTGCAGGGAGATTGGCCTGGGATGGCGCCGCTCGGCTCTCCAGAAGAAGCCGCGCATCAAGCGCCAGAACCCCATTTAGGCGGGCGCAGAATTTGTCCACCGCCCGCAAAGAGCCTTCAAGATCGCCACCTTTGAAAAAAAGCGCGAGCGAAGGCCGGGTAAACCCACCGATGCAGCCTTGGTAACATCTAATCTGCTCGATTGGGTCCATCATGGACAAGGCGGAACGCTGGGAGCCCCGATCACCGTTGCGGCGAGCGCTACCGCGAGCGCAGCCTTGGTGTTCATGATCTTCATATTGACTCCATCAGTTTGTCTATCGTCGTCAGGTTACCAACGGCATCTGAGCAAGCGCAAAGGTCGACGACACCCCCAGCGCCGCAAACCCATGCATAGCTCTAGACGCTTGGTGTAGACAGGGCGTCTATAGCTCGTCGCTTCGCGACGATCATCAAATATGCCTTTGTCATTCAAAAGACGATTATAATATAGACCGATTTTTGAAAACCGTATTTTTCAGTCGCACTCTGTGTTGAGAGCGACTTGCTCAATCAACCAATCAACTTTTTAAATATTTGAACTTTTTTACAGTATCATTGTTTGACAACCAGTCTCCGGGCAAGATCACCGGTGAGATGATCTTGCAGTCCTCACATGTCGCAAGCGGCTTTGCGTGCGTCCGCGTTTTTGCGCCCGCACGTTGTCATCGTACGGCTGAGCAAGGCACAGCGGGTCCTTGTACAAGGCATCATCATCAGCGGCAGAATTTGGGACCCGTGCCTTCAAGGTGAAAATGATCGGCATGGGCGTCGTTAAAAGCCGGCCCAAGCACCGACCCAAATCTTTTGCAGGCGCTGGAATGGACGACGCGCAAAAATTCGCGCACGGCAGGCGGACCGCCATGCCAGTCCCGCTTGAGATCGATCCTGCGTCCATCTTCGAGCACAAAACCGGAGACATCGATTGCTTCAGCCCGTGCATGGGCCGATAGCCGCTCTGTCCCTGCAACATTGCGACAGGCATAGCTCCCCATTGTCTCAACACGGGATAGAGGGCTGCCAAGGATCTGCCGTGCTGCACGATCTACGCCAAAGCGCGTCCAATTGCTGAATGCCCTTGCGACCGGACACGATAATGCACCGATATTCGACACCGTAAAGACGGAGCCATCGCCTGCGATCGCCGATAACTGAACTGTTCCAAGCTTGTTGCAGCCCGGTGCCTCATGGGTGTCAGAAACCGGAGTAAAGCGCGCGCCAGCTGCGGCCAGTTCCATGACGCACGTCCGATCATTGGCGGCCGGTGTGGATATCCTCGGCACGCTGAGCTGGGGCGGTGCTTTGGTGATCGCTCGGTCCGCTGTAGCGCGCTCGCGATTGGCTGACGTCCGGGATTCGGCAACAAGCGAGACACAGGAAACCAAAGCAAATGCGCTAGCAGTCAGAAGGATATGGCCTTTAACGTGGCTCGAGTCCATCAAGACTCCCCTTACCAATCCGCATGGTCATCGTCGGTCTGTTAAGGCTGGGATATGCTGTGCTGATCGCAAACATAGTCACTTGGGGTGAGCCTAGGGCGTAGGAACTCTCGCCGCTGAATGCCCAAAAAACCTAGGACGTACTGACGATGAGGCCCCCCAAACCTGCTTTCTTCTGAATCAAGACTGATCTTTCAGGAGCTGTGTGCTTCGTGAAAGCTAGTCGAAAGCGGAATGGGAGTTAGTCATAGAGCTCCGGCCAACTGAGCGGGATGGCTGCTCACCACCGGAACAGAGTAATTGTCAGTTCCTCGATGGCTTGCTATACTGTATGAGCGTTTGCTGCCTCTGGCGGGACATGCACGAGCGATAGAGCAAGTCAAACACGATCTAAACCCCCATACGGCGCTGGTCATAACAAGGCGCCTGGGTTGCGCTGCTGCAAGCACTAGTTGATTTCGGTCTGACCGAAGACCGGCAGTACACGGTGGACAGCGCCAGCGTTCGCAATTACGTCTGCGTAGCGGGCGGAACATTAGAGCGTTTTCCGTTCATTCCGGCTCATAGCCGCATGATCTGAAGTAATTGGCG
>VFQM010000017.1_pt1 | contig 208964 bp, 190 predicted proteins | sample 3512391 | NCBI WGS metagenome assembly VFQM01 (sample SAMN10412369, study PRJNA504923) | tailings metagenome | isolation source: Replicate 1 from Balatoc abandoned mine | place: Philippines
CGCCGATCAATGCCGACGGGCCTGCAACGCAATGCTGTTCGCCGGAGATGCGGTTGAGCAGGTAGGCAAGACCCGAATTCAGGTAGACTTGGATCAGGATCGGCACCGCCAGCAACGCGATGATCATGGGCTGCGCGATGATCTGCTCGCCTTGGAAGCCGAACAGGAGAACGAGCGTCGTAAGCAGCGCCATGAGGGGGAGCGGCTGAAGCGTATAGAGCACGCGGTCGAGCGCCTTCCGTCCTGCCGAGGCGATCAGAAGACGTCTCATCGCCTGCGCGATAACAACCGGAATGACGATGTAGAGAACGACCGACAGGACCAGCGTGCCCCATGGAACGGTGATCGCGGATAGGCCAAGCAGCTATCCGACGATCGGCGCAAAGGCAACCACCATGTAGCGTTCCACGTCCTTACCCAGTGGTGACAACACCTCCATCAATGACGAGAGCCTGGCCGGTCATCATGCGGCTGGCTGACGACGCAAGGTACAGGCACCCACCAACGATATCCTCTGGCGCAAGTGTATCCTTCAGGCATTGCCGCTCGATATGCGCGGCAAGAGCTTCCGGCGTCACCCATTTCTGCTTCTGCTTGTCCGTCAGCACCCATCCCGGCGCCAGTGCGTTGACACGGATCCCATCCGGCCCGAATTCCCTTGCGAGTGCGCGCGTCATGCCGTTGATGCCGGAATTGGCCGTCACATAGACCGGATAGCCTGAATTCCCCATCATGTAGCTGATGGAAGTGAAGTTGATGATGGACCCGCCGTTGTTTGACTTCATGCCGGGAATGACGGCCTGGCAAGCGAAGAAATAGGCCTTCAGGTTGATCGCCATGGATTGTTCCCAGAAGGCCTCGTCGACGGCAAGCGCTTCATGCCGCTGATCGTTGGCGGCGTTGTTGACGAGAACGGCGATCGCGCCGTGTGCCTCGGAGGCTGCAGCGAGTGCTCGCTCAAGGGATGCCAGGTTGCTGATGTCAGCGGGGAGGAACAGCGGACGCCGGCCGGTCTCCCGCTCCATCGCCTCGCAGAACGCCGTGGCTTCGGAGCGCTGGCAGAAGGCCACCCGAGCGCCCTGCCGCAGGAAGCCCTCCGTCAGGGCTGCTCCGATGCCGGAGCCACCGCCCGTGATGAAGACGGAGGCATCGGCGAGATCCCGGTAAATCGCGTCAGTCATGGATATCCTCCCTTGATTCGATCCGGATGGTGACCGTCCATTCATGGGTCTCGCCCGGCCGAAGCCATTTTGCGTTGTCTTTTGCTACGGCGTCGGCGAGGCTTTCCATCGGCGCGGTGGAAGGGGCGAGGGAGATCTGGCTGACCGGCGCCTCGGCAGGCCAACCGCCATAGTCCAGCCAGAGGCCGAGATGCCCGGCCACCTTCGCGTCCCAGTGCAGGACAAAGGCGCCGCGCCGCCCGACCACGCGTGCCTCGGCCTCGCCGCTGACCGCGGCGAAGAACTTGGCCGCGAAGTTGGCGGTCAGCGGATGGACGCGGTCGAGTACCGGCAGGGCGTCGCGCTGCGGATCGGGGAATGCGACGGGCCCGGTCGCGAGAACGCGGCCGCCATGGCTGAGGAACGCCGCATCGAGGCTGTCGATGCCCGGCAGGTGCAGCCGGTCATCGTCCTCGGGTGCGATGAGGAGATGCTGGCCCCACAGATAGGGCATGGTCGCCGGGCCTTCATTGACGACGCGATAGGTCAGTGACAGACGATCGCCATCAAGTTCAAGCGCGCGTTCGAAACGGAGCGGCCCGGCCTGCCCCCTTAGCGTGACGCTTTCGAGCGAGGACTCCACGTGGACCGGACGCGCCCAGAACTCGCCGTGATCGCGCAGCGCCATCGGCCACGCATCTACCCGGCAGGCGGCGGCCGACGGAAAGCACTCGTCCCAGCCGCGAGCCTGTTCGACGCCAAAGACCGCATCCTGCCCAGGCGAGCCCAGGGCAGGCCCGGGCACCAGCCAATTGCGACCGGCTCTGAGGTCGGTGAGCTCGCTGACCCGACCGCCGAACTCCGGCTCGATGCGAAGGCGAAGGGTTCCATTGTCGAGGACGACGCCGGTCATGGCTGCTCCTGTTGCAAGCCGAGAGCGCGCTCGCGCACCCCCGTCGAAGATTGTAGGCTGGTCACGCCGTCCCCATCATGATGTCCACGCCGCGATCGGCGACCGCCATGGCAGGCGCATTGGTGTTGCCGCTGACGATGCGCGGCATCATGGAGACGTCGAAGACGCGCAGGCCCTCTATGCCCTTGACGCGGAGATCCGGCGTCAGCACGGCGAGCGGATCGTCCTCGGCCCCCATGCGGGCGGTGCCGCAGGGGTGATAGTTGGTCTTGACCGTGCGCTTGCAATGGGCGAGCAACTCCGCATCCGAGCGGAAAGCCTCGCCGGGAAATATCTCGCCCTTGACGACCTTCGCCATCGGCCCGGTCTTCAGCACCTCGCGGGCAAAGCGCAGTCCGGCAATCTCATGGCTGATATCGTCCTCGTGGCCGAGATAGTTCGAGTTGATCATTGGCAGGGCCGCAGGATCGGCCGAACGCAGGCGCACCGTGCCGCGCGCCTTCGGCTGCAGCAGACAGGAATTGAGTGTCACGCCGTCGGTGGGTGCGACGCCCATGACGTCGCGGTCGAGATAGACGGTCGGGACGCAGTAGAACTGGATCATCGGCTCGCCGGTAGGGTCGAACGGGTTGATGAAGGCGCAGGTCTCACAGCCATTCGTCGCGACTGGCCCCGAGCCGAACAGCATGTATTGCAGGCCGTTGCGGAGCATGCGCAGGCCGCGGTCCTCGCCGTAGTAGCCCAGTTTCTGGTGGGTGGCGGCGACCAGCGGAACCTCGTGATGGTCCATCAGGTTCTCGCCGACACCGGCAAGATCGGCACGCACGTCGATGCCATGACGGCGCAATTCGCCCGCCGGGCCGATGCCCGACAGCATCAGGATTTTCGGCGTGCCGAAGGCGCCGGCCGTAAGGATGACCTCGTTTGCCGCTTCGAGCTTCCTGACCTTTCCGCCCTCGGCGATCTCGACGCCCGCCGCCCGTCCTCCCTCGACGAGGAGGCGCAGGACGCGAACGCCGGTGAGAATTGTTAGTTTCGGATTATCGGCCAAGGGCTCGATGAAGGCCTCAACAGCGCCGCAGCGGCGGGCACCACCGATCGTCGTCTGCATGTAGCCGACGCCGGCCTGGCTGCCGTCGTTGAAATCGTTGCGCAGGGGCAGCCCCATCTCCTGTAGCGTCTTGACGAAGACATGAGAGATTTCGGCGATATGGCGCGGGTTGGAGACTTTCAGCGGCCCGTCCGTGCCATGAGCGGGACCGGCGAGCGACTGGTTGCCCTCCTGCCGACGGTAGTGGGGCAGGATGTCGTCCCATCCCCAACCGATGCCGTTGTGACCGGACCTGGTCGCGCGGTTCCATTCATCGTAGTCGGAGCGGCGGCCGCGCATGTAGACCATGGCGTTGACAGTCGAACCTCCACCGAGCACGCGGCCCTGCGGCAGGTCGTGCGACCGGCCGTCGAGTTGCGGCTGCGGTTCCGTCGTGTGGAAGGTCAGGTACTTGCTGCCCTTCAGCATCTTCACGAACCCCGCCGGCATCCGAAGCAGCGGATGGCGGTTCGACGGCCCTTCCTCGATGAGCGCGACGCGCGCGCCATGCTCGCTGACCAGCTTCGCCGCGGTCACGCAGCCGGAGGAGCCACCGCCAACGATGATATAGTCGAAGCCCGTCATCTCACCATTCCGCAATCGAACCGTCGGCGTGGCGCCAGACTGGCGCCCGCCAGGCATGGCCCTCGACGGCCCGGCTGCGCACCATGTCCTCGTCGACCTCGATACCGAGGCCGGGACTCATCGGGATTGGCAGGAAACCGCCCTCCACCTTGAAGCGGCTTTCGGGCTTCAGGTAGTCGTTGAGATCGCCGCCCTGGTTGTAGTGGATGCCGAGGGATTGTTCCTGGATGACGGCGTTGTAGCAGATCGCGTCCACCTGCAGGCTGGCGGCCAGCGCGATCGGCCCCAGCGGGCAATGGGGAGCCAAGGCGACGTCATAGGCCTCCGCCATATTCCCGATCCGGACCATTTCCGAGATGCCGCCGACATGGGCCGTATCCGGATTGATGATGCCGGCCGCGCGCTTTTCGAAGACGGCACGGAAATCGTAACGGCTATGCAGCCGCTCACCGATGACCAGCGGAATGGACGTCGAGCGGGCGAGATCGGCCATGTGGTCGACCTGGGCAGAGACCACGGCATCCTCGATGAACATCGGGCGCAGCGGCTCGATCTCCTTCAGCAGGATCTTCGCCATAGGTGCATGCAGGCGGCCGTGGAAATCGAAAGCGAGATCCATGCGCGTGCCGACCGCCTCGCGCAGTTCGGCAAGCTTTGCGACTATCCGGTCGATCTTGGCGTAGCTGTCGAGGAACTGGACCTCCTCGGTGGCATTCAGCTTGCAGGCATCGTAGCCGGCATCGAGCAGGGCTGTCGCGTCGGCGACGAGATTGTCGGGTCGGTCGCCGCCGATCCAGCGATAGGTGCGCACCTTGTCGCGCACCTTGCCGCCCATAAGCGCATGAACCGGCTGGCCGAGGGATTTGCCCTTGATGTCCCACAGCGCCATGTCCACGCCCGACATAGCGCTCATCAGCACCGGACCGCCACGGTAGCAGCCGTTGCGGTAGATCATCTGCCAGGTGTCCTCGATCAGCAGCGGGTCGCGGCCGATGAGCAGGGTCTCCAGTTCGCGGACCTTCGCGGCCAGCGTTTCAGCATGGCCCTCGAGCACCGGCTCGCCCCAGCCGGAAATCCCCTCGTCCGTCGAAACCTTGAGGAACAGCCAGCGCGGCGCAACGACGAATGTTTCGAGTTTGGTGATCTTCATTGGGAAATCCTCAGTCGGGCGCCGGACGCACTGTCGAAATAGCGGATGCCGCCGGGTGAAAACCGGAGCTCCACGGTGGCACCAATCTCCGGCCTGAAATGCTTGTCGGCCCTCAGCACCAGCCTGCCCTTGCTGTGCTCGGCGACGACGAGCGTCGCATCGCCGGTCGGTTCGACGGAGTAAACGGTAACCGCCATGTCTCCCCGTTCGTTCGGCTGAGCGACCGTGATGTCTTCGGCTCGAATGCCAAGCTGGGCTTGTTTCGCATCAGCGATGCCGCGCGCCTCGATGCTGGCGCCTCCCGTGCGGAAAACACCGTCTTGGAGGTCACCCGGAATGAAGTTCATCGGTGGCGAGCCGAGGAAGCCGGCGACGAACAGATTGTCTGGATCGTCGTAGATCTGGTCCGGGGTGCCGATCTGGCGGATTTCACCGGCTTCCATGATGATCACGCGGTCGGCAAGCGTCATCGCCTCGATCTGGTCGTGCGTGACGTAGATGGTCGTAATGCCGGTCTCGCGCTGGATGTGCTTGATCTCCGCCCGCATCGCGCCGCGCAGCTTGGCATCGAGGTTCGACAGAGGTTCGTCCATCAGGAAGACATCCGGCGAGCGGACGAGTGCGCGGGCGAGCGCGACGCGCTGGCGCTGTCCTCCGGAAAGGTTCTTGGGCAGCCGGTCGGCATAGGGGGCAAGACCCACCTTCTCAAGTGCGGCAAGCGCGGTCTTCTCCCGCTCGGCCTTGGCCATGCCGCGTGCGCGCAGCGGATATGCGACGTTGTCGAGCACTTTCATGTGCGGATAGAGCGCATAGTTTTGAAAGACCATCGCCATGTTGCGCTCGCGCGGCAGGCGATCGGTGATGTCGGCTCCGTCCTTCAGCACTTTTCCGGTGGAAGCCGTTTCCAGCCCCGCGATGATGCGCATGGTCGTCGTCTTGCCGCAGCCGGAGGGGCCGAGCAAAACCAGGAATTCGCCGTGGGGGATGTGCAGGTCGATGGGCTTGAGCGCGGTGAGCGCGCCCCAGCTCTTGGTGACGGATTGAAGCGTGATTTCGGTCATTTCAGCGGTAGGCCCCCATGGTCAAGCCACGGATGAGGTGGCGCTGGAAGACAAGGATGAAGAGGATGACGGGGATGATCAGCAGGCTGGCAGAAGCCGACAACTCGGCCCAGGCGATAGTCTGGTAACCGATAAAGCCGTAGAGGCCGACGGGCACTGTGCGTACCGCCGAATCCCCCAGAACCAGCGCGAAGAGGAACTCGTTCCACGACAGAAGGAAAATCAGGATGCCGACCGAGATCAGGCCGGGCATGGCGAGCGGCAGGGTTATCCGGGTGAACACCTGAAAATGGTTGTCGCCGTCAAGGCTTGCCGCCTCCTCGATCTCGCGCGGCAGCTCGGAGAAAAAGCCCCTCAGCAGCCAGACCACGATCGAGATGTTGAGCGTGACATGGGCGAGGATCAAGCCGAGATGCGTATCGAGCAGGCCGATCTGATAGTAGAGCACGAAGAACGGGATCAGCATGGCGACTGGCGGTGTCATGCGCGAGGAAAGCAGCCAGAACCCAAAGTCGCCGCGCCCGCGGAACGAATAGCGCGCCAGGATGTAGGCCGCCGGTGCGCCGAGCGCGAGCGTCAGCAGACTGGAACCGGCGGCAACGATCGTCGACGAGGCGAAGTAGGCCCAGATATCGGGGTTGCCGATGACCTTGGCAAAATTGGCGAAGGTCGGCTCGAAAAGGAAGAGCGGTGGCCGCGCCATCGCCTGGATCGGTGTCTTCAGCGCGGTGAGGAAAATCCAGTAGAGCGGAAAGACGCACCAGATAGCGAAGACATAAAGGATCAAGCGGCGCAGCCAGACGGAAGTGAAGAGCTTCATGGCGCTTAGTCCTTCAGATCGAACAGGCCGAGCCGTCGAAGGAACACCTGGCCCGCGACGAGGGTGAAGACGAGCATGACAATCGCCAGCGCCGAGGCGTAACCCATGGAGAGGAACTCGATGCCGTATTTGTAGGCGAGCAGGTTGAGCGAGCGCGTCGCGACTCCCGGACCGCCGCCCGTCAGCACGAAGATGATGTCGAAGGTCTTGAAGGCATCGATCAACCGGAACAGCAGGGCGAGTGCCAGATAGGGCTTCAGCCGCGGCAGGGTGACGAGGAAGAAGGTGCGGAAGGGACCCGCGCCGTCCATCTGGCTCGCCTCTTCAGGCTCCGGCGGCAAGGCCGCCATGCCGCCCATGACGATGAGTAGGATGAAAGGCGTCCATTGCCACACGTCGACCAGGATAAGCGACAGGAGCGCGGTTTCTGGCGCGGCCGTCCAGGCGCTGGGAGAAATGCCCACCAGGCTGAGCAGGTAGTTCAGCACGCCTTGCGTGGGGTTGAACATCAGGCGGAAGGTGAAGGTGGCAGCGATCGGGGTGATCGCCATCGGCAGGAGATAGATGACGCGCAGCCACGACGCTTGTCGCACCTCGTGATGCAGCAAGGCAGCGATGCCGACGCCCAGCACCGTCTCGATTCCCACGGCTGCGATCGTGAAGATCGCCGTAATGCGCGCGGCATCCCAGAAGTCGGCGGAGGACAGAAGGTCGGAATAGTTCTTGATGCCAACCCAGTTGATAGCGTCCGGCGCGGTCAACGAATAGTCGGTGAAGGAGAGATAGACGCTGACGAGGAAGGGAACGAGCGTAAGCGACAGCATCAGGATCGTCGCCGGAGCAAGCATCCACAGGATGAAGCTGCGCTCGGCGCGTTGGATGGTAATCTGGCGGGGCACGGGCCTGTCTTTCTGATCGGACGCCCCCCGACCGAAATGTTCGGGGGGCTTCATAGTCCGTGTCAGCCCTTGAGGGCGGCGTTGATCTTCGTCGTGGCCGCAGCAAGCGCGGTCCGCGCGTCTGCCTGACCGGTGACGACCTGGTTGATCGCCACGGCGAACGGATCGAGGATCTCGCTGGACTTCTTGTGGAACCACGCTGCCTTGAAGATCTTGGCGTCGCCGGAATTGAGGTTGAGGAGCGCTGCTGCCGATGCCTCGGCACCGAACCGCTTCTGGAAGGCGTCGCTCTTCCAGGCGGAATTGCGCACCGTGGCGAGCCCGCCGGCGGAACTGAGCAGGCAGCCGGGCTTCGAGTTGAGGAAGCTCAAGAGCAGGAAGGCGGCCTTCTTCTTCTTCGAATAGGCGTTGATACCAGCCTGCCAGGCCCAGATGTTCGGCTTGATCGGATGCCCGCCGGCCCGGGGCAGGGCAGCATAGACGGCATCGGCCGCTACCAGGCTCTTTTCCGGGTCGGAAATGTCGGTGGCGAAGTTGGAGCTGTCGCAGCCTAGCGCCGCCGCGCCGCTGGAGAAGTCGTTGAGGGCTTCATACCAGTGGTAGTTGCCGACGCCGATCGGCCCGGCCTCGCGCAGCAAGCGGCCATACATCTCGACGCCGGCAACGGCGGCATCGCTGTCGAGCACGCAACGCCCTTCCGCATCGATGATCTCGCCGCCATAGGAGAAGACGAAACCGCCGCAGGTCCAGGGGCCTGCGGAACTGTCGGACTTGGCGCGCATGGCAATGCCCGCGACCATGTCGGACTTCAGCTTCAGGGCGGCGGCGAGCAGTTCGTCCATCGTTGTCGGAACGGCAAGACCGGCCGCACCCAGCATGGCCTTGTTGGCAAACAGGGTCTGCGCCTCTGCGGTGATCGACATCGAGTAATTCTGCCCGTCCGCCTGGGTCGGGAAGTCGCGTGCCATCGCGAAGACGTCGTCCTGATCGTACCAGGCGGCATCGAACAGCGCCTTGTCGGCGTAGAATTCATCGAGCGGCGCGGCCCAGCCGGCTGAAACGAACTGACCGAGCGCGTGGATCATCATCACGTCGGGTTCGGCCGACTTGGCACCCAGCTTGATCGGCATCTGGGAGGTGTATTCGGTCTCGGACTGGGTGTTCAGTTTGACCTTGATACCGGTCAGGTCCGTGAAGATGGGCAGCAGCGGCTCGATCGCAGCGCTCCAGGGATGCGTCATCGCTTCGATCGTCAGGCTCTCGCCCTTGAACGCCATCCAGTCGATATCGGCAGCGGCGAACCCCGCACGCGCTTCCTCCGCCGTCTGGGCAAAGCTGAGCCTCGGCGCCAACGCCAGGCCAACTGCTGCGGCGGCAGCGCCGCCCATCAGTTGGCGGCGGGTGAGGCGTATGTCTCTTTTCATATTCTCCTCCTCTTCAAATCAGTGCTGTCGGGCACGGCCCGCTCTGCCAGCGGCAGGGGTCCTTGCAGGCCATCCTCTCCGCGGCAGAACCTATCGATACTATCATTTATGTCAAGTGTAGTACTATTTGAAATTGTGTGGGACGATTTGCGAAAAGGGGCTTTTTCCGTTATGCCAGCAGAAACTAGGGGACGTGGGAGCCAGGGCTTGAAGCGGGATCACGACGAGGCGGAAACGCAGGAGGTGGCATCGATCAGCATCCATGAGACGATCGTCACAACGATGGGGAGGCGCATCGTTTCCGGCTACTACACGCCAGGCGCGGCGATTGGCAGCGAGACGGACATCGGGCAGACGTTCGACGCTTCGCGGACCGCGACACGCGAGGCGCTGAAGATCCTGGGCTCGAAGGGGCTAGTCGAAGGCAGGCCGAAAGTAGGCATCGTCGTCAGGCCAAACGAGCGCTGGAACATGATGGACCCCATGGTGCTTGACTGGGCACTGCAGGATTCGAGCCAAGCGGAAAAGGCGATCTCCGACCTCTATGCACTCCGCATAGCAATCGAGCCAAAGGCAGCACGCATGGCCGCTCGCAACTTCACCCAGGCGGATGAAGCCTCAGTGCGACGGGCCCTGCGCGGCATGGCCACTTATCTCGACGAGAATGATAGGGTCGAACAGGACCTGGCATTCCATATCGCGATCCTTGCGGCCTCGGGCAATCGCCTGTTCTACTCCCTCGGGGAGTTGATTTCGGTCGGCCTGCGCCACCTCTTTCACGCCGGCCTGCGTGCAACCAGCGAGGAAGATGATCGCTGGGTCACACGCCACAAACGCGTTGCCGATGCGGTTTTCTCGAGAAACGAGGTAGCGGCAGAGGCTGAAATGACCGTGTTGCTCACGGAGGCGCAACAAACGCACCAGATCCAGGTCGATTGAGGCGCGCCAGCCTTTCTGGAAGCAAAGCGCCCCGCGCAGCATATGCCGTCAGGACGACACTGCCCGACCAGATCAACATGTCGACCGGGCTGTGCCGCGCTCGCCTGCGATGTGGTCAGCTTGCGAGTCGTGACGCGACGCCAGCCATGAGACGGCGCTGATCGACCTTAGGGTGGGCTCGCTGTCATTAGTGTCCGATCCGGCCAAATGCGTGAAGCGCCAGAAGGCAGACGCGATCGAGCGGGAGTTCTTCGATCAGGCGCAGGCGCTGGGCTAGCCTAGAACACGCCACTCGGACGCTGCGCGATCTGACGGATTTCGAGAAGCTCGATGATTTAGGGGCAGCGGCAATGGCTCTGGCTCGGCTGATGGGATTGGATCGATAGCGCCGGGCTTGAATTAGTTGGCGCTGGCCGGTCCATGCTGACCTGTATTCCGCCATGCGGTTTAGTCCATTGCTCCGTGAATGAGTGTGCGACTTTGCGCTTGATAGGTCGTAGGACGGCGCGTGCCGTGTGTCACACACGGATTTTCCAAGGGGCAGGAGCATGACCGCGACCGTTCTTTCCACACTATCCGACGGTGTCCTGACGCTCGTCCTTAATCGGCCGGACAAGCTTAACGCCTTCACCGAGGAGATGCACCTGGCGCTCCGGGCCAGCATCCAGCGCGCACATGACGAGGCCGGGATCAGGGCTGTGCTGCTTACCGGTGCCGGACGCGGATTCTCCGCCGGGCAGGACTTGGGTGATCGCAGACCCGGTCCGGGCGGCCCGCCCGACCTCGGTCATACGATTGGCACCTTCTACAACCCGACCGTTCGCCTGATCCGCAGCCTGCCCAAGCCCGTCATCTGTGCCGTCAACGGCGTAGCCGCAGGGGCAGGGGCCAGTATTGCCATGGCCTGCGATATTGTCCTGGCCGCTGCATCGGCCCGCTTCGTCCAGTCCTTCTCGAAGATCGGACTCGGGCCCGATGCCGGCAGCAGCTGGCATCTGGTCCGTCGGCTGGGAGAGGCGCGGGCGATGGCATTGGCGCTCACCGCGGAACCGCTTTCAGCACAACAAGCAGCCGACTGGGGGCTCATTTGGAAGGCACTTCCGGACGCCGATCTGATGGCCGAGGCGCGCTCGCTGGCCGTCTCGCTCGCTGCCGGCCCAACCTATGGCCTCGGCCTGACTAAGCAGGTGATCCAGTCCGCGGCGGAAGGGACGTTCGATGCCCAGCTCGATCTCGAGCGCGACAGCCAGCAGGCGGCGGGACGGAGCGCCGACTACGCCGAGGGCGTCGCCGCATTCCTCGAGAAGCGCAAGCCCCTGTTCCGGGGCTGCTGACCCGCGGCGCTTGCGCCTTGGCATTCCGCTCTCAGCTTGCCACCTTCTGCACTGCGGAAGAAATCCGGCACATAAGCTTTGACCTTTCACCCACATTCGCGGTCTTAGAGGGCGAATGAAATGGAGGACGGTCATGCAGCAAAATCTTCCCGCCAAGCTCGGGGTCGTGGGCGCGGGCGCAATGGGTGCAGGCATTGCCGAGGTCGCCGCGGCTCGTGGCATTCCGGTCACGCTGCTTGACGCACGGCCGGGCGCCGCCACTGCCGCCATCGACGCGATTCTTGGCCGGGCGCGCAAGCGGCACGCCGCCGGCAAGCTAGATCAGGCGCAGCTCGACCAGCTCATCGGGGCTCTCACTGCCGCCGACAATCTCGCCAACCTCGCCACGTGCGACCTAGTTATCGAGGCGATCGTCGAGGATCTAGGGGCCAAGCGCGATCTATTCGCGCAACTCGAGGACATCGTTGCGCCCGACGCACTGCTCGCAACGAATACCTCTTCGCTACCTATCGGCGTGGTCGGTGCTGCCTTGCGCCATCCGGAGCGCTTCGCTGGCCTGCATTTCTTCAACCCTGTTCCGCTGATGAAGCTGGTCGAGGTTATTCCCGGCCCAGCCACGGCCACGGCCACGACGGACCGTCTCGACGCCTTTTCGAAGCATATCGGCAAGGAGCCGGTGACGGTTCGCGACACGCCGGGCTTCCTCGTCAATCTCGGTGGGCGCGCATTCGCGACCGAGGCGCTTGCGATCCTCCAGGAAAATGTCGCCACGCCTTCGCAGATCGATGCCATCATGCGCGACTGCTGCGGTTTCCGCATGGGGCCGTTCGAGCTGATGGACCTCACCGGCATGGACGTGAACTTCACCGTCAGCCAGTTCCTGCATCAAAGCCATTTCGCCGATCCGCGCCTGCGCTCCACGCCGCTCCACCGCTACATGCTTGAGACCGGGCAGCTAGGGCGCAAGGCCGGCCGGGGTTTTTACTCCTACGCCGAAGGCACGGCAGCTCCATCGGCCGATACCCGGACCGACGTCGCCCCCGCGGTGCAGGTCGTCCTCGCCGAGGACCTTCTCGAACTCGCGGAATTTGCGTCAGGCATCGGCGTGGAGGTCTTGGCGCAGGATGACGGACGCGCGCCGCTGCTCGCTTTCCCGCTTGGCGAAGACGTGACGGCCCATGCGCTCCGCCTTGGCCTCGATCCGCGCCGTGTCGTCGCGGTGGATCTCGCCTTTGACACTACACGCCGCGTCACGCTGATGAGCGCCACGAACGGTGACGCGGGGCTGCGCGATTCGGTCGCCGCCGCCGTTATCGCCAGCGGACGCATAGTCACTGCGATCGCCGATTCCACCGGTTTCGTCGCTCAGCGGATCGTCGCCATGGTCGCCAATCTCGGCTGCGAGATGGCGCAGATGGGGCTTGCCGCACCGCGCGACATCGACAAGGCGATGCGCCTTGGCCTCAATTACCCGCTCGGACCGCTGGAATGGGCGGAAAAACTGGGTGCTCCGCGCCTGCTGGCGATCCTGCGGCAGATGCAGGCGCTCAGCGGCGACGACCGCTACCGGCCGAGTCCCTGGTTGCGCCGTCGCGCCGAGCTCGGGCTCGACAGCTGGGTGGCCTAGAGACTTGATTTAGTCCGCCATCAGTTCCTGCACCGCCTCTTTCAGGATCGGCGCCAGCACGCCGCGCATGTTGGCCTCCGACACGCTGCCGGTCGCGAATGGAATCGTGATGGCCGCCAACTCGTTGTCGGAGGCTATGCCCATCGCCACCGCCCCGATCCCGCGGCGCCAGATGTCGCGGGCAAAGGCGAGGCCGCTGTCGTTGATGCTCTGCTGCATGAGGGCGTTGAAGGCGGTGACGTTGCCGTCGTGGCGGTTGAGTTCCGACCTGACCCTGGTGGCGAGGGTGCGCCGCTCCTTCTCGGGCAGGATGCTCAGCATGGCGATCCCCGCAGCCGAGGTCGCGACCGGCATGCGCCCACCTACGGCGAAACGCACAGCCAGGAGATCGTCCCCGACAACCACCTGCACGAAGGTCACATGCAGCTTGTCGAGCACGCACAGGCCGGCCGTCTGCCCGGTCTTCTCGGCAAGCACTTTCAGCAGCGGCGTGGCCCGGTCGATGAGCGCCATGCCGGACAGCACGGAATAGCCGAGGTTCAGGGTCTTCGGCGTCAATTCATAGGCCCGGCCGCTGCCGCTGTGGCGCAGATAGCCCATCTTCATGGCCGTATAGCAGAGGCGACTGATGGTCGACGGCGGCATGCCGGTTGCTCTTGCTAGGTCGCTGTTCGACATCGACTTCTTCTGCTTCGACAGCACTTCGAACAGTTGCATCCCTCGAGCGAATGCTTCGACGAACTGCCGGTCCTCGTGGCTCATCCGCCTCTCCCTTTTCTGCACTGCGGAATGCGATTTTGCATACTGGCATTGCATAGCGCGCTTCAAAAATCCAGTGTCCGGCACCGAAACAGACCGTTGCCGGGCTGCCACCGGGGATACCGGAAGGAGGGAGGGAAAAGAGATGCTCACAGGGGATATGCTGCGCCGCTCGGCCGAGCGGTTTCCGGAGAAGGACGCGATCATCTGGCAGGATAGGGCGATTAGCTACCGCGCGCTCGACCTGGCCGCGAATCGCTTTGCCAATGCCCTGGTCGACAAGGGGCTGGGCAAGGGCGGCAAGATCGCCATCATCAGCCGGAACCGGCTGGAATACGGCATTGTCTTCTTCGGCGCGGCGCGCTCAGGTGGCGTTCTCGTCAACGTCTCAGTCCTCTACACGGCAGAAGATCTGGTCTACGTCCTCGACAAGGCCGACGTGGAGATCCTGGTCTATGAGGATATCTTCGCCGCCAAGGTCGAAGAGGCCTGCAAGTCTCTGCCGCGCATCCGCGAACTCATCGTCCTGGGGGAGCCGCGCTCCGGCGCGCGGGGCTTCGACGCTTTGCTGGCCTCGGCTTCCGACGCCGCCCCTGCCGTCGCCATCGCGGAAGACGATCCGTTCTGCATGACCTACACCGGCGGCACCACGGGCCGGCCGAAAGGCGTCCTTGCCAGCCACCGCAACCGCACTATCACCGCCCACACGGTGATGATGCATGAGAACATTGATGAGCGCGACGTCGTGGGCATCGTCACCCCGCTGTTCCACGTGGCCGCGCTCAACATCATGTTCCAGCCCGCGGTCCTGGCTGGTGCGACCTGCACGTTCCTGAGCAAATGGGACGTGCAGGAATTCTCCCGCATGGCGCAGCGTACTGGCATGACCGCCTGCTTCATGGTGCCGACCCAGGCTTCCATGCTGATCTCCGATCCAGCCTTCGATGCCGACAATTTCGTCCGCTGGGAGAAGTTGGCCTTTGCCGGGGCGCCGATGCCCGACTGGGTGCAGCGCGGCCTGATCGAAAAGCTGCCGGCCCTGGAACTCACCCAGATCTACGGCCAGTCCGAGGTCGGCGTCATCACCGTGCTGGGACATTGGCACTTGCCCGAGCGGCTCGGCTCGATCGGAAAGCAGGCCTACAACGTCGATGTCGCGCTGGTCGACCCCGACGGAAATCCGGTGAAGCCGGGACAGGTCGGAGAACTCGTCTCGCGCGGCGACAATGTCATGCTCGAATATTATAACGAGCCTGAGCAGACCGCGAAGTTCTTCAAGCATGGCTGGGGTTGGACGGGCGATCTGGCCGTCGCCGACGATCAGGGTTTCATCACCCTCGTCGACCGCTCGAAGGACATGATCATCTCCGGTGGTGAGAACGTCTATCCTAAGGAGATCGAGGACGCGATCTACCAGCTCGAAGCCGTCGCCGAGTGCGCGGTCTTCGGCATACCAGACGACAAATGGGGTGAGGTGCCGGCGGCCTATGTCCAACTCAAGGTAGGCACAGCTCTGGCCGAGGCCGAGCTCGCCGCCCATTGCGAGCTTAAGCTATCGCGCTTCAAGCGTCCGCGCCTGGTGAAGTTCGTGGAGAGCTTCCCCAAGACCCCCATCGGAAAAATCCAAAAGAACCTGTTGCGCGAACCCTACTGGGCAGACCGGGAGAAGAGAATATGAGCATCGACACCGCCAGCTATCGCCGTCTCAAGTTCGACTGGCCGGACACCGGTATCCTGCGGATCACGATGGAGAATCCAGGCCGCCTGAACTCGGCCGACGCCATCATGCATGGCGAACTCGTCCGCGTCTGGCGTGACATCGACGCCGCCGAGGACGTGCGCGCGGTCATCATCCGTGGCGCGGGCGAAGCCTTCTCCTCGGGTGGCGATCTCGACCTGGTCAAGGACATGACCGAAAACTTCCACACGCTCACCCGCGTGTGGAAAGAGGCCCGCGACCTCGTCTACAACATCATCAACTGCTCCAAGCCCATCGTGTCGGCCATGCAGGGTCCGGCGGTTGGTGCCGGGCTGGTGGCGGGCCTCCTGGCTGACGTCTCCATCGCCACGAAGACGGCGCGTATCATTGACGGCCACACCCGTCTGGGCGTCGCGGCGGGCGATCATGCCGCCATCGTCTGGCCGCTGCTCTGCGGGTTGGCTAAGTCGAAATACTACCTTCTGCTGTGCGAGCCGGTTTCGGGCGAGGAAGCCGAGCGCATCGGCCTCATTTCGCTGTGCACCGAGGACCATGAGCTGCACGACAAGGCGCTCGAGGTCGCGCGCAAGCTTGCCAAGGGCTCGCCCACGGCGATCCGCTGGACCAAGTATGCCCTCAACAACTGGCTGCGCATGGCCGGGCCGACCTTCGACACCTCGTTGGCGTTGGAATTCATGGGCTTCACCGGTCCGGATGCGCGCGAGGGCCTGCAATCGCTGAAGGAGAAGCGTCGTCCGAACTTCTCCGACACCTGCCCGCTCTGAGTGAGCCATGATGAAAGACGCCTTCATCTGCGCCGGCGTGCGCACACCCATTGGCCGCTTCGGCGGCGCTCTGGCCACGGTGCGGCCCGACGACATGTTGGGCCTCGTCCTGGCCGAACTGCTCAAGCGCGCGCCCTCCCTTGATGCTACGCAAATAGACGATGTCTTCACCGGCTGCGCCAATCAGGCGGGCGAGGACAATCGCAACGTTGCCCGCATGGGCGTACTCCTCGGGGGGCTGCCACAGAGCGTACCCGGAACCACGATCAACCGCCTCTGCGGCTCGGGCCTCGACGCAGTCGGCCTCGCCGCGCGTTCGATCGTTTCGGGCGATGCCGACGTCATCATCGCGTCGGGTGTCGAAAGCATGACGCGTGCGCCCTTCGTCATGCCGAAGGCGACCTCGGCCTTCTCGCGTACGGCTGAGATCCACGACACGACCATCGGCTGGCGCTTCGTCAATCCAGTCATCAAGCGGCAGTACGGCATCGATTCCATGCCGGAGACCGCCGAGAACGTCGCCGAGCGCTTCAAGATCAGTCGCGAAGACCAGGACGCTTTCGCACTGCGTAGCCAGCTTCGCACCGTTGCCGCCCAGGCCGCCGGCGCCTTCGATGGTGAGATCATCCCCGTCGTCATCCCGCAGCGCAAGGGCGATCCCGTCGTTGTCGCGCTGGATGAGCACCCCCGGGCCACCAGCCTGGACAAGCTTGCGGCGCTGCCCACTCCGTTCCGTCAGGGCGGTTCGGTCACCGCAGGCAATGCCAGCGGCGTCAACGATGGCGCGGCGGCGATCCTGGTCGCCTCGGCCGACGCGGTGAAGCGTTTCGGCCTCACCCCGCTTGCCCGCATCTCCGGCATGGCCACCGCCGGGGTGGAGCCCGCGATCATGGGCATCGGGCCGGTTCCTGCCAGCCGCAAGCTCATGGCTCGGCTTGGCTTGTCCATCGCCGATTTCGATCGCATCGAACTGAACGAGGCCTTCGCGGCCCAGGCCCTCGCCTGCCTCCGCGAATTTGGCCTGCCTGACGACGCCGAGCAAGTGAACCCCAACGGTGGCGCCATCGCGCTCGGTCATCCCCTGGGCATGTCTGGCACACGTCTCGCCCTCACCGCCGCACTGGCCGTCGCCCGTGCTGGCAAGGGCCGTGCCCTCTGCACCATGTGCATCGGCGTCGGTCAGGGCATCGCGCTCGCGCTGGAGGCAGCATGACCGAACTGGATCTGGTCCTTGTCGAACTGCAGGACAACGTCGCCATCGTCCGGCTCAACCGGCCAGACGTCCTCAACGCGCTCAGCATGCCGCTGCGTCGCCGCCTGGCCGAGGTCTTCGAGGGTTTCACCTCCGACGTCGATCTGCGGGCCATCGTCCTGACGGGCGATGAGCGCGCCTTCGCCGCCGGGGCCGACATAGCGGACATGGCGCAGATCGGCACCGTCGACATGTACCTGCGCCACAACGAGCGGCTGTGGGGGGCGATCGCCAACTGCCCGCAGCCGTTGATCGCCGCGGTCAATGGCTATGCTCTTGGCGGCGGCATGGAACTTGCCATGCACGCCGACATCATCGTCGCGGGTCGCTCCGCCAAGTTTGGCCAGCCCGAGGTCAAGGTCGGCATCATGCCCGGCGCTGGCGGCACCCAGCGACTTACGCGTGCGGTGGGCAAGTTCAAGGCGATGAAGCTGTGCCTGACCGGCGAGATCATCGCGGCTGAGGAAGCCTATTCAATGGGCCTGGTCAGTGATCTCGTGGAGGACGATCAGGTCTTCACTCACGCGCTCGGGCTGGCCCGGCGTATCGCAGCCCTGCCGCCAATCGCTGTCGAGCAGGTCAAGGAGGTCATCCTGCACGGACAGGACGCGTCTCTCGGCGCTGCGCTGACGATGGAACGGAAGGCGCTGCAGATTCTGTTTGCAACCGCCGACAAGAACGAGGGCATGGCCGCTTTCCTGGAAAAGCGCAAACCCTCCTATACCGGCCGCTGACCCCTGGGAGGCACATGATGGATCTCGGCATTTCGGGCAAGACAGCCCTCATCCTTGGCGGAAGCAAGGGGCTCGCCCGCTCCTGCGCCGAGCATTTGGCGCAGGCAGGCGTTCGCGTCGTGATCAACGGGCGTGATGCAGAAGCAGGCGAGGCCGCGGCGAAGGCTCTCGGCAATGGTGCGTTCTTCCTGCAAGGCGATGTCTCGCAACGCGGTGTGGTGGAGGAGGTGATCGCCACTGCCGAAGCGCAGGCGGGTCGAATCTCGATCCTGGTGACCAATGCCGGCGGCCCCCCGCCCGGCCTCTTCACCGACCACGATATCGACGTCTGGCGCCGTGCGCTCGAAACCAACATGCTGTCGGCCGTCAGCGCCGCCCAGCGGGTACTGCCGGGCATGCTGGAGGACGGCTTCGGCCGCATCGTCAATATTACCTCCTTTGCGGTGAAGGAGCCCTATCCCAACATGGCGCTCGCCAATTCCATTCGTGCCGGTCTCACCGGCGCAATGGCGACGCTGGCCCGCGAGGTGGTGGACCGGGGTGTGACTGTGAACAACGTCCTGCCCGGGCTGATGGCCACCGGCGCGCTCGACCGGGTGATCCGTGCTCGCGCCGCTCGCGACGGCATCAGCGAGGCCGAGGTCGTCACTTCGATGGCCAGTTCCGTGCCGGCCAAGCGGCTTGGCGAGGCCGACGATTTCGGCCCGATCTGCGCATTCCTGTGTTCGCGCCACGCAAGCTACATCACGGGACAGAACATCGCCGTCGACGGCGGCCTGGTCCGTTCGCTGCTCTAGAATTATTCCGCACTGCGGAACGAAAGTCTGCAATGCGGCTGTGACTAAGTGCTGCCGGCCCCCTAAGGTGGCGGCACTGAAATGGGAGGGAATTCATGAAAAGACTTATGTTGTCCGTCGCGCTCGCGGCGGCCTGGGCCGGCACTGCGCATGCGGATATGTCCGGCAATGGCGTCAAGATCGGCGTGCTGACGGATCAGAGCGGGGTCTTCTCCTCGCTCGCCGGCAAGGGTTCGGTCGTCGCCGCGCAGATGGCCATCGACGATTTCGGCGACAAGCTGGGCGTGCCTGTCGAACTGGTCAGCGCCGACCATCAGAACAAGGCCGATGTCGGCACGCAGATCGCGCGGCAGTGGTACGATGTCGAGGGCGTGGATCTCATCGTCGACGTGCCGAACTCGTCCGTGGTTCTGGCGGTTCAGGAGCTTGCACGCGAAAAGGATCGCGTGCTGATCGCATCGGGCGCAGGCACAGCCAGCCTCACCAACGAATCCTGCTCGCCGAACGGCATCCACTGGACCTGGGACACCTATTCCGTTGCCGTTTCCACCGGCAAGGCGATGGTGGGGCAGGGCGGCAACCGCTGGTTCTTCCTGACCGCCGACTACGCCTTCGGGCATACGATGCAGAAGGACGTCTCGTCGGTGGTAAGCGCTGCGGGCGCAGAGGTTGTCGGCAACGTGGTCGCTCCGCTCAACACGGCCGACTTCTCGTCCTACCTGCTGCAGGCTCCGTCGGTGAACGCCAACGTCATAGCACTTGCCAACGGCGGTACTGACACGATCAACTCGCTGAAGCAGGCGCAGGAATTTGGCCTGACCCAGCAGGCACGCATCGCAGGTCTGGCGATCTTCCTGACCGACGTGCATTCCATCGGCCTCGAAGCCGCCCAGGGTCTCTACCTCACCACCGGCTTCTATTGGGACCGGACCGATGAAAGCCGTGCATGGTCGAAGCGCTTCTTCGAACGTCACGGAGCCATGCCGACCATGTCGCAGGCGGGCGTCTACTCAGCCGTAACCCACTATCTGAATGCCATCGCCAAGATCGGCGACGACAGCGCGGGTCCCGTCATCGCTGAGATGAAGGCCACGCCGGTCAACGACTTCTTTGCCCAGAACGGCGTGATCCGCGATGATGGCCGCATGGTCCACGACATGTATCTCGCTCAGGTAAAGTCGCCTGCGGAATCGACCGGTCCCTGGGACTACTACAAGATCCTCAGCACCGTGGCCGGCGACGATGCATTTCGTCCCCTGTCGCAAAGCGCCTGCCCGCTGGTCAAGAAATAAGCCAGAGGCAACAGGAGATAGCGCGTGGGACCCCTTGTCGGGGTCCCACCAATGCGAGGGGCGCTGTATGGCTCATGATATCGTTCTGAAAGCATCTGGCCTTGTGATGGAGTTCAAGGGCTTCCGCGCGGTTGATGGCGTGAACCTCGACATCGCGTGCGGCACCATCCATGCGCTCATCGGGCCGAACGGGGCGGGAAAATCGACCTGCTTCAACCTTCTCACGAAGGTGCTGACCCCTACGTCGGGCAAGATCCAGTTCGAGGGGCGCGACATCACTGGCCGCAGCCCGGCCAATGTCAGCCGGCTGGGCATTGTCCGTTCGTTCCAGATTTCGGCCGTCTTCGGCTCCATGACCTCGCTCGAGAACGTCCGCACCGCCCTGCAACGGCGGCGGCACGGGGATTCCTGGGATTTCTGGCGCTCCGACAGGGTGCTCTCCGCTCTCCACGACGAAGCGATGGAATTGCTCTCTTCCGTCGGCATGGCCGACTATGCGGGGCATGTTGCCGACGACCTGCCCTATGGCCGCAAGCGGGCGTTGGAGATAGCCACCACGCTGGCGCTCGAGCCACGCGTCCTGCTGCTCGACGAGCCCATGGCAGGGATGACGCAGGAAGACGTCGCCCGCATCTCCGCCTTGATCCGCAAGGTGGCCGTCGGACGCACGGTGGTGATGGTGGAACACAATCTCTCGGTCGTTGCCGATCTCTCCGACCGCATCACCGTCCTTGCGCGCGGCAAGGTCCTCGCCGAAGGCGTCTATTCCGATGTTTCGCGTGATCCGCGCGTCATCGAAGCCTATATCGGTGTGCCCCATGCCTGAGACAGCTCTCATTCCCATGCTGCAGGTTCGCGGTCTCGAAGGCTGGTATGGCGAGAGCCATGTCCTGCATGGGGTCGATTTCGACGTGCACGAGGGCGAGGTCGTGACCCTGCTTGGCCGCAACGGCGCAGGGAAAAGTACCACGCTCAAGGCCATCATGGGCATGCTCAAGCGCAAGCGCGGCTCGATCAAGTTCCGCGGCCAGGAACTCTGCGGCGCCCAGGCACGGCTGATCGCGCGTGCAGGCATCGCCTTCTGCCCCGAGGATCGCGGCATCTATTCCAGCCTTACGGTCGAGGAAAACCTGATGCTGCCCCCCACGGTGGCGCCGGGCGGCATGACTGTTGCCGAGATCCACCAGCTTTTCCCTAACCTTGCCGAAAGGCGACGCAGCCAGGGCACGCGGCTTTCGGGCGGCGAGCAGCAGATGCTTGCCATCGGACGCATCTTGCGCACCGGCTCGCGCTTGCTGCTGCTCGACGAGCCGACAGAGGGGCTTGCACCTGTCATCGTCCAGCAGATTGGCGCCACGATTCGCAAGCTCAAGGAACGCGGCTACACCGTGATCCTCGTCGAGCAGAATTTCCATTTCGCGGCCACGGTGGCCGACAGGCACTACGTGATGGATCACGGAACCATCATCGACATGGTGCCGAATGCCGACATCGCTGCGCATGCCGAAAAGCTGAACGGCTATCTCGGAGTCTGAGGGGAGAACCATGCTCATTTTCGGCGTACCGCTGCAATTGTTCTCCACTCAGATCATGCTGGGTCTGATCAATGGCGCCTTCTACGCAATCCTCAGCCTCGGGCTGGCGATCATCTTCGGGCTGCTGAACATCGTGAACTTCGCCCACGGTGCCTTCTACATGCTCGGCGCCTTCGGGGCGCTCCTGCTGCTCGACTATGCCGGAATCAACTACTGGGTGGCGCTGGCCATCGTGCCGCTGCTCATAGGACTTCTCGGCTGCGTCATCGAGAGGTTCGTCCTGCGCTGGATCTACGACCTCGACCATCTCTACGGGATGATCCTGACCTTCGGCATGGGACTCGTCATCGTCGGCGTGTTCCGCAATCTCTATGGGGCGACCGGCCTGGCCTATTCGATGCCGCCGGGGCTGCAGGGTGGCTACAACCTCGGATTCATGTATCTGCCTGCCTCGCGCGCCTTCGTCATCGTCGCCTCGGTCGTCGTCTGCCTCGCGACATGGGTCGCGATCGAAAAGACCCGAGTCGGCTCATGGCTGCGCGCGGCGACCGAGAAGCCGCACCTGACCGAAGCCTTCGGCATCAACGTACCGCTGCTCATCACACTGACGTATGGTTTCGGTGTCGCGCTTGCCGCGTTCGCGGGCGTGTTGGCCGCGCCGATCTTCTCGGTCAACCCGATGATGGGCAGCGATCTCATCATCGTCGTCTTCGCCGTGGTGGTGATCGGCGGCATGGGCTCGATTTCGGGCGCAATCCTGACCGGCTTCATGCTCGGATTTGTCGAGGGGCTGACCAAGGTCTTCTGGCCGCAGGCCTCGTCCACCGTGATCTTCGTCATCATGGCCATCGTGCTGCTGGTCCGGCCGGCCGGCCTTTTCGGAAAGCAGGAATGACATGTCGGCTATGCAGGCCTCCGCAAAGACCCCGATGCAAGCTGCCGCGCCGCTCGGCATGTCGCGCACGCATCGGCTACTCATGGTGCTGCTGGTGGCGATGGTCGTCATCGCTCCCTTCACCTTCTATCCGCTCTTCGTGGTCAAGGTGTTGTGCTTCGCGCTCTTCGCGCTGTCGCTGAACCTCATGCTGGGCAATCTCGGGCTGCTGTCCTTCGGCCACGCCGCCTATTTCGGTCTTTCCTCCTATGCCGCAGCCCATGCGGCGAAGATCTGGGGGTTCACGCCAGAGCTTGCCATCTTCTTCGGCGTCCTGGTGGCGCTGGGGCTGGGGGCGGTGATCGGCGCGCTCGCCGTGCGGCGGCGAGGCATCTACTTCGCCATGGTCACGCTCGCCTTTGCGCAGATGGTCTACTTCTTCAGCCTGCAGGCGCCTTTCACTGGCGGTGAGGACGGCATCCAGCAGGTCCCGCGCGGCGATCTCTTCGGCGTGTTCTCGCTGCGCGACGACGGAGCCCTGTACGCGCTGGTGGCGGTCGTCTTCATCCTTGCCGTGCTCGCTCTCTACCGCATCACCTATTCTCCATTCGGCCAGACCCTGCGCGCCATCCGCGACAATGAGGCCCGCGCGGTCTCGCTCGGCTACCGGGTGAACGGCTACAAGTGGCTGGCCTTCGTTCTCGGCGCGGGCTTCGCCGGACTGGCCGGCGCGATGAAGGCCGTAGCCTTCCAACTGGCAAGCCTCACCGATGTCTACTGGGGCATGTCCGGCGAGGTCGTGCTTATGGCTCTGATCGGCGGCATGGGCACGTTCTTCGGCCCGATTGTTGGCGCGGGGCTGGTCGTCTGGATGCAGAACGAACTGGCAGGCTTCGGCGCTTGGGTGACCATCGTGCAGGGCCTTGTGTTCATGCTTTGCATCCTTGCCTTCCGAAAAGGCATCGTCGGCGCGTTGGGGCAGTTTTTGGGGCGGAAGCTCTAGGCGATTTGATCATTAAACCTCAGGAGAACCGCCCAGCAGCGTGAATGAGCCATCGCCGGCTGCCGGCCGGCAAGCGGCGCTTGGTCCCTGCAGTTAGGTGTCCATCGTCCAGACGACCTGCCTGCGGGCGACGGACGCGAATCCTGCGACGAGCGTTACCGCGATCATCGCGCCCATGACCAAGAACAATGCGCCGGACAGGGATATGGCCGTCAGCACGGCGCTGGCGAAGATCACGCCGATGGCGTTCGCGGTACGCAGCAGGGCAAAAACTTCGGGACGCTTGCGCGGGGGCGCAAGTCGATCAAGGGCAAGTGCATAGTGGGTTCCGAGCGGTGCAAGCACGAGGCCGATGAGAATGGCACCTATCACGGTCGTCTCCAGAGACGGCCCCAGCGCTGCTAGACCGGCTCCCAGCGTCATGACCGACAGCTGGATGACGACGGTCCGCCTGCTCGCCAACCGGTTCCGCACACTCACCCAGATCCCGCCGGCGACTGAGGCGAGGCATAGGGGTACCGTGAACAGTATGGCAAAGGCTGGCGCGTAACCGAACTTCAGCGCAAGAGCGACAGCGCCGATCTCGATCGCTGCGACGGTTGATGCGCCAGCGGCAGCGCAGGCGAGCCAGAGCAGGATGGAAGGGCTCAGGATAGAACCCTCCTCATGCGGGACGTCCATGACATGGACGAGTTTTGCCTGAGGAACCAAGAGGATGGGTACCGCACCCAGCGCCGTGATCGCCATGACAGCGTATACGGGCGATACCGAACCCAGTCCGGATGCCGCAACAGGACCCAGGACGAAGGTCAGTTCGTTGAGGGTGGAGGCAATGCCGAGGGCACGCGGCAGGCGCGACGCTGGCGTGAAGTAATTGAGCAGCGAGCGCAGGTATCCGAACGCCGCCCCGTTTACCAATCCGGCCAGGGCCGCGAGGACAACGAGCCAGAGGAATGGGGCCTCGTAGTAGGCGCATAGAGCGATGCCGGCCAGGGCTACCGTCCGAAACCCCACGAGCAGCCTGAGGAATGCGGAGGCCGGCAGGTTCTTGCCAAGACGTGTGATCGGAATTGCCCCCGCGACCTGGGCGATCGTCATGGCAAGGATCATGCCGGCTCCCCCGCTCGTGTCGCCGGTCAGGCCAAGCGCAAGGAGCGAAAAAGCTACCGGTCCCGCAGCCTGCGGGACCGAGAGTGTCGCAGACGAGGCGAACCAGCGGACGAGTGGCCAGCGACGCGATAGGGTGTTTGCCGGGTAATGAAGGTCGCGATTGCTCATGCTGGATGGTTTCGGCCGGAGACGGTGTTGCGCGCTTTAGTCGGCAGGATGCGAATGACACGCCGATAACGCGATGAAGCTAAAAGGGATAGCAATCTCGGAACATGCCTCTCGACCCTTGATGGGCTGGGCCGCTCCTGGACATTGCTTCCCGATTGGGGAGAAGACTTTCCTCGCGATGAGGAACATATCCGTCCGCCTCGCCGCGTCAACCGGGGATGGGGTGGTCCTCGGGCCGTTCGCAGGCGACCCAGGACCTGGCCTGGCAATACGGGCTTTGCGATGCGACAAGGCGGCCGAAGCGCTACGAAACTCGTAAGTCGTCAATCAGGGCCGTGAAGTCGGCATTACTGTCACCTGGCGGGTTCCGGAGCGATCAACAATGGCAAACTCCGTTCCCTTGTCGATCCTTTCGGCGTTCAGCATCCGCACCAGATCGTCCACGCCGGCAACGGCGTGACCGTCGATGGCGACGACGATGTCGCCTTCCTTCAGCCCGGCTTTCGCAGCCGGTCCACCTGCCTCGACCGAGCGCAAGCGCACCGCGGTGGTGCCGGTTACTCCCGAGAACAACGCTGCGCGGCGTGGCAGGGCTACCGTGTCGGCCGACACGCCGATGTAGGCGCGGCGCACACGGCCGAAGCGGATGATTTCTGCAATGACGAAACTGGCAGTGTTCGAGGCGACAGCGAAGGCTATGCCCTGGGCTCCGCGGATGGTGGCGGTGTTGACCCCGATCACCTCGCCCCCCGATGACACCAGCGGTCCACCGGAGTTGCCTGGATTGAGCGCGGCGTCGGTCTGGATCACGTCATCGATCAGCCGGCCGCTCAAGGCGCGCATAGACCGGCCGAGGGCCGAGACGACACCGGTCGTCACCGTCCATTCAAAGCCGAGCGGATTGCCGATGGCGATGGCGATCTGGCCACGGCGCAGACGCTTCGAATCCCCGAGCAGGGCGATGTCGGGGAAATGCCCGTCGGCACGTACCAGGGCAATGTCGGTATCGGCATCGCGGCCAAGCACGTGCCCTTCGGCAGAGGTGCCGTCGGGCATTGCGATCCGCAGCACACGTGCCTCGCCGACAACGTGGGAATTGGTGACGATCAACCCATCCGGCGAGATGACAAAGCCCGAACCCTGGCCCGCGCGGCCGCCGGAAATTGGACTGATGCGGCATACAGCCGGGCCGATGCGGTCGACAGCATCGGCAACAGTGGACGAGCAAGCGTCAAGCAGGCCAACATCATGGGGATGCTGCGTGGTCGCGGGCAGGGCCATTTTAGGCCTCCGTGTCGGTCGAACAATCGATGCCTATATGTGCTGCGTGGCACCGCACGGCGCGACCTAACCTGATGGCTAGGGACTACGGTTCCTAGCCGTCCGGCGAGTTGGAAGTGCGATGCGGTGTTGCAATATCTGGGTTCAGAAGGCCGCCACGGCCTGACCCAGGAGTGTGTGATGACCAAGTTTGACCTTGCCGACTTGTCCAATGCAGTCGCCGAAATCGCCGGACAGGCGGCTTCTCTGACTGCGAGCTTTTCAACCCATCATGGCCGGACCGCGACGGCTTTCCACTGGGACGAGGGGCTCTATGTCACCGCAGAGGAGGCGCTTGAGCCGGATGAGGAGTTGCAGCTTGCGCTATCCACCGGCGAGTCCGTGAAGACGGAGCTTGTGGGCCGCGATCCCTCGACCGGCATAGCCCTGCTGAAACCTTCCGCAACCGCCGTCCCCACGAGTTTCAAGAAGGCCGGGCCGGTGCGCCTCGGCGATGTGGTCGTGGCCACCGGGCGCGAGGGGGCCTCGCCGCTGGCTGTGCTCGGCACCGTCAGCGAGTTCGGGCCAATGTGGCGCTCACGGCGCGGCGGCACCATCGACCGCCGCATCAATCTCGCGGTGATGGCCGGGGCTCGGTTCGAGGGAGGACCAGTACTCGACGCCAGAGGCAGGCTGGTCGGGATGCTGCTGTCTGGGCCGCGCGGCCGGGCGCTGGTGATCCCCTACGAGACGATCGAGCGCACTGTTGCGACGTTGCGCGACAAAGGCCATGTCCTGCGCGGTTATCTCGGTGCGGGCCTTCATCCCATCCGCGAGGGCCAGGTGCAGGGCGCCATGGTCATGGGGCTCGACGACGAAGGGCCTGCCAGGGCTGCCGGCATTGCGTTGGGTGACATCGTGACGGCCTGGAACGGAGACCCTGTTGGAGGGCCACGCGACCTGATCCTTCGGCTGGGGTCGGACAGCGCGGGCACGGCGGTCACGCTGACGGTCCTGCGCGGCGAGGAGAAGCGTGACGTGGTGGTCACGGTCGGCGAAAAGCCTCTTGTCTGAAAAGGGCCGAGAGCCGCTATGGCAGAGACGCAACGCAGGCTGATCGTTTTGGTGGCGCTCGGCGACATGGCGTCGAGCGAGCAGCTTGCCCATCGCCTGTCGGAAGACGACGGACTGGTCCCTGTGACGGTCGAGGATTTGGTCGAAGGCGACCAGGCCGACGTGGCGATCGTCGATGATGAAACCGCGCTTGGCGCGTGGACGCCAAGACTACCACTGCTTTTCCTCGCTACCCGACCGATACACAGGCCGGTGGCTGTTGCAGCGGTGTTGGCGCGGGACGCCGGCACGAAACTGATAGCGGCGGCCGTGAGGCTTGCTGAGGCGGGCTATGTTGTCGATGCGGCATCGGCTGAACCGCAGGGCCACGGCTTCGGGTCACCCGACGACCATCAGGGCGGCTATCTGTTGGTTGGCGGCGAAGCCGGTCATGAGGCATCCCCAATCCGCTTTTCGCCGCGCGAACTGGAGGTGCTGGCGCTGCTGGGTGACGGGGCGTCCAACAAGGCGATCGCGCGGCATCTCGACATTTCCATACATACCGCCAAGTTTCACGTTGCTGCGATCCTGGTGAAGCTTGGCGCTGCCAACCGCACTGATGCTATCGCCACTGCGATGCGGCGCGGACTCCTGCTGGTCTAGCGGGGCAACTGCGCTACGCAGGCTACAAGCAAGCAGAACCGCCTACCTTGGCTGTTTTATCTTAGGCCTTGAGGGTGCAATTGCGGTCGGGGGCATGCGTGCGCGAAATGCAAATCTGATCAAATTTGCCCGAAGAACTGGATCCTAGTCGCCAAGCACCTGCCGGTCGTCGCCGTCGCGGCGGCGCACCAGCTCTTCCTTGATCGTGCGCAGGGTCTTGGCCGCCTTGTTGCGGTCGGCATAGGCGACCAGGTTGGCAAGGATGTCGATCGCGGCCAGATAGGCGTAGCGCGTCGAGGTCGGGCGAAAGATGTTCTTGCCTTCCGGCAGGTCGATGGTGATCACGACATCGGCCGCGGCTGCGACCGGCGAGTTGCTCTGGGTGATGACGACCGTGGGAATTGCTCGCTTGCGCAGGAGTTCGAGGCACTGGACCAGGCCGGGGTCGCGCCCGCTGAAGGACGAGCCGAACACCACCGTGCCCGGCTGGGCCGAGGCCGCCAGCATGATGTTGAGGTTGTGGTCGTTGGAGGCGCTGATGCGGCAACCCAGGCGGAACAGCCTGTTGTGCAATTCGTTGACGATCATCGACGAGTTGCCGCTGGCACCGAATGCGTGGATGAATTCGGCACCCCGCAGAAGCTGCGCGGCCTTGCGCAGGGCCTCGGGATCGAGCTGCCGATGCAGGTGAAACAGGGCATTCTGGGCCTTGGCGACGATGTCTTCCGCAACCTCCTCAGCCGTCGCTGTCTGCGCCTCCGGCATCAGGTAGCGCAGCCCGACATAGGGCATCTTGGCCAGTTGCACCTTGAAATCGGGATAGCCCTGGCAGCCCAGCCGGCGGCAGAAGCGCGTCACCGTCGGTGGAGAAACCCCGGCGCGCGCCGCCAGGTCGCCGATGGAGGAGTTGACGACGAAGTCGACGTCCTCGAGCACGAGGCAAGCCAGCTTCTTCTCGAGGCCGGAGAGCTTGCCGTCCTCATCCGAGAGGGCATGAAAGAGATCCACCATAGCTCCGTCGCGTCTAGAACTTGAACGCGCCTTCATCGCGCGGTTCGGTCGTGAAAATGGATTTCACGTAACCATGCTTCCATATCACACGGCACTTAAGCATCAACGCAATCTGCCCTATGTCCGCGATTTGCGCATTCATGCGGAAAAATCCTATCGCATTGATATCAAACAAGAAGGGCGACGAATGCGAGCGCTCTTGCCGCTGTATGACTTCACTCGCCTGAGCCCGGCCTCCCGGTCATGTTGTTCGTCATTTACGTAAGTAAATTACATAAATCGAGCGAAAAGCCCATAGATACGTTGACGGCGGCTCGTTTTTCGCCCTAGTAAGAAAATTAATTACAGATAGTGGCGGTGCGGGAGGTCATGAGCGTCGTCGAAATCCGTTCGCAAGATTTCCGCGGCAGGTGGGTGAGGCTCGGCAACGCTGCAGCGGTGCCCCTAGGCGACCTGCTGCGGAGCCAAAGGGGCCAACTCCGCGGGCTTCCCCGTCGGGTCAGAGGTTTTACCGGCAAGTCCCTCTTGCCGGACCAGTCAGCCGGACACGCTCAGTTCCATCAGGCCGCCCCGACCTCCGTAAAGTGCCGCCCGATGCCGACGGCGCGGCCACGGCACGCTCTCGCGTGGCGCGCCCGGGGACATGGCCATCGGCACGCCAGGCTGCTGACCAGGGCAAGCCACGAGAATTCCTGAACGAACGATCCCCGGAACAACCGATCACTCGAGGACGAGACCGAGATGACTGCGACCATCCAACAGGGGCATTCCCTGATCCTCGAAACGGTCTGGACCCCGGCCAGCGACGGCAGGTTGCCCATCTATTCGCTGCGCCTCACCAACCGGAGCGAAGAGGCGCTGTCGGATTTCGTGCTCTGCTTCAGCGGTCCGGCGCGGCTGGAATCCAATGCGGCCATCGAGAACGGCCGTCTCGTCCGCCGTTTCTCCAATCACAGCGAGGTCGCGCCACCCGAGGGCTTCGTACTGCAGCCCGGCGGTGTCTGGGAATGCTCGGCGCGCCAGCTGTCCTATCCGCTGCGCCATTGGAGCGATGGCGCCACCAGCGCCTACATCGAGAAGTCGGATGGCTCGATTGTGGTCATCGGCACCAAGCCGACGGTGTCGACCGTCGTCGACAATGCGCCGAAACGCGGCACGGCCGCCCTCGGCGACACGGCTTCGTCTCCGGTTTCCGTCTCCATCATCCCGTGGCCGGGCAATGTTGAGGCGATCGTGCCGGGGCAGACGCCTGACGGGCTGGCACTCGCACCCCAGACCGACACGCAGAGCGCGGCCTGCAAGGCCTTCGCCGAACTTACAGAGCGGCTTTTCCCCGGCGAGGGGCTGGTGCGCGCGGCGCATCAGGGCGGTCGGGTGGTGCGGCTGGTCGAGCGCGCGGGCGACGCCGAAGCCTATCGTCTCGATTTCAGCGAGCGCGAGGTCGTCGTCACGGCATCGGGCGCCACCGGCTATCTCTATGGCCTGATCACGCTCGGCCAGATGCTGCGCGGCGCCAGGCGCCATCGCCAGTCCTTTGTATTCCCGGCAGCCGGCACCATCGAGGATGCGCCGCGCATGGGCTTTCGTGGCTGCCATCTCGATGTGGTGCGCCAGTTCTACTCCAGCGGCGAGGTCAAGCAGTTCCTGGCCGTCATGGCCTGGAACAAGCTCAACCAGTTCCACTGGCACCTGACCGACGACGAAGCCTGGCGCATCGAGATCATGGCCTACCCTGAGCTGTGCGAACGCGCGGCCTGGCGCGGCCATGGCCTGCCGGTGCCGCCGATGCTGGGTTCGGGCCCGCAGCCGACCGGTGGCTACTACACCCAGGTGGAGGTTCGCGAGGTCGTGGCACTCGCAGGCACCTTCGGCATCGAGGTGATCCCTGAGATCGACATTCCCGGACACAGCTACGCATTGTTGCAGGCGCTGCCCGAACTGCGCGACCCCGATGAGACAGGCGAATACGCCTCGGTCCAGGGCGTGCCCAACAACTGCATCAACCCCGCGCAGCCGAAGGCGGTGGCCTTCATCAAGGAGGTGCTCCGCGAGTTGGCCGGGCTGTTCCCGTCCAAGGTGCTGCACATCGGCGCCGACGAGGTGCCGCTCGGCGCGTGGTCCGGCTCGCCGATGGCGCTCGACATGCTGCGAAAGCTTGCCGGTGAGAACGCCGCGCGTTCACATGCGGGGCTCACCAACACGCTGACCAACCACAACGGCGCCGACGATATCGAGGGCGCAACGACCTCGATCCTGCAGGCGGCGTTCGTCCGCGAGATCCACGAACTGATCAAGTCGCTCGGCTGCGTCACCGGCGGCTGGCAGGAGGCAGCCCATGGCGGCGCGCTCGACAAGGACGCGTCCTATCTGGTCGGCTGGCGCGACGTGCCGATCTGCGGGCGGCTCGCTGGCGAAGGCTACGACATCGTGGTCGCACCCGGGCAGGCCTATTATCTCGACATGTCCCAGTCGACCGACTGGAACGAGCCCGGCGCCGGCTGGGCAGGGGCGCCGCTGCCGCGCGAGACCTACGAGTTCGACCCGGTCGGCGGCTGGACGGCCGAGCAGCTCAAGCATTTCAAGGGCATCCAGGCCTGCATCTGGAGCGAATCCATGACCGATCGCGCAGTGTTCGACCGCCTGGTCTTCCCCCGCCTGTCGGCCATCGCCGAGACGGCGTGGACGGCCTGGGAGCGCAAGTCTTGGGACCGTTTCGCTGCCGCGGCGGGCCTGATGCCCAATCTCTACGGACACTGGGAATGAGCGGAACCGGATCCACATCGATGAAGCAGCAATTCCCCGCTGCGACTTGCAAGGGGCTGCGGCATGCCTGACCTGCTCGTCAGTCTCCACTCGGCCAAGTTCGAGGAGCTTCGTTCGCGCCGCCATGTGGCCGGCGTGTCGATCCGTCCGGCGCTGGCGCCGGAAATGGCCCTCGTCGTCGACTGGGTGCGCGAACATTTCAGCGACAACTGGGCCAGCGAAGTTGCCGTCGCCTTCACGCGCCAGCCAATTGCCTGCCTGGTCGCGGTCGAGAACGGCAGGCTGCTGGGTTTCGCCTGCCACGACATCGTCGCGCGCGGCTTCTTCGGCCCGACCGGCGTAGGCCCAGAGGCAAGGGGCAGGGGTGTCGGCGTGGCACTGCTCGCCGCCGCACTCGAGGCGCTCAAGGCCGACGGCTACGCCTACGCCGTCATCGGCGATGCCGGCCCGGTCGATTTCTACGTCAATGCCGTTGGGGCCATCCCGATCCCGGCACCTGACAAGGGTGTCTACGAGGGCATGCTGCGCCGGCCGAAGACGGACCGCTGATCACGAACACCATCAAACACGACTGAAAGGGGAACTGACGTGAAATTGCATACGCTCACCGCCATCTCGGCGCTCCTGCTCGGCATTGTGCCGGCAGCGGCCCAGAACATCCTGACCGTCAACATCGAGCCGGCGACGACCTGGGTTCGCAACTTCAACCCGTTCAACCAGGCCTCCGCGCGCCAGAGCACGCTCGACTTCATCTACGAGCCGCTGGTGGTCTTCAACCGCTTCGACAGCAACAAGCCGGTGTACCGCCTGGCCGAGAGCTTCAAGCTCGCCGACGATCTCAAGAGCATCGATTTCAAGCTGCGCTCGGGCCTCAAGTGGTCCGACGGCCAGGCGTTGACGTCGGAAGACGTCAAGTTCACCTACGACCTGCTCAAGAAGTTCCCGGCGCTCGATTTCATCAGCATCTGGTCGCAGATCGGCGGCGTCGAGGTCGTCGATGGCCAGACCGTCCGCTTCACCCTGAACAACCCGAGCTCGCTCGCGGGCGAAACGCTGTCGCAGATCCCGATCGTGCCGCAGCATATCTGGAAGGACATCGCCGATCCGGTCACCTACGCCAACGAGACGCCTGTCGGCAGCGGTCCGATGACCGAGGTGCCGCGCTTCACCGGCCAGACCTATGACCAGTGCCGCAACCCGCATTACTGGGACGCCGACACGCTCAAGGTCGACTGCATGCGCTTCCCGCAGCTGGCCGACAACAACCAGATCCTGACCGCGACGGTCAGCGGCACGCTGGACTGGGGTGTTTCCTTCATTCCCGATATCGAGAAGGTCTACGTCGCCAAGGACCCCGAGAACTTCCACTATTGGTACTCGCCGAGCTCGATGGTGGCCTTCATCTTCAACCAGGAGACGGCCAACGAGAACAACAGGAAGGCGTTTACCGACGTCAAATTCCGCCGCGCCGTGTCGATGGCGCTCGACCGCAAGGGGATGATCGACATCGCCGGCTACGGCTATCCGACGCTGAACGAAGATCCGGGCCTGATGGGCGAGCTCTACAAGAGCTGGGCGGACGAGACGATCAAGGCCGACTTCGGCAAGTATGCGACCTATGACGAGGCTGCCGCCAAGGCGCTGCTCGACGAGGCCGGCTACGCCGACAAGGATGGCGACGGCATGCTCGAGAACCCGGACGGCACCAAGATCGCCTTCTCGATCATCGTGCCGGCGAGCTGGACCGACTGGATCGACACCGTCAACATCGCCGTCGACAACATGAAGGCCGTGGGCATCGACGCCAAGATCGAGACGCCCGAGGAAGCGGTGTGGACCCAGAGCCTGATCGAAGGCAAGTTCGATGGCGCTATCAACAGCCTGCCTGCATCGGCCTCGCCCTATTATCCCTACAAGCGCGCGTTTACGGCCGACGACAAGGGCAAGACCCGCTTCACCGCCCAGCGCTGGTTCAATCCCGAGGTCGAAAACCTGGTGAAGGAGTTCACCCAGACGGCCGACCTGGAGAAGCAGAAGGAGGCCATGAACAAGGCGCAACGTATCGTCGCCGAGAACATGCCGCTCGCCCCGGTGTTCAACAATCCGAACTGGTACCAGTACAACACCACGCGCTTCACCGGCTGGTCGACGAAGGACAACGCCTTCGCCAACCCGTCGATCACCAGGAACAATCCTGCCCGGCTGCTGAACCTTCTGGCCCTGCGCCCGGTAAACTGACGTCTTACTAAGGAGTTGGCGGTGGCCGGAACCGGCCCCGCCAATCTGAGCCGATGCCATTTCTTCTCCGACGGACATTGTTCTATCTCGCCGCGTTCATCGCGGCGGCGACGATCAATTTCTTCCTGCCGCGCATGATGCCGGGCGACCCGGTGGCACTGATGTTCTCCAGCGCGGCGACCGAACTGCCGCCGGAGAGCCTGGCAGCGCTGAAGCTCACCTTCGGCTTCGTCGACGGTCCGATCTGGAAGCAGTACCTCACCTACATCAACAGCATCTTCACCGGCGACCTCGGCATGTCGGTGAAGTACTTTCCCCTCCCGGTGACCGAGCTTCTCGGCCGGGCGCTGGTGTGGACCGTCGGCCTCGTCGGCACGGCCACCATCATCAGCTTCGTGCTCGGCAGCTTCCTCGGCATGCTTGCGGCCTGGCGGCGCGGCACCCGGCTGGACGTGATCATCTCGGTCTGCTCGATCTTCGCCACCTCGATCCCCGCCGTCGTCACCTCGCTGGTGGCACTCTATTTCTTCGGCTTCACCTTCGGCTGGTTCCCGACCGGCTATGCCCATGATCCGGCGCTCGACCCGTCATTCAGCCTGCAGTTCATCGGCAGCGTGCTTTACCACGCGCTGCTGCCGATGATCACGCTGTGCGTCGTGCTGACCGGTGGGTTCACCGTCACCATGCGCAACAACATGATCAATCTGCTCGGCCAGGACTATGTGGTCATGGCGCGCGCCAAGGGCCTGTCCGATCGCCGCGTGATGGTGTGGTACGCCGCACGCAACGCGTTGCTGCCCGCCGTTTCCAGCCTTGCCATCGCGCTCGGCACCGTGCTCGGCGGTTCGCTGGTGACCGAGGTCGTCTTCAACTATCCGGGGCTGGGCAACACGCTCTACCAGGCGATCCTCGCCCGCGACTATCCCGTCATCCAGGGCCAGCTGCTGGTGATGACGGCCGCCATGCTGGTCGCGAACTTCATTGTCGACGTCACCTACGTCCTGCTCGATCCACGCCTGAAGGGGAGTGGCTGACATGGCTCAACTGCTTTCCGGCTTGCGGCACAACCGCAAGGCGCTCATCGGCCTGATCATTGTCTTGATCATCGTACTGATCGCCATCTTTGCGCCGCTGCTGACGGAGTATGCCCCCGCCGCCCGCACCGGCCGGCCGCACCAGCCCCCATCGGCCGAGCATATCCTCGGCACGACGCGCCTCGGTCAGGACGTCTGGGCGCGGCTGATCTACGGCGCCCGCACCTCGCTCGCAGTCGGATTCGCGGCCGGCCTGCTCATCACTGTCGTCGGCACCGCACTCGGCATTATCGCTGGCTATCGCGGCGGCAAGACCGACGAGGTCATAAGCTTCTTCACCAACATGGTTCTGGTGGTGCCGAACCTGCCGCTGTTGCTGGTTATCGCAGCCTTCGTCGGCCAGGCCGGCCCGATGGTGATCGCCTTCATCCTCGGCATCACCTCCTGGGCCTGGGGCGCGCGGGTCACGCGCGCCGAGACGCTGTCGGTCAAGCAGCGCGACTTCGTCAAGGCCGCCGAGATGATGGGCGAGCCGCAATGGCGCATCATGGCGTTCGAGATTTTCCCGAACGTGCTGTCCATCGTCGGCATCAACTTCATCGGCAGCGTGATCTTCGCCGTCATCACCGAAGCGACGCTGGAGTTCCTCGGCCTCGGCGACCCGAACGTAATCTCCTGGGGCACCATGCTCTACAACGCGCAGAAGGCCTCCGCACTTTCGGTCGGCGCCTGGTGGGACATCCTCGCGCCCTGTATCGCGCTGGCGCTGCTCGGCATCGGCCTGTCGCTGCTCAACTTCGCCGTCGACGAGATCGCCAATCCGCGCCTTCGCACCGGCAGCAGCCTTGGCCGCTGGGCAAGCCTGGTGAAATCGGGGGAGGGCCGCCTGTGAGTGAAGCCCTGCTCTCGGTGAAGAACCTCACCATCGACTATATCGGCGCCGAGAAAGATTTCCGCGCCGTCGACCAGGTGTCCTTCGACGTGGCTCCGGGCGAAGTGTTCGGCCTCGCCGGCGAATCCGGCTGCGGCAAGAGCACGGTCGCCTTCGCCGTCAGCCGCTTGCACGGGCCGCCCGCACTCATCCGCAAGGGCAGCGAGATCCGGCTCGCTGGGCGCGACGTGCTCGGCCTCGACGCCAGGGCGCTGCGCGACTTCCGCTGGCGCGAGGTGGCGATGGTGTTCCAGAGCGCCATGAACTCGCTCAACCCGGTGCTGCGCATCGAGGAGCAGTTCTACGACGTGCTCGCCACCCACAACCGCTGCACGCGCAAGGAAGCGCGCGAGCGCACCGCCGAGATGCTCAGGCTGGTCGACATAAAACCAGAGCGCATGCGCGACTATCCGCACCAGTTCTCGGGCGGCATGCGCCAGCGCATCGTCATCGCCATCTGCATGGCGCTCAACCCGAAGCTCGTCATCATGGACGAGCCGACGACCGCGCTCGATGTGGTGGTCCAGCGCGAGATCCTGCAGCGCATCGACGAACTCCGCCGCCAGATGGGTTTTTCGGTGCTGTTCATCACTCACGATCTCGGGCTGATGGTGCAGTTCTGCGACCGCATCGGCGTGATGCTGCAGGGCAAGCTGGTCGAGCAGGGTCCGTCGGACGAGATTTTCCGCAGGCCTGAGCATGACTACACGAAGAAGCTGTGGGCCTCGTTCCCATCACTCAAGGGAGGGGTGCTGGGATGAGCGAGCCGCTTCTGCGCTTTGACGCCGTCAGCAAGTCGTTCGGACGCGGCATCTTCGCCGTCCATGCGGCGCGTTCGATCAATTTCTCGCTCCATAGCGGCCGGGCGCTGGCGATCGTCGGCGAATCCGGCAGCGGCAAGACCACCTGCGCGCGCATGGCGATGCTGGAGTATCTGCCGAGCGCCGGTCAGGTGCTGTTCAAGGGCGCGCCGACCGCGGGCCTGCGCGGCCGCGATCTCGCCGCCTACCGGCGCGCCGTGCAGATGATCTTCCAGGACCCGTTCGCCTCGCTGAACCCGGTCCACACCATCGCCTACCACCTCAAGCGCACGCTCAGCCTGCATCGCCCCGACATCGCCTCCAGGAATCTCGACGCCGAGGTGAAGAAGCAGCTCGAGGCGGTGAAGCTCGATCCTTCGATTGTCGCCGCGAAATATCCTCACGAGCTCTCGGGCGGCCAGCGCCAGCGGGTCAACATTGCTCGCGCGCTCTCGGCCCAGCCGCAGGTGCTGGTGGCTGATGAGCCGACCTCGATGCTCGACGTCTCCGTCCGCCTCGGCGTGCTCAACCTGCTCAACGAGATGAAGACGAGCCGCAACCTCGGCATCCTCTACATCACCCACGACATCGCGACCGCCCGTTACGTCGCCGAGGACATCGCGGTGATGTACAGCGGCCAGATCGTCGAATGGGGCGATTGCGGCGCGGTCATCGACAACCCGCAGCATCCCTACACCAAACTTCTGCTGTCGGCCGTGCCCGACCCCGAGCGCCGCTTCTCCGACGCCGCCTCGCGGCTCGATCCCGGCGAGGCAGAAGCCGTGCGCCGCGGCGCGGCGAGGGACGGACGCGAGGTTCTCCGCGCCGGTGACAACCACTTTGCCCTGGCGAGTGTGGGGGCATCGATCAACTGAGACACCGGTAGCATGTGGCGACCTCTGACCTGATGCCATGTTTCCTTGCCGTCGGTCATCCGCCCATCAGTTGCCTGATGCGCGCCGCAGTCCGGGCGACGCCTTCTTGGATGTTGCTGCGCGGGATCGACGAGTAGCCCATGCGGAAAAAGCGGCATTGCCCGGTGGCTTTGGGGAAGAAGGGCGAGCCGGATTCGATCAACACACCGTCCTGCCTGAGCTCCGACATGAGAAGATCCGCGTCGAGCCCTTCCGGTCCCTCGATCCAGAACGAGGTGCCGCCAAAGCTCGAAGACCCCGCGATCGTGAAGTTCTCGCGGTGCAGTGCCTCTGCCATGACAATGTGGCGCCGATGATACTCTGCGCGCATGCGGTGCAGCACCGCGTCGTGATGCCCGAGAGCCAGGAAGTAGGCTGCCGTGCGCTGCAGGTGGCCTGGCGGATGGCGCAGCATCAGGGCGCGCAATGCCCGTGCCTCGCGGATGACGGGCGCAGGTGCGACCAGGTATCCCAGCCGCAGCCCTGGAAACAGTGACTTGGAGAAGCTGCCGATATAGAAGACCCGGCCGCTGCGGTCGAAGGCCTTCAGCGCAGGCGAAGGCGGCGCAAGAAAGCTCATCTCGAATTCGTAGTCGTCCTCGATGATGATGAAGTCCTGCCTCGCGGCGGCTTCGAGCAGACGCGCTCGGCGTTCGACCGGCATCGTCGCGCCAGTCGGCGAATGGTGGCTGGGTGTGACGAACACCGCATCGACAACGTCCGGCAAGGCCTCTGGCGGCAGCCCCCCCTGGTCGACGTCGATCGCCGTCACCTGCGCCCCACTCAGCATCAGCGATGCGCTCATGTCCGGATGGCAGGGGTTTTCGCATACGGCGCGCGCGCCCTGGCGCAACAGAAGCTGGGTGACGATCCAGAGCGCGTTCTGTGCCCCCACTGTTACCAGAATCTCATCCGGATGAGCCCGGATGCCGCGGCTCGGCAGGGTGCGCGAGCAGATGTAGTTGACCAACTGCACGTCGTCGGCCGCGGCGAAGTCGCCGGCCATCAGCTCGAAATCCTCTCGCGCCAGCGCCCGCCGGGCACAGTCGCGCCAGGCGCTGAGGTCGAACAGCGATGGGTCCATCTGTCCATAGAGGAACGGATACGGATAGCGACGCCAGTCGAGCGGCTTGCGCATCTGCTTGGCGACGATGAAGCTCGACTTGAGCTTTGTGTGCCAGTCAATGATGTCGCCGGCCGCCTGCGGCGCTTCGGCCGCCAAAAGCCCGGTCGGCGGATTGTCCGAGATGCGATAGGCGCTGCGGCTCGCCGTCTCGACGTAACCCTGCGATGCAAGCTCCTGATAGGCGAGCGTCACTGTGATGCGCGAGATGTTGAGATAGTCGGCGAGCTTGCGTGTCGACGGCAGTTGGGCACCCGGCTGGATACGACCGGCAAGCACCGCCGACACGACCGTCTCACGGATCTGTGCCTGCAGGCCAACCCGGCTGGTGCGGTCGAGGAAGAAGACCGTCTCTGAAACCGTCGGATGCGCCATGCCTGCCCGCTTGCCAAACTGGAGCCATTCAACTTCCTATCTGGATATAAGGCAATCCGGGTCTCTCATTTAACCCTATAGCCAGAACCAAGATCGGCGCCAAAGCCGGCAAGTTCCCGGACCAACCGGTAGCTATCAAAACAAAGAGGGTAACGATGATTGAATTCAAACATTTCAAGCACTTGGCCGGTGCCGTATCGCTGACCGCAGGCATGCTCACATCCATTTTCGCCTATGCCGAGACGACTGTCGTCGTTGGCTACCAGCAGATCGTCGGGCCGTTTGTCACGGCCATTGCCGACGGTCGTTTCGATGCAGCCGCGAAGGAGGCCGGCTACACTATCGACTGGCGCCAGTTCAGCTCGGGCGGCGACATCTCGACCGCTCTCGCCTCCGGCAACGTGCCGATCGGCGTCATCGGCTCGACCGGTACCACCGCCGCCGCAACCCGCGGCGTCGAGCTCGAACTGTTCTGGATCCTCGACAACATCGGCAAGTCGGAAGCGCTCGCCGTGCGCAACGGTTCGGGCATCGAGAAGCCCGAGGACCTCAAGGGCAAGAACGTCGGCGTGCCCTTCGTCTCGACCTCGCACTTCCATCTGCTCGTCGGTCTCGAGCAGGTGTGGAAGGTCGATCCGCGCGAGGTCAATATCCTCAACATGAAGCCGCCGCAGATCATCGCCGCCTGGCAGCGCGGCGATATTGACGCTGCTTACGTATGGCCGCCGGCGCTCACCGAACTGCTCAAGAACGGCAAGACCATCGCCGACTCCGAGACCATCGGCGCAGCTTCCGTACCGACCTTTGACGGTCTGGTGGCCGACAAGAAGTGGGCTGCCGAAAATCCCAAGTTCATGACCGCTTTCACCAAGGTGCTGGCTGAATCCTACGCCGACTACAACAAGAACAAGGCAAGCTGGACGGCGGACTCGCCGCAGGTCCAGGGCATCGTCAAGCTGATCGGCGGCGATGGCGCGGGTGCCGTCGAGGCGCTTAGCCTGCTGTCATTCCCCAATGCCGAAGAGCAGGCTTCGGAAACCTGGCTCGGCGGAGGCGCCATCAAGGCGCTGAACGAAAGCGCCAAGTTCCTGGTCGCGCAAAAGCAGATTGACCAGGCGCTCGACGACTACGCGCCTTTCGTCAACAGTAGCTACGCCAAGGAAGCATCCAAGTAGCTCGGGCACGTCGCCGGCCGAAAAGCCGGCGACAACCCTCCCTCTCCACCGAAATCTGCGAAAGGCTCGGCGCGATGGAAAACCTCAACGTCCGCAATGTCAGCCTGACTTATCCAGGCCTATACACCGACCAGGCGATCATTGCGCTCAAGGGCGTGAACCTCGAGATCAACAGCGGTGACTTCGTCGTCGCGCTCGGCGCGTCCGGATGCGGCAAGACCACGCTGCTCAATCTCATGGCCGGCTTCATGGCACCCACGGACGGCGACATCACGCTCGGCGGACGCCAGATCGTCGGCCCCGGCGCCGACCGCGGCGTCGTCTTCCAGAAGCACGCCTTGCTGCCCTGGCTCAACGTCATCGACAACACCGAATTCGGGCTAAAGCTTCGCGGTGTCGACAGACAGACCCGCCGCGAGATTGCCACCAAGAACCTGGCGCTGGTCGGCCTGCAGGACTTCCACCGCCACATGATCTACCATCTTTCGGGCGGCATGCAGCAGCGAGTGGGCATAGCCCGGGCGCTGACCTGCGATCCGGCGATGCTGCTCATGGACGAGCCGATGGCCGCGCTCGACGCGCTGACCCGCGAGACCATCCAGGAGCTCTTGCTCAAGGTCTGGCAGCTCACCAACAAGATGTTCTTCTTCATCACCCACAGCGTCGAGGAGGCGCTTTTCCTCGGCTCCCGGCTGATCGTCATGTCGCCGCGGCCCGGCCGCATCACCCACACCTACGAGCTCGATTTCAATCGACGCTTCCTTGAGGAGGGCAACGCCCGTGCAATCAAGTCCAGCCGCGATTTCATCGACATGCGCGAGCAGATCCTCGGGATCATCTATGGCGACGAGCGCCAATCCGGCAACCCGGAACTCCTCCATGCTTGATCGCGTATCGAAGGCACGGCCGGTACGACCCGGCAAGATCTACGGCGCGCCCGGCGACGGCATGAGCGGCCACATCAGCCTGATCACCGCGCTCGTGCTCTTCGGCCTGTGGCTGCTGGTCACCGAGATGGGCTGGGTCAAGCCGCTGTTCCTGCCCTCGCCGGTCGCCGTGTGGGACAAGTTCGTGGTCGCCATGACCGAGGGCGTCTCCAACTCGACGCTGATCCAGCACACGTTGGCAAGCCTCGGCCGTGTGCTCGGTGCGTTCCTCCTGGCCTTGGTCACCGCCGTGCCGGTGGGCATCCTGATGGGTGTCAACCGCACCGTGCGCGGCCTGTTCGACCCGATCATCGAGTTCTACCGTCCGCTGCCGCCGCTCGCATACCTGCCGCTGATCATCATCTGGCTCGGCATCGGCGAGTTCCCGAAGGTCTTCCTGATCTATCTCGCGATCTTCGCACCGATGGCGATCGCTGCCCGCGCCGGCGTGCGCTCGGTCTCGACCGAACAGATCCATGCCGCCTATGCGATGGGTGCAACCCGCACCCAGGTCATCAGCCAGGTCATCCTCAAGGCAGCACTACCGGAGATCTTCACCGGCATGCGCATCGGCATCGGCGTCGGCTGGACCACGCTGGTCGCCGCCGAGATGGTGGCCGCGCACAGGGGCCTCGGCTTCATGGTGCTGAACGCCGCCGAATACCTCGCCAGCGACACCGTGATCATGGGCATCATCGTCATCGGCATCTTCGCTTTCGCCTTCGACCTTCTGCTCCGCTACCTCGAGAAGATCCTGATCCCGTGGAAGGGCAAGATCTGATGACGGCGCCCGACCACAAGGCAACAGCCCCGCCCGTTTAGGGCGGCCGACAAGACCACCAGACGACTGTTCAATCGGCCGGCATGCCCGGCAACGGCGGAGCCATGCCCGGCACCGCCCCGGAAATACGAGGACCACACCATGGCGCTGACCGCCGACGACCTTGCCAGACTGTTCGATGCCTTCAACCGGCACGACATCGACGGCGTGATGAGCTTCTTCGCCGAGGATTGCGTCTTCAACGCAGTCGGCGGCCCCGAGGTCTACGGCGTCCGCTTCGAGGGCACCGAGGCCATCGCCAACGCCTTCAGCGGCGTCTGGAAGGCGATGCCCGACGCGCACTGGGCTCACCATGGCCACTTCGTGCACGGCGACCGCGCCGTTTCGGAATGGACGTTCAGCGGCACCAACGCCGACGGCAGTCGCATCGAAGCGGAAGGCTGCGACCTGTTCACGACCGCCAACGGCAAGATCGTGCGCAAGCAGGCCTTCCGCAAGAACCGGCCGCTGATCGCGGCGGGCGCCTGAGCGGCTTCGGGAGGAGCACGGAATGGAACAGCAGCTTGTCAGGCCGACGGCGCAGCGCAAGCCGTTCGATCCAGCCTACGACCCTGTGCATGCGCCCAACCCCGGCGACGGCAAGGACTATGCGCCGACCTACTGGATCGCCACCGCCGGTGCCGAGCCCGAGGACGACGGTCCCGTCACGCACGACATCGATGTCGATGTCGCCATCGTCGGCTCCGGCTACACAGGCCTCTCCTGCGCCATCCATCTCGCCCGCGAGCACGGCATCAAGGCGACAGTGCTGGAAGCCAACGGCGTCGCCTGGGGCTGCTCGACCCGCAATGGCGGCCAGGCGCAGATTTCAGCCGGCCGGCTCAAGCGCTCGCAATGGATCGAGCGCTGGGGCGTCGACGTCGCCAGGAAGATGCATGCCGAAATCTCGGAAGCCTTCGATTTGTTCCGCAACCTGATCCGCGAGCCGGAGATCGACTGCGATCCGCAGGACGGCGGCCATCTCTACATCGCCCATCGCGACAAGGTGTTGCCGGCGCTGGAGCAGGAAACGCGCCTGCTCAAAGACGTCTTCGGCTACCGCGCCCGCATGGTCGGTCGCGACGAGGTGCACAGCGACTTCGTCCGCGACGCCGAGGCCAGGGGCGCGATGTACGAGCCCGACGGCATGGGCATCCACGCGGCCAAGCTGGCTTTCGGTTATCTCCGGCTCGCCCGCAAGCTGGGCGCCAGGGTGCACACCTCGAGCCCGGTTCTCGGCAGCGAACTCAAGGGCGGCGTCCACCACCTGCGCACGCCGGGTGGCATCGTGAGGGCCCGTGCCGTCTGCATCGCCACCGCCGGCTACACCTCGCCGGGCCTGCACGACCTGACGCGCCACAGGCTGATGCCGATCCTGTCCAACTCCATCGTTACCCGCCCGCTCACGTCAGGCGAGCGCGAGGCGCTGAACTTCAAGGCGCTGATACCGCTCACCGACACCCGCACGCTGCGTCACTACTACCGCATGCTGCCCGACGGGCGCGTGCAGATCGGCAGCCGCAGCGCGATTACCGGCCGCGGCGCGACCAACCCGAAACATCTCGACCTGCTGCTCGCCGGACTGCACCGAAAATTTCCGGTCCTGCGCGGCATCGAGGTCGATTACTCGTGGTGGGGCTGGGTCGACGTCAGCCACGACATGATGCCGCGCATCTTCCAGCCCGACCCGAAGCAGCAGCTTTTCTACGCCCTGGGTTATGGCGGCAACGGCGTCATGTATTCGGCGCAGGCCGGCCGCCGCATGGCCCAGATGGTGGCCGGCAAGGGCGGAGCGCTCGACCTGCCAATCTTCACCTCCCCGCTGCCCAGCCACGGCCTGCTGACGCCGTTCCGGCGCCTCGGCCAGTGGGGAATGTACCGCTGGTATTACCTCAAGGACGAAATTCTCTAGCGCATCGGCCCGAAAATCGGACCCGTTTTTCGGAAAGCACGATGCGCCAACTCAGTAAGCCCTCCCAGGCCGGACCTGCCCCCATTGAAAGGAACCAAAAAATGAAAATGACCACCGAAGAAGCATTCGTCAAAGTCCTGCAGATGCATGGCATCGAGCACGCCTTCGGCATCATCGGCTCGGCCATGATGCCGGTATCCGACCTGTTCCCCAAGGCCGGCATCAAGTTCTGGGACTGCGCCCACGAGACCAATGCCGGCATGATGGCCGACGGCTTCAGCCGCGCCACCGGCACCATGTCGATGGCCATCGGCCAGAACGGCCCCGGTGTCACCGGCTTCATCACCGCGATGAAGACCGCCTACTGGAACCACACGCCGCTGCTCATGGTCACGCCGCAGGCGGCCAACAAGACCATCGGCCAGGGCGGTTTCCAGGAAGTCGACCAGATGGCGATGTTCGAGGAGATGGTGTGCTACCAGGAAGAGGTGCGTGACCCCTCGCGCATTCCCGAGGTGCTGAATCGCGTCATCGAGAAGGCCTGGCGCGGCAGCGCGCCCGCACAGATCAACATTCCGCGCGACTTCTGGACCCATGTCATCGACGTCGACCTGCCTGCAATCGTGCGTTTCGAGCGCCCGGCCGGCGGACCGCAGGCGATCACTGAGGCGGCGCGCCTGCTGTCGGAGGCCAAATTCCCGGTTATCCTCAACGGCGCCGGCGTCGTCATCGGCAACGCCATTCAGGAATCCATGGCATTGGCCGAACGGCTCGACGCACCGGTCTGCTGCGGCTACCAGCACAACGACGCTTTCCCCGGCAGCCATCGTCTCGCCGCCGGTCCGCTCGGCTACAACGGCTCGAAGGCGGCGATGGAGCTGATCGCTAGGGCGGACGTGGTGCTGGCGCTCGGCACCCGCCTCAATCCGTTCTCGACCCTGCCGGGATACGGCATCGACTACTGGCCGAAGAACGCCGCGGTCATCCAGGTCGACATCAACGCCGACCGTATCGGCCTGACCAAGAAGGTCTCGGTCGGCATCTGCGGCGACGCCAAGCAGGTCGCCCGCCAGATTCTCGAGCAGCTGACGCCGTCGGCCGGCAACGATGGCCGCGAGCAGCGCAAGGCGGCGATACACCAGACCCGCTCGGCCTGGCTGCAGCAGCTGTCGTCGATGGACCACGAGGAAGACGACGTCGGCACCGAATGGAACGCAACCGCCCGCCTGCGCGAGGCCGACCGCATGTCGCCACGCCAGGCCTGGCGGGCGATCCAGGCGGCCCTGCCCAAGGAAGCGATCATCTCCACCGACATCGGCAACAACTGCGCCATCGGAAACGCCTATCCGAGCTTCGAGCAGGGCCGGAAGTATCTCGCGCCTGGTATGTTCGGTCCTTGCGGCTACGGCTTCCCGTCGATCGTCGGCGCCAAGATCGGTTGCCCTGACGTGCCGGTGGTGGGCTTCGCCGGCGACGGCGCCTTTGGCATCTCAATGAACGAGATGGGCTCGATCGGCCGCGAAGGCTGGCCGGCCATCACCATGGTCATCTTCCGCAACTACCAGTGGGGGGCCGAAAAGCGGAACACGACGCTGTGGTACGCCAACAATTTCGTCGGCACCGAGCTCAACCCCAACCTCAGCTACGCCAAGGTGGCGGAAGGCTGCGGCCTGAAGGGCGTCGTCGTCGACACCACCGCCAAGCTGACCGAGGCGCTGGCCAAGGCGATCGACGACCAGGCCAGGGGCATCACCACCTTCGTCGAGGTCATCCTCAACCAGGAACTCGGCGAGCCTTTCCGCCGCGACGCGATGAAGAAGCCGGTGCCGGTGGCAGGCATCGACCGCGCCGACATGCGTCCGCAGAAGCGCGCCTGACCCGTCAAAGACCGCCTGCCCGATCCGTCGGGCGGGCGAGGCCTAACCGCTTCATGATCCGGGACTGAACTGATGAACACCGCCGCCGCGACCCAACGTTTCAACGGCCTGCCGCAGGTGGCGCAAGCCTACTGGCCCGGCCTCGCGGTCACCGGCGCGGTGGCCATCGCCGCCCAGTTCCTATCGGACCATTATGGCGCACCAGCGATGCTCATGGCGCTGCTGCTCGGCATCGCCTTCAACTTCCTGTCGGAGGAAGGACGCTGCGTCGCCGGCATCGATCTCAGCGCCAAGAAGGTGCTCAGGATCGGCGTTGCGCTGCTCGGCATGCGCATCAGCGTCGACCTGCTCGTCGGTCTCGGCGCCGGCACCATCCTGCTGCTCGTCTTGGCGATTGCCGCCACCGTCCTGTTCGGTCTCGCCGCTGCCAAGCTGCTCGGCCGCGGCTGGCGGCTGGCGCTCATCACCAGCGGCTCGGTCGCGATCTGCGGCGCATCGGCTGCCATGGCAATCGCCGCCGTGCTGCCAAAGAACGAATTCTCCGAACGCAACCTGATCTTCACCGTGCTGTCGGTGACGGTGCTGTCGACGCTCGCCATGATCTTCTACCCGATGATCGCGCAGTGGATCGGCCTCGACGCGCGCGCCACCGGCATCTTCTTCGGCGGCACCATCCACGACGTCGCCCAGGTTGTCGGCGCGGGCTTTTCCGTTTCCCCCGGGGCGGGCGAGACGGCAACGCTGGTCAAGCTCATCCGTGTCACCATGCTGGCGCCGGTGGTCCTGATCTTCTCGCTCGCCACCCGCAATGTCGGTTCCGTCGGCGAAACCGGCAAGCGCCCGCCGCTGCTGCCGGGCTTCGTCATCGCCTTCCTTATCCTCGCCGCCGCCAACTCCTTCGGCCTCGTGCCCGAGGCGGTGTCGAAGATCGGCATGGAAGCGTCGCGCTGGGCCCTGCTCGCCGGCATCGTCGCCGTCGGCATGAAGACCTCGCTGCGCCGCGTGCTCGACGTTGGCGGCGACGCAGTCGCCCTGATCGTCGCCGAAACGATCTTCATCGGCCTCTTCATCCTCGCCGGCATCTATTATCTGGGACACGCCTGATGAAACCGCTCGAGCGTATCCTGCACGCCGCCAAGGCCTCGCCGCGCCGCATCGTCCTGCCCGAAGGCGAAGATCCGCGCGTCGTCGAGGCGGCGGCGCACGCGGTCCGCGAAGGCGTGGCCGAGATCACGCTGGTCGGCCGCCGCGAGGTTGTGGAGCAGTTGCTTTCCGCAGCTGGGACATCAGGCGAAGCCATCCGCGTCGAGGACCCGGCCACGTCGCCGCTGACGCCGAACCTGACTGCCGCCTATCACGAACTGCGCCGGAGCAAGGGCATCGACCAGGCCGCGGCCGCCGAGGCAGTGCGCTCGCCGCTGGTCTTCGCCGCGATGATGGTTCGCGAGGGCCATGCCGACGGCACCGTCGGCGGCGCAGTCGCCACCACGGCCGACACCGTGCGAGCGGCGTTGCAGTGCATCGGCCGCGCCCCCGGCGTCGGTCTCGTCTCCAGCTTCTTCCTGATGATGCTGTGCCAGCCCCATCACGTGAAGAAGGGTGCCTTCGTCTTTGCCGACTGCGGCCTGGTGGTCGATCCAGATGCCGCCGGCCTCGCCGACATCGCCCGCATGTCGGCCCGTTCCTATGAGGCGCTGGCGGGCGGTGCGGCCAAGGTGGCGATGCTGTCGTTCTCTACCAATGGCAGTGCTGCCCACGAGCGCGTCTCCAAAGTCGTCGAGGCAACCCGCCTCGCACACGCCGCCGACCCGGAGCTCGTCATCGATGGCGAACTGCAGTTCGACACCGCCTTCGTAGAGGCGGTGAGCGCCGCGAAGGCCCCGAACTCTTCGCTGCAGGGGGAAGCCAACGTCTTCGTCTTCCCCAATCTCGACGCCGCGAATATCGGCTACAAGATCGCCCAGCGCATCGGTGGGGCAGAAGCCATAGGTCCCATCATTCAAGGCCTGGCCAAGCCGGCCAACGACCTCTCGCGCGGATGCACGGCCGACGACATCTTCCACATGATCGCGGTGACGGTGGTTCAGGCGAACTGAACCCCTAGACCCGCGGCAGGCAGGTTTACACGGAGAGGAACCGCTCGGTGAGCCGGGCCCACATGGCAGCACCCGTCGTCAGACTGTCGTCGTTGAAGTCATATTTGGAGCTGTGCAGGATCGCCGAGTTCTCGCCATTGCCGAGACGCAGGAAGCAGCCGGGCTTGTGCTCCAGGAAATACGAGAAATCCTCGCTACCGGGGATCATCGGGCAGACGCCGACCTTGTCCTCGCCGACCAGTTCCTTGACCACTTCAGTGGCAAAGGCGGTTTCTTCTTCCGAATTGATGACGACCGGGTAGCCGCGCTCATAGTCGATGGCGACGCTGGCCCCGTGCGCGCCCGCGATGGATGTCGCGATGTCGCGGACGCGCCGTTCGAGCGTATCGCGCACCTCTTTGGAGAACGAACGGATGCTGACGGCGATCTCGGCGTTTTCCGGGATCACGTTGGATGCCGTGCCGCCATGGATGGTTCCCACCGTCACCACGGCCGTCTCCGTCGGGTTGACGTTGCGCGACACGATCGTCTGCAGCGTCATGACCATGTTGGCGGCGACAACGATCGGATCGACCGTCAGATGCGGGCGCGACGCGTGGCCGCCGCGGCCGGTGATGGTGATCGTTGCGGTGTCGGCGGCAGCCATCAGCGGGCCGGAACGCATGAGGAAGGTCCCCGCCGCAGCACCCGGATGGTTGTGCAGGCCGAAGATCGCATCACAAGGGAAGCGCTCGAACAGGCCGTCGTCGATCATCGCCTGGGCGCCGCTGCCCTTGCCGGCTTCCTCGGCAGGCTGGAAGATCAGGTTGACGGTGCCGTTGAAGTGGCGCGTGCGCGCCAGATACTCGGCCGCGCCCAGCAGCATGGTCGTGTGGCCATCATGGCCGCAGGCGTGCATCTTGCCGTTCGTCGTGCTCGCATAGGGCAGACCGGTCGCCTCCTGGATCGGCAGGGCGTCCATGTCGGCGCGGATTGCGATGCTGCGGCCGCCTTCGCCCTGCCTGAGCCTGCCGACGACGCCGAGGCCGCCGACATTGCGCGTCACCTCATAGCCCCAGCTTTCGAGGCGCTCGGCGACATAGGCGGCAGTTTCGTGCTCTTCAAAGGACAGTTCCGGATGGGCATGCAGATGCCTGCGCATCTCGATGAGCCCGGCTGCCCGATTCTCGAAATCCGCAACGCGGGCGAACTGGTTTGAAGCTTGAGACATGGGGAATTCTTCCTGGGTCAGGTCCGCGATCAGATGAAGCGGCTGAGGAAACTTCTGGTGCGGGGATGCTTGGGATTGGTCAGGACCTCGGAGGGCGGACCCTGCTCGACCACCACGCCGCCATCCATGAACACGACGCGGTCGGCGGCCTCCTTGGCGAAGCCGATCTCGTGGGTGACCACGATCATGGTGAGCCCTTCCTTGGCCAGGTCGCGCATCGTTGCCAGGACCTCGCCCACCAGCTCCGGATCGAGCGCCGACGTTGGTTCGTCGAACAGCATCAGGCGTGGGCGGATTGCTAGCGCGCGAGCGATCGCCACACGCTGCTGCTGGCCACCCGACAATTGCCGCGGATAGGCGTCGATTTTCTCGGCCAGCCCGACGCGCGTGAGCAGTTCGCGGGCATAGCGGGTGGCTTCTTCCCGTTTCTGCTTGTGCACGCCGATCGGCGCCTCGATGACGTTCTCGAGCGCCGTCATGTGCGGGTAGAGATTGAACTGCTGGAACACCATGCCGATCTTGCTGCGCTGGGCGGCAATCTCGCGGCTTCCGAGCTTGTTCAGCCGGCCGTTCTTGAGACGGTAGCCGATCTGCTCCTTGTCCACTTCGATGAAGCCCTGATTGATTTCCTCGAGATGATTGATGCAACGAAGGAAGGTCGACTTTCCCGAGCCCGACGGCCCGAGGATGACCACCACCTCGCCGGCGGCGACATCGAGGTCGATGCCCTTGAGGACTTCCAGGGGACCGAACGCCTTGTGGACGCCACGGGCGCGGACCAGAACGGTTTCAGACGCGCTCATCGGCGGCTCCCGCAGGCATGGAGGTTTCCTTCTTCCGCTCGGAGCCGATCACGCCGCGCTCGCCACGATTGTAGTAGCGTTCGATGGCGCCCTGGCCGACGTTCAGGATCGAGGTGATGAAAAGGTACCAGAGCACCGCGACCATCAGCATCGGGACGATCTCGAACGTCCGGTTGTAGATCGACTGGACGGAATAGAGCAGGTCGGCCATGGCAATCACGCTGACCAGCGAGGTCGCCTTGATCATGCTGATCAGCTGGTTGCCGGTCGGCGGCACGATGGACTTCATCGCCTGCGGAATGATGACGCGCCACAGCGCGCGCGCCTTGGTCATGCCGAAGGCCTGCGCCGTCTCGGCCTGGCCCTTGTCGACCGAAAGCAGCCCACCGCGGATGATCTCCGCCATGTAGGCAGCCTCGTTCAGGGCGAGGCCGACGATCGCGGCGGTCAGCGGCGTGATCAGGTCGTTCGTGTCCCAGCTCGCAATTCCAATGGAAATGCGCGGGAACAACGTCGACATATTGTACCAGAAGATGAGCTGCACCAGCAGCGGCGTTCCGCGGAAGAACCAGATGAACAGCCCCGCCAGCGAGGTCGCCAGCCTGTCCGTCGACATGCGCATGATGGCGAGGATCAGCCCCAGCGCGACGCCGATGACCATCGCCACCACCGTCAGGCCGAGCGTCACCGACAGGCCCTGCATGACGGTCGGATCGAAGACGTACTGCGCGACGACCGGCCAGCCGAAATTTGGATTGACCGCCACGAGATAGGCGAATCCGAGGGCAATGGCTGTGGTCAGGACCCATAGGGCCAGACGCGTGACGGGGAACGGTACGTGCGCGAGTTTGACGTCGCGCAGCGCATCGTCCGCCTGGATCGGAGCGGATTTGGACATTTGCCTCTTACTGTCCCTGGTTGATGCCGGGTACCTCGATCATGTTGTTCTCGAGGCCCCACTTCTTCATGATCTGGGCGTAGGTGCCGTTCTCGATCAGGATCTTGAACGAGTCGAGCAGCACGCCGCCGAGCGGCGAGTCCTTCTTTACCACGGCACCCTGGTAGATATCCTTGAACCCGTTGGCCTGGCCGATGCCGGCCAGTTCGAGCTGGCCGTTGGCCTGCTGCACGAAATAGGTCAGCGGGGCCTGCGAGGAGAAGAACGCATCGGAGCGCTTCGAGCGCACGGCCAGGATCGAGCTCGGCTGGTCGGTGAAGGACTGGACTTCGACGGCCGTGTTCCCGGCGGCGACACACTTCTCGGACTGTTCCTTGATGACCTTTTCGGCCGAGCCGCCGGCCATGACGGCAATGCGCTTGCCGCAAGCCGTGTCGAGCGAGGTGATGCCCGAACGATTGCCCTTCTCGACGGCGAAGACGACGTATTCGCGCGCCCAGTCGACGAAGTCATTGGCCTTCTGGCGGTCGGGGTAGTCGCCCACCGGTCCCATGGCGAACTGGTAGCGGCCGGAATTGATGCCGCTGAGCAGGGCCGGAAGGCCGGCCACCGATGCGTGGTCGATGGTTACGCCGAGCAGTTCGCCGATCGCGGTCGAGATGTCCTTGGTTGCACCCGTCATCTCGGTGCCGGTGATGATCTCGTAAGGCGGGAACGAGCCGTTGTTGACGGCGACCATCTTGCCCTCGTCTCGGATCTCTTCGGGCAGGCGCGCGCGCAGCTCTTCGTTCTGGGTCTGCTTCTGGATGTCCTGCGACCAGGCAGTGTTTGCGGCGAGCGCCGTCATCAGCGTGGCCAGAACGTAGATCGACTTCTTCATGGTATTCTCCTCCATAACCTGGATGAATGGCCTCAGCCGGCGTTGGCCCGAAGCGTGGTTTCAAACGGAAAAAGCGATTGGGGCGTAAGGTCGGATTGCAGGATGCCCTGCTCCCGCAGTTCGGTGATGAAGTCCTGGATCATCGCGGAATTGGTTTCGAGCCCACTGTCGTTCCAGGTCGCGGGCAGCTCGCGCGCCGAGCGCAGCAGTTCGTCGAAGATCCATGGCGTCGTCTCGGCGTATTTGCGCCGCTTGGACGTCCACACCCGCTGGCTCTCGTCGACGAGCCGCGTGAGTTCATCGGGAAGCCACGGATGCTGTTCGGCGAGCTTCGCCTTGACGGCAATGATGTGCATGCCGGGCACATAGCCGACCTGGTCGAAATAGGCCTTTTCCGCCGCCGGGAAATCGGGCAGCAGCTGGCGAAATCCCGAACCGTTCTCGAAGTAGCCGTCCGGCATGAACGGCGTGAATACGGCGTCGAGTTCGCCTTCGGCGAGGAGTTCCATCATCGGACGCTCGCCGGGTGCCGCCTCGATGCGGCCGGGGCGGCCGAAGCCGTCCAAGCGGTCGACGATCGGATGGGCGGCCGTAAGGCGGCCGGCGAACCAGTAGGCGTCTTCGACGCCGACGCCTTCGCGCCGCAGCGCAGCACGCGTCCAGGTGTTGCCCGAATCGCGCCAGCCGGTGACGCCGATGCGCTTGCCGGCAAGGTCCGACAGCCTGGTCAGCGGGCTTGCTTCGGTGGTGACGATGCACCTGTGGCGAAAGCCGCGCATGATGAAGCAGGGAATGCCGACGGTGGTCTCGGTCCCGGCGGCCATGGCGGAGGTATAGCGGCTGAAGGACACTTCGGCGGCGTCGTAGACGTCGCTCGTGGCAAGATCGGGGATCAGCGTTCCGACCCGGTCGACCTGCAGTTCGATACGCTCCGACGCCACCTCGCCCAGGATCAGCGGAGTGAGATAATCCCAATCCCGGGTGGCGATTTTGATCGGAACGCGCATGAACTTCCTCGTACCGGAATGTTTGACGCGGGCTGCGTAAATGTTTATGTCGGCACGATCAAATGTTATTATGACATTAAACAATTAAAGTCCTCGCCGATGCCGGATCGATACGACGCTCAATGGTTTGCCGATCGCCTTGGCGACCGGACTGCGCGCGGCATCGCGCTCGAGACGGGTGCGATGATTCGCTCGGGGCTGCTGCCCGTCGGGACCAAGCTGCCCTCCGTGCGGGATCTCGCCTTCACCCTGGGCATAAGTCCGGCGACCGTTTCCATTGCCTGGGCAGATCTCAGGCGCCACAAGATCATCGGGGGGCGGGGCCGAAACGGCGCCTGGGTGATGGGCGACCGATTTGCGCCACGTCCGACGCGGTTGGTGAGCAGCGGCAACTACGGTCCGGACATCCTTAATCTCGGCATCGCGTCCCCGGATGTCGGATTGCTGCCCCCGCTGGGGCAGGCGCTGGTGCATGGGGCGAAGGCCAATCAACTAAACAGTTACGAGCGCGTCCGAATCCTGCCTGAACTCGAGGCGGTCGTGCGACCGACATGGCCCTACGATCCAGCCGCCCTGCTGGTAACGAACGGCGGATACAACGCCGTCTATGCGCTGCTGCACGCGCTCGTGCCCCCCGGCGCGCCGGTCGCGATCGAGGATCCGACGGCGTTGCGGCTGCTCGACATTCTCGAAGATCTCAACGTTCCGATCATTCCGGTGGCATGCGACAGCCACGGACCCATTCCCGACGCGCTGACGGAGGCGTTGAAATCAAGGCCGGTGGCGTTTCTCTTCCAGCCGAGAGTTCACTCGGTCACTGGCGGCTGTGTCACGCCGGAGCGACTCGAAGCGCTGGGCGACGTGCTCGATGGCTCCGACGCCCTCATCATAGAAGACGATGGTGTCGGCGATGTCTCCGAGGCCGCCCGGCAATCGCTGGGACGGCGCTTTCCTGACCGGGTCATCCATATCCTGTCCTATTCGAAAACGCTCGGGCCAGATCTCAGGCTCGCCGTGTTGTCGAGTTCGGCGAGCATCGTCGAACAGATCCAGTCATTTCGCAGCTTCAGCGCCGGCTGGACGAGCCGGATTCTACAGGGCGCGGCGTCGTGGCTGCTTCAGGATGCGGAAACCGACAAGGTCGTGCGCCGGGCGCAGATGGAATACCGGGCGCGCCGGCATGCTCTGGCCTCTGCCTTGCTGGCGCGCGGGATCGAAATCAATGAAGGGGAGGGGCTCAGTGTGTTTGTGCCGGTGGAATCGGAAACCTACGCGCTGGTGACGCTTGCCTCTCGCGGTATCGCCGTCAGCGCCGGCTCGAGATTTTCATTGAAACCGGTCAATGCCGTCCGCATTGCCACGAGCGTGCTGCAACTGTCGGATGTCGATCGCGTGGCCGGCGCAATCTCGGCCGCCGCAGCCGCGCCCAGATGAAGCGCCTCGCCGCGGATGGCAGAGAATGATCCACTATGTGCGGGCCGTCACGCCGGGGCGAGCCAAGCCGAGGCAATCAGCTCTGCCTTTCGGGGATGCGCAAGACTAGGCCATCCAACGCGTCGCTGACCTTGATCTGGCACGACAGACGCGAATTGTCGGCGGCCTCCCAGGCGAAGTCGAGCATGTCGGCTTCCAATGAACCGGCCTCGCCGACCGTCGCCACACAAGATGGGTCGACATAGACATGGCAGGTGGCGCAGGAGCAGGCGCCGCCGCACTCCGCTTCAATGCCGGGCACGCCGGCACGGATCGCGGTTTCCATAACGGTTGCGCCGTCTGCCGCCTCGACCTCGAAGCGTTGTTCGTCGCTGGTGATGTAGATGATGCGGGGCATCGGCGAGCCTTTCGAGTTGATTGTTCTGTCTGTGCGGCAAGATGAGGCCGCAGCGTGGGGAGCCCCCGGAACCGGTGGTCCCAAGGCGTTGCATGATCGTCTTAGTGGGTGCGGTTCACTGAAGGCCGCAGGCACGGAGGAAAAGGTTGGCGACCTCTTCCTCGACCCGGGCCATGTCGAGCTCCTGATCGTCGCTCAGTTGCATGAAGTTGCGGACCTGAACCTCGAAATCCGCATAGTGCTGGGTAACCGCCCAGATATGCATCTGGAATAGCAGGGGATCGACGGGACGGATCAGGCCCTGGTCGACCCAGGACTGGATCAGCTTGACGGCCTCCTGCGTGGAAGCCTGATACTGCGCCCAGTGCCGGCCCAAGAATGGCGCGCCATTGGCGATCTCGGTCGTGAATAGCCGGGACGCCTTGGGGTTCTTCTGGCCGTATTCGAGCTTCTTGTGGATGTAGGCGCGGATGATCTGCTCTGGGTCGTCGCCGTTGGAGGCGCTGATGAACATCTCTTTCCATTCTTCGAGAATGTAGACGAGGATGTCCTCGTACAGCTCTTCCTTGCTGGAGATGTAGTAGTGGAGCTGCGGCTTGGTCAGGCCCGCGCGCTGCGCGATGGCTTGCGTCGAAGCGCCGACCAGACCCTTGCTCGCGAATTCGTCGATTGCCGCATTCCTGATGGCAGCAAGAATGCGCCGGCGGCGTTCGAGGACCTTCTCGCGCGCGCTCAGTTCGCCGTCTTCGGGGATTTCAGCCTTGTCGAATGCCATCGCCAGATCGTTTCCGGCGAGGGGCGGGTGAGCGCCCCTCGCCTTGCTGCCGTTTACGGGTTGAACTTCTTCTTGATGTCGAGACCCACGCCCTTGTTGACGAAGGCATCGGTGGCGACTTTCGCGAGATCGATCTTGTCGTCGGCTATGATGCCCGCCTTGACCGCGAGCTCATAGAAATCCTTGACCCGATCCGCCGAAATGGCGCCAATGCCCTTTTCCAGAGTGTCCCCGCTGTCGATCAGTCCCAGTTGCTTGATCATCGCCAACTCTCCGTCGAGCGTTTCTGCGCTCATGTCCGGATTGTCCTTGAGGATCAATTCGTAAGCCTTGCTGTGATCTCCGTATAGGAAGTTATTCCAACCCTCGATGGTCGCGTCAACAAACCTTTGGACGAGCTCTGGGTTCTTGTCGACCATCTCCTGGCGGGCCTCGATGGTGTTGGCATAGGTGCTGTAGCCGTGGTCGGCGAAAAGATAGGTCGTGACCTTGGCTCCCTGCTTGGCGGCGTAAAGCGGCTCGGCGGTCGCATAGGCCTGCTGGACAAGCTTGTTGTCGCCCATGAACTGGGCGAGGCTGTAGCCATAGGGGCGGACCTGCTCGTCGCGGAAGCCGAACTCGCTGACCAGCCAGGGCCAGAACCCGAACTGGCTGTCCTTCGCGATCAGCACGGACGGTGCATTGGTCAGGTCCTTGAAGTCCTTGTAGGCGCCTTCATGGGCGATCAGGGCCTGCGGGTCCTTCTGGTAGAAGGCAGCCACGACCGTGGTCGGGATGTTGTTGGCGACGTTATGGAAGGACAGCAGCAAGTTGCCCGTCAGCAGGAAGTCCAGCCGACCAGCGGCCAGCATCGGCCTGTTGTTGACCTGCGGGCCTCCCATTTCGATCTTCACGTCGAGGCCGTATTTCTCGTACGTGCCGTCGGCCAGCGCCTGATAGAAGCCGCCATGGCCGGCCTGCGCGAGCCAGTTGGTTCCGACGACGATCTTTTCAAGCGCATGCGCGAACTGCGCGGACATGGCCAGCGAAAGGCCGGCGATCGCCGCCCTGAGTGCGTTCTTCATGTAGTGTAGTCTCCCCATTAAATTCTCAGTCTCGGTCTCAGTCCTTGGCGACCATTTCGGCCGTCCAACCTCGCGTCTTCCCCGGATTGAGGAGGCCGAAAGGATCTGCTTGTTTCTTGAAGTCGATCTGCACTGTGTCGATCTGCTTCATGCCGCCATCCTCGATGGTGTAGGCATGCGGATCGTAGATGTCGCAGCCGTCGAGCTGCTCGAGTTCGCGGATGACCCGGTAGGTGTCTTCGCGGTCGTGGTAGCGCACCAGCGGCAGGCCGAAGATCTGCACCTCGCCTTCGAGCCGGGCCATTTCGTGGTGCATGTACTGCTCGTCGCCGTAGCGCTCCATCTGGCGGCGGACGATCTCGGGATCGAAGGGGCGCGGATAGGCCACCTGCAGGTAGGTCCAGCCGGGCTCTGCCTTCAGCGCCTGCAGCGTGGTGTGGTTCCAGCCGCACTCATAGGCCGGCTGGAGACCCTTGGCGTGCAGTTCTTCCTTGGTCATCGCGAAGGAAACGCGGCCGCCGAATTCGGCCACCAGCGCTTCGAAACGGTCCATTTCCTGCGGCGCGATCATGGCGAAGACGGCGTCGCGATCCGAGGGGAATAGGTCGCCGAACTTGGTGTAGAAGCGCGCAAAGCGGCGGTCGACCGTCGTCAGCAGATAGCAGTCGAGATTGTCCTCCAGCGCCTTGAGGCAGAAGCGCAGTGTCGCATCGTAGCTGTCGAACAGGGCTGCGGTGTGCACCCAGTCCGTCGCCTTGGTCAGCCCGATCTCCAGCTCCATGACGATGCCGTTGGTGCCGTAGGCGTGCTGGACCTTCTGGATCTCGGTGCCGTGCAGTTCGATGATCTTCGGCTCGGCCTCGACGGTCATCACCTTGACCGAATAGATGTTGCCGTCGTCGCGCAGCATGCCGTGGCGCAGCGAGCCGATGCCGCCGGAACCGCCGGTGAAGAACCCGCCGATGGTGGCGATGCGGCGTGTCGAAGGGTACATCAGGAGTTCCTGGCCAGTCTCGCGCACCGCGTCATCGAGGCGGGCGATGCGCGCGCCGGCTTCGACGCGAACGCGGCCCGGCTCGATGGCCAGCACCCGGTCGATCTTGGTCATGTCGAGAATGATGCCGCCTTCGAGCGGTACGCATTGGCCGTAGTTGCCGGTGCCGCCACCGCGCACGGTGACGGGAATGCGCAGTCGGGCGGCAGCAGAGGCTACGCGGCGGACCTCGTCCTGGTCCTTCGGGATCACCACCAGGTCGCCGACGAAATGGCCGATGTCCTCGCTCAGGATCGGGCTGTACCAAAAATAGTCGCGCGAACGCAGTTCCACCTGCTTCGGATCGTCATAGACGCGGATGCCATCTATTTCGGCGCGAAAGGCGGCCCAGTCATAGGCGCGCGGGGGCTGTGTCGCCACGTTCATGCGTTTCTCCAGTCTTGATTGCTTGCCGGCAGCGGCTTGCCGCCCCGGTAGACGATGCGCTGTGCCTGCGGGCGGCTGATCAGGTCGCCGAGATCGCGCGCCCCGTGCCAGACGAAGTCGGCGGGGGCGCCTTTTTCCAGCGGTACGGCGATGCTGCTCGCGCACCAGCGAGCAGGCAGGTGGGTGATGCTGTCGAGCCATTCGTGCGGCTCGAGGTGGCAGGCGGGGGCTGCCAGGCGCAGGATCGAAAGCGGGTCGTAGTCGCCATAGGGGTAGAAGGCGTCGCCGACATTGTCCGAGCCGAGCATGACGGTCATGCCCGCCTTGCGAGCTTCCTTCAGCGGAGCGATGCCACGCAGGCGTGGCGAGACCCCGTTGCGACGGTCCTGCAGGTAAAGGTTGGAAGTCGGCAGCGATACCAACGCCACACCGGCCTCGGCGGCTGCCTTGAGGATCCGCTCGACTTCGGCGGCGGGACGCTGCGTCAGCGAACAGGCGTGACCGCACAGCACTCGGCTGGCAAGGCGATGCCGGGCCGTGGCTTCGATAACAAGCGACAGTGCGTCGGCTTCCGCGTCGAGCCCTTCGTCGACATGGAAATCGAGATCGAGGTCGTGCTCACGCGCCAGCGCAAACATTGCCTCGACCTTGGTCTCGAGGTCGGCATTGCGGTAGAAGAAGGCGCCGAAGACGCCGCCGTCCTGCTTCACGCGCAGGGCGATGCCAGAAGCTGCCGTCTGCACGAGATCGCCATGCACGAGCGCTGCAAGCTGGAGGTCGATCCGGTCCTTCCATTCCTCGCGCAGCGCCACCAGCACCGGCCAGGCCTCCGGCACTTCAGGCGCGATCCAGTCGACATGCGTGCGCATCGCGCCGACGCCCTGGCGATAGGCTGCCTCGAGGGCTCGGCTGGCGCGGGCGCGGATGTCGGCTGCCGTCCAGTTCGGCCGGTCGTTCTCCATCAGCGCGATCGCGTCGAACAGGCATTCGACCCTGGCGTTGGCCTGCGAGCCGATGCGCGCGATCGTGTGGGTCTTGTCGAGATGCACATGCACGTCGGCGAACAGCGGCGTGACCACGCCGCCGTCGCTTGCCTGCGAAGGGGCCAGATCCGCGATCCTGCCGTTGGCGACGACAAGGTCGTAGCGGCCCGGATTTCCGGGCAGGGCCACGCCGGACAGCCGGATGGCCTGTTCCTGGTCCGGCGCGTTTCCCAGAGCCGGTGCGATCCCGTCCGACACGTTCAGGCCTCCCGGCGGATTTCGCTTTCGTGCCAGCGGCCGAGAACGGCGCGCGACAACCAGCTCGTCGCGAGGAAGATGACGATGCCCAGCACCGACACCAGGAACAGCGCGGCAAACATGCGCGGGATTTCGTTGCGGAAGCTCGATTCGAGGATACGCGACGCAAGGCCGGTGTTCTGGCCGGCGGTGCCGGCGACGAATTCCGCCACGACCGCACCGATAAGCGCGAGCCCGCCGGCAATCTTCAGCGCCGCCATGAAATAGGGCAGGGCGCTGGGTGCCAGCAGATAGCGGAGGCGCTGCAAAGGCGTCGCCTGATAGAGCGTGAACAGGTCGCGCAGGTTGTGATCGGCGCTGCGCAGTCCGATCACCGTGTTTGAAAGGATCGGGAAGAAGGCGACGATCCACGCGCAGATCAGAAGTGCCGTGAAGGTGTCATGGACATAGATCAGGATGAGCGGGGCGATTGCCACCACCGGCGTCACCTGCAGGATCACGGCGAAGGGAAAGAAGCTCATCTCCACCGTGCGTGACAAGGCGAAGATCATCCCAAGAAGAATGCCGCCGGCGATCGCGAAAAACAGCGACAGCAGCGTCAGTTTGACGGTGAACAGCATGGAACTCATCAGGGAAGGACCGTCCTTGACGAGCGTTTGGGCGATCACCGAAGGCGCCGGGATCAGATAGTGTGGAACTTCATAGTACCGGACCAGCCCCTCCCAGATGAGGAGCGCGATGGTGATCGCCAATGTCGGCATGACGACACGCATGCGCTGGTCGATGCGGGCCAGGCGTTTTTGTTCGGAATTCAGAACGGGGGTCTCTGCGGTCATGGGGCAGGCCTTCAATGGTCGATGTCGTCGGCGCCGAGCGTCTCGGTCAGCGCATCGGATACGGTCTGGCAGCTCTCGGCGTATTCCGGGGTGGTTCGGAAATTTTCCGCGCGCGGATAGGTGCCGGGGATCGCGATGTCGGCGACGACACGGCCTGGCCGGGCGGCCATCACCACCACGCGGTTCGACAGGTAGACGGATTCATAGACGCTGTGGGTGACAAAGATCACGGTCAGCCCGTGCTCCTGCCACAGTCGCAGCACGTCGTTGTTGAGCTTGAAGCGTGTCATCTCGTCGAGCGCGGCGAATGGCTCGTCCATCAGAAGCAGGCGCGGGCGGGTGACGAGCGCGCGGGCAATCGAGACCCGCATCTTCATGCCGCCGGAAAGCTCGCGCGGATAGGCACCGACGAACTTGCTCAATCCGACCTGGGCCAGAACTTCCTCGACGCGCGGCTGCGCGTCCTTGCGCGACCTGCCACTCAGGCGCAGCGGCAGATACACATTCTCGAACACCGTCGACCAGGGCATCAGCGTCGGTTCCTGGAAGACGAAGCCGATGTCCTGCGGCCCACGGCCCTGGCCGTTGAGCTGGATCTTGCCGGCCGAGACCGAAGTCAGCCCGGCGATCATGCGCAAGGCGGTGCTCTTGCCGCAGCCGGATGGGCCGAGGAAGCTGACGAACTGTCCCTGTTCGATCTTGAGCGACATGTCGCGGACCGCGACGACGCCGGTGCCGTACTGCTTGTAGACGCCGTCGATGTCGATCAATGCGGGAGACGCCGCGGACGGAGCGGTAGCTATGTTCATGGCTTCACCTCACCAGGCAGTTTTGTTGTCGAGCCAGGAGAGCGGCGCGCGCTCGATCTCGGCCAGGAGTTCGACGAGGCGATCGGCTGCGAAGTCGATGGTCTTGCGCCCCTTCTCGGCCGTGGCGGCAGAGGCGTCGCCTGCCGCGCCATGCGGGTTGATGTCCTGGATCTGCCAGCCGGGTTTCGCGCCGGTGAGCGAGATGTGATTGAAATCGCTGGCGAAGGTCTCGGTCAACGTCCTGAAGTTCTGCGCCTTGCCCATGTCGACGAGGTCGGGGTGCAACTCGAGCATCACCGAGGTCTCCATGTCGCCGGCATGGATGCCGTGGTGCATTTCATGGTCGCTGTAGACGCCTTCCGGCATCCCCTGGCCGAACCAGTTGACGGAGAAGACCATCATGCCGTGGCGGATGCGCAGCTCGCGCGCAACGATGTCCATGGTGCTGATCTGACCGCCGTGGCTGTTGAGAAGCACGAGCTTCTTCACGCCGCTCGCCGCCACGCAGTCACCGATCTCGCACCACATGGAAATCAGCGTCTGGGCCGAAAAAGTCAGTGTGCCGGGAAAGCGGCTGTGCTCGCTGCTCTTGCCGATGACCTGGGTGGGCAGAAACAGCGCCTTACTCGATGCAGGCAGCTTCTCGATCGTCGCCTCGACGATGCCGTTGGCGATTGCCGCGTCGACCGACAGGGGCAAGTGGGGCCCATGCTGCTCGGTTGCGCCGACCGGCAGGACCGCAATGATCTGCTCGCGGTCGAGTCGCGAAAACGCTTCGCTCGTATAATCGGACCAGTATCTCTTCAAGTTGCCAACCCCTCCCTCTGATTGGTCGTGCGTTGCTAGCGCAAAGGCTCGCGATGCTCGCTGCCGATTGCGCCCGCAAGGCTCAGAATTTCATGTGCTTTACAGCGTCATTCCGCTTTCAATCGCGGCTGCGAGAGCGGGCGAGCGCCGGAGACGCCCTGCGCATGGCGCAAAGTCAGCACGCATGATGCGGCAGCGCATTCGGCCCATCTCTTCATTGATCCCCTCCCGATCGCCCAGGTTTTGCCCTGCGGCGGGGGTACTACTAAACGATCTGACCGATCGGTCAAACTAATTGTTTAAATTCTCTTGGGGATATGCGATCAAAAAGCGCCCCGTTCGAGTCGGAGGAGTTCCACCCAAATGGGCCGAGGGACTTTCGAGCGGGAAGTTCTGCAAGGGCTGCCGGAATCCGGCAGGCGGGAATTCTGGAGGGGTCATGGGGGAGAGGTGCATCATCGTCGGCGCGGGCCATGCCGGTTCGCAAGCCGCGGTCAGTCTCCGTCAGGAAGGCTATGCAGGCGAAATCGTCCTGGTCAGTGACGAGACTGACATCCCATACCACAAGCCGCCGCTGTCCAAGGCCTATCTGAAATCTCCTGATGCCGGCGGCCTGGTTCTGCGCCCGGAGGCGGTCTACCGCGACAATTCCATCCAGCTGTTACTGGGCGTCCGCGTCAGCGCGATACGGATCGACGACCGCAAGCTCGCACTCGGAGATGGAAGGGAGATCGAGTGGACCGATCTGGTCCTGGCGACCGGCGCGCGGGCGCGCATCCCCTATCTGCCGGGCGTGGCACTCGAACACGTCGTCACCTTGCGCAGCATGGCGGACGCACGCCGCATCAGGGATATGATGCCCGGTGTCCAGAATGTCGTCATCGTCGGCGGCGGCTTCATCGGCATGGAGATGGCGCACAGTTGCTCCATGCTGGGCAAGAAGGTGACGCTGATCGAGGCGGCCCCCCGCGTGCTCGGGCGCTCGGTGTCTGAAGTGGTCTCCACCCACGCCAAGGCAAGAAGCAGGGCCGCCGGCATCGACATCTTCACCGGTGTCCAGGTTGCCGCCTTCGAGGAAGAGGGCGGGCGCGTCGCGGCAGTCCGGACGGCCGATGGCCGGCGCTTCGAGGCCGACATGGTGGTCTTGGGCATCGGTGCAGTGCCGAATGTCGAACTGGCCACCGAGGCCGGACTTGCCGTTGACAACGGCATCGTCGTCGACAGCCACATGCGCAGTTCCGTGCCCCACATCTACGCCATTGGCGATTGCGCAAGCTACGATCACCATCATGCCGAGCGCCGCGTCAGGCTCGAATCGGTCCAGAATGCGACCGACCAGGCCCGTCACGTCGCGCGTTCGATTGTCGGATGCGCGGACGCCTATCGCGAAGTGGCGTGGTTCTGGTCCGACCAGGGCGACATGAAGCTGCAGACCGCCGGCCTGTCCTTCGATGCCGACCGCCATGTCATTTCCGGCAACTCGGAAGACAATGCCTTCTCGGTCTATCACTTCCAGGGAAGCCGGCTGCTGGCGGTCGATTCCGTCAATCGGCCAGCAGACCACATGATCGCGCGCCGGCTGTTCGCGGCGGGCATCAGTCCGACGGACGCCGACATCGCGGCCGGGCCGCAGCACCTCAAGCAACTGGCAGCAGAGAAAAGCCTGGCTCCCGCCTGAGCCACGCTTTTCATCACCCATCATCCAAATTTCAGGTTCGGAAACAGGTCGAAGAATGGTTCACTGTCTTATCGTTGGTGGCGCCGGCATGCTCGGCGCGGGGCTCGCCAGGCGTCTCGTCCAGGATGGCAAGGTCGGTGGTAAGGCCGTCACGCGGCTGACCCTTTTCGACATTGTGGCGCCGAGCTCACTCCCTGAGGGCGGCGACATCGCCGTTGGGGTCGAGACCGGCGACATCTCATCGGCTGAAACAGCCGAGCGTCTGGTGGCAGAGCGGCCCGATGTGATCTTCCATCTCGCGGCGATCGTCTCCGGCGAAGCCGAACGAGACTTCGATAAGGGTTACCGGATCAACCTCGACGGCACCCGGCATCTGTTCGAGGCCGTCCGCAAGGCGCATGAACGCGACGGCTACTATCCGCGCATTGTCTTCACCTCCTCGCTGGCCGTCTTCGGTTCGCCGCTGCCCGACGTCATCGGCGACGATTACATCATCACGCCGCGTTCGAGCTACGGCACGCAGAAGGCGATCGGGGAACTGCTGCTGGCCGACTACAGCCGTCGCGGCTTCTTCGACGGTATCGGCATCCGCCTGCCCACCATCTGCATCCGTCCAGGCAAGCCCAATGCGGCTGCCTCGGGCTTCTTCTCCAGCATCCTGCGCGAGCCACTTGCCGGCCTGCCGGCGACTCTGCCGGTGGACCCGTCGGTGCGCCACTGGTTCGCCAGCCCGCGCGCCGCGATCGGCTTCATCGCGCATGCGGCGTCGGTCGACGGCGCGCTCTTGGGAGAGCGCCGCAACATGACCATGCCGGGCGTGTCGGCGACCGTCGCCGACGAGATCGAGGCGCTCCGCGCCATCGCCGGCGACGACGCCGTCAAGCTGATCCGCCACGAGATCGATCCGGCTGTTGTCGCGATCATCTCGACATGGCCGCAGGCTTTCGAGTCGCGTCGCGCCGAAGACCTCGGCTTCACGGCGGATGCGTCGTTCCAGGCGATCATCGAGGCCTATCTGGAGGACTACGCCCCGCAGGCGGAGAAGGCGGCATGAGCGCCGAAGCGCAGAACAGCCGGCGCTTCGTACTGATCGGCCTTGGCGCGATGGGCTATGGCATCGGGCTTTCGCTGCTCAGGGCCGGTGTCGCCGTCGACGGTTTCGATCTCAATGCCGATGCCCAGACGCGGTTCAGGGCCGAAGCGGGTCTCGATCGCAGCCTCAAGGAGGCATGTGGCGAAGCCGATGGCGCCATCCTGGTCGTGGTCAACGCGGCACAGACCGAAGATGCTCTGTTTGGCGCGCAAGGCCTGGCCGACAGGCTGAAGCCGGGCGCCGTAGTCATAAGCTGCGCCACGATCGATGCGCAGAAGGCAGTGGAATTCGAAGCGCGGCTGGCATCAAAGGGTATCTTCTACCTGGATGCTCCGATCTCGGGCGGCTCCGCCCGGGCCGCGAAGGGCCAGCTCAGCGTCATGGCGTCCGGCAGCCCGGACGCCTTCAGGCAGGCCGAGCCGGCGCTCGAGGCCATGGCCGAGACCGTGTTCCGGCTGGGCGACCGCGCCGGGCCGGGCTCAGCCATGAAGAGCGTCAACCAGCTGCTCGCCGGCATCCACATCGCCGCAACCGCGGAAGCCTTCGCCTTTGGCCTGGCCCAGGGCGTCGATGCGGACCAGATCATGCAGGTGATACCGCGTTGCGCGGGTTCGTCGTGGATGTTCGAGAACCGCGGGCCGTATATCGCCGACGGTGACTACCGGCCGCATTCTGCGGTCGACATCTTCGTCAAGGATCTGGGTATCGTCACCGATACCGCCAGGGGTGCTGCGCTCGAACTGCCCGTTGCGGCAGCCGCGCTCGCCCGTTTCAAGGAAGCTTCGTCGAACGGCCTCGGCCGGGAAGGCGACGTGGCGGTGGTCAAGCTCTATGCGCAAGAGAGCGGCATCGGCCTTCCCCCCAAGCGTTATGAGGAGAACTGACTATGCTGCTCGGCTGCATCGGCGATGATTTCACCGGCTCGTCGGATCTTGCCAACACGCTCGTCAAGGGCGGCATGGCGACGACGCAATATTGCGGCATCCCCAGCCACGACGCTCACCCCGATGTCGAGGCTGGCGTCGTCGCGCTGAAGACGCGCAGCGTGCCGGTCGAGGACGCGGTGGCGCAGTCGCTGCAGGCGCTTGCGTGGCTGCAGAAGCAGGGCTGCCGCCAGTTCTTCTTCAAATATTGCTCGACCTTCGATTCGACCAAGACCGGCAATGTAGGTCCGGTCGCCGAGGCGCTGATCAAGGCGCTCAACGCCAAGCGTGTCATCGTCTGTCCCGCTTTCCCGGGCGCCGGGCGCACCATCTACCAGGGGCATCTTTTCGTCGGCGACCGCCTGCTCAACGAGTCCGGCATGGAGTCCCATCCGCTGACCCCGATGACGGATCCCGATATCCGTCGCTGGCTGCAGTATCAGACTGGACTTTCCGTTGGCCTGGTCGCCTTCGCCGATGTGCGGCGCGGTGCCGATGCCATCACCGAGGCCCTTGGGCGCCAGGATGCCGCCGGCCATGCGCTGGTGGTTGTCGATGCGCTGCAGGACGAGGACCTGTTTGCCATCGGCGGCGCCGCCGCCGACCTGCCGCTGATCACCGGCGGCTCGGGCGTGGCTCTTGGCTTGCCGGAGAATTTCCGCAAGCAGGGTCTGATCGGCACCCGCATCGTGACGTGGGAATGGATCGAAGGTCCCGGCGCAGTGTTTTCGGGCTCCTGCTCGCGGGCGACACGCGGCCAGGTCGCGCATTATCGTCGGGACCACCCAGCGCTGGAGATCAACGCCGACGCGCTGATGGCGGGTGAAATGACCGTTGAAAAGGCGAGCGCATGGCTGCTCGAAAACCTCGCGGCCGAGCCGCTGGTGTTTTCCTCGGCGGAGCCGGAGACGGTTGCCAAGGCGCAGGAAAAATACGGCCTCGCCGAGCTCGCCCACAAGATCGAGACGTTCTTCGCCGAGCTCGCCGCCGAGGCGCGCAGGCTCGGGGTCAAGCGTCTGGTGTCGGCGGGTGGCGAGACGTCGGGCGCGGTTGTACAAGGGCTTGCCTGCGAGGCGCTCCAGGTCGGTCCCGAGATCGATCCGGGCGTGCCGATGCTGCGCGTCGACGGGCAGGATTTCGGTCTGGCCTTGAAATCCGGGAACTTTGGTGCCGAGGACTTTTTCGCCAAGGCGCTGCGGATGCTCGAACGGACGTAACGATGAGCGAAGAAGCAGAGCTGCGCGAGACGATCTGCCGGATGGCCCGCTCGATCTTCGAGCGGGGTCTTACCGGCGGCGCGTCCGGCAACATTTCCGCCCGGCTTTCCGACGGGCGGCTTCTGGTGACGCCGACCGGCACGTCGTTCGGCGATCTCGATCCGGCCCGCCTGTCGCTGCTCGATGCCGCCGGCAAGCTCGTCGGCGGTGACGCGCCGACCAAGGAAATGCCGCTGCACGCCGCCTTCTACGAAACGCGCGGCGCCAAGGCCGGCGCCATCGTGCACTTGCACTCGACCCATTCGGTGGCGCTGTCGATGCTACCGGAGACGGACCCCGACAATGTGCTGCCGCCGCTGACGCCTTATTCGATCATGCGGCTCGGCAAGGTGAAGCTGCTGCCCTACTTCCGGCCGGGCGATGCGGCCATCGGCAAGGCGATCCAGGGGCTCGCCGGCAAGCGCAGCGCCGTGCTTCTCGCCAACCACGGACCCGTGGTGGCGGCCAAGGACCTCGAAGCTGCGGTCTATGCCATGGAGGAGCTGGAGGAGACGGCGCGGCTTGCGCTGCTCACGCGCGGCATGAGCCCGAAAATGCTGACGCCCGAACAGGTCCGCGACGTCGTGGATCATTTCAATATCGAGTGGGACTAGATTTCATGAAGCTTCCGTTTTCAGCCAATCTCGGCTTCCTGTGGACCGAACTTGCGCTGCCGGACGCAGTGCGCGCAGCAGCCAACGCCGGCTTCAAGGCCGTCGAGCTGCATTGGCCCTATGCCGTCGATCCGTCGCTGCTCGGGCAGGCATTGGCCGAAAGCGGCCTGCCGGTACTTGGGCTGAACACGTCACGCGGCAACGTCGATGCCGGCGACTTCGGCCTTTCGGCCTTGCCGGGGCGCGAGACGGAAGCGCGGGCGGCGATAGATCAGGCAATCGCCTATGCAAAGGCGATCGGTGCTACAGCCGTTCATGTCATGGCGGGCAAGGTCGAGGGCCCGGTGGCTCGCGACACCTTTATTGCCAATCTGCGCTACGCTGCGGACCAGGCGAGGGCCGAGGGGCTCACGATCCTGATCGAGCCGCTGAACCACCACGACGTTCCCGGCTATTTCCTGGTCGACAACGCCACTGCGGCGGCGATCATCGAGGCCACTGGCCGCGACAACATCCGCATCATGTTCGATTGCTATCACGTCGGGCGTTCCGGCAAGCCCATCGTGGAAGAGTTCGACGCCTATCGCCGGTTCATCGGCCATGTCCAGTTTGCGGCGGTGCCCGACCGGGGCGAGCCGGACACAGGTGAGGCGGACTACGCAAGCATACTGCCGAAGATTGCCGAGGCCGGCTATGCCGGCCATTTCGGCGCGGAATACAAGCCGCGCCGGTCCACGGACGAAGGCATCGGCTGGTTTTCCGCCTGGCGCTGACAAAGACCTGCTGAAGCGAGGATGAATGACATGACCGATCGCCCCGCGAACCTCGACCATCTGGTGCCGGAAACCATGCCGGTTCCGTTCGCGGCCTACAGCCATGGCGTTGTGGTGCGCGCGGGCTCGGACATGGTTTTCTGTTCAGGCCAACTCGGCATTGGTCCGAATGCCCATGTACCCGCAGATGCGGAGGCCCAGGCAGAGTTGTGCTTCGAGAATGTGCGCTCAATCCTCGACGCCTGCGGCATGGACTTTGCGAATGTGGTCCGCATCAACGCCTTCGTCACCGACAGGGCCCATATGCGATCCTACATGGCGGTCCGCGACCGCCTGTTCCCGCAACCCGCCCCAGCCTCCACGCTGATGATCGTCTCCGGCTTCACGCGCGAGGAGTTCAAGGTCGAGGTCGAGGTGGTAGCGGCACGCATGCATATTTGATCTGGTGCCGGCGTGCGCGGTCCGACAGCCAAGAGCCGCGATCGCGGTCTTCTGCTGTCGGCCGGAAAGAGCATTCCGTCGCGCACCCGAAGGAGCGCGGCCGTCATCGAACTAGTTCAAACGCCTCATGCCATCATCGAGACTGCGGATGGCCCAGCCGAGCGCATGGAATAATGCAAAGGTGCTCTGGCTTTGGTCATCAACCGCCACCCCGCGGCCGCGACATATGCGCAGTGCGAACGATGCTGTCTCAGGCGGATGATTGCGCTACGCGCCTCCCCCGCGCAGCGACATATGAATTGGGGTGACGGCATGGACGCAGAGCAACGGTCTTGATGCCACGACAATGCGCCAGCCAACGGGGCGCTCCGAAGTATTGACCTGGTCGATCACCGCGCAACAGCGTTGCCATGCGGGGAGGGACAATGGACCTTGTCGATTAGGAAGTCATAATTTACCAAACATCAACAAGCCAGTGGTGTTTCCGATTTTTTGTCGAAAGCGCTGTGGAGTTCCAGTAGAGGGATTTGTAAGCCTTTGAACCGTTGTGCTAGGCTCCTTACCCAACGTCAGGAGACGCGTGATTGCGCCGCTTTTGGAGTATGTTTGGGGTTCCCAAGGGTGGCGAGGCCGAAGCGGGTGGACATGCGACCCGTGGCATGATGCTGGCATCACTTCTCGACAACACCGACGAGTTGATTTCGCTCTGGGACCGCAATCTCAGGCTGGTCCAGTGCGCTGCGCGGCTCAGGGATCTGCGCGGCGACCTGATGTCGGTTGGTGCGAATCTGTTCGACCTTTACCCAGGATTCGCATCAGGCGAGGCGCGTGAAGCGCTTGACCGACTTCTCGACCAAGGCGTTCCGACCGTCGTCAATTTTGCCGTCGAACCTGAGCAGGAGTTGACGGTGCGGGCGTTTGCGACCGCCACAGGCCTTGGTCTCATCGAATCGGCCGTCAATACCTCCGCTGCCAAGGTGGCGAAGGCCGAACACAGCAAGCTGCTGCACCAGGCGACGCATGATGTCCTGACCGGTTTGCAGAACCGGCAGCGTTTCAGCGAGCGTGTCAACGAGGTCCTGACCATGAAGAATGGCTTCAGGGAGCGTTCGGCACTGCTGCAGATCGATCTCGACGACTTCAAATCGGTCAATGACACGCTCGGGCACGGGACGGGAGATTCGCTTCTCAAGCTCGCGGCCAACCGGATCCGGAGCGTATTGCAGGACGGGGACTCAGCGTTCCGCTATGCCGGCGATGAGTTCGCAATCATCCAGTACGGCAAGAATCCCGAGGACGCGGAGAGCGTGGCGCAGGCGCTCGTCGACGCATTCAAGGCACCATTCATCATCAACGACATACCTCTTTTTGTCGGCGCAAGCGTCGGCATTGCTTTCGGCCCGCAACACGGCACTGAAAGCGAGGAGTTGATGAAGGCGGCCGATATCGCGCTATACGCCGCCAAGCGCGACGGTCGCGGCTGCGTGCGGATATTCAACCGGTCAATGCTGCTGTTGCTCGAGCAGCGGGAGAACCTTCGGCGCAGCCTTCGCATGGCGCTTGAACGGCAGGAACTGGATCTGGAGTACCAGCCAGTCGTCCGTCCTTCGGGAGAAATCGTTGGTTTCGAGGCGTTGCTTCGGTGGAATCATCCGGAAATAGGGAGGATTCCGCCGAACGTGTTCATTCCGATCGCGGAATCGGACGGGCTGATGGACGACATCGGTCGCTGGGTGCTGGAGGAGGCCTGCCGGCAGGCAATGACCTGGCCCGAGTGGCTGACTGTGGCCGTCAACCTGTCGCCCGCGCAGTTCCTGGGCGGCTCGCTGACGGATACGGTGTCCCAGGTCATCGACAGTACGGGAATCAGAGCCGACAGGCTGGAGCTGGAAATTACCGAATCGGTGTTGCTGGAACAGACGGTCGACAATCTCGATACCCTGAACACGCTGAACGTGCTTGGGATCCGCATCTCGCTGGATGATTTTGGGACCCACTACTCGTCGCTCGGCTACCTCAAGAATTTTCCCTTCGATACGCTGAAGATAGACCAGTACTTCATCCAGGATCTCGAAAGCGACAGAAAGAGCCAGACGATCACGCGTGCGATAATCGCCTTGGCGCACGGCCTCGGCATGATGGTCACCGCCGAAGGCGTCGAAAATTCAAAGCAGGCAGAATGGCTGATCGACGAAGGCTGCGACCTGCTCCAGGGGCATCATCTGGGCCAAGCCATGAGTGCGGAACGGGCGCGGGTCTTCGCGTCCAGGACTAGAGCCTCGCGCAAGCCCCGCCAACGTATCAGTTAAGGGTCAACGCGTTCCTGCGGGCGCACAACAACAGAGAGCGAAATGTCGCCAAAAGCTACGCAAGCCATCACGGCGAGTCCCGATTTCCGCATGATGGTTCAGATCGACATGGAAATGGCGAACTTCAATTCCAATTGGACGCATTGCGACTGCATCGCCACCTATGTGGCGCGCACCATCAGCCACAACCGGCCGGACTCGGTGCTGTTCTCGAACCTGTTCTCGTCGGCCCTGAACGAATTGCTGGAGATCACCTTCCGCACCCGTCACACCGGCGGCACCTTGGGCTGCAAAATCTCGCGCCAGGGCAATATCGACAGGGTGGCACTCACCTTCACCTGCCGAGAGGATGAGCGGCGCTTCTTCGAGCACGCCGTAGCCCGTATCCCCAGCGGTGACCGCGAAGCCGATTATCTGAGCTCCTTGTCCGGCGACGTTGGACCAAGTCGAGACATGCTGCTGCTCGAACTCGCCGTCAGCTACAACGCGGCGATCAATCTCGAAATACACGACGACGACACGATCACGCTCGTCGTCGACCTCCCGCTCGGGGGCCTGACACATTGACCGCCGTAGCCTTCGCCAACGCTGCGCGCTTCAAGGCGCAGTTTGACCTGAGCAATCAGGAGTTTTCGCTATCCGGAACGCTGCGACCCCAGTCCGTCGAAGATATCGCGTCAAGCCTGGCGCTGCTCAGGGATTCGATCGATCGCGTGAGCGGGGTCCTTTACGTCAATGTCCGGCGACTCGGGCAGATGAACAACACTGCGTTCCATGCCTTCGCGCGGGTGATACTGGATTCCTGCCGCGTCCGACCGGATATGCGGTTTGTGATCGTGACGTCCAGCGTCGTCGGCTGGACGACACAGAAATTCGGCCGGCTGAGCCTGATCGAACCCGCCATCAAGGTCGAAGAGTACGACGCGGAATTCTACCCCGGTCAGAGCTTCCTTGAAGAGGGTGGCTTCATTCCCGTCCTTCGCACCCAGACCAAGATGACCTGGCGCCACGAGCGAAACATCCTGCCCCACCACGGCATGCGCGAGGGGATCGCGATGGCGGACATCTGCTGCGGCATCGGCGATTTCGCCGCGCTCGTCCAGAAGGAGTTCAAGCCGGCCCGGATCGTTGCCCTCGACCACTCCCGCTCCAGCCTTGCATATGCCCGGCGGGTCGCGTCCGAGTTCAATATCAGCGGCATCGAGTATATCTATGGCGACGCATCCGAAATGATGCTCGAGGACAACCAGTTCGATCTCGTCACCTGCCGTCATTCTCTCCAGATATTCGACCGACCCGCGCTGATCCTCAAGGAGATGTACAGGATCTGCAAGCCTGGCGGCCGTGTCTACATAACCAATGAAAAGATATCGCAATGCCTCGGCGAGCCGCGCGGGGAATCCATCGAATGGACCTATGACGAACTCGCCAAGCTGTTTGCCCATTTCAAGATGGACCTCGAAATGGGGCCGAAGAACCGTCACTACCTGATGGACGCCGGTTTCGACGACGTTCGGGCCGAATCCTTCATGGTGACCAACCTGGACGGCGATCCGCAGGATTTCGCCGACACAATTCAGGCCTGGGAGGATACCTTCGCCGGAGAAATGTCTGAAAAGCGCGGCGACGGGCCTGAGTTCGTCGAGAGATTCCGCAAGGGCTTTCAAGACCATATCTTTGCGGCCTTGCATCCAAAGGGATACGCTGGGTGGCCGGTTTGGGTCGCGTCGGGGCGTAAGCCGCTATGAGCAAGCTCGAGGACGTCAAATCGCGTTTCGGGCTCCGCTCCTTCCGGGCGAAGTTCGTCCTCGTCGTCGGTGGCGCGGTCCTGTTCGACCTTCTGGTGAGCGGCGGCCTGGCACTCTGGAACGTCAACCGGCTGTCGCGTGACGCGACGCAGCAGGTGGGGCTAGGCCTGACCAAGGCGACAAGCGAATACCTGCACACCTACATCGAGACGACGGCGGAACGGACAGATCTGCTGATCGACCAGGTCCACACCGAGGTCAACATCCTCGCCGGATCGACGCAGGCGCTCATCGACCATCCGCAGGTCCAGTCGGCGCTCGGCGACGCCATCGTGCAGGATCCGTCGTTCTCAACCCGGCTGACCTACAATCCGGCCAGCGACTGGTGGCAGAACGAGCCGGGTGAGTCTTCGGCCGTGACGGTCTGGGGCTATCTGCTCAATGCCACGCGAAACCTGCCGCCGGACGTCGACAAGATCGTTCGCGAGACCACGGCCTTCAACATTTTCGGCCCCGCCGTGCAGGCGGCCGGGACCCGCAAGCTGCAGGTCTACTTCATCGGTCCCAAGAGCGCGCCGATCCTGCGCTCGACGCCCTATACCAACCAGGGCATCACCTTCGACCGCGTCTATCCGGGCCACAACAAGACCAACTGGTGGGACTTCTTCTTCCCGCAGCTCTACGAGGACTGGCAGGCCTGGCTGAAGGATCCCGCGAGCAAGCCTGTCGACGACGAAATCACGACGCTCTCGCCCTACAAGGACGCCGTCACCGGCAAGATCATCGTCAGTTTCTTCCGCCCCGTCTGGAACAAGGAGCGCACCGATCTTGCCGGCGTCGTCGGCGCCGATCTCACGCTCGACCAGATGGCCGACATCGTCCAGAGAGTGAAGATCGCCGACACCGGCTTTGCGTTCCTCGCCATGTCCAACGGCAACGTGCTCGCCGTGACGCCCGAAGGCGAAAAGACGCTTGGCATCGGCAATTCGAGCCCAACCGTGTTCGACCGCTCGCTGAGCAAGAGCACCCAGGCGGCCATCGCCTCGCTGCCGCTCGACCAGAACAATGATGGGGTGATCCAGACACTCGCGCTCGACCACAACGGTGAAAAGGTCAACTACACCGTCGTCCTGAAAAAGCTCAGCCCAACCAACATGTGGAGTGCCGGACCTGTCACGAAGGAGGAGATGACCATCGGCATCGTGGTGCCGGAGCGGGAGATATATGCCACTCTGATCGCTGCCCAAGACAGCATTTCGCAGGCCACCAACCGCATCCTGCTCTATCAGCTTGGTGCGATCATCGTCGCCTTGCTGGTTGTCTTTGCGGCGGTTTTCGGTCTGTCCAAGCGCATCACGGCAGGATTGAGCGCGCTTGCCGCGGCGGCGCGCAGGTTGCAGTCCAAGGACTATTCGGTCCGCGTCGACATCCCGACCAAGGACGAGGTGGCGGAGGTTGGCGTCGCCTTCAACCGCATGGCCGAGGAAATCAGCTACCATACCGAGAACCTCGAGCAACTTGTCGAGGACCGCACGCGCGATCTCGAAAATGCCAACTCGGAAATCTCGTCACTGAATGAAAAGCTGCGCAGCGAGAATGTTCGCCTCGGTGCGGAACTCGACGTGGCTCGTCAGATCCAGCGGATGGTGCTGCCGAAGGATCGCGAACTCGCGACCATACCCGGGATCGACATCGCGGCCTACATGCGGCCGGCCGACGAGGTTGGTGGCGACTACTACGACGTTCTGCTCGATGGCCAGAAGCTCAAGATCGGCATAGGCGACGTCACCGGCCACGGTCTGGAAAGTGGCGTGTTGATGCTGATGGTGCAGTCGGTGGCGCGTGCCCTGCAGGAAACGGGGGAGGGCGACCCGCGGCAATTCCTCGACCGGCTCAACCGCGCAATCTTCAAGAACCTCGAGCGTACGAACTCCGACAAGCACCTGTCGCTCGCATTCCTCGACTACGAGGACGAGAAGATGACCCTTTCCGGCCAGCACGAGGAGGTCGTCGTCGTGCGTGCCGGTGGCGACGTCGAACGCATCGACACGATCGACCTGGGACTTCCGATCGGCCTCGAAAAGGATATCTCGCCTTTCGTCGCGACTCGCAACATACCCTTCGCAAGCGGAGACGTGATCGTGCTGCACACCGATGGCGTGACCGAGGCGGAGGGAGCTAAGGGCGAGTTGTTCGGTCTGGATCGTCTCGTCGAGAGCGCGCGCCAGCACCATGGCTCCAGCGCCAAAGAAATAAAGGACGGGATCATCGAGGACCTGATGGCCCATATCGGCACCCGCAAAATCCACGACGACATCACTCTCGTCGTCATGAGGCACAGGTAACATCATGACCACACTGTATGGACCGGCAGAGATCGTGATCGGAATGAACGAGGGCGTCAGCCGGGTGAAGCTGTTCGACGGCCCGCTCGACATGAGATGGCATCATTGCGCAACCACCTCGGACTTTATCGCTGACCTGTTCGCGCTGCCGTTCCAGGCTTCGCGCAACGACTATCGCGAGGTGCGGCACAATATCGGTTACCTGGTCAACGAACTGATCGAGAATGCGGTCAAGTTCCGCGAACCGGGCGAGATCATGATCGAGGCGTCGATGGACGCCGGCTCTTTCAAAGTGAAAGTATCCAACGTCGTCAGCACCGAGATCGCCGAGTCGTTCCGGGCCCTTCTTGCAGAAATCACCGTCGGCGATCCGGGCGATCTGCTCATCCAGCGCATCGAGGCCAATGCGGCCGACCCCGAGGCTTCCGGCTCAGGGCTTGGATTGCTCACACTGATGAGCGACTATGGCGCCCGCTTGGCCTGGATTTTCAATCCGGTCGACGACGGTAAACGCGTACACATCGAAACCTTCGCCACAGTTCCCGTCATCCTGTCGCAGCAGTAGAAGAATGAACAACGATACAGAGATAAAAACCGACGAATACCGGGTCTGGGCCGAGGACAGTGTCGTCCATTTCTACGGCACGATGCGCCTTTCAGGTACGGATGCCTATGCGCCTATCATGACGCTGTTGACCGATAAACTGGGGGCAGCGCCGAAAACGATCACGATCGACCTGACGGATCTCGAATTCCTCAATTCCTCCGGCATAAACCTGCTCGCGAAATTCACCATCGAGGTGCGCAAGCATCCGGAAGTCGCCCTGGTCGTGCGAGGCAGTTCGGAGATACCGTGGCAGAACAAGTCATTGCCCAACCTCAAGAAACTCCACCCTGCGATCTCCCTGCAAATTGACTGACTTTGGCGGGAATGAAGCTTGTGGGTGACATCAGATCCGGCAACTGATCGCGGACGAACTTGGCCGCGATCGGCGGGCGCCATGCGGGCCACCGATTGGGCCCGAACCCGGGAAAGCCCTTGGTTGGCATGGAAACGGGTGACGAGTCCCGCCCCGGCGCGTGCAAGGTTGCAGGTGCCCGGTACAAACCTAAGGCTCTTCGGTCCTTCCTCTCGTCGAGGTTAGTTTGTCCCGGTAGATTACCTGGAGAACGAGGTTTGGCCTTCTCTTGGCGCGGTCGCTGAGTGCGTAGCTCACGAGGGCGTCAAAGAACAGTAGCCCGGTATCGTTGCGACGTACTTCGACGCAGCCACTGGTGTAGCCCTTTTTGGAATCATGCAGATAGAAGCCGCCGGTGCGCTTTCCCGGAAGCTTGAACTGAGGCTCGAGCCGAACTCTCGTCTCTCCCCACTGTACGTTGACGGGGCCGTTTCCGCCTACCGGCAGACGCTGGATCCCCTGCCTGAAATTGCCAAACGGGCCTTTCCCCGGCTTGTCACCTTCCTTCAGTAAGGCGTTGGCTTTCTCGACTGTATCCTGGAGGGGGTCGAACTTGGCAAGGAAGACATAGCGGCCTTCAGGCACCGGTCCGCTGCTTTCCTGGTCCTGAGCACTGGCGATCGGAAACGTGCCAGATGACGCGTCGAACACGAGGAAGCCATCCGCGTCGCCTGCGGGTGGGAGTGAGCGCCGCCACACCAGATACTTGCCTACGTAAAACAGATCTACGTCGGCAGTCTTGAAGTCCTCGACAGTTACGCCGATACGGGCAAGATCGACCGTGGCGCGCGTGGCGCTCGACCAAATGAGGATCGAGGCCGATCCCGGCTTTCTCCCGGTGATGACAAACGAACGCTTCCGTTTGTCCGCTGTCGGAGCGTTGAATTCCGCCGTCGCGGTCTTGCGATTCGACGAATGCAAGTAGACGAACCCGTCCAGGTCCGGGTCCCGACCTTCAGCCAATACTGAAAGAGGATCAGACTCCTCACCTATGCGCAGCGTGAGGGTTGCGATCTTCTTTGGCTGCGGCCCTTGCGTAGCGATTGTGGCCACGACAGGCGTCTCCCTGAATCGACCTGCGCTACCTTGAAAGACTCATGCGAGTTCGGTCAGCTTCGTATCGAGTTGAATGTCGATGCCGCTGGACGGCGTGTAGTCGAACCAGCTTGCCATCAGCGATGCAGCGGCGCCGGCCGAAATGTCGGCATCTGTTTCGGTACCGCCTTCGTCGCCATCCGCACCTAGCGAAATCAGGTCATAGTCGTTGCCGGAGCCAGGGAGCCGATAGACGAACGGCTTGTTCCAGGCATCTACGAATGGACCACCTGGCAGCGCCGCAAGCGTGGCCGGATATTTCCCATTCGCCTGGAAATGGGCTTCCAGGGCTGCGATCACCTTCTCCATGGTCGCCCAGGTCTTGCGCTGCTGCGGATAAAGCAGTGGGCGCGCATGCTGTTCCGGATTTGCCGGAGGAATGCCGGCATAGTTGGTCTTGGCGTAGCTCGCGATCTCCTCGGCTATCGTGAGATAAGGTGAGCTTAGCGACCCGCTGAAAATCCCAGTGTCGAGGAAGGTGATGAAGTCTTTTTCGAAACCTGGTCGTACGGGGATGACAACCCGCGCATAGCCGGCGCGAAGAAAATCCCGGTGATTGGGATCGCTGTGTTCAAACAGCATTTTCTCTCGCGCCAGATCGTCGGAGCCCCAGAAATATGGGTAGAGGAAGTAGAGCAGGTTCTCCCATTCGACCGCCTGCTGCAGGAACTTGACGACAAGGCCGAAGTTGTAGAGTTGGCTCCACCATTGTTGCGGCAGCTTGTGGTAGTCTTGGAATTCTGGATCTTCGTCCTGCTTGTCGAATTGTTCGTGGTCGAGGATCCATTTCAGGATGGCACTCGTCGACGTCGTGTCCGTCTCGAAGCTTGGCCCGAAAATCCATAGCAGCGTTTGCCGAATGAGTTCTTCGCGCTCCAGGCGGCGCAGAGACAGCGTGTCCTTGCCGTTGAGCTCGATCCAGAGCTGATCACGCATCTCCTGTATCTTGGCGACGCGCTGCTGATGTCGCGCCAATGCAGCCTCATACAAGACCGTCCACGCCTTCTGGCGCCATGATGCAAACGCTTCGGGTCGACGGACTGCTCCGATCGAGAGCGTCAGCGCTATCTGCTCGGATGGCAGGAAGATGACCGGCACGGCCATATGGGTTGCCCCGCCCGCAGCTTCTGTTGTCAGCTTGAAGCTGCCGGAATTGGTGAGGCTTCCGGGCTGGATCTGGATGTTCGGCACCGTTGATCCGCTTGGCGGGGGCAAGTACATGCCCGGCGTCGGTCCGGCACCTACCCAGGTACCCTGTCCCTTGACCTGATCCTGAAGGATGTAGCCCTCGGGCGCTCCCCATTCGAAGATCTCGGTGGCGACCTTGTCCTGGTCGAGAAGCCTGGTGATGCTCAGGCTTTGCTTTTCTGCAGGCGGCGGATCGATGGCAGTTCCAAGCTTCGAGGATTCCGTCTGCCAGTTGGTGTCGGTCAACCCGTCTGGCGCCAGCGTAAATACAAATGGTTCCCGGATCTGCTGATCGAACAGGCGCAAATCCCGGTACTTGGCCCACAAACGGGCTCCGGGATTGGGTATATTGATGTCGAAGGTCAGGCGCAGGCCGTACCGGTAGTGTTCGATCCGCCATTTGCGCATCATCCGGTAGAAATCTATCCGCACGGCCTTGTCGCTTGGGTTTGTGATGGTGCGGAAGGAGCTGTCCTCGACCCCCTTCTTCGTCTCGAGCTTGATCGAAACCTTGTGCTCCTGGCGGGTGCGCGAGGAAGCTTTCTCAGTAACTTCCCGCGCGCGCTGCGCGCTGGCCTTCGCGGCCTGCCGGTTCTCAGAGGTTGAGTTCAATCCCGTCGTGACCGTCATGGAAACTGGTCCGTAGCTCCCCGACGCGACTGCCTGAAAATTGAAGGCGTTGGAATGCTTGGTCTCGTTTTCCGACGACATCGAGAAGTCAGTCTTCTCGGCGACGCCGCGCTCGCTGTAACTTTCGAATGAATCCTGGACGATCTTCTCGTATTCCTCTCCCGAGGTTGACCACTCCTTGTGGGAAATCGTTATGGTTTCCTTGGGCGCCATCGGGACGGTAAAGAGCAGTTCGCCCCTTTCGATGCCGGCGGGGAACATCTCTATGCGCTCGAGATGGAGGCGGCCAACCGGCGAGCTTCTCATTTCCCGCTCGAAGGCATCAATTACGAACGGCCTCCAGGACTCAGGCGCGCGGCTGGCGAGTTCCCGCGCGGCGCGGATCAATGCCCCGGCCGGGATTGTCGACGCCTTCTGGGCCAGGTCGATGAAGTTCGATCGCCGATCCTTGGCGGTAACCGCTTCCGAAAGTTCGTGGATCTGGTCGAGATGCTCCAAAAAACTCCGATCCTCGGAATAGTTTCGTCTGAGGAGCTGAACCTCGTCCTGCTTCATCGCGAACTGGTGGATGAAGTTCAGTTTCTCGAACGCCCTGCTCGGGCGCCTGTCGACCGATCGGAAATCGGCAGTCGTCAGTATGGTAGAGACATAACTCGCCGATAGCAGCTGCCGCCTACTGTTCTTGAGTTCCATAAGGACTCTCCGAAGCCGTTAGCGTTTGATGCGGGCTGCGCTGTGAAATCCGTATGTAATTATGAAATTAGATTTTCGAGTTCATTTTATTGCAAAAGCATGTAAGTGGATATTGTGTAGATGCGATAATTCCATACCAAAACGTTTCGTTCATTATTCTTGTAAGGAAGGGTCAGACTCTCTTCAAAATGGGTGCAAGTCGCTTGAGATGGCTCGAAGCATGTAACAGTGCTCGTCTTGCTCTCCTAGCAGTCCGCAATTTCGTACACATACTGCATCTGATGAGGGGGGACGTCGCCTCGTCTGTTCGGACTAGATCGACAGGTGAACTCATGATCTCTTCGGCGTCATTCGCCAGGAGTTCACAGGGCTTGAGACGTAGAAGGCCGAGGAACTGACGTAGGGCGACGTACAGAATGGCGCAGCAACGATCAGCAGCCCGGCGAAGCTGCTATGAAGGAGATCTCCCTGATTCTCCGTGCAGCCGCCGATGACCGCCCTCGAAATCCTCAAATCCGTTTATGGCTATGATGCGTTCAGGGGGCCGCAGGCGCGGATCGTCGAGCATGTAATTGCCGGCAACAACGCCTTCGTGCTGATGCCGACGGGTGGCGGCAAGTCGTTGTGCTACCAGATCCCGGCGATCGTCCGGCCCGGCATGGGTCTAGTCGTGTCGCCGCTCTTGGCGCTGATGGCCGACCAGGTGACGGCGCTAAGGCAGGCCGGGGTGCGAGCGGCGGGGCTCAACTCGGACCTGTCGTTCAACGACCGCCGCGCCCTGTGGCGCGACATCCGCGCAGGCGAGCTCGACCTGCTATATGTCGCGCCCGAAACCCTGCTGCGGCCGGACGTGCTGGAACTGCTCGACGGTGTGAAGCTGTCGCTGATCGCCATCGACGAGGCGCACTGCCTATCGCAATGGGGGCACGATTTCCGTCCGTCCTATCGCCAGCTCGACGCGCTCGTGGGGCGCTTTGCTGGAACGCCGCGCATGGCACTGACGGCGACCGCGGACGAGCCGACGCGTGCGGAAATCCTGTCGCATCTCGAAATCGACGAGGCCGACGCCTTCATCGCCGGCTTCGACCGGCCCAACATCCGCTACGCCATCGAGGAAAAGGACAATCCGCGCGCCCAGCTCAAGGAATTCCTCAAGCGCTACGAGGGCGAGAGCGGCATCGTCTATTGCCTGTCGAAGCGCCGGACCGAGGAAACCGCGGCCTGGCTTCAGGGTCTGGGCTACGATGCGCTCGCCTATCACGCCGGCATGGACAAGGCGGCGCGCGAGGCCAACCAGATGCGCTTCCAGCATGGCGAGGCGGTCATCATGGTGGCGACCGTCGCCTTCGGCATGGGCATCGACAAGCCGGATGTGCGCTTCGTCGCCCATATCGACCTGCCGGGCAGCATCGAGGCCTATTATCAGGAAACCGGCCGTGCCGGGCGCGACGGCCTGCCGTCAGACACTCTGATGCTCTACGGCTACGACGACATTGCGCTACGCAGCCGCTTCATTGAGGAGTCGGAGGCACCCGACCAGCGCAAGCGCATGGAGCGGCAGAAACTCGACGCGCTCCTGGGGCTGGCCGAGACGGCGGGCTGTCGCCGGCAGGTTCTGTTGTCCTATTTCGGCGACCATTCCGAACCGTGCGGCAATTGCGACACCTGCGCGGAGCCGCCGAAACTGTTCGATGGCGCGATCGCGGCGCAAAAGGCGCTGTCGTGCATCTACCGCACCGGCGAGCGCTTCGGCCAGGCCTACATCGTCGACGTGCTTCTGGGCGCGGACAACGAGCGCATCGCCCAGTTCGGCCATGACCGTATCTCCACTTATGGCATCGGCACCGAACACGACAACCGCACCTGGCGGGCAATCCTGCGGCAGCTGATCGCGCTGCGCCTCGTCGACGTCGACCTCACCGGCCATGGCGGGTTGTCCATCGCGCCCGCCGGCCGCGACTTCCTGCGCGACAAGCCGGCCTTGATGCTGCGCGTGCCGGCGCCGGCGCGTGCGAGACGTGGCAAGGTCGCGCGGAACGCGGCGCAGTCTGCCGTCGCCGGTGCGGACCAGGACCTGTTCCAGGCGTTGCGGCAGAAGCGTACGGAAATAGCGCGCCTGCAGAACGTGCCGCCCTATGTGATCTTCCACGACAAGACCCTGATCGAGCTGGCTGCTGCGCGACCCGCGTCGCGCGCGGACATGGCGAACGTGCCCGGAGTGGGCGAGGCCAAGCTCGACCGCTACGGGCCTGCCTTCCTCGCGGTGATCGCCGAACACGCATGACGGGATGGCGGGGAGTTCGCGAGCTTCGAGCTCAGCGAAAGCTTAGTTTCGCCCAGGAACTTGTCAGGCCGCGTCGACGAAATGCGCGATCAGGCCAGGGCTGGTTTCAACGCAACCGTCCATCCAGTTTCAGGGCAGCGACGGCGGCCTCGCTCTTGCGGATGTGATCGCCCGCGTCGGCCTGACGTTGCACCAGCAGGATGAACAACAGGTCGGTCAGCGCAAGCTGGGCGTCGCGGACGGTGATCGAGGACGAACGGACGTCGTCCTCGTCGCTTGCCGTGTGCAGCACGATGTCGGCGATGGCGCTCAACGGGTTGTCCCTCAGCGATGCGACGGCCACGACCGTCGCGCCGCCTTCGCGGGCAAGCTCGGCGATACGGAGCGTCTCGATGCTGGTGCCGGAATGGGAAAGCGCAATCATCACGTCCCGCGGCCCTAGCGAGGCGGCGCTGGCGAGCTGCACGTGGCTGTCGCTGTCGTGCAGGACGTTGCGGCCGAGCTTCATCAGCTTGATCGCGAAGTCGCGCGCCACGAGCGAGGAGGCGCTGACGCCGGCGAGGTGGATCCTCTCCGCCCGGTCGATCAGGTCGAGCACCCGCGTCACGGTCTGCTCGGCGTTCACCGACATGGTCTGCTGCATGGCGGCCAGCTTGCCCGCCACCAGCTTCTGCTGAACGGCGACGTAGCTGTCGGCGCGCTCGATGCTGCCATGCACCATGCCGGGAGGCGTGTGCCATTGCTGGGCCTTGGCCTCGCTGACTGCGAGCTTCAACTGCTGGTAGCTCGGATAGCCGAGTTTCTGCGCGAACTTCACCACGCTCGACTGGCTGCGCCCGGTCTGTTCGGCGAGGGCGACGGAAGAGAGCAGCAGCATCTCGTCGGGGTTGTCGACGATGAACTGGCCGATCTGCCGGTCGGCAGGCGCCATGGTGTCGAGCGTCGCGAGGATTTTCGTGAGAACCGACATGGAGCGCCAACAGCCCTTTCATCCTGCGAATGACAAAGGAATAGAATATTCCATCCGAGGTTGACAGGGAAGAATATTGCGACCAACTCTCTTGTCTGCTCGGCTGGTTTCGACCGGCTGATGAACGGATTCTTGATCATGGACAAGTTGCGCATCGTTGGCGGGCAGAGGCTTCAGGGGGCCGTCGCCATCTCCGGCGCCAAGAACGCCGCCCTGCCGCAGATCGCTGCGTCGCTGTTGAGCCCCGAACCGCTCGAACTGACAAACCTGCCCGCGGTGAGCGATGTCGAGAACATGCTCGGCGTCATTGCCCAGCACGGGGCACAGGTGACCCGTCACGGCGGCTCGGTCGTGGTCGATGCAAGTGCGGCGTCCTCGCGCGAGACCAGCTACGACACGGTGCGCAAGATGCGCGCCACGGTGCTCGTGCTCGGGCCACTGCTTGCCCGCTTCGGCAAGGCGCAGGTATCGCTGCCCGGCGGCTGCGCCATTGGCGCGCGGCCCGTCGACATGCACATCAAGGCGCTCGGCCAACTGGGCGCCGACATCGGCATCCAGGGCGGTTCGATCGTCGCTTCCGCGCCGCAGGGGCTGGCGGGCGGGCGCATCGTGCTCGGGTCGCCCTCGGTGGGCGCGACCGAGACGGCTATGATGGCGGCCACCGCCGCCAGGGGCGAAACCGAGATCGTCAATGCCGCCCGCGAACCCGAAGTGATGGACCTTGCTGCCTGCCTCGCCGCCATGGGCGCGAATATCGAAGGCGCTGGAACGCATCGCATCCTCATCCAGGGCGGCACGTCCTGGCGCAGGGCTTCGCACCACACCATTCCCGATCGTATCGAGGCCGGAACTTATGCCATCGCGGCAGCCATCACCGGAGGCCAGCTCGAACTGACCAATGCCAGGCTCGAGCACATGGCCTCGGTGGTGCAGGTGCTGGAGGCGGCAGGCGTCAGCGTCTGGCCCGGCGACCGCGGCCTGATCGTCTCGCGCGACGGACCGCTTGCGCCGGTCGACATCACCACGGAACCCTATCCCGGCTTTCCGACGGATCTTCAGGCACAGTTCATGGCGCTGATGTGCTGCGCGCCGGGCGCGTCGCTGTTGCGCGAGACGGTGTTCGAGAACCGCTTCATGCATGTGCCGGAGCTGGTCCGGCTTGGCGCCAACATCACGCTCCAGGGCACGACGGCCCTCGTGCGCGGCGGCACGCCGCTGCGTGGTGCGCAGGTGATGGCGACGGACCTGCGCGCGTCGGTGTCACTGGTGCTTGCGGCACTCGTCGCCGAGGGCGAGAGCATCGTCAACCGCGTCTACCATCTCGACCGTGGCTACGAGAGCCTCGACCGCAAGCTGCGCATGTGCGGCGCCACCATCGAGCGGCTGCCCGGATGACCCGCGCCTCCACTCCTCGCTTCTACCTCGGCGTCGACGGCGGCGGCACGGGTTGCCGCGCCCGCATCATCGATGAGGCCGGCGATGTGCTGGGGCAGGGGCTTTCGGGTCCGGCGACGACACGGCTCGGCATCGACGTTGCCTGGGCGTCGATCGCCCGCGCCTTCGGCGAGGCAGCCGAGGAAGCCGGTTTTGGGGCCGCCGAACTGGCGCGCACCTATGCTGGCATCGGGCTTGCCGGAGTGGGACGCAAGGGTGCTCTGGAGGCGCTGCGGGAGATTGAACACCCCTTTGCCGCCATCGACTTCACGAGCGACGGTATGGGCGCCTGCCTCGGCGCGCATTCGGGCAAGGATGGGGCGATCGTCATCGCGGGCACCGGTTCGATTGGCCTCGGGTTCGTCGAGGGGCGAGACCTCAGGGTCGGCGGTTATGGGTTCCCGATATCGGACGAGGGCAGCGGTGCAGATCTGGGCTTGAAGGCGGTGCAGTTCGCGCTGCGTGCCCATGACGGCCGCCACGACCGCTCTGCTCTCCTGACGGAAATCATGCAGCGTTTCCATGACGATCCGATGGAAGCCGTGGCCTGGATGGACCGGGCGACGGCGACCGACTACGCCGCTCTTGCGCCTGCAGTCATGCGCCATGCCGACCAGGGTGACGCTGCCGGACGCCGCATCGTGCAGTTCGCCGCTGAGCAGATCGACACCATCGTGCGCACCTTGTTCGACAAGGGCGCGCCGCGGGTGACGCTCCTCGGTGGCCTGGCGAGCCCGCTCGAACCCTGGCTTGCCCCCGATGTTCGCCGCCGGCTCAAGCCGGCCGATGGCGACGCCGTTTCCGGCGCGATCATCCTGGCCAGGCGGCTCGGCCCGACGTCTGTCCGAAAGGAATAATCCATTCCAAATCTGATTGACATTAGGAATAGTGCATTCTAGAAGTGTTAATGAAGCCCTAGGAGGACCGGCTCCACGAGGCTCTTGCATTTCAAGACCGGGCAGGTGGCGACAAGTGTCAGAACAAGCCTTGATTTCGGAGCTGGGACGATTGGTTTCGGAGGAGCGGAACCCGCGCACCATGGACATCGACCTGGTGCCGCCGATCGACGTCCTCAGGATGATCAACGACGAAGACAAGACCGTCGCCATTGCCGTGGAGAAGGTGATTCCCGAGATCGCGGCTACCGTCGACCGCATCATTGCCGCGTTCCGGCAGGGCGGGCGCCTGATCTACATGGGCGCGGGCACCAGCGGCCGTATCGGCGTGCTCGACGCCTCCGAATGCCCGCCGACATTCCGCGTTCCGCCGACCATGGTGGTCGGTCTCATCGCCGGCGGCTACAGCGCGCTGCTGAAGGCGACCGAAGGTGCAGAGGACAGCCAGGCCAAGGGCGCCGAGGCACTGGCCGAAATCGACCTGACGGCCAAGGACGTCGTCGTCGGCATCGCCGCGAGCGGTCGCACGCCCTATGTCATCGGCGGCCTGAATTATGCGAAGAAGGTTGGCGCCACCGCAGTCGCCTTGTCGTGCAATCCGCAGTCGGCCATCGCAGCCATTGCCGATATCGCCATTTCACCCGTCGTCGGGCCTGAGGTGCTGACCGGTTCGACGCGCATGAAGGCGGGCACGGCTGAGAAGTTCGTGCTCAACATGCTGACCACCGCCAGCATGATCGGCATCGGCAAGACCTACGAAAACCTGATGGTCGACCTGAAGGCGTCGAACAAGAAGCTCGTGGCCCGCGCCGCGCGCATCGTCATGCAGGCGACGGAGTGCCGTCTCGAGGAGGCGCAGGCTGCGCTCGCCGAGACCCACAACGACGTGAAGCTGGCAATCCTCATCGTCATGACGGGGATGAGCCTCGCAGAGGCGCGTTCAGCGCTGGATGGCTCGAAAGGCTTCTTGCGGCAAGCAATCCAGGATGCGAAGCAGGCATCCATGTGATCCGGCAGGCCATCCAGGCCCGCCAGTGAATGAGTATCAGGGAGGATGAAATGACCAGCAAGTTCAGATATTTCCTTGGGGCAACTACAGCCGTGATGATCGGCCTGTCGGCAGTTGCCGGACATGCCGATGCGGCCACGCTGCGCATGGCCTGGGCGCAGGACGCCACCGGGCTCGACCCGCACAAGCAGACGGCGTTCTCGTCGCTTCGCCTGCTCGAGCTGATCTACGAGCCGCTCGTGCGTCTCGATGCCGACCTCAAGATCGTTCCGGGCGTCGCTACCTCCTGGGAGTTTTCCGCCGACGGCAAGCAGCTTACCTTCAAGCTCGACCCCAAGGCCAAGTTCCAGAACGGTGCGGCGCTGACCTCGGCCGACGTCAAGGCATCGTTCGAGCGCATCCTCGACGAGGCGACCGGTGCAGCGAACCGCGCCAACTACCTCTCCATCGAGAGCATCGAGACCCCCGATGCCGGCACCGTCGTCTTCAAGCTGAAGCAGCCGGACGCGCCGATCCTCACCGCCATGACCGACACCAATTCGTCGATCGTTCCGGCAAGCGAGATCGCTGCCGGCACCATCGGCACCAAGGCGATCGGCTCGGGCCCGTTCAAGCTCGAGAAGTGGGACCCGAACTCCAAGGAAGTGCTCGTCGCCAACAAGGACTGGGCTGGCGGTGCGACCGGCGTTGATGGCATCGAGATCAGCGTGCTTCCGGACGAGACCGCGATCCTCGCCGCAATGCGCACCGGCCAGGTCGATTTCGCCCTGCTCAACGATCCGCTGATCGCGACGCTGGTGCCCAATGAGCCGAAGCTCCAGCTCAATCGCGCGCCGCTGCTCGCCTACCACGTGCTGCAGCTCAACCCGGCCCGCAAGCCGATGAACGAGCTCGCCGTGCGCCAGGCGATCTCCTGCGCCGTCGACCGCAAGGCGGTGCTCGACACGGCATCCCTGGGCGAAGGCCAGGTGACCGGGCCGATTACCGCACCGTTCTTCGCGTCCGATCCGAACTCGCTGTTCTGCTACAAGCAGGACGTCGAAAAGGCGAAGAAGCTGATGGCGGACGCCGGTTTTGCCGATGGTTTCAGCGCCACTGTGATCGCTGCCACCGGCGAGCCGCCGACGGCTGCCGCCGAAGCCCAGGTGCTGCAGTCGCAATTGGCCGAGATCGGCGTAAAGCTCGACATCAAGATGATGGAGCTCAACGTCTATGTCGACACCTGGCTGAAGGGCGACTTCGACATGGCCGTGGCGCTGAACGGCGGCCGGCCCGACCCCTACACCATGTACAACCGCTACTGGACCAAGAACGGCAATCTGCAGAAGGTTTCCAACTTCGCCGACGATACGCTCGACAAGCTGCTGCAGGACGGCCGCGCCGAGACTGATCCGGAGAAGCGCAAGACGATCTTCGCCGAGTTCGACAAGCAGCTCGCCGAAAAGGCGCCGTGGATCTGGCTCTACACCGGCTATGGCTACACCGCCCAGCAGAAGAACGTGCAGGGCTTCGTGCCAATGCCGACCGGCTCGCTGGTCAGTCTCGGCAAGGTCACCATCCAGCAGTAACCACAGCTTCAGGCGGCGCGCTCTCCCTGTCGTCGCCTGAAGGCGGTCGCCATCGATCTGATGGCGACCGCCCTGCAATCGGGGACCGGCGTCGGCCGGTCCAGCCAGGGAACTGAAACGCTCCCCCAACCCAGATGGTCCGCACGCCATGAGTTACGTGATACGTCGCCTACGGGCCTTTCCTTTGGTCCTCATCGGCGTCTCTGTCATCGTCTTCATCGCCATCCGGCTGGTGCCGGGCGATTCCATCACGGCCATGCTGGGCACCGAGGCCGGCCTTCTGACCCCGCAGCAGCGGGATTCGCTCGCCGTCTATTTCGGCATCGACCAGCCTTGGCCGGTCCAGTACTGGCGCTGGTTCACCGGCCTGTTCAGCGGCGACCTAGGCATCTCGGTGACCTACGGCAAGCCTGTTCTGACGGTCATCCTCGAACGCTTTCCGCTGACGCTGGAACTCGCGCTGCTTGCCATGCTGATCGCGCTGTCGATCGGCGTGCCGGCCGGCGTTTTCGCCGCCACCCGCAACGAGCGTCCTGCCGATCTCGGCGTTCGTATTGCAGCCATGATCGGCCAGTCGACGCCGAGCTTCGTCGTCGGCCTCGTCATCATCTACGTCCTGTCGGCCGGCTTCGGCGTGCTGCCCACCATGGGCGCGTTCACCCCGATCTGGCAGGACCCCTTGCAGAATCTCGGCCAGATGATCCTGCCGGCGATCACGCTGGGCTGCGCCTTCGCCGCCTCTGTAACCCGCGTCACGCGTTCGGCCATGCTCGACGTTTTGAGCGACGACTACGTGCGCACCGCGCGCAGCAAGGGCACGCCCGAGCGCCAGGTCATCTGGCGCCACGCGCTGCCCAACGCGCTTGTGCCCGTCGTCACCCTGAGCGGCATCGAGTTCGGCTACCTGCTCGGCGGTGCCGTCATTGTCGAACAGATCTACGCCCTGCCGGGGCTGGGCCGCATGGTGCTGGAAGCCATCCTGCAGCGCGATTACGCGCTGGTGCAGGGCGCGGTGTTGTTCATCGCCCTCAACTTCATGATCGTCAATCTGCTCGTCGACCTCGCCTATGCCGCGCTCGACCCCCGCATTCGCCTGGAGGGCCGTTGATGCGCATCCTGAAGGCCATCTTCTCCCATCCGAGCGGCCGCATCGGTGGCGCCATCGTGCTGGTCTACCTGCTCGTCGCCTTGGCAGGCGCCGTCGGCCTGACCCCGCACGACCCGCTGATGCAGTACCGGATCGACCGCCTGCATGCGCCGACATCCTCTTACTGGATGGGCACCGACCTGTTCGGCCGCGACGTGATGAGCCGGCTGATGAAGGGCGTCGGCCAGTCGTTCACCGTCGCCTTCTTCTCCGTCGCGCTGGCAACCTTGGCTGGCACGGTGCTCGGCCTCACCGCCGCCTGGTATGGTGGGCGCTGGGATACGCTGCTTATGCGCTTCATGGACGTGCTGCTGGCCTTCCCGGCAATCCTTCTGGCGCTCTTGATCGTCACCATCATCGGGCCGGGCACCTGGACCAGCGTCGCTGCCATCAGCATCGTCTATACGCCGATCTTCACCCGCGTCGTGCGCGGCCCAGCGCTGTCGCTCAAGACGCGCGACTTCGTCGACGCCGCCCGCACCTTCGGGTCGAGCCGTACCTATATCCTGACCAGGCACCTGCTGCTCAACCTGGTGGCGCCGCTCACCGTCCAGGTGACGCTGGCGCTGGCCTGGGCGCTGCTGACCGAAGCCGGCCTGAGCTTCCTCGGGCTCGGCACCCAGCCGCCGGCCTCGTCGCTCGGCCTGATGCTGAGCGACGCCCGCAACCTGATGGAGCAGGCGCCGTGGCTGCTGGCCTTCCCGGCCGTTGCCATCATGCTCTCGATCCTAGGCTTCAACCTTCTCGGCGATGCGTTGCGCGACATCCTCGATCCCAAGACGAGGAGGGCGTGACGATGGCCAATGAGATGAAGCCAATCCTTTCAGTCCGCGACCTTCATGTCAGCTTCGGCCAGGGGGCCGCGGCCAAGGAGGTCGTGCACGGCGTAAGCTTCGATGTCGGCGTCGGAGAGGTCGTGGCGATCGTCGGCGAGAGCGGCTCGGGAAAATCCGTCACCGCGCTCTCCACCAATCGCCTGACCGATTATGCCGGGGGACGCATCACCAGCGGCAAGATCGAGCTGCTGCGCGCCAATGGCTCGGTCATGGACGTCACCGCGGCCGGCAAGCAGGAACTCGTTGGCATCCGAGGATCCGAGATCGGCGTGATCTTCCAGGAGCCGATGACCTCGCTCAACCCGGTGCTGACCATCGGCACGCAGATCGAGGAATCGTTCCGCCTGCATCGCGGCCTGACCGGCGCGCAGGCGCGGGCCGCGGCGCGCGAGGCGCTCGAGCGCGTACGCATCCCCGATGCCGAGCGTAGGCTCAAGGCAACGCCGAACGAGCTCTCCGGCGGCATGCTGCAGCGCGTGATGATCGCAATGGCGCTCGCCTGCAACCCACGCCTGCTGATCGCCGACGAGCCGACCACCGCACTCGACGTCACCGTGCAGGCGCAGATCATGGCGCTTCTCGCCGAGCTTCGGCGCGAGACCGGCATGTCGATGATCTTCATCAGTCACGACATCGGCCTCGTCGCCGGCATCGCCGACCGCGTGATGGTCATGCAGGATGGCAGGGTGGTCGAGCAGGGCGAGTTGAGCCAGATCCTCGACAAGCCCCAGCATCCCTACACGAAGCACCTGCTGCACGCGGTGCCCCACTTCTCCAGCGGCGCAGCCGCGCGGGCGGACGGGGCGCGCGAGGTGGTGCCGTTGCCCAAGCCGAAGCTCGAGGTCGACGACCTCGTCGTGCGTTATCCGCTGAAGGGCGGCTGGTTCAGCAAGCCGGTGGGCGCCGTCCACGCCGTCGACGGTGTCGGATTCGATCTGCTGGCGGGTGAAACACTGGCCATCGTCGGAGAAAGCGGCTCGGGCAAGTCGACGACGGCACGTGCCGTGCTCGGCCTCGTCTCGCCGACGCGCGGCGCATTTTCGGTTGAGGCCCAGGCGGCCCGGCCCGGCCAGAGCCGCCTGCCGGTGCAGATGGTGTTCCAGAACCCATATGCCTCTCTCAACCCGCGCCTGACCGTCGAGCAGATCCTGGCGGAACCAGTGATCGCCACCGGCGCGCCGATCGACGCGGCGGTGCGCGAGCGCATGGTCACGCTGCTCAAGCGTGTCGGCCTGCCCGAGGACAGCCTGGCGCGCTATCCGCACCAATTCTCCGGCGGCCAGCGCCAGCGCCTGTGCATCGCCCGTGCGCTGATGCTCAACCCGTCTGTCGTGGTGCTCGACGAGGCGGTCTCGGCGCTCGACGTGTCGGTCCAGGCGCGCGTGCTCGAGCTGCTGGTCGACCTGCAGCGCGAATATGGTCTCGCGTATCTGTTCATCTCGCACGACATGGCGGTGGTGGAGCGCATCGCGCACCGCGTCGCGGTGATGTATGCCGGCCAGATCGTCGAGATCGGCGATGCGAAATCGGTGCTTTCCGACCCGCAGCATCCCTACACGAAGAAGCTCATCGAGGCAGTGCCCACCATCGACCGCCGCAAGCAGCATTTCGAGCTCGACACCCGCCAGGTGCCGTCGCTTGTGCGCCCGGTCGGCTACGAGCCGCCTGCCGCAAAATGGATGCAATACGGCGCCGATCACAAGGTTCGGGCCGAGGCCTGAGAGGAGCCGACGATGGCCAGCGACGACATCGCCCAGCGTTTCGAGCGTGCATTCGTCCCGCTCGAACAGGCTGTCGCGTCGGGGCGGATTCCTGGCGGAATGCTTGGTGTTGTCGACAAGGGCGGCCGACGGCACACGCGCGCCATCGGCCACGCACAGCGCGTTCCCTCGGAGCGTCCGATGCGCGTAAACACATGGTTCGACCTGGCATCGCTGACCAAGGTCATCTTCACCACGCCGCGCATCCTGGCGCTGGCCGAGGCCGGAACCATCGATCTCGACGCGCCGCTGACGACGGTGCTGCCCGATCTCCGCCAGTATGATCCAAACGCCTGGGAGAGGCAGGTCACTTTCCGCCAGTGCCTGGGGCACCAGACGCCGTTCCCGGCAGTCGAGCCGATCTACACCTATAGCCGCGACCCCGAATTGCTGCGCGCCTTCGTCTTGCAGCGCGAATGGCGAAAGCTCGCCGAGCCCGTCTATTCGGACATCAATTTCATTTTGCTCGGCTTTGCCATGGAACGCCTGTCGGGCAACTCGATCCGAGAGATGGACGCCGGCCCGGGCTTTGCGTTCTCGGCCGATCCCGAACAGTCGGCGGCGACGGAAGATTGCACATGGCGCCATCGGGTTCTGTCGGGTGAGGTGCATGACGACAACTGCTCGGCACTGCAAGGTGCGGGCCATGCCGGCCTGTTTGGAACGGTCGGCTCGGTGCTGGACTTCGCGCAAGGGCTGCTCGATGGCAGTGGCGCGTCGGCCAGTACCATCAGGCTGATGCGTACGCCGCTTTCGGACAAGCGCACCCATGGCTGGGAGCATCCATATGCCGGCTGGTCCGGCGGCGACCACTGCAGCCCCGGCACGATCGGCCACACCGGCTTCACCGGAACAGGCCTCTGGATAGACTTCGACACCGGGCATGCCTGGACCCTGCTCACCAACCGCATCCACCCAACGCGTCATTTCGACAGCGGCATCATCGAACTTCGCCGTAGCATCGGCGACATCTTCAGCGGAGCTTGAACATGCAACCCATCTGGTCCGTCGGGCTGATGACCGGAACCGTGCTCGACGGCAATATCGATGTCGCGCTGCTCAAGACCGACGGCGAGCGCATCGAAGCCTTCGGTCCCTATGCGCTCGTGCCCTACGAGGCCTCGGTCCGGCCGATGCTGGAGCAGGCGCAGGCCGAAGCCAGGGTCTGGAACTTCGAGGGGCCGGAGCCGGCGATCTTCGCCGGCGCCGAAGAAGCGCTGACGCGCGCCCAGTCGGCCGCAGTCCGCCAGGTCGTCGAGGGGGCCGGCATGGCGATGAGCGACATTGGCGTCGTCGGCTTTCACGGCCAGACCGTGCTACACCGCGGCCCGCAGAAGGGCGGCCTGCGCGGCGAGACCCGCCAGCTCGGCGACGGCGAACTGATGCAGTCGATCCTCGGCACCAAGGTCGTCTACGACTTCCGCACCGCCGACATCCGCGCCGGCGGGCAGGGCGCGCCGCTGGCGGCCGCCTATCATGCCGCACTGCTCGGCACGGCCGGCGCAAGCGGCGACAGCGCCATCCTCAATCTCGGCGGCGTCGGCAACGTCACCTGGTGGGACGGCAAGTCCGATCTCGTCGCCTTCGACACAGGCCCGGCCAACGCGCCGATCAACGACTTCGTCAAGGCGAGGGGGCTTGGCGAGATGGACCGGGGCGGGGCGCTCGCGGCCGCCGGCAAGGTCGACGAGGCGAGGCTCGCGCGCCTGCTCGAGCATCCCTATCTCACGGCGGCCTATCCCAAGTCGCTCGACCGCTTCGACTTCACGGCAGCGATGGCCGACGGGCTGAGCAACGAGGATGGGGCTGCGACGTTGACCGCCTTCAGCGCGTCCTGCGTCGGCAAGGCGCTGGATCTTCTGCCGCAGCGTCCGAAGAAGCTCTTCGTCTCCGGCGGCGGCCGGCACAACCCGACCTTCATGGCGATGCTGCGCGCGCGCGCCGGCGTCGAGGCCGTGTCCGCCGACACGATCGGCTGGCGCGGCGATGCGGTCGAAGCCGAGTGCTTCGCGTTTCTGGCAGTGCGTGCGCTGCGGGGTATGCCGATCAGCTTCCCGAGCACGACGGGCGTTCCCCAGCCGATGACGGGCGGCCGCATCGCCGGCTGAGTACCGGTCCGGTACCGGCACGCAAGGAGGCCCAATCGGCAGCCATAGTGGGTGCCGATCTTGCCGCCTACGTCAGCCTTGCTCCAGGGATTTTGCCAGGAACGTTCGCGTCCGGCCTTTGGGAAAGTTCGGCAATTCCCCGAAGGGTTTGTAGCCTTGGCGCTGATAGACCTTCAGCGCCGTCGGGCTGAAGGTGTCGATGTAGGCGCCATGGCAGCCGCGGGCGGTGGCTTCGTCTTCAGCCGATTGCAGCATGCGCGAGGCCGCATTCCGACCCCGCAGGCTCTCGTCTACCCACAGCCACTGGACATAGAGCCAGCCCCAGGCCGTGTAGCCGGAAATGCCGGCGACCACGGAACCATTCTCTCCGCGAATGAACACTGCCAACGGGCGCTTGTCCGCCGGACCGACATCGGCCGCATTGAAGGCGGTCAAGTGGTCGCCTACCGTGTTGAGGTCGTCGGGAGACGGGCTGTCGGTGATTTCGATGTCCATGCGGTTTCTCGTTGATGGCTCGCCCGCAGCCAGTCGATCTATCGGAATGCGTGGCGCCTTCTATCGCGACGTTCAATCAGGAAATGGACAGGATCTCGAGCTCGCGCTGTCCCAGCTGGACAACGTCGCCCACTCTTTTGCCCATCAACGCGATCGCAACTGGCGAGCCATGCGAAATGGACCCTTGAGACGGGTTGGCCTCATCCTCGCCGACGATGCGGAAAGTCTGCGTGCGGCCATCGTCACGCTCGAAGGTAACGGTGTGACCGAAGGCGATCACGTCATTGGACGTGGGCGCCGACATCAGCTCGGCCGTACGGACGCGCTCGGCATAGTAGCGCACATCACGAACAGGAACCGCCGACTGCCGTCGCCTCTCATTGACGTCTTCCAGCACATTGGCGGCCTCGAGAGCCTGTTGGGCGCGGGCCAGTTCCTCTTGCAACATCCTGAGGCCCGCCTCCGTGACGAGGTTGACCCGATCGGAAATGGGGCGGGCAGGCAAAACGGTTTCCGATGCTGCCTCGGCGCTTTCCTCCTTCACAAACGCTACGCTCACTTGGTCGGCACTCCCTGTCGAACATCTTGAGCAACCGGATACCCTGCAGCCGACGATAAGTCCGCAACAATCTGACGACCGTCTCCGGTAACGACGGAGTGCCCCCCGCCCGCGATCAGATTTGCAGATGCTGCAGGATTTCACCGAGATAGGCGATCTGGTTCATCGCGGGCACAACGAGCCGCCTCGGGGCAACAATGCCACCGCCGGCCGCGATGGCCCTGACGTCGCTGGGCGAACATCCGAATTCGTTGCGGAATGCGCGGCTGAACGTAGTGGCATCCGAGAAGGCAAGCCGCTCGGCGATCTGCCCAATGCTATGCACCGTTGCCGGATTGGACAGTTCCTTGTGGGCGGCCAGCAGTCGCTGGCGCTGGATGTATCGGGTCACGCCGTTCAATGGCTCGAACAGGACGTAGAGCCTGGAGCGCGACAACCCTAGTCGCCGGCAGATCATTGTGGGCCCCAGACTGGGGGATCCAAGCTCCCGATGGATCAACTGCCGAACCATCTCCAGTCTCGTCGCAGCGATCTGCACCTGCGCCTCGGCCAGTCGGTCGGATGTTGGCGCGAGGCAAGCCGTGACCATCGCCCGCATGGCTTCGACATAGTTCGGCACATCGTTTGCCGAGACGGCCGGAAGCCATCGTGTGAACGAAATCAGGAAATCGGCGAGCACGCCGCCCAGACCTGTTGGCTCCACCATGCCGGAATGCGCGTCGAGCACCCCCGCGATCGGGCGCAGAAAGTCACGCGGAATATAGACGGTCGACACGCTGGAATCGGCCGCAGCCCCGTCATAAGGGCGGCCCAAGGAGCGGAAATACACCTGGGGTGGCGGCGCGTCGGGGGCTTGTGCCACGTGCTTGGCGCTCTCTGGCAGCACCAGGCACCAGTGGTCGAGCGGGTCCTTGCGGATGTGGCTCCATGTGCGCGGCACCGGCCGTCCCGGCATCAGAGCGGACGTGAAGGCGAGGCTGCCGAGGTCCCATACCTTCTGTTCGAAGGCGAAGCCCTGTCGGGCCTCCCGGCTCAGCGAGGCATCGATCACCGAGGAGTTGAATGCGCGCCAAGCCTCGAACTGGTCTTCGGCCGGCAAGTCCCTTGTGTCGAAGCGCAACGACGGAGCAAGCGCGGCCGCTTCACCGCCGTCCGCGTGCCCGCCACCACCACCACCGGCACTAAGTGCAAGAGAAAACACGCAGTCCACCGTCCCCTGGTATCATTGCTCCGTGGGGACGGTGGGTCTGCCGCAGGCGGCAGCAACCAGTTGGGGTGTCCCGATTGCGGTTCTGCCGCATTTCGCGCAGAGATTGCAACCGTTTATTAGAGGCCTTGCAAGTTGTTTGCGGAACAGCCGACTGGCATGCTGCCATTCTGCGAGCCGCCCGACATCGCGGTTGCTCCAATGCAGGCGCGACTACTGCTTCATGACCGCTATCTCGCTGTGCACGCGCCATAGCTAGAGCGCTTCCGCGATTCGGAGAAAAGCGGAGCCGCTCTATCGGTGGTGCAGCACCAGCGGTGCCGGTCCGATCCTGACGACCTCCATGCGGTAACCGAACACCTCTTCCAGAATGTCCGGCTGCAGCACTTCGCTCGGCGTGCCGTCGGCGACCACGCGGCCGCCCTTCATGGCGACGATGCGGTCGGCGTGGATGGCGGCATGGTTGATGTCGTGGAGGACGACGATGACGGTGCGCTTCTCGCGGTCGCTGGCTGTGCGCAGGTCGCGCATCAACTGGCGGGCGAACTGCATGTCGAGATTGTTGAGCGGCTCGTCGAGCAGCATGTAGTCGGTGCCCTGGCAGAAGGCCATGGCAACCAGCGCGCGCTGCCGCTGGCCGCCGGAGAGGTGGTCGAGGAAGCGGTCGGCCAGGGGCACGAGGTCGAACTGTTCGAGGGCTGCCTCGACGAGCGCGCGGTCGCGGTCGTCGGCGCGACCGCGGTTGTGCGGGAAGCGGCCGAAGCCGACCAACTCGCGCACCTTGAGGCGGCTCGCCACCGTCGGGTCCTGGCGGAGGATGGCGAGCTTCTGCGCCATCAGCCGGCCCGGGGTGGTGTCGACAGGCAGTCCGTCGACCGAGATCGAGCCGGACTGCAGCGGCTGCAGACGTGCGACCAGGGTCAGCAGGCTCGACTTGCCGGCGCCATTGGGGCCGACCAGTGCCGTCAGCCCGCCTTTGGGCAGGGTCAGCGAGATGTCGTGCAGCACCCTGCTGGCGCCGTGGTTCAGGGAAACGTTGCTGATCTCGATCATCGCCGGCTCATTGTCCAAAGCATGCCAAGGAATACGATGCCGCCGACGAACTCGATGACGACGCCGAGCGTGGATGCACCGCCAAGCAGGTGCTGCATGATGGTCTGGCCGCCGAGCAGCACGATGACCGCGGTCAGCGCAGCGCCCGGCAGAAGCAGGTGATGCCTGCGGCTGCCGACGATGCGTTCGGCCAGTGCAACGACCAGCAGTCCGAGGAACGCGACTGGCCCGACGAGCGCCGTCGATACGGCGACGAGGGCGGCGACCAGCAGCAGCAGGCCGGCAAGCGTCTTCGTCCAGTCGACGCCAAGCCCGATGGCACTGTCGGCGCCCAGCGCGACGATGTCGAGCAGGCGGCGATTGTGCCAGACGACGGCGGCGGCTACGAACGTCACCACCAGGCCGATCAGCACGAGATCGGTGCGCACCGTGTTGAAGTCGACGTAGCTCGCACCTTGCGCGACGGCGAAGGCATTGGGGTCGATGACGCGTGCCAAGAGGCTGGCGAGGCTGCGGAACAGCACGCCCATGACCACGCCTGCCAGCAGCAACAGCCCCATGTCGTAGCGGCGGCGAAGCATCGGCACGAAGATGGCGAGTGCCAGGATCATCATGACAGCCGTTTCGCCGGCGAACTTGAAGCGCGGGTCGAGCGCCACGAAGCCGGCTGTGCCGAGGGTCGCTACGAGCGCCATCTGGCCGAACATGTAGAGCGCGTCGAGGCCCATGATCGAGGGCGTGAGGATGCGGTTGGCGGTGACGGTCTGGAACACCACGGTGGAGATCGCGATGGCAGTGCCCACCTGTACCAGCGCCAGAAGCCTGACGGCCCTGAGTTCCAGCGCGAACCAGACATTGCCGCGCAGGCCCACGAACATGTAGGCGAGGGTGGCCAGCAGGGCTGCGCCGGCAAGGAGCCAAAGCCGTCGTTCAGCCATGGTCTGCCCGCCTGAACAGCATCCACAGGAACAGCCCGGCGCCGACGACGCCGAGGACGGTGCCGACGGGAATTTCGTAAGGATAGCGGATGACGCGGCCGAGTATGTCGCAGCCGAGCACCAGCGCCGAGCCAGTGGCTGCGACCCAGGGCAGCGCGGCACGCAGGTTGTCGCCCATCAGGCGCGACACGAGGTTGGGCACGACAAGACCGACGAACGGGATCGTGCCGACCACCACCACGCCGAGCGCCGAGATGGTGGCGATCATCACCAGCCCGAGCTGGACGATGCGCCGGTAGTTCAGCCCGAGGCCGACGCTGACGTCGCGACCCATCGAGGCGATGGTCAGCCGGTCAGCGATCCACCAGGCGAAGACGACGGCGGCGGCGATGAACCAGAGCATCTCGTAACGCCCGCGCAGCACGCCCGAAAATTCGCCCTTGGTCCAGACCTCGACGAACTGCAGCAGGTCGAACTGCCAGGCGACGAAGGTGACGGCGGCACCAATGACGCCGCCGAAGATCAGGCCGAACAGAGGGATGAGAAAAGGCTGCGTCGGCGGCAGGCGGTGCGCCATGGCGAGGAAGGCCGACGTGCCGGCAAGCGCTGCCACCACTGCCACAACCGTCTTGGTGGCGACGGAAGCTGCCGGAAACAGGATTGTGACTGCCAGCACCCCGAGTGCAGCGCTCTGGTCAGTCCCCGTCGTCGTAGGCTCGACGAAGCGGTTGCGCGCCAGGATCTGCATGACGAGCCCGGCAATCGCCAGCCCAGCACCGACCAGGATGGCGGCGAGCGTCCGCGGCAGACGGCTCACCAGAAGCAGCTGAAGCGCCGCGGGATCGACCACGGCGCCCTGAATCGACAGGTCGTCGACCCCGATAGCGAGACTGAGGAGAAACAGCAGGACGATGCTGGCGCCGACCGCAAGGCGTGCGGTCGGCAGGGCAACGGGCATCACTGGGGCTTGATCACTTGGCTTTGGCGAAGGCCTGCTCGATGACCGAGAGCACGCGCTGGGTCGAGTTCACGCCGCCGGCGGCGATGTAGAAGTCGGCGGCGGGCAGGTAGACCACCTGGCCCTTCTTCCAGGCGGTCGTGCCGGCGACCAGCTCGTTGTCGAGGGTCGCCTTGGCGCCCTGTTCGTTCGAGCCGATGGCGGCGGCGCGGTCGAGCACCAACAGCCAATCCGGGTTGGCCTTGCTGATGAACTCGAAGGATACGGCCTCACCATGGCCGGCCGCCTCGATGTCGGCGACGGCGGGCTCGAGATCGAGCGCCTTGTGCACCCAGCCGAAGCGCGAGCCGGCGCCATAGGCGGTGATCTTGGGGCCGTTGGTCATGACGATCAGAGCCTTGCCCTTGCCTTTGACGGCGGCGCGCGCGGTCTCGACCGAGGCGTCGAGCTTCTTGGCGGCAGCAGCGGCCTCATCGGTCTTGCCGAAGATCGCGCCATAGGCGGCGAGGCGCTCCTTGGCCTGGCCCACCAGGTCGTCGCCGTCCATGGTCATGTCGATGGTCGGCGCGACCTTGGCGGTCGCCTCGGCCTGTTTCGCGGAACGGCCGCCGACAACGACGAGGTCGGGCGCGAGTTCGTTGAGCGCCTCGAGGTCGGGCTCGAACAGCGTGCCGACCTTCGTGGCTTCCTTGCCGAGATCAGCCAGTTCCGGAACGAACAGCTTCTCGGGAACGCCGGCCGGCTTCACGCCGATGCTGAGGAGGGTGTCGATCGCGGCGATATCATAGACCGCCACTTTTTCCGGCACCTTGTCGATGGTCTTCGGCCCGGTTGCCGTCGGCACTTCCACCGCCAGGGCAGGGGATGCAGCCATGGCGATGGCCATGGCCACGGTGGCGAGTTTCCGGGTGAATTTCATGACGCGGCTCCGCATTTCATCGAAGGCTGAAGAAACCTTCCTAATTGTCTCCAGTTTTCGATTATCAGAAATGCGCCACCCGCAACAACCCCCTATGACGGTTGTTAGAGGCTTTGTTATCTCAGCGGAAAATTCGACAGCTGCGGCCGTGCCCTGGTCAGGCGTTCCAGCTCATGGTCTTATCGGCCTCGCGGAAGGCGAAGCGGGCGAGATGGTCTTCGATCACCGACTTGGCGCGCGCCAACTGTTCGCCATCCTGTACCGTCAGATGCACGGTCAGGCCTTGGTCATCGGCGTCCATCACGGCCTTGCCAAAGGGAAAGAGGCACTCGCCGTGGCGGTCGGAATAGGTGACCTCGATCTTGTGGGCGAAATGCTTGCACAGCTGGGTCAGGTACTTCTGGCCATGCTCGCTCTCGAATCGGCCGGTGGCTTCGTGCATCGTGTTTTTCCTCGCAAAACTCAGCGTTTCATCATCGGCTTGTGCCGCAGTTCGGCTCTCGCGGGAAGGGGCGAGGAACCCGCCCATCATTGTCATTGGCCGTATGGACGCGACGATGAGGGAATTGCACGGACGCTTTGCGTGGAAGGAACGAAGCGGCTTTCCAGCCTTAAGCGCGTGAAAGCAAGGAGACTGGGAGAGCAGAACTCTTGCTACCCTGGCTCCCATTGCCAAAGGCTGCGTGCTTGTGAACAAAAAAAGCGCGCTCGCCTCTGAGGCGGGGGGATGTGGGGGCAAGGCGAGCGCGCCGCTCTGAATTGCACAGCTCGCAGGCCGAGGAATTTAGAGCAGACCGCTAAATTAGAGGGAGATGACGTAGCGTCAAGCAATGAGCGCTGGTAGCGCATGCTGCCATGCAACCGGGCCGTTTAGGTAGACGCGTCTCGCCGAACCATCAACTTCCACCGCCCGTTGGCAAAGTGTGGCGTTCAGGCAAACGGGCTGAATCGGGCCTCGTGTATTGAACCTTGCCAAGCGCCACCTCACAGGCAGTCGCAACGTCAATTATTGGCTGGTCAAAGCCATTGGGTGTCGCCCAGCCGGTTCTCTCTATGATCTTTCGACGATCAATGCCGAATGTGCTGTCCAGTTCGGCAAGCACCTCAGCCGATCGCGGATCCGACTTGGCGCGTTCGACGCAGTATTGTGTAGCAACCGATTTTACGGCTCGTTCCGAAGCACTCAACGTAATTGAGCGGGCTGTTGCCCTGGTCATCCAACCGCCAGCTGTAAATCCTATCGTGGCCGTCGCCAGAGCGCCCATGACAGCACCATATAGCCCGACAAACAACATGGGAGCCCAGGTCACGGCCCGTGGTTCCTTCCCTTTGCACGAAGGTTGCGCAGCCCTTTTGGCCACATCAAGCCTCGGGCTGCCAGCGCTGCGGCGCTTCGCAAAACAGAAAACGCGCTCCCGCATCTTTGGCGAGAGCGCGTTTCTCCCCTTAGTGGCAAACGCCTCTGGCTAGAGCACGGAACGATTTTGGCCTAGCACCCGCCACATGGGCCCCCTACAGCCCATTGCATTGTGCGCCTGCCGGACGTGGATGTCTCTCGGCCAAATGGTCTAGCTACATGGGTCCTGACGTTGTCGACCGCGGCTTCAGGACGAAAGACCGAGCTCACAAAAGCCGACAATGTCCTCGACGAGCGCGCTGTCCGTGACCTGACCCTGGATGCTTTCCAGGCCCGGCATACGGCGGGCATTGGGGTCGAGGTCGGAGACGATCTGCAGCACCGCGCCGCGAATGTACTCGTAGCGCAGCGCAATCTGGACCTTGTCGAGATGGGGCGCGACGCGGCTCAACATCGCTCGCGAGCGCCGATGCAGCTCGTCGAACTGTTCGGCGAAGATCTCGTTGGTCAGGTCGCGGGGCAAAGCCTTGGTCTGCAGCATCAGACGGATCGCGGCGCGTCCGCCGCGCTCGTCGCGGCTGCGTTCCACAAGGGGACCCACAATCGCGCGCAGCACCGAACGCAGGCTGGGACTGGGGTCGTCCTCGCACGCACCGATCGCTTCCAGGCGCGCCGCGTTCAGCGGGCCGAGGCAGTGTTCGAGCGTGTGGCGCAGCAATTCGTCCTTGGAGCGGAAGTGGTAATTGACGGCGGCAATGTTTGCGCCCGCTACCCGGGTAACTTCCCTCAGCGTGGCCGCGTCGAACCCCCGGTCGGCGAAGACGAAGGTGGCGGCGCGCAGCAACGCCCCACGGGTGTCGCGGTCGTCCTGCTGGCCGGTGCTGCTTTCAATTGCCTCCATGTGTCCCTCATAGCCGAAAGCCAGCGCAGGCGCTCGCTCGTCCAGCGTCAAATCTGAGGATATGTGCCGGCATGGGCCGACAGCCGCGCGAGCCGGCGAAACACGGCTCTCGGCAAGCGAGCCCGGCGCGTGTTTCAGCGCGCCAGGCGGTAGCCGTAGGCCTTGTCGAGCTCGAGTTCGCGAACAATGCGCAGGCCGTCTTCCAGCAATTTTGGGTCCGCCGCGCGAAGCGGTTTGCGCAAGGGCCCCGCTGGCAGGCCGACCGCAGCCATCAGCGACTTCATCGTCACCGGATTGACGGCCGCATAGGCGAAATGCAGCATCGGCAGGTTGCGCAGCCAGGCTGCGCGACAGGCGAATGCATCCTCGCCAGTCTCCCAGGGCTTGGAGATGACCGCCATCTCGCGCGGGATGATGTTGCCGGTCATGTTCGCCGTGCCGTGGCCGCCAAGCGCCATGGTCGGGATCACCAGCCCGAGATTGGGCGAGCAGCAGCACATCACCGAGAGATCGAGTTCGGCACGGCAGACCTGCGCCACCTGTCCGACGCGGGTGGTGGATTCCTTGAGCACGACCATGTTCGGATGCGCCGCGATGCGCTGGATGTCGGTCCAGTGCAGGTCGGTCTTCACGCGCGGGGGATTGTTGTAGAAGCCGATCGGGAAGTCGACCGCATCGCAGACCTCGAGCACGTATTCGACGATGGAGTCGTTGTCGGCACAGATGTAGGAGGGTGCTGCGATGATAGCGCCGTCGCCGCCCTGGTTCTTGGCATAGCGCACCAGGTCGATCGTGGCCTGGGTATGGGAGCCTGTGCAGCCGAAATAGAGCAGCATCTCGCCGCGCGGCATCTTCGCCGTTTCGGTGATGATCATGCGCCGCTCGTCCGGGCTCAGCATCGAGACTTCGCCGGTCGAGCCCATGATCAGGATCGCCTTGGTGCCGTTGCGCCTGTGGAAATCGAGCAGGCCGCGAAACCCTTCGATATCGACGGAGCCGTCAGAATTCATCGGCGTGACCAGCGCGACGAACGATCCATGCGGTTTGGTATGCACGACATTCCTCCAGTGTTCGCGAACGATCTGTGTGCCCGATGTTGCCGATGTTCAATTCAATCCATCGTTTCAAACGTATGTTTGAATGGCTCGTGAGGCGATGTCAACAAGCAGGCACAGTCGGCGAGGGCGATCTGTCTGGTCCACCGAAGGCGAGCCGCCGACATCGTACCGCGCTGCTTGTTGCGATGCACAATCGCATGATAGTCTTGTCCTGTGGTGACGATCAGTGGGGACGCGACCGGGCCTGCCCGGTTTTTGGATCGGACGACAGACTATGATCAGCGAAGGCGACGAAAATACTCCGCCCAACTCCAGGAAAGATCCTCTCCCGATCAACCTTGCACTGCAGGGCGGTGGGTCGCACGGTGCCTTCACCTGGGGCGTCCTTGAACGTGTCCTGGATGACCCGACGCTGAAGATCGACAGTATTACGGGCACCTCGGCGGGCGCCATGAACGCCGTCGCGCTCGTGCATGGTTACACGGAAGGTGGGCCTGCCGGCGCCAAGGCGTCGATCGAGAAATTCTGGCGGAAGGTGAGCGACGCGGCCCGCTTCAGTCCGATCCAGCGGAATCCGATCGACAAGGCAACCGGCAACTGGACGCTCGACAATTCGCCCGGCTATTTCTTCTTCGACATCTTCAGCCGTCTGTTCTCGCCCTACGAGACCAACCCGACAAACATCAATCCTCTGCGTGAAATCCTCGAAGAGACGATCGACTTCGAGCGATTGAAGCAATCGCCGATCAAGCTGTACGTTGCCGCGACCAATGTGCGGACCGGCCTGCCGCGTGTCTTCCGCAATGCCGACATGCACGCCGACGTGGTCCTGGCCTCGGCTTGCCTGCCGCTCATGCATCAATCGGTCATGATCGACGGCGACGCCTACTGGGACGGCGGCTTTTCGGGAAACCCGCTCTTGACCCCCGTCATCCATGAAAGCCCGGCGCAGGACACTCTGCTGGTGCAGATCAACCCGGTGGAGCGGCTGGAGACGCCACGCACCGCGCGTGAGATCCTGGACCGGCTGAACGAGATCTCGTTCAACTCGAGCCTGAAGAAGGAGCTGCGCGGCATCGCCATGTTCAAGCGCGCCGTCGCCGACGAAGGCGGTCTCGAACATGTGGCGTGGGTGAAGCAGTGGTCGGAAACCCGGTTGCACCGGATCACCAGCCCCACCCTGATGAAGGTCGGTGCGTCCTCCAAGCTCAATGCCGAATGGGCATTCCTCTCCATGCTGCGCGAGGAGGGGCGAAAGTCCGCAGAGCAGTTCCTGACGACGCACGCAGAAGATCTCGGCGTTCGCTCAACCTTCGATTTCGATTCAATCCTGGACACCCTTCTCGAGCAGGTCTGAGAAATGCTGGGCATCCTGTTGGCACTTGGCCTGCTCATCTGGCTCGCATATCGAGGCTGGAGCATCCTGCTTCTGGCGCCGGCGTGCGCCCTGATCGCGGCGCTTTTCTCCGGCCAGCCGCTTCTGGCCAGCTGGACGCAAACCTTCATGAGCAGCGCTGCGGGTTTCGTCGCGCAGTTCTTCCCGATTTTCCTGTTGGGCGCCCTGTTCGGCAAGCTGATGGAGGCGAGCGGCTCGGTCGAGGCAATCGCCCATTACATGCAGGAAAAGCTGGGCCCGAGCCGCGCCGTCCTGGCGATCGTCCTGGCCGGTGCGTTCGTGACCTATGGCGGGGTCAGCCTGTTCGTCGCCTTTTTCGTGCTGGCGCCGATGGGCCATGCGCTGTTCAAGGCGGCAAACATCCCGCATCGGCTGATGCCGGCGGCCATTGCGCTCGGTACCTCTACTTTCACCATGTCGGCGATGCCGGGCACGCCGGCGATCCAGAACGCCATTCCAATGCCCTTCTTCGGCACAAATCCGTTCGCTGCCCCGGGCCTCGGAATCATCGCCTCGGCCATCATGCTGGGCTTCGGGATTTGGTGGCTGAAGCGCGTAGAGAACAGGGCGCGGCTGGCCGGCGAAGGTTACGATTATGCCGGCCACGTCACGCCCGGCGATGTCGCCGAAGACGAGATTGTCCGGGAGCGGGCGACCACCGCGCGCGAGTTCGACCCGAACGAGATCAAACGGGGCGGCCGCCCCGGAAGCCTTCCGCCGATCCATCTGGCGGCGCTTCCGCTTGTGGTGGTGGTGATCGTCAACCTCATCGTGTCCTTCGTCGTGCTGCCCAATTTCGACGCCTCCTTCCTTGCGGAGCCGCGCTGGGGCGGCACCTCGCTTTTGGCCGTAGGTGGTGTGTGGTCCGTCGTGGTCGCGCTCGCCGCGGCAATCCTGGTTCTGATCGGCGTCAATTTCGGGCGGCTGTCGCAACTGCGGGCAACGATGGATGCCGGGACAAATGCTGCCGCGCTGCCGATCCTCAACGTTGCCAGCCTGGTCGGGTTCGGCGCCGTCGTTGCGGCCCTGCCGGCATTCGAGATCGTCAAGGAATGGGTTCTCGGGATCGAGGGCGGCCCGCTGACCTCGCTCGCCATCGCCACCAACATCCTGGCGGCACTGACCGGTTCGGCTTCGGGCGGCCTTACGATCGCGCTCGATGCGCTCGGAGCGACCTATCTTGAGATCGCAAACGCGCAAGGGATCGACCCGGCCCTCATGCACAGGGTGGCCGTCATCGGTGCAGGGACGCTCGACAGCTTGCCGCACAACGGGGCCGTGGTGACCCTGCTCGCCGTCTGTGGTTCGTCGCACAAGGAGAGCTACCTCGACATCGTCATGACGGCGATCGTCGGTGCCCTCATCGCCTTGGCTGCGGTCATCGTGCTCGGGACCTTCTTCGGCTCGTTCTAGCTAGCTGGGGGGCCGCTCAAGGGCCAGGGCGGCCACGGGCGAGGGGCTCTCCCGACAACTCAAACGTCAGCTACATGAGGCGCCTGTCTTCTACAGCGGTCGATCGATCGTACAGCGCTCCCATGGCCGATGGCTGATCCCGAAGCTGTGCGTTTTCTGATCTCGATGCTGGTGAAAACTGCACGCGCAACTTACGCTGATGGCAATGAATCGGCCTGTCCCAGCTTCCAGCATGATGCTTCCGCCACCTGCCGTGCCGGGTTGGGCGAGTACGCGTGGGCATGTGCCGGACACAGCAGATGCCGCGTTCATGGCGGGCGCCGCCTTGCATGCCCTTGACCAGTTGGTGCGCAGCGCGCCGCCCTGGGCCGGTGCGTGGCGCCAGCGCCTTGCGCTCAGATGCGCGGCAAGTGCCTGCCGGCTTTCCGGGCGCAGCGAGGAGGAGGCGGCACTGCGCGACGCCTGGCACCTGCGCAAGGGTGACGAGGATCCCGGGCCCGGCGGCAACGTGTTCGGCGCCTTCCGGCACCTGGCGACACGTGCGCCCGAGATCGACGCAGCGGGTCTTGCACTGGTGGTCGAAAAGCTCGGGCTGCGCTGGGATGACGCGTTCGGCGATTTGTCGGAGGATTTCGACGCAGCGGTCCGCAACGGCCCGGCAGCCCCCTTCGCCGCGGCGGCTATAATGCGGCAGGTCACTGAGGTCGCGCCTTCGGCCGAGCCGCTCGCCTGGTGGCTTGGCGATCTTATGCTTGCGGCCAAGATGCGCTGGCCGCGGTCAGTGCCGCTGTTGATGAGCCGGGCGTTTTCGCCGGCGTTTCGTGCCGAGAACGGGCGCGGCAAACGGCTGAAGCCGGGTGAAGACGGATTCTCGCGGGCGCTGATGATAGGTGCGTCGGAGGCCGCGGCCGATGCCTGCCGATTGGCTGCGGACATCTCACGGCGGGCGGAGCGGCTTCAGGCGGCCTCACCCAAGCTACGTGCCAAGGGGGCAGGGGAGGCGATCCGCCGACTGCTCGACGACGACGCGGTGCCCGGCACGCTGGCGACGAAAGCCCTGTCGCGCTTCGCCTCCAGGCGGCTGTTCGAGCGGCTCACGGGTTTCGACGCGGTCCAGGAACTTTCCGGCCGTTCCAGCTTCCGGCTATACGGATTGTGACGATGGGTGCTGAACGCAAGCGTCGAGAAGACGACGCGGGCCGGAGCCCGAACGATAAGGGGCAGCAGCCCCTGCTCGATGCCGAGCTCGACCATTTGCCGCCGGAGGTGCGCTGGCGCGAATGGATGAGCCGGGTGGAGGCCGTGATCTTCGCGGCAAGCGAGCCGGTGAGCCGCGAGGTACTGGCGCGGGTAGTCGGCAAGAGCTGCAGCATCGACCTGATCATCGACGATATTCGTGCCGAGTTGCACAACCGGCCCTATGAACTGGTCGCGGTCGCCGGCGGCTGGCAGCATCGCACCAAGAAGGCATTCGGCGATGTCATCCGCGCGGCGCTGGCGCCGGGGGTCCAGATGGCGAGACCCCTTTCGCGATCGGAGTCGCTGGTGCTCATGTCGATCGCCTATTTCCAGCCGATCACGCGCGGCGAGCTCTCCACCCTGTTTGGCAAGGAGGTGAGCCGCGACCTGATCGCAACCCTCCGCGCCCAGGACTTCATCGCCTCCGGCCCGCGCTCGCCCCAGCCCGGCGCGCCCTATACCTATGTCACCACCCGGACCTTTCTTACAGCTTTCGGCTTCGAAACGTTGCGCGACCTGCCCGACTTCGAAGCGCTCGAGGACGCCGGCATGCTGTCACGGGACAAGTTGCTGGCGGGCGATTTTCCGGGCGCGCTCGCGGAGGACGCAGAAGGTTAGCGCGCCTGCGCTGAGGACCCATCACGTTCCTTCGAACGCGATGGCCGCCTATCTCACGACTTCACCCGCCCGTAAGTGCGCGCTGCTGGGCATTGAAATGAGCGTGAAATGAGCACATATTGACGGCATGAAGTTCATTTTCTGCGCGTGGAGTGTGCTATGACTGCCCAGAGCCTCGGCGTGACCGCCGCACATTTTGTTGAAAACCGTTCGCCCTTCCTGTCGGCGCGGCGGGTTTCGGAGCAGCTCGGAGTTACCCAGTCAGAGCTTGCCCGGCTGGTTGGCGTTGCCCGCAATACGCTTGCCGCGCGATCCGGCGCACGCAAGGTCGACCAGGCGCTCAGCCCGGTGGTGCGCATCCTGGCCATGGCATCCGAGATGGCTGGCGACGAGAATCGCGCGGTGATCTGGTTCAAGCACCAGCCGATCCCCGGCTGGGCCGGCAAGACTGCCTACGATCTGGTCGGCGAGGGCAAGGCGGACAAGGTCCTGGCCTATCTGGAGGCGGTGCGCTCCGGCGTCTATGCCTGAAAGGACGGCGCCGAAAGTCCGGACATTATGGCGTGCCTTCGTGCCGCGCTGGGCATATCTGCCGCTTTCGGGCGAGGGGGCAGCCCGCTTCGGCGGCCGCTGGAACCCTGTCGGAGCGCCGACGCTCTATGCCGCCTGCGAACTGTCCACCGCCTGGGCGGAATACAACCAGGGTTTCGTGCAGCATCCGGCGCTGATCGTACAGTTGGAGCTTGCCGATGCAAGGCTGGCCGATCTTACGGACGGGGCAGTTCTGACCGAGCTAAGTGTGGAAGCGGCAATCCACAAATGCGAATGGCGGGCCGATCTAGACGAGGGCAGGGTGCCCGCGACGCATCTCCTTCACCAGCGCCTGCTGGCGGAAGGTCATGACGGTGTCGTCTATCCCTCCTTCATGTCACCAGGTGGCAATTGTGTCGCGCTGTGGCGTTGGAACGGCGCCGAAGGGCCGAAGCTCACCGTCGTCGATCCCGAGCAGCGCCTGCCGAGATCCCCGGCATCCTGGCTGTAAGCCATCGCGAACACGGGCCGGCGTCACAAGCCGCGCCGGGCTGCCGCGCGGGCCGGTCCACGATTGCACTTGTGTGAAAGAATAATTCATGGTAGGAATATTCGTCATTCGGATAGCGTCGCTGCACCGGCCCTGACCGAACAATTCGCAAGATCCAGAAAACCGAAACATGCGCTGGAGCCCCTGGCTCCAGGCGGACCGTTTTTGATCGGCGACGACCATGAAGACCGCATCGACCATGCTGCATCTGATCGCGCTCAGCGCGTGCCTCATAAGCCAGCTCCATGTCTCCGGAGAACTCCGGATGCCGGGCGTCCGCCGCGCTCTTGAGACCATGTCGGGTGCAAGCCAGCGCGCCGCCACCGAGCTTTCGACCGAGGCGGGCGCCGCCGCTCACATCCTGGACTGGGCCTGAGGAGGGGAAGTCATTTCGCGGAGGCCGTGCCGACAGTTTGCACGACGTCAGGCCAGTAGTAGGAATCGGGCAGGGGCCGCGGGCCGAACACGGCCTGTCCGACGCGAACGATCGTCGCCCCTTCCTCGATCGCCACCTCGTAGTCGCCCGACATCCCCATCGACAGTTCGGTCATCGACGCACCCTGCGGCGCATCGTTCAGCGCGCGATCGCGGACCCCGCGCAACACACGGAAGCAGCGCCGCACCTCGTCGAGGTCGGGCGTGAAGCGGGCCAGTGTCATGAAGCCTTTCGGACGCAGCGCGGGAAAGGCGGTCAGTTGCCGGAGAAAGCCTGCGACTTCGTCCGGCGGCAGCCCGTATTTGCTGGCTTCGTTCGAGGTGTTGACCTGCACGAGCACGTCGAGGCCGCGCCCGAGAAACTGCAGCCGCTTCTCCAGCGCCTCGGCCAGCGAAAGGCGGTCGAGCGACTGGACCTCATGGGCGAAGCGCAGCACGTCCTTGACCTTGTTGCTCTGCAGGTGCCCGATCATCGACCAGCGCACCGGCTGTCCTGCGAGGGCTTCGGCCTTGCGGCGGCCCTCCTGCGCCTTGTTCTCGCCGAGATCGGCCTGGCCGGCGTGGACCGCCTCGAGCACACGTTCGGGCTCGACCGTCTTGGTGACGAGCACGAGCCGCACGCCTTGTGCCGCGCGGCCGCTTCTCACCGCTGCATCGGCGATGCGGGCGCGAACGGCGGCGAGGTTTGCTGCGACGCTCATGGCTCGAGGCCTTCCAGCCACTCGGCGAACATGGCGCGAGACGCCTCGCGCAGGCGTGGGCCGAACCGTTTCGCATCCGAACGGATCGTTCGCGGATCGATGCCCGCGGCGGCGAGTTCGCAGGCATGGCCGACAAGCCACGGCTCAAGCCCAGAACAGGCCTCGGCTTCTGGGTGGAACTGCAGACCCAGGACGTTGGGACCCAGCCCGAAGGCCTGCGCGCAAACGTCGGTCGCCGCCAGGCCGACGGCCCCGGCGGGGATATCGAAGGCGTCGCCATGCCAGTGCAGTACTGCAACGTCCTCGAGATGGCGGAGCGGGCCGCGCTTGCCGGCTTCGGAAAGGGCGAGCGGCGCGAAGCCGATCTCCTTCACGCCGGTGGGCGCGACCTTCGCTCCGAGCGTGGCTGCGATCTGTTGCGCGCCAAGGCAGATGCCCAGCAGCGGGCGCCCGGCGTCGAGGCGACGGGCGATTAGCGCCCGCTCCTCGGCGAGGAATGGATAGGCGTCGGTCTCGTAGACCCCGACCGGCCCGCCGAGTACGGCGAGGAGGTCCGGCAGCACCGGGTCGAGCGTCGACAACTCGGCCGATCCCACATCGTGATAATGCAGCCGGTAGCCCGCCCCCGCGAGCACCGCCTCGAACGTCCCGAGGTGCTCGAAATGGACATGGCGTATGGCGACCGCGCTCCGCAGCATCAGACAGCCTCCGTTCAGAGCAGTGCCGAAAGGTCGGCGCCGTGGTTGATGTGATAGACGGCTCCGTCGATGACGAGTGCGGGCACCGACTTGACGCCGGCGGCCTCGGCTTCCGCGAGGCGCGATTTGTCCTCGCCGAGATCAACAACCTCGACTTCGTAGCGGCTGCGGTCGAGTGCTGCGGCGAAGCGCATTTCGGCGTCGACGCCGACCTTGCATCCGGCATGATAGAAATAGGCTTTCTCGGTCATGTCGTTCTCCTTGACCCGACGGCCCGCCGGCGGATTTGCCCGGAACCGTGCCTCCATGCGATAGGTCGAATCCGGACCATCAAGAAGGGCCGGATTTGCGAATGAAGGTGGGCCGGATGGGAAAGGGTACGACGCTCGCGATCGAGTTGAGGCCGCAAGGATCGGAACCGGTATTCCTGGCCCTCGCCCAGGCGATCATCGCCGAGATAGAGCGCGGGCGCCTGGGCCCCGGCGACCCGATGCCGGGGACCCGCGCCCTTGCCCGCAGCCTCCGGCTCAACCGCAACACTGTCGATGCCGCCTATCACGAACTGGCGATGCAGGGCTGGCTCGCGACCGAGCCCTCGCGCGGGACGTTCGTTGCGCGGGACCTGCCGGATCTCGGCCGCGGAAACCGCGTGGCGCCGCCAGGCCGTTCACAGGCGCTGGCAGCCGGGGGCGAAAGCGGGGGCCGGCCGATGCTCTCGATCTCCGACGGCACGCCTGACCCGCGGCTGATGCCGACGGTCGCGCTCGGCCAGGCGTTCCGCCGCGCGCTCGCATCGCCCGGGTTCCTGTCCGGCGGCGCCTATGGCGATCGGCGCGGCAGCCCGATGCTGCGCGAGGCGCTTGCCCACTATCTCAAGGAGGAGCGCGGCCTCGCCGTTTCGGCGGGTGACATGCTGATTGCGCGCGGCAGCCAGATGGCGCTGTTCCTGGCTGCATCGGCCGCCGTGGAGAGGGGGCAGGCGATTGCGGTGGAGACGCCGGGCTATCCGCTTGCCTGGGCGGCGTTCCGGGCCGCGGGGGCAAACGTCGTCGGCGTGCCCGTCGACGAGGGCGGGCTCGACATAGGGGCGCTCGAGCGGCTGGCCGCGAGCGACAAGAACCTGAAGGCAGTCTATCTCACGCCGCATCACCAGTATCCCACCACCGTCACGCTGGGTGCTGCCCGCAGGCTGCGGCTGATGGATCTTTGCCGCCGTCACGGGCTGTGCATAATCGAGGACGACTACGACCACGAATACCGCTTCGAGGGCCGCCCGGTACTGCCGCTCGCGGCACGGGCAGGGGCAGACGTCCCGGTGATCCATCTCGGTTCGCTGTCCAAGCTGCTCGCGCCGGGCATCCGCGTCGGCTATGCGGTAGCACCTCCGGCGCTTCTGCAGCGCATGGCGGACAGGCGGGAGGCGATCGACAGGCAGGGCGACGTGCCGCTCGAGAATGCCCTTGCCAGCCTGATCGTCGACGGAACGCTGCGCCGCCATGCCCGCAAGGCGCGCCGCATCTACCAGACCCGCCGCGACCGGCTTGACGGCCTGATCGGAGAGCGTTTCGCGGATGTCGCCGACTGGACGCTGCCCGCAGGCGGGCTTGCAATCTGGCTCCGGCTCAAGGCGGGGCACAGCGCCGAAACCTGGGCGGCGAATGGGGCCCGGCTCGGCCTGTCCGTGCTGCCCGGCATACGCTTCACGCTCGATGCCGCGCATCCACCCGAGGCCTTCCGCCTCGGCTTCGCCAGCCTCGGCGACGAGGATATGCTGCGCGCCGTCGATCTTCTGGCCAAGGCCAGGCCATAGGGCGCTCTTGCTGCCCTAGCGGCCGGGCCTGAAATTGCGCTGATAGGTGTCCTGGATCAGCTTGCGCGCGGCCTCTTCGGCGGCTTGCTCGTCGCCGGCCTCGATGGCGGCGGCGATCGCCTCGTGCATGTCGAGCGAATGCTCGATGCCGAAGCTCCGCAGCGTCTTGGGGATACTGACGGTCAGTGCTGCGCGGATCACCGAGGAAACGGGTGCCAGGAAGCGGTTGTGGGCCGCCTGCAGGATCTGCAGATGGAAGGCGATGTCGGCTTCGATCGACTGGCGCTCGTCCTCGTATCGGCGCGCCATCGCCTCGAAGGCCTTGCGGATGCCGGCACGGTCGGCGGCGGTCGAGCGGCGCGCGGCAAGGCCTGCTGCGAGCGGCTCGATCGCAAGACGTATCTCGAACAGTTCCGCAGCGAGCGTCTCGCCGTTCTCGAAGTCGTCCTGCCAGGACAGGACGGTCGGGTCGAGCGTGTTCCAGCGCTCGGGCGGAAGCACGCGCGTTCCCATGCGGGGCTTGGCCTCGATGAAGCCCTTGGTCGACAGGATCTTCAGCGCCTCGCGCAAGGTGGTGCGGCTGACCTGGAGGCTGGAAAGGAGCTCCAGTTCCTTGGGCAGCATGTCGCCGGGCTTGAGGTCGCCGCGGGTGATGCGGCGGCCGATGTCGGCGGCAATCTGGGCCGGAAGGCCGCGCTCCGGCATCGGCCTTGGTCTTGTCATGGAAACCGATCCCGGCATTCTGGGTCCCGCCCACCCCTTCGTGCTGCTGCGCCGGCACGGATGCCGGCGCGTGTCATAATTCATACCCGCGGCGGCATTTCAACTGCCGAGGCGGGTGATATGCATCCGGCCTCGCCTCAGCCGGCGGTGCGCCGAAGCAGCGGTCCCATTTCGGCAACGAAACGATCGAGCATGGCGATGCCGGTCGCGTTGGGGCGCGACGCCGGCGCGCGGTCGTGGACGGAAAGCCCGGCGCGCAAGGCGAAGAGGCGCTTGCCGTAGCACATCAGGTGCTCGATGCCCTGCATGGTCGAGACCACCGCCGGCAGCATCTGCCGGTAGGTATCCAGCGCAGCCTGCTCGTCGCCGGCGCGGAAGGCGTCATAGGCGGCGACCGCGTAGTCGATGCAATCGGGCGCCAGGATGAGGCCGCGGCAACCGATGCGCAGGTTGTCGAGCATTTCCAGCCCGCCGCGTCCGTTGAAGATCGGCAGCCTGCCGCCGGTCGCCTCGACCAGTCCGGCGATGTCGGTCACCGGGCCTTCGCCCTTGACCAGCTGGATGTTGGGGTGCTGGCGCACGAGGTCGGCGATCTCGGCCGAGCTCAGGCCGCGGCCCATGAAGGCCGGCGCGTTCTGGATGGCGACCGGAAGGTCCGTCGCCTCGGCGACGCGGCCGAAGAAGCGGATGTATTCGGCCGCCCCGAACTGGCCGACCATCGGCGGCTGCAGCACCAGCCAGTCGGCGCCGACACTTTCGGCGTGACGCACCTGCGCCACCTGTTCGGCGACCGACGCGCCGAAGATGGTGAGCGCCAGCGGCACCCTGCCGCCGGTGTCCTCGGCGATCCAGTCCATCACAGTGCGGCGCTCGGCCTCGGTCAGTTTCGCAACCTCGGTGGCGAGGCCGAGGGCGGCCATGCCGTGGACGCCGACTGACAGGCAGGTCTCCACCTGGCGGCGCATCGCCTCGCGGTCGAGCTGCTCGCGCTCGTCGAACAGCGCATAGAGAATGGCATGGATGCCGTGCAGGTCAGATACGGAAAATCGCGGCATGGTTTGGCTCCTCAATGGCTTTCGCGCGGCACGTCGTGGCCGCGGCAGCCGACCAGGAAGTCGAGGTCGGCGCCACGGTCGGCCTGCAGCACGCGTTCGACATAGAGGCTCTGGTAGCCGCCCTGCATCTCGGGCTCCGGCGCCTTCCAGCGGGCGCGGCGGGCTTCCAGCTCGGCATCGGAAACGTCGAGGTGGAGGCGGCGGGCCTCGACGTCGAGCTCGATCATGTCGCCGTCCTGGACCAGCGCCAGCGGGCCGCCGACGGCAGCCTCGGGAGCCGCGTGCAGCACGACCGTGCCGAAGGCGGTGCCGGACATGCGCGCATCCGAAATGCGGACCATGTCGCGGATGCCTTTTTCGAGCAGCTTCTGCGGCAGCGCCATGTTGCCGACCTCGGCCATGCCCGGGTAGCCCTTGGGGCCGCAGTTCTTGAGGACCATGACGCAGGTCTCGTCGATGTCGAGCGCCGGGTCGTCGACACGTGCCTTGTAGTGCTCGATGTCCTCGAACACCACGGCGCGGCCGCGGTGGCGCATCAAATCGGGAGAGGCGGCCGACGGCTTGAGGATCGCGCCGTTGGGGGCGAGGTTGCCGCGCAGGACGGCGATGCCGCCTTGCGCCGTCAGCGCCTTGTCGCGCGGCAGGATGACCTCGTCGTTGAAGTTCTCGGCGCCGGCGATGTTCTCGCCGACCGTCTTGCCGGTCACCGTGAGCGCATCGAGGTCGAGCAGGTCGGCGATCTCCTTCATCACTGCCGGCAGGCCGCCCGCGTAGCAGAACTCCTCCATCAGGAACTGGCCCGAGGGCATAAGGTTCAGGATAGTGGGCACGTCGCGGCCGAACTTGTCCCAATCGTCGAGCGAAAGTTCAGTGCCGGTACGGCCAGCGATGGCAAGTAGATGCACGACCGCGTTGGTCGAGCCGCCGATGGCGCCGTTGACGCGGATGGCGTTGGCGAAGGCCTTGCGGGTGAGGATCTGCGACAGGCGCAGGTCCTCCTTGACCATCGCGACGATGCGGCGGCCGGAGAGGCGTGCGAGACGCGCGCGGTGTGCGTCGACGGCCGGATAGGCGGCGTTGCCCGGCAGGGCGAGGCCGAGCGATTCCACCATCGACGCCATGGTCGAGGCCGTGCCCATGGTCATGCAGTGGCCGGGCGAACGCGACATCGCGCTCTCGGCGTCGGCGAACTCCTGCTCAGTCATCAGCCCGGCGCGCACGTCCTCGGAGAATTTCCAGACGTCCGTGCCCGAGCCGATGGCCTTGCCGCGGAAGCGACCGTTGAGCATCGGACCGCCGGAAACGACGATCGCCGGCACGTCGCAGGATGCCGCGCCCATGACCAGCGAGGGCGTGGTTTTGTCGCAGCCGGCCATCAGCACGACGCCGTCCATCGGGTTGCCGCGGATCGCTTCCTCGACATCCATCGAGGCGAGGTTGCGGAACAGCATCGCGGTCGGGCGCAGGTTGGATTCGCCGCAGGAGAAGACTGGGAATTCGAGCGGCAGGCCGCCGGCCTCGAGGATGCCCGCCTTCACGTGCTCGACCAGTCCGCGGAAGTGGGCGTTGCAGGGCGTGAGCTCGGAGAAGGTGTTGCAGATGCCGATGACCGGGCGCCCGTCGAACGCGTCGTCGGGCAGGCCGTTGTTCTTCATCCAGCTGCGGTGGATGAAGGCATCCTTGCCGAAGCCACCGAACCAGGCCTGGGAACGCAGTTTCCTTGTCACGTTTGTCTCTATCCCTGTGTTGGCCGACGTCTTGCGACGCGACTGGAAATGGCACGGCGGGAGCGGGCGTCCGACCGAAGGCGGGATGTGTCCCGACATCCTCCGATCATTCTCCTCCCCGTCAATCCGGCAGCGCCTCCGATTCCGTGAATCGACGCAGCATTCGGTCTTGTATTCTCTTATAATCGGAGTTATTGGACGTCAAGGATGCACACTGCCTGGGAGGGCGCATGGTCGAGGCTGTTGTTTCGAGAGCCGCAATTTCGCTGGAGGAGGAGGGCCGTTCAGGCCTTGCCGGCCCCGGATGCGGCGTCGATGCCTCGTCAAGCGCACAGGCGAATCTCCCGTCGTCCCCAACGATCTAGGCCCTGCGCAGCCCGCTGGTCGCATAGCCAAATCTGAAATCCCGAATCCCGAAAACTGATTGAGAGAGGAGTTCTCATGCGTCTCAAAGCGCTCGCCTTTACACTCGCGGCTGCAGTCAGCCTCGCTGGCCTTGCCGGTCAGGCCATGGCCGCCCGTCTCGGCCACGGCATGCCCGCCGAACACCCGCAGGCCGTTGCCCTGAAGAAGTTCGCCGAGGACGTCGCCAAGGCGACCGAAAACCGCGTCGAGATCCAGGTCTTCGACAGCGGCATCCTGGGCGGCGACGACAAGATGCTGCAGGCGACGCAGAGCGGCACGCTCGAGCTCTATGTCGGCGGCGTGGCCCCGCTTTCGGGCAGGATCAAGGAAGTCCAGATCTTCGACTTCCCCTTCATGTTTGCCAATCGCGAGGAAGCCGCAGCCGTGCTGAACGGGCCGGTCGGCCGCAAGATGCTCGACCGCATGTCCGAGATCGGGCTCACGGGCCTGGCCTGGAGCGAGTTCGGCTTCCGCAACCTGACCAACGGCGTCCATCCGGTGAAGTCGGTCGACGACATCTCCGGTCTCAAGCTGCGCGTCATGCAGAACCCGGTTGCGCTCGACACCTGGAAGGCTCTTGGCGCCAACGCCGTGACGATGTCCTTCTCCGAGGTCTTCTCCGCGCTCGAGACCAAGGCGCTCGACGGCCAGGAGAACCCGCTGGCGCACATCTACGCCAACCGCATCTACGAGGTGCAGAAGTACATCACGCTGACCAACCACGTCTATTCGCCGGTGGCTATCGTCGCCTCGAAGACCTGGTTCGAAGGCCTTTCGGAAGCCGACCGCAATGCGGTGATGGCGGCGGCCGCGGACGCTTCGGCCTACCAGGCCAAGCTCATCGCCGAGAATGACGGCAAGATCACCGAGAAGCTCAAGGAAACCGGGATCGAGATCGATGCCATGCCAGAGGCCGAGCTCGCCAAGATGCGCGAGATCGTCAAGCCCGTGGTCGAGAAGTACACCGAAACGGTGGGCGCGGAATTCGTGAACGAGTTCCTCGCAGCCCTCGAGGCGGCGCGCGAGACGTCCAACTAAGCCGCAAACCGGATGGTGCCGCGGGTGGAAGCGCCCGCGGCACCATCCGCATGCGCCGGAGAACGGAGGTTCGGGGAAATGCAGCAACTCGTAGACAGATTCTTCAATCTGCTCGAAGCCGTCATGGTGGTCTGCATGGCCGTCATGTTCGTCATGGTGTTCGGCAACGTCGTGCTCCGCGCCGGCTTCAACAGCGGCATCGATGTGTCGGAGGAACTGCCGCGCTTCCTGTTCATCTGGCTGACCTTCATCGGCGCGGTCGTGGCGATGCGCGAGAACCGGCACCTCGGCGTCGACACCGTCGTGCTCGCCCTGCCGGTCAGGTGGCGGCGGGCGTGCTGGATGGTGTCGCAGATCCTGATCTTCGTGGTGGCGGTCTACATCTTCGTCGGCACCTTCATGCAGCACGAGATCAATGCCGCCACCGTGTCCACGGTGATGCAGCTGCCGATGAGCTGGGTCTACGGCGTCACCTACTTCACCGGCGCACTGATGGCCGCGATGTGCGTGCACAACCTCCTGCGCCTCGCGCGCGGCCAGGTCCGCGACGACGAACTGGTGCAGGTCGAGGAAGAGGGCATGCACGAAATCGATTCCACCGTTGAGGCCGTGCGCAAATGACCATCCTGATCTTCGTTGGTTCGCTGCTCGCCGCGATGGCGATCGGCATGCCGGTGGCCATGGCCCTGATCGTCTCGGGGCTGGCGCTGATGTTCCATATGGGCATGACCGATCCGCAGATCGTCGTGCAGAACATGTGGGACGGCGCCAACAACTTCCCGCTTCTCGCCGTGCCGTTCTTCATGCTGGCGGGCGAGTTCATGAATGCCGGGGGCATCACGCGCCGTATCATCGACATGGCGATGGCCTGGGTGGGGCACCTGCGCGGGGGCCTAGGTTTCGTCGCCATCGGCGCCGCCGTGGTCATGGCCTCGCTATCCGGCTCGGCCGTTGCCGATACCGCGGCCCTTGCGGCAGTGCTGTTGCCGATGATGCGCCAGGCCGGCTACGACCCCTACCGCTCCGGCGGCCTGATCGCGGCCGGCGGCATCATCGCCCCGGTCATCCCGCCGTCGATCGGCATGATCCTCTACGGCGTCGCCGCCCAGGTCTCGATCTCCAAGCTCTTCCTCGCCGGCATCGTGCCCGGCATCCTGATGGGCCTGTCGCTGTTGCTGACGTGGATGTATGTCGCCCGCAAGGACAAGATCGAGGTGGCGCCAAAGCCGCCGCTGTCTGTCCGGCTCAAGCTGACGGCCGAAAGCTTCTGGGGCCTGATGCTGCCTGTGATCATCATCGGCGGCCTCAAGTTCGGCTTCTTCACGCCGACCGAGGCTGCCGTCGTGGCGGCCGTGTACGCGCTGATCATCGGCCTCTTCGTCAATCGCGAGCTGAAGTTCGGCCAGCTCTATGGCCTGATGCTCAACGCCGCGAAGACGACGTCGGTGGTGATGTTCCTGGTGGCCGCGGCTTCGGTCTCGGCCTGGCTGATCGCCGCCGCCAACATGCCTGCCCAGATGGTGGCGCTGCTGGAGCCGATCATGGACAACCAGATGCTGCTCGTCCTGGTGCTGATGCTCCTGGTGTTGGTCGTCGGCAGCGCGCTCGACTTCGCTCCCACCATCCTGATCCTCACCCCAGTGCTGGTGCCGGTGCTGAAGCAGGCGGGCATTGACCCGGTCTATTTCGGCGTGCTGTTCATCATGAACAACGCGATCGGCCTGATCACCCCGCCGGTCGGCACCGTGCTCAACGTCGTCTGCGGCGTCGGCCAGATGCGCATGGGCAAGCTGATGAAGGGCATCTGGCCGTTCCTGCTGGCCGAGACGGTCGTGCTGTTCCTGCTGGTGCTGTTCCCCGAACTCGTGCTGGCGCCGATGCGCTGGATGTCGCCGTGAGGACAAGACGATGAGCAATGCCGCCGAAACCAGCCTTCCCCCCGCTGCGCAGGGGCGAGGCTTCTGCGTGGCCGTCGACTGGGGTACGTCGAGCTTCCGTGCCTGGCTGCTTTCGCGGGACGGCGACGTCCTGGCGGAGAGCCGTGGACCGGAAGGCATGACGCATTGCGCCACGGCCGGGTTCGAACCGATGCTGCGTGCCCATCTCGAGCGCCTCGGCGCAGCGAAGGATCTGCCCGTGCTGATCTGCGGCATGGCGGGTGCGCGGCAGGGCTGGATCGAGGCGCCTTATGTCGACACCCCGACGCAACTGGCCGAGCTAGCCGTCCGCGCCGTCCGCGCACCCACCGACTTTGCCGACATCCGCATACTGCCCGGCCTTGCCCAGCGCGACCCGCTGGCCCCCGAGGTCATGCGGGGCGAGGAGACGCAGCTCATGGGGCTGGGAGACGGCGCGCCGGGCCGGCTCGTCTGCATGCCCGGCACGCACTGCAAATGGGTCGTGCTCGAGAATGGCTGGGTGAAGCGCTTCACCACCTTCATGACCGGTGAAGTGTTCGCCCTCCTGCGCAGGCACTCGACCCTGGCATTCGCCGTCGAGGCCGGCACAGGCTTCGACGCCGCCTCGCCGGCCTTCCTCAGGGCGCTGGAGATCGGGCTTGCCGATCCCGGCCTCGTGCTGAGCAGGCTATTCGGCGTGCGCGCCGCGCAACTGCTCGAATTCGAAGGTCGCGACGAAGGGGCTGCCCATCTCTCCGGGCTGCTGATCGGCGCCGAGGTGGTGGCCGCGCGGCGGAGTTTCCCCGACAGCGCCGAAGTCACGCTCGTGGCGTCCGGTGCGATCGCCGGCCTCTATGGCGCGGCGTTCGAACGCTGCGGGCTGGAAATGCGGTGCGTCGATGCCGACCAGGCCGTGCGCCAGGGCCTGCATGCGGCGGCACGAATTCTCTGGGCATGAATGTGGAGTAACGACATGGGTTCGAACATCGCTTGGCCGAAGCTGCGGCGCTCGCTGGTTGCCATATTGCGCGGCATAACGCCGGACGAGAGCGTGGCGGTCGTCGGCGCGCTGATCGAGGAGGGCTACGAGCTCATCGAGGTGCCGCTCAATTCGCCCGACGCGTTCACCTCGATCCGCCGCTGCGTGGACGCCTTCGGCGACAAGGCGACGATCGGGGCCGGCACGGTGCTGTCGGCCGAGCAGGTCGACGGCCTCGCGGAGGCCGGAGGCCGGCTGGTGGTGAGCCCGAACATCGAGCCGGAAGTGATCGCGCGCGCTTCGGAACACGGCATGCTGACCATGCCCGGCGTGTTCACGCCGACCGAGGCGCTGCTTGCCGTCAAATGCGGCGCATCGGCGCTGAAGTTCTTCCCCGGCGGCGTGCTCGGCACGACCGGCGTTGCCGCCATCAAGACCATCCTACCCAAGGAAACGGTGGTAGGCGTCGTCGGCGGCGTCGCGGAAGGTTCGTTCGCCGAGTACCGCAAGATCGGCGTGGAGACATTCGGTCTCGGCACCAACATCTACAAGCCCGGAGACAGCGCCGAGACAGTTCGCGAGAAGGGCCGCCGCATCGCCGCCGCCTACGACGCGGCGTTCGTCTGAAGCACCCGCTCAGGCGGCGTGCTGCAGCATGCTCAGGCCGCCGTCGACCACAAGGCAGGCCGCGTTCATGAACGGGCATTCGTCCGAAACCATGAACACGGCGGCCTTGGCGATCTCGGCTGTGGTGGCGATGCGCTTGCCCGGATGCAGGGCCATGGTGTCGGCCCGTGCCTTCGCCGGATCGGGGAAGCTGTTCCAGTAGTCGATGGCCTTCTGCGTCTCCACATAACCCGGGGCGAGCGCGTTCACGCGCACGCCGGCTGCCGCGTATTCAAGCGCGAGCGACTTGGTCAGTCCCAGCAACGCGTGCTTGGCGAGCGGGTAGGGGAAGGTGTGGGGGATGATGGTGAAGGCGTGCGTCGAGGCGATGTTGAGGATCGCCCCGTCGCCGGCTGCGATCATGCCCGGAAGTGCTGCCTTGCAGCAGTTCCACGCGCCCTTGAGGTTGACATCGAAGCAGCGCTGCCACTCGGCCTCGGTCGTTTCCAGCGGCGTGTTGAACACGTTGATGCCGGCATTGTTGATGAGCGCGTTGACCGGGCCGATCGCCCTGTCGGCCTCGGCCATCGCCGCGGCGATCGCCGACGCATCCGCTATGTCGGTCTCGGCGTAGTCCAGCATGCCGGGGCCGGCTGCCAGCCGTTCGACCGTCTCACGCAGCAGCGCACCGTCCCGGTCGACGACGAAGAGCCTCGCGCCCTCGGCAAGGCAGGCTTCGGCGATGGCGAGGCCGATCCCCTGTGCCGCACCCGTGAGAAAGATGCGCTTGCCGGCAAGACGTTCGCTCATTGTAAATCCTCGCAATCCGAAACGGTGATCGAGAAGCCCCCGGAAAGGCGTTCCCTGGGCGCCAGCAGATGCAGGCCCCCGGGCCCGGAGATCGCCAGTGCATTGGGCGTGTGGGACATCGGCTCCAGGCAGAAGAAGCTCGTATCGTCTTCCGGCGCATAGATCATGTAGCGCGAGAACATGGGATCGGCGGCAATGTCGGCGGCGAGCCCCGTTTCGGGCCAGGCGATGCGGGCCAGCCCGCTCCAGCCCTCGAAGCAGTTGTTCAGCCTGCGGCGTGGCAACTGGCGCTGACTGGAGAAGTCGGCGCTGCCGGGGACCGGCGTGCGCACGCCGGGCAGGTAGCCGTCGCGCTCGGTCCACCAGGCTTGTGCCGGGGCGGTGAGCGTCATGGCCGTGGTGCGGGGAAAATAGGGATGGAACCCGATACCGAAGGGTAGCGTCTCCCTGCCGAGGTTTTCCACCGAGAGCTCCAGCCGCAGGGTTGGGCCGTCGAGGGAGACGGTCTGGACGGCGCGATAGGCGTGTGGCGACCGTGCAGGCCGCGCCTGCTCGAACCAGAGCTGCACATGCGAGGCCGATGTCTCTTGCACCGCCCACTCGGCCAGCCAGCCGTCGCCATGGATGTAGCAGGGCTCGGCGGTGTTGGGCTCGAAGCGATAGTGCTTGCCGCCGAGTTCGAACCCGTTGCCTTCGACGCGGTTGCCGATCGGCACGAGCGGGAAGCAGGCGGTGCGCAGGACGTCGAACGCACCCTCACCATGGGGTCTGAGGAACGGACGGCCATCGCGGGTCCGGCCGTCGACGACCGCGCCGCCGCGGGGGCTCACGCTGACCGACAGGCGGTCGTTCTCGAGCCCCACCAGGCCTTGCATGTCACCGGCGTCCGAGCGCGCTGGAACGCAGGTTGTCGAGCAGGACCGCGAGCAGCAGGATCACACCGCGGACGATGTATTGGTAGAAGGCCGGGATGTTGAGCAGGTTCATCACGTTCTCGGCGATGCCCATGATCATGACGCCGACGATGACGCCAGCGATCGCCGCGCGGCCACCGGCAAGCGACACGCCTCCTAGTACGCAGGCCGAGATGACCGACAGCTCGAGGCCGACCGCGGCGTTGGGCTGGCCCGAGGTGATGCGCGAGGCAAGCAGGATGCCGGCGATGGCGCAAACCACGCCCTGCAGCGTGAAGATCCAGATGCGGGTGCGGTCGACATTGACGCCGGCCAGGCGCGACGCCTCGGGATTGCCGCCGATGGCGAGCGTGTTCTTGCCGAAGACGGTGCGGTTGAGCACGAAGCCGAATACCACGAACAGCAACAGCAGCACCCAGATCGGGGTGGGCACGCCGAACAGCTTGGACAGCGCGAGCTGGTAGAAGTTCGGGTCGTTGATGCCGACGGCGCGGCCGTCCGACGAGATCAGGGCCAGGCCGCGCACGATCTGCATTGTGGCCAGCGTGGTGATGAGCGCGTTGATGCGGAACTTGGCGATCACCACGCCGTTCACCAGCCCGACCGCCGCGCCGCAGAGCAGTGCTGCGAGGATGCCGACGATGATAGAGCCGGTCGCGTTGGACGCCATGACCGCGACCATGCCGGCAAAGGCGACGATGGAACCGACCGAGAGGTCGAAGTCGCGCGCCGCCAGGCAGAACATCATGGTGCAGGCGACGATGCCGACGGTGACGACCGACTGCAGCAGCCCGAGCATGTTGCGTTCGGTCAGGAAGTTCGGAACGAAGATCGACACCAGCGCGAAGGCCAGCACGAAGATCACGACGAGGCCCTGGTCGCCCAGCAGTACCTTTTTGAAAGAGTTCGTCATCTCCGTCCCTCTAGGATGCGATTGCGTCTGGAGTTTTCTTGTCGGGGAGTGCGGCCGCCAGGATGGCTTGCTCGCTGAACTGGTCGCGGTCGAGATGGGCCGAGATGCGGCCGCCGCACATTACCAGGATACGGTCGCAGATGCCCATCACCTCGGGCAGCTCGCTCGACACGACGATGATCGCCATGCCGTCCTCGGCCAACTGGTAGAGGATCTCGTAGATCTCGGACTTGGCGCCGACGTCGATGCCGCGCGTCGGCTCGTCGACGATCAGGACCTTGACGCCTTGCTCCGACAGCCAGCGTCCGAGGATCACCTTCTGCTGGTTGCCGCCGGACAGGTTGACGATGTCCTGCTTGCGCGAGGGCGTGCGCACCTTGAGTTTCTTGATGAAGGTCTCGGCGACCTCCACCTCCTTGCGCGGGTTGAGGATGCCGAAGCGCGCATGGTGGCGCCGCGAGGAGATGTTGATGTTCTCCTCCAGCGAACGTCCCTGAATGATGCCGTCATGCTTGCGGTCTTCCGAGCACAGCACGATGCCCGAGCGTATTGCCTGGTGCGGATCGGCCGGTTGGATTGCCTTGCCGTCCATGGCGATCGCGCCGCCCGAACGCGGGTCGGCAGCGTAGATCAGCCGCATCAGCTCGGAGCGGCCGGCGCCGATGAGCCCGAAGAAGCCGAGGATCTCGCCCGATCGAACTTCGAAACTCGCTGGCTGGCCGAGTTTCTCGCCCGAGATGCCGTCGGCCTTCAGCCTGGTGCCGCCGATGGCGCGCGGCCGCCAGCCCCAGACGTTGGAGATCTCGCGCCCGACCATTTCCGCCACGACCTGCTCGCGGGTGACGTTGTCGAGGGTCGGGTGATGGGCAGCCAGCTTGCCATCGCGCAGCACGGTGAGGCTGTCGCAGAGGCGGAACACCTCGTCGAGGCGATGGGAGATGTAGAGGATGACCTTGCCCTCGGCGCGCAGGCGCTCGATCAGGGCGAAGAGGATTTCGCTTTCGCGCGACGACAGCGACGAGGTCGGCTCGTCGAGCGCGATGACACGGGCGTCGAGCATGATTGCCTTGGCGATCTCGACCATCTGGCGCTCGCCGATCGACAGCGTCTTCACCTTGCGCCGCGGGTCGATGTCGATACCGGCGGATTTCAGCTTCTCGTAGACCTCGGCGAACATCTGCCGGGACTGGATGACGCCGGCATTCGCCGGGAAGCGGCCGAGGCAAAGGTTTTCGGCGACGGTGAGCTCGGGGACGAGCTGCAGTTCCTGATGGATGACGATGACGCCGGCATGGAAGGCGTCGCGCGTGGAGGCGTATTTCTGGACCTGCCCGTCAATGACGATGTCGCCGTAATCGGCATGCTGGTCGCCCGAAAGCACGCGGATCATGGTCGACTTGCCTGCGCCGTTCTCGCCCATCAGGCCGTGCACCGCGCCCTTCTCGACGCTGAAGGACACGTCCGACAGCGCCTGCACGCCCGGATAGGATTTCGAGATATGCGCAAATTCGAGAAATGACATCGACGGTCCTCCGACATGTCCGACGGCGGGCTCTGGGCCAACCGCCGGACTCCGTTCAATGCGTAGGCTTATTCGATGCCGAGTTCGGCACGGACCTTCTGGAAGTCATCGCGCTTGGCGAGCGAGCCGGCGGTCAGGATCAGCTTCTCCGGCTCCTTGCCGTTGGCGATCCACTCATACATGTTGAGCGCGGTCTCGTAGCCGTGGCGCTTCGGCGAGATGATCACCGAACCGACGAAGCCGGTGGCGGTGGGCTTCTTGAACTCGTTGATCGCCGATTCCGCGCCGCCGATTCCGACGCCGATCATGCCGTCGGCGGGAATGCCGACGCTTTCCGAAGCGCGCACGGCGCCCAGCACCGCCTCGTCGTTCAGGCCGAAGGCGACCCACTGCTTGATGCCGGCATTCTTGTTGAGGACCACCGTCGCGGCGTTGAGCGCGGCTTCCGTGTCGGTCTTGGCCTGCGGAGCGTCGAATATGTTCTCGGCCTTGAAGCCGTTCACCTTGAGCACCGCGATCGCGCCATCGACGCGGTCGACCGCGGTCGGCAGCTGGTCGTAGGAGACGCGGATCGCGCCGACTTCCTCCGGCTTCCAGCCGCGTGCCTTCATCTCGTCGACGATGGCCTGGCCGACGGCCTCGCCGATCTTGGTCGCAGAGATGCCCATATGCGGGACCTCCTCGATCGGCTTGCCGTCCGCGTTGACCAGCCGGTCGTCGACCGTCATCAGCTTGAGGTTGTTGGCGGCCGCCTTGGCGACGATGCCCGGTCCGAGCTTGACGTCGGGGGTGCAGACGACGAAGCCCTGGGCGCCTTGGGCGCCGAGGTTGTCGATGGCCGACATCAGCTTCTCGCCGTCCTCGGCGCCGATCTTGACGAGGGTGAAACCCTTTTCCTTCGCTGCCTGGTCGGCGAACTTCCACTCGTCCTGGAACCACGGCTCCTCCGGCTGCTTCACGATGAAGCCGATCTTGGTCTCCTGCGCATAGGCGGAGGCGATGGTCGTGGCAGACAGGACGGCAAGGGCGCCCGCGACGAGCGCCGTCTTCAAAAATCTCATGATTTCCTCCCAAAGGTACCGGGCGCTCGGCCCGGATGCCCAAACGCTAGCTCCTTTTATCATACCAGTCAATTGCGCTGGTATGATAAATGAGCTAGCTTCATTTTTGGGTGGAGTTGCACGCAGTACGACGACCGCAGGTCGCATTGTCGGGTGCGCGGCGTGCACATAGAACCGGGATGGGAAAACCGGGGGAGGAATGGACTGATGGCCAATGCCACGGCCGAAATTGCGGTAGCAGCGCCAAAGCCGCGTCGGCCTCGCGTGATGCCGGATGTGGTGCGCGCCATCGCTTCCGAAATCCTCGCGGGAAACTATCCGGTGGGGTCGACGCTGCCCAGCGAGAACGATCTCGGCGCCGAGCACGGTGTCAGCCGCACCGTCATCCGCGAAGCCTTGAAGATGCTCGCCGCCAAGGGCCTGGTGCTCAGCCGCCCGCGCATCGGCACGGTCGTCTGCGACCGCGACAGCTGGAACATCATCGACCCGCAGGTGCTGGAATGGCACGCGCCCAACACGCTCGATCCGAAGCTGTTCGATTCCATTCTGGAGACGCGACGCGCCATCGAACCGCTGGTCGCGGAACTTGCCGCCAGCCGCGCCTCGCTGCAGGAGATCGCCGACCTCGAGGCTGCCTGGAAAGGCATGGAGGCCGCCGGCAGCGACGTGGCGCGCTTCGCCCGGTCGGACGCGGCATTCCACCAGGTGCTCTACGCGGCCTGCCACAACCCGATCTTCCGCCAGATCGGCGGGCTGATCGAGACGGCGCTGAATTTCGCCCTGGAGGCCACCGCCAACTCGGTCGATCGCCGCGACGAGGCGGTGAAGGTGCACTTCGGCGTGGTCGAGGCGCTGCGCATGCGCGACGGCGACGCCGCGCGCAAGGCGGCGAATGAAATCCTGAATCTCGCCGCACGCGACCTCGCGCGCGCCAAGAACCAGAAAAAGTGACTGAACTGGCGCTAACATATTCGAGGGGCGACACCATGAAGATTACAGCGTTGAAGACCTACATCGTCCCGCCGCGCTGGCTGTTCCTCAAGATCGAGACCGATGAGGGCGTGAGCGGCTGGGGCGAGCCCGTGGTCGAGGGACGCGCGCATACGGTGGAGGCCGCGGTGCATGAACTTGCGGACTATCTGGTCGGCAAGGACCCGCGCCTTATCGAGGACCACTGGAACGTCATGTACCGAGGTGGTTTCTACCGTGGCGGGGCGATCCTGATGAGCGCGATCGCCGGCATCGACCAGGCGCTTTGGGACATCAAGGGCAGGGCGCTCGGCGTGCCGGTGCACGAACTGCTCGGCGGCAAGTGCCGCGACCGCATCAAGGTTTATTCCTGGATCGGCGGTGACCGCCCCTCCGACGTTGCCGATGGCGCAAGGGACGTGGTGGCGCGCGGTTTCACCGCGCTCAAGATGAACGGCACCGAGGAACTCCAGATCGTCGACAGCCACGACAAGATCGACGCCGCCGTCGAACGCGTCGCCATGGTGCGCGAGGCGGTCGGGCCGCATGTCGGCATCGCCGTCGATTTCCACGGCCGCGTCCACCGCCCCATGGCGCGCGTGCTGGTCAAGGAACTTGAACCCTACCGGCTGATGTTCATCGAGGAGCCGGTGCTGAGCGAGAACCGCGAGGCGCTCAAGGAGATCGCCGCCCTGTCTTCGGCGCCGGTCGCGCTCGGCGAGCGGCTCTACAGCCGCTGGGACTTCAAGAGCGTCCTCACCGAAGGCGTGGTCGACATCATCCAGCCAGACCTGTCGCATGCCGGCGGCATCACCGAATGCCGCAAGATCGCGGCCATGGCCGAGGCCTACGACGTTGCGGTGGCTCCGCACTGTCCGCTCGGGCCGATCGCTCTCGCGGCCTGCCTGCAACTCGATGCCGTGACCTACAATGCCTTCATCCAGGAACAGAGCCTCGGCATTCACTACAACAAGGCCAACGACCTGATCGACTACGCGAAGAACAAGGACGTGTTCCGCTACGAGGACGGCTTCGTCGCCATTCCCGACGGCCCAGGCCTCGGCGTCGATGTCGATGAGGACTACGTCCAGGAACGCGCCAAGGAAGGCCACCGCTGGCGCAATCCCGTCTGGCGCCACGCCGACGGATCCTTCGCCGAGTGGTGATCTCACGCGGCGATCAGGCGGGTTAGATATCTCGGGCTGTTCTTGCCTATCGCTTCGGGTGGTAGGTCGGGTGAGCCAGCCCTGCGGCTCTCTTGCCCGGCCACGATGGCGTGGGCAACTGGATGAGGCCGATCGACGCGATGATCATCATCGCCCCGATGCCGTTCATGACGCCCATCTGCTCGCTGAGGAAGATCGCCGCTGCTGCGGCGCCGAAGATGCTCTCGGCGCTCATGATGATGGCGGCATGCGACGGCGGGGTGTGGCGCTGGGCGATGGCCTGCAGCGTGTAGGGAATTCCGGTCGAGACGATGCCGAGCACTGCAAGTTCGGGCGCAGCACCCCCGAGCGCCTGCACGCTTGTCCCTTCGATGACTAGGCCCGAGCTCATCCCGACGATGGCGGCGAGCGCGAACTGGCAACCCGCGATGGCGAAAGGCCGTTCGAATTTGCGCATCGCGTCCGCGACGAGCACGATCCAGATCGAATAGAGGAGCGCCGAGACGATGCACATGGCGTCCCCCCAGCGCAATGCGTAGAGGCCTCCGCCCATCAGCAGGATGCCACTGATCGCCAGGCCGATGGACGGCACCAGGACGAGATCGGCCCGCTCGCGCATCATCAGCCAGGCGAGCACGGGGGTGAACACGACGGTGGTGTTGACCAGGAAGCTCGCATTGGTGACCGAGGTTCCGCCATATGCCGATTGCTGGGTTGCCAGCGCCAGCACGAAGACCACCGATATGCGCGCAAGTGCCTGCCAGAATTCATCCGAATGGTGCGAGGAGGCCTTCGCCTCGCGCCAGACGAGCGGGGCGATGACGAGGGCAGCGATGAGGCTCCTGAGGCCCATCGCGACCATCGGGCCAAGGTCGTCGAGCACTGTTTTCTGGGCGACGTTGCCTATCCCCCAGCAGAATGCAGCGAAGAGCAGCAACGCATTGGCCTGATAGCGCAACATGGCGGACTCGCTAGGTTTCCAAGGGCTGGAGCGGCGGTCATTCCGACGAATGCAATCTTGCTGCTCTGCCTGCTGTTCTTGGTCGCGCTCGTGCGACGCCGGACGATGGCGTCCGGCGGGACATGCTCTAGCGAATGAGCGCCACCATCTCCTCCCGAAGGTCGTCATCCGCGGCCGGCTCACGGCTCGCCAACTTCCCGCCGGCCAGGCCGATCATGTTGCCGTCGAGGTTTGCTATCTCGCGCTGAAGCTTCCTCTCCATCGCGATCTCGAAATCGCGGAGCGAGGCGACAGGTTCGATGAAGGCGTTGTCGCCGCCGATGACGGCGCGGGCGTAATAATCGGAGAGCGGTTCCCCGCCGTTGACGCCATTGCCGATGGGCAGGCCGTTGATCGTGATGCGGGAGCCTAGCGCCTCGGCCCGGGCCGGCTCGACCTCTTCCCCATCATTGTTGATGCCGTCGCCAGAAATATCGATGACCCGGCGCTCAGCCTGCCAGGGCAGACTCCTGAACTGATAAGAGCTGTAGCGCAGCGCATAGGAAATCGAGGTGCGGCCGGCCCGGCTCCTGCGCGAGGGCTCGGCAACGAAGGAACGGATGGTCTCCGCCACCTGTTCGACAGATGCACCGGTGTCCAAGAGCGTCCACTTGACGACGATCTGGGCCATGCCTTCGCCCGACCATTCGAGATAGGTCACCGCGATCCGCTTGTGGGCGCCGCTGCGGATCGCCGCAAGGACGCTGGGGGAAAGCAGGGCGTCAGCGTATCCATCCCGCTGAAGGGCTACCTCGACTTGCGTCATCGAGCTGGAGACGTCCGCCGCGAGCACCAAAGCGAGGTCGACGGCATGGCCGGCGTCGGTCGCGGAGCCGTTCGATGCCGGAACAAAAGTACTCATCAAGGTCAGTGGCAGCAGACACGCCAGATAGCCAGTCGACTTGATTCCCATCGCCGATCTCCGCTCGTGCAATCTTACGTTGGGGAAAGTAGCAAGCGGGCGTCAGCGGGGCGCTTGTCTGGCGTTAGCGCAGCGTTAAAATGCAGCTTGCGGTCGAGGGTCCGACCTTAACCAAACAACTGCGCTGCGATCTGCGCCGGGACGACGTCATGCCGCTAGGCAGTCAACGCCCGATCAGAGTTTCGCTACTGGGCGGGGCACGTCTGCACACCGCCGACGGCGAGGCCGTGCTCATTTCCGGCAGGAAAAGCCTCGCGCTCATCGCCTATCTTTGCCAGTGCCGGGGCATGTCCGCCTCCCGCGACAGGCTGGCGGATCTGTTGTGGAGCAATGCCGACAACCAGCATGCCAGGAACAGCCTCCGGCAGACGCTGGCCGCATTGCGCCGCGAGCTTTCTCCCTACGACCCCGATCTCCTGTTTTCCCGTCAGGACATGGTGGGGTTGCGGCCGCAGTCCGTCGAATGCGACGTACACGGATTCGTCAGGGCTGCTGCCATCGAACCCAGTGCTGATGGCCACGCCGTGGCGGAGGTCTACGCGGGCCCGTTCCTGGACGGGTTTTTCGCCGGAAGCGAGGTTTTCGAGGAATGGGCCTCGGCTGAGCGCGAGCGGCTCGCAAGCGTCGCCATCGTCGCCTTTGAACGGCTCGCCCGCCAGGCAAACGGTCGAAATGGTATCGACTATGCTCGCCGCCTCCTGTCGATAGAGCCGACGAGCGAAGCCTCCCACAGGCTGATGATTGAACTGCTGGCCGCCAACGGCCATCGCGACCTCGCCCTCCATCAATACGACCTGTGCCGGGACATGCTGCGCAAGGAATTCGGCGTCAATCCCAGCCCGGAAACCGAGAAGCTGCGGCAGGTGATCGTCGGCACTCCGCAGGCGGGGATCGTGCTCGACGCCAAGACGCAGAGGGTGGCCGACCACGCGCCGGAAACGGCCGGGCAGCGGCTGCCGGTCGGTGTCCAACTGTTCGTCGGCCTGACGGGGAGCCAGGACGAGGAGCCCTTCTCTCGAGGATTGGCGCAGGACATCATCGCCGAACTGTCTTCGCACAAGACCTTCCTGCTTCGGTTCGACGACGTGTTGTACGATGCCAGGTCGCCAGCGCCGCGCATCGCCGAGATCGCCTCGAGGCTCGACGTCCGCTACCTGCTTTGCGGCAGCGTGCAGCGGATGAACGGGCGCATAAGGGTCAACGCGCAACTGATCGAAGCCGGCGCCGGCGACCATCTCTGGGCGGAGCGCTATGACGGGAACGCGGAGGAACCACTGGACTTCCAGGACAGGGTTGCCCAGTCGATTGCCTTTGCCGTCCGGGTCCAATTGCTGTTCATCGGCTGGGGCGTGCGCGACATTGCGCCGTCGGACGATCCGGAAGCGCGCGTCCTGATCAACCGGGCAGTCGTCAAATATTACGAAATGAACCAGAAATCGATGCAGGCCGCGATGGTACTGGTCGAGCGGGCGCTGGAGATAGAGCCGGCCAGCATCCGGGCCATGCGGATCCTTTCGCTCGCCACCTCGATCGGCATGGCGTTCGGGGCGATTGCCAGGACGCCGGAGAACCTGAAGAAGTCGATACGACTCGCGGAGGCCGCCGTCGCGGCGGTTCCGGAAGACGAGATCGCCCGCTGCGTGCTGGCGTTCGCGCTCCTGAGTGCGGGCCGACTCAACGAGGCCGTTGCCGAGGTGCGGTACGCGCTCGTACTTAATCCGCGCTTTCCCAACGCCCATGGCGACCTTTCCGAACTCTACGCGTTTCTCGGGCAGACCGAAGAAGCGATCGCCGAGGCGAGGGAAGCCATTCGCCTGAGTTCGCGTGATCCCGCGGATTTCTGGCGCTACTACAGCCTCTCAGTTGCCCAGTTCGGCGCAGGCGACGACGCGGGCGCGCTGGAGACCGCCCGCCACGTCATGCGTACCAAGCCTGACTTTGCGCGGGGCGCGGTTTTCTGGGCGGCGGCAGCCGCGGCCGCGGGCAATGCCGAGGAAGCCTTGCGCGCCGTGGAGGTTTGCCTGGAACAATTGCCCGAACTCCGATTAGGCAACGTCTCTCCGGGTTTCGTGCCTCGCTATGTCCAGGAGCAGCAGCACCAGCGCTTCCTCGCAATGCTGCGCAAGGCCGGGCTGCCGGAATAGATCATCCTCGCAGAATACAACTTTGCGCGAGCGCCGTTGTCTCCGATCCCGGCGTCTTGTACTGCGCATCCCGACCCCAAGACACGCGCCACGGAATTGATCTGGCGCAAATTCCCGGGCCTCGGAGCAGGATATCCTTTGAGGTAGACCCCGAACGATTAATCCAAGGAGAAAGAGCAACCATGAAGACCTCGATCAAGATGATCGTTGGCGCAGCGATAGCCACGATGGCGTCGTCGATCGCCGCAGCCGAAGTCAGCGCGGCCGCCATTTCCGTCTACAAGACCCCGTACTGCGGATGCTGCCACACCTGGGCGGAGTCCGTCGAAAAGGCGGGCTACGAGGTCAAGTCGACGGACATGGAAGACCTCGCGCCGGTGAGGAAGCTGGCCGGCGTGCCCGCGGACATGGAAGGCTGCCATGTGGCCGCTGTCGACGGTTACTTCCTGGAGGGCCATGTGCCGCTTGAGGCCATCGCCAAGCTACTCGCCGAAAAGCCCGACATCGCAGGCATCGCCGTTCCCGGAATGCCTGACGGTTCGCTCGGCATGGGCGATGATCCCAAGGCCGTCTACGACGTCTACGCAGTTTCCCGCGACCCCGCGAAGGCGCCGACGCTGTTCTACCGCGCCGGCAGCTGAGCCGGCGGGTTGACTGAACAACCTTGGCGGGGTCGGCGCCCTCGCCAAGGCTTCCTGTTGAATGGCAGGTTTCGGCAGACTAAAAGGTGCGGGCAATCGCTTCCCCAAATCGGACCGCGAGACCAGCCGCAGCATGCTACGTGCGTCGACCCTGCCAGACAGATTGGCCAGTTCGGTCCGGGGGGATCGGATACTCACCTTCATTGCGGCCCTGTGCCTGATCCAGGCGCTGGTGCTGAGTGTGATCCGGACGGGAACCAGCTACGACGGCGCCGAGCAACTGCTCTACACGCAGAGCCTCGAATGGGGGTACGGGCGCTCGCAGCCGCCGCTCTATACGTGGCTGCTGATCGCCGTGCAGCAGGTGTTCGGCGTCACGCAGCTTGCCGAGAACCTGCTCAAGTTCTCACTGTTGTTCGCCTTCTGCTTCCTGATGTGGCGGATAGCCATCCGCCTCGGCCTGAGGCGGACCGCGGCGGGTGTCGTCGCGATTTCGCCCTTCCTGGTCTACGAGATCGCATGGGAGGTGCAGCGGAATTACTCGCACTCGGTGCTCTTGCTTGCCCTGGCCGCGGCCTTCGCCCTTTGCTATCTTCGCACGCTTGCGAAGCCTGATATCGGGCATTACGCGCTCATGGGGCTCGTCCTCGGGCTGATGGCGCTGACGAAATACAACGGGGTCTTGTTCGTCGGAGCACTGGTGGCGGCCGACCTCGCCACCATGCGCCGGGACGGGGTGTTCTGGTCCGCCAAGGCCGTGCTGATTCCTGCGATTGCAGCGATCCTGGTCGCGCCACACGCCGTCTGGGCGCTCAATCATGCGAGCCACGTGCTTGCCCTGGTCGACCGGTTCAAGATCGCCGAAACCGGCGGCCGCCTCGCCGGGCTGGGCCGCGGACTGTTGTCCTATGTCATAGCGTGCCTGGCGATACTCGGGCTGCCGGCGCTGGTGACGTTCTTCAGTGGCGGATGGGCCACCATTCGCGGCGAGCTGCGTGGGGTCACGCGGGTCTTCGCCTGTTGGGCGATGCTGAGCCTCGCCTTCGGGCTCGTCCTCGTGTTCGCAACGGGCACCACCCATGTCAATGTTCGCTGGATGCTGCCGGTTGTCGTTGCGGCCCTGCCGATCCTGTGCGGGCTCGTTGCCGATGCCGACCCGAGGGCCGCCAGGAACTTCACGGTCGTTGCGGTTTCATTCGCGGTCATCGCGACGGTCGGGCAGTGGATCGAAAGCTGGCCCAGCGCCCGCAAGAGCTACAACTACCGCGAACTCTCGCGTGAGGTGCAGCAAGCGACGGGTGCGTCCGAACTCCTGATCAACGACTATGCGGTGCTGGCGAATCTCAGGCTCTACGCCCCCGAGACACGCGTCCTCCACCCGATCATGCCGGCAGCCGCGTCGTTTTCGCTGAAAAAGCCCGTCATGGTCTGGACGGATGACGACGACGGGGGAGGGGACGTGCACGAATTCGCGCGAATGCTCGGCGTTTGCCCGGCCGAGCCGGCCCCGCGGGGCTTCACCTTGCGGTCGCGTGGCGGCAAGGAGCTGAACGTCCACTATCAGGCGCTGAAGACCACCTGCCCGTAGCGGCCGCCTTGCTCCCGAAAGCCAGCAACGGGGCCAGCCCCGCGTCTCGTTAACCGCTTGCGCGAAAGCAATTACGCAAGCAACCGAAGTCTATGCGAATTGCGTTGCAATAGCCTCCCGTCAAGGTAAGGTTGTCGTCGGAGTAGGGGCCGGCCCATCGGTTCGGCCGTGGATGTCCAAGGCACATGAGGTGATCATGACCCAGGACCAAGGAACGTCGAATGCCGTTCGTCACGATGCTTCGGCGCGCCGCAGGGAGCTCATAACCTTTCTCGTCCTGGCTTTCGGCATCTGGCCCATCGTCGCGGTTGGCGTCGTCGGCGGCTACGGTTTCCTCGTCTGGATGTGGCAGCTGATATTTGGACCGCCCGGGCCGCCGGGAGGTTGAGGCATGGCGGCGGCCGCCATCACCCGCAGGAGCTTCCTCACCGGGCGCGAAGCACGGTCGACGACGATTGCGCCTCCCGGTGTACGGGGAGGGTGGCTCGCGGCCTGCACGGGCTGCGGCGCCTGCGTCGAGGCCTGCCCGACCTCGATCATCGGGCTCGTGGAGGCAAGGCCAGCGCTTGATTTCAGCACCGGCGAATGCCTGTTTTGCGGCGAATGCGCCAGCGTCTGTCCCGAGCCGGTCTTCGACCCGGCCGCGGCACGCGCCTTTTCCCATGTCGTCGCCATCTCCGACGCCTGCCTGACCCACAGCGGCGTGGCGTGCATGACCTGCCGCGACGCCTGCCCCGAGGCGGCGATCGTGTTCCGCCCCCGAATCGGCGGGCCGTTCGTCCCCGAACTCAAGGCCAGCGCCTGCACCGGCTGCGGCGCGTGCATCGCGCCTTGCCCGGCAGGCGCAATCGCCGTCTCGCAACGGGCAGGGGAGGCGATCCATGCCTGAAACGCGCCGCTACCACCACATCTCGAGCGCGGTGATCTCGGTTATTCCGGGCCGCATGGATTCGGTCCTGGAGTCCGTCGCCCGCTTGCAGGGCGTCGAGATCCGCGGCCACGGCAACAACCGCATCGTCGTCGTCATGGAAGGCGGCAGTGCGGGCGAACTCGGCGCGGCGCTGACGACGCTCGGCGCGCTCGAGGGTGTCGTCGCGGCAAACATGGTTTTCGAGCATATCGAGGAATTGGAGGGCACCGAGCCATGACAGCAGAACTCAACCGGCGCGAGCTGTTGAAGGCGCAGGCAGCGGCGGTCGCCGCCGCCACCGCCGGCATCGCCCTTCCCGCCGCCGCCCAGCCGGTTCCCGGCGGGGTCGGGGCACTCGAGATCAAGTGGTCGAAGGCGCCGTGCCGGTTCTGCGGCACGGGCTGCGGCGTCATGGTCGGCGTCAAGGACGGCCAGGTGGTGGCCACCCACGGCGACACCCAGGCCGAGGTCAACCGCGGCCTCAACTGCGTGAAAGGCTATTTCCTCTCCAAGATCATGTATGGCGCCGACCGCCTGACCTCGCCGTTGATGCGCAAGCGCAACGGCGCCTACGACAAGGACGGCGAGTTCGAGCCGGTGTCTTGGGACGAGGCCTTCGGGGTGATGGCCGACCGGGTCAAGAAGGTGCTCAAGGAGAAGGGGCCGACAGCGGTCGGCATGTTCGGCTCGGGCCAGTGGACCATCTTCGAGGGCTACGCCGCGACCAAGCTGATGCGCGCCGGCTTCCGCTCCAACAACCTCGACCCGAATGCGCGCCACTGCATGGCATCGGCCGCCTACGCCTTCATGCGCACCTTCGGCATGGACGAGCCGATGGGCTGCTACGACGACTTCGAGCACGCCGACGCCTTCGTGCTGTGGGGCTCGAACATGGCCGAGATGCATCCGATCCTGTGGACACGGCTGGCGGACCGCAGGCTGGGGCACGAGAATGTCAAGGTCGCGGTGCTTTCGACCTTCACCCACCGCAGCATGGACCTGGCCGACATCCCGGTGGTGTTCAAGCCGGGCACCGACCTCGCCATCATGAACTACATAGCCAACCACATCATCACCACCGGCAGGGTGAACGAGGACTTCGTCAAGAACCACACGGTGTTCATGCGCGGCGAGACCGACATCGGCTACGGCTTGCGGCCTGAGGACCCGCGCGAGACCTCGGCCAAGGGAGCGGCCAACGCCGCCAAAATGGATCCGATCGACTTCGAGGCGTTCAAGCAGCTGGTTTCGGAATACACGCTCGAAAAGGTCGCAGAACTGAGCGGGGTCGAAAAGGGCTTCCTGGAAGAACTTGCCGAGCTCTATGGCGACCCGTCGCGCAAGGTGATGTCGCTCTGGACGATGGGGTTCAACCAGCATGTCCGCGGCGTCTGGGCCAACCAGATGGTCTACAACCTCCACCTCCTGACCGGGAAGATATCGGAGCCGGGCAACAGCCCGTTCTCGCTGACCGGCCAGCCTTCCGCCTGCGGCACGGCCCGCGAGGTCGGCACCTTCGCCCACCGCCTGCCGGCTGACATGGTCGTGACCAATCCCGAGCACCGCAAGCATGTCGAGGAGGTGTGGAAGCTGCCGCCGGGACTCTTGCCCGACAAGCCGGGCTTCCATGCCGTCCAGCAGGACCGCATGCTCAAGGACGGAAAGCTCAATTTCTACTGGGTGCAGGTCAACAACAACGTGCAGGCCGCGCCCAACAGCAGCAACGAGACCTATCCAGGCTATCGCAACCCGGACAATTTCATCGTCGTCTCCGATGCCTATCCCACCGTCACCGCCCTGTCGGCCGACATCATCCTGCCGGCGGCGATGTGGGTGGAGAAGGAGGGTGCCTACGGCAATGCCGAGCGGCGCACCCACGTCTGGCACCAGCTCGTGCAGGCCCCGGGCGACGCGCGCTCGGACGTCTGGCAGCTCGCGGAGTTCTCGAAATACTTCACCACCGACGAGGTATGGCCGAACGAGATCCTCGACGCCAATCCGGCCTATCGCGGCAAGACGCTGTTCGACGTGCTGTTCCGCAACGGCAATGTCGACAAGTTCCCGCGCAGCGAGATCGATCCCGACTACGACAACAACGAAGCCAAGGAATTCGGCTTCTACCTCCAGAAGGGGCTGTTCGAGGAGTATGCCACCTTCGGCCGCGGCCACGGACACGACCTGGCGCCGTACGACACCTATCACGAGGTCCGCGGCCTGCGCTGGCCAGTGGTCGACGGCAAGGAGACGCTCTGGCGCTATCGCGAGGGTCTCGACCCCTATGTGAAGCCCGGCGAGAAGGTGAAGTTCTACGGCCGGCCCGACGGCAGGGCCGTGATCCTGGCCGTACCCTACGAGCCGCCGGCGGAATCGCCCGACGACGAGTTCGACATGTGGCTGGTCACCGGCCGCGTGCTCGAGCACTGGCACTCCGGCTCGATGACGCTGCGCGTGCCCGAGCTCTACCGTGCATTCCCCGGGGCACGCTGCTTCATGAATGCCGACGACGCGCGCAAGCGCGGCATCAACCAGGGCGCTGAGGTGCGCGTGGTCTCGCGGCGCGGCGAAATCCGTTCCCGCATCGAGACGCGCGGTCGCAACCGTATGCCAAACGGGGTGATCTTCGTGCCGTGGTTCGACGCCAGCCAGCTCATCAACAAGGTCACGCTCGACGCCACCGATCCCATCTCCAAGCAGACGGATTTCAAGAAATGCGCAGTCAAGATCGTTCCCGTCGCATGACGCGAGGTACCGTTCCCGCGCTGGTGTTCGTCACGCTGTTCTGCGCGGGTACAGCCGCCCTGGCCCAGATGGCCTCCAACTCGTCCGCGGAGCTGACGGGCCCGCCGTCGCCAATGGAGTCCATGCCGGCGCCGTCTGTACCGAAATGGGTAACCGACGACGTGCGGCAGATGCGGGCCTATCCGGAGCAGCCGCCGGTCATTCCGCATTCGATCGAGGGCTACCAGCTCTCGGTCAACACCAACCGTTGTCTGTCCTGCCACAAGCGCGAGTTCACGCAAGGGTCAGGGGCGCCGATGATCAGCGTCACCCATTTCATGACGCGCGACGGCCAGATGCTCGCCGACGTCTCGCCGCGCCGCTACTTCTGCACCGAATGCCACGTGCCGCAGGCGGATGTGCGCCCGCTGGTCGAGAACCGCTTCAAGGACATGATCGAACTCGGCGCCAAGCCCGCGGGAAGCGAGTAGGTCCATGCAGACACTGAAGAACTGGCTGCTTTGGGCCTGGCGCCTGGTGAGTACGCCTGCCGGCACCCTGAGCCTCGGCTTCCTCACGCTGGGCGGGTTCATCGGCGGGGTGATGTTCTGGGGCGCGTTCAACACCGCGCTCGAGGTCACGAATACCGAGAAGTTCTGCACCTCGTGCCACGAGATGAAGGACAACGTCTATCAGGAGCTGACGCGCACGATCCACTTCGCCAACCGCTCCGGCGTGCGCGCCTCCTGTCCGGACTGCCATGTGCCGCACGAGTGGACCGACAAGATCGCGCGCAAGATGCAAGCCTCCAAGGAGGTGTGGGGCAAGATCTTCGGCACCATCAACACCCGGCGCAAATTCCTCGACAAGCGGCTGGAACTCGCCCAGCACGAGTGGGCGCGGCTCAAGGCCAACGACAGTCTCGAATGCCGCAACTGCCATTCGTCGGTGGCGATGGACCTGACGCGACAGACCGAGCGGGCGGCCACCATCCACACGCGCTACCTGTTGTCCGGCCAGGCCACCTGCATCGATTGCCACAAGGGCATCGCGCACGAGCTGCCGAATATGGAGGGTGTCGCTCCCGGCTGGCAGGTTCCGCCGGAGATGCAGGGCGAACGTCTTCCGCAGTCGTCGGCGGTCGACGAGCTGGATCACTACATCAAGGCGGCGCACGCCGGCATGTCGATGAGTGCCGTCCCTCTCGACTGACGGCGATCCCGTGGATCTCGCTTGTATTTGTCCGCGCGCAAGGAAGGCGCGCGGCCTTCGTTGCATGCTTGGGCCCTCACAAGCGGACAGGCAACATGAAGCCGAGATACAACGACGACATGACCATGGACGCGATCATGCGCACATGGCCGGGAACGATCAGGGTCATTCTGGGGCACGGCCTCATATGCGTGGGATGCCCCATTGCGTCCTTCCACACCGTATCGGATGCGGCAAAGGAGCACAGCCTCGACGAGGACGTGCTGCTGCGCGACCTGATGACGGCGATGAAATGAGGCTGATAGCGCCGCGCGTCCGCCTGGACGCGCAAAGGTAACAGTTTGAACTTGTGCCCTCAGCCCTTGTCCGCGCGGCCCTCGGCCAGCGCGAACAGGCGGTGCGGTTCGACGACCGTAACTTTCTGGCGGCCGCTCTTGACCAGGCCCTTCTCTTCCCAGGCGGTCAGCAGCCGGCTGACCGTGTGAAGCGTCGTCCCCGTCATCTCGGCGATGTCCTGCCGCGAGATGGGGAAGTCGATGAGGATGCCCTCGTCGGTCTTCCTGCCCGTCTGCTTGACGAGCCTGAGGAGCGCATGCGCGACGCGCTGTTCCACCTGTTCGGTGGCCAGTTCGACCACGCGCGACTGGGTTTCCTGCAGGCGGGTGCCGACGGTCTTGTAGGTGCCCGTGCCGAAGCTTGGAAACGACTCGGCAAGCTCGGGCCAGATATGGTCCGGCCAGGCGAGCACGACGCAGTCGACCGCGGCGATGGCGCTTGCCGGATAGGTGGTGCGCCCCAGCGCATGGGCGATGCCCATCAGTTCTCCGGGGCTGATGTAGCGCACGATCACCTGTTGTCCGTCGGGCGTGGTCTTGACCACGCGCACGTGACCGTCGAGCAACAGGAAGAAGGACTGCGCCTCGCCTTCCTGCTCGAACACCGTCTGGTCCTTCGCGATGCGGAGCGAGCGCGCCTGCAGCAGTATGCGGTCGAGGTCGGCCGGCGCCAGACCCTTGAACATGGGCAGGCCGGCGATCAGCGAGCGGTCGAGACGGCTCATGAGGGATGCTCCTTTGGTTGCCCGATCACGATCCCCGAAACCACAGATCACCTTGCGGCGATTTGCGCTGGATCAAAGTGTCTCCGGCAAAACTATCTTACGCAAGGCCCCAACGGCGGAGGCCGTACTTAAAAGGAAATGAGAAGATCATGAAATACGCAATCGCTACTGCAGCCGCATTCGCAGCCGTGCTGCTGGCCGGCACCGTCCAAGCGGCCGAGATCAAGATCGAGATGCTGAACAAGGGCGAGAAGGGCGCGATGGTGTTCCAGCCCGATTACGTCGTCGCCCAGCCCGGCGATACCATCACCTTCGTTCCCACCGACAAGTCGCATGACGCCCAGAGCATCAAGGACATGATCCCCGAGGGCGCCACGCCGTTCAAGGGCAAGATTAGCGAGGCGGTCTCCTTCACCGTCGACAAGGAAGGCGTCTACGGCGTCAAGTGCGCGCCGCACTACGGCATGGGCATGGTCGCGCTGATCGTGGTCGGCAATCCGGCCAATCTTGAGCAGGCCAAGACCATCAAGCACCCCGGCAAGGCCAAGAAGGCATTCGAGGCGTTGCTGGCACAGGTCCCCGCGGGCAACTAAGCCTGGCGGACTGCCGCAACGGCTTTCTCGCAAGCTTGCCGGGTGGAACAACGTCCACCCGGCATTTTTTTTGAAAGGGGCGTCATGGCTATCCCACGTACCAAGCCGGGAAATTATCCAGCGGTGCTTTCCTACGGTTTCCGGCCCTTCTTCCTGCTCGGCTCGATCTATGCCGGCATTTCCATCCTGTTCTGGCTGCCGCTGCTCTACGGGCGGCTCGAAACGGCGAGCGCATTCGCCCCCGTCGACTGGCACATCCACGAGATGCTCTTCGGCTACGTGGCGGCGATCGTGACGGGTTTCCTGCTCACCGCCATTCCCAACTGGACCGGCCGCCTGCCGGTGCAGGGCCTGCCGCTGTTCGCGCTGGTCGCGATCTGGCTGGCCGGGCGTTTCGCAGTGTTCTTCTCGGCCGACATCGGCTGGGTCATGGCTGCCGTGATCGATAGCGCGTTCCTGCTGGCAGTCGCGGTCGCCGCGGCGGTCGAGATCATCGCCGGGCGCAACTGGCGTAACCTCAAGGTGCTGGCGCCGGTGATGGTGCTGTTCGCAGCCAACGTCGTGTTCCACCTCGAGGCCAACATTGCTGGGGCAGCCGACATCGGGCGCCGGCTCGGCATCGGCGCGACTGTCGTGCTGATCATGATTATCGGCGGACGCATCATCCCGAGCTTCACGCGCAACTGGCTGGCGCGCGAAAATCCGGGCCGGCTGCCGGTGCCGTTCAACCGCTTCGACGGGATCACCATCGCGGTTTCCGGCCTCGCGCTGACCGCGTGGGCATTCCTGCCGGAGCGGCCTGAAACGGGAGCCGCACTGCTAGTGGCAGCGCTCCTCAACACGGCGCGGCTGACCCGCTGGGCGGGCGACCGCACCCTGCGCGATCCGCTGGTGATCGTCCTGCACGCCGCCTACCTGTTCGTGCCGCTCGGTTTCGTCCTGGCCGGGGCCGCAGCCTTCGTGCCGGATGTGGTCGTGCCTGCCGCCGGCTTGCACGCCTTTGGCGTGGGCGCCATCGGATCGATGACGCTCGCGGTCATGGCGCGGGCGACGCTCGGGCACACGGGGCGCGAGCTCAAGGCCGGGTCTGGAACCTGCATGGTGTTCGCGGCGATCATCATCTCCTCGGTCCTGCGCATCGCCGCAGCCTTCCTGCCCGGCGTGCCGGCGCTGCTGCATGCGTCAGCGGCGACCTGGACGCTGGCGTTCCTGGGCTACGCCCTTCTCTACGGCGGTGCGTTGGTCCGTCCGCGGCTGCGCCAGCGCCAACCCAACCCGGCGCCTTCCTGAGACCAGCCGTCCGGCGCTGCATAAGCCAAGGCCCAGGTTCCGATTGGAACCTGGGCCTTTTTCTTTGCCTATGTAGTTTCGTGACCGTCAGCCCGTGGCCTTGCGCCAGAAGGTCCTGAAGGCCACCAGCAGCGAGGGACGCTCCTTTACCAGCCGGATCCCCAGATTGTCGGGGGGCAGGCCACCGGCGCAACCGCCGCTCTTGCCGTCGCGGATGAAGAACGACATGTAGCCGCGGTGCTTGCCGCCGACGACGCGGACACCGCAATTGTCGATGCTGCCGTCGATGCGGCCGGCCTCATCGAGCGTGGCGCGGCGATAGCAGGTCGTGGTCCATTCCCAGACGTTGCCCGACAGGTCGTATATGCCGTTAGAGTTGGCGCCGAAGTGGCCGTGCGGCTTGGGTTGGGGATCGCGGCCGCTAGCGGCCTCGGCCTCGCTGCGGTAGCGCGCCAGCCAGCGGGTCGCCGGGTTGGCGTCGTCCTCGATGCCGAGCTTGTCGTCGGTATAGCGCTCGGCGGCCGCGAATGCCCATTCTTCGTCGGTGGGCAGCCGCCAGGCTTCACCCGTTCGGGCCGACAGCCACTCGGCATAGGCAAGGGCGTCGCGGAAGCTCACTCCCGTGGCGGGCAGGTTCCCTGTCGTCTCATCAGGGCCCTCGGACGGCGCACAGGCGCCGTCGGCGACGCACAACGCATAGTCGCTGGCGCTGACCTGATAGGTCATGATCTCGAAGGGACGGCGGAAGCGGACGTCCTCGGCCGGCCCGTCGACGGGGCGCTGGGCCTTGAGGAATTCCCCCGGCAGCCGGTAGGCCAGGTTGCCTGGGTTTACGGTGACGGTGGCGGGAGGGGGCAGACGCACGGCGTCCGCCAGATCAGGCTGGGGAGCAAAAGAGTAGACCGCGAGCGCAACTGCCGGGACGGCGACTGCCGCGGTCAGGAGAGTGCCGATCTTCATCGAGATGGTCCTTCATGAAAGAAAAGGCCCGCCGGTGGATACCGGCGGGCCCGATGGAAGCAGCGTCTAGGTCCGCCCTTAGTTGGTCGGGATCGGGCCGGGGGCCTGAACCTGCTTCATCAGGTCGTCATTCCACTCGCCCTCGACCGTGACGTGCGCGGTTGCGCCGAGTTCAGCGGCCTCGATGAGGTTGTGGTTGACGTAGGCGTACAGGCCCGGCTGCAGGAAGGTGTAGAGCGCAGCTCCGGCCGATCCGCCGCGGATGAACCAGGTCTCCAGGTCCTTGGCCGGCGCATTGACGAACTTGCCTTCTTCCCAGACATGGTCGCCGTGGCCGCCGATCAGGTGCGGACGCGTGTCCCGGTTGGCCTGGGCGTGGATGATCAGCACAGTTTCGCCAACCTTCGCCTTGAGCGCGTTGTCGCCCGTCAGCGAACCGACCTTGCCGTTGAAGACGACGTGGCTCGGGATCAGGCCGCGCATCACCTGTAGCGTCTCGTCGTAGCTCTCGCCGAGCGATGCGAACTTCTTGAACTTGCCGTTCTCGTCGCGCGGAACATAGAGGTCATGCTCGCCGATGTAGAAGATGCGGTCGTACTTCAGCGCCTTGCCCGCCTCGTCCTTCAGGCCGTCGCGCGGCAGCACCATGACGGCGCCGTTCATGCCCGACACGACATGCCAGGGGATCATGCCCGCCGGAGCGCAGTGGTAGACGAAGGTGCCCGTCCGCGTCGCCTTCCAGCGCAACACGACCTGTTCGCCGGGGTTGACGTTGGTGAGCCCGCCGCCGCCCAGAGCGCCGGTCGCAGCGTGGAAGTCGATGTTGTGCGGCATCTCGTTGGTCTCGGGGTTGACCAGCGTCAGTTCGACGTAGTCGCCCTCGTGGACGATCATCAACGGTCCGGGCATCGTGCCCTCATAGGTCATGGCGCGCAGCTCGGTGCCGTCGCCGTCGATCACCATCGGCTGTTCCTTGATGGTCATGTGGAACTCGACGACCTTGGGCCCGCCCTTTGCGACCTGGTCGTGGGCGTGGGCAAACGGCGGCGGGACGAGATCGACCTTGACCCGGGGCAGGCTGGCGATGTCGGCGGCCGTCGCCTCCGCGAGCGCGGGGGTGGCAGTCATCGACGCCAGGAACGCTGCTGCGGCCGCACCGGTTGCAGTGCCCAAAAGTGCTTCGCGACGCGTCAACATCTGAATTCTCCTTCGTGTGATGTTGCCTTTTGTTATGTTCAGAAGAATAGGCGCTGTCCGACAAGCCGACTTTGATGCAGCGCAAACAATTGCTGCATTGCGACATTTTGGCTTCCTATTGCGACGGCCCTGCGCAAAGGCGAGCGCCGCCGGGACGCGGAGCGCCTGGCGGAAGCGGAGACGGGGTGCAGATGGGGTTGCCGGCTCAGAGCGGTTCCGCATTTCTTCGAATCGCGGAAGCGCTCTATCTCTTTGTTTTTACGCAATTCCGGTCGGAAGACCGCTGCGCACTTTTCCTGGAAATTCTCTAGTGCCGGGCAGGGACGGTGCGCAGCGCGGCGACGAGGCTCTGCTCGCAGGCGACGTGACGCCGGACACTGACGAAATAGGCGCGCAGCATGTAGCCTAAGGCGTCCCACGAGCGCGCGCCGCCACCTCGCGACAACATGAGAAGCATGTTCGCGATCTCGTCCGCAGCGGCCCTGTCGTGGAGGTGTTCGCGTGCCAGCCTTTCGATCGCATGGGCTTCCGCAGGCAGCCGTCCGAGAATGGCGGGGAAAAGGATGGCTTCCTCGAGCGCGTTCGCGGTCTCGATCGCCGGCCTAAGCTCAGCCGCGAGCTTTCGGCAGCGCCTTCGATCCGGATTGGGGAGAGAATCGGCCACCGCCTCGAGGTCGTCGCAGATTCGGAGGGTGGAGCGGTAGAGCCGGTCGAGCTCGGCGAGGCCGTCCGCGGGGCTTTGAGTCGTCATGGCGGCGGCAGGCGGAATCTACTGGTTGAGGAAAAGCACTGTCGCGATGGCGACGGAGACGAGCACGGCCGCAGCCGCTCCGGTGCGCTGGAGCACGCCCATCCGGTAGAGGAGAATCGCAAAGCCGACGATGATCGGCGTAGCGGCGGAAAGTCCGAACTGGGCGCTGGTCATCGCGAGCTCCGTGGGCTGGTTGTTGTCACGCCGCGATCCTGCAGATTTTGGTTGGCGCGACCTTGCGCAAACGCAAAGAACCCCGGCGAGGCCGTGCCTAAGAAGCGGGCATGGACATGACGACTGCCGCGGCGCAGGAGGTGGAAACCCCCGACGCCGGTGATTTTCTGCTCTGGATACTGGTGTGGAGCGAGCTTGCCGCATTCGGCATCCTGCTCGTCGCATTCATGGTCGCCGGTCTTGTCCAGGCGGATCAGTTCGCGGCCGCACGGCAGCATCTCGACGCGCCCCTCGCGGCGCTGAACACGGCGGTGCTTCTCACCAGCGGATGGCAGGCGGCGCGCGCGGTGCGGCCGGACGCAAAGCGCGGAGAGGCGCGCCTCGCGCTCGTGCTCGCGGCCCTGTTCGGACTGCTGTTCGTCGCAATCAAGCTGTTCGAATATGGCGGCGAGATCGGCCACGCCGGCGAGGACGCCTACGGCGTGTTCTTCGAACTCTATTTCCTGCTCACCGGGTTCCACCTGCTGCACGTGCTCTTCGGCGCACTGGTGCTCCTTCTGGTCAGCTGGCGGATGGAGCGCTCGAACGTCGTCCTCATCACCACGCTCTGGCACGTGTTCGATCTGATCTGGATCGTCATGTTCCCGCTCGTCTACCTGGCGTGAGCGGCATGACCCACGGCTCGAACCGGCAGCTCCTGCACACCTGGCTTGCGCTGCTTGCGCTGACCGGCGCGAGCGTCGCCGCGGTCCGCTACGCAGGCGGTACCGCAGGACTGGCGCTGGTGCTCTCCTTCGCCTTGTTCAAGGCCCGCCTCGTCGTCCTCGATTTCATGGGGCTGCGAGAGCAGGCGGCTATGCGGCGCGCGCTGGTCGGCTGGTGCGTGCTGCTCGCCGTTTCGGCGGCGGCCAAGGCCGTGCTGGCAACGGCCCTCGGCGGCTGAGCCGCTTTGTTTGCCAAAACGCAAAGAACGCCTTCCCCAAACTCCTAGAAGGTTCCGGACCGGCACGACTTCCGGGGACCGGCGGCCAGCCTGCCGGATGAATCGATCGGGCATTTCCGCGGCTGCGGAAATCTGACTGGAAAGGATCGCGTGATGGCAGAACGCCTCACAAAAACGGGGGCTCGAAACGTCTTTTACGGCGGTTCGATCTTCTTCTTCGCAATTTTCGTGGGCCTCACCGCCCACAGCCACTTTTACATTCGCACCACATCGACAGACGAGAAGACGCTGACGGACTCCGTGGCGCGCGGCAAGCACGTCTGGGAGAAGAACTCCTGCGTCAACTGCCACACGATCCTCGGCGAGGGTGCCTATTTCGCGCCTGAGCTCGGCAACGTCTGGAAGCGCTATGGCGGCGAAAGCGACCCCGAAGGCGCGCGCGAGACGCTCAAGGCCTGGATGGCGGCACAGCCCTCCGGCATCGAGGGCCGGCGCCAGATGCCGCAGTTCAACCTGACCGAACAGGAACTGAACGACCTCGCCGATTTCCTCGAATGGACCAGCCGCATCGACACCCAGAAGTGGCCGCCGAACGAGGCGGGCTGAGGCGCGGCGCCAAGGAGACTGACATGAAATACCAAACCCAAAAGGTCGCGATGACCTACTTCTACGGCGCCCTCGTGCTGTTCCTGGCTCAGGTCGCCTTCGGCGTGGTCGCCGGCATGGTCTACGTCCTGCCCAACACGCTCTCGGAGCTGCTGCCGTTCAACATCATCCGGATGATCCACACCAATGCGCTGATCGTCTGGCTGCTGATGGGCTTCATGGGCGCGACCTACTACCTGCTGCCCGAGGAGGCTGAGACCGAGCTGTTCAGCCCGAAGCTGGCGATCGCCCAGTTCTGGATGTTCTTCGTTGCGGCCGGCATCGCCGTGGTCGGTTACATGTTCCGCATCCACGAGGGCCGCGAGTTCCTCGAACAGCCCTTCATCATCAAGGTGGGCATCGTGGTCGTGGTGCTGATGTTCCTCTTCAACATCACCATGACGTCGCTCAAGGGCCGCAAGACGACGATCACCAACGTCCTGCTGTTCGGTCTGTGGATGCTGGCGATCTTCTTCCTGTTCTCCTTCTACAACCCCTCCAACCTCGCGCTGGACAAGCTGTACTGGTGGTACGTCATCCATCTCTGGGTCGAGGGCGTGTGGGAGCTGGTCATGGCGTCGGTGCTCGCCTTCCTGATGATCAAGCTCAACGGCGTCGACCGCGAAGTGGTCGAGAAGTGGCTCTACATCATCGTCGGCCTCGCCCTGTTCTCGGGCATCCTCGGCACGGGCCACCACTACTACTGGATCGGTGCCCCGGGCTACTGGCAGTGGATCGGCTCGCTGTTCTCCACGCTGGAGGTCGCTCCCTTCTTCGCCATGGTGGTCTTCACCTTCCACATGACCTGGAAGGCGGGCCGCAACCATCCCAACAAGGCCGCGCTGCTGTGGTCCATCGGCTGCTCCGTCATGGCGTTCTTCGGCGCCGGCGTCTGGGGCTTCCTGCACACGCTGTCCTCGGTGAACTACTACACCCACGGCACGCAGGTGACGGCCGCTCACGGACACCTCGCCTTCTTCGGCGCCTATGTGATGCTCAACCTCGCGGTGATGGCCTATGCCATTCCCGAGATCCGCGGACGCGCGCCGTATAACCAGTGGCTCAACATCGTCAGCTTCTGGGCGATGGTCACGGCCATGTCGGTGATGACCTTCGCGCTCACCTTCGCCGGCGTCGTCCAGGTGCACCTGCAGCGCGTGCTGGGCGAGAGCTTCATGGACGTGCAGGACCAGCTTGCCCTGTTCTACTGGGTCCGCCTCGGCTCCGGCGTCGTCGTGGTCGTCTCCGCGCTGATGTTCGCGTGGGCCGTGCTGGTGCCGGGACGCGAGCGCAGCGAGAAGCTGAGCCGCGCCGTCCAGCCCGCCGAATGACGCCAAGCCACATGGCCCCGGAACCGTCCGGGGCCATGTCCCCCGCATTGCCTGCCCTCTACGGAGTTCCCCAATGACCATCGCCCTCCCGAACGTCCGCCCCATCCCCGACAGCCCCGCCTACTACAGCCCCTCGGGCAACGAATGCAGCCTGTTCGAGCGCGCCTGGGCGCGCCGTCTGCCGCTGCTTCTCAAGGGGCCGACCGGCTGCGGCAAGACCCGCTTCGTCAGCCACATGGCGGCGAAGCTCGGCCTGCCGCTGTCGACTGTCTCCTGCCACGACGACCTCGCCGCGGCGGATCTCACTGGGCGCTACCTGTTGATGGGCGGCGACACGGTCTGGGTCGACGGGCCGCTCACGCGCGCGGTGCGCGAAGGCGGCATCTGCTACCTCGACGAAGTGGTCGAGGCCCGCAAGGACGTTGCCGTGGTACTCCATCCGCTCACCGACGACCGCCGCATCCTGCCGCTCGAGCGCACCGGCGAGCAACTGATCGCGCCGGCGAGCTTCATGCTGGTGGTGTCCTACAACCCCGGCTACCAGAACCTCTTGAAGAGCCTCAAGCCGAGTACGCGCCAGCGCTTCATCGCCATCGAGTTCGATTTCCTGCCCAAGGCCGAGGAGATCGCCGTCGTCTCCGCCGAAAGCGGGCTCGCCGAGGCGCAGGTTGCGCCGCTGGTGGAACTGGCCCGGCGCATCCGCGCCCTCAAGGGCCACGACCTGGAGGAAGGCGCGTCCACTCGCCTGCTCGTCTATTGCGCCAGCCTCATCGACGCCGGCGTACCCGTCCGCGAGGCCGTACTCGCCGCGCTGATCGAGCCGCTGACCGACGAGCTTGACGTCAAGACGGGCCTCGTCGAACTCGCCGATTCCCTCATCCGGTAAGGTGCCGCCATGCTGGACTTCCTCGAACTCGAGGAGACCGTCGGGCGCGCCTGGCACCGTCTCATCGGCCATGTGCAGACATGGCCCCGCCACCCGGAGCATGCCGTGCGTCTTGCCGACGTCCAGCCGATGCTCGCGGTCTGTTTCCGCGGCTTCGGCGGCGAGGGGGCGGTTCAGATCGCCACCGTGCGCGGCAAGACCTCAGGGCACCGACTCGGATGGCGGCAGCGCATGGGGCTGGGCGAGGAAAAGCTCTCCCAGCCCGCGCGCGATGGCTCGTCGCTCATGCTGCCCGGGTCGATAGACCTGTTTCCCGACAAGATCCTCAACCGCGACATGTTTGTCTGGCTCGCGGCCTACATGGCCGTCATGCCGCTGGAGCCGATCGTAGAAGTCGATCCGCTGCAGCGCGATCTCGCCGCGCTTAGGCGCGCCGAGGAGACGGTGGCCCGGGTGCTCGCGAGCTTCCCGGGCCTCGAGCGCCGCTACCGGCGGCTCGCGGCCGAAACGCTGGCCGTGCGCCGGCGAGGACCGCTTCCTTCGGTCGAGGCGCAGGTCGAGGGACGCATTGGGAGCCTGCTCAGGAAAGGGGCGCAGGTAGCCGATGACGCACTGCCGGTTATCTTTCCGCACCGGGCGCCGGCGGGCTACCTGCCGATGCTTCCGGTGCCGCTGTGGCCGGATGCCCTGCTGCGCCCGGAAACAGCGCCCCGGCGCGGCGAGGACGAGCCCGTCACCGGAGGCCGGGATGTCCCCGGCGTCGAGAACGATCGCCAGGTGGCCGTTAGGGAGAATCAGGAGGCGCGCAAGGAGGAGCGCAGCCCCTTCATTCTGAACCGCTTCGAGAAGATCCTGGCGATGGCGGAGATGGTCAATGTCGACCGTCCCTCCGACGACACCGACGACGATGCCAAGGCTGCCGAGGACCTCGACGACATGACGCTGGGCGAGCGCAAGGGCCGGCCGGCGTCGCGATTCCGCTTCGACCTCGACCTGCCGCCGGAGGCGCTGGACCGCACCCCGCTGACCGCCGAACGCACCTATCCCGAATGGGATTTTCGCTCAGGAACCTACCTGCCCGACCACTGCCGGGTGATGGCGGCGCCTGCCTCGGCACTCGGGGACGTCGGCGAACCGGACCTCGAGACCAGGCGTCTGATCCGGCGCGTGCGCCGCCAGTTCGAGGTGCTGCGTCCGCGCCACGAGGTGCTGCGGGCCCAGCTCGATGGCGCCGATCTCGACCTTGACGCTGTGGTGCGCGCCCGCACCGACCTCGCTGCCGGCGGGCAGGGCAGCGACCGCATCCACCTGATGAGCCGGCCGCAGGTCCACGACCTCGCCGTCACCATCCTCGTCGACGTGTCGCTGTCGACCGATGCCTGGTTCGACAACCGCCGCGTGCTCGACGTCGAGAAGGAGGCGCTGCTGATCCTGGCGAACGGGCTCGCCGCCTGCGGCGACAACCACTCGATCCTGACCTTCACGTCCCGTCGCCGCGACTGGGTGCGCATCGAGGCGGTGAAGGCCTTCGACGAGCCGATGAGCGCGACTGTCGAAGCGCGCATCGCGGCCCTCAAGCCGGGTTACTACACGCGCATCGGCACCGCCGTCAGGCACGCCACGGCAGAACTCGCCAAGCAGCCCAACCGCAAGAAGCTGCTGCTGGTGCTGACCGACGGCAAGCCCAACGACATCGACCATTATGAAGGCCGCTTCGCCATCGAGGACACCCGGCGGGCGGTCATCGAGGCGAGGCGCAGCGGCCTCGGCGTGTTCGGCGTCACCGTCGACCGGGAGGCACGCTCCTACATCCCGGCGCTGTTCGGGCAGAACGGCTATGCGGTCGTCAGCAACATCGCGAAGCTGCCGGCCGCACTTCCCGCCATCTATCGCAGCCTTGCAGGTTAGGGGAACAAGGCTGCGATACGGAAAGGCCCGGTGCTTCGGCACCGGGCCTTTTTCGTTGCGGGGCTTTGCTGTTTCGAACGGAAAACCGCTTCGCAGTTTTCCCGGAATTGCCTAGGCCGCCTTGCTGTGCGTGCGGGTCGACTCGTCGATGTAGGCGTCGAAGGCGGCCGCCACCGCCCTGATGACGAAACGGTGCTCCTGGCCGACGCGGACCACGCCGTCCGTGATATCGAGCACGCCGTCTTCCTCGAGCTCGGCCAGCTTGTGCTTGCCGTCGAGGAGACGCGACGGGTCGAAACCGTGTTTTTTGCAGATCGCGGCGACGTCGGCGCTGAAATCGCACATCAGGCGCTCGATGATCTCGGCACGCACCTTGTCTTCGTGGGTGAGGCGATAGCCCTTGGCCGTCGCCAGCTGACCCGAAGCGACGTGCTGGGCGTAAAGGCCGGGCGCCACCTCGTTCTGCACGTAGCCGCCCTTCATCCGGCCGATGGCCGATGCTCCGAAGCCGATCAGCGTCTCGCAATTGTCGGTGGTGTAGCCCTGGAAGTTGCGCCTCAGCCTGCCGGCCTCCTGCATTTTCACGAGGTCGTCTCCGGGCAGCGCGAAATGATCGAGGCCGATCTGCCTGTAGCCGGCGGCGACCAGCGTCTCGGCAATCGCCTCCGCCTGCTCGTTGCGCTCCGCGCCGTCGGGCAGCGCCTTTTCGTCGATCAGCCGCTGGTGCTTCTTGAAGGACGGGATGTGCGCATAGCCGAAGACCGCGAAGCGGTCCGGCAGCATGGCGATTGCCGCGTTGGCGGTGTCGATGCAGGACTGCACGGTCTGGTGCGGCAGGCCGTAGATCAGGTCGAAGTTGATGCCGCCCACTCCGGCGCCGCGCAGGCGGTCGGTGGCCTCGGCCGTCTGCTTCTCGGACTGGATCCGGTTGATCGCTTTCTGCACCACCGGGTCGAAGCTCTGCACGCCGAGGCTTGCGCGGCTGACGCCGGCCGCCCCCAGTGCCTGCGCCATCTCGGCGGTCAGCCCGCGCGGGTCGATCTCGACTGCGATGCCGGTCGTGTCGGAGAACGCGAAGTGCTCGCGCAGCAGGCCCGTCAGCGCCAGGAACTCCGCCGGCGAGATGATGGTCGGCGTTCCGCCGCCGAAATGCACCTCGCCCACGGGCTGGCGGTGCGGGATACGCTCGGCGACCATGCGGATCTCGTCGCGCAGCACGGTGAGATAATCAAGGATCGGCCGGTCCTGCTGGGTGATCGTTGTATGGCAGCCGCAGTACCAGCACATCGACCGGCAAAACGGGATGTGGAGGTAGAGCGAAACCGCCTCGTCGGCGGGCAACCGCTCAAGCCAGTCGCCATAGGCGCCGGCGCCGATCGTGGGCGAGAAGCGCGGGGCGGTCGGATAGCTGGTGTAGCGGGGCAGGCGGGCCTCGCCATATTTCTCCAGGATGGTGGACGGCATGGCTTTTCCAATTCTGTCGCAATGGCTTGCGCCGGTTCTAGTGCCGTGGCGGGCGAAGCTCTTTGCGAAATGCCAAGCTGAGTTCGTTTCCCCGATTTGTTTGCGCTTCAACAACATCGCCGGGTGGCCATGGCCCTAGGGTCCGCCGGCGCGGGAGAATTGCGGCCGCTTCTCCCGGCATTTCCCTTTTCACGGCCAAAGGACAACAAGGACATGGCAACAGCGGAAACGGCTACGTACCCCGTCATCGACGTGCGGACGATCGCGCGAACGGAGCGTCATCCAAGGATATTCGCAACCGTCGAGGCGCTGGCCCCGGGCGACGCCTTCGTCGTCGTCAGCGACCACGACCCGCGCCCGCTGCACTACCAGCTGGAGACGTCGTTCCCCGGCAAGCTCACATGGGACTACCTCGAACAGGGTCCCGAGGTCTGGCGTATCGAGATCGGTCGCAAGGAGGTCACTTGCTGCGGTAGTTGCGGCGGTGAAGGGCACTGATCGCCTCGCCGGCCGGCCGCCTCAGTTGAGCGCGGCCGGTTGGCATCCCGGGTTGCCGCGAAGGAACCCGTCGACCATCGTGCCCGGAAGTTCCAGGCATGACAGCAGGAAGCGCGAGCCTTCCGCGTCCTCCCTGCCGTCGAGCAGGTCACGGTAGATCTTCGCGACCATGACCATGTCGCAGCTGTGCGGCGACAGCCTTACTCTCCGAATACTGTGTGCCGCGAGCTCATCCGGGGTGAGGCAGGCGGCCTGCGTCTGGTTCGACAGGGTCTGCACGCCGTTGATGGCAAGGAATGCCTGGTCGTCGGCCGTATCGACCGCCAGCCCGTCGAGATCCTTCTCGCAGGTGAACTGGCACGAATCCTTGTGCAGGCCGTGAAGCCGCGCGTGGTAGCAGCGCCCAGACAGGGCGAGCGGCAGGCGCCCGAAGGCGAAGATCTCGAACTCCGCCTCGGGACAGTCGCGCGCGATGGAGCCGATGTTCTTCGCCGACAGTTCGACCGGCGGGCAGATGGTCTGCGCGCCCTGGCTGATGAGGAAGCGCGCCGTGCCCTCGTTGTAGACGTTGACGAAAGGCCCGGCGACGAAGGGCTGGCCCGCGCGCGCCGGCAAGGCGCTGATGTCGTTGATCTCGACCAGGCGGGTATCGCCGCACAGCTCCTGCAGCGACTTTCGCTCCCGCACCGTCGCGGGCGCGGCGAGCGTCGAGAGGACCACCTCCTTGCCGGCGCGCTCGAGGCGCTCGATCACGTCGGGCCAGACCGGGTCGGAAAAGGGCATCCGCTTGCCGCACACCACCTCGCCGACATGGACGCGGTCGACCGGGGCCTCGTCGGCGATGCGGCGGTAGAAATCGGCCAGGCGCTCGGCCGGCCAATGAAAGAACACCGGGCCCAGGGTCAGCTTGGTCGGCCACATCGGCTTATCTCCATGTTTTCCTGTATGCGCCGGCGGTCTGCCGTCCGCCTTCCGACATTCCGGCGAGGATGCGGTCGATCTCGATCGCGTCGCCGCCCGCCTCGATCGCATCGACGGCGCGCCGGAAGGCACTCACCACTTCGGTGACATAGCCCTTGCCGCGCTGGCGGCCTTCGATCTTGAGCGCCGTCACGCCGGCGGCTTTGAAGCCCGCAAGCATGCTTCCCGCATTCAGGCTGACCGGGTCCTCGAAAAGGTAGGAGGCCTTGTCGCCGGCCTTGAACCGGCCCTTGCAGAGCGTCGGATAGCCGGCAGGCTCGCCCGGCGCGTAGCGGTCGATGGTGAAGCCCGCGAGCTGGGCGGTCTTGCCGCGCGCGTCGTCGACATAGCTTACCGCTTCGGGAGGCGAGCAGACCCCGTTGAGGTTGGGCGACTTGCCGGTCGCGTAGGAGGAGAGGTAGCAGCGACCTTCGACCATCACGCACAATCCGCCGAAGACGAAGGCTTCCGTTTCGACGTCGATCTGGCGGTTGAGCGCGGTTATCTCCTGGATCGACAACACGCGAGGTATGACGACCCGGCGGACGCCGAAGGTCTTTACGTAGAAGCCGATGCCCTCTGGCGTCGCGGCGGCGGCCTGGACGGAAAGGTGGAGGCGAAGCGAGTGGTTCTTCGCGACATGGTCGAGCACGGCGAGATCAGCCGCGATGATCGCGTCGGCGCCGCATGCGGCCGCGTCGTCCACCGCCTTGCGCCAGACATCGACACGGCCCGGCTGCGCGAAGGTATTGATGGCGACCAGCACCTTCTTGCCATGGTCGTGGGCGAAGCGGACGCCTTCGGCGAGTTCTTCGGTCGAGAAGTTCAGGCCGGGGAAATTGCGCGCGTTCGTCTCGTTGCGGAACCCGCAATAGATCGAATCCGCGCCGGCCAGCACTGCGGCCCGCAGCGTTGCAGGCGTGCCGGCGGGGCAGACGAGTTCCATGCGATCCCCGCTCATGCTTCGGCCCTCGCGCGGCTGGCGCTGCGGTCTGCCAGCCGGCGCGCCGCACCAATGCCTCCCAAAATGCCGGTATCGGCAAGCCGGGCAAGTTCGCCGCTCAGGCCGAGCAGGTCGGAGGGCTTCAGTTCCGCATCCTCGATGGCGTTGCGCAGCGCGACGACGGCTTCGGTTCGCCCGCTCACGGATATCACCCGGTGGAAGAACAGCGCATCGCCGTCGAGCGTGCCGTCCAGCAGGCCGAGCAGCATGAAGATCGGCCCGCGAATCACGACGTCGGCCGCGGCGGGATCGTCGCTGCCGACGACCCGGACAAGCGACATTTTGCCGTCCGGGGTGACGATGAAGGAGAAGGCGAGGTCGCTCGGGTCGATGCGGTAGCTTGCCCTGCTGTGCTTGCCCAGACGCTCGAACAGTTGCGGCCGCCGCCGCGCGAGCCCGCGCAGCGAAAGTGTCAGCAGCGGCCCCAGCGGCAGCCCGGTGAAGCTCGGGAAAAGCCGCCGCACGAATGCCGGCAATTCTCCTTCGACGACGTCCGCTACCATCCGATGCCCCTCTGCTGCTGCACTTTCGAATCCGACTCATAGGCGCCGGATCGCGGGGCGTGTTTGACGGAGAGCAAACAGGCGCGCGAAACCTGCCGCCGGTTGCTGTCTTGGCCGGTCAGGCGTGCGTCTGGTTGCCGTAGAGCTTCGCCAGTTCGCCCATGCTGTCGCGGTTCGGGCAGAAATCGTGATAGCCATCGGCGAACTTGCCTGCGGCGAGCTGGTCGCTGCAGTGGCGGCGCTGGCTGCACATCATGCAGGTGCGCCTCATGTCACGGTTCCATTCGGCGTGCCGGACCGCGAAATCGTCGGGATCACCGCCGACCGACACGATCGCTTCAGGAAGCAGCACGGTGGAGGCGAAGGTGTGGCGCATGGCGGAGGTAAAATCCTCGCGCGACAGGCCGCACTCGCCGAGCACCTTGTTGGCCTCGTGGCGGCCGAGGCCGTTGATCTCGCTGACGGCGGCGCGGCGGCGCTTCCAGTCCTGATAGGCGAGTACCGCGGAATGCCAGATTTCCCAACTTTCGGGGGCCGGAATGCTCATGGATAGTCCTCCTCACGCGCAATGCGGCGGACTGCTTTGCCGTCGCTCTCCTGTCTCGTACGCCACGCGACCTGCGGTTTCTTTGTCCTGAGTCAAAGTGAGCATGAAGTTTCCCTGAAATATGGCCCCATCCGCCGTTCCGCGGACCGGATCCGCCCGCAATGCACCAGCGCAGCCTTCCCCCGTTTCCCGACCTCGGGTCGTTCCTCTCTCACCTCGACCGACAGGACGAGGTTCTCCGGATCGACAAGCCTGTCTCGATGCATCTCGAGCTGACCGAAATCCACCGGCGGATCATCGCGCAGGGCGGGCCGGTGCTGCGCCTCGGCGCGCCGCTCACGGATGATGGCAGCGTGTCGTCCATGCCGGTCGTCACCAACCTGTTCGGCACTTGCGAGCGTGTCGCGGCCGGGCTGGGAACCGACCGCGCGGGCCTGGCGGGACTGGGGGAGATGCTCGCCTGGATGAGGTCTCCCCGACCGCCGCGCACGCTCGGCGAGGCGCGGTCGCTGCTGCCTGCCGCGCGCGGCGCGCTTTCCTCGCGGCCGAAGCTCACGGGACGGGCGGCATGGCACGAGGTGGGACCTGATTTCTCGCAACTGCCGGTCCAGACATGCTGGCCGGAGGACGCCGGCCCGCTCATCACCTGGCCGGTCGTGGTCACGCGGCCGCCGGGAGACGACGACCCGGCCAGCTACAATCTCGGCATCTACCGGATGCAGGTGATCGACCGCGCCCGCGCCATCGTGCGGTGGCTGCCGATGCGGGGAGGGGCGGCGCACCATCGCCAGTGGGCGGCGGCCGGTGCGGACATGCCGGTGGCCGTGGTCATAGGCGCCGACCCCGCCACGCTGCTTGCGGCGGTCATGCCCGCGCCGGAGGGTGTTACCGAGCTTGCCCTTGCCGGGCTCATCAACGGCCGCAGGCTCGGGCTGGCGCCCTGCCGGAGCATCCCGCTGCACGTGCCGGCCAGCGCGGAGATCGTGCTCGAAGGCACGGTTTCGCCCGACGAGACCGCCCTCGAGGGGCCGTTCGGCGACCATACCGGCTATTACAACGCACCTGAGCGCTACCCGCTGTTCCGCCTCAACCGGATCAGGCTCCGCGACGGTGCGAACTACCTGACGACGTTCACGGGGCGTGCGCCCGACGAACCCGCGGTCCTCGGCGAAGCGATGCTCGAGGTGTTCAAGCCTCTGCTACGCCAGCAGATTCCGGAGATCGTCGACGTCTGGCTGCCGCCCGAGGCCTGTTCCTACCGCATCGCGGTGATCTCGATCGCCAAGAAGTATCCGGGCCAGGCGCGCCGGGTGATGATGGGGTTCTGGTCGCTGTTGCCGCAGTTTTCGATGACCAAGCTGGTGATCGTCGTCGACGACGACATCGACCTCCGCTCGTGGTCGGACGTGATGTGGGCCGTCGCCACGCGTCTCGACCCGTCGCGCGACCTGATGCTGGCCGACCGCACGCCGATGGACCAGCTCGACTTCGCCTCGCCGCTCGAAGGTCTCGGCGGCAAGCTCGGGCTGGACGCGACGCGCAAGATCGGCGCGGAGACGTCTCGCGATTGGGGCAAGGAGCTGCGGATGTCGGCCGACGTCGAGCAGCAGGTGACGGAGCGCTGGGACGAACTCTTTCTGGCTGGCCAGGGACGAAGACAATGAAGAAGCGACTGATCGTGGGCGTGACGGGAGCGTCCGGCGGGGTGCTTGCGCTCGAAACACTGCGGCAGCTCGGCAGGGCCGGGGTTGAGACGCATCTCGTGATTTCACCCGGGGCTCCGGCGAGCATCGCCCATGAACTCGGCGAGGACGGGCTTGGCCGGCTGGCCGCCTCCGCCAGCCACGTGCATGCGGCGGACAACCTCGCAGCCCCCATCGCCAGCGGATCGTTTCGGGCCGACGCGATGATCGTCGTGCCGTGCTCCATGCGCACGCTGGCGGCGATGGCGCACGGCCTCGGCGACAATCTCCTGACGCGCGCGGCTGACGTCGCTCTCAAGGAGAAGCGGCGCCTCGTCGTGGCGCCCCGCGAAGCGCCGCTGCACGAAGGTCATCTCGAGGCGATGCTGAGGCTGGCGCGGATGGGCGCGATAATCGCGCCTCCGGTGCCGCCGTTCTATACCCGGCCGTCATCGATCGAGCGGATGATTGCTGAAATCGCCGCCCGGCTGGTCAACTGGGCAGGCGTCGACCCCGGCGACAGCATGACGCGCTGGGGCGAGGGCGCATGAGCTAGGCGGGCGCCGATGAACCGATCTGCCGCATCGAGCGGGCGCCTTCGGACGCTGCCTTGGCGATGTCTTCGAACAGAAGCGCGACCTCCTCGTAGAGGCCGTGGTCCTGCTCGGTGGACGCAAGCGCGTCGATGTCGCGCAGGAAGAAGAACACAGCTTCGATCCGCTCGCGCTGCCGGCGCGCATTGGCGAGGTGCTCGCGCGCCGTCCGCCGGTTTTCCAGTGCTTCGAAACGCGCCAGCGCCTGGTCGAGGCGTGCGCGGCATTCGCAATCCAGATCCACGCCCTGCAGCACGGTCGCCAAGCGGCGGACAACCGCGACGCTGGCATATTGGGGGGACTGGCCGCTGCCTGACTGGCTGGCCATGCTCATGTCCTTTCGATCGTCGGGCCGCGGCTCCGCGGCATTGGTACCGCGGCGATCATAGCGCAGCTGTCCGACGGCTTTTTGCGCCAGAGCAAACCGAGGCGGTATGCGACCAGTTCCGCCCTTCGGCTAATTGCCTGCGGGGGGCGGGCTCGTGACGCATCGCGAGGGAACCGCACCGTTTCGTTCGTTCTTCCTGTTTGCTGCACTGGACGCAATGCTTGGGGGCATGGTCTGGACGCCGCCCGGGCAGGCGCTTGCCGGCCTGGCGGAGATCGTTCCGGGCGAATGGCACCGCAACATCCTCCTGTTCGGGACCATGCCAGCAATCCTCGCCGGCTTCCTGCTGACAGCACTTCCGCGCTGGACGAAACAGCGCGCCGTATCCCCGACCGTCATTCGGTCCCTCGCGGGGATCTGGCTGCTCGGGCGCGCGGTCTTCCTGACCGTCGGCCAGGCGGCGGGCCTCGCCCTTTTCGGCGGTTTCGTCCTCTTCCTGATCGTCGTTCTGGGCAAGGCGGTCGTCGCTGGGCGCGATCTCCGCAACCTGAAGATCCTCCTGCTGCTCGGCGCATATTGCGCGGCCATCGTGCTGACGGCGTTGGATTGGCAGGCGCAAATGGCGCTGCGCCTGGCGCTGGCGGCGGTGCTCGGGCTGGTGATGGTGATCGGCGGACGCGTCGTGCCGGCCCTGACCGAGGCCTATATGCAGAAGACCGGCGGCCTCGTCCCGGGCGCGCCTTCGGTGATGGTCGAGAGGCTCGCCGCAATCTTCGCCTGCTCCGCCCTTGCGGCCTGGGTGGCGGCTGCGCAGGCGCAAATCACCGGCGTCGCCTGCGCCCTTGCCGCCATCTCACAGGCGGTGCGCCTGGCCCAGTGGCGCGGCTGGCGCACCCGGGCATCGGCGGCAGTTCTGGCGCTGCACATCGGCTATGGCTGGATCGTTACGGGTTTTGCCCTGCTCGCAATGCATGCGATCGCACCAACTGTTATCGGCCGGGCCGGCGCCATCCATGCCTGGACCGTGGGGGCGGTCGGAACCATGGCGCTCGGCATCATGGCCAGCATGGCCCGCAAGCATGCCGGTCGTGCATTCGCCTCGTCGTGGCAGGCGACCGCAGCGTTCCTGGCGGTGTCCGCGTCGGCGCTGGCGCGCCTCCTGGCTGAGGCTGGGCCGGGCCCGGCCTGGCTTCCGCTCTCGGGGTCACTTTGGATCGCCGCCTTCGCGCTGTTTTTCGCAGCGCTCATCCGCATGCGTCCTGTGAAGGCCGCCCCAAATTCCGCGTAAGGGCTCGCTCGCCCAAAGCGGATGGGCGGAAGGATCCGTCGAACCCTCCCGCCCGGAACGAGTTGGCGCTCCGGATCAATGAGCTTCCGCAGCGATCAACGGTACCTCTGTGCCCTTCGCATCGTAGAGCTTGCCATTGAGGAAATAGTCGCCGTCATGCAGGCGTGCGATGTCCTGATAGCGGATCGTCCGCTCGGTCCCTGCCACGAACACCGACTGCTGGTCCGAGTTCCCGGCGGTGAAGTGATTGAACAGGAGATTGAGGACGATCGCCATCAGGGCGGCGGAACTGATGCCGGAGTGGAAGATGGTCGCGACCCAAGCCGGGAAATGCTCGTAGAAGCTCGGAGAGGCAATCGGGATCATGCCGAAGCCTATCGAGGTGGCCACGATCACCAGGTTCATGTTGTTGTTGTAGTCGACCTTCGACAGGCTGCGGATGCCGCTCGCGGCCACCGTGCCGAAGAGGACGATGCCGGCGCCACCGAGGACCGAGCTTGGAACCGCCGCGACGATGCGACCCATCACCGGGAGAAGGCCAAGCGCAACCAGGAACATGCCGCCGGTTGCCACGACATAGCGGCTCTTGACACCGGTCACGGCGACGAGGCCGACGTTCTGGGCAAAGGCGCTTTGCGTGAAGGAACCGAAGACCGGTGCAATGATGCTGGACAGCATGTCCGCGCGCAGACCGTCCGCCAAACGCCTGGAATCCACCTTCGTTTCGACGATTTCGCCGACGGCAAGGATATCCGCGGAAGTCTCGACCAGCGTCACCATGATGACGATGAACATCGAAATGATCGCCGCGATCTCGAAGGTGGGATAGCCGAAGTGGAAGATCGTCGGCAGGGCGACGATCGGTCCGTTGGTCACCTGCGAGAAATCGGTCATGCCGGTGACATAGGCGATGCCGGTGCCGATCACGATCGCAAGCAGGATCGAGAGTCTCGATATCGAGGCATTTCCGAGCTTGCTCAGCAAAAGCACGATGGCCAGCGTCACCGCCGCAAGCTGGATGTTGGCCTGGCTGCCGAAATCCGGGGCTTTGCTGTCGCCGCCCATCGCCCACATGGCTGCGACCGGCATCAGCGTCAGGCCGATGGTGGTGATCACGATGCCTGTGACGAGCGGCGGGAAGAAGCGGGTAATGCGCGAAAAGACGGGCGTGATCAGCAGGCCGATCAGCGAAGCGGCAATGACGGCCCCAAGGATCGACGGAATGCCGCCGTTTCCGGAGATGGCGATCATGGTTGCAACGCCCGAGAACGACACGCCCTGCACGAGCGGCAGGCGGCAGCCGAAGAACGGCAGTCCGATGGTCTGCAGGATCGTGGCGAGGCCGCCGGCGAAGAGCGATGCCGTGACGAGCAGGCCGATCTCGCTTGGTTCGAGGCCTGCCGCCTGTCCGAGGATCAGGGGGACGGCGACAATGCCGCCATACATGGTGAGGACGTGCTGAAGCCCATAAGCCAGATTGGCCCCGACACTGAGCTTTTCGTCTTCGGGGCGGTTGGGCGATACACTATCCGCAGTGTTTTTTGCCAAGGTAGTCTCCTCCATACCTTTGCGAGCGTCTCGTTTTTGCCGAGACGGGGACGAAAGCTATGGCAGGAATGCAGAGCTGACCTTACCAAAAAAAAGCGAAACACCTTCCGGAATAGGGCGAGTAACAAAGTCGGCATCGTGACAGATCTCGATCCGAATGCGTTGCCAAACCTCGAGCATCGGGGCCCAGCACCTCACGAAGGGCCGTCATTGGTGGCCGTGGGAATGCACGGCCCCCAGGTGATCAGTCCCCGCGGAAGGCGCGGCTCGCCTGGTCGGTCAGCGGCTTGAGCAGGTAGGACAGGACAGTGCGATTGCCGGTCTTGAGGAACACCTCGGCCGGCATGCCCGGCTTGAGCTCCGGCGATCCCGCCCGCGCCAGGCTCTCGGGTGAGAGCGCTATGCGCACAGAATAGTAGGACACACCCGCCTTCACGTCCTCGATCAGGTCGGGCGAGATGCGGTCGACCGAGCCCTCGACCTCCGGCGTCGTCTGCTGGTTGAAGGCCGAGAGCCTGAGCGTCGCCGGCTGCCCGGAGCGAATCTGGTCGATGTCCTGCGGAGCCACGCGCGCCTCCACGACCAGCGCGTCTGCGGTGGGCACGATCTGCATGATCGCCTCGCCGGGCGTGATGACGCCGCCGATGGTGTGGACGGCGAGCTGGTGCACCCGGCCTGCCTGCGGGGCGCGTATGTCGATCTGCTTCAGCGCCTGTTGTGCAGCGACCTGCCGCTCGCGCAGTTCGGCCATCCTGGCGTCGGTCTCGCGCAGTTCGCTCGCCACCTGGCTCCGCATGTCCTGGCCGATCTGGATAATGGCCAGCTCGGTCTCGCTGATGCGCCCGCGGGTCTGGGCCGCGGCGGCGGTGAGCTGCCCGTCCTCGCCCTCGAGCTGGGCTTCGGCGCGCTGCCGGTCGGCCAGCCGCGACAGCGGAACCAGCTTCTTCTTCCACAGTTCCTGCATGCCCTCAAGCTCGACCTTGACGAGGGCGATCTCCTTCTGCTTGCCGGCCTGCTGCGCCTCGATGCCGGCGATCTCCTGGCCGAACTGGGCGACCCGCTCGCGCAATTGCGATACCTGGCCCTCGCGTGCCTGGCGTCGTAGCGCAAACAGCCTGTTTTCGCCGTCGATCAGCTCGCCGACAGCGGGGTCCGCCGCACGCGCCGATAGATCGGCGGGATAGGAGACCGTCTTGGCGCCGTCGCGCTCGGCGAGCAGCCGGGCCCGGCGCGCGGTGAGCTCGTCGAGCCCGTTGTCGACGATGGCGAGATTGGCCTTGGCGACCGTATCGTCCAGCCGGACCAGCACGTCGCCGGCCGAGACCACGCTGCCGTTGCGGACGTTGAGCGCGCCGACCACGCCGCCCTGCGGATGCTGGACCGCCTTGACGTTGGAGTCGACGGCAAGGTGGCCGGCGGCCACCACGGCGCCGGATAGCGAGCTCGTCGTGGCCCAGAGGCCCAGCCCACCGACCAGGGTCAGCGCTGCGACGGTGCCGAGCCGCACATTGCGGCGGATGGCCTGGCGCAGCCGCTGCTGCTGCGGGGTGAAGCCGGGGACCGGAGGGGCGCCGCGGTCCAGCAGCGCGATTACCCCGGCCTGCAGGGACAATGCCAGCCTGTGGGCCGCCCTCAATCCGTTCCTCGCGGTCTGGTGATGGGTCAATACCGTCATAGCGAGCCCGCCTTTTCGGTGGCGACGGCATGCAGCGGTGCCGGCTGGATGGCCTGGCGCGCAATGTCGCCCTTGAGACCGAAGGCCTGCTGCCGGCCGCCGCCGAGCACCAGCAGGTGATCGAGCGCGGCCAGCGCGCTCGGCCTGTGCGCCACCACGATGACGATGCCGCCGCGCGCCTTGATGCGTTCTATGGCCTGCGTCAGCGCCTGCTCGCCCGCCGCGTCGAGGTTGGAATTGGGCTCATCGAGCACGACCAAGAACGGATCGCGGTAGAGGGCGCGGGCAAGCGCCACCCGCTGCCGCTGACCGGCGGACAGGGCCGCGCCGGCTTCGCCGATCTCGGTGCGATAGCCTTCCGGCAGCCGCAGGATCATCTCGTGCACGCCGGCCTTCCTGGCCGCCGCGATGATGTCGTCGGACGAGGCTTCTTCGTCGAAGCGCGAGATGTTCTGGCCGACGGTGCCGGCAAACAGTTCGACGTCCTGGGGCAGATAGCCGATGTGGCGGCCAAGCGAGGTGGTCGGCCACTGCTCGAGTGCCGCCCCGTCCAGCCTGATCTTGCCGCGCATCAGCGGCCAGACACCGACGAGCGCACGCGCCAGCGACGACTTGCCCGATCCGCTCGGGCCGATCACACCCATACCCGACCCGGCCTTCAACGAAAACTCGGCGTCCTGCAGCAGCAGGCGGCGATCGCCGGGCGCGACCACGCCGATGCTCTCGACAGTGAGTTCCGAAGTGGGCGAGGGAAGCTCCATCCCGCCATCCGCAGCTGGCAGGGCGGCGAACAACTCGTCGAGGCGGCGCCAGCTCTGGCGGGCACCGAGGAAACCCTTCCAATGCGCGATCGCCAGTTCGATCGGCGCCAGCGCCCGCGAGGTCAGGATCGAGCTTGCGATGATGATGCCGGGTGTCGCCTGCTGGTAGATGACCAGATAGGCGCCGAGCGCCAGCACCATGGACTGCAGCATCATGCGCAGGATGCGCGAGGTGGCGCCGAAGCCGCCGGTGATGTCGCTCGTGCGCTCCTGCGCGGAGCGGAAATCGTTGTTGGCTTGGTTCCAGCGTCGAGCGAGGTTCTCGCCCATGCCCATTGCGGTCAGCACCTCGGCATTGCGGGCGCTCGACTGGGCGATGGCAGTCCGTTTCGTGCCGAGGCCGGACATCGCCTTGGTGGGCCCACGCACCAGCCGGTCGGCAACGACGGTCAGCGAAACCAGCAGGATGGCGCCGACGAGGGCTGCGACACCGATCCAGGGATGGAACAGGAAGCAGACGCCGACATAGAGCGGAATCCACGGCAGGTCGAACAGCGCTGCCGGTCCGCCCCCAGACAGGAAGCCGCTGACCTGGTCGAGATCGCGGAGAGCCATCAACCCCTCGCCGCGATCGCGTGTGCGCAGCGGCAGCCGCACGATGCAATTGAACACGCGGCCGCTGATGATCTCGTCGATGCCGGCGCCGATACGCGTCAGCACGCGCGAGCGCACCATCTCGAGCACGCCCTGGAAGGCGTAGAGCACGACGACCATGACGATCAGCGCGACAAGCGTCGGAATGCTGCGGCTCGGCAGTACGCGGTCGTAGACCTGCAGCATGAACAGCGATCCGGACAGCATCAGCACGTTGATGAGGCCGCTGAAGCATGCGACGGCGACGAAGGCGCCCCGGAAGGATGCCAGCGCCTCGCGCAGCTCCGAGCGGCCGGCGCGGGCGGGATCGGTCGAGAAGGGACGGGTCAGGGGTTCCCCCTATGGCAGCCGGATAACGGCCAAGTGGCGAGCCCCGCCGAAACGGGGCCCGCGGTCCTGGCAGCCTGGGTACGGATCAGACGAGGTCCGTGTTGTGGTGGCCCGAATGCGCGGCGATCTGGGCGAGGATCTTGGCAACCGCCGCCTGCGCCGCGTCGCCGGCATCGGCGACGATGTCGGCGGGCAGGTGGGCCTGCAGCGTTGCCACCGCATCGTCCACCGCCTGCTGGACGTGGCTGCCGTCGATGGCGTCGCTCACCTGGTCGGCATTGGCATGGGCGGTCACATTCGCGTCGAATGCGAACTGGTCGCCATCGAGCACCACGGCATGCTTGGCCGCGCCGTCCGCGGCTCCCGCCACTTTGTCCGCAAAGCGGGCGGTATGATCGGCGCCGCGGTGCTCCATCTTGCTGAAGAAATCAGCGAGCCAGGCGTTTGCCGGCTTCGAGGCGTCGACGACGGTGTCGTCCTGAACGACGGCTTGCTTCGACGGTGCCTGCACCGAAGCCGCGTCGCCCGTGGGGTTCTCGGCCGAGGCGCTCACGCCGAGCGTCCCCGACTTCATCGCCGGATCCATCAGGTCGACCTTCACGTTCTTGGTACCGATCGTCACCGTCTTGGTGGAGGTCGCGATGTTGGTGCCCGAGAAGGTCACCGTGTAGGTGCCAGGCTTCAGCACGAGATCGTAGCCGCCGGCCGCCGAAGTCGTCGTCTTGAAGGTCTGGCCGGCCGCGTTCTTGGCCGTGATGGTGATGGCTCCCATGCCCTCGCCCGGATCGTAGAAGCGGTCGCCGTCCATGTCGTCGAAGGCTACGCCGGTCAGGAACAGGCCCGAGCCGGTCTTGCCGAAGTCCTCCGTAACGAAGGCACTCGAGCGGCCCTTGTAGTCGCCGACCTCGAAGCCGAGCCCGACTTCGCGGAAATTGGGATTGAGGATGTTCGCCCGGTGGCCGGACGAGTTCATCAGGTTGGTGTGGAGGAGCTTGACCTCGTCCGAGTAGCCGGTGGGCGCACGGGTCGTGGCCCAGGCGATGTTCTCACCCGTCGCCCACGAGCCGGAAAGGACGTAGCCCGCGTTCTTCATGCGGGTCGTCGGCGAGGAACCGCCGGATCCGGTGTGGGAGAAGACATCCGTCGCGAGCATCCACTGGTCGTGGCCTTCTGCCGCTTCGCTGAGATCGTTGTCGAATGCCAGAGGCTGGGCGCCGACTTTGGCGCGCTCCGCGTTGATGAGCTCGAGCAGATACTGCTCGTTGGCGCTGTGCTGAGGCATGGGGTCTCCCCGTTGGTTCTGATTGCTGTTGAACCCCAGTGATCCCATCTGCCCGACCCGTGCCTAGGCAGCAAGTGTGTTGATGATGCGGCGCTCGGATGGTTAATTTAGGACGTGCGCATATAAGTGCGCCGCCATTCGACAGGCTCTCCGGGCCGTCGCGGACTGGAAGTTGCCTCCGTGAAAACACCGCTCGGCCCAAGGGCAGAAACGGGCGAAGCCGCCGAAGGGGCGACCTTCGGCGGCTTCGCTTTTTCGGACCCGCTTGCGCGGATGCCTTATTCTGCGGCCAGGGCGGCAGGTTCCTCGGTCAGGATGAGCGGGCGGTCGCCGGTCTCGTCCTTGATGCGCGTCGGCAGCCCGAGCGTGTCGAGCAGGCGCAGGAACGGCCTCGGCGGCAGTTGCTCGACATTGACCATGGTCCGTGCATCCCACTCGCCGGTGGCGACCAGCATCGCCGCGGCAACCGCCGGAACGCCGGCGGTATAGGAGATGCCCTGGCTGCCGACTTCGGCATAGGCTTCCGCATGGTCGGCGACGTTGTAGATGAAGACCTCGCGCGGCTTGCCGTCCTTGGTGCCGATGACGACGTCGCCGATGCAGGTCTTGCCGCTGTAGGTCGGCGCGAGTGACGCCGGATCGGGCAACACCGCCTTGACGACCTTGAGTGGCACCACCTGCTGGCCCTCGGCGGTGGTGACCGGCTGCTCGGACAGCAGGCCGAGGTTCTTCAAGACCGTGAAGACGTTGATGTAGTGGTCGCCGAAGCCCATCCAGAAGCGCACGTTGGGCACGCCGAGATGGCGCGATAGCGAATGCACCTCGTCATGGCCGGTAAGGTAGGTCGTGCTGGTTCCGACTACTGGCAGTTGCCATTCCTTGCGGACCTCGAACATCTTGTTCGACACCCAGTTCTTGTCCTGCCACGACCAGACGGTCCCGGTGAACTCGCGGAAATTTATCTCCGGATCGAAGTTGGTGGCGAAGTAGCGCCCGTGGCTGCCGGCATTGACGTCGACGATGTCGATCGACTCGATTTCGTCGAAGTACTCGTCGCGCGCCAGCGCCGCATAGGCGTTGACGACGCCCGGATCGAAGCCGGCACCGAGGATCGCGGTGACGCCTGCCTCGCGGCATTCCTCGATGCGCTTCCACTCGTAGTTGCCGTACCATGGCGGGGTCTCGCAGATCTTCGCCGGATCCTCGTGGATCGCGGTGTCGATGTAGGCCGCGCCCGTCGCCACGCATGCCGAAAGCACCGACATGTTGACGAAGGCCGAGCCGACATTGATCACGATCTGCGACTGCGTCCTTTCGATCAGCGCCTTCAGCGCTTCGACATCCAGGGCGTCGACGGCATGGCCCTCGAGCACCTTGTTGGTCTTCAAGCTCTTCTTGTCGCGGATCGAGTCGATGATGCTCCTGCATTTCTCGACCGTGCGCGAGGCGATATGGATGTCGCCGAGGACATCGTTGTTCTGCGCGCATTTGTGAGCGACGACTTGGGCGACACCGCCGGCACCGACAATCAGGACGTTCTTCTTCATTTCAAGCGTTAGGCTCCGTGTTGGGGTTGAAAGGGCAGGAAAAGTTCAGGAAAGGCTCGAGACGAAATCGTCGAAGCCGAACTGGCGTGCCACCCGTACCGAGCCGTCGAGGCTGCGGATGGCGATTGCGGGCATGTTCACGCCGTTGAACCAGTTCTTCTTGACCATGGTGTAGCCGGCCGCGTCCTGGATGGTGATGCGGTCGCCGACCTTGAGCGGTTCGGCAAAGCGGAACTCGCCGAAGATGTCGCCGGCCAGGCACGACTTGCCGCACACGAGGTAGGTGTGCTCACCCGCGTCGGGCTCGACCTTCGCGGTCTGGCGGTAGATCAGCAGGTCGAGCATGTGGGCCTCGATCGAGCTGTCGACGACGGCGATGTGCTTGCCGTTGAACAGCGTGTCGAGCACTGTCAGCTCCAGCGTCGTGCTGCGCGTGATGGCGGCTTCGCCAGGCTCGAGATAGACCTGCACGCCGTAGCGTTCGGAGAAGGCCTTGAGACGGTCGCAGAAGGCGCCGAGCGGATAGCCGTCGCCGGTGAAGTGGATTCCGCCGCCGAGGCTGATCCAGTTGACCTGGCCGAGGAGTGCCCCGAACCGCTCCTCGATCGCGGCGAGCATGCGGTCGAACAAGGCGAAGTCGCCGTTCTCGCAGTTGTTGTGGATCATGAAGCCGTCGACGCGGTCGACCACGGCGGCGATCTTGTCGGTGTCCCATTCGCCGAGGCGGCTGTAGGGGCGCGCCGGATCGGCGAGGTCGAAGCTCGACGAGCTGACCTGGGGGTTGAGGCGCAGGCCGCGCTGCATGGCCGCCGTGCGGCCGGCAAAGCGCTCGAACTGGGCGATCGAGTTGAAGATGATCTTGTCGGAATTGGCTACGACCTCGTCGATCTCGTGGTCGGCATAGGCCACGCTGTAGGCGTGGGTTTCGCCGCCGAACTTCTGATAACCGAGCTTGGCCTCGTACAACGACGACGACGTCGTGCCGTCCATGTACTGCTTCATCAGGTCGAACACCGACCAGGTGGCGAAACACTTGAGCGCGAGCAGCACCTTGGCGCCGCTGCGTTCGCGCACCTGTTGCATGATCTCCATGTTGCGAAGGAGCCTGGTCTCGTCGATCAGGTAGTAAGGCGTCTGGATCATTCTTGGTCGTGTTCCGTACTTGGTTGCCCCGGGGCGCGACGCGCGGGGCTTTTCGGCAATGTGCATGAAATGACGCCGCGGCCCTCGGAAAGGGTCGGCAGGCGTCCGCAGCGCTGATGATTGCGTTACTGGAACGCGGAGGAGGGGGGAGAGGCCGCGAGCGACGTCAGGGCACCTGCGATGCCCCATCCGGCCTTGTGCGCCGCGCCACGGAAACGGAGACCCGCAGCCGGCCGCCTAGGCAGCCGAACATGAACATTCGGGCGCTCCACCTGCATCCAGGCGTGCACCTTTGCGGTGTCTGTTTCTTCCGTTTGGGAGGTGTTCAGGATTGAACCCATCCCCAATTGGAAGAGGGCGTCGCGAGACATGGCGTCCTCCCCAACCAGCAGATGTCCCCGCTCAAGGCGGGAAGTTCCCCTATAACTGGTTTGGCAGGTAAATCAACCCACGTGAAGGGCATGGTGTATTTTGAATGATTGACGACGGATGGAATAAACACTCATAGACGAGCTCACAATCATTTTGATTGTTTCGAAAGAGTGTCGATTTTCCTCAAAATAATTCTTCATATGTTCCCGATCGATTGTCCTGTGCGACCTTATATCGCGTTGCGGCCGCTGATGGACGAAGTGCGGTGAGCGGGGCAGTCGCCGAAACGGTGCGAGGCCCTGGTAGGTCCGCGTGCGATTGCCGGAAACAGAAAAGCCCCCCGTGACGCGGGCTTTCCGGTTGCTTGGGTTGTCGGCCGGGTCGAAGCCGGGTTTGGTGCGTTTGACGATGTCGGCGGAAGTCGAAGCCAAACTTGGCAAGCCTGTCACCTCGAGCAGCCACGCCATGGCCTGGCACATTTCGTCCCCTGGAACCCACTCCATAGAACAAAGCCAGGCTCGTCGGCGGGCGCTGCATCTCTTTCGGGAAAGTGCAGGGGGTCGCCGAAGCGCCGATGAGATTCGCACGAGCCTCATTGCGTTGGCTTCGATCCAGCGCTTGGATCTGCTCTCGCAAGATATCGGGGGAACGGAATCCGCTGAACAAGTCTCGAAACGGTTCGAGATGACATCCCTTCCTTCATTGCGGGTGCCTCGGGGTGAGATATAGAGTGTTATGCATGTTGGGTTTACTGCCGGTTACTTGTCAAAGCCGGCAAAGAATTTGTACAATGCTTCCAAAAATATAGATGAATATCTTTGATATTGCCAGAATATTGATGTTATGAATACTTAAATACAAAATTAATTATCCTTTATGCCGACTCTTGAAGGGGCTCGATCGAGCTGCTTATTGCGTCCTGATCTTTATTGATTCGATCAGGGAAGCTGATGGGCGCGCGAATTTCTGCCATTTTGATTCTGGTCCTCTCCAGCGGCGCCGGCCAGGCTGCCGACCTCGGCACGCGGGGGGAGGTCGACTGGAGCGCTCCCTATGTCGGCATTTCGGCCGGCTATGGCTGGCTTCGCGATGTCGACCGCTCGTTTACGCCGCAGCTCCGTTCCTCGGGAGAGGACGTGGTCTTCGGAGTTCACGCCGGCTACCTCCACCAGTTCGGTTCTTTTGTCCTCGGGGGCGAAGCCGAGTACACACGGCTCGACATCAACTTCGAAGGCTTCCCGATCGACGTCGAGGATGCCTATGCGGCCAAGGCTCGTATTGGCTTCGCTTTCGATCGCCTGCTGCTCACCGGCCATGCCGGGGCCACCTACATCACCACCAACATCGGGCTGGAAGACTGGGGCTGGGTGGCGGGTGCCGGTGCCGACTACCTGCTTTCCGACAATCTCTCTGCCGGCGTGAGCTGGGATCACATGCAGTTCGACAAGTTCGACGGAACGCTGATCGATGGCCAGATCAATCTCGTCAAGGCGCGCGTGGGCTACAAATTCTAGGGTTTCGGCCGGGCCCCTCGACCCCTGAGCTTCACACCGAACGAGAAAGACGCTTGCCGATGAAAGCAATACCAAAGGCTGCACTGTCTGGCAGCCTGAAGGACTATCGCACCCAGAAGAACAGCGGTCTCATGTCGCGTGCCGACAGCTTCTTCGACTGGCAGGAGCTGCGGCGCCAGCACGGCGTCTGGCCCTATGCCCGTTCGACATCCTCCGCACCCAAGCCGCGGTCGGAGATCATGACCGACACCGGAGAGGCCGGCTCGGGCGTCAATTTTGCCTCGCAGGACTATCTCAGCCTGTCCTCGCACCCGAGGATCAAGGCTGCCGCAACCGAGGCGATCGAGAAATACGGCGTTCACAGTGCAGGTTCCGCCGCCCTTCTCGGCAACACCGCCAACTCGCTGCGCTTGTCGGCGGCCCTTTCGGACTTCCTCGGGGGCCGCGAGGTCGTGCTCTATCCGACCGGCTGGGCTGCCGGGTATGGCGCCATCCAGGGTTTTGTCCGTTCGGATGACCACGTGGTGATGGACATCCTGGCGCATTCCTGCCTCCAGGCGGGTGCAACGGCCGCCACGCAGAATGTGTATTACGTCCGGCATCTCGACCTCGACGCGGTGGCTCGCAGGCTGGCCAACATTCGCGCCACGGACGCGAAGAACGGCATCCTGGTGGTGACGGAGAGTCTCTTTTCGATGCACTCCGACGCCCCCGACCTCAGGGCGCTCCGGAGCGTGTGCGACACCTACGGGGCCAGTTTGCTGGTGGACTGCGCTCACGACTTCGGCTGCATGGGCGAGGATGGCCTTGGCCGCATCGGCGAGCAGGAGATGCTCGGCGACATCGACATCGTCATCGGCAGCTTCTCGAAGACCTTCGCCTCCAACGGCGGCTTCGTGGCCGTCAAGACACGGGCGGCGGCCGAGTATCTGAAATATTATAGCGCGCCGCACACATTCTCGAACGCCCTGTCGCCGGTCCAGGCGGCAACGGTCCTCGAGGCGCTTTCGATCATCCGGTCGGACGAGGGGCTGATGCTGCGGCACAAGCTTCGCGACAACGTCAATCACTTGCGCGAGGCCATGGCACGATCGGGCCGCGAGGTGCTCGGCGAGCCTTCCCCCATCGTCCCGGTCCGTGTCGGGGGCGAAGCTTTGGGGCGGCTTGCCTCGAAGCACCTGTCCATCTTTGCGGGAATTGCCAATCTGGTGGAGTTTCCGGCGGTCCCGTTGGGACAGTCGCGCTTCCGGTTCCAGGTCATGGCGGCTCACACGGCCGAGGACGTCGAAGCCATGGTCGCTGCGTTCAACGGCGCGATGGAGAGCGCGTTGGCGGAACTGAAGCAGCTAGAGGGTGGACTAGGGGCTCAATATCCTGCAGCGCCCGAAATCGAGCAGGCGCAGTTGGACGGTACTTGGTCCGGTACCTGACAAGCGGCCTGTCTTCCATCTTGCAGACCATTCATTGGCCCACGGGCGGATGTCCGTGGGCCAATGCCGTTCTTCACGCAACCGCACGCCGCGCCAATGAGAGGGCCTCGATCTCGATCCCGACGTAAGGGGCGAGGTCGGGGCGAGCCGCGGCCATGTGCAAGTTGGCGGCCACGAAGCCGGCCGGCATGCCGCAGTCGAAGGTGCGGCCGCAGAATTCGAAAGGCCGGATCGCCTGCGTTTCCATGAGCGTGAGCATGGCGTCGGTGAGCTGGATTTCGCCGCCCGCGCCCGGCGTCTGCTTTTCGAGAATGTCGAAGATCTCCGGCTGCAGGACGTAGCGCCCGGAGATGTAAAGATTGCTCGGGGCCGTGCCGGGAGCAGGCTTTTCCACGAGGCCGGTCACGATCGGCCCGTCGGCCGTCGGCTTGAGCGAGACGATGCCGAACTTGTGCGCGTCTTCAGGCGCGCATCGCTCCACCGCGATCACGTTGCCGCCGTGGAGCGCATGGAGATCGACCATCGATTTCAGGCATGGCCTGTCGGCGACCATGAGCATGTCGGGCAGAAGCACGGCGAAGGGTTCGTCGCCGACGATGTGGCGGGCCGTCCAGACTGCGTGGCCGAGACCCCGCGCCTGTTGCTGGCGAACGAAGGAGATCGAGCCGGCTGCTGGCGTGTTCTGCGCGATCCGGTCGGCGAGGGGATGCTTGCCGGCGTTGCGCAGGCTGACATCGAGTTCGAAGGCGTGATCGAAATGGTCTTCGATCGCTCCCTTCATGCGCCCAGTGACGATGATCACGTGCTCGATGCCCGAGGCGAAGGCCTCCGCCACGATGTAGTCCAGCACGGGCCGGTCGACGATCGTCAGCAACTCCTTGGGGATGCTCTTCGTTGCCGGAAGCATGCGCGTTCCGAAGCCGGCGGCTGGGATGATGGCCTTGCGGATCTTCTGTTGCATGGTGGTAGCCCTCCTGGTCATGCGACTTCTGGAATGTTGCGGGGTTTGCCCGAGTCGATCGTCCGGACGCGGCCGGACGTCTTGATGCTGGTGCCGACGGACATGGTCGCATCGTTGTGCTCGCCCGAGGCGATGAACATGAGTATGAGTGCCATGGCTGTCCTAAACCGCCTGCGGTAGTACGCCGGTCCGGGAGGCTACCGCCTCCGCATGCTTCTGGCGCAGCAGTCGGCGGTAGAGTTCGACATGCTCGCGGGCCGAGCTCGTATGGCTTGTCGGTCGACGCATCGACGTCCGCAGCCGATCCCATGCCTGGGGATCGCCCAGAACGCCTGCGAAGCGGTCGGCGAGGTCCTGCGCGCTGCCGGCGCGGAAATGCAGCCCGTCTTTTCCGTCGCGCACCTTCTCGGCCATGCCGCCAATGTCGGAGCAGATGATCGGCCGGCGGTGGTGCAGGGCTTCCTGGATCACCAGCGGCGAGTTTTCCCACCAGGTTGACGGCACCACCACCCAATCCACCGAACGCATGAGGCGCGGCATGTCGGCGTTCTCATAGGCGCCGTAGAAGCGCACACGCCGGCCGGCGTCCTCGACGAGTTTCTTGAGGCGGTCCTGGAATTCGGTCGGGTGGTGCTCGAGATTGCCGCCGAAGATCATCAGGCACCCATCGTCGCCCCAGATATCGTCGGGCACCCGCGAGGCCGCGTCGATCAGCACGTCGACGCCCTTGAAAGGCGTCAACTGTCCGAAATAGGCGAAGCGGTTTCGTCGTTGGGCATGCGCCTGCAACCCACGCGCGGGCGCGGCTTCCGCGGTCACGATCCCGTTTTCGATCACCGACAGCCTGTCGGGCTCTAGTCCCCACTTCGTGTACCGGTCGGCGAGGAATTTGCTCGGGGAGACGAAGGCGTCGGCCAAATTCATCATTCCGCGTACGAACCGCTCGCGCTTGAGGAACTGCGACACCGGTATTTCCGGAAAGCACCTGTGGCAGGCGATTGGGGATGCCTCCCTGCAGAGCTGGCCGCTTGGTCTTTTGACCATCTGGCCATGGTTGTGACAGATCGGCAGGTATTCGTGGAGCGTCACCAGGATGACCGCCCATGGCTGGGCCTCGCGCACGGCATAGAGCGCTTCCAGGCCGACACCCAGGACATGGTGGAAGTGGATGACATGGGGCCTGGCGTCGCGCACGAAACGCACGAGGTCACGCTGAAGCGCCTCGGTATCCCTGTTGGAGAGGAAGAAGTGGTCGTAGTCGTCGGCGTGGAACAGCAACTCGTCCCCGGCTGGACGAAGGTTCATCAAAGCCGAGGCGCCGTGACGCGGAAAGGGGTGGCCGACGCGCGCCAGATACACCGATTCCACATCGGGCAGCGCATTCAGGCCCTGGTGGAGGTTGTGGGATGCAATCTCGCCGCCGCCAAGCGAGATCGACGGATGCCCATGCGAAACGACGAGGACGCGAAGCTGTTCGTTCATTGGCGCGGCCTCTCCAGTGGGTTCTCGTTGAGGGCCAGTTCGGCTTCGAGCAGCTTGCGATCGATGCCTGCCATGAGAGCACCCAAAGAGCCCGTGCTCGACGTCTCGCCGGAACCGAGCATCTGCACCGACGGCAGCCAGTAGGAGGCAAGGCCGCTGCGGGCGAGCCGGAGGCCGAGGTCGACGCCCTTTTCCTGAGAGCCGAGATAGGCCGCGGCAAAGCCGCCGGACTTGAGGAGGGCTTCGCGCGGCATGACGCAGCATTCGAGGCATGCACCGGCAACCGGCGTCAGCTCTAGCCCGGTCACCACGCTGATCGGGTAGCCCTCGTAGCGGCCCGCCCGCCAGGTTCCCGCCCAGCGAACGGAATGGTCTTCATAGGCCAAGGTGGGGGAGACGATGCTTCCCTTCAGCGCCGCCTGGGTGGCAATCAGCTTGCCATACCAGCCGGGCTCGTGAGGCAGCAACGATCCCGAAAGAAGCACGACCGTGTCGGACGACAGAGCCCGCGCCCCGGCTTCAAGCAGGTCGTAGGCATCGCTCGTTTCCGTGGCCGAGACCAGCCTGATGGCAAGTCCGTAGAACTTTGCGAGCTTGCCTATTCGGCCTACCTGCCGGTGGAAACGCTCGGAGGGCATCACGAGGGCGATGGGAGCGCGCTTCGTCTCGGGGTTGATCGCCAGCAATGCGAGCAGGGGGCCTATGCCGGCTTCATCGTCTTCCCCGACACTGATGACGATCGGCGGCCCTGACGCCTCCTCGAAAGGTCCCGCATCGAGGACCGCGCCGACCGTCGGCGATACCCTTTCTAGCGCCGACAGGAGCGGGATGACCTGGCGCTCCATGAGCTCCGCCAGAGCCCAATCGTTGGGGTCGATGGCGCCGATCTGGCGCATCACCCCAAGGCGCGCCGTCGTCCGCACGGGTGTAAGCGGAATGAAGGCGCGGCGGGCGTCCCGCAATGTGAGTTCTAGGTAGAGGGGTGATGCCGGGTCGCCGTCCAGGAGCCTCGCATGGGCAACGAAGCCATGCCTGTGGGACCCGCGATCATATGCGCGCGCAAAGGCGGGCTCGTCCGAATGGGCCTTGGTCACGTCGGTTCGGTCGAGCCGGCTCCAGTGGTCGTCCAGCCTCGCCTCGCAGCCGTGGCGGCGCAGCTTCACGCATTGGACGTGGTTGTTGGGGTCGAGCAGCCAGCCGGAAATGAGAAAGCTGGCATCATTGACCTGGAAAACGTCGTCGATCCCCATCCGCACGGGAACGGGCAGGCTCGACACCGTCTCGGTACCGTCGAAACCGCTTGCGATTGCGCGCAGGCGCTGCAAGGCCTGGGGCGAGCTGTGGGCCCGCATGAGAACGGAGCGGACATGGCCCAGCGTTTCCAACGGCCCGGCAACCAGCTTGCGGCCGTGCACGGCCGTGTAGCGCCAACCGTGGCGGCCACGATAGGCCAGGCCCTCGATGTAGCCCGGAAGGAATGGCCCGTCGGGCTGTAGCAGGCCAACGAATCCCGAAGCACCCTGCGGCACGTCCTGGCGCGCGTAGACGGCGATCGCGCATTCCGCAGCCGAGGGCCTGTCGCCGTCGGCGACCATCCTGCAAACGCCGGGCGCGATGTCATGGCCCCAACCCTGCAGGAAGATTTCCCTGTCCTCGCCTTCGCCGACCAGCTCGATGAGACCGTTGCTCCCATGTGCCGCCTTGACCAGCGCGGCGATGGCCGATGGCTCGCCATGTCCGGATGGTGCCTTGATGAGCAGGTCGGCCAGAGCGCTGACCGTGGCCCCCAGGTGCTTCCCGGCAAGCTCGGCCAGCATTGCGGCCACTTCGTTCACCGAGGCCGTGCGGGGGGTGAAGACATAGCGCTTGCGGGCGCCATCTTGCCCGAATTGCAGGCTCGTGAAGACGCGATTGACCGTGTTCGTGGGGATCAATGCTGCAAAGCCGTGCGTCGCCGGCGGCAGCGGCGCCGCCAATCGCCAGCTGACGATGGCGGCAGATGACGTCTCGGCCGGATCGTCGTTGAATTCGGCCGATGCCTCGTCGGGCATGACTCCGCCCGTACCGATGACCAGCAGCGTGGCATCCCCGATCGGGCAACCGACGACCCGTCCCGCCCTTGGGACCCTGCCGCTTCGTCGGGTATCGGCTGTCGCCAAAGGTGCATTTTCCACGGCCAGCATGTGCTTCAGGCCCGTGAGAGCAGCGTCATGGCAGCGCCGGCCGCGAATCCGACGAGCACGAACAGCAACAGCAGAAGCGGCTTTAGTTCCCCGTTCGAGCGCTTCTGCAGACCGCTCAGGTTCTTCTCCATCGCCGCCACCACGCCGTCGAGCCGCATCAGATGGACGTCGAGGTCGCTCAGCCGTTGCGTGATTTCCGTCCGGAGGCCCGCAACGGCAGTGCTGATGTCGATGAGACCGACCGTCTCGGTTTCGCCGGCCTCGTCGATTTGCTGCGTACGCAAGAAGGAGCGCTGGGAAACCTGCAACTGCCGCTGCGATGCCATCAGCACGTCCAGCCTGTCGAGGACCTTGGCGAGCGGCGCGGCAATCAAGGCTTCGGCGGCCTGTTCGTGGGGGCGGGGGACGCGCAACGTCTGCTCATTGTCCTGTCCGCTGACGGCCACCACGACGAGATCGGCGGTGCGCGTGACCGCCGGTTCCGGCAGCGCGATCTCGAAGGCGTGCTTGCCGTCGCCGATGCCGTTGCGCTTGAGATCGGGACGATCGCGATCTGCCGCCGCCTCGGCAATCGTCTTGCCGTCGAGGATGACGCGGATTGCCAGCCGCTTGTTCGGCGTCGCGGGGTCGAAGGCCCAGCCGAAGACGCGGCCCTGGTCGATGGCGTCGACGCGGCCGCTCACCGGCTTTGCGTTGTTCTGATCCGCCACGGCAGTCGTTCTTTCGACCTCAACAGGCATTCACTTGTCCCTCATGCTGCTTGGAGACACGCGCGGGCTCGATCGCCTCGATCAGGTCGAGATAGCGCCGCGCGGTCGTGTCGATGTCGTCGGGCCGGCGCGCGTTCCTGGAAAGCCGACGCCCCAGCTCCGGCTCTTCGGCGAAGCGGCGCATGGCGGAAGCAAGCGCGCGCGGATCGTTGGGGGCGACTGTCAGGCCGTTGACGCCGTCCTGGACCAGTTCGGCCATGCCGCCGATATTGCTGGCGATCACGGGCCGCCCTTGCGCCTGTGCTTCCTGGATGACGAGCGGTGCATTTTCCCACCAGATGGAGGGCACGACCGTGCAGTCGACCGCGGCGACGAGAGCGGCTACGTCCTCGCGCCTGTAGGGCCCGCGCCGTTGTACGGTAGGGGCGGTCTCGCCGAAGCGGCGGTCGATCTCCTCGACGAAGGCTTCGCTCTGGAACGGCGCGCCACCGTGAACGCGCAACTCGAAATCGAGCCCTTCGGCGATGAGCTGCCGGGCCGCCTCGAGCAGTACCGTGGTGCCTTTCCAGGGGTTGAGATTGCCGAAGTATCCGAAGACGGTCGGGCCGGTGCCGTGGCTTTTCGCCGTCGCCGGCTTTGCCCGAGGCGGGAGACCGTTCGGGATGACGCTCAGCGTGTCCTCGGCAAGCTCCCAATCGACATACCGCTGGCGCAGGAAGTGGCTTGGCGCGACGAAGTGGTCGACTGGTCGCAGCAGCGCCTTCAGGTGGCGCTCGCGCAGCGCGAACCGGTCGAGGGGGATATCCTTGAAGCAGGCATGGCAGCGGTCGGGGCTCGCGGCGTGGCAAAGCTCCTTGCCGCTGGTGCGTACCATCAGGCCGTCGTGATGGCAGATCGGATAGTAGTCGTGGAGCGTCATGACGATCCGGCAGTCCGGCAACGTCCGGCGGACGATATGCGGGAACTCGGCTCCGATAAGCAGCAGGTGGTGGATGTGGACGACGTCCGGCCTGAAGTCGGACAGCAGTTCCACGAGGTCCGGGACGACCCCGTAGAGGTCGATCTGGCTCATATTGAAACGGTCGAAGTGGCCGGACCAGAGCAGGATTTCGTCTCCCGCTTCGCCGAGGCCCTGAAAGCTCGTGCCGGGCCGGGCCTGGCGATGGATCTGGTTGGTGGCACCCAGGAAGAGCGCCTCGTGTCCGGCGCGCTGATAGGCGCGGAAGAGGTCGTGCGCGAAGATCTCGGTGCCGCCGGGATGGAGGGCCGGATGGTTATGCGCCGCAACGAGAATGCGCATGCTTACCGCTGGGCTCCCCGGTTTTCGGCCACATAGATGTCCTGGTAATGGTCCGCATCCTGGCCCCGCCAATGGCCGAGGGATTTGATGGCGAGCTGAAGCCCGGCCTTTTCCAGTGCCCGGTCCAGAAAGCCATCATCGAACCCGACAGCCGCTAGCCGCGGCATGTCCGGGACGAACCAGCAGGGCCCATTGCCATCGCGCGCGAAGGCAAGTCTGGTATCGCGCTTGCCGGACGCGTTTTCGGCGGCCTGTTGGTCGACGACGAAGGCGGTCATGAACAGTCGCCCGCCCGGCTTGAGCAGCCTGGCAACCTCGCTCAGGTGAACCAGGACCTCGTCCGGCGGCAGATGCGTGACGACCGACGTCATGATCACGAAATCGAACTGCCGATCTGGATAGGGCAGCCTCAGGGCCTCGCCGCTGATCTTGCCCTGCGGATTGTAGAGATTGTGCGCGATGTCGAGGCGCTGGAAATTGAAGTTGGGATAGGCAGGCGTAATGAAACGCCGGCACCAGGCGATGCCGCCTTCGACGGGATCCAGCCCATTGTAGTGGCCCTTTTCGACGTCGAGGTACTGGGTCAGCGGCACGGCCATCCGGCCGATCCCGCAGCCGATGTCGAGCACGCGATGCTCCGGCCTGAGGCCTCCCATTCGGATGAAATGGCCAAGAAACTCCGCGCCGACGGCTTTGAAGTCGCCGTCACCGACGAAGACGTTGTTCGCCTGCGGTTGCGGCAGGTAGCGGTTGCGCGAAACTGCCTCCTGCAGCCAGCGGATATGGTCGTCCTGGATCGGCGCCACCAGCGGCGCTGGCTCATGTCGGATGGCTGCTTCGCTCATGCGGCGTTCCTCTCTGCTGCGTGGGCGAGACCGTCCGCACTGCCGGCAGCAGAAGCGGCCATCAGCTTGGCAATGTCGTCGTTCCAGCGTTGGGTATGCAGCCACGCGTTGTATTGGCTGGCGACGCCGCGCATGTAGTCGCTGCTGCGCTGGATCGATCGGCGCTCGAAATGGTAGAGGCAGGCGGCCGGCTCATAGGCGATCTGGAGACCCATCTGCCGGATCTTCAGGCAGAGGTCGCTGTCTTCGTAGTCACCGATGACATAGTCCTCGGTGTAGCCTCCGACGCGGTCGTAGGTCTCCCTGCGCGTCACCAGGCAGGCGCCGGTGACGCCAGGTACATGGCGGGCAAGCTGCGCCGGCGGGTAGCGACCGGGCATGCCCTTGTAGAAGTGATGGTTGAGCCAGATGCCGTGCCGGTCGGGGGCGAAATACAGCCCCGCATGCTGCAGCGAACCGTCCTCGAAGAGCAGCTTCGGCCCGATGGCGCCGAGTTCCTCCCGTTCGAGAAGCGGCTGTGTAAGCAACTGCAGCCAGCCCGGCTCGCGCGGCACCACGTCGGAATTGAGCATCACGAGAAGCGAGCCGTTCGCGAAACGCGCGCCGGCATTGCAGGCCCGGGCATAACCGCCGTTGCGGTTCATCACGACGAGTTTCATCGGCAGGCCGTGCAGGATATGCAGCCCGCCCAGCAGATGTTTCGTCTCGTCCTCGATCTCGGGCGAATCCAGGACGTAGATGATCTCCGCGTTCTCCGCGAGCCAGGGGTCGGTCGCCATGCCTGACAACTGGAAGCGCAGGAAGTCGAGGACCCGGTAGAGGGGCACCACGATCGAGACCAGGGGAGCCGGATGGGCGCGGCCATAGTCCTTGACGTGATCGACCTCAATCGTCTTGCCGAGGGTCCGTTCGACGTCTTGCAGTGCCGGGGCAAGAATGGTGCGGAACGCTTCATCCGTTGCATGCTGCGGGGTAACGGCGCGCAGGATGCGATTGCGCTGCGCCACGGGCTCGAAGGGCTGGGGCTTCGGCACCAGCGGTTTTATGGCACCCGAGTGGAGGCGCAGCTGGAAGCGTGGCTGCAACAATGGGCCGAGCGGCTCGTCCAGCGGAAGCCAGGCGACGAAGCCGGTCACGTTGGTCTTGGATTTGGTCTTGGCTTCCTGTTCCCAGGCCGGGAACTGGTACCAGTTGCCGTCGAGCGGCAACGCCTTGCCGTCCTCCTTCAGATAATCGATGCCGGCGAGGGTGGAGACGGGATCGTCGGTCCAGCCACCGGCGAGCAGGCCGCCTTGCAGTGAGAGTGCGAGATCGACCTCGGCAGCAGCATGCATTGCCGACTTTGCGACCCTTTGCGCGGTCTGCGGTGGTCGCAGCTGGAGGTCGATCGCGGTCGCCGCGCCGCTGGGCGACAGGCTGGACAGTTGCCGCACGACGAATTCTCGCAAGCCCGCGTCTCGCTGCTCTTCCGCCCACCATTTCTGGAGACTGGGATAGCGCGGATTGCAGTTCGGCAAGTACCGGGCCGCGATGCCTTTCTTGCCCAGGAAGACGACGTGCAGCGGTTGCGCCGGTTGCCGCGATTCGAGAATGAAATGGCAGGACTGTCGGCCGCGCTCCGAGCGGCTGCCGACGACAAGTTGTGAAGTCAACGGCACGACCGAGTTGGCGCCGATGGCATAGAGGCTGCCGATTTCGCCCAGATCGGGGCTGACGTCGGTCTGGATCAGGAAACGGCCGGGGGCTATCTGGGTGACGCAGCTCGCAGGCCGCGGCGCGGGCACCAGCGCCTGCACTGCGTCTTCGACGACGCCTGCGAAAAGCTCGTCGCGGGAGAGGCGGAACGCGCTTCGCCAGACGGTCAGGAGAGTGTTCAGGAACTTGATGCTGCCGTCGGGCGAGAGGCTCTCCAGGAGATACTCCACATCGAGAAGCGGAAGCCTTGCGGCTGGCTGGAGCGCGAGCGACTGCAACGCGCTTCCGTCAGCTGCGCAAATCTGCATGCGTTCGGCTTCGTCGCCGGGGCGCATCGCCCAAAGGATGCACCGCCCCCGATCGGCCGTCGGCAGCACCATGCTGACGAGCGGGACCGCCTGCCGTTGGGTGGACAGGAAAAGCTTGCCCGAGGCCGGCAGTTGCTGGGGGATGCTCCAGATCACGACGGCCACGTCCGAGCAAAGCCGGAAGGCCCTTGCAACGCTGGAACCGTCGCCGAAGTCCGTCGAACGGTCGGGCGTCACGCGTTAGCTCTTTGGTTCGGTTGAAGGGGAATACGGCGCGCCCCGGGGAGTGGGGCAGGGCGCGCCGTCTCAGGCTCAATGCACCGTGAAATAGCTTTCCGGGTTGGCCTGAATATCCTTGGCGTCGACGTCCACCAGCGTGAGCGTGTCGCCATGGCCGAGATCGATCACGACATTGCCGCCGACCTGGGTGATGCGCGAAGCCAGGTCTTCCGGGGACGAGATATCGAGGCCGTTGATGTCCTTCGAAATCTGCAGCAGGTCCTCGCCGGGCGTGAAGTCGAGGATGACGTCGTTTCCGCCGCCGCCGTCGAAGACGAAGAGGTCGCTGCCCTGGCCGCCGACCAGGATGTCGTTGCCCTTGCCGCCGTCGATGATGTCGTTGCCGGCGCCGCCCAGCAGAATGTCGTTGCCGCGGCCGCCCATGAGGTAGTCGCTGCCGTCGCCGCCCCGAAGGATGTCGTTGCCATTTTCGCCGAACAGCAGGTCGTCGCCGGGGCCGCCGTTCAGGACGTCATTGCCGTTGCCGCCATAGAGGGCATCCTGGCCGTCGCCGCCGAACAGGGTGTCGTTTCCATTGTCGCCGAACAGCAAGTCGTCGCCGCCGTTCCCAATGATGATGTCGTCGCCGTTGCCTCCGCTGACGTAGTCATCGCCCCCGAGGGCGCGAATGACGTCGTCAAAGCGGGTGCCAAACAGGACGTCGTCATATGCGCCGCCTTCCAATGTGGCCATCTGCTTCACCTCTTCCTCGTTTGAACGCGCGCCTCATCGGTAGCCGAGAATTACGCGACGCCACTTTGTAGTGAAAAAGAAGAGATGTGCAATATACTTCAGGGTGTAAATGCCGATTTATTGTATGAAATATTTGTTACAGATTTGCTGTATCTACATATCAAAATAACATTGAAATAAGATTGCTGATACTGTGCGTTTATACTGCGAACAAAGCGTTTAAAATTTTGAACTAGTTTATTCGGGCTCGACGGGCGGCCGTCGGGCACAAGCATCGAGCCGCCGACTGCCCGGATTGCAAACAAGGTTCCCGGTCGGGCTTCCTCGGGCTGTGCCCGAGGAAGCGTTCAGTCTTCTCTCAGAGCGCGGTTGAAACTGTCGGTGACCGGAGAGATCAGGTAGTCGATCGCCCGGCGTGCCTTGTGCACGATGAGCACTTCCGCCGGCATCCCGGGATAGAGGCGCATGTCCGGATTCGCAGCCATCGAAGCCGGATCGATCTGCGCCCGCGCGACGAAATAGGCCACGTTCGATTTTTCATCCAGCGACTGGTCGGCGGCCACGTAGGTGATCGTGCCCGACAATGGCAGGTGCGAGCGCTGGTTATACGCCGTCAGCCGGATCTGCGTCCGGGAGCCGACCGCGACGCTGTCAATATCACGCGTGCTCAGGTTCATCTCGACGAGCAGCGGTTCGCTTTCCGGCACGATGTCGAGCAGCGGCTGGCCGGGGGACACTGCGCTTCCCGGCGTGCGCACGGCGATGTTGGTCACGATGCCGGCCTGTGGAGAGCGGATCTCGAGGCGGCGCAGCACGTCTTTCGCGGCAATGATCCTTTCCTCTGCATCCGCGAGCTCGAGGCGAGCCGTGGTGATTTCGCCGGCGATCTCGGACTGGAAGTCGCTGTCGATGCCTATCAGCGCGAGTTCGCTGCCCGCCTTGGCCTTCTCCGCCTGGGCCTGCTGGCCGGCGAGCTCGCCGCGCGAGGCCGCGAGTTCGCTCAGCCTTGCCTCGATTTCGATGAGCTTTGAGCGCTGGGCAAATCCCTTCTCCACCAGGGTTGCGATGGCCGAGCGCTGTTCGTCGATGAGGTCGATCTGGCGGTCGGTGGCCTCGATCTGGATGGTCAGGAACTTCGACCGCTCCGAATATTCCTCGATCGTCGTGCGCTGTATCCCGCTTCGCCCCGCCTTGGAGTCCCGCCTTTTTTCGAAGAATGCTCGTTCAGCCGTCATGGCGTCATGGGCCGCGGCTTGGCCGGGTCCGCCGAGTTCTGCGGGGAAGCCTATCTCCTGGGTGCCGGCCTGCTCGGCCCTGAGGCGCGCAAGCTTCGCGATCAGGCCCACGCGCCGGCTTTCCAGTGCCTGCAGGTCGGCGCGGGCGCGCGTGTCCTCGAGCCTGATCAGCGGTTGTCCGGCGGCGACCTGGTCGCCCTCCTGCACCAGGAGGCGGCTCAGGATGCCGCCCTCGAAATGGCTGACCGTCTTGCGTTTGGAATCGACGATGATCGTGCCGGCGGCCACCGAAGCGCTGTCGAGTTCCGTCAAGAAACCCCAACCGAGAAAGCCGCCGAACGACAGCAGGATGGTCGTGAGGCCGGCGATGACGAGGCGCCGGAGCGGCGAGCGGGCGTGGCCTTCCGCCAGTTCCAGCTCCAAGGCGGTAGGCGGGAGCGGATCCTGTCGCTCCGCTCGAATTGAATGTTCCGGGAGGCTCGGCCGGCGGGCCGGACCGACATCGGTGCGCTCCGACGGCAATGGCTTGTGCATCATGATGCCACCACCTCGCGCGACGATTGGCCGGACGTCATCGAGGCGACCACGTCGGTGCGTGGACCGAACTGCGTGATGCGGCCGTTTTCCAGGATGAGCAGCTTGTCCGCGACCTCCATGATCGTCGGCCGGTGCGCGATCATCACGACGATGGCGCCGTCGGCGCGGGCCTTTTCAATGGCGCGGATGAGGGCGCGCTCGCCGACCGCATCGAGATTGGCGTTCGGCTCGTCCAGTACGATCAGCCGGGGGCGGCCGTAGAGGCAGCGGGCAAGCGCGACACGCTGCCTCTGCCCACCCGAAAGCGTCAGGTGCCCGTCGCCGACCGGCGTGTCGTAGCCCAGGGGGAGACGCCCGATCATGTCGTGGACATCGGCCTGACGTGCGGCCTCGAGCACCCTGTGCGGGTCGCTGTCGTCCATACGGGCTATGTTGTCCCGGATCGTTCCCTCGAGAAGCGAGATCGATTGCGGAAGATAGCCGGTCACGCGCCCAAAGGAAGAGCGCTCCCAGAGGTAGACATTGTTGCCGTCCAGGAAGATGCCGCCCGACGTGGGCTTCAGGATGCCGACGAGCAGCCGCGCCAGAGTGGATTTGCCGGCGGCGGAGGGGCCGACCAGCCCCAGCACCTCACCGGGGGAAAGCGAGAAGGAGACGCCCTTGATGATCGGCACGTCCATGCCCGGAGCAGCGTAGACCAGCTTGTCGACGATCAGGTCGCCCTGCGAATGCGGCGTGGGCATGGCCTGGCGCACCGCAAGGTCCTCGTTGAGCGAGGTCTCGATGCGGCGCCAGCTGGCGATCGCCAGGACCCATTGCCGCCAGTTCTCGATGACGGAATCGAACGGTTGGAGCAGACGGCCGACAAGGATGCCTGAAGCCATCATGACGCCTGGAGAAACCTCCTGCTTGAGCACCAGCAAGGCCCCTGTGGCCAAGGTCGCGACCTGGATGATGTAGCGGAGCGCGCGGGTGATCGACGCCATCGCCCGGCTTCGGTTCCCGCTGGTTTCGAGAAGGTCCAGTGCATGCATCTGTGCTGATCGCCACCGCCTTGCCAGCGCAGGCAGCATGCCCATGGCCTCGATCGCCTCCGCGTGACGGAGCGACGCGCCGATCTTCGACACCGATTCGATGTTGGCCTGGTTTGCCTCCTTCATGAGCTGGCGGGTGAGCAGGTCCGTGACGACGCCGCAGCAAAGCAGCAGCGCCACCGAGATCGTGCCGAGAACGCCGAGCACAGGGTGCAGCAGATACAGGGCGCCAAGAAAGATGGGCGACCAGGCGGCATCGAGAGGGGCGCTGACTGCCGGGGAGGTGAGGAAGCCGCGCAACTCAGTCAGGTCCCTCAGCGACTGCGTTGCGCGCGACACCCCCTGATCGACGGAGGCTTGGACAGCGGCCGTAAGCAGCGGCAGGTTCAGCCGCCGGGTCACGGCGCTGCCCATCGCCTGGAACGAGAGGGCGCGGATAAACTCGAGCACGCCGTAGACCAGCAGGGCGCCGATCGCCAGAACGGTGAGCGCGGTGAGCGAATCGATGCTTTGGCTGTTCAGCACGCGATCATACACCTGCATCATGAACAGGGGCATCGTAAGTTGCAGCAGGCTGATGCATGCACTCAGCAGGGCTGCATAAAGCAGCGTCGTGACGAAGACGCGCCGTGCCTGCAGGACGAGCAACCTCGGATTGAGCGTCCCATTCTGGGCGACAACTGACCCATTTTGGCCCTTGCCAAGCGGGTTTTTTCGAACAGTATCAAGCATGGGCGATTTGGCCTGGGGCTAGCGTGTTTGGTGATTTGAGGGTGTTATCTGCGCCGCATGCAGAACATATTACAATATCGCTGTCGTCATTGTGACATGAAAATGATAGCACTCTCAAGTTATAGGGTTCGTGGTGGGGCGTTGTAGAATTTTACTTCAAGTTTTGAAGTAAATTCCAAAGAATGGAGAGTGGGATGACACAGGGACTTCTCTACCCGTCCTTGGGTTTGGAAGATGCAGTTTTGCTATCGAACGGAGGTGACGGGCTGCACATCGCCCCCGACCAGCCGCGCCGTGACCAGATCAGCGACGCTCCGCAGGCCACGTGTTTCGATCTGGCACGCCTGCTCGATCGGTCCAGCCGGCGCTTCTCGGGCCTCATAAGCGCGGAGCTCACGCGGCTCGGCATCGACGACATCGGACCGTCCCAGGTGATGGTTCTGCTGGCCGTTGGCGATACCGAGGTGTCGGTCGGCGAACTGCTCGATCGTGGCAACTATGTGGGCTCGAACATCTCGTACTACCTGAAGCAACTGGGCGATGGCGATTACATCGATCGCGTCACCTCCCAGCGCGACAAGCGCTCGGCCCGAATCAGGCTCTCGGAAAAGGGCAGGCAGCTCTGTGCCGATCTGCGGGTCGCGGCGAAGGCCTTTGAGCGCGCTTTTTGCGTCGAGCAGGACTTGCGGGATCTGGCAACGGCCTTCCAGGCGTTGCACCGGCTCGAACTGATGTGGGCCAATGCCGCACGCTACGGCGTTTGAACTCGATTTGAAGGGCAGGCCCATATCAGGGGCCTGCTAGACATCATGCATATAGCATTCGTGCATCGGCGCGGCTTCGGCCAGTTCGCCGCCCTGGCTGCGCATTTGGCGCAGGCCGGGAATGAAGTGAGCCTTGTGACGGAGGCGATCGACCAGCGCATTCCGTCGGTCCGCGTCGTGCGGCATCGAACGGAGCCGGGGCCGCGGGCCGATCCGCAAATGGCGCGGCACCTTGGCATACCCGACCATCACGTTCGGGTCGGCCATCGCGTTGCCGAAACATTCGACGCGATGGCGCGCCAGGGCCAGAAGCCGGACATCATCATCGGCCATATCGGCTGGGGCAGCATGATGTTCGTCAAGGACGTGCTCCCGCGCGTGCCTGCCCTCGGCTATTGCGAGTTCTTCTATAGGGCCGACGGGGCGGATGTCGGATTTGCCCCTGGCGATGAGCCCGACGTCGAGACGCGCAAGCGGCTCAGGCTTCGCAACATGGCGCAGCTCGTTTCACTGGAGGCACTGGAGGGCGGCATCAGCCCGACCCAATGGCAGCGAAGCCTTTATCCGGCCGATGCGCGGGCGCGCATCACCGTGTGCCACGAGGGGATAGACACGCGGCGCTTCCGCCCGGATCCGGCGGCATCGCTGAAGCTGCCCGACGGGCGCGTGCTCAAGGCCGGTGATCCCATCGTCACATTCGTCGCGCGCGACCTGGAGCCCTATCGCGGGTTCCCGCAGGCGCTGGAGGCTGCGGCCAAGGTCATCCGCAAGAATCCCGACGCCCTGTTCGTCTTCGTCGGTAGCGATGGCGTGAGCTATGGCACGCCGCCACCTGATGGCGGATCCTGGAAGGAGCATCTTCTCAAGTCGCTCGATCTTCCGAGGGACCGGGTGTTGTTCCCCGGCGCGGTCCCGCACGCGGTCCTGCGCCAGCTCTTCCAGATATCCGCGGCTCACGTCTACCTGACCTACCCCTTCGTGCTTTCCTGGTCGGTTCTGGAGGCGATGGCGTGCGGGGCGCTGGTCATCGCGTCCGATACCGCCTGCGTCCAGGAGGTCATCCGTTCGGGCCGCAACGGCATCCTCGTGCCGTTCTTCGATACGGACGCGCTCGCTGAGTCCATTCTTGGGGCCTTGAAGAGCCCGGATAGTTACGCCGGATTGCGGGCCGCGGCGCGCAGGACGGTCGAACAGCGCTTCCGGCTGGAAGAATGCCTTGCAACCCAAACCAATCTGATCGGAAAGTTGACCGGGATGGATTGTAATATGGCAAAAGAATTGCGGATTGCGTGAATATTACTTCAAGTTTTGAAGTATACTATTCTTCTAAGTGCCTGATTTTTATCATTGTCGCCGGTGATAAACATTGATACGAGTTTTGTTGCCTGAATGTCGTGGGGATGTTCTGCGCAAATGACAATCAAGATTGTCAATGAAATCTCGTTATTGTTGAGGGCGCTGCGTGCACGGGGTAATTTCGTCTGGCGAGAGGCTATCGGCGGCGAAGATAAAGTTGATTGCGGCATCCGGTCGTGACCGGGCCGCCGTCGAAAAGGCCGGCATCGAAAACCTGGTCGTATTCCTTGATGGCAGCGCGGGCGCTCAGCCCGCATTGCGTAACGCCTTTCCTCTCATTGCGGTTGCCTTTTCCGAAGCGTCGGAAGCAGATCTGAGGGGCGCGCTCGTTGCGCTCCGCCAGCTCGGCACGGTGCCCGAGATCCCCGTTCAGCGGCTCGATGCGAAGAATGCGGCCGAGATGTGCGCCCTCATTCGCTCGCTCGCCGAGGGCGGGGTGGGGCGGCTCTCCCGGTTTTCCGCCTCGATCGCCACGGAACTCGCCATGCTGCGGCGAGAGCGCGAGATGATGCTTGAGAACTACCGTGCGCTCGAGGATGCGTTCCAGGCACGGAACTGGGAGCCGGTCGCGGAAGTGTTCGGGCATGACCCGCATGTCGACCCCAAGGACGAGGGCATCGGCCAGCTTCTGTCGAGCGCCTATGTCGAGCAGCTCCTGCCGGTTTCCAGCCAGGGCGTGGCCGGCATCGCCCTCCATCTCCATTCGGTGCCGAAGGATGGCGCCGACCTGGTCGTGACGCTGAGCTATGTCGAGAGCCGCGAAGGCGTGGCCGAGTGGAGCGTTCCCGCCTCGAAGCTCGTCGCGAACTGGAACTTCTTCTCGCTGCCGCGGGCCTGCGGAGGCGGAGCGAAGACGCTGCGGCTGCGGGTGTCCTCCACCGGACCGGAGATGCTGGGGCTGTCGCTCGGCTTCCCCATCGCCAGCGAGCGCTACACGGCGCGATCCGAGATTGCGCACTCCGACCTCGATCTGCGGCCACTGGCATTCCGCGTGTTCACCGGGCTGCCGGGCGTAAAGCCGACCCGGATGCCCAACATGATCGCGCCGACCGACCTGCTCGACGGCCAGTTCATCGAAGACTATCGCCTGGCCCCCGACATCCTGGGGCGGATCGTCGATGTGTCGGTCACGCCCGTCGTGCCTGACTTCCAGACAGTCCGCTTCCTCGAGCACGAATACGCCGTGGTTTGTCACCCGCTGCAGAGCGGTATTTCCGCCGGCGCCGTCAGCCGCGCGGTCGAGCCAGGGACCATTTCGTTCTCGGCGAGCGCCGTGATCGACCATCCCCAGGGGGCTCCGGCGGCGGTCAGCCTTCTGCTTGCTCCAACCAATTCCAACGCGCGCACCGAGGTGGCCGAACTGGTGCGTAAGGGCACCACGAAGCCGACTGCCTTCTTCAGCGGCTGGCGCGAAGTCGGCCCCGACAAGGCGGTCAACATCAACATCCACATGGACGAACCGGTGCGTGCGCCGATGGATCTCATGATCTTGAGCCGTGCCGTTGGCGATTCAGTCGATTTCTCCTGGCTCAAGGTGTCGGGCTTCCGGCTCGTGAAGCAGTCGGGGGAGGCGATCCATGCCCGCCAGTAAGGACGACCTGATTGCGGTGGCGATGCCGCTATACGGGCACGCCGCGCTGGCGCTCGAAGCGCTCGAGTCCGCTCTGGCGTCGATCACCTCCAACTGCAGGATCGCCATCGTCGTGTCCGTCGACGGCGATCCGCGGCACGAGGCCTTCGACCTGCTGCTGCTCTACGCTGCCGCCCATCCATCGGTGCATGTGGTGTTCGGCCCGAATGCCGGGCCGGGCGGGGCGCGCAATCGCGCGATCGACTACATCCTCGAAAACCTGCCCGAGGCCCGGGCGGTCTATTTCCTCGACGCCGACAACAGAATTCTGCCGGGCACCATCGAGACCCTGTACGAACAGCTTCTGTCGAGTGGCTGTGGCTGGGTCTACACCAACATCGACACCTTCTCGGTGAGCTGGCGCGCGCACTACGGCAACCGCTATTCCAGGCTTCTCCACTGCATCACCGACAACATCTGCGACACCGGCTCGATGATCTCCATCGATGTCTTCCGGGCCGGCGTGCGCTTCAACGATGACAGGCAGAACGGTTTCGAGGACTGGGAATTCTGGCTTTCCTGTATCGAGCAGGGGTTCGTCGGCACTCCGTCCCACGACACCACATTCGAATATCGGCTGCGGGCGGAGAGCCGCTTCAAGGAAGCCAATCGCGAGCGTGCCACTTCCGTGGGCTTCCTCAGGAAGCGCCACAAGGCACTGTTCCAGCGACCGATGCTCGTCGAGTTCGAGCACGAGGAATGTCCGCGCTATCTCTTCGCGAGGACGGAAGATGCCGCCATTTCCTACTTCACCGATCCCACCAAGCCGCCCAGGATGCTTCGCCTCGACGACATCATCCCGGATTTCTGGGCCAGCATCGGCGAGCCAGACAACGTCCACTTCCCGCCTTTCCTGATAGCCGGCAGCGGCGCGACGCTCGACCTTCTGCGGCGGTCGCGCATGTTGCCCAATGTGCTTTGCCACCTCGAGCGCCTGAGCGAGAAGGCCAACATCGTCTTCGTCCAGCTCGGCAACGACGCGACGCAGCGCAAGGTCGAGCCGGTCGTGCTGGAGTCTGGGGCATCGCAAGTCGCGCCTGCGGACCTGATCTTCATCCCGACGTCGCTTGTCCGCGACGTCATCCGGAACAACGCGCTCGACTGGTTCGCCTCGATCGGCAACCAGCAGATATGGCCTACTTCGGCCATTCTGAAGGTGCGCTTCCCGTTCCCGAGGACGCTGCCGCGGCGGTCGCTGATCACGCCCCAGCAGATGATGATCAACTGCATCAACGCCATCGCGACGAGCCCACTGCGCCAGTCTGCGGGCGGGCGCTGGACTTGGCGGCCGGCACGGCTCGTGCCTTTTGCGGATCTGCACAAGTCGCTGCGCAAGGAAATCGGCGGTTCGCCGGTCCTCCCGCTCGGCCACAGCGAGACCGGCAAGCGGACGGCTGCATTGCTCGTGCCGAATGCTTCATTCGGCGGCGCCGAGAAGGTTGTCTATGCAGCTGCGCGCGAACTGAAGAGGGCGGGGTACGAGACCCACCTTTTCGTGCTCGGCACGCTTCGCATGGACGTGATCGACGAGTTCGACGCGAGCTTCGACCATATCCATTTCTGGAACGAGGGCATTCCCGCCTGGGGAGGCTCGGGTCAGTTCCTCGGTCAGGATTTCATCGCCGAACACCATGAGGTCGACTGGGGCGGACTGAAGGGCCAGCTCTCGGGCTTCGACCTGATCGTCAACAACCACGTGATGTCGGTCCATCCCCTGATTGCACGGCTGCGTTCGGAGGGAGCGCGCACGGCCTGCTATCTGCACGTCGTCGACAACACCTCGTACAAGAGACCCGCCGGCCAACCCTTTGGGGCGATCGCCCATGAGCACTGCTACGACGCGTTCCTGACCTGTTCGGAGCAGCTCAAAATCTACCTGCGCAGCTTCGGTGTGCCGCTCGAAAAGGTCTTCGCCGTGCCCAATGGCGCGAGTTTTTCGGTACCGCCCAAGGCGCTTGCGGAAGTGGTGTCGGCCAGGCGGACGGAACGCAAGGACGACCGGCTGCGGCTCCTCTACATGGGCCGGTTCGACCAGCAGAAGGGCATCGACCGGCTGGCTGCTACGATCGCGGAGCTGCACGCCTCGCGCGTTCCAGTCGACATCAGGGCGATCGGCGGGGAGATCCTCGCCGATTCCAGCGTCTCCTGGACCGACCAGCTCAAGAGCCTCGGCGTCGAGGTGCACCCGCCGGTCTTCGCCAGCAAGGAGCTGATCAAGGCGCTGGGCTGGGCGGACGTTCTGATCATGCCATCGCGCTGGGAGGGCGCTCCGCTGATGATCGCGGAAGCGCAGCAACTCGGCTGCGTTCCGGTCGCAACCGGCGTCGGCGCGGTGGACGAACTCATCACGCATGGCGAAGACGGCATCCTCATCAACGCCGATGTCGACTCCCAGGTGGTGCGGCAGATGGCCAGGGTCATCGAAGAGGTCGCGCTTGATCGCGGCAAGCTCGCTCCGCTCACGGAAGGCTGTCTCAGGTCGGCGGCACGCCGGTCTTGGGCCGGTTCATTTTCGGAATTCCTCGGCTGGTGCGACGGCGCGGTGAACAACTCATCGCAGTCGCGCGCAACGGTCATGCATCGGCGCGAGACGTCGAACCCGGTTGTCGCGGCCGCAGGCTGAGCGACTTCCGCCAGATCCAGCAAGTAGAAAGGTCTAGTTGTATGCGTCCAAGGATTCTCGTGACGGGCATTCCTGGTCATTATTCGCGCCTTGCAAACGGCGCCCAAGGATTGTCGGTCTCCTATTCGGAGCGGCAGAAACAGCCCGAGACAAAGGAAGAGTTTCTTCAGGAACTGCGCAACATCAGCAATACCGGCAACTACCTGATCGGCGAGGGCGCCTTGCGTGCGCTCGCACCGCATGCGAAGCCGGTGCCCTTCTGGCACCTCTACAATTGCAGCCGCAACGGAGAGGGGTTCGAGCAGTTCAATTCCAACTTCGACATCTGCGTCTTCACCTGCGCTAACCTGTTGCGCAAGGGATTGTCCGCCGATGCCGAAGCCGAGGTGCTGAGCCAGCTCAAGATGCCGATCGTGATGCTCGGCATCGGCCAGCAGAATCGCAAGGACCTCGAAAATTCGCTGCCGGAGGGCACCAAGCGGCTCCTGAACGTGCTGAAGGAGCGAGAGCACTATTTCCTGACGCGCGGTTTCGAAACTGCCGGATTCCTGAAGGACCAGGGTTTCTCCAATGTCCGGCCGACCGGCTGCCCATCCGTCTATTTCATGCCGGACAACATGCGCCGGTCGCTCAAGAAGCTGCCTGGCGTGCAGGTCGGCAAGGCGCGAACCATTTACTCCGGTTACCTCGGCGCCAATCAAGATGCGATCGTCGACGCCAATGCCCTGGAGCCGCAGGGCTCGGTTCCGCAATATGTCGTCCAGGACGAATTCCTGCACTTCGACATGAAGGTGGAGCCGAATACTGAAGGGCGCGTCTACGACTCAGCCACCGGTACAATGATCGGCGACGTCGCCTATCCGGGCACCGAGCGGCTCAAGACCCCATTCGATCTGCGCACCTTCTTCGACAACAACCAGTGGCGCGCCTGGGCTTCGTCAATGGACTTCAATTTCGGGCGGCGATTCCACGGCTCGATCATCGCCATGCAGGCGGGGGTGCCGAGCCTCATGGTGGCGGTGGACGATCGCATGCGCGAGATGCTGGGCTTCACCGGCTTGCCGGCCGTCGATGCGACCGATGTCGAAAAGGCCGAGAACCGTGCCGAGTTCGTCGCGGATCATCTCACCGGCCTCAACGCGTCCGAACTGGTCGACCGCTATTCCGATCGCGAGCGGAATTTCCGCACTGCGCTGCGCGAGATCGGCATCGGGCACTAGCGCATCTGCGAGCAGCCCAGGTCTCAAGCACAATTTTCAGGGAACATCATGCGCATCCTGCTTACGGGCATCCCATCATACCTGCAGCGAACCGTGTCGAGCGTATCCGGGGCGGAGGTTCGCCACAGGCCGTATTTCGACGACATCAGGACCAAGTCGGAGCTGATCGAGCAGGTCAGGAAGATAGCCAATACGGGCAACTACCTGATCGGCGAAGGCGCGGGCTACAGCCTGAAGGGGCATGACGTCACCTACGTGCCGTTCTGGCACCTGGCCCGCAGCTGCGGGTCGGAAGACGTCTACCAACAGCTCAACCAGGAGTTCGACATCTGCGTCTTCGCCTCGGCCAATCTGCTGCGGCCCGGCTATTCCGCCGACCTGGAAGCGGAAGTGTTCGACAAGCTGAGGATGCCGGTCGTGGTCATGGGCATCGGCATCCAGCGCAAGGAAGGCCTCAAGGACAACCTGCCCGCCGGCACCCTCAAGTTCCTCGAGGTGCTCAAGCGCAAGGAGAGCTTCTTCCTCACCCGCGGCTACTTCACCGCCGAATTCCTGAGGGAACAGGGCATGAAGTTCGTGAAGCCGACGGGGTGTCCATCGCTCTATTTCAACCCGGCGGGGATGGAGCGCTCTCTCGCCGCCCTCGCCAACCCCGACCTGGCACAGGCGCAGAAGATCGCCTTCGGCGGATACCTCGGCAGCGTGGCCGATACGATCGTCGATGCACATGCGCTGCTGAAGCCGACGAGTGTCGCAAGCTATGTTGTGCAGGACGAGGTGGTCGCCTACAACCTGTCGCTGCCCGTCGACGACGATGCCCCCGTCTATGACCGGGCCAGCGGCCGGATTACCGGGGCGACGTCATACAAGCATTCCGAAAAGTGGCAGCGGCAGCACGAGCTCATGGTGTTCTTCGACACCAATCAGTGGCGCAACTGGATCGCATCCCGCGACCTGTGTTTTGGCCGCCGGTTCCATGGCTGCATCATCGGCATGCAGGCCGGCGTGCCGGCGCTGATGATCGCCGTCGACGACCGCATGCGGGAGATGCTCGAGTTCGTCGGTTTCCCCTACATCGAGGCGGCGACGTGGAATCGCGAGGCCGACAAGAAGGCCTATCTCGGCAACTTCCTCTCCAAGATCGACACGCAGGCCGTCATCGACCGGTATCGGGCTTGCGAAACCAACTTCCGCACCGCTCTCGGCCATGTCGGTCTCTAGGCTTGCCTTCGCGAAGATAGGGCCAGGCAGGCTACTGATATGCATCCTGCTGCTGGCGTTCTGGGCGATTGCCCAGGCGCCGGTTGCCGATGCCGGCGAGGCGCCCCGTATCGGGGTCAACCGGGTCAACCTCGCCTGGCTTTCCCGCAGCGACCAGGAGAAGATCCTGGCGGAGATGGCGGCAAGCGGTGTCACCCATGCCCGGCTTTCACTGTCGCGGCCGGTCAACAAAAGCATCGACGCACTCGAGATCGCCAATGGTCTGGGCATTCGGATCCTTCTCGAAGTTCAGCTTACGAACAAGAGCTATTATCCCGAGACGGTTCTTCCCCGAACCGGCCATGGCCGCATCTGGGACGTACACCGCCTCTCGGACCTCGATCTCGACCGCTACCGAATGGGGCTGCGCGAGGCGCTTCGGCGCATCGATGCGCTGGGCATTCGCCTGGAGGCGATCGAGCCCGGAAACGAGATCAACCTCAGCGCCTACAACGGCGACCTTCTTGTCTACCCCCAGGTTGGCGAGGAAACGCCGCGCGCGATCGCGGAACTGGCAGGCAGGGAGGCGTTCGAACGCGGGCTCGACAAGTATCTGGAGGCCGTGAAGATCACCCGCGAGGAAGTGCGGAAAACCGTTCACAGCCGCGATGCAGCTATCGTTTCGGCCGGCCTCTCCGACCTCACCGCCCGCGAGGCAGACAAAAGGGGCATGGAGCGGCTCGACCCCGGCGAGGTCATCGCCCTGCTGCGCGAAAAGGGCGTCGACAGCCTCGTCGATGCCTACGGCATCCACCTTTACCCGGGACAGAAATCCACGTCGGCTATCGCCGGTCACGTGAAGGGCCTCCTCGATTTCTGCCAGCCGGCCAAGCCGTGCTGGGTGACCGAATGGGGGATCGCCAACACGGCGCGCGACTGCCCTTTCGACGACCGACGGCGGGAAGGCTCGGTACGCGCCATGCGCGCGGTCTTCGAACAGTTGATGAACGCAGGGCGGTTGAGCGCAGCCTACTACTACGACTGGGACACCGAGCCATCATACAGCCTTTGGCGCTGCGACCGGTTGAGCCCGGCCGGCGCCATCGCCATCACGCCGGGCGGACCCGAAGCGGTGCCGGCCAACGACCCGATGTTTCGTCCAGCGCCAGCAGCGGGAGCGCCTTGAATGTCGCCTTGAGCGGAAGCCCTGCGTTCGTGGCGCAGAAATGTAGTCAAGCCCGTGACTATGTTGTCATGACCCTGGCATTTCATGGAAGTTTGGCGTGCTTATCTATTCAGATGAAAATCTCGAGTTAATTCATAGAGCAGGATCGTCTTCTTATCTTCTCGTTACTTTCAACGAGATGGAAATGCAGGCGAACGGCAGCCGCTTCTGGGGACAGCGGTTCTGCGAGAAGGCGGACATTGCCGCACTCGGCTTCATCAGCCGGCGCCCCAACTGGTTTCCAGCGGCGAGCATGGCCAAGGCAGTTGCCGCGGCCGCACCGATACTGCGCCAAAGCTCCGAGCGCGTCCTCTATGGCCATTCCCAGGGAGGCTACGCGGCGCTCCGCTATCGCCGGATGTTCGATGCAGACGTGGCAATCGCCTTCTGCCCGCAAGTCTCCATCGACCCCGCGACTGTTCCGTTCGACGGCCGTTTCGCGCGCCACTTTGCGCCCGCCCTTCATGCCGACATGGAGATCATGTCCGACCATGCGGCCGGTCGCGCCTATGTCTTCTATGATCCGTTCCATGCCATCGATCGCAAGCATGCCGAACGCATCGCCAATCAGCAGGCAGACACGCGTCTCCTCCCGGTCCACATGACCGGGCATGGAACGGTCCGGGCCTTCGCCGGAACGGCGCGAGGATTGACGCTCGTCGAGGCCTGCCGGGCCGACGACCTGTCGGGGCTGCGCTCGCTCGCCCGCGAAGTCCGCATCGCAGCACCCATACGCCCCTATCAGATCGCGCTGACCGCGATCGCCCGCCATCCCGTCTGGGCCGACCGGCTCTTCGCGCGATTCGGCAAAGGCTTCTATTTCCTGGAGCGGGTCAATTTCCTCTACCACCGGGCCAACCGCCACATCCGCGATCGCGAACTCGCCACCGCGCGCGACCTGCTCGTAGAGGCCATGGCTCTCCAGCCGAGCAATCCGGGGCCGCCCCGTCGCCTTCAAGAGCTCGATGCGCGTATCGCGCTTGAGAGCGAACTGGCGTGATCGGGATGGACGCCGAGGCCTCGTGAGGAATGCCTCACGAACCGGCTATCAACAAGTGTAGCTGCTACGCCGCTTTGCTCCGGGCGCATCGAGCCGCGCCGATCGAGCAAGGTCAGGAGCTCCGCCCAATCGGCAAGGCTCAAGCTGCCTTTCTACGCTCAAAGGGTCCGTGCGGAATTTCCGGTGGCGCAAAGCTCTCGGCATTGGCGCGATCCCAGCGGCTATACCAGTCGGCCAGCTCGGGAATTTCTTCGCCTGCCACGAGGAACCCGTCGGGCAGGTAGGGGTAGGCTTCGTTTCCGTCGAGAAACTCGTTGTCCTTCTGCCGGAACATGAAGTGGTAGGGCATGAAATCGCTGGGGTTGACCAGGCCGGCCGCGCCCGCGATTTCGCCGAGCGCCTTCATCGTGTTGCGGTGGAAGCGCGCGACGCGATCGCTCTTGTCGCCGACATCGAGCGCGCGTTGGCGGGCCGGGTCCTGCGTCGCGATGCCGACCGGACATTTGTTGGTGTGGCAGGCTTGCGCCTGGATGCAGCCGACGGCGAACATGAACCCACGCGCCGCGTTGCACCAGTCCGCCCCCAGCGCCACCGCGCGGGCGATGTCGAAGGCGGAGATGATCTTGCCGGCCGCACCGATCTTCACCTCGTGACGGATTCCTGCGCCGCGCAACGTGTTGTGCACGAATGTCAGCCCTTCCAGCATCGGCATGCCGACCCGATTGGCGAATTCGACCGGGGCGGCGCCCGTTCCGCCCTCTGCCCCGTCGACAACGATGAAGTCCGGGGTGATCCCCGTCTTGAGCATCGCCTTGACCATGCTCATGAATTCGCGGCGGTGGCCGATGCAGAGCTTGATGCCGACTGGCTTGCCGCCAGACAGTTCGCGCAACTGGCGCACAAACTGCATCAGCCCGATAGGCGTCGAGAACGTGCCGTGGGCGGCCGGAGAGACGCAGTCGACGCCCATGGGAATGCCGCGTGCCTCGGCGATCTCCGGTGAGATCTTCGATGCGGGCAGCATGCCGCCGTGCCCTGGCTTTGCGCCCTGGCTCAGCTTGATCTCGATCATCCTGATCTGTGGATCGGCGGCGAGATCGGCGAATTTCTCGGGCGAGAAGCTGCCGTCGTCGTTGCGGCAACCGAAATAGCCCGACGCAACCTGATAGATCAGGTCGCCGCCGCCTTGCCGGTGATAACGGCTGATGCCGCCTTCACCCGTATCATGCGCGAAGCCGCCCTTTTTCGCGCCGGTGTTGAGCGCAAGAATGGCATTCGCCGACAGCGAGCCGAAGCTCATCGCCGAGATATTGTAGAGGCTGGCATCGTAGGGCTGCTTGCAGGCGGACCCGCCGATGCGCACCCGAAAGTTCGTGTCATCGATCACAACGGGCGAGGCGGAATGTGTCAGCCAGGCATAGCCGGAACTGTAGACGTTCTCGATCGTGCCGAAAGGGCGTTTGTCCTCGGCGCCCTTGGCGCGCTGATAGACGAGGCCGCGAGCCTGGCGGCTGAACGGCACTTCTTCATGGTCGCCCTCGATGATGTACTGCCTGATTTCCGGCCGGAACCCTTCGAGCAGAAAGCGCAGATGTCCGACCACCGGATAGTTGCGCAAGATGGAATGGCGGCGCTGGTAAAGATCATGCACACCCAGCAGAAACAGCCCTCCGCTAAGCGCAGCGACGATCAGCAGCCACTCGCTGTAGAACGCTGCACCCGCAAGCGATGCGAGCGCGACCAGCCCGGTGCCCACGAATATTGCATAGCGCTGATGCGAGAGAAGGATGCTGACCATTTTGGGGATTTGTCCGGAATGTCCGCGAGAGGCGGTTGGGGCTCGATTAGTGATCGGGGAGCGAACAACTGCGAACGGTAAATCGCTCTGCCGACAGCCTGTAGCACCGAATTCGTGACATTGCAGCGAATCTCACCGCTGTTGCGGTGGGCCGTTAGGTCGCGGCGGTTGCTTGGCCCGGAGATGCCGGTTGAGCCCATTGATGGTCACCATCTCCACCATCTGGTCGCTTGCCTCACGGCGCGCCTGGCCCCTTCGAATTTGCGCCGTTCCTTGGCGTAGCCCGCCAGGGCCAGGAAGCGGTAGATGCCGTGGACGAACTTGCGGTAGCGTAGTGACTAAGAGGCTGAAGACGTCGCCAAGTTGGAGGGCGAGAAACAGGGCTATGGCAGGCGTTGCATTTGGCGGCAGAGCTTAGCTTTCATGATCAGCCACTCAAGCGTGGCTGGTCTCGCAAGAGCCTAAGATGTCCTCGACGAGCGCGCTCTTTGTGACCTGATCCTGAATGCGCTCTCGGGCTTGGCAGGCGGCGAGCGGCGGGGTCGAGGTCGGCGAGGATGAGGTATGGCGCTGCGGATGTACTCGTAGCGGCGTGCGCGGTCTGCACAACGCAACTCCCCGACGTAGGCGACGTCAACGTGTGGTGCTGATCGTGTTGCGCGCCGGCGAACGGCAGCCCGCCGCCGCTTCCTCAAGATGACGATCACTCCAACCCCAGCCGCTGCTTCCTTTTCGCCGACCAGGCCGTGATCAACTGGTCGGCGGTCAACCCCATGAAAGCAACGCAGAGGCCGAGGACCAGGCCCTTGCCGGCATCGTTGAAGGTCAGCGCCCGGAAAATCTCCTGGCCGATGTCCTTGGTGCCGATGAAGGCCGCGATGATGACCATGAACAGCGCGAACATGATCGTCTGGTTGATGCCGAGCATGATCTCGGGGAAGGCGAGGGGCATGCGGATGTTCCACAGGAGCTGCCTTTGCGTGCAGCCCGAGGTGATGCCGGCCTCGACGATTTCCTGGGGCACGTTGCGCAGGCCGAAGATGGTGTAACGGACGATCGGGATCATTGCGTAGATGATGATGGCCGAGATCGCCGCCACGTCGCCGACTTTGAACAGCATGATCACCGGGATCAGGTAGATGAAGGACGGGAAGGTCTGGAAGGTGTCGCACAACAGCTTGGCGATGTCCGTGCGGCGTTCGCTCCGCGACGCCCAGATGCCGATCGGCAGGCCAATGAGGATGCAGATCAATACGGCGACCGTCACCATGTAGGCGGTGATCAGCGAGCGCTCCCAGTAGCCGGCGAAGGCGACGAACAACACGAAGCTGGAAACGATGAGCGCCAGCCTGAGGCCGCCGAGCGTCCATCCAGCCGCCGCGACCAGCGCCACCATCGCCGTCCAGGGGATGCTCTGGAACAGGTCGCGAATGGGGATCAGGACGTAGAGCAGCATGGCGTTGCGGAGATATTGCAGCGGGTCGTAGAGCGTGACGGTAACCCAGTCGACGAGCGCGTCCCAGAACGGTGCCGTGCTGAGGGTGAGTTCGGAAGGCCAGCTCTGGGCATAGGGCGTGATCGCCGAAAGGAGCAGCGCTCCAAGGACAACCAGCGCTGCCGCGGCGAGGAACGGGAAGCGCTGCAGAAAGGTGGCTTCTGGCGAAAGGTGCGAGGGCTGCTTGTATGCGGCTGCCCGGCTCAACTGGTCGAGGGTGATCGCCATCAGCACGATGGCGACGCCGCTTTCGAGCGCCTGCCCGATCTTCAGCGCCTGCAGCCGGAACAGCAGGTCGTGGCCAAGGCCGCGTGCACCGACGAAGGACGCGATCACCACCATCGCCAGGCACTGCATGATGACCTGGTTGACGCCGACCAGCAGCGACTGGCGAGCGGACGGGATCTCGACCATCCACAACGTCTGGAAGCGGGTGCAGCCGGCCATCTTGCCGGCCTCGCGCACTTCCTCGGCAACACCCTTGAGGCCGAGGATGGTGAGGCGCGCCATGGGCGGAATGGCGAAGATGACGGTTGCGATGGCGCCCGCCTTGTGGCCGACGCCGATGAACACGGCGATCGGGATCAGGTAAGAAAAATGCGGCAGCGACTGCAGCACGTTGAGCAGCGGCACGATGAGCGCTTCGAACCACTGCTTCTTGACTGCAAGGATGCCGATGCCGAAACCGATGAGACCGGCGATGGGGGCGGCGACCAGAACCACCGACAAGGTGATCATCGACAGCTCCCATTTGCCGAAGATCGCCATGTAGGCGACGCAGCCGAACGACAGCAGCCCGAGCCGCCAGTCGCGGAGATACCAGCCGAACACCCCGGCCAGCCCGGCGGTCATGACCCACGGCATGGCGGCGACGCCGACGCCTGGGAAGCCCGAGACCAGCAATCCCTCGACGAAGGCCAGCGGCCAGGTGATCAGCTCGGCTGCGGCGCGCGTCAGGTCGCGGAACGAGAACAGTCCGAAGATCGCATCGTCACGCAGGTGGTCGAAGACGGTGTTCGCCCAGTCGACGAAGGGGATCGTCCAGTCCTTGGGCACCTGCACCGCCCAATCGGGAAGCAGCGACGCAGCGAGCAGGAGGATAACGAAGGGCAGCACCACGAGCAGCGGCTTGGTCATCGCGGCAAGCGGCGTCTGCGGTTCCATCGCCTCTTGGCGGGTCAGCGTCGCAGCGCTCATGCGTGCTCCTCCTTGCCGTAGAGGGCATCGATCAGGCGGCCGCGGCTGAGCGTGCCGACCAGCGCGCCTTCATCATCGACGACATCGACTGGCCTTTCGGACGACAGGACCTGGCGGGCGACGCTTGCCAGAAGGGCCTCGACACGGACCGCCGCCGAGTCAGGTGCGCGGGCGGATGCTGGTGCCATGACCGATCGTACCGAGAGCAGGCGATCGTGGGAGACGTTGCGGGTGAATTCGGCGACGTAGGGCGTGGCCGGACAGGTCACCAGCTCCTCCGCCGTGCCAAGCTGCTCGACCACGCCATCCTTCATGATGGCGATGCGGTCAGCCACGCGGATCGCCTCGTCGAAATCGTGGGTGATGAAGACGATGGTCTTGTTGAGCACCTTCTGCAGGCGCAGGAACTCGTCCTGCATCTCGCGACGGATGAGCGGGTCGAGTGCCGAGAACGGCTCGTCGAGGAACCAGACGTCGGGGCCAACGGCGAGCGAACGGGCAATGCCGACGCGCTGCTGTTGGCCGCCCGAGAGTTCGCGCGGGTAGTAGCCCTCGCGGCCCTTCAGCCCGACCAGTTCGATCACCTCGCGGGCGCGGGCCTCGCGCTTCTGACGGTCCGTGCCGCGGACCTGCAAGGGGAAAGCGACATTATCGAGCACGGTGCGGTGCGGCAGCAAAGCGAAGTGCTGGAACACCATGCCCATCTTGTGCCGCCGGATGTCGATCAGCTCGCGCTCGGTGGCCGCAAGGATGTTACGGCCCTCGAACATCACCTCGCCCGAGGTCGGTTCGATCAGCCGGGCAAGGCAGCGCAGCAACGTCGACTTGCCCGAGCCCGAGAGGCCCATGACGACGAGGATTTCGCCGGGCATCACCTCGAAGGAGACGTCGCGGACGGCGGGAACGTAGCCCTCGGCCCTGATGGTTTCGATCGATGGGGTGCCGGCATGGCGGCGGAGGAAGCCGGCCGGGTCGGACCCGTAGAGCTTCCAAAGGTTGCGGCATGCGATTTTCGCTTCGGACATGTCGGGCTGCCTCTCGCCAGGGGGGCCGATGGGTGCGCGCGGCGAGGTGGCGTCCGCTACCTGCGGGCGCCACTACACCAGGACAGGACGATTGGATGCGGAGTTAGCTGGCGTTGTTCAGCCAGGCCTTCCAGCGCGCCTCGTTGTCGGCCAGCCATTTGTCGGCGGCCGCCTCGGGCTCCATGTTGTCGATGTCGGCGAGCTTCGCCTGCACGGCGATGTCCATGTTGGAGAAGTTGATCTTCTGCAGGATCGCATAGGCCTTGGGCCATTTGGTCGGGAATTCCTTCCAGGCCGCGATCTTCAGATAGCCGTCCTTCGGGTTGCCGCAGTCATACGAAAGCTCCTTGTTGGAACCCCAGGACGGATCGTCCTTGCACTTGGGGTCGAAGGCAGGGAACTCGACGAACTTGCCGTCATAGAGCGCCTCGACGAAGTTCGGCGTCCAGTTGAACAGGACGATCGGCTCCCTGCGCTTGACGGCGGAGTCGAGCTCCGCCCAGAGCGCTGCGGCCGAACCGGCGTTGACGACCTCAAAATTCATGCCGAGTGCCTCGACACGTTCGGCGTCGTGCTTCAGCCAGTCGACGGGCCCGCCGAGGAAGCGACCCTTGGGGGCGGTTTCGGCGGTCGAGAACTTGTCGGCGCAGGCGTTGAGGGCCTCCCAGGCCGGCAGGCCGGGGCACACTTCCTCGACATAGGTGGGATACCACCACTCCTCGCGCGTCTTGGCATCATGTGTGGCGGCGTCGATCACGCAGCCCTCGTTCACCACCTTCTGGAAAGCGACGCCGAAGGCGCCTTCCCAAACTTCATGCACAAGGCTCACATCGCCTTCGCAAAGGGCCGTATAGACGACCTGGCTGTCGGCCGAGACATACTCGACCTTTGCGCCGCTCTTCTCGAGCAGCTTGCCGACGATGTGGGCGCCGACGATCTGGCTCGACCAGTTATGCGTCGGGATCTTGATGACGTCGGTGGAATCCTGGGCGAATGCCGTGCCGGCCGTGAAAGCCATGACCGTAGCCATACTTGCGCGCTTGGTGAAATTCGTCATTGAACCTCCCTTTCCTTTGTGTTGCGATTGTTCCCATGGAAGGCGGGGTGTTGGCCTCTGCGGGCCGGCTCATTTCCGCTCCATTCCCGCAAAGATAGCGGTGAGAAGTGAACCGGTGTCGGCCGGGGTGTAAAAGTCGTGAGCCGACTTGTGAAATGATGTTAACGGCGTGGCTGGATAGGATGGCATGCGGGCACAACATCACATCGTGATCGTCGAGGATGACCCGGTTACCCGGGCCAAGCTCGCCGGCTACTTCCTGGCCGAGGGCTTCAAGGTCAGCGAGGCTGGCGACGGCGATCAGATGCGTGCAATCATGGGCAGGCATCCGGCCGACCTCTTGATGATCGACATCAACCTGCCCGGCGAGGACGGCCTCAAGCTCACCCGCGAGCAGCGCGAACGCTCCGATGTGGGCATCATCCTGGTTACCGGCCGGACCGACACGGTCGACCGTATCGTCGGCCTCGAGATCGGCGCCGACGACTACGTCACCAAGCCCGTCGAGCATCGCGAACTCCTGGCTCGGGTGAAGGGCCTGCTGCGTCGTGTCGGCAAGGGCAGGCAACCGCAGGCGGCCTTGGCCGCGCGGCAGTTCCATGGCTGGACACTTGAGGTTGCGCGCCGCACGTTGCAGGCCGCCGATGGCACCTACGTCGAACTGACCGGTGCGGAGTTCAAGCTGCTTGCGGTGCTGACGGCAAACCCCGGCCAAGTTCTGACGCGCGAGCGTCTATTGCATGAGATTTCCAGGCGCGAATGGGACGCCAGCGATCGCACGGTCGATGTGCTGGTCAGGCGACTGCGGCAAAAGCTGCAGGACAATCCGCGCACGCCGCGCATCATTCTCACGTCGCACGGCGAGGGTTATTTCTTCGCGCCTGACGCTGCGCAGCACGTCGCCGCGACAAGCTGACGATCAGGCTGGTTGCGCCGGATCGGCAGCGGCCTCGAGTATCGCTTCCCATTGCCGGGAACCCTCGGCGAAAGCCGCCTCGCAGGCCTTCACCCTGTTCCTGAGCTCTCCGATGGGTGATCGCGCTGCGGCCGCCTCGAGCCCTTCAGCGGCCTCCAGCAGGCGTGGAAAACCGAGGGAGCCGGCCGTGCTTCGCGTGGCATGGGCAAGATCGCGCAACGCTTCGCGATCTCCCGAAGCCAACGCGTCGTGCATCGACTTGAAACGCTTGGGCAGGCTGTCATGGGCAATGCGGTGCAGCCGCCTGACGGTATCCGAACCGAGCGCCTCCATGTCTGCCCGGCAGGCAAGGACGTCGATGGCTGCGGCGGCCGGCTTTGTCGGTGCCACCTGGTGGCCGGATTGTGACGCCACGGCATCAAGTAGCTGCTCGTGTGCGATGGGTTTGGCGACGAAGGCATCGACGCCGGCATCGAGATATCGCTCGATGTCGGCCTTGAAGACATGGGCGGACATGGCCACGACCGGTAGGTCCGGCATGGCCAGCGCGGACCGGATGCGGTTCATGGTTTCGATGCCGTCTATGCCCGGCATGCTGACGTCCATGACCACGAGATCTGGCCTGTACTTGCCAACCACTTCTAGAGCGGCATAACCGGAATTCGCCGCCTTCACCCGGTGGCCGGCCTGTTCCAGCACCTCCGTCGCAACCATCCTCGTGGCATCGTCGTCCTCGACCACCAGTATGTCCAGGCTGGGTCCAGCCGGCCGGTGGGAGCGCCGCTTCTGCCCGCCCGGCAGCCTTGCAGCAGCGGCCTTCTGGAGTTGAAGCTGCAGCGTGAATGTACTGCCTGACCCGGGTTGCGAGATTACCGTCAAATCTGCCTCGACAAGGCGGGCGAACTCGCGGCTGATGGCGAGTCCGAGCCCGGTGCCGCCGAAGCGGCGGGTGATCGAGGCATCTGTCTGGGTGAAGGGTTGGAAGACGTCGCCTTGCCGCTCGGGCGCTATGCCTATGCCGGTATCGGAGACGGCAATGCTCACGCTCTGGGTCTGCTTACGATTGGTCGCAACCGTGACCTCGACCAGCACATGGCCATGTTCAGTGAACTTGATGGAATTGCTGACGAGGTTGAACAGGATCTGCCGGATCTTGCCGGAATCGGCGAAAAAGGCGCGCGCCAATCTGCGGTCGATCACGAGCCTTAGGTCGAGACCCTTTTCGGTTGCCATCGGTCGCATGAAGGCGACCACGCCCCTGACCAGCTTGGCCAGGTCGAAGTCGACCTTTTCGACCGCCACATTGCCGGTCTCGACCTTCGAGTAGTCGAGGATGGCATTCAGAATGCCCAGCAGCGCCTCGCCGGAACTGGCGGCAACCGACAGGTGCTCCCGCTGCTTAGGCCCGAGTTTGCTGTCGGCCAGCAGGCGCATCATGCCCAGCATGCCGGTCATCGGGGTGCGGATCTCGTGGCTCATGGTAGCAAGGAACGCCGACTTTGCGCTGCTCGCCTGCTCGGCCCGGGTACGCGCCTCACCGTGCTCGATGGCCTCCTGGCGCAGGCGCTTGTTGACCAACCTGATCTGCTCGGTCTGCTCCTCGACCAGTTGCTGCAGTTCCTCGCGGTGGCGCCTGAGTTCGTCGGTGATGCGCTCGCGCTCCTGCTCCAGTTCGACGCGCCGGCGCGACTCGTCGCGAAACTGGTTCACCGCAACGGCCATGGTGCGCAGCTCGTCGTCGCCATTGTCGGTGACGGTGACGTCGAGATCGCCGGCAGTCAGGCGCTGCATTGCACGCGACAGCCCGCTCAAGCGGCGGACGAGATTGCGCTCGACATAGAACCAGACGATCGCCCCAGAGGCCAGGATCGCGCCAAGCAGCGTGACCACCAGCACGACCACGCCGATGCGGACGGCATTGTCGGCGCGCTCCGCCGTCGTCCTGGCGAATTCGTCGGAACGGTCGAGGATGTTCCTCGCGACCTGGTTCTGCGTGACGGCAAGGTCACGGTTGGCCTGGGCCAGGGCATCCAGGCTGCCGGCCAGCTCGACGACACGCTGACGGCGGCCGAAGATCGAGCCGGCAACGGGCACATCGCCGGCCGCCGCTTCGATGACACCGAACAGCTCAACACCCTGCTTGCGCCGTACAGGATCGTCGATGCTGAGGATGCGCCGCCGGATCACCTTCGCATGGTCCTGGAAGATGCTGCTGGTCTCGGCGATCTCGGCCTTGGTTTCGGCCCGGCCGAGCCGGTTGATGAGCAAGCTGATCTGGGCGCTGCGGTGGCGCAACTCGTACATGCGCTCCATCAGGTAGATGTCGTGCTCGATCAGCCGGTCGAGCGCCACATAGGCATCCTCGCGGCGCGTCGGGTCGCCGATCAGCCCGTAGAGATTGGCCGTCACCGCCGAGGCGCCTGCCGAGGCGTTGGAAATCAGCGTTTCCGACAAAAGTAGGATCGACTGTGCCGCAGCGGCTACCGCCTCGGCACCGTCACGATAGGCTTTGTCCTCGTCGAGACGCTGCCGAACCAGTTCGTTATTCTGCTTGAGGTTTGCCAGCATCTTTTCGACCGAGCCGGCAAAGACCTCGACGAGGTCGGGGTCGATGGCAAGCTGCCTGACCTCGTCGAGCGATTTGACGATCTCCTGCGACAGCGTCGTAAGCTTGGCCTGCTCGGCGAGCAGCTGTTCGCGCGACCGTACCGCTGCCAGGGCAGGGGCGGTGCCAATCAGCTTGGCGCTGAGTTCGGCCGTTCGCTGGGTCGCCGCCACCGCGGGCAGCGCCTGCGCGTTCACCACGGCCTGCGCATCGGCGATGTTGCGCAGGATCAGCCAGCTGACGATGCCGGATGTCAGGGACAGGCCAGTGATGCACAGGAAGGCGAGGAACAGCCTCCCGCCGATGCCGAACCTATGAAGCATGGCTCATATAACCATGGTTTGCGCAGCCAGCGTAAGCTGTCTAGCGTAAGGCGATGAAGTTGACTGCCCTGCGCCACTGCCTGAGCCTATTCGCGACAGCCTTCCTGGCATGCGGCCTCGGCTATTCGGCCCGGGCGGCGGAGGCGACCTGGAGGCTCAACGCCTGGGATCCGCCCTTCGACTACTCACGACCGCCGACGACGATCGACTACCAGCCGGTCGACAGGGCGGAAAAGCCGTGGCGCATCTGCGCGTCCTATCCGCATCTCAAGGATTCCTACTGGGTCAGCGTCAACTACGGCATGGTCGAGCAGGCACGCTCAACAGGCGTCAAGTTGACCGTCGTCGAGGCCGGCGGCTATCCCAATCTCGACCGCCAGATCGAGCAGATCCGCACCTGCAGCGCCAATGCCGACGCGCTCATCGTCGGCACCGTGTCCTATGAGGGGCTTACGCCGACGATCAGGGAGATCGCCACGCGCATTCCCGTCATCGCCGCGGTCAACGACATTGACGACGCCGGAATTGCGGCCAAGACCGGTGTCTCCTGGGAGGAGATGGGGCAGTCCATCGGCGCCTATCTCGCCCGCATGCATCCGGCCGGCACCATGCCCGTCAGCGTCGCCTGGTTCCCGGGACCGAAGGGCGCGGGGTGGGTCAAGTTCGTCGAAGCCGGTTTCCGCCGCGCGATGAAGCAGAGTTCGGCGGATATCGCTGCCGTCAAATGGGGCGACACGGGCGTCGAGATCCAGCTGCTGTTGATCGAGGAAGTGCTCGAGGCCAAACCCAACATCGACTACATCGTCGGCAGCGCACCGACTGCGGATGCCGCGGTCAGCATCCTCCGCGCACAGGGACGGGCGAACCACGTCCAGGTTCTGGCCGACTACTTCACTCACGGCACCTTCCGCGAGATCAACCGGGGCAAGGTGGTCGCCGCGCCAACCGATTCGCCGCCGCTGCAAGGACGCATAGCCATCGACCAGGCGATCCGGGCGATCGAGGGCACGCTGCGCTACCGCCATGTCGGCCCACCGGTCGAGGTCATCGATCGCAGCAATGTCCAATCGCTCGATCTCGAACGCAGTCTAGCCCCGGCCTGGTTCAGGCCGACATTCGACGTGCAGTAGGGCGTCGCAATTTTCATATTCCGACTTGGCGATTTTCGATCTGCCACCCGAACGTTGAGCTGGCGGGGGCTCTTGTGCCGCCTTGCCTCGCGCAAAAGGGCGTCATCCGCAGGGCCGAAACCCGCGACGACACGATCCTTGACCAATGACATGGCATGCAATCATCCGCAAAATTGTCGACAAAATAGTTGACAATCTGGACGGTGTTCTGATTATTAGGGCAGCCTTCAGCTTGGCCTGATGCTGACGCGGCAACTCCGAGCTTCCCAGTGCACATTCGGACCCTGGGATAGCGCAGTGTGGAGGCGCCGGCGGGATAAGAATAATAGACCTCCGCAAAGGGGGCGTTGTTTCAAATGGGAGTGAGGATGTGCAGGGAATTGCCGTCGCCGCAAACACCATCATGCTGCTCGCCACCGGCGAGGCACGAAGGTGCGGCTGCCTTGGATCGTTCGAAGTAGCGACCTCTC